>JAESFN010000049.1_pt1:0-452500 | contig 454682 bp, 417 predicted proteins | sample 9269411 | NCBI WGS metagenome assembly JAESFN01 (sample SAMN14505399, study PRJNA617100) | algae metagenome | isolation source: Iphinoe sp. HA4291-MV1 and co-occurring heterotrophs from trail next to... | place: USA: Maunawili Falls, Hawaii | collected 2009-07-25
TGCAGTCGGCGCAGAGAGGCGTTGCGACGACCAGTTGAACCTGGGCAGTACGTGTCCATCCGCTACACCGAGCGCTTGGCCGAAGTCGGGATCGAGCCTTCGGTCGGCAGCGTCGGCGACAGCTACGATAATGCGCTCGCCGAGAGCGTCATCGGCCTGTTCAAGACCGAGGTCATCCGTCGCCGTGGCCTGTGGCGTGCCCTCGAGACCGTCGAGTTCGCCACCCTCGAATGGGTGGACTGGTTCAACAACCGCCGCCTCCTCGACCCGATTGGCAACATCCCTCCCGCCGAGGCGGAAGCGCGCTACTATGCCAATCAGGAGGCCCCCGCCCTGGCAGCGTGACTCACACCAAACAGCCTCCGGCAATCCCGGCGCGGTTCACTCCGGAAGAAAGCGGCCCTCAAGGAAGCTGGGGATCCCATGGAATCCGGAGGACTCACCTTTCCGGGGGCGGCAGGCGGAGCGCACGAAGAGCAAAGCCACTCGGCTTTTCTTTGTGTGCGGCAGGTTGACGCGATTGCAAATCGGGAGAAAGCAGGATGCCTTGGAACGACGCGCCAGTTCTGGAAGCGCTTGCGATCGCATGGAGCTACATGCGTCTCGTCCATCAACCCTGCAAGGCTGACGCAATCCTCTCACTCGGTAGCTTCGACCCAGAGGTGGCGAACGTCGCGGCGACGCTGTGGCACGATCGCGTGGCACCACGCATCATTATGTCCGGCGGCATCGCGCATTCAGGCGGCTTGCTTGACACAGGGTGGAGCCGCCCCGAGGCTGAGGTGTTTGCTGAAATTGCGATCTCTCGAGGCGTACCACCGGAGGCGATCTTGATTGAGCGGAGCGCCACCAACACCGGTGAGAACTTCGTCCTCGCGCGGAGCCTCGCCGCGGAGCGAGGACTGAAGGTTGACAAGCTCGCGGTTGTCGCAAAGCCCTACATGACGCGGCGTGGCTGGGCGACGGGCAGAGTGGCGTGGCCCGAGCTAGAGCTGATGATGTGCTGCGAGGATATCGACGTGGAGAGCTACTTCGCGCGCGATCCCAACCCGGAGCGGACGCTCCGCGCTCTTGTTGGCGATCTCCATCGCATCCTCGTCTATCCGACTTTGGGCTACCAGGAAGAGCAGGTTGTCCCGCCAGCCGTGGTTGAAGCGCTGCGATCCCTCGTCGCCTTCGGGTACGGCAACAGGCTCGTGCCCGGATATTCCGTATGAAACCTGGGAACCCGTCCAGATCCACTCGGTGACGGTTGCGACGGGGGCAATGGCGGCGACGACGTTCCTTGCGAGGTGATCGTAGCGAGTGGCGACGCGGTACCAGTGGCCAGGTGAAGATGCCGCTGAAGATCAGCGGCCAGCATGAGATGAACCTTCAGCCGCACCACTGGGTGCGGCTCGCGAGGGAGTGCCGCGTCGATCCCGACGCGTTGCTGGGCACGCTTCGGCGGTTCATCGCCGACATCCCCGACGCGGCGTCGGACGTGATGGCGCGATGCCTTGCCTCCGACTTGTCTCATCCGATCGTGGCAAAGCTGGCGGATGCGGTTGCAGCGCGGTGCGGCGGTCTTCGGTCAGCCTACGGGCACTGAGATTCCACCCGGCCTGGTCCGGGAAGCCGGGGGATCTCCGGCCAGCGCGTTCCGGCCGAGCAGCAGCGTCGCCAGCGCGGCCGCGCCGGCGACGACGGAGACATGCAATCCCGCGCGCGCGCCGAACACGTCGACCACCCAGCCGGTGACGAAGGCGCCGAGCGCCATGCCGATGCCGATCCCGGTCATCACCCAGGTCACGCCCTCGGTCAGCATCGCCTCCGGCACGCGGCGCTCGATCAGGCCGAAGGCCGCGATGAAGGTCGGCGAGATGGCGACGCCGCTGAGGAACACGGTCAGCGCCAGCAGCGGCACGCTGGCCGCGAACAGCAGCGGCAACTGCGTCAGGGCGAGTGCTGCCAGCGCGACGGCGAGCCGCCGCTCCAGCGGCATCGTGAAGCGCAGCCCGCCGATCACCAGGCCGACGACGAAGGAGCCGAGCGCATAGACGCCGATCACGAGGCTCGCCGCACCCGGCTGGCCGAGCGCCTTGGTGATGGCGACGACGCTGACCTCGGCGGTCGCGAAGATCGCGCCGACGAAGACCAGCGCCAGGGTCACGACCTGCACGGCGCGCAGCCGGATCGCCGAGCGCGCCGGGCCCTCCCCGGCACGGCGCACCGGCGGCTCGGTCGCGCGCTGGGCCAGGAAGGCCGTGGAGCCGAGCGCCAGCATCGCGGTGCTGACCAGCATGCCGGCTTCGGGGAACAGCGCGACGCCGAGGCCGACCGACAGCGAGGCGCCGGCGATGTACATCAGCTCGTCCGCCGCCGATTCGAAGGCGAAGGCGGTGCCGAGCTGCGGCCGGCCGCGGAAGATCCCGGTCCATCGCGCCCGGACCATGGCGGGAACGCTCGGCAGCGCCGCCGCGAAGAAGGCGGCGACGAACAGCGTCCAGGCCGGCCAGCCCCGGTTCGCGGCGGCGATCAGCGCCAGGAAGGCGATGACGGAGAGGATGGTCGCCGGCCCGGCGATCGCCGCCTGGCCGCACCGGTCGATCAGCCGCGAGATCTGCGGTGCCGCGACGGCGTTGGTGAGCGCGAAGGTCGCGGCGACGGCGCCGGCCAGCCAGTACGCGCCTTGCGTCAGCGACAGCATGGTCACGATACCGATCGGCGCCATGGCGATCGGCAGCCGGGCGACGAACCCCGCGGCGGCGAAACCCTTCGCCCCCGGCGCCCGGAAGATCTCGACATAGGGATTGGACATGACGGCCTCGCTTCCCACGCCGGCAGGGATTACATACGCGGCGTAGGTTCGTGAGATAGGCACATACGACCCGTATGTCAAACTTTCCTACGCACCGTATGTGGTTCAACTCCGCTTGTGGGAGCTCCGATGGCGCACCGGCCGCGCAGCGCGATGATCGCCGAAACCCGGCAGAAGCTGATCGCGGCGGCGCGCCGCGCTTTCGGCACGATCGGCTACGCCGACGCCTCGATGGACGACTTCACCGCGGAGGCGGGGCTGACGCGCGGCGCGCTCTATCACCATTTCGGCGGCAAGCAGGGCCTGTTCGAGGCGGTGGTCGTGGAGATCGACGCCGAGATGACGGCGCGGCTCGCCGCCGTCGCGGCCGCCGGAGCGACGCCCTGGGACGGCTTCGTCGAGGAATGCGTCGCCTATGTCGAGATGGCGATGGAGCCGGAGATCCAGCGGATCCTGTTCCGCGACGGACCCGCGGTGCTCGGCGACCCCGCCGGCTGGTCGACGGCGACCGGCTGCATCCGCGCCATGACCGCGAGCCTGACGCGGGTGCGGGAGGCGGGCATGCTCGCCGATGTCGATCCGGAAGCGGCCGCCCGCCTGCTGATGGGGGCGACCGCCTATGCCGCGCAATGGATCGCCGCGGCCGAGGAGCCGCGGGCGGTCTCGGTCAAGGCGGTCGCGTCGCTGCGCGCTCTGATGGGGGGGTTACTGGCCTAGGACCCATTCCGGCTCGGCGACCGTGTCGACCTCGATGTTCACGACCACCTCCTCGGTGCCGCTGCGGACCAGCACGCAGTGCAGCTCCTCGGTGTCGGAGGCATTGAGCTCCTGGTGCGGCACGAAGGGCGGCACCTGGAAGAAGTCGCCGGGGCCCGCCTTGGTGATGAATTCCAGCCGGTCGCCCCAGCGCATCAGCGCGTGCCCGCGCACGATGTAGATGATGCTCTCGAGCTCGCCGTGATGGTGCGGGCCGGTCTTCGCCCCCGGCTTGATCAGGTTGGTGCCGGCCCAGAGCCGCTGCGAGTTGGTGCGGCGGCCGCTGATCGCGACCAGCCGGCCCATCCCCTCGGTTTCCGGCGTGTCGGCGCTCCGCTCCGCGGACAGCACCCGGCGGATGCCGTTGTCGCGCCAGTAGCCGGCCTCGCGCTTCACCAGACCATCGGGCATTTCACGCACTCCCGTCGTGTGATATCGCCCCATGATAAGCGCACGCGGTGGAATGCCAAGCCCGGCTCGATCAGCTTTGGCGGAAGGCGAGCCGGATCGCGCCCCAGTGCCGCCCGCCCAGGCGGATCGGCGCCGCGACTTCCTTCATCAGCACGAAGCTGCCGCCGCCCATGTCGCGGCGATAGGTCTGCAGCAGGAAGGGCGCCTCGCTCCGCGCCGAGGCGAGGCCGGTGCGGTCGGCGAAGATGCGCCGGTTGCGGCAATGGGCGGCGTTCCAGACCGGGTCCTTGCCCTGTGGCTGGCTGACGGCGCGGTTGTGGGTCGCGGCATAGCCGTTCCGGTCGACCGCGATCGCATAGACGATGCGCGGATCGCGCCCGAGCAGCGGTTCCAGCAGCGGCGCCGCGACCCGTTCGGCAAGGCCTGTGAAGCGCGTCGTGACCTGCACCGGGTCGCTGCCCTCGACTTTCCGGTAATCGGCGTCGAAGAGGTCGGCGAGGCTGCCGCGGCCGGCCGCGATCTCGGCGCCGAAGCCGTCTTCGAGCGCCGCCGCGGCTTCGCGCGCGAGCGCGATCATCGGCGAATCCGCGACCTCGAAGCCGCTTGCCGCCACGTCCTGCATCGCGCCCTCGATCAGGTCGCGGAGCGTGCCGCCGCGGCGCGCCGCCTGGTCGAGCGATTGCGCGGCGGCGGCCATGGCGCCGGTCATGGCACCCAGCTTCGCCTCGGTCTCGACGCCCTGGCGGCCGGCCGATCCGGCGGCGGCGCCGATCGCGGCGGCGCTGTCGGTGACCCTGGCGATCGCCGGCGCCAGGCGGGTCATGGCGGCGGCGATGGCGCCGGTGGCGGCGCCGGCATCGCGCGCACGCGCCGCCATCGCGCTGCCATCCTCGCGGAGCGCCGCGAGCGCCGCCTCGAGCGAGCCGAGCGTCGCCGCGATCTCGGCGGTCTCGCGGCGGGTCTCGGCGGCGAGCGACTTCACCTCGGCCGCGACCACGCCGAAGCCGCGCCCGGCCTCGCCGGCGCGCGCCGCCTCGATGGTGGCGTTCAGCGCCAGGAGGTTGGTCTGGCGCGCGATCGCCTCGATCCCGCGCGCCACCTGGGCGACGCGGCCGAGCGCCTGGCCGAGTTCGTCGATGCGGGACGCTGCCGCCGCAACCCCGGCCTCGACCCGCCCGATCGCTTCGACCGCGGCCCGGCTCTGCTCGGTCGCGGCCGCGACCTCGGGGGCGGCTTCGGCCATGGCGGTCGTCGCGGCGGTGCCGGCGGTCGCGATCGCCCCGGTATCCGCGATCAGCCCGGCCGCGCCTTTCCGCAAGGCCTCCGCCGTCGCGGCTTCCTGCTGCACGCCGGCATTGGCGGCGGCGACATCCGCCGCGACCTCGGCAGTCTCGGCGGACAGCGCCGAGATGCGGTCGAACACCGACCGGATCGCGGCGGCGATGCGGGCGTCGGGTGCCGGCGCGGAACGCGCCTCCCTCGCAAGGCTAGCGTCGAACGGCATGGCGGACCTGAAAAGGCTGCGCTGCTATCCTGCCAGGGCCGGGTTAAGGGGGCGTTGCCTCCAGAATCGATCAGGCCAGGTTCCAGACAACCAATCACATGATAGCGCTTATCGAAAAAAATCCCTATAAGTGCTCATATGTTAAGGCTTCAGCTTCATTCCCCGGCCGAGGTGCAGCGCAAGGTGGCCGGGCGTGCCCGACTCCGGCGGCTGGAGCGCGCCTGGACGCAAGCCGAACTCGCCGGACGCAGCGGCACGTCGCTCGCGACTCTCAGGCGCTTCGAACGGACCGGGCAGGCCTCCTTCGCCACCATCATTGCCATCGCCTTTGCCCTCAGCGCAGAGGAGGAGTTCCTGGCGCTGTTTCCGCCCTCCCCCGCACAGAGCATCGACGACGTGCTGGAGAAGCCACGCCGGCAGCGGGGGCGCCGGCGTTGACCGGCTTCGCCCATGTCGCGCGCCTGGCCGTGACCCTGGACCTGGAAGGCGAGAAGCGGGTCGTCGGCACCCTGGCCTGGAGCCAGCGGGAGCGCCGCGCCTATTTCGAGTATGCGCCCGCCTTCCTGGCATCGCCGCTGCCGCTCTCGCCGCGCTCGCTGCCGGCGACCGCAGGGCTGAAGGCAGCCGATCCGGCGATCTTCGAAGGGCTGCACGGGCTCTTCGACGACAGCCTGCCGGATGGCTGGGGCCGCAGGCTGCTGGATCGGCATGTCGGGCAGCTCGGGCACGACCATCGCCTGCTGACGCCCCTCGACCGACTCGCCTATGTCGGAAGCGGCGGCATGGGTGCCCTGGCCTACGAGCCGGAGATGGAAGACGGCGTTGCCGAGGCCCCGGCCCTCGATCTCGACTGGCTCGCGCGGCAGAGCGCGCTGGTCGAGCGCGAAGCCCCGGCCGCCGATGTCGAGGTGCTCCGAGGCGCGGCCGGCGGCTCCGGCGGCGCGCGGCCGAAGATCGTCTGCCTCCTCAATCCCGAAACGGATCGGATCCTCCGCGATGCCGGTCCTCCCTACCCGACCGGCTTCGTCCCCTGGATGGTCAAGTTCCGCGGCGTCGAGGACCACAGGAGCATTGGCCGCGAGGAATACGCCTATGCGCTGATGGCAGGCGCCGCAGGCATCACGATGCCGGCGACGCGCCTGATGGTCACGGCGAAGGGTGCGGCCTACTTCGCGGCGGAGCGCTTCGACCGCTCGCCGGCCGGGCGCCGCCATGTCCATTCGCTGAGCGGCCTTCTCGGCGTCGATCACCGGACGCCGGCGCTCGACTACCGCACCCTGCTGCAGGTGACCCAGGCCCTGACCCAGGATGCGCGCTGCGTCGCGCAGGTGGTCGCCCGCATGGCCTTCAACGTGCTCGCCCGCAATCGCGACGACCACGCGAGGAATCACGCCTTCCTCATGACGGCCGACGGCGCCTGGGTACCGACGCCCGCCTATGACGTGACTTTCTCGGTCGGCCCCGGCGGCGAGCATCAGATGACGGTCGGCGGCGAGGGCCGCGCGCCGACGCTTCGGCACGTCACCGGTCTTGCGCGCGAGTTCACCCTTCCGAAAGGGGAACTCGACGCCATCCTGGATCGCGTCGCGGAGGCGGTCCGCGGCTGGCCGACCCATGCCGGGACGGCGGGCCTCTCGGTGCGGCGGACCGCCGAGATGCAGAAGGTCCTGAGCGAAGCGGTCCGTCGTTAACGGAACACCGGCTCGTCGAAGGCGCGGAGCTTGCGCGAATGCAGCGAGGCGAGCTGTTCGCGCAGCAGGTCGAAGGTCGCGAGCCCGATCCGGAGGTGCTCGCCGACCGCGCGGGCATAGAAGGCGGTGGCCGCCCCCGGCAGCTTGATCTCGCCGTGCAGCGGCTTGTCGGAGACACACAGCAGGGTGCCGTAGGGGACGCGCAGCCGGTAGCCCTGCGCGGCCAGGGTTCCGCTCTCCATGTCGACGGCGACGGCGCGGGCCAGGTTGATGCGCCGCCGCTCCTGGGTGAAGCGCAGCTCCCAGTTGCGGTCGTCGACGGTGATCACCGTGCCGGTCCTGAGCCGCCGCTTCAGCGCCTCCCCACGCTCGCCGGTGACCCGCGCCGCGGCTTCCTGCAAGGCGACCTGCACCTCGGCCAGCGCCGGGATCGGAATCTCGGGCGGCAGCAGGTCGTCGAGGATGCGGTCGCGGCGCAGATAGGCATGCGCCAGCACGTAGTCGCCGATCACCTGCGACTGCCGCAGCCCGCCGCAATGGCCGATCATCAGCCAGCAATTCGGCCGCAGCACCGCCAGATGGTCGGTGATGTTCTTCGCATTCGACGGACCCACGCCGATATTGACGATGGTGACACCCTGCCCGTCGGCGCGCGCCAGGCTGTAGGCCGGCATCTGGAACCGCTCCCAGGGCGCCGCCCGCGCCTTGGCCAGCGCTTCGTCCGCCGCATCGCGGCGGGTCACCGCCTCGCCGCCCGGCAAGGTCAGGCGCGTGAACGGGCTGTCCTCGCGCGCGAGCTCCGCCAGGCCGTGCTGCACGAACTGGTCGACGTAGCGCTGGTAGTTGGTCAGCAGGATCCAGGGCTGGATGCTGTCCCACGGCGTGCCGGTGTAGTGCACCAGCCGCTTCAGCGAAAAATCCACCCGGACCGCGTCGAACAGCGCGAGCGGCCGCGGCGCGCCGGGCACGAATTCCCAGGTGCCGTCGGCGATCTCGTCGCCGACGGCGGCCAGCAGCGGCACCGGGAAATGCCGCGCGAGCTCGGAGACCTCGACGGCGCCATGCAGGAACTCGTCGCCGGCTTCGGCGACATAGGGATAGGGAATCTCCTGCCCGCTCACCCGGACCTCGAGCGTCGCGCCGAACTCCTCCACCAGCGGCCGGAACTGCTCCAGCAGGTAAGCGCGGAAGCGGCGCGGATGCGTCACCGTGGTCGCATAGACGCCCGGCGCCTGCAGCTTGGCCCAGGCGCGCCGGGTGAAGGGCAGCTTGCCGCGCGGCGCCCAGGTGACGCGAAGCTCGGGGTAGCGGAAGCCGGCCCGCTCCGCCTCGTCGGGCGGCTCGCCCGTCTCGGCATAGCGGCGGAGCGCGGCGCGCAGCGCCTGGCAGGATGCGGCATGGATGGCCTCCAGCCGGTCGACCGCCGCTTCGGGCGACAAGGGCTGCCGGGGATCGTCCATCGCCTGTCCTCACCTTCGTCCGACGAAGCTGGGCATCACCGGTCGCCACGGCCAGTCCCGGCACGGAAGGGTCTTGATTTTTGTCCGAATCCGGACTATGTCCCGCTTCGATCGGATGGAGCTTCCCCGATGCCCCGCGCCGCCCTCCGCAGCGTGCCGCCCATCGAAGCCGGGCCGGACCGGCTGGACCCCGGCCGTTTCTCTCCGGCCAACCGGCGCCGGCTGAGCGCGCCCGGGCTGCGCACCTTCCTGGCCATCGCCGACCTCTGGGGCCTGGACGAGACGGAGCGTCGGATGATGCTCGGCCTGCCCTCCCGCTCGACCTACCAGGGCTGGACGCGGACCGTCCGCGAGCATGGCGAGCTCACCCTCGATGTCGACGTGCTGACCCGGATCTCGGCGGTGCTCGGTATCCACCAGGCGCTCGGCATCCTGCATGGCAGCGAGCGGGAGGCGGTCGCCTGGCTGCGCCAGCCGCATGGCGCCACCGTCTTCGGCGGCCGGCCGCCGCTCGTGCTTGCCGCCAACGGCACCCAGGACGGGCTGCTGACGGTGCGCCGCTTCCTCGATGCCGCGCGCGGCGGCGTCGCGATGGAGCCGAACGCGATCGACCGGCAGTTCCGCCCCTACACCGACGCCGACATCGTCTTCTCTTGAGCATGCTCCCGCGCGCGGCGGCGCCGCGCCCGACCCATCGCTTCATCCCCTCCCGCTTCCCGCCGATCGGCCTGTTCGACACCGTGAGCACGGCGGCCGACCTAGCGGCGGCGATGGAGCTCGCCGGCTGGACCAATGACCGCCTGGTCGCCGACCGGATCGCGCGGCTGCCGCGCGCCGAATGGGTGCATGGCCGCGCGAACGCCAGCATCGTCATGGCGTCCTTCCTCCACGTCGCGCCCGCCGGCATGCGCTTCAACGGCGCCGAGCTCGGCGCCTGGTACGCGGCGGCGCATCCGAACACGGCGATCGTCGAAGTGGCGCACCATCTGCGGCGCGAGGCCGTCGCGCGCAGCGAGCCGCGTGCGACGCGCTGCTACCGCGCCTACACGGCGACGCTCGCCGGCGAGCATGTCGACCTGCGCGGGCAGCAGGCAGCGTATCCGACGATCCATGCCTCCGACAGCCACGCCGCGTCGCAGGAATTCGGGGAGGCGGTGCGGGCGGGCGATGCGGCCGGCATCCTCTATGGCAGCCTGCGCCATGCGGGCGGCGTCAACATCGTGGCCTATCGCCCGCGCCTCATCCTCGACGTGACCCAGGCCGAGCATGTCGAGATCACCGTCGAAGCGTCGGAGCAGCGCATCGTGGTGAAGCGACTGAGCGCCGGCGCGCCCTGACGCTTCGACCGGCGCTGAAGCATCGCCGCGTCGCCTGCAGCCATGGTCCCGGCGCATGCAGCACGGAGGAGAGCACGCATGACCGAGACCCTGAGCCAAAACCTCGCCCACCGCGGCCAATTGCTGGTCGTCGCCAAGTGGCAGGCCAAGCGCGGCGAGGAAGCGCGCATCGCCGACATCATCGCCCGTTTCCTGCCCGAGGCCCAGGCGGAGCCGGGCGTCGTGCTGTTCCTGATCGGCCGCGCCCGGGACAACCCGGCCGAGTTCCTGTTCTACGAGCTGTTCCGCGACGAGGCCGCCTTCGCCGATCACCAGGCGAGCGCCCATTTCCGGACGCTCATCCTGGAGCAGGCGCTGCCGCTGCTGGAGACGCGGGAGCGCGCCCAGTACGCGCTGGTGTAAGCATCCGCGCGATCCGCGCCGCCGCCGCGTCCGCGGCGGCCGGGTCGGCGGCGGCGATGCCGAACAGCAGCCCCGGCCGCGGCGGGCCGAGATGAAAGCGCGACATCGGCCGCGGCGCGAAGCCCTCTGCGGCGAGCGCCCGCGCCGCCGCGGCATCGTCGACCGCTGCATCCCGGAACCAGGCCGGCAATTGCAGCCCGCCCGCGCCATCGCCCACCACCAGCAGGTCGCCGCAATGCCGGCGGAGCGCCGCCGCGACCGCCGCCATCCGTGCCGCATAGACGCCGTTCATCCGCCGGACATGGGCGCGCAGCCGGCCCTCGCGGATGAAGTCGGCGAGCGCGGCCTGGACATGCACCGGCACCACCGCGCCGCGCAGCCGCGCCGCCTCCGCCGCGTCTTCCGCCAGCCAGGCCGGCACCACCGCATAGGCGACGCGCAGCCCCGGCGAGAGAATTTTCGAGAAGGTGCCGAGATAGGCGACGACCCCGCTGCGGTCGATGCCCTGCAAGGCCGCGATCGGGCGCGAGCCGTACTGGAACTCGCTATCGTAGTCGTCCTCCAGCACCAGCGCGCCGGCGGCGCGGGCCCGCTCCAGCAACGCCAGGCGCCGCGGCAGCGTCATCGTGACGCCGGTCGGATACTGGTGCGACGGCGTCGCGTAGATCAGCCGCGGCGCCGTGCCGAATGCCCCACCCACATCGATGCCGGCCGCATCGCAGGGGACCGGCAGCACGCGGGCTCCGGCGGCGCGGAGCAGCGCCTGCGCGGTCGGGTAGCCCGGCTCCTCCATCCAGGCGGTGTCGCGGCCCGGGCGCAGCCGCAGCCGCGCGAGCAGGTCGATCGCCGCCCCCGTCGTCGGCAGCACCAGCACCTGGCGGGGCTCCGCCACGACGCCGCGCGCCGCCGCGACGTGGTCGAGGATCGCCGCCCGCAAATCAGGGATGCCGCTCGCCGCGCCATAGCCGAGATCATGGATGCGGAGCGCCCGCGCCCGGGCGCCGAGGCAGCGCGCCCAGGCCGCATGCGGGAAGGCCGCGAGGTCGGGGATCCCGGGCTCGAAGGCGCGGTCGGCACCCCTCTCCTCCCGTGGCGGCGGCGCGGACGCGGCCGGCGCGGCGATGGCCGGCGGCGTCGCCATGGCGGCGACCCGGCTCGCGGAGCCCATCCGCGCTTCCAGGTAGCCCTCCGCCTTCAGCCGCTCATAGGCAGCGACCGCCGTCGAGCGCGCGACGCCGAGCGAGGCGGCCAGGCCCCGGCTCGGCGGCAACCGGCTTCCCGCCGGCATCCCGCCCGCCAGGATGCGGTCGCGAAGCCACCGGTAGAGCTGCCCTTCGAGGTCGCCGGCGGCGCGGTCGAGGGCGGGCCAGGCGGGCGCCGCTGCCCGGATTGGTCTGCCAGGAATCATGGAAGTGGCAGTGTCCACCCGGCCGCTTCGGCGCGCAAGCTTGGCGCGATCACGACGGGATTCCTGCCATGGACGCCGAACTCTATCCCACCACCGAGCGCAGCCGGGTGCGCCGCCTGCACCAGCGCGGCAGCCATGCCCGCGCCGATGTGCATGCGGTGCTGGATGCGATGCCGCTCTGCCATGTCGGCTACGTCATCGACGGCGCGCCCTACGTGACGCCGACCCTGCAATGGCGCGACGGCGAGCGGGTCTATTGGCACGGCTCGGCGGCCAGCCGCTTCCTGGCGGCGGCGGAAGGCATGCCGGTCTGCCTGACCTGCACGATCATGGACGGCTACGTCCTCGCCCGCTCGGGCTTCAACCATTCGATCAACTACCGCTCGGCGATGGTCTTCGGCTCCGCGCGGGTGGTCGAGGATGCAGCGGAGAAGGCCGAGGCGCTGCGTGCCTTCACCGACGGCCTGTTCCCCGGCCGCTGGGCGACGCTGCGGCCGATGACCACGCAGGAGCTGAAGGCGACCTCGATCCTCTGGATGGAGGTCGAGGAAGCGACCGCCAAGACCCGCGCCGCGCCGCCCGGCGATCCGGAGGAAGCCGAGGTGCCGGTCTGGGCCGGGGTGCTGCCGCTCCGGAGCGGCCTCGCCGGCGCCGAGCCGGCGCCCGGGATGCCGGAGGGGATCACGCTGCCGACGGAACTCGACGCCCTCATCCGCTCCGGCCGGCTGCGGTGAGAGCCATGGACCTCGCCTCCTGGGCCGGTGTCCCGCGGCCGGAGCGTCTGCCGCTCGAAGGCCTCTACGCGCGGTTGGAACCGCTCGATCCGGCGCGCCATGCGGAGGCGCTGCTCGCCTCCGCCCAGGCGCCGGGCGCCGAGGACCGCTTCCGCTATCTGTTCGAGGAAGCGCCGCCTCGAGTGGAAGTGCAATGCCCTGAACGCACCGTCGCGCCGCGCCGCGGAGCGCTTCGGCTTCCGCTACGAAGGCCTGTTCCGCCAACACATGGTGGTCAAGGGCCGGAGCCGCGACACCACCTGGTTCGCGATGACCGACGCCGACTGGCCGCGGCTTCGCACCGGCTACGAGGCCTGGCTGCGTCCGGAGAATTTCGACGCCGCCGGCCGGCAGCGGCGCCCGCTGCGGTTCGACTGATCGACGCCGAGGGCGCATGATGCCGACATCGATGGGGAGAGAGGCGGCGATGTCGGCGGAGCAGCAGACCAATTCGCGGATCGTGGCGGCGTTCCGGGAACGGACGCCGGGATCGGCGGAGTTCGCGCGGCAAGCCGCGGACCTGTTCCCGAGCGGCATCACCCATGATTCGCGCCACCAATATCCCTACGGCATCTATGTGACGCGCGCCGAAGGCCCGCGCAAATGGGATGTCGACGGCAACGCATACATCGACTTCTTCGGCGGCCATGGCTCGCTGCTGCTCGGCCATCGCCATCCGGTGGTCTCGGCGGCGATCGCCGCGGCGGCCGAGGAAGGCACCCATCACGGCGCCAGCCACCCGCGGGAGATCGGCTGGGGCCGCGCCGTGCAGCGCCTGGTGCCGGCCGCCGAGCGGCTGCGCTTCACCTCCTCCGGCACCGAGGCGACGCTGATGGCGGTCCGCCTCGCCCGTGCCTTCACCGGGCGCACGGCGCTGCTGCGCTTCCGCGGCCATTTCCACGGCTGGCACGACCACATGGCGGCCGGCTACAGCAACCACTATGACGGCACGCCGACGGCGGGCGTGCTGCCGGGCGTCGCCGAGCAGACCGTGCTGCTCGATGCCGGCGACCTCGACGGGCTGCGGGCCGCACTCGCCGCGCGGGACGACATCGCCTGCGCGATCATCGAGCCGACCGGCGCGAGCTTCGGCCAGGTGCCATTGAAGCCCGACTTCCTGCATGCGCTGCGCGAGGAGACGGCGAAGCACGGCGTGCTGCTGATCCTCGACGAGGTGGTCACCGGCTTCCGGGTCGCGCGCGGCGGCGCCCAGGCGGCACTCGGCGTGACGCCCGACCTCACGAGCTTCGCGAAGATCCTGGCCGGCGGCCTGCCGGGCGGCGCCGTCGCCGGGCGGGAGGAGGTGCTGGCGCTGCTCGATTTCGACGCGACGGCCAAGGCGGGACGCGAGAAGATCGCGCATCAGGGCACCTACAACGCCAACCCGCTCTCGGCCGCCGCCGGCACCGCCGCACTCGAGGTGATCGCGACGACGGATGCCAATGCGCGGGCCAACGCGACGGCGGCGTCGCTGCGCGAGGCGCTGAACGTCGTGCTGGCGGAGGAAGCCGTGCCCTGGGCGGTCTACGGCACCTTCTCGGGCTTCCATCTGTTCATGAACCCGGACGGCGTGGCGCTCGACCCGCTCCGCTTCGACCCGATGGCGGTGCCGGCGGCAGCCCTCAAGAACCAGCCCAAGGCGCTGGTCGCGAAGCTTCGCCTCGCGCTGCAGGTGGAAGGCGTCGACACCAATGGCCGCATCGGCGGCGTTCTGTCGGCGACCCATGGCGAGGCGGAGGTCCGGGGCGCCGCGGCGGCGTTCAGGGCCGCGGTGCGGCAGCTCCGCGCCGATGGCGAGATGCCCTGATGCCCGGCGCCGCCGGGCATCGCGCTCAGGCCTTCGCCAGCAGCGCCCGCGCCCGGATGAATTCGCGGCAGCGGGCGAGGCCGGGCCAGACCACGAGCGAGCCCTTCCTGTGCGCCCCGAAGCCAGGCGCGAGCGCCAGCACTTCGGCATGCAGGCCAGGATAGGGGCCGGGGCCCGGGCGGAGCAGGGCATCGAGACGGCCGGCGAGAAGATCGGCCACATCGTCGGTCGCCACCGCCCGCACATAGTCGGGCGGGCGCTTCGTGCCGGCGAGACGGGCGAGCAGGCGGTCGGGCTCGTCGCTCAGGGCCGGCGAGATTCCGAGGCGGAGCGGCTTCGTCCTCAGGGCCTTCGCGACCGTGTCGCCGGCCTCCGAAAGGCGTTCGAAGGCGTCCGCCACTTTCGGCAGCAGCGCCTCGCCCGGCGCGGTCAGGATCAGGCTGCGGTGCAGGCGCTGGAACTGCGGCACGCCGAGCGCCTGCTCCAGGTGCTTCACCTGCTGGCTGACGGCGCCAGGCGTGACGGAGAGTTCCGTCGCGGCCGCCTTGAAGCTCAGGTGACGGCCGGCGGCCTCGAAGGCGCGCAACCCGTTCAGGGGCGGAAGGCGGTAGCTCATGGTGAGGCTCCGGGCATGAGACGGTGGCTTCAGAATAGAAAAACTCTTCCAAGGCAGCAGAAACAATCGTTTGAGCGGGGCCCGGGCGTGCGGGAGAAGGCGCGCATCGGTCAAACCTTCAGGAACGTCATCATGCAGCAGCGCAACGCCGATGCCGAAACCGCCTTTGGTTGACCCTGTCGGCGAGGCGAGCATCGAAAGCCGCGCGTCCTGGACCATCGCCTGGAGCATCACCGCGATCATGGGCATCGCCTATGGCGCGCCGCTGATGGTGGTGATCGGGCTGGCGCCGATCGCGGACGCCATGGGCGGCCAGCGCGGCATCCCGGCCCTCGCCTCCTCGCTCGCCTATCTCGGCTCCGGCGCCGGCGGCGTGCTGATGGGGCTGCTGGCGGCGCGGCTTGGCGCGCGCCGGGTTGCGATGATCGGCGGCGCGATGATCGCGGCGGGGCTGGCGCTCGCCGCCGGCGGCGCCGCCTGGCAATTGCTGCTGGCGCATGCGGTCTGCATCGGCATGTTCGGCACCGGCGCGCTGTTCGCGCCGATGATGACGCATGTCTCGCTGTTCTTCGACCGCCGGCGCGGCACCGCCCTCGCCCTCGTCTCCTCCGGCCAGTATGTCGCCGGCGTGCTCTGGCCGTCGGTGTTCGAGCGGATGATCGCGGCCTGGGGCTGGCAGCGCGCCATGGTGGTCTTCGGGCTGGCGGCGGCGGCCGCGATCCTGCCGCTCGCCTTCTGGGCGCTGCGCCGGCCGCCGCCGGCGCCGCTCCCCGGCAGCAAGGCGGCGGGACCACCGGTCGGGCAGCGGGTGCTCGGCCTGCCGCCCAACCTGGCGCAGGGGCTGATCGCCGCGGCGTCCTTCCTTTGCTGCATCCCGATGGCAATGCCGGCGGCGCATCTCGTCGCCTTCTGCGGCGACCTCGGCATCGCTGCCTCCCGCGGGGCGCTGATGCTCTCGCTGCTGCTCGCCGCCGCCTTCGTCAGCCGGCAGTTCTGGGGCGCCGTCGCCGACCGGATCGGCGGGCTGACCACGGTGCTGATCGGCGGCGTCTGCCAGACCGCGGCGATGACGGCCTTCCTCGCGACCCAGGACGAGGCCGGGCTGTTCCTGGTCTCGATCCTGTACGGCCTCGGCTTCGGCGGCATCGTGCCGGCCTATGTGCTGGCGATCCGGGAGCTGTTCCCGGCCGCCGAGGCGCATTGGCGGGTGCCGGCGCTGCTGCTGGTGAGCCTTTCGGGCATGGCGGCCGGCGCCTGGCTCGGCGGCGCGCTGTACGACGCCTGGGGCAGCTACCGCGGCGCCTTCGCCTTCGGGATCGCGGCCAACCTGGTGCAGGTGGCGCTGGTGCTGTGGCTGACGACGCGCCTGACCGGACGCCGCCCTCAGGCAGTGACGGCGGCGGCCGGCGCGGCGCAATAGCGGGCGAGCAGCCGCGCGCCGCTGCCGGCGGCGAGCCCCGCGAACCAGGCCGCGACCGCGGCGGCGAGCGGCTGCACGAAGGCCTCGGTGGCCCAGCCGGCGCCGGACGCCATGCCGTAGCGGAGCGCGAACTGGAAGGCGAAGCTGCCGAGCAGGATCGCGAGCATCGCGGGGTCGCCCGGCACCGCGATCCGCTGCGCCGTGCGGTCGACCGCGACCGGCCAGCGCCCGGTCCGCCACCAGCCGAGCCCGAAGCCGAGCACGCCGCCGGCACCGGCGGTCAGCAGGTCGATCGCGAGCGGCGCCGGAAACAGGCCGAAGAACCCGTTCAGCCCGAGCCCCAGCAGCACCGCCGGCGCGATCAACAGCCGCGCCGGATGCATTCGCCGCGGGTAGCAGCGCGAGATGCCGAGCCAGATCAGCAAGGCGAGGATCAGGTAGACATAGGCCGGAACATTCGACACGGCGGCTGCCCCATGCAGTGGAGGCATCCGATTCAGACCTCCGGGCCATTCGGCCCTCCGATCATCGGATGCCCTATGCAGTGGAGGCATCCGATTCAGACCTCCGGGCCATTCGGCCCTCCGATCATCGGATGCCAGATTGCGCCACAAGGGTTACCCGGCTATCCTAACGACGTAAAGATAAAACCTTGTCATGAATCGATCAGCCCCCGGCGGCCCTCCCCGCTACCACCACGGCGACCTCCGCCGCGCCTTGCTGACCGCGGCCCGTGCGCTGCTGGAGGAACGCGGGCCGGCCGCACTCGGCCTGCGCGAGATCGCGCGCCGGGTCGGCGTCTCGGCGCCCGCCGCCTATCACCACTTCGAAAACCTGGATGCGATCGCGGTGGCGCTTGCCGAGGAAGGCCATGCCGAGATGGCGGAGCGGCTGGATGCGGCGCTCGCTGCCGGTGCCGGCCTGCTTGCGCCGATGGGCGAGGCCTATGTCGCCTTCGCCCGCGCCAATCCCGGCCTCTACCGCCTGATGTATGGCGAAGGGTTCCACGCCGCTTCGGCGGGGAGCGAGGCGGTCGCGGCGCTCCGCCGCCGCACCTGGGCGACGCTCACGGCGGGGCTCGCCGCGCGCGTGCCGGCCGAGGCGGTGCCGGCGGCGGCGCTCTTCCTCTGGTCGCTGACCCATGGGCTGGCGCTGCTGATGATCGACGGCCAGACCGACGCCGCCGACCCCGAAGCCGCCATCCGCGCCGTGCTCCGCCTCGCCGGCACCGGCCTGGCGAAGCCAGGCTAGATCTTCGTCAGCTTCCGGTGGTTGGCCGAAACCCGCCGCCGGGACGGGCGCAGCGCCGCCTCGGCGACCACGTCCGGCCGGCTGCCGAGCAGCACCGCTTGCCAGGCGGCGACCGCGCCCTCGGCGAAGGCGCGCTGCTTCTCGATCGCCATCTCCGACAGGCGGGCGCTCATCGTCGCGGGATTGCCGGCGAGGCCCCAGCTCCGCATCGCGAAGACGGTTCCCGCCTGCCAGGCGAAGCGCGCGAAGGTGTCCGGCGGCATCAGAGCGCGGCCAGCACCGCTTCGGCCTTGGAGACCTCGAAGGCGCCCGGCTGCTCGATGCCGATATGCGTCACGACGCCGTCCTTGGCGACGAGCGCGAAGCGCTGGTTGCGCATGCCGAGGCCGCGCGCGGTCAGGTCGAGCTCGAGGCCGAGCGCCTGGGCCAGCCTGGCCGAGCCGTCCGCCAGCATGACGACCTGGTCGGTGATGCCCTGGTCCTTGGCCCAGGCGCCCATCACGAAAGCGTCGTTCACCGCGACGCAGGCGATCAGCTCGACGCCCTTGGCGCGCAGCGCATCCACCTGGGTCACGAAGCCCGGCAGGTGCTTGGCCGAGCAGGTCGGCGTGAAGGCGCCCGGCACCCCGAACAGCACCGCGGTCTTGCCCGCGAACAGCGCGTCGGTGGTGACTTCGCGGGGGCCCTCGGCAGTCGCCTGCATCAGGGTGACGGAGGGGATCTTGTCCCCAACCTCGATGGCCATGCTCGCTCTCTCCTCGGGGGCCGCGACGGGCGGTGTGGCCCGAGATGTAGTCCGAACCCCGGCCTGCTGTCACCTTGGCCACGGCGCCTCTGTCTTGCGCCCCGCCGCGCCGCCATCCATGTCTTGGAGATGCCGAGACGCCGTCCCGCGACCCCGCCGCCGCCCGAAGCGCCCGAGAGCCCATCCTGGCTCACCGGCCAGCTCCTGGTCGCGATGCCGGGCATGTCCGATCCGCGCTTCGCCCAGGCGGTGATCTGCCTCTGTGCCCATTCCGCCGAGGGCGCGATGGGGATCGTGCTCAATCAGCCGATCGAGGGCCTGAGCTTCGATGCGCTGCTCAAGCAGCTCGACTTGAAGCCGGTGCCGCCGCAGCGGCGCATCCGCATGGTCACCGGCGGTCCGGTCGATGCCGGGCGCGGCTTCGTGCTGCACAGCACCGACTGGTCGGTCGATACCAGCCTGCCGGTCGGCGGCGAGGTCGCGCTGACCGCCAGCGTCGACATCCTGAAGGCGATCGCCGAGGGCGGCGGCCCGCGCCAGGGCCTGCTGGCGCTCGGCTATGCCGGCTGGGCGCCGGGCCAGCTGGAGCAGGAGTTCCAGCGCAACGCCTGGCTGAACGTGCCGGCCGATGAGGGCCTGCTGTTCGACGGCGACCACGCCGCACTCTGGCGCCGGGCGCTGGCCAAGCTCCACATCGACCCTACCCTGTTGTCAGGCGTGGCCGGCCACGCCTGATGCGGGCTACAAGCGAAAGCTGCGCAGCGCCGCGATCGGGGTGACGCCGTGGTGGGCGGCGTCCCTCGCCAGCACCTTGGGGTCCGGGTTCGGGCCGTAGGCGTCGCCGGCGAGGCCCGTCATCGCCCAGAGGCTGTCGATGCCGACCGCCTTGGCGCCGGCGAGGTCGGTGTGCGGCGTGTCGCCGACGGCGAGCACGCGCTCGCGCGGCGGGTTGCCGAGCGCTTCCATCACCGGGCCATAGACGGCCGGGTCCGGCTTGCCGATCTCGATCACCGCGCCGCCGCCTTCGAGGTAGATGTCGGCCAGCGCGCCGGCGCAGATCAGCCGCTCGCCGGCAACCATCACCGCGCGATCCGGATTGACGCAGACCATCGGCAGCTTCTGCCTGAGGCAGCGCTCCAGCACCGGGCGGTAGGGCTCGGCCGAAGTCGCACCGTGCCGCTCCGCCTCCGGCCCGGTATTGAGCAGGAACTCCGCTTCCTCGGGCGTCGGCACGAGCTCGGCGACACCCTCCTCGATCACCGACAGGTCGCGCTCCGGCCCGATATGGAAGGCGCGGCGGCCGAAGCCGGCGAAGAAGGGATGCGTGCGGTCGCGAAGCATCCGCCAGGAGGCCTCGCCCGAGGACATGGTCTCGTCGTAGAGGCCGCGCTCCACGCCCATCCGCGCCAGCATGGCATCGATGAACCAGGCGCGGCGCGGGGCGTTGGTCAGGAAGACGATGCGCTTGCCGCGCGCGCGCAGCGCCGCCAGCGCATCGAGCACGCCGGGATAAGGCGCCTGCCCGTCATGAACCACGCCCCAGAGGTCCAGCACATAGGCGTCGTAGCGCTCCGCGATGCCCGCGATGCCGTCCAGGATATCCATCACGCCTCCACGCCGATTGCATCGGCGACACTGGCAAAACCCTCGCGCGCGAGGAGCGTCGCGAGCTCGTCCTTGATGCGCCGGACCAGCGCCGGGCCGGCATAGGCGAAGCCGGTGTAGAGCTGCACCAGCGAGGCACCGGCCTTGATCTTGGCCAGCGCGTCGGCGCCGCTCGCGACGCCGCCGGCTCCGATCAGCGTGAGCCGCCCGCGCGCGATCCGCGCGACCTGGCGCAGCACCTCGGTCGAAGGCTCGAGCAGCGGCGCGCCGGAGAGCCCGCCCGCTTCAGTCCGAGCCGCGGCGCGGAGCGAGGCCGGGCGCGCGATCGTGGTGTTGGAGACGATGATGCCGGCGACGCCGCGCCCGAGGCAGGCATGCACGACCGGCACCAGCGCGTCCTCCGCGAGGTCGGGCGCGATCTTGACCAGCACCGGCGGCGTCCGCGGCAGCACGCGCCGCCGCGCCACGACGGCATCGAGGATGGCGGCCAGCCGCTCTTCCCCCTGCAGGTCACGCAACCCCGGCGTGTTGGGGGAGGAGACGTTGATGGTCACGTAATCGGCCTGCGGCGCCACCGCGGCGTAGAGCGACGGGTAGTCGCGCTCGGGATCGGCGCCGTCCTTGTTGATGCCGATATTGGCGCCGAGCACCGCCGGCAGCGGCCGCGCAAGTGCCGCGAGCCGCGCCGCATAGGCCTCGATCCCGCCATTGTTGAAGCCCATGCGGTTGATCACCGCGCGGTCCTCGGCCAGGCGGAACAGCCGCGGCCGCGAATTGCCTGGCTGCGGGCGCGGCGTCACCGTGCCGGCCTCCACGAAGCCGAAGCCGAGCCGCATCAGCGGCAGGACTGCGACCGCATCCTTGTCGAAGCCGGCGGCGAGCCCGATCGGATTGGCGAAGCGCTGCCCGAGGGTCGCGATGGCAAGCCGCGGATCGTCCGGCGCCGGGTCGCGGCCGGCGAGCCCCCAGCACAGCGCCCGGAGCGCCAGGCCGTGCGCGGTCTCGGCATCGAGGCCGCGGGTCAGCGGCATCAGGGCGGAAGCGAGGGCGGGCGTCATGGCGCGCCGCTTGTGCCCGAGCCCGACGCCACGCGAAAGCCCCCGCGTTGACGGCCGGCCGGGGGACGGCCAGAACGACCCCGTCGCACGGAACAAGAAAGCACGGGCTTGCGGGGACCTCTCTGGCTGCTCACGGCGCTGCTCCTCTGGTCGGTGCTCGACGCCAACAGCAAGCTGCTGGCGGGCACCTATGGCACCGGCCAGGTGCTGGCGATCCGCCATGGCGTGATGCTGCTGCTGGTCCTCGGCGCCCGCGCGCTGTGGCCCGGTGCCGGCGGCAAGATAGGGACCGCGCATCCCCTGCTGCACGCGATCCGCGCCGTCGCCATGCTCGGCTCGGCGGCCGGCTTCTTCCTGGCCATGCGGGCGATGTCGATGGCCGAGGCCTATCTCGTCCATTTCACTGCGCCCTTCATGATGCTGGGCCTCGCGGCGCTCTGCCTGCGGGAGCCGATGCCGGCCCGCGCCTGGGGCTGGACGGCGGCGGGCTTCGCCGGCGTCGCGGTCGCGATCGCGCCCGCGATCGGCGGCGGCGGCCATTGGCAAGGCTTCGCCTGGGCCGGCCTCGGCGCCGCCAGCTACGCGGTGATCATGACGGTCAACCGGCGCCTGCGCGAGGAAAGCGGCCTCGCGCAGGTGATCCTGTGGCCGAGCCTGCTCGGCTTCGTCGCCACGATACCCTTTGCAGCGCTGGAGTGGGTGGCGCCGCCAGCCGGTGACCTCGCGCTGCTCGCGCTGAACGGCGTCGTCGCGGGTGTGGCCACGCTCGCGATGTCGCTCGCCTTCCGCCACGCCAATGCGGCGCGGCTGGCACCCTTCGAATATGCGGCGCTGGTCTTCGCACTCGGCTTCGACCTCGCGATCTGGGGCCGGCTGCCGGCGCTGCCGACGCTGATCGGCGCCGCGATCGTCATCGCCGCCTGCATCGCGAGCGAGCGGACCCGGCGCGCCGCGAAGCCGGTCGTGGCGTAGCAGCCTGCCTCAATCGAGCGTAGCATTGGTTTCGCGGATCAGCCCGCCATAGGTCTGGCGCTCCCGCGACAGGAAGCTGGCGAAAGCCTCCGGCCCGTCCGCTTCCACCTTCGCGCCGAAATCCCGCAGCAGCCGCACCCGCATCTCGGGTGCCGCCAATACCTCACGCAGATCGCTGGCGATCCGGGCGATCGTCGCCGCCGGCACCGCACGGGGCATTACGGCGCCGAACCAGCCAACCGAATGGAAGCCGGGGTAGGTTTCGGCGACGACCGGGATTTCCTCCAGCCCCGGGAAACGATCCGCCGAGGTCAGCGCGATCGCCTTCAAGGACCCGGCCCGCACCTGCGGGATCAGCGCCGGCGTGCCGTCGATCATCATGTCCACCCGGCCTGCGATCGTGTCCTGGATGGCGCCGGGCACCGAGGCGTAGGGCACGTTGATCATGTCCACGGCGGCAGCGCGCTTCAGCAGCTCGCCCGCGAAGCGCGGAAGGTTGGCGCCGCTCGACGTGGCGAAGGTCAGCCCACCCCGCTGGCTGCGCGCCAGCGCGATCAGCTCGGGCAGCGTGCCGGCACGCAGGCGTGGGCTCGCCACGATGACGAACGGCGTCGTCATCAGCAGCGTGACCGGCGCGAAGTCGCGTTCGCTGTCGTAGCCGGGGCTGCGCATCAACCCCTCGTTCAGTACCAGCAGCGAGGCATGCGCGTAGAGCAGCGTGTGGCCGTCCGCGTCCCCGCTCGCGGCCGCCTGCGCGGCCAGGCTGCCGTTGCCGGAGGGACGGTTGTCCGCCACGACGGGCTGGCGCCAGATGGCGGAGAGCCTTTCCGCCATGAGCCGCGCGGCCACGTCCGGCGCGCCGCCGGGTGCTGCGCCGATCAGCAGGCGTACGGGGCGAGAGGGAAAGGGTGCCTGTGCAGCGCCGAGGCGAGGCCGCCATGCGGCAAGGGCAGCCGCGGCGGCCAGCGATCGACGGCGCCCCATTCTTCTCATGCTGCCCTCTCCGTGCCGGTCGTCCGCTGCGCGCCGCGTGCGCGATCAAGGATGGCGACGGCATCGCCCATGCGCGCGCCGCGCCAGGCCACATGGCCGTCGGGCCGGATCAGGGCGAAGCGCGCGCCGTAGAGGTCAGCAAGCCGCGCATCGCCGGGTGCCACGACCTCGAACGGAACGCCGGCTCCGCGGGCCGCCGCGACCATCGGCAGCGCCTCGGATTCGCGGCCTGGCTCGGCGACCAGCAGGGTGAAACCCTGCTCCCAGAGATCGAAGAGCGACCGACCGTCCCGCAGCCACGCATGCGGTGCGCGGCAGCCCGGATGGGCACTCGGCACGAAGCGGGTCGGATGCTCCTCCGGTGCCGCGCTGCCGTCGGAGACGATGATCGGGCTGCCGTCGTAGCGGCTTCCGAGCACCACGCCGAGCGTGCGGAACTCCCGCTCCTTGCCGGCCAGGATCATGGCACCGACCTCGGCGCGCACGGCTTCGCCGGCCGCATCGTCGGCCTCCAGGCCGGCCCGCACGAGGTCCTTCGGCAGCAGCGCGTGGTTGGCCACCGCTTCGTCGATGACGCGTCGATGCACCGGGCGGCGCTCGGCCTCGTAGCTGTCGAGCAGCTCGGCACCGCCCCAGCCCTGAACCGTCGCCGCCAGCTTCCACCCGAGGTCCACCGCGTCACCAAGGCCGAGATTCATGCCGTAGCCTCCGAACGGCGGATGCAAATGGCAGGCATCGCCGGCGAGCACGACCCGCCGGTCGCGGTAGCGGTCGGCGATGAGGCTGTGCGCAGACCAGGGATCCACCACGAGGATGTCGCATGGCACCTGGCGTCCGAAGGCGGCGTTCATCCGGGCTTTCAGGTTGGCTTCGTCCGGCACCCTTTCGCCGTTCGGCAGGCCGAACATGAAGAACCAGGTGTCGTCGCTGTCCATCGGGCCGGTCACGCCCGAGCTCTCGGCGTTGACGACCCAGTACATGATCGCGGGTTGCCGGCGCATCGCCTCGGCCAGCGCGGGGGCGCGGATCACCAGGTTGACGTGCTGCGCATAGGCGTGCTCGCCCTCCATGCGCGCGCCGATCATGCCGCGCACCGGGCTTCGGGCGCCGTCGGCGCCGACGACGTAGCGCGCGCGGACGGTCGCGATGGCGCCGCTCGCCAATTCCATCGCCGTCGCCGTCACGCCGTCCGCAGCCTGCGCCAGCGCATCGAGCCGCGTGCCGAGGCGCAAGGTGACGGAGGGCAGTTCCGCGGCGCGGGCGCGGAGTGCTGCCTCCACCTTGTACTGCGGCACCCATTGCGCGGGCTCCGCGAAGCGGTCGTCCTTAAGGCGGCGGTCGCCGAAGAAACTGTTCCCGAAGCGCGCGAGCGTGTGGCCGAACAGGCGGGTGGCGAAGATCACGTCGGTGCCGTAACCGGCCGGCAGCGGCGCGCTCTCCCGCAGCCGGTCGGCGATGCCCCAGCGTCTGAAATGTTCCATGGAGCGTACGTTGGTCGTCTTGGCGCGCGGCTGCGGCGAATGCCGTGCGCTCTGCTCCAGCAGGGTCGTGCGAACGCCCCGCAGGCCGAGTTCGATCGCCAGTGCGAGTCCGACGGGGCCGCCGCCGACGATCAGGACCTCGCAATCATGCATCGCGCCAGCTCCCCTTGTCCCTCAGTTCAGCGTGATGCCTCGCAGCAGCACGGCCTTCGTCTCGATATCGGCAGCGAGGCGACGCGCGAAAGCAGCTCGGTCGAGGTAGAAGTTATTGGGCTGCGAGCCGGTGCGGGCGGCGATGCGGTAGGCCTCGCCGGAAGCGGCGACCGCGCAGGCCGCCTCGATCCGCCGGATGCGGTCCTCCGGCACGGCGGCCGGCGCGAACAACCCGCCGAAGCTGGCCGGCGCCACCTCGAAGCCCTGCTCAGCCGCTGTGGCTGCCTGCGGAAAATCCGGATGGCGCTCCGTATCGAACACCGCCAGCACGCGGATGTCGCTGCGGCCGGCGGCGGAGCCGAGGACGATCGAGCCCACATCGATGCGCCCGGTGATGACCTCGGTCATCACCTGACCGTCGGCGCGGAACGGCACGTGCTCGGCTTCCGCGCCGGCCGCCGCCAGCCACTGCACCATCGCGAGATGGGGTATCGAGGTCACGCCGAGCGTCCCGTAGGTTAGTCGGCCGGGCCGCTCGCGCGCCGCCGCCTGCAGCGCGCGCAAATCGCGGATCGGGCTGTCCGGCCGCACTACCAGCGCCATGCTGTTGTTGAACACTTGGCAGATCGGCCTGAAGGTGCCGGGCTGCAGCCCCGAAGAGGCCTGCGCGACCGGCAGCACGGAGGCGACGAGCGCGGGCGCGAACAGCAGCGTGTAGCCATCCGCCGGCGCGCGCGCCACGAAGGCGGAGCCCACCGCAGCGGCGGCGCCGTCGCGATTGAGCACCACGACGGATTGCCCGAGCTGCGGCGTCATTGCCGCGGCGAGCGCGCGCACCAGCAGGTCGATCGCGTTGCCGGGCGGGTAGGGCAGCACGATCTGCAAAGGTCGGACCGGGAAGCCTTCCTGCGCCGCCGTAAGCGAAGGCCACGCAGCGACGGCGGCGGTGGCGGCGAGCAAGCGTCGCGTGATCATCGGCGTCCCCTCCCCTGCCTCAGGCGGGTGCGGTTTCGGTGTTGGTCACGAAGTCGGCCGGCGGCGTCGGACCCCAGAGATAGAAGCTGTCCTCCGGCGGATGATCGGCTTCCGCCCAGTCGTGGTCGGCCGGCACGTAGTCGATGTCGGCGGAGAACTCGCACCAGGAGCCGAACGGGTCGCGGATGTAGTGGAAGTAGTTCGATCCCAGCACGTGCCGGCCAAGGCCCCAACCATGGGCGAAGCCCTTGTCCGCCATGGCCATCGCACCGAGCCCGATCGCCGCCAGCGACGGCACGTCCCAGGAAAGGTGGTGCAGGCCCGGACCGTCCGATTTCACGAAGGCCATCAGATGGTGGTCGCTGCCGTGCACGCCGTGCAGGAAGGCGATCAGGGCGCCCGACCGGTCGGAGACGCGCAAGCCGAGGAGGCGCGTGTAGAAGGCGATGGCACGCTCCACGTCGGGCGTGAACATCAGGATGTGGGAGAGGCGCCGCGGCAGGTCGCGGGTCGCGTCGCGGCGATAGGGCGCGTTCCGCACGGCGGGCGGCGTCGGCGCGACCACCACCGGCACCTTGGCGTCCGGCGTCGTCTTCGCGCCGACCCGGATCTCGATCAGCATGCCGTCCATGTCGCGGAACCACAGCCCGTTGCTGTCGAAGCCCGGCGGCGGGTCGAGCAGGCGGAGGCCCTCGGCTTCGACATGCCGCTTGAAGCGGGGGAGGTCCTCCTCGAAGCAATGGAAGGCGACGTGGTGCATCCCCTTGCGCGCGGCCGGCACGATGCGGCCCCAGCGATAGCCGTCGCCGGCGGTCTTGAGGTCCAGCCGCTCGCCATCCTCCGTCACGTCGAGGCCGAAGGCGTCGTAGAAGGCGTCCGCCTTCTCCAGGCTCGGCACGCCGAGCACGAACTCGCCGACGGAATGCACGCCGAGCACGCCGGGCTTCCGGCTGGGCGCATAATGGCCTGCGATCGCGGTCATGTCGTCCTCCTCCCAGGGTCGTCGCCGAGCCGCAGCAGGCGCTCGGCATTGCCCGACATCACCGCACGGCGCCGGTCGGGTGTCAGGTCCAGGCGCTCCAGCGCGCGCAGCGTCTCGCCGATCGGGCCGAGCGGGGCGTCGGTGGCGAACACGAGCTGGGCGGCGCCGAAGAACGCCAGCACGGTCGGCAGCGCGATGCCGCTGCCGAACATCGCGGTGTCGGCGTGGAAGCCGCGGAAGTAGTCGAGATGCGGGCGCTTGAGGCCGGGCAGGATCCCGGTCAGGTCCTCGTCGGTCGTGCGGCTGCCGAGCACCTCCATACCGCGCCCCACCCGGCCGTCGAAGTTCGGGATCATCCCGCCGCCGTGGTGGGTGATCACCTTCAGGCCGGGATGGCGGTCGAACAGGCCGGAGAAGACGAGGCGCGCCATCGCGACCGAGGTCTCGTAGGGCCAGCCGAAGCACCACCACATCTCGTAGCGGCTCTTCGATTCGGCAGCATAATCCGTCATCTCGGCGGTCCGGGCCGGATGCAGCCAGACCGGCAGGTCGTGCGCGGCCATGGCCGCGAAGACGGGCGCGTAGTCCGGCCGGTCGAGCGGCCGGCCGGCGACGTTCGTGAAGACCTGCACGCCACGCGCGCCGAGCGTGCCGATGGCGCGGTCGGCCTCCCGCAACGCCGCCTCGATGTCGAGCATCGGGATGGTGGCGACGAAGGCGGCGAAGCGGTCCGGATGACGGCTGCAAAGCTCCGCGAGGCCGTCATTGGCGATGCGGGAGAGTTCGACGGTGTCAGCACCCGGCATCACGTCCTCCAGCGGCGGGTTCGGCAGGGAGATCACCTGGCGATAGCCCGGCCCGGCCTCGTCCATCTGGCGGAAGCGGGCGTCGAGGTCGTGCAGCGCCGTCACCGACCGCAGCCGGGCAGCAATGTTGCCGAGCTTCGGGGACGCCTTCGCGAAGGCCGCCTGGAAGGTGGCCGGCAGGATGTGCGTGTAGATGTCGATCACGTCGGTCATTCCGGCGCGATCCCGGCATCGCGGACCATCGCGGTCCAACGGGGCAGGTCGGCGGCCACGAGGTCGCGCAGTCGCTCAGGCGGGCCGCCGGTGACGGTGATGCCCTGCGCGGCCATGGCGGCAGAAATCTCGGGGGAAGCGAGGACCTCGTTCGCCGCGGCGTTCAGCCGCGCAACGATCGCTTGCGGCGCGCCGGCCGGGACGAACAGCCCGTACCATGCGGCCATCTCGAGGCCGCCGACACCGGCCTCTGCAAAGGTCGGCACCTCCGGCACGATCGGCAGGCGCGCGGCGCTGGCGACGGCGACCAGGTGGATGCGGCCACCCGAGGCGAGTTCGCGCGCGGCACCGATCGTGGAGAACAGCGCGGCGACCTGGCCGGACAGCAGGTCCGTCGTGGCACCGGCAAAGCCGCGATAGGGAATGTGCGTGACGTCGATGCCGGCGCGCTGGCGGAGCAGCTCCATGCCGAGGTGCTGCGGCGTGCCGATGCCGGGCGAGCCATAGTTCAGCGCGCCCGGCCGTGCCTTGGCGCGGGCGACGAATTCGGCGACCGACGCGCCGCCCGACGGATGCAGCAACAGCCCGAAGCCGATGGTGCCGAGTTCCGCCACCGGCGCGAAGCTCGCGACCGGGTCGTAGGGCAGGCTGCGGAACAGCGGGACGTTCATCACCAGCGTGTTGGTGGTGATCATCAGCGTCGTGCCGTCCGCTGCGGCGCGCGCCGCAGCGGCGGTGCCGATGTTGCCGCTGGCACCGACCCGGTTGTCCACGACATGCGGCTGGCCGGTCCGGCGCGCGAGGCCCTCGGCGATCAGGCGTCCGACCAGGTCGGGCGGCGCGCCGGGGGAGAAGGGCACGATCACCGTCACCGGCCGGCTGCCCTGGGCGATGGCCGGGGCGGCCAGGGCCGCTCCGAATGCCGCCAGGGCGGCGCGGCGGGGAATGGCGGCCTGCACCATGTTCGACATCTCCTCCCAACCTCAGGCAGCGGCGCGCCGCCCGCCGGCCTCATCCTCGATCGGATTGCGCAGGACGCCGATCCCCTCGACCTCCACCTCGCAGACATCGCCCGGCTTCATCCAGAGCTGCGGCTTCCGCGCGAGGCCGACGCCGGCCGGCGTGCCGGTCACGATGACATCGCCCGGCTCCCAGGTGATCGCCTCGCTGAGCGTGGAGACCAGCGTCGCCACGTCGAAGATCAGGTCGTCCGTCGAGGCGTCCTGCACCACCTCCCCGTTCAGCCGCGTGGTGAGGCGCAGGCCGCGCGCACCCGCGGGCAGCGCGTCGGCGCTGACGAGCCAGGGGCCGAAGGCGCCGGTGCCGTCGAAGTTCTTGCCGACCGTCCATTGCGGCCCCTTCATCTGGTAGTCGCGCACCGAGGCATCGTTGAAGATCGAGTAGGCGATGACGTGCTCCAGCGCGCGGTCCTTGGGGATGTGCCGTCCGCCACGGCCGATCACGGCGACCACCTCGCCCTCATAGTCGAGCTGGTCGGAGACGCACGGGCGAAGGATGGGCGCGCCGTGGCCGACGAGCGACGAGGCGAAGCGAGCGAAGATCGTCGGATAGGACGGCACCTTGAAGCCGCTCTCGGCGGAGTGGTCGGCGTAGTTCAGCCCGACGCAGACGATCTTCGGCGGGTTGGGAAGCGGCGGCAGGAGCTCCACGGAGCCGAGCGCGATCTCCGGGCCTGCGAGCAGGGCGCGGCCCGCGGCCGCAAGCGCCTCCGCACCGGACGCGACAAGGCCTGAGAGTGCACCCGGAAAACCCGCGTCGCCTTCCATGAGGCCGCGGAGATGGCCGTCGGTCCTCGCTGCCGCCACCCCGTTGCGACCGCCCTTCCTGAATGCCGCGAACCGCATCGATGGCTTCCTCCCGCAATGGATGCCGGATAAGGCCGAACAAATCCACGAGTCAAGAAATAATCTATTTTCCTGTTTATGATGGATTTTATGGGCGGATTGGACTACCCCCCGCTCCATGCCTCGTGAAGTTTCCGGCGCCAGCCTGACGCAATCCGCCTACGAGCGCCTTCGGGCCGACCTGCTGGCCTGCCGGCTCCGGCCAGGGGAGCGCCTGCGCATCGGCGATCTCTGCACCGCGCTCGGCGTCAGCCTGAGCGCGGTGCGGGAGGCCCTGTCCCGTCTCACGGCCGAAGGACTGGTCGTCGCGGAGCCGCAGCGGGGCTTCCGCGCCGCACCGATCTCCGAAAGCGACCTCCATGACCTCACGGCGGCGCGGATCGAGATCGAGACCCTCTGCCTGCGGCGCTCGCTCGAAGCCGGCGACGTGGACTGGGAGGAACGACTGGTCGCGGCGCATTACCGCCTCTCCCGCATCCCGGAACGCGACCCTGGCGACCCGCGGCGGGTGAGCGACATGTGGGCCGAGGCGCACGGCGCCTATCACGCGGCGCTCGTCGCCGGCTGCGACAATGCCTGGCTGCTGCGGCTGCGCGCCATCCTGTACGCGCAGAGCGAGCGCTACCGCCGCCTCTCCGTGCCGCTCGCCCGTGCCGAACGCGACTTGCTGGGCGAACACCGCGAGATCATGGAAACCGCCTTGGCCCACAAGGTCGACCACGCCTGCGCCCTGCTGGCCGCGCATCTCGCGACCACCAGTGCCGTTCTTCTCCGGGCGGACGACCAAGCGGTGGCGCCAGCTTTGGCGACAGGCGCCTGATCGACGCCACTGCGGCAAGATGTCCCGGTCAGGGAATCCCCGGCGGGAAGACGTGCAGCCCGTCGACGTCGAGCGGCAACGGCGTCGCACACCGGACCGCACCGAGCGGCAACGGGCCGTAGACATGCGGAAACAGTCCCGGCCGCCGTCCTCCGGCCGCCGGCTCGTAGATCAGCGCGGGACCGAGCGACGCGGCCTCCGCCGCGACCAGCAGCAGATCCCGCTCTCCCGCCCGATGCTTCGCGGCGCTGGCGCGGAGCTGCGACGCGGTCGAGAAATGCAGGAAGCCGTCGCGGCGGTCGTCGGCGCTGCCGGCATAGTGGCCGTCCCGCTCCGCCGCCGCCCAGTCCGCCGCGCGGACCATGGTGTAGATCAGCTCGTCCAAGCGCCCTTCCCTCCCTGCCATCCGGCCGCGCGTGACAGCCGCCACGCCAGCGTCTAATCCGGCCTTGTACCGGAGACACCCGCCATGCGCTTCGCCGTCGACCGCCTCGACCACCTGGTCATCACCTGCCGCGACGTCGACATCTCCGCCTCCTGGTACCAGCGGGTGCTGGGCATGGAGGTGACGGAGTTCGGCCCGCAGCATCGGACGGCGCTCGCTTTCGGCGGCCAGAAGATCAATCTCCGGCCGGAGAGCGCGACCCAGCAGGAATGGTGGTCGGGCGTCGCCCCGGCGCCGGGCAGCCAGGACCTCTGCTTCATCGTGACCGTCGCCGCCGACGAGGTGGTCAAGCACCTGCATGGCTGCGGCGTCGAGATCGCGCAGGGCCCGGTGATGAAGGACGGCGCGCTCGGCCCGATCCGCTCGGTCTATTGCCGCGACCCGGACGGCAACCTCATCGAGATTTCGAGTTATCAGGATTAGCCCAGGCCCATGGCGGCCGGGAGGGAGCCTGCCATGACCGAGACCCGCACCGAGACCGACAGCCTGGGTGCCATCGACATCCCGGCCGACCGCTATTGGGGGCCGCAGACCGAGCGGGCGCGGCGTCTGTTCCGGATTGGCTCCGAACGTTTCCCGCCGGCGCTGATCCGCGCCGTCGGCCTGCACAAATGGGCGGCCGCAGAGGCCAATCGCCGGCTCGGCGAATTGCGCGACGACATCGCCGAGGCGATCAAGCAGGCCGCCGGGGAGATCGCCGAGGGCCGCCGCGACGCGGATTTCCCGCTGCCCGTCTGGCAGACCGGCAGCGGCACCCAGACCAACATGAACGCGAACGAGGTCATCGCGAACCGCGCCAACGAGCTGCTCGGCCAGCCGCTCGGCACCCGCAAGCCCGTGCATCCGAACGACCACGTCAACCGCGGCCAATCCTCCAACGACAACTTCCCGGCGATCATGCATATCGCCGCGGCGCGGCTGGTGACCGAGCGGACGATCCCGGCCCTTGCGGTCCTCGCCGCGGCGCTGGAGGCGCGGGCTGCCGAATGGACCGACATCGTCAAGATCGGCCGCACCCACCTGATGGATGCGGTGCCGGTGACGCTCGGGCAGGAAGCGGGCGCCTGGGCGCGGCAGGCGGCGCTCGGCGCGGAGCGGCTGCGGGAGGCGATGGTCCGGCTGATGCCGCTCGCGCAGGGCGGCACCGCCGCCGGCACCGGCCTCAACCGGCATCCGGATTTCGCGCGCATCTTCGCCGAGCTCGTCGCCGAGCGCACCGGCCTGCCCTTCACCGCCAGCCACAACCCGTTCGAGGGCATGGGCGCGCATGACGCGCTGGTCGAGCTGTCGGGTCAGATGAACGTCGTTGCGGTCTCGCTCAACAAGGTCGCGAACGACGTGCGGCTGCTCGGCAGCGGGCCGCGTGCGGGCCTGTCGGAGCTGGTGATCCCGGCCGACGGCCTGTCCTCCTCGATCATGCCGGGGAAGACCAACCCGACGCAGAGCGAGGCGCTGACCATGGTCTGCGCGCAGGTGATCGGCAACCACGCGACGGTGACGGTCGCGGGCGCCCAGGGGCACCTGCAGCTCAACGTCTTCAAGCCGGTGATCATCCAGGCGGTGCTGCAATCGGCGACGCTGCTCGCCGATGCGTCGGAAAGCTTCGCCGCCAACATGGTCGCCAAGCTGGAGCCGAACCGCCGCCGCATCGCCGAGAACGTGCAGAAGTCGCTGATGCTGGTGACCGCGCTCAATCCGCGCATCGGCTACGACAAGGCGGTCGCGATCGGCAAGCTGGCGCTCAAGGACGACATCACGCTGAAGGAAGCCGCGACCCGCCTCGGCCACGTCACGCCCGAGGATTTCGACCGCTGGGTCCGCCCCGAGGACATGGTCGCCCCAGGGGCGACCCTGGACGGGTGAAACGTCCAGCGGCCGCAGGCCGCCACCGGTCTCGGCAGGGCGAGCGAAGCGATGCCCTGGGGCCGCGAATGCGGCCCCGCGCGCGACCATCAGCCGCGCCGGGTGACCACCTGACCGCGCGGAAGCCAAGCCGGCGGATGCCGGCGCCGGCGTTTGAGGGCCATGAAAAATGACCGGCAAGCACCTGGCGAAGCGTAGCTTCGCGCTTGCCGGCCATCGGACCTCAGTCGCCCTTGAGCCGGCTTTCTGGCGCTTTCTGGAGGAGCTGGCCGGCGAGCGCCGGCTCAGCCTTGCGGCGCTTGTCGCCGAGGTGGATGCGGGCCGCGCCGCCGACGGCACGCCGCCGCTGGCCAGCGCCCTCCGCCTCCTGGCGCTCGACCAGGCTCTCCGCCGGCAGCACCCGGAAGGGGTTGTCGTCCGGCGCTAGCTCCCGCGCGCGGAGCGGCGGCGGGGTGGGCGGCAGCACCGCCTGCGGCAGCGGCTCCTTGCCGCGGCGACCGCCGCGGCGCTTGCGGGGTGCCTCGGGCGGGCCGGCCTCGGCCGGCAGCCAGAAGGGATCCTGCGGCGACAGCACCACCTCGATCTCCAGCGCCACCCCGTTCGCATTCGGCGCTGCCGGCGGCACCGCGGCGATGAGCGCCGGCGGCAGCCGGGCGCTGCCGTCGGTCCAGCGGCGCAGCCCGCCGCGCACCCCGGGCGGCGGCGCCTCCGGCGTGCCGAGCCCGCGCACCCCGCGCAGCCGCTGGTCGCCGGCGCCGATCGTGACCGTGCCGCGGCCGTTGCGGAGCACGAGGCCGGAGATCGCGACGCCGAGCAGCCGCCCCTGCGCCGAGGTCTCGGTCGAAAGGCGGGAGGCGAGGCGCACCCCCTCCCGCTGCGCGAAGGACGCGGCCTCGGCCGAGAGCCGGAAGACCGAGCGGCCGGGGCCGGCATGCTGCGCCTTCAGCGCCGATTCGCCGATGAGCAGCCGCAGATCCGGATCGGTGACCTCCTGGTAGCCGAGGTCGCGCGCGCGGGCGGCGAGGCTCGCGCGGATCGGCCCGGTGATGCGCTCGTCGCGCAGCACCGGGAAGCAGGTCAGGCCGCGGCTGGCGCAGCCGCCTTCGAAATCGACGAAGCGCACCGCGACGCCGGCATTGCTGAACTGGGCGCGGCGCCCGTCATCCAGCCAGCTCTCGGCCGGCGCGCCGTCGGCGGTGACCACCGCATGCCGCGGCAGCTCGAAATGATAGTAGACGATGCTCGGCCAGCCATGCTCCTGCAGGATCGTCGCGCCGTTCAGCAGCAGGCGCGCCGGCACCAGCACGCAGCCGAGCAGGATCGCATGGTCGGGCGAGACGCGGAGGTCGCGGGACGGCACGCCATCAGCGAGCGCGCCGGCCTTGATCAGGACCGGCCGCACCCGTTCCGGCCGCGGGTGGCGTGCGATCTCCGCCTGCACCTTGCCGATCCACCGGATCGCCTGGGCCGGCCCCCCGAACCCATGACAGAGCACCAAGTCGCCGACGCGGAGGTCGCGCATCCGCACCTCGCCGCGCGGCGTCGCGATCCGGGTGTCGGAGGTGAAGCAGAGCATGGGTTGCTCGCCGGCAGGCAACATGGACGGATACCTCCGACGGCGGGCCTGCCACCCGATCCCTCGCCGGCGTATCGCGGCGGGACCGAGCCCCAGGGGAACCATCAGTCTGATCTTCTGTAACCGGGCATATACCAAGGCGCCGCCGCAGCGGACAATCGTCAAGAAGGGGCAATGCGCGCGGCGAAGGTGGAACGGTTCCGGGGTGTCTCTCGAAACGGTGAACGCACGTTCAACCCCCGGATCACGGGCGATCCGCGTGCCAGCGCGACCAGTCGGCGAGTTCCACCATCCGCTGCGGGTCGGCGAGCAGCCCTTGCAGCCGCAGCGCCACCTCCGGCGCCTCCGGTGCGCCCGGGCGGGCGGCGATGGCGACGTCGAGGGTGCCGCGGGCGAGGTCGACCTGGCCCGATGCGGCCGCCGGCCCGGCGGGCCCGGCCAGCGCCCCCTGCGCGATCCGCGCCACCCCGCCTTCGATCGCGGCCGCGAGGTCCAGACGCTCGAAGCCGGTGACGCCGCCTTCCAGCGCGCGGCGCAGCCCGGCCTCCGGCTCCGGCGCCGAAGCCGCCGCCTGCAGGGCGCCGAGATCGAGCCCGGCCAGCACCCCGTCGCGAATGCCGAGGCGAAGCCGGCCCGCGAGGCCGGCGGCCAGCGCCGCCGGGCTGTGGCCCTCCGCCTCCAGCGTCAGCTCGGCCTCCGCGACGCCGCCGGTCACGTCGATCGGCAGGCCGAGCAACGGCCCGGTGACCGTGGCGCCGGCGAGCCGCAGCGCCAGCCGCGCCCGCGGCGCGGCGCCCGCGGGTGCTGCGACCGCGATCTCGCCGGTGAGCGCGCCGCCCGCGACCTGCGCCTCGATGCCGCCGATGTCGAGCGCGCCGGCGGTGAGGCGGAGCGCGGCCTTCGCCTCCTCGATCGGCGGCAGGTCCGGTACCTCGATCCGCTGCGCGGTCAGCGCGATCTCGGCATCGAACCCGCCGAGCGCGGCGAGGCCCAGCGGTTCGGTGCTGCGCCAGGGCGGGTCGGGCATCGGCAGGCGCTCCGCCGCCAGCCGCCCGGCGATCCGCGGCCGCTCGCCCCCGAGCGCCAGCGTCAGGCTGCCGCGGGTGCGGAGCAGGCCGGCGACCAGTTCCAGGTTCTCCGCCGTCGCACCGGCGGGGCCTGCCAGCAGGTTGGCGATCAGCGAGAACGACCCCTCCCCCACCCAGCTCATGTCCCGCCCGTGGAGCGTCGCGGCCAGCAGCCGCGGCGCGCCGGGATGGCGGAGCGTCAGCGCGCCCTGGGCGCGGCGCGTCCCGGTGTCGAGCGTCGCCTGGGATTCGATGCGGAGCTCCGCGAGCTCGCCCTCGATCCGGAGCGCCAGCGCATCGGCCGGCCCGCCGCCGGCGATGCGAAGCGCGAGCGGCTGGTCGGCGAACGAGGCGTCCGGCTGCCAGCCGGGCGGCGCCAGGTCGAACAGCCCGCGCGCCGAGCTCGCCACGACCTCGAGCGAGAGGTCGGAATAGCGCGGCGCGGCGGCGAGCGTCGCGGTGCCGGACCCCGCGAGGTCGGCGCCCGCGACCCGCCCCGAGAGGCGGCGGACGGCGATGCGGCCGCCTTCCAGCGCCGCATCGAGCGCGGCGCGCTCCACCCGCTGGCCGCGGAGCGTCAGCGCATCGGCGGTGAAGCGGAGGTTGACGTCGGCGCCGCCGAGCCGCGGCACGGCCGCACTCCAGTCCGGCCATTGCGGCACCAGCCCGTCGAGGTCGAGGCTGTCGATCGCGATGCCGATCCCGAAGGACGGCCGGGTGCCGTAGCGCCAGACGCCGCCGCCGGTCAGCCGGGCGCCGTCGAGCGTCGCCCCCATCTCCGGCACCGCGAGCTGGGTCTCCTCCAGCACCAGCCGCGCCCGGCCTTCGGCGGCGCGAAGCCGCTCCGGCCGGACGCCGTCCACCGGCAGGCCGAGGCTCGCGAGCGTCGCGCGGAGGTCGGGGCCGGCGAAGCGGAGCGACAGCTCCAGCCGGTTGCCGGCGGAGGCGCCGGCGAGCTCGAGCTCCATCTCCCCCGGCAGCACGGCGGACACGTCCGACAGCGTCACCCGGTCGCCGTCGCGGAACACGCCGCCGCGGAGCCGTCGCAGCGAGACGCCGCGGAAGCCGGCGGCCTCGGCCGACAGGTCGATCGCGGTCGGCACCAGCGGACGTCCGGCGGCACGCAGCGCCGCGGTCCAGGCATCGAGGTCGAGCCGCGCCGCCGAGAGCGCCACGTCGAGACGCGGCGCCGGCACCAGCCGCAGGGTCAGCGCGCCGCGCGCCGGCACGCCGCCGAGATCGATCGTCAGGTCGTCGGCGGCCAGCAGCTCGGCGGTCACGGTCAGCCGGCCATTGGCGCGGAAGCCCATCGCCGGCGTCGGCAGCAACGCCGCAAGGTCGCTGCCGGAAGCCTCGATCCGCCCCTCGAAGCCGCCATCCTCGACCAGCAATCCGCGGGCGCGGCCGATCGCACCACCGGCGGCCAGCGACAAATCGAGGGTCGCGATGCCGTCGAAGCCCGGGCGGCCGATCACCGCCTGGAAGTCGATCGGCTGGCCGCGCCAGGCGAAGCGGCCATCGGCGCGCACCGCCTCCAGCGGGCCGCCGGCGGTCAGCCTTGCGGCGACGTCGTTCAGCACCGTGTCGCCGACCAGGATGCGGCTGTCCTCGATCCGCGCGTCGAAGCCGGTGAGCCAGGGCGGCGGCCGCAGCGCCGGCGCATTGCCGGGCGGCCAGGGCAGGCGGATCTCGGCGCCGACCAGCACCACCTCCCGCGGCTCCAGCCGGGCCAGGAACAGCGCCGGCAGGTTGAGCGTGAGGCGCAGCGCGCGGGCGGTGACGCCGATGCCGCCGGGCTCGCCGCCGACGACGACGCCGCCGGCTTCGACCATCGGGCGCGGCAGCAGGGTCAGCCGCACCGGCCCGTCGAGCACGACCGGCCGGCCGAGCTCGCGGGCCGCCAGCGCCGCCAGGCGGCCGCGCTGGGTTTCCCAGTCGATCGCCATCGGGCCGAACCAGAGCCCGGCGCCCAGCAGGACGAGAAGGCCGAAGACGAGGGAGACGGCGATCGCCGCGCGGCTTCTCCCGTCCCGCGCTGTCATCAGCCGGGCGCGCCCCAGCCGCCGCCGCCCGGCGTCTCGAGCCCCAGCACATCGCCGGCCGCAAGCGTCGCGCCGTCGCTGCCGCCGAGCCATTGCGTGCTGCCGTCGGCACGCTCCACCCATTGCCGGCCGGGCGCGCCGTCGGCGCCGCCTTCGAGCCCATGCGGCGGCACGGTCCGGCGGGAGGCGACGATCACCGCCTGCATCGGGCGCAGGAAGCGGATGCGCCGGCGGGCGCCGTCGCCGCCCTGCCAGCGGCCGGCGCCGCCCGAGCCGCGGCGGATCGCGAATTCCTCCAGCCGGACGGGGTAGCGCAGTTCCAGGATCTCGGCGTCGGTCATGCGGGTGTTGGTCATGTGGGTCTGGACCGGGCCTGTCCCATGAAAGCCCGGGCCCGCGCCGGTGCCGCCGCAGACCGTCTCGTAATACTGATACTCGGCATCGCCGAACAGCAGGTTGTTCATGGTCGCCTGGGCGGAGGCAGCGGCGCCGAGGGCGGCGAGCAGCGCGTTGCAGGTCATCTGGCTGACCTCGGTATTGCCGGCGACGACCGCCGCCCCGCCGCCGGGGCCGCCGCCGCGCGGATTGAGGAAGCTGCCAACGGGTGCCAGGATCTCGAGCGGCTTCAGGCAGCCGTCGTTGAGCGGGATGTCCTCCCCCACCAGGCAGCGGAAACAGTACAGCACGACGGCGCGGCAGACCGCGGCCGGCGCGTTGAAGTTGTTCGGCCGCTCGGGCCCGGTGCCGGTGAAATCGATCACTGCGCGCCGCGCCGCGCGGTCTACCCGGACTGCAACAACAAGTGGCGTGCCGTCGTCGATCCGGGTCGCGAAGGCGCCGTCCGGCAGCCGGTCCAGGACGCGGCGGACGCTCTCCTCCGCATTGTCCATCACGTGGCCCATATAGGCGCGCACGGTCTCCAGGCCGAATTCGCCGATGGCGCGAGAGAGCTCCTGCACGCCCTTCTCGTTGGCGGCGACCTGGGCCTTGATGTCGGCGACGTTGACGTCCGGGCTGCGCGCCGGATGCCGGGCGCCGGCCAGCAGCGCCCGGAACTCCGCCTCCCGGAAGCGGCCCCCGTCCACGAGCAGGAAGTCGTCGATGACGACGCCCTCATCCTCCAGCCTGCGCGAATCGGGCGGCGTCGAGCCCGGGGTCAGGCCACCGATATCGGCGTGGTGGCCGCGGGAGCCGACGAAGAACAGGATCTCCTGCCCCACCTGATCGAAGACCGGCGTGATGACGGTGATGTCGGGCAGGTGGGTGCCGCCGTTGAAGGGGTTGTTCAGCGCGACGACGTCGCCCGGACGGAGCGTCGCGGCCCGGCTCCGGATCACCGTCCGCACGCTCTCGCCCATGGCGCCGAGATGGACCGGGACGTGCGGCGCATTGGCGATCAGCGCACCCGTCGCGTCGAACAGCGCGCAGGAGAAATCCAGCCGCTCCTTGATGTTGACGCTGAGGGAGGTGTTCTGCAGCACCGCGCCGGTCTGCTCGGCGATGTTCATGAACAGGTTGTTGAAGAGCTCCAGCATCACCGGGTCGGGGCGGCAGGCATCGGCGATCCGCGCCGCCTGGCGAGGTTCGGTGCGCCGGAGCAGCAGGTGGTTGCGGCCGGTCACCTCTGCGGTCCAGCCGGGCTCGACGACGGTCGTCGCATTCGCCTCCCGGATCAAAGCGGGGCCCGGGATGCGGTCGCCGGCGCGGAGCGCCTCGCGGTCGAGGATCGGTGCCGCGTGCTCCGCGCCTTCGGTGAAGAGGGCGATGGTCGCGAGCGGCGCCGGCGCTTCGCCCGCCGGGCGCGGCGGGAGTGCCGCTTCCTCGACCCGCTCGCCGGCGGCGGTGACCTCGGCGATGCACGCCTCGACGATCACCGGCCGCTCCGGCGTCGCGAAGCCGAAGCGGCGGCGATGGGCCTCGGTGAAGGCCGCGAGCACGGTGTCGTGCGGGCCGAAATCGACCGGCAGGAAGCTGTCGGTGCCGGCATAGCGGAGATGGAGCCGGAGCGCGGCCTCAAGTCGCCCCGGATCCGCGCCCTGCGCGGCCAGCGCCTCCCGCCCGGCAGCTTCGAGGGTTGCCAGCCGGTCGGCCAGGTCGGCCATGCCGTCCGGCGCCAGCGGCGCCTCGACCGCGGCTTCGCGGATCGCGCTCTGGTCCGCGAGGCCCATCCCGTAGGCGGAGAGCACGCCGGCGAAAGGATGCAGGAAGACCGTCTCCATCCCGAGCGCATCGGCGACCAGGCAGGCATGCTGGCCGCCGGCGCCGCCGAAGCATTGCAGGGCGAAGCGGGTGGCGTCGTGGCCCTTCTGGATCGAGACCTGCTTGATCGCATTGGCCATGTTGGCGACCGCGACGCGGAGGAAACCTTCGGCCACCGCGCGTGGGTCCTGGGGGGTGCCGGTCGCCGCCGCGATCTCCTGGGCGAGCGCCGCGAAGCGTTCGGCGACGATCGCGGCATCGAGCGGCTCGCGGCCGGAGGCGCCGAAGATCGCCGGGAAATGCGCAGGCTGGATCTTGCCGACCATGACGTTGGCGTCGGTCACCGTCAGCGGGCCGCCGCGCCGGTAGCAGGCGGGGCCGGGGACGGCGCCGGCGCTCTCGGGACCCACCCGGAAGCGGGCGCCGTCGAAGCCGAGGATGGAGCCGCCGCCGGCAGCCACCGTGTTGATCGCCATCATCGGCGCCCGCATGCGCACGCCGGCGACCATCGTCTCGAAGGCACGCTCGAAGGCGCCGGCGTAGAGGGCGACATCGGTCGAGGTGCCGCCCATGTCGAAGCCGATGATCCGCTCGATCCCGGCCATCGCCGCGGTGCGGACGGCGCCGACGATGCCGCCGGCCGGCCCCGACAGGATCGCATCCTTGCCCTGGAAGCTGCCGGCCTCGGCCAGGCCGCCATTCGACTGCATGAAATAGAGCCGGGTGCCGGCGCCGAGCTCCCCGCTCACCTGGTCGACGTAGCGGCGGAGGATGGGCGAGAGATAGGCGTCGACGACGGCGGTGTCGCCGCGCGGCACGATGCGCGGCAGCGGGCTCGCCTGGTGGCTGAGCGAGACCTGGGTGAAGCCGGCTTCCTGCGCCAGCGCGCCAATCCGGAGCTCGTGCGCCGGATGCGCCCAGGCATGCATCAGCACGATCGCGACGGCGCGGATGCCGGCGGCGTGGGCTTCTGCGAGGGCCGTGCGCGCCGCCGCCTCGTCGAGCGGCGCCACCTCGGTGCCGTCCGCCGCGATGCGGCCGCCGATCTCCGCCACCCGCTCGTACAACAGCTCCGGCAGGCGGACATCGAGGTCGAAGAGGCGGGGCCGCGCCTGGTTGCCGATCCGGGCCATGTCGGCGAAGCCGCGGTTGACCAGCAGCAGCACGCGTTCGCCCTTGCGTTCCAGCAGGGCGTTGGTCGCGACCGTGGTGCCCATCTTCACCGCCTCCACGAGGCCGGCCGGGATCGGCGCATCGGCGGCGAGGCCGAGCGTGGCGCGGATGCCGGCGACGGCGGCGTCGCGGTAGCGCCCCGGATCCTCCGACAGCAGCTTGCGGGTGGAGAGGCGACCCTCCGGGTCGCGGGCCACGACATCGGTGAAGGTGCCGCCGCGATCGATCCAGAACTGCCAGCCGCCCATGGTCCCAGCCTCCTGAACCGGTATGCCTCGCCCGGATATCTCACCCGCGGCACCCGTGCTAGGAGAGGCTTTCCGACGTGCGGGAATGCGGGCTTGGGGTTCTGGGGCAAGATCCTGGGAGGTGTTGCGGGCTTTGCCCTCGGCGGGCCGGCGGGCGCGCTGATGGGGGCCGCCCTCGGCCATGCCGCCGATAGCGGCGCGGCGCCGGGGCAGAGCCGCATCTCGGCGACCACCGCCGACATCGCTGGCCTGATCGGCGGGCGGGAGAGCCTGTTCGCGGTTTCGATCGTGGTGCTCTCGGCCAAGCTCGCGAAGGTGGACGGGGTGGTGCGGCGGGAGGAGATCGACGCCTTCAAGCGCCTGTTCCACGTGCCGGCCGAGAACATGGCGGAAGTCGGCCGCCTGTTCGACCGCGCCCGCGACAGCGCCGACGACTACGAGGCTTTCGCGGCCAAGCTCGGCGAGGCCTTCGCCGACAACAAGGCGATGCTGGAGGACGTGCTGCACGCCCTGGTCCAGATCGCCCGCGCCGACGGCGCGGTGAACCGGGCGGAAGGCGTCTTCCTGCGCGCCGTGCATGCCCGCTTCGGCCTGGATGCCGCGGCGTGGGAACGCGCCCGCGGCGCGGCGCCGCGGCTGCCGGGCGGCGTGGCTGAAGGCGATCCTTATGCGGTGCTCGGCATTCCGCGCAATGCCGGCGACGAGGAAGTGCGGGCCGCCTGGAAGAACCTGATGCGCGAGAACCACCCGGACAGCCTGGCGTCGAAGGGCGTGCCGGAGGAGTTCATCCGCCGGGCCACCGACAAGGTCGCCCAGATCAATGCGGCGTGGGATCGCATCAAGCGGGAACGCAAGCTATGACGGTCGCCCTGCGATCCCACGCAACTTGTACAAGACGGCCGCGCAAGCGCAGCCTTGGGGATAGAATCAAGCGTGAGCGCAAGCTGTAGTGGAGATCGTTGAGGCCCCGAGCCCCAACCATGATGCCCGTCCGGACGATGCCGCGCCGGCGCTGCTGATCCTGCACTACACCGGCATGCGGAGCGGCGCCGAGGCGCTGGCGCGGCTCCGCGACCCCGCTTCCCGTGTCTCGTCGCACTACCTCGTCGAGGAGGATGGCGCGGCGTTCCGCCTGGTGCCGGAAGCGCGCCGCGCCTGGCATGCGGGGGACAGCTTCTGGCGCGGGGAGCGGCTGCTGAATGCGCGCAGCATCGGGATCGAGATCGTCAATCCCGGGCATGACTGGGGCTACCGGCCCTTCCCCGAGGCCCAGATCGCCGCGGTCACCGCGCTCTGCCGGGACATCCTCGCCCGGCACCGGATCGCGCCCCGCGACGTGCTCGGCCATTCCGACGTGGCGCCGACGCGCAAGCAGGATCCGGGCGAGCTGTTCCCCTGGAAGGCGCTGGCCGCGGCGGGCATCGGCCTCTGGCCGAAGGGCGAGCCGGCGACGGATGCGACAGCGGTCGCCAACGGGCCGGCCGAGGCCGCGCGCATCCTGCAATCGATCGGCTACGACGTCGCGGTGCCTGACGCCGCGCTGATCGCGTTCCAGCGCCGCTTCCGTCCGGAACGCGTCGATGGCGCCGCCGACGCCGGCACGCTCCGGCGGCTCCGGGCGGTGGCGGCACTCTACCTGCAGGGCCCCTGATCCAGGTTCAAGGGTTCCGTTCGTTGAGGATGCGGTCGAGGCAAGCCGTTGCCCAGCGCGCCATCTTGCGTCGCCTGTTGCGGCACAGCCGTGTCTGCGGCGCGAGGTATTTTCGTCTATTGTCACCCTAAGTCACAAGTGTTCGAGGCTCCGTGGCGAGATGTTGCCGATAATCCAAGTCAATTTGTCCTATATCGTCCGAAACGATACATGCTTAGTCTGTTGCATCATCAATTCCTCCGATGGGAGCCCCACCTATGAGACAGCACATATTCGGCGATTTCGATGCCGACTATTACTTGAATTTATACGCAGACGTCAGGAACATGGCGAACAGCATCGGGACCGACCCGTTCCTGTTCGCGCTCCGCCATTACCAGACCAATGGCGAGGCCGAGGGCCGGATGCCGAACCAGTTCTTCGATGTCGGTTACTACCTCGTCAACAACCCGGACGTGGCCGCCGCCGGCGTCTCGCCGCTCGACCACTACATGAAGTTCGGCCGCTTGGAGGGCCGCGACCCCTCGGCCGCGTTCGATACGACCGCCTATCTGTCGGCTCACCCCGACGTGGCGGCGGCCGGGTTCGACCCCTTGATGCACTACCTGCGGTTCGGGATGGAGGAGGGTCGGGCCATCTTCCGGGCCGGGTCCGACAATCAGCCGGCGCCCGGGCCCGGGCCGACCATCGTCTTCGTCGACCGGCCCGTGCCGGGTCCGACCGTCGTGGTCGAGGACACGCAGCGGACGTCGAGCTTCTCGGCCCTGCCCGACCCGTTCGACACGCCGGCCGGTACGTTCTTCTTCGGCGACAAGACGACGCCGGCCAACGGCAACGTCACGACGTTCGACCCGGACACCGGCACGTTCCTCGCCCTGGCGATCGCGCCGCGGCAAGCAGCGGGCGACGGATCCGGCAAGTTTCTGGCCAAGAACGTGGTGACCGACGGGGACTCGATCGACGCCTTCACCGTCATACCGTCCGGGACGCAGTCGACCACGAAAGGCTCGTTCGGAGACAATATGAATCGGGGCGCGACGAACTTCATCTACACGATCGGCGACGAGGGCGGCGTCGCGGCCTCGCTGGCCGCGGGCAACAAGATCACGCTCGGCGTCGACCAGGACGGGAGCGCCGGGGTCAATTTCCGGTTCTTCGACCTCGTGGCCCAAGGAGACGGGACGTTCGACTTCATCGATCGTCTCACCGGCAACACGGCGATTTCCGACAACGCCGGCAACGCCCTCGTCGTGAACAACAGCCAGCAGGTCAATTTCTTCCTGCTGAACGGCGTCGCCAACCTGGTGCCGGGCGCGCAGTTCGACGTGACGCTGTTCGCGACCGATTCCAGCGGGGACCTCATCGCCTCGGTCACGCAGCATCTGCAGCTCAGCCAGCCGAACCTCGACGGGACGCTGCTGATCGCCTGAGTGACCACCCGAGCCCGTCATGGGCGGGACGGCCTGCGCTTTGCCAGCGATGTGACCGACGCGGAATGGGCGGTGCTGGCGCCGCTGCTGCCGCGGCCTTCGCGGATCGGGCGGCGGCAGGCCGTCGCCCGTCAACGGGGCGGTGGCGCCCGCGGCCTGCATCGGTTCGGCGCGCCCTGGCTCTACCTGTTGCCGGCTTGACCCCCGGGCCGGCGCGGCGCATTCCCCCGCGCGGTGCCAGATGGCCGGACGGCCGCCGGCGCGGGAGCGATCCCGCGTGGGAGGAAAGTCCGGGCTCCACGGGAATACGGTGCCGGCCAATGGCCGGCGGGGGCGACCCCAGGGACAGTGCCACAGAGAGCAGACCGCCCATCCGGCGCAAGCCCGATGGGCAAGGGTGAAAGGGTGCGGCAAGAGCGCACCGCGCCCCCGGCGACGGGGGCGGCATGGTAAACCCCACCGGGAGCAAGGCCGAATAGGGGGAGCCGGCGTGGCGCCGAAAGGCGCGGACGCAGGGGCATTCCCGCCCCGCTTCCCGGGTTGGCCGCGAGAAGCCCGCGGCGACGCGGGCTCCAGAGGAATGGTCGTCCACAGCTCAGGCTGTGACAGAACCCGGCTTACAGGCCATCTGGCACCACTTATCCCCATGACTCACAGCGCAGTGGAACGCGGCGCCTGTACAGAACAAACAACGAATTGGACGCTTTGCGCAGGAAAACGCGCCCGTCCCAGGCGGCGCTTTCGAAGGCGGATCGGAAAGTACTTGTGAATCAATGAATTAGGATGCGCACCTGACTTTGGCGACCGGCCTTCGCCCTTGCTTTCCCGCGTTTTCCCGTGTTACCCCAGGACATCCCGTGAACGATCTGCATGCTCGGGGGGGCGAGCGATCGGTACGCGGGATGGTCGGGCGTGCCGGCGGGGTCGGGGGGCCCCGCCGGCCGCTGAACCACCAGGTGGCGGAGCCGCGGATCGTCCGCACCGCGGGAACCCGGCGGACCGATCAAGCTGGGGGGCGGCAGCGCAGCCGTACAGTTCGGGGCATGTCCCACTTCACCGGCACTCACAGGGCGAAGTTGGACAAGAAGGGGCGGGTGTCCTTCCCGGCCCAATACCGCACGATCTTCGGGCAGATCGGGAACAACGAGGTCTACCTCCGCCGTCATCACCGCAATGCCAGCATCGAAGGCTTCCCCCGTTCGAGGCTCGACAAGATGGCCGCCGACCTCGCGCCGCTCAACGACTATTCCGAGGAGTCCGAGGACGCACGCCTGGCGCTCTTCGCCGATTCGACCCTCGTCACCTACGATTCCGAGGGGCGCTTCTCGATGCCGCAGGAACACGCCGAGTACGCGCAGCTTGGCGAGACGATCGTCTTCGCCGGCCTCGGCGAATTCTTCCTCATCATGGACGATGCCGCCTACCAGCGCCGGATCGAAGAGGCACGGCAGCGCAACCGCCCGGGCCTGAACCTGCCCCCCGCGCCGAGGCCGCCGGCATGAGCCAGGGCCATGTCCCCGTCATGCTCGCCGAAGCGGTCGACGCCCTCGCGCCGCGCGCCGGCGCGACCTTCGCGGACGCGACCTTCGGCGGCGGCGGCTATGCGGAGGCGATCCTCGCCGCGGCACCCTGCACGCTCTGGGCGCTCGACCGCGATCCGGATGCGATCGCGCGCGGCGCGGCGCTCGCCGCCCGCTTCCCCGGCCGGCTGCATCTGGTCGAGACCCGGTTCGGCGACATGCTGGAAGCGCTCGCCGATCGCGGCGTCGCCGCACTCGACGGCGTCGTGATGGATCTCGGCGTCTCCTCCTTCCAGCTCGACGAGGCCGGGCGCGGCTTCTCCTTCCGCGCCGACGGGCCGCTCGACATGCGCATGGGCCGCGCCGGGCCCTCGGCCGCCGACCTCGTCAACACGCTCGATGAGCGCGCGCTCGCGGCCATCCTCAAGGATCTCGGGGAGGAGCGGCATGCGCGGCGCATCGCGCGCGCGATCATCCGCGTCCGACAGGAAGAAACAATCGGCACCACGGCCCGACTCGCGGAGATCGTGCGAAGCTGCACGCCGCGCGATCCCTCCGGCATCGATCAGGCGACGCGCAGCTTCCAGGCGTTGCGTATGGCAGTGAATGACGAACTTCCCGAGATCGAGCGCGGCCTGGCCGCCGCCGCCGCCCTGCTCTCCCCCGGCGGCCGGCTCGTGGTCGTCTCCTTCCATTCGCTGGAAGACCGCATCGTGAAGCGCTTCATGGCCGCCCGCACCGGGCGCGACGGCCTGTCCTCGCGTCACGATCCGGCGGCGCTCCGCGACCGCGCCGCCCCCGAATTCCGCCTGCTGACGCCGCGGGCGCTGCGCCCCGGCGAGGCAGAGCTGACCCAGAACCCCCGCGCACGCTCGGCCAGGCTGCGCGCCATGGAGCGCATCGCATGTTCCGCCCGCTGACGCTCCTCTCCCTCGTCGCCGCTGCCGGGGCCGGGTACTACCTCTATCAGGTGAAGCAGTCGGTCGCGCACCTCGACCGGGAGTTGCGCGACGTCCGCCGCCAGACGGAAGCGGCGCTGGAGCGCACCCAGGTGCTGCGCGCCGAATGGGCGATGCTGAACGAGCCCGACCGGCTGCGGCAGGTGGTGCAGCGGCATCTGACGCTGGAGCCGATGACGCCGGCGCAGTTCGTCCGCTTCTCCGACCTCTCGCGCCGGGTCACGGCGCCGCAGGTCTTCGCCGGCGCGCCATCCCTGTTCGCGGCACCGCGCAGCGCCATGCCGGACGATGCGGTCGCGGTGGCCGATGCCGCGCCGGCAGCAGCGCCGGCAGCAGCGCCGACGCCCGCCCCGGTCGCACCGGTCGCCGTCGCCGCGGCACCGGCGGCCCCCGCCCCGCAGCTCGCGCCGCCGGCGGCGGTGCCGGCCGAGCCCGCGCGGGTCGCCGTCGCCGCCGCAGCACCCCGCCCCGCGGCCCCGCGCCCGGCACCGCCCCGCCCCGCCGCCGAGCCCCGGCCGGCGCCCGAGCCGCGTCCCGCCCCGGTGCAGCAGGCCGCGGCGGCGCCACTCGCGCGGCCGGCGCTGCATGTGCAGCCGGTCGGGCTCAGCTCCGCCTCCGTGCTCGGCATCGGCCGCTCCGCGCTGCCGCCGCCGGTGCCCTTCGGCAGCGCCCAGGCGGCGACGCCGGCGCGATGACCAGCGCGCCGCCCCCCGAAGCGCGCCTGCCCCCACCACCGGATGCCAGCCCGGGCGGGCGCTTCGCGACGCCGGTGCGCGAGCCCGCCCATGCCGTCGTCCGGGTCACCGAGCCGGAGCTGATCCGCCGCGCCCAGCTGGAACGGACCCGCGGCCGGCTGGTCTGGGCCGCCTTCGGCTTCTCCCTGCTGTTCGGCGCCGTCGCCTTCAAGCTGGCGCTCGCGACCGTGCTGGCGCCCGCCGACAGCCGCCGCGTCGCCGCCGTCGCCCGCCCCGCCGCCTCCCCCGTCGCGCAGGCCGCGGCACTCCGCGGCACCGTCACCGACCGCAACGGCGAGATCCTGGCGGTATCGCTGCCGGTCAATGCGCTGTTCGCCAACCCGCGCGAGATCGACGACCCGGCGCGGGTCGCCGACCGGCTGCGCCGCGTGCTGCCGCAGCTCGACCGGGAGCGGCTGATCGCCCGCCTCTCCGGCGAGCGGCAATTCGCCTACCTCGCCCGGGTGCTCACGCCGCGGGAGGTGCAGGCGGTCAACGACCTCGGCATCCCGGGCCTGCATTTCGAGGATGCCGAGCGGCGCTACTTCCCGCAGGGCCGCAACGCCGTCCATGTCGTCGGCGGCACCGATGTCGACGGCCAGGGCATCGCCGGCGTCGAGCGCTTCTTCGACGAGCGCCTGCGCGGCGAGAACCGCACCACCCCGCTCCGGCTTTCGGTCGATGTCCGCGTGCAGCTCGCGATGCGGGACGCCGTGCAGCGCGCCATCACCGACTTCAACGGCATCGGCGGCGCCGGCATCGTCATGGATGTCCAGAGCGGCGAAGTGCTGGCGATGGTCAGCCTGCCCGACTACGACGCCAACGACGTTGGGGCCGCGACCACCGACCAGCGCTTCAACCGCGTCACCGTCGGCGTCTACGAGCCGGGATCGACCTTCAAGCTGTTCACCGCCGCGATGGCGCTCGACCTCGGCGTCGTGCAGCCCTGGAACGGCTTCGACGCCTCCCGCCCGATCCGCTACGGGCGCTTCACGATCAGCGACTTCCGCGGCCGCAACCGCTGGCTGTCGCTGCCCGAGATCCTGACGAACTCTTCCAATATCGGCGCCGCGCACATGGCGATGGCGGTCGGCCCGGCGCGCCACCGCGACTTCCTCTCGCGCATGCATATGGGCCAGCGCCTCAGGATCGAGCTCGCCGAGACGGCGATGCCGCTGTTCCCCACCGCCACGCAATGGCGCGACATCAACACGATGACGGTCGGCTTCGGCCACGGCATCTCGGTGACGCCGATGCACGTCGTGACCGGCGCCGCGGCGCTGGTCAATGGCGGCATCTGGCGGGAGCCGACGCTGGTGGCGGCCGCCCAGGGCGCGCCGCCGCGGGACGGCACCCGCGTCATCAGCGAGCGCACCAGCGACCTGATGCGCCGCATGATGCGCCTCGTCGTCACCGACGGCTCCGGCCGCTCGGCCGAGGTCGCCGGCTATTTCGTCGGCGGCAAGACCGGCACCGCGCAGAAGACCGGACCGCGCGGCGGCTACCTGCGCGACCGCCGCATCGCCGCCTTCGTCGGCGCCTTCCCGATGAACGCGCCGCGCTATGCGGTCTACGTCATGGTCGACGAACCCAAGCCCAATGCGCAGAGCCATGGCTATGCGACGGCGGGTTGGGTGGCCGCGCCGGCGGCCAACACCGTCATCTCCCGCATCGCGCCGATCCTCGGCATGCTGCCGGAGACCGAGCGGACGGCCGAGATCCAGGCGGCGCTGGCGATGCCGCTCAACGGCCGCATCGCGCTGCCCGCCGTCGCGACGACCCCGCGCCCCGCTGCGGCAACCCCTGCCCGTCCGGCCGCGCGCCCCGCGGAGATGGCGCCTGCGCGGCCTGCCGCGACCACCCCCGCCCAACCCTCCGGTCCGCTGCGCCAGGTGATGGCGCGGGAGGCCGACCTTGCGCCTCGGTGACCTCATGACCGCCGCCGGCATCGAAACGGAAGCGAGCACCGCGATCACCGGCATCACTGCCGACAGCCGCAAGGTGGCACCCGGTGCGCTGTTCGCCGCCCTGCCGGGCGCGCTCGCCGATGGCCGCGCCTTCATCGCCGAAGCGGTGGCGCGGGGCGCGGCCGCGGTGCTGGCACCGGCCGGCACCGCCTGGCCGGAGGGCGTGCCGGAACGGCCGATGCTGACCGCGACCGATCCGCGCCGGGCGCTCGCGCGGATCGCCGCCGCCTTCTACGAGGTGCAGCCGGCGACGCTGATCGCCGTCACCGGCACCAACGGCAAGACCAGCACCGCCGATTTCCTCCGCCAGATCTGGACGCTGTCCGGTGAGCGCGCCGCCTCGATCGGCACCCTCGGCCTGATCGCGGAGGGCTTCGCGCCCGGCCCGTCGCTGACGACGCCCGACCCGGTGGCGCTCCACCAGGAGCTCGCGTCGCTGGCCCGTGCCGGCGTCGCGCATGCCGCACTCGAGGCCTCCTCGCACGGGATCGACCAGCGCCGGCTGGACGGCGTCCGGCTCGCCGCCGCCGGCTTCGCCAACCTGACGCGCGACCACCTCGACTACCATCCCGACATGGCGGCCTACCGCGCCGCCAAGCTCCGCCTTTTCGACACGCTGCTGCCGGGCGGCGCGCCCGCCGCGGTCAATGCGGACATGGACCCGGAGACGCTGGCCGCGCTCCGCGCCATCGCGCAGCGCCGGCATCTCCGGCTGATCGAGGTCGGCGAGGCAGGGCGGGAGATGAGGCTCGTCGCGCACCAGGCGCTGCCGCATGGCCAGGCGCTGACGATCGAGGCCGGCGGCGTCCGGCATGCGCTGGAGCTCGCGCTGCCCGGCCGCTTCCAGGCCGACAACGTGCTGCTGGCCCTCGCACTCGCGATCGCGACCGGCCTCGAACACGCGGTCACCCTCGCGCCGCGTCTCCTCGGCGTGCGCGGCCGGATGGAGCGCGCCGCGACGCTGCCGAACGGGGCCGCGGTCTATGTCGACTTCGCGCATACGCCGGACGCGCTGCAACGGCTGCTTGTTGCGCTGCGTCCGCATGCGGCGGGGCAGCTGCATGTGCTGTTCGGCGCCGGCGGCGACCGCGATCCGGGCAAGCGGCCGCTGATGGGTGCGACCTGCGCCCGCTTCGCCGATGTCTGCTGGGTGACCGACGACAATCCCCGCAGCGAGGATCCGGCCGCGATCCGCAGCGCCATCCTCGCCGCCTGCCCCGGCGGCATCGAGGTCGACGACCGGGCTCGGGCGATCGCCGCGGCGCTGTCGGCACTCGGCCCCGGCGACGTGCTCGCGGTCGCCGGCAAGGGCCATGAGAGCGGCCAGACCATCGCGGGCGTCACCCATCCCTTCGACGATGCCGATGTGGTGCGCCGCCTGGCCGGCGGCGCGTCATGACCCCGCTCTGGACCGGCGAGGCGCTGGAAGCCGCGACCGGCGGTCGCCTGACCCGGCCGGCCGCGGCCACCGGTATCGCGATCGACAGCCGCGGCATCGCGCCGGGCGACCTGTTCGTCGCCTTGCAGGCGGAACGCGACGGGCATGATTTCGTCGGGCCCGCCATCGCGGCCGGCGCCGCGGCGGCGATGGTGCATCGCGACCTGGCCGCCGCGGCCCCCCTGCTCCGCGTCGCCGACACGCAGCAGGCGCTGACCGCACTCGGCGCCGCGGCGCGGGCGCGAACCGGGGCGCGCGTCGTCGCCGTCACCGGCAGCGTCGGCAAGACCACGACCAAGGAGATGCTGCGCGCCGTCCTCGGCGCCAGCGGCCCGACGCATGCCGCCGTCGCCTCCTACAACAATCACTGGGGCGTGCCGCTGACGCTGGCCCGCACGCCGCACGAGGCTGCCTTCGCGGTGATCGAGATCGGCATGAACAACCCGGGCGAGATCGCACCGCTCTCCCGCCTCGCGCGGCCGCATGTCGCGGTGGTGACCAGCGTCGCCGCCGCCCATATCGGCCATCTCGGCAGCCTCGACGCGATCGCGCGGGAGAAGGCCGCGATCATGGCCGGACTCGAGCCCGGCGGGATCGCCGTGCTGCCGGCGGACAGCCCCTTCCTGCCCATCCTGGCGGAAGCCGCGGCCGCCGCAGGGGCGCGGGTGGTCACCTTCGGGGAGGGCGGCGACGCACGGGCCATCTCGGTGGCCGCGGATGCCGAAGGCAGCGACGTCGAGGCCGAGATCGGCGGCACGCGCCTGTCGTTCCGGCTCGGCACGCCCGGGCTGCACATGGCGCGGAACGCGATCGCGGCGCTGGCCGCGGCGGATGCCATCGGCGCCGACGTCGCGGCCGGCGCGACGAGGCTCGCAGACTTTCGCGCGATGCCGGGGCGCGGCGACCGGCGCCGTATCGCAACCCCCGACGGCGGCAGCGCGCTGCTGCTCGACGAAGCTTACAATGGCCAGCCGCCGTCCATGCACGCAGCGCTCGCATTGCTGAAAATGCTGCCGGCGCGCCGGCGCGTCGCGGTGATCGGCCAGATGGGCGAGCTCGGCGCCTTTGCGGAGGAGGAACATACGGCGCTGGCCGCGCATCTGCGCGCGGCCGCGGACCTGGTATTTGCCTGCGGGCCGCTGATGCGGCATGCAGTCGCCGCGCTCCCGCCCGGCCTGCTCGGCACCTGGACCGCTTCCGTCACGGAGTTGGCGCCCGTCGTTGCGCGCGCGGTCCGCGACGGCGACGCCATCCTCGTCAAGGGCAGCCTCGCCACCGGCATGAAGACCGTGGTGCAGGCGCTTACCGAAAGTTCCCCCGCATGATCTTCAACCTCTTCGCACCGCTCGCGGAGGAGTTCCCGCTCTTCAACCTGGTCCGCTACACGACCTTCCGGGCCGGTGCAGCCTGCATCACCGCGCTGATCATCGCCATGGTCTTCGGCCCTTCCGTCATCCGCTGGCTGCGCCGCCGCCAGGGCGGCGGCCAGCCGATCCGCGAGGATGGGCCGGCGAGCCACCTGCTGACCAAGAAGGGCACGCCCACCATGGGCGGCGTCCTGATCCTGATGGCGCTCGGCGGCTCCACGCTGCTGTGGGCCGACCTTCGCAGCGGCTTCGTCTGGTGCGTGCTGATGGTGACGCTCGGCTATGGGCTGCTCGGCTTCGCCGACGACTTCCTCAAGGTGACGAAGCGCAACAGCCGCGGCGTTTCCGGCCGCACCAAGCTCGTCGTGCAGGCGGTGATCGGCCTCGGCGCGGCGGTGTGGCTGACCTGGCTGATGCCGGGCCCGCTCTCCGACAAGCTCGCGGTGCCGGTGTTCAAGGAAGTGCTGGTGCCGCTCGGCATCCTGTTCCCGGTGCTTGCCATGCTGGTGATGATGGGGGCGTCGAACGCGGTCAACCTGACCGACGGGCTGGACGGGCTCGCGATCGTGCCGGCGATGATCGCGGCCGCGGTCTTCGCGCTGATCGCCTACCTGGTCGGCAACCGCGTCTTCGCCGACTACCTGCAGCTGCACGCGGTGCCCGGCACCGGCGAGCTCGCGGTGTTCTGCTCGGCGCTGATCGGCGCCAGCCTCGGCTTCCTCTGGTTCAACGCGCCGCCGGCGGCGGTGTTCATGGGCGACACCGGGTCGCTGGCGCTCGGCGGCGCGCTCGGCGCGCTCGCGGTCGCGACCAAGCACGAGATCGTGCTGGCGGTGGTCGGCGGCCTCTTCGTCGTCGAGACCGTCTCGGTCATCATCCAGGTCTTCTGGTACAAGCGCACCGGCCGCCGCGTCTTCCTGATGGCGCCGCTGCACCACCATTTCGAGAAGAAGGGCTGGGCGGAGCCCACCATCGTGATCCGCTTCTGGATCATCGCGATGATCCTGGCCCTCGTCGGCCTGTCGACGTTGAAGATCCGATGACCCCCTTCGCCGGACAGCGGATCGCCGTGATGGGGCTCGGCCGCGCCGGGCTGCCGGCGGCGCTGCGCCTCCGCGACTGGGGCGCCGAGGTCACCGCCTGGGACGACCGTGCCGAAAACCGCGCGGCGGCCGAAGCGGCGGGCCTGGCGCTCCGCGACCCGGTGCAGGGTCTTGCCGCCGATGCGCTGCTGCTCTCGCCGGGGATTCCGCACAGGCTCCCGGCGCCGCATCCGGCGGCCGCGGCGGCGCGGGCGGCGGGCGTGCCGATCCTCTGCGACGTCGAGTTCCTGTACCGGGCGGTCCGCGCCTCCGGCTCCGAAGCGCGCTTCATCGGCGTCACCGGCACCAACGGCAAGAGCACGACGACCGCGCTGCTGCACCACGTCCTGACCGGCGCCGGCCGGCTGTCCGAGGTCGGCGGCAATCTCGGGCCGGCGGCGCTCGGACTCAAGATGTTGTGGCACGAAGGCCTCTATACCCTCGAAATGTCGTCCTACATGTTGGAGCGAATCGCCTCCGTGCGCTTCAACATCGGGGTCATGCTGAACCTCAGCCCCGATCATCTCGACCGCCATGGCGACATGGTCGGCTATGCCGCTGCGAAGGCTGAAATCTTCGCGCGGCAGGCGAGCGACGACACCGCCGTGGTCGGGATGGACGATGCCGGGAGCGCCGGCATGGCCCTCGGCCGCGCCGGCCGGGTGCGACGGATTTCGGCGCGCGGGCCCCAGCCGGGCGGCGTCTGGGCGGAAGGCCGCAGCCTCCGCGACGACGACGGCGCGCTGCTCGACCTCGATGCCGCGGCGGCGCTCCCCGGCGAGCACAATGCGCAGAACGCCGCCGCCGCCGCCGCCGCCTGCCTGGCGCTCGGCCTGCCGCGCGATGCGATCGCCGCCGGCATCGCGAGCTTCCCCGGCCTGCCGCACCGGCAGGAGCGCATCGCCGAGATCGCCGGCACCGTGTTCGTCAACGACAGCAAGGCGACCAATGCCGCGAGTGCCGCCCGCGCCCTCGCCAGCTACGACCGAATCGTCTGGATCGCCGGCGGCATCGCGAAGGAAGGCGGGATCGAGAGCCTCGCGCCCCTCTTCCCGCGCATCGCGCGCGCCTGGCTGATCGGCCGCGACGCGCCGGTGCTGGCCGCGACGCTGGCCGCGCACGGCGTGCCGCACGCGATCGCGGGCACCCTCGATGCCGCGGTGGCCGAGGCGGCGCGCGCGCCGGAGGCGTCGGTGGTGCTGCTGTCGCCGGCCTGCGCCAGCTTCGACCAGTTCGCCGGCTTCGATGCCCGCGGCGACCGCTTCCGCGCGCTCGTCCGCGCCATCGCGCAGGAAAGGGCCGCCTGATGGCCTCCTTCTCCCGCACCGACACCTCCGTCCTCGGCCGCTGGTGGTGGACCGTCGACCGGATGACGCTCTCCGCGCTGCTGGCGCTGATCGGCTTCGGCTACGTCATGATGCTCGCCGCCTCGCCGGCGGTCGCGGAGCGGATCGGCGCCACCTCCCGCCACCTCTTCTTCATGCGCCAGGTGGTCTACCTGGCGCTCGCCGCCGCGGTGATGGTCGGCGTGTCGCTGTTCTCGCCGAAGGGCATCCGGCGGCTGGCGCTGCTGGGCTGCGCCGGCGCGCTGGTGCTGACTGCAGCGACCCTCGTCATGGGCGTCGAGATCAAGGGGGCCAGGCGCTGGCTGCCGGTGCCGGGCCTGTCGCTGCAGCCTTCCGAGTTCTTGAAACCCTGCTTCGCGGTGGTGGCGGCCTGGCTGATCGCCGAGAGCAAGCTGCCCGGCTCCCGCCTGCCGGGGACCATGCTGGCGCTCGGCCTCTATCTGCTGATCGCGGCGATCCTGAAGAGCCAGCCGGATATCGGCATGCTGCTGGTGATCACCGCGGTGATCTTCGCCCAGTTGTTCGTCGCCGGGCTGAACCTCGTCCTGGTCGGCGGCGCCGGGCTGCTCGGCATCGCGACCGCGGGCCTCGCGTACATGATGTTCCCGCACGTGCAGTCGCGCGTGCACCGCTTCCTCGACCCCGCCTCCGGCGACAACTACCAGGTGAACGTGGCGCTCGAGGCCTTCGGCTATGGCGGGCTGTTCGGCCGCGGCCCCGGCGAGGGGCGGCTCAAGAACGTGCTGCCCGACGCGCATGCCGATTTCGTCTTCGCGGTCGCCGGCGAGGAATTCGGCATGGTGGTCTGCCTGCTGATCCTGGCGCTCTTCCTGTTCGTCGTGGTGCGGGGCCTGCTGCGGCTGCTCGGCGAGACCGACCTCTTCGTCGTGCTGGCCTCGGCCGGGCTGCTGACCCAGTTCGGGCTGCAGGCCTTCGTCAACATGGCCTCCTCGCTGCATCTCATCCCGACCAAGGGCATGACGCTGCCCTTCGTGAGCTATGGCGGTTCCTCGGTGGTCGCGATCGCGCTCGGGATGGGGATGCTGCTGGCGCTGACCCGCCGCCGCGGCCCGCGCGGCGCGGAGGCGGAAGCGTGAGGGGGCCGGCCGTGCGACCGATCGTCATCGCCGCCGGCGGCACCGGCGGGCACCTGTTCCCGGCCGAGGCGCTGGCGGCCGAGCTGCTGGCGCGCGGCGAGCGCGTCGCGCTGATGACCGATGCGCGGAGCGCCGCCTTCGACAGCCCGGCCTTCGCCAATGCCGAGCGCTTCGTGCTGAGCGGCGCCGGCCTTGCCGGGCGCGGCGCCTGGCGCGCGGTCCGGGGCGCCGCGTCGATCGCTGCCGGTACCTTCGCGGCGCGGCGCATCCTGGCCTCGCTGCAGGCCGCCGCGGTGGTCGGCTTCGGCGGCTATCCCTCGGTGCCGCCGCTGCTCGCGGCCCGGCTGCTGCCGAAGGCGACGCGGCCGGTCGCGGTGCTGCACGAGCAGAACGCGGTGCTCGGCCGCGCCAACCGGATGCTCGCCGGCGGCTCGGACCTGCTGGCGCTCTCGATCGCCGGCACCACCCGGGTCCCGGCGGGCGCGCCCGCCGAGGTGCTCGGCAATCCGGTGCGTCCGGCACTCGCGGCGCTGGCCGGCGCCGGCTATGCGGCGCCCGACGGCGCAATCCGCCTGCTGGTCACGGGCGGCAGCCTCGGCGCCCGCATTTTTGCCGATGTGGTGCCGGACGCCGTGGCGGCGCTGCCGCCGGCGCTCCGCGGCCGGCTGCTGGTCACGCAGCAGGCCAGGGCCGAGGATTTCATGCGGGTGCGCGACGCCTATGCCGGGCTCGGCATCCCGGCCGAGATCGCCGCCTTCTTCCCCGACATCGCCAACCGACTCTCGACCGCGCATCTCGTGATCGCGCGCGCCGGGGCGTCGACGATCGCGGAGCTCGCCTGCGCCGGCCGGCCCTCGATCCTGGTGCCGCTGCCGCATGCGATCGACGACCACCAGAGCGGCAATGCCCGGGCGCTCGCCGAAGCCGGCGCCGCGATCGTGATGCCGCAGAAGGGGTTCACCGCGGCGGCACTCGCCGAGCGGCTGGCGCGGCTGCTGGACGATGCGGCGGAGCTCGGCCACATGGCGGCCGCCGCGGCGCCGCTCGCGCGGCCGGATGCGGCGCGGTCCCTCGCCGACCGGGTGCAGGCGCTGGTCGCGGCGCGCGCCGGAGTGCCCCGCTGATGCGCGCGCTTCCCCTCGACATCGGCGCCATCCACTTCGTCGGCATCGGCGGCATCGGCATGTCCGGCATCGCCGAGGTGCTGCACAATCTCGGCTACCGCGTGCAGGGCAGCGACATCGCCGCCGGCACCAATGTGAACCGGCTGCGGGAGGCCGGGATCCCGGTCGCGATCGGGCATGACGCCGCCAACCTCGGCGACGCCCAGGTCGTCGTCGTCTCGACCGCGGTCAGGCGCGACAATCCGGAAGTGGCGGCCGCGCGCGCCCGGCTTGTGCCGGTGGTGCGCCGCGCCGAGATGCTGGCCGAGCTGATGCGCCTGAAGTGGTCGATCGCGATCGGCGGCACCCACGGCAAGACCACGACCACCAGCCTGGTCGCGACGGTGCTGGAAGCGGCGAAGATCGATCCCACCGTCATCAATGGCGGCATCATCAACGCCTATGGCACCAACACCCGGCTCGGCGCCGGCGACTGGATGGTGGTCGAGGCGGATGAGAGCGACGGCAGCTTCCTGAAGCTGCCCTCGGTGGTCGCGGTCGTGACCAACATGGACCCCGAGCACCTGGACCATTGGGGCACCGCGGAGGCGATGAAGGATGCCTATGCCCAGTTCGTGGGCGGCATCCCCTTCTACGGCTTCGCCGTGCTCTGCATCGACCATCCGGAGGTGCAGGCGATGATCCCGCGCCTGTCGGACCGCCGCATCGTCACCTACGGCTTCTCGCCGCAGGCCGATATCCGCGCCGACCGGCTGATCACCGACCGCATGGGTGCCACCTTCGAGGTGACGGTGACCGACCGCGCCACCCGCCGCGCGCGCAGCATGAAGCCCTTCCGGCTGCCGATGCTCGGGCAGCACAACGTCGCCAATGCGCTGGCGGCGATCGCGGTCGGCGTCGAGATGGACGTGCCGGAGGACGTGATCCGCGCGGCGCTCGCCGGCTTCAAGGGCGTCAAGCGCCGCTTCACCCGCACCGGGGAAGCCGGCGGCATCACCGTGATCGACGATTACGGGCACCACCCGGTCGAGATCGCGGCGGTGCTGAAGGCCGCGCGCCAGGCCGGGGCGCGGGACGTGGTCGCGGTGGTGCAGCCGCACCGCTATTCCCGCCTCGCCTCGCTGTTCGAGGATTTCTGTCAGTGCATGAACGACGCCGGCACGGTGATCGTGGCCGATGTCTATGCCGCCGGCGAGCAGCCGATCGAGGGGATGGACAAGGACGGGCTGGTCGAGGGCCTGCGCGCGCATGGTCATCGCAGCGTGGTGCCGCTGCCGGGGCCGGAGAGCCTGGCCGAGATGGTCAACGCCATCGCCAAGGCGGGCGACTATGTCGTCTGCCTCGGCGCCGGATCGATCACCAACTGGGCGCAGGCGCTGCCCGGCGAGCTGACCGCACTGCAGACCCGCGGCCGTCGCGGTGGTGGCCAATGATGGCGCAGGACCCAGGGCTCGCCGTGCTGCCGCCGCTCCGCGGGCGGGTGCAGCGCGCGGCACCGCTCGCGCCCTTCACCTGGTTCCGGGTCGGCGGGCCGGCCGCGGCGCTGGTGCGCCCGGCCGATGTCGAAGACCTGCTGCTGCTGCTGCGGGACATGCCGGCCGCGCTGCCGCTGACGGTGATCGGCGCCGCGTCGAACCTGATCATCCGCGACGGCGGCATCGGCGGCGTGACGCTGCGCCTGGCGCGCGGTTTCGGGGAGATCGCGGTCGAACCGGGCGGCATCGTCGCCGGCGCCGCCGCACTCGATGCCGTGGTCGCGGAGACGGCGGCGGCGGCCGGCCTCGCCGGCCTCGAATTCCTGGTCGGCATTCCGGGCAGCATCGGCGGCGCGGTCGCCATGAATGCCGGTGCCTACGGCGCCGAGGTCAAGGACGTGCTCGATTGGGCGGAGCTCGCGACGCCCGCCGGCCTGATCCGCCTGTCGAACGCCGAGCTCGGCTTCGCCTATCGCCACGCCGCGCTGCCGCCGCGCGCCGTCGTCACCCGCGCCCGCTTCCGCGCCACGCCCGGCGATGCGGCCGCGATCACTGGCCGCATGACCGCGATCCGCGCGCAGCGGGAAGCGACGCAGCCGGTCCGCGCGCGCACCGGCGGTTCGACCTTCCGCAACCCGGAAGGGCAGAAGGCCTGGGCGCTGATCGACGCCGCCGGCTGCCGCGGCCTGACGCTCGGCGGCGCCGAGGTCAGCGCCAAGCATTGCAACTTCCTGATCAACGCCGGCGCGGCGACCGCGGCCGATCTCGAAGCCCTCGGCGAGCAGGTCCGCGCACGGGTGCTGGCGCAGTCCGGCATCGACCTCGCCTGGGAGATCAGGCGCGTGGGCGAGGCCGCGCCATGACCCGGGTCGCGGTCCTCCATGGCGGCATCTCGGCCGAGCGCGAGGTCAGCCTCACGACCGGGGCGCAGGTGATCGCGGCGCTGCGCGAGGCCGGCTTCGCGGTGACAGCGATCGAGGCGACCGCCGATCTCGGCGCGCTGGTCGCCGCCCTCACGCCGGCGCCCGACGTGGTGTTCAACGCCCTGCATGGCCGCTTCGGCGAGGATGGCTGCATCCAGGGCGTGCTCGACTGGATGGGCATTCCCTATACCCATTCCGGCCTCCGCGCCTCCGCGCTCGCCATGGACAAGGCGGCGGCGAAGGCGGTGTTCCGCGCGCATGGCCTGCCGGTCGCGGAGAGCCGCGTGATCAGCGTGGCGGAGTTGGCGGCGGCCGACCCGCTGCCGCTGCCCTATGTGCTGAAGCCGGTGAACGAGGGCAGCTCGGTCGGCGTCCACATCGTCCGCGCCGGCGACAACCGCCGCGCCGAGATCGCGCGCGGCTGGCGCTTCGGCACGACGGTGATGGCCGAGCGCTTCGTCCCGGGGCGGGAGCTGACGGTCGGCGTCATGGGCGACCGCGCGCTGGCGGTCACCGACATCCTCGCCGATGCCGGCACCTTCTACGACTACGAGAGCAAATATGCCGATGGCGGCAGCCGCCACGTCATCCCGGCGCCGATCCACCCCGAGGCGCATGCGCGCGCGCTGGAGGTGGCGCTGGCTGCGCACCGGGCGCTCGGCTGCCGCGGCGCGACGCGGGCGGATTTCCGCTACGACGACACCGCGGGCGAACCCGGAGAGCTGGTGCTGCTGGAGGTCAATACCCAGCCTGGCCTGACGCGCACCAGCCTGCTGCCGGAACAGGCGGCGCATTGCGGCGTGTCCTTCCCGGAGCTTTGCGCCTGGATGGTGCGGGAGGCGCGGCATGGGCCTTGACGCGCCGCCGCGGCTCGCGGCCCCCGGCCTGTCCCGTCCGCGCCGCGAAGCCGGCGTGACCCGGCGTCCCGCCCGGCCGCAGGACCGCCCGTCGCGCCTGAAGCTCTGGCTGCGGCGGCGGCGCGCGCTGCTGCGGCCGGCGGCGCTCGGGCTGGCGGGGCTCGGGCTGCTCGCCGCGGTCGGCGCCGGCATCTGGGCGGCCGATCCCGCCGGCCGCGCGCGGGCGCTGGTCGAAGGCTTTGGGGATCTCGGCGCCGGGCTCGGCATCAGCATTCAGGAAGTGGTGCTGGAAGGCCGCCAGAACACGCCGATCGACATGATCCGCGCCGCGCTGGGCGTCTCGCGCGGCGATCCGCTGCTCGGCTTCTCGCTGCAGGGCGCGCGGGAGCGGCTGGAAAGCATCGCCTGGGTGCACCGCGCCCATGTCGAGCGCCGGCTGCCGGGCTCCCTCGTCATCCGGCTGGAGGAGCGGCAGCCCTTCGCGATCTGGCAGCAGGATGGCCGCTTCGTGGTGATCGACCGCGACGGCCGCGTGGTGGCGCGCGACCGGCTCGACCAGTTCGGGCCGCTGCCGCTCATTGTCGGTGCGGGTGCTGACCGCGGCGCCGCGGCGCTGCACGACCTGCTGCGCGCCGAGCCCGAGATCGCGGTGCGCGTGCAGGCGATGGTCCGGATCGGCGAGCGGCGCTGGAACCTCAAGCTGCACAACGGCGCCGACGTGCTGCTGCCGGAAGGCGCCGAAGCGGCGGCGATCGCCCGCCTGGCGGAGCTGCAGCGCGAGCAGCGGCTGCTCGACCGCCCGCTGCTCGCGATCGACCTCCGCCTGCCGGACCGGATGGTGCTGCGCCAGCCGCCGGCGCCGGCGCCCGAGCCCGCGCGCCCGGCGGCCGGCGCCCGGAGGGACCGCGGATGAACGAGCTTTCCCGCATGCCGCCGCCCCGCGACGGCACCCGCGAGCCGCGCCGCCGCCGCAATGCGCGCGGCGGGCCCTTCGGCGTGATCGACATCGGCAGCACCAAGGCGGTCTGCCTGATCGCCCGCCTCGAGAGCGACGGCGAGCCGCGGGTGCTCGGCTTCGGCTGGCAGCGCGGCCGCGGCGTCAAGGGCGGCTCGGTCGTCGACCTCGAGGAAGCGGAGCGCGCGATCCGCGCCGCCGTCGGCCAGGCCGAGGAGATGGCCGACACGCAGCTGCCGGGGGCGATCGTCAATCTCTCCTGCGGGCAGCCGGAATCGCGGCTGATGCACATCCAGTGGCCGATCGGCGGCCGCGCGGTGACCGAGACCGACCTGCGCGCCATCCTGTCGGAAGGCCGCCGCCGCGCCGCGGAGGATGGGCGGGAGACGGTGCATGCGGTCCCGCTCGGCTTCACCGTGGATGCGACGCCGGGCGTCGAGGATCCGCGCAGCATGATCTGCGACACGCTGGGCGCGCGGCTGCACCTGGTCGATGCCTCCCAGGCCTCGCTCCGCAACCTCGGCGCTACGCTGATGCGCTGCGACCTGGAGGTGGAGGAGCTGGTCTCCTCCCCCTTCGCCTCCGGCCTCGCGACGCTGGTCGAGGACGAGAAGCACCTCGGCTGCACGGTCGTCGACATGGGCGGCGGCACCACCTCGATCGCGGTCTTCGCCGAAGGCCACCTGCTGCACACCGCGCAGATCGCGGTCGGCGGCCAGCACGTGACCAACGACCTGGCCGGCGTGCTCTCGACGCCCGTCGCCCATGCCGAGCGGCTGAAGACGCTGCATGGCGGCGTGCATGGCGGGCCGGAGGACGAGCGCGACTTCCTGCCGGTGCCGCTGCTCGGCGAGGACGAGCACCACATCGCGCGCATCCCGCGCACCATGATCACCGGCATCATCCGCCCACGGCTCGAGGAGACCTTCGAGCTGGTGCGGGAGAAGCTCGACGCCGCCGGGCTCGGCAAGGAAGCCGGCGCCCGCGTGGTGCTGACCGGCGGCGCCAGCCAGCTGGTCGGCGCGCACGAGCTCGCCGCCCGCATCCTCAACCGGCAGATCCGGCTCGGCCGCCCGCATCCGGTGCGCGGCCTGCCGGAAGCCGCCATGGGACCGGCCTTCGCGACCGCGATCGGGCTGCTCGCCTGGGGCGCCGGCGAAGGCCGCCCGGTGCTCGACATCGCACCCGGCCCCGACCACCGCCGCGGCCTGTTCGGCCGCCTCGTCCATTGGCTGAAGGACCGCGTGTGATGCGCGCCGCAGCCACCAACCCCACGACATTCCAGAGGAAGGAGATCGCGCCGTGACGCTCAACCTCACCATCCCGAACTCTCACCACACCGATTTCTCGCCGCGGATCACCGTGGTGGGCGTCGGCGGCGGCGGCTGCAACGCGGTCAACAACATGATCGCGATGGGCCTCGAAGGCGTGGAGTTCCTGGTCGCCAACACCGACGCGCAGTCGCTGGTGCATGCACGGGCGGAGCGCCGGGTGCAGCTCGGCCACCACCTGACCCAGGGCCTCGGCGCCGGCGCCAAGCCCGAGATCGGCCGCGCCGCGGCGGAGGAAGCGACCGAGGAGCTGCAGCGCCATCTCGACGGCGCGCATATGGTCTTCATCACCGCCGGCATGGGCGGCGGCACCGGCACCGGCGCCGCGCCGGTGATCGCGCGCATGGCCCGCGAGCGCGGCGTGCTGACCGTCGGCGTGGTGACCAAGCCCTTCGACTTCGAAGGCCCGAAGCGCCGCCGCAGCGCCGAGCAGGGCCTCGATGAGCTGCAGCAGGTGGTCGACACGCTGATCGTCATCCCGAACCAGAACCTGTTCAAGATGGCCAACGAGCGGACGACCTTCGCCGAGGCCTTCAAGATGGCCGACAACGTGCTCTACATGGGCGTGCGCGGCGTCACCGACCTGATGACCAAGCCCGGCCTGGTCAACCTCGACTTCGCCGACATCCGCACCGTGATGGCGGAGATGGGCAAGGCGATGATGGGCACCGGCGAAGGCGAAGGCGACGACCGCGCGGTGCGCGCGGCCGAGGGTGCGATCAGCAACCCGCTGCTGGAGGACACCTCGCTCCGCGGTGCCCGCGGCGTGCTGATCAACATCACCGGCGGCCACGACATGACGCTGTTCGAGGTGGACGAGGCGACCAACCGCATCCGCCGCGAGGTGGACGAGGAAGCGAACATCATCTTCGGCTCCTCGGTCGAGGAGGACCTGAACGGGCGCATCCGCGTCTCGGTCGTCGCCACGGGCATCGACATCCCGGCGGCCGAGCTGCCGAAGCCCGAGACCGCGGCGCGTCCGACCCTGGTGGCGGTCGCCCAGCCGGTGGCCGCCGTCGCGCAGCAGTCCGCGGAGGATGCGGCGGCGGCGACCGGCACCCATGGCCGGTCGCTGCCCACCTTCATGCGCCGTTCCGCCGAGCCGGCACCGGCTACCGCGCCGGCACCGCGGATGGCGGCCGCCGTCGAGGCGGCGCCGGCGGAAGCGCCGGTCTATCTGGCCCCTGTCGCTCCGCGGCCGGAGGGAATGTCGGGGATGGAGCCGCTGCAGCCGCCGGCGCCGCGCGCGCCGACCGCGCCGATGCCGGCCGCCGGGCCGCGCGCCGGCTTCGGCAGCCTGTTCCGCACCGCGACCGGCCTGATGCGCCGCAACCTGCCGGAGGCGCCCGCGGCGGCCCCGGCGGCCGTACCGGCCCGCCATGCTGCACCGCAGTCGGAACCGCGCTTCGGCGCCGAGCCGCGCAGCAGCCAGGACGAGATGGGCCTCGAAATCCCCACCTTCCTGCGCCGCCAGAGCAACTGATGCGTGTGGCGCGGCCGACACCCGCAATTCGTTGCGGCGTCGGCCGCGCCACGTTTCTGCCGCAATTCGTAAGCATTTTTCTCAGCGAAATCAATGACTTGCATAGTAATATTGCGAAATATGGTTTGAGTGGTCACCACACCGTCCCCCCGCCATCTTCGGCGGTGCAGCAGTGCCCCTGGTCCGGCGCTGCCAGGTTTGTCTCTTCCAGGACGGGTGTGCATGGACGGTTTCATTCAGGCTGAGAACGGGCGGCGGCGGACGCTGAAGAGCGCCATCGGCTGCACCGGCATCGGCCTGCATTCCGGGCGCAAGGTGTCGCTGACGCTGCGCCCGGCCGCCGCCGGCACCGGCATCCTGTTCCGCCGCACCGATCTCGGCGGCCTCGCGATCGCGGCCCGCTTCGACCAGGTGGTGGACACGCGGCTCTGCACCGCGATCGCCGCCGATGACGCGCCGGAGGCCCGGATCGGCACCATCGAGCACCTGATGGCGGCCTTCGCCGGCGCCGGCATCGACGATGCCGAGGTCGAGGTCGACGGGCCGGAACTGCCGATCCTCGACGGTTCGGCAGCCCCCTTCCTGTTCCTGATCGACTGCGCCGGCACGGTGACGACCGCCGCCCCGCGCGCCGCGATCGAGGTGCTACGCCCGGTCCGGGTCGAGGATGCCTCCGGCGCCTTCGCCGAGCTGCTGCCGGCGCGCGAGCCCGGTTTCCAGGCGGATCTCGAGATCGACTTCCCGAACACCGCGATCGGCCGCCAGCGCATCGCGACCCGCATCACCGGCCCGAGCTTCCGGGAAATGCTGGCCGATGCCCGCACCTTCACCCTCGCCGAGGATGTGGCGCGGCTCCGCAAGGCCGGCCTCGCGCGCGGCGGCAGCCTGGCGAACGCCGTCGTGGTCGACGGGCCGCTGGTGCTGAACCCGGGCGGGCTCCGCCACGCCGAGGAGTTCGTCCGCCACAAGCTGCTCGACGTGGTCGGCGACCTGGCCCTGGCCGGCGCGCCGCTGAAGGCGCGGTTCCGGGGCAACCGCTCCGGCCATGCGCTGAACAACCGGGTGCTGCGGGCGCTGTTCGCCGATGCCGCCGCCTGGCGGCGGATCGGCGCCGCCGAGGTGCCGGCCGACGGCGTCTCCGTCCGGCTGCCGGCCGCTGCGGCGCCGGCCCGGGACTGATCGCGCCCGTTCCGTCCGTTTGAGGACGGGCGCCGAGCCGTGATATAGAGCGCCGCCCATGCACACGGTCCTTCCCATGCGCCTTCGCGTCCTGGCCCTCCTCGTCCTCGCGGCGGCGCTCCCCGCCTGCGGCGGCAGCAGCAGCACTGGCAGCGGCAGCAGCAGCCGCGACGGCCTGCGCCCCTGGGACGGCACCGCCGCCGGCCGCCAGGCATCCGGCGGAACCGCCGCGACGAACGAGGCGGCACCCGAGCAGCTCTATGCCGACGGCATGCGGGAGCTCAGGGCGCAGAACTACGCCGCCGCGGTCCGCAACTTCGACCTGGTCGAGCGCGAGCACCCCTATTCGACCTGGGCCACCAGCGCGAAGCTGATGGGCGCCTATACCGAATACCAGCGCAACCGCTACACCGAGGCGATCGGCGCGCTCGACCGCTTCATCCAGCTGCATCCCGCGCATCGCGACATCGCCTATGCCTACTACCTCCGCGCCCTCTGCCAGTACGAGCAGATCAACGATGCGGAGCGCGACCAGCGCCAGACCGAGGTCGCCATGCAGGCGCTGCAGGAAGTGGCGAGTCGCTTCCCCGACACCGCCTATGCCCGCGACGCGCGGCTCAAGATCGACCTGGGGCGCGACCACCTGGCCGGGCGCGAGATGAACATCGGCCGCTTCTACCAGCGCCAGGCGCTCTACACCGCCGCGATCGGCCGCTTCCGCCGGGTGGTGGAGGAGTACCAGACGACCAACCACGTGCCGGAGGCGCTGCACCGGCTGACCGAGATCTACCTGACGCTCGGGCTGCGCGACGAAGCGCGGCGCACCGCGGCGGTGCTCGGCCACAACTACCCGGGCAATGCCTGGTACCAGGACAGCTATGCGCTGCTGGTCGACGGCGCCTCCCCGAGCGCGCCGCCGACCCGGCCGGGCTTCTTCTCCCGCGCCGTCAGCTGGCTGTTCTGACCGCAGCGCGGCGCGCGTCATGCTCGCCTCGCTCGCCATCCGCGACGTGGTGCTGATCGAGCGGCTGGACCTCGCCTTCGGCCCCGGCCTCACGGTGCTGACCGGCGAGACCGGGGCGGGCAAGTCGATCCTGCTCGATGCGCTCGGCCTGGCGCTCGGTGCCCGGGCCGAGGCCGGCATGGTGCGCGTCGGCCAGCCCCAGGCGAGCGTCGCCGCGGCCTTCTTGCCGCCGGCCGGCCATCCGGTCTTCGCGCTGCTGGCCGAACAGGGCATGGCGGCGGAGGAGGAGGTGGTGCTGCGCCGCGTGGTGCAGGCCGATGGCCGCAGCCGCGCCTTCGTCAACGACGAACCGGCCGGCGTCGCGCTGCTGCGCCGGATCGGCGCCACGCTGATCGAGGTGCAGGGCCAGCACGACCAGGTGGGCCTGGCCGATCCCGCGACCCATGGCGGGCTGCTCGATGCCTTCGGCGGGCTGGAGGGCAAGCGCGCCGCGGCGGCGGAGGCCTGGTCGGCCTGGCGCGCGGCGGACCGCGCGCTGACCGAAGCGGAGGAGGCGATCGCCGCCGCCGCCCGCGACGAGGAATGGCTGCGCCACGCGACCGGCGAACTTTCGGCGCTGGCGCCGGCGGAGGGCGAGGAGGACGCGCTCGCCGGGGAGCGGCTGTGCCTGCAGCAGGGCGAGCGCCGCGCCGAGGCGATCGCGGTCGCGATCGCGGAGCTGACGCCGCGCGACCGCCGCGCCGCCAACCCGGCGCGCGCACTGCGCGAGGCGGTGCGCGCGCTGGAGCGGCTGCCGCCGCCGAATGAGGAGGCGCAGCCGGCGATCGCGTTGCTCAACGCCGCCCAGGAAGCGATGGCGGAAGCCGAGACCGCGCTGACCCGGATGATGGCCGAAGGCGGCCCCGATCCGCGTCGGCTGGAACAGGTGGAGGAGCGCCTGTTCGCGCTGCGCGCCGCCGCCCGCAAGCACGGCGTCGCGGTGGTCGAGCTGCCGGCGCTGCTCGCGACGCTCATCGAAAAACTCGCCTCGCTCGATGCCGGCACCGGCCGGGTCGCCGAGCTCGCCCGCGCCGCGGCCGCAGCGCGGGCGCGCTATGTCGAGGCGGCGTCGGCCCTGACCAGCGCGCGCCGTGCCGAGGCGCTGAAGCTGGAACGCGCGCTGGCCCGCGAATTGCCGCCGCTGAAGCTCGACCGCGCCCGCCTCGCGATCGAGGTCGCGACGAAGGAGGAGGGCGGCTGGGGCCCCGACGGGCAGGACCGCATCACCTTCCTGGTCGCGACCAATCCGGGCCAGGCGCCGGGGCCGCTCGCGAAGATCGCCTCGGGCGGCGAGCTGTCGCGGCTGATGCTGGCGCTGAAGGTCGTGCTGGCGCGCGGATCGCCGGTGCCGACGCTGATCTTCGACGAGGTCGATGCCGGCATCGGCGGCGCCACTGCGGCCGCGGTCGGGGAGCGGCTGGCGCGCGTCGCGGAGCGGCTGCAGGTGCTGGTCGTCACCCATTCGCCGCAGGTCGCGGCCCGTGGCGTGGCGCATCTGCAGGTCGCGAAATCGGTGCGCGGCGATCGCGCCGAAACCCGCGTCGCGGCATTGCCGGACGCAGCACGTCGGGAGGAGATCGCCCGCATGCTGGCCGGCGAGCGCATCACGGATGCGGCCCGCGCCGCCGCCGAAAGCCTGCTCGCCGATGCCCGCTGACGCGACGGTCCGCGCCGCCTCCCCCGCCGACGCCGCGGCGCTGCTGCCGCTGGTGCGCGCCATGAACCGCGAGCATGGCGACCCCGACGACATCATCGGCGAAGCCGGCCTCGCCGGCCTGATCGCGGAGGCAACCCTCGTCCTCGCCGAAGCCGGCGGCACCGCGATCGGCTACGCGACCGGCCACGCGACTTACGAGACCGCCCATGCCGAATGGGGAATCTATGTCGGCGACCTCTATGTCCACCCCGCGCATCGGCGGCAAGGCATCGGCCGTGCCCTGTTGGCACGGCTCGCCGCCGCCGGCCGGGCGCGCGGCGCGCGGCATCTCTGGCTGACCGCGCGGGAGGAGAACCTGGCGGCGCACGCTTTCTATCGCCGGCTCGGCGGCCATGGCGAAAGGGTGCTCGCCTTCGCCTGCGCGACCGGTTCCTTCGATGCCCTCGCCGCGGAGGCCGCGCGATGAGCGAGATGCTCTCGGAAGCCGAGGCCGCTGCCGAGCTGGAGACGCTCGCCGCCGAGATCGCGCGCCATGACGACCTCTATCACCGGCAGGACGCGCCGGAGATCACCGACGCCGACTACGACGCGCTGGTCCGCCGCAACCGCGCGATCGAGGCGCAGTTCCCGGACCTGATCCGCGCCGACAGCCCATCCCGAAAGGTCGGCGCGCCGGCGGCCGAGACCTTCGCCAAGTCGCGCCATGGCGAGCCGATGCTCTCGCTCGACAACCTGTTCGGACCCGAGGATTTTTCCGAGTTCGCCGCCCGCATCCGCCGCTTCCTCGGCCTCGGCGCCGAGGAGACGCTCGCCTTCGTGGCCGAGCCCAAGATCGACGGGCTCTCGATCAACCTGCTCTACGAAGGCGGCCGCTTCGTGCGCGGCGCGACCCGCGGCGACGGGCTGGTGGGCGAGGACGTCACCGCCAACCTCCGCACGCTGAAGGACCTGCCGTTGCGGCTGCAGGGCGCGCATCCGGAGCGGATCGAGATCCGCGGCGAAGTCTTCCTCGAAAAGGCCGATTTCCTCGCCTTCCGCGACGCGCAGCAGGCGCTGCTCGATGGCGGCAAGCGCGTGGTGGTGCCGGCCAATCCGCGCAATGCCGCGGCGGGTTCGCTCCGCCAGAAGGATGCCGCGGTCACCGCGACGCGCCCGCTGAAGCTCTTCGCCTATGCGATGGGGGCGGCGAGCGAGCCGGTCGCGGAGACGCATCACGCCTGGCTGCAGCGGCTGGAAGCCTGGGGTTTCTCGGTCAACCCGCTGTCGAAGCTGCTGCCGGACGAGCATGCGGCGGAGGCGTTCCAGGCCGGCATGGCGGAGCGGCGCTCGGGCCTCGCCTACGATATCGACGGCGTCGTCTACAAGCTCGACCGGCTCGACTGGCAGCGCCGGCTCGGCTTCGTGGGCCGCGCGCCGCGCTGGGCATCGGCGTGGAAGTTCCCGGCCGAGCGCGCCCGCACGCGGCTGGTCGACATCGAGATCCAGGTCGGCCGCACCGGCGCGCTGACGCCGCGGGCGGTGATGGAGCCGGTCAATGTCGGCGGCGTCGTCGTTCGCCACGCGACGCTGCACAACGAGGATGAGATCATCCGCAAGGATGTGCGCATCGGCGACACCGTCATCCTGCAGCGCGCCGGCGACGTCATCCCGCAGATCGTCGAGGTTGTGGTGGATGCGGCGCACGAGAAGCGGCCGGCCTTCACCTTCCCTGACCATTGCCCGGCCTGCGGCAGCCTGGCCGTCCGCGACGGCGACGATGTGGTCCGGCGCTGCACCGGCGGCCTGATCTGCCCGGCGCAGACGCTGGAGCGGCTGAAGCACTTCGTCTCCCGCCGCGCCATGGACATCGAGGGCCTCGGCGAGGAGAACATCCAACGCCTGCACGAGGAGGGCCTGCTGAACGGCCCGGCCGACATCTTCCGCCTGGCTGGCCACGCCGATCGCATGCGGCAATGGGAAGGCTGGGGTGCCAAGTCGAAGAAGCCCGAGGAATCGCGCAAGGTGCCGAACCTGCTGGCGGCGATCGAGGCGCGGCGCCGCGTGCCGCTGGAGCGTTTCCTGTTCGCCCTCGGCATCCGGCGCATCGGCGAGCAGAACGCCAAGCTGCTGGCCCGCCATTACGTCTCCTTCGCGCAGTGGCAGGAGCGGATGATCGCCGCCGGCGTGATCGGCTCCGAGGCGCGGGAGGAGCTCGGCAGCATCCAGGGCATCGGCCCGGCGATCGCCGACGAGCTCGTCGCCTTCTTCGCGGAGCCGCGCAACCGCGCGGCCCTCGACGACCTCACCCGCGAGGTGACGCCGGAGGATGCGGTCGGCAGCGCCGCCGCCGACAGCCGCTTCGCCGGCAAGACGGTCGTCTTCACCGGCAGCCTGACGACCATGACCCGCGACGAGGCCGAAGCCGTCGCCGAGCGCCTCGGCGCCAAGGTGACCAAGAGCGTCTCGAAGAAGACCGACTTCGTCATCATCGGCGCCGATGCCGGCTCCAAGGCCGCCAAGGCCGCGGAGCTCGGCGTCGCGACCCTGACCGAAGCCGAATGGCGGAGCGAGGCCGGGATCGGCTGATGGACCCGCGCCCGGAATTCGTCGCCGAACTCGAGGTGCAGGTCGGCCCGCCGCAGCTGTTCGGCCGCGGCCCGAACGGGGAGCGGCGGATCGTGCCGATCCTCGGTGGGCGGATCGCCGGACCGCGCCTCACGGGCGCGGTGCTGCCGGGCGGCGCCGACTTCCAGCTCATCCGTCCCGACGGCGTGGCCGAGATCGAGGCGCGCTACGTGCTCCGCCTCGAGGACGGTGCGACCGTCTATGTCGTGAACCGCGGCCTGCGCCATGCGGCGCCCGAGGACATGGAACGCCTGCTGCGCGGCGAGACGGTGCCGCCGGAGCGGGTCTATTTCCGCACCGCGCCGGTGTTCGAGACCGCCGCACCTAACCATGCCTGGCTGACGCGCAGCCTGTTCCTGGGCCTCGGCGAGCGCCGGCCCGACAGCGTGCGGGTGCGCATCTTCGCCGTCTGATCCTATTCCAGGGCGCGGAAGCCCGTCTCGCGCACCACACCCGCCCAGCGCGCGGTCTCGTCGCGGATCAGCGCACCGAAGCCTGCGCGGCCATTGGCGGCGACGCGGAAGCCGGCCTCGCGCAGCCGCGCCTGCACGGCGCTGCCGGACAGCGCCCGCAGGATCGCGGCTTCGAGCGCTGCCTGCGCCGGCTCCGGCGTCGCGGCCGGGGCGACCACGCCGAACCAGGCCTCGAAGCCGAGGCGCGGCAGGTTGAGCTCGCTGACCGTCGGCACCTCCGGCAGCGCGGGATTGCGGGCGGCGCCGGTGGTGGCGAGCGCGCGGACGCGCCCGGCCGCGACATGGGGTGCCACCAGCGCGACGGTGCCGAACATGCCGTGCACGGCGCCGTTCAGCACCGCCGTCATCGCCTCCCCGGTCGAGCGGAAATGCACGGCCTCCGCCGTCAGCCCGGCATCGGCGGCCAGGATCGCCGCCCCGAAATGCCCGGGCGTGCCGGCGCCGAAGGTGCCCATGAACACCTGCGGCCGCGCCTTCGCCCAGGCGACGTAGCCGGCCATGTCGGCCACCGGGACGGAGGCCGGCACGACGAAGGCGAAGTCGATCGCGGCGACCTCCGCGATCGGGGCGAAGTCGCGCGCCGGATCGTAGCTCAGCCGCGCATAGGTGCTCGGCGCCATGGCGAGCTGCCCGACCTCGCCGAACAGCAGCGTGTGGCCGTCCGGCGCGGCGCGTGCCACCTCCTGCGCCGCGATGTGGCCGGCAGCGCCCGGGCGGTTGTCGACCACCGCACCGGCCGGCCAGGCCTCGCGCAGCGCCTCCGCCAGCAGCCGCCCCACCAGGTCCGGCCCGGTGCCGCCGGGAAAGCCGAGCACGAGGCGCACCGGACGATCCGGGAAGGCGAGTGCCGCGCCCGCGAAGGGCGCCGCGAGTGCGGAGCCGAGAAGGGCGCGACGCCGGATGGCGCGTGGTGTCATGGTCGTTCCTCCCGAGACCATTATGCTGAATAACAATTCAGCCCCGGGCAAGCGCCATTCACGCCCTACTCCACGCGGATGTTGTTCGCGCGCACCACCTCGCCCCAGCGCTGGTGGTCGCGGCGCATCATGGCGCCGAGCTCCTCTGGCGTGCCGCCGCCGGGCTCGTCGCCCTGGGTGGTGATGCGCTCCCGCGCCTGCGGGTCCTGCAAGGCCTGGTTCAGCGCGGCATTGGCGCGGCTCACGACCTCCGGCGGCAGGCCGGGCGGGCCGAGCAGCCCGATCCAGGCGGTGAAGGCGAAGTCCTGCAATCCGAGCTCCGCCGCCGTCGGGATGTCCGGGAAGGCGGGGATGCGCCGCTCGCCGGTCACCAGCACGCCGCGGACCTGCCCGGCGCGGATAAAGGGTGCGACCACCGAAGCGCCGTCAAACATCAGGCTGAAGCGGCCGGCGATGAAATCCTGCATCGCCGGGCCGCTGCCGCGATAGGGGACATGCTCGATCGGCGGATTGCCCAGCCGGTTGCGGAACAGCTCCATCGCCACGTGGGAGAGCGAGCCCGCCGAGGCCGAGCCGTAATCCGCCCCGCGCGGCTGCGCCCGTAGCCAGGCCGTCAGCGCTGCGATGTCGCCTTGCGGCACCGAGGTGTGCGCGCAGAGGATCAGCGAGGATTGCAGCATCAGCCCGATCGGCGTCAGCCGCAGCGGATCGAAAGTCATGCCCTGAAAGGTGTGCGGATTGATGGTGAGCGGATTGGCGTTGCCGGCCAGCAGCGTGTAGCCATCCGGCCGCGCGCGCATCACCGCATCGGTGCCGACATTCCCGCCGGCACCGCCGCGGTTGTCGATCACCACTGGCTGGCCGAGTACGGCCTGCAGGCCAGGCTGGATGACGCGCGCGGCGAAATCGGTCTGGCCGCCGGGCGGGAAGCCGACCACGACGGTCACCGGCCGCGCCGGCCACGCCCCCTGCCCCCGTGCCGCAGGCGCTGCCGCGAAGACCGCGGCGGCGCCGAGCATGCCGCGGCGGGACAGCCGGGCAGCATCGTCACTATTGGTCCTGGTCATGATGCTCGTCTCCTCCACGTCGGGAAGCTTTACACACATCAACGCCGCTGATGCGCCCGATCAGGGCTATGCGTTGGACGCCGCGCCAGGCGCGCGAAACATTCGCCGCATGCCCGTCGATCCCGCCCTCCTCGCCGGCTATCTCGGCGCCTGCCTCCTGCTCATCCTGACGCCCGGCCCGGACACCGCCTTCGTGCTCGGCCAGAGCCTCTCGGGCGGCGCGCGCCGCGGCTGGGCGGCAACCCTCGGCATTGTCTCCGGCGCGCTCTGCCACGTCGCCGCGGCCGCCGCCGGCGTCGCAGCCCTCGTCGCCGCGCACCCCGCCCTGTTCACCGCCCTCCGCCTCGCCGGCGCTGGCTACCTCCTCTGGCTCGGCATCCAGGCACTCCGCGCCGCACTCGCCGGCGGCGGCGGCATGATGCCGGCCGCCGGCCTCCGCAGCCTCGGCGCCGCCTTCCGCCAGGGCATGCTCACCAACCTCCTCAACCCCAAGGTCGGCCTGTTCTTCCTGGCCTTCGTGCCGCAATTCGTCGACCCCGAACGCGGCCCCGCCTGGCTCCAGATGCTCCTCCTCGGCCCCCTGCTGCCGCTGATGTCCCTCCCCTTCTTCGCCATCATCATCGCCGGCGCCGGCCGCGTGGCGACCCGCCTCCGCCACGGCCGCGCCGCCCGCTGGCTCGACGGCATCGCCGGCAGCCTGTTCTGCGCCCTCGGGGTGCGGCTGCTGGTGGGGGCGCCCAGGTAGGTGCTGTCCCCGGAAGGGCTCTGCCCTCCCGGACCCACCCGCCAGGACCCTAGGGGCCCTGGACCCCGATCATTTTTAGAGCCCTGCTTGCGAAGGGGGCCGCCCACTTCGGGGCGGCCCCCTTCGCAAGCAGGGCACCAAGTGAAGCAGGTCAAGGAGCCTCCAGGCTCCTTGCGGGTGAGGGCCGGAGAGGGCGGAGCCCTTTCCGGGACAGAGCCCACTCCTGCAGCGCCTCCCTCAGCAACCCCACCGGGTCGCGGCCGGCGCCGCGGCTGACGCAGGCGATGTGGCTGCCGTCGCGGAGGAGGTGGTGGGCGCCGGGCAGCAGGGCGCTGGCGACGGGGACCAGGCCGTCGCTGGGCCAGGCGCCGTGGCCTGCCATCCACTTGGCGCCCATGCCGTAGAGGCGGTCGCGGCCGCGGAGGCCGCGGGCGGGCAGTGCGGTGGCGAGGCAGATGATGGGGAGGCGCGTGAGGAGGGAGGCGATGGCGTCCGCTTCGGCGGTCATCCAGGCGGCGCGGCGGGCGGTGGTGAGGTCGCGCACGCCTTCGCCGGTGCCGATGCGGAGCAGGCGTGCGAGGCCGGCGGCGGCAGCGTCGAGCGGGCGGCGGCGGGTGAGCGCGTCGGCGACCGGGCTGCCGAAGAAGGGCGATTGCAGAGCGATGAAGCCGCTGCAGCGGGCGGCGGCGGCGGGGTCGAGCAGGGCGGCGAGGGATTCGAGGCCGCCCTTGCTGTGGGCGATCAGCAGCACCGGCGCGGGCTCGGCGAGCAGTGCCGCGCGCAGGCGTTCGGCGTTGCGGGCGACGGGGGCGGCGGTCGGCAGGCGCACGACGTCGACGATGGCGCCCTCGTCGCGGAGCCAGGCGGCGAGGCCATGCATGTAGTCCATGCCGATCGGGCGGAGGGCCGCCATCACCTCCCCCATCAGGCCGTGGACGAGGAGGATGCGTTGGCCCTGAAGGGTCAAAGCGGCGCGCAGGCGCCGCGGAGCCAGTCGGCGGTGGCGCCGTCGAGCTGGGGTGCGACCTCGGCGAGGACGCGGGCGTGGTAGGCGTCGATCCAGGCCTGTTCGGCGGTGGTGAGCAAGCCAGGGTCGATCAGGCGGCGGTCGAAGGGGGCGAGGGTCAGCGTCTCGAATTCCAGGAACATCTTGCGGGCGCCGGGGAGCTCGGCGCGCTTCACGAGCAACAGGTTCTCCTGCCGGATGCCGTACTCGCCGACGGCGTAGAAACCCGGTTCGTTCGAGAGGATCATGCCCTCGCGGAGCGGCACCATGCGCGCGGCGCGGCTGAAGGCGACCGGGCCTTCGTGCACCGAGAGATAGCTGCCGACGCCGTGGCCGGTGCCGTGGTCGTAATCCTCCCCGGCGTCCCAGAGCGGGCGGCGGGCGATGCCGTCGAGATGCGGGCCGGAGACGCCTTCGGGAAAGCGCAGCGTCGCGAGCGCGATGTGGCCGCGCAGCACGCGCGTCACGCGGGCGCGGAGCAGCGCCGGCGGCGCGCCGGGGCCGGTCCAGAGGGTGCGGGTGATGTCGGTGGTGCCGTCCGGGTACTGGGCGCCGCTGTCGATCAGGTAGCATTCGTCGGCGGCGATGCCGCGGTTGCTCTCCTCGGTCACGCGGTAGTGGACGATGGCGCCGTGTTCGCCGGCGCCGGAGATCGCGGGGAAGCTCTCGCCGCGGAACAGCGGATCGGCGGCGCGGAAATCGAGCAGGCGGTCGGCGGCCGCGATTTCCGTGAGCTTGCCGCGCGGCGCCTCGGCCGCGAACCAGGCGAGGAAGCGCACCATGGCGGCAGCGTCGCGGCGATGCGCGCGGCGGGCGCCTTCGCGCTCGACCGGGTTCTTGCAGGCCCGCGGCAGGCGGCAGGGATCCTCGCCGGCGCTGACGGTGGCGCCGGCGGCGCGGAGGCGCTGTGCGATCCAGGCGGGCGTCGCATCGGCGTCGACACGGACGCGGCCGGCGAGCGCATCGAGGGCTGACGGAAGCTCGCTTCGCGGGCGGAGCCGGACGGCGTTGCCGAGATGGGTGCGGACGGCGGCGTCCGCGCGGGCGGGATCGAGGAAGAGGTCGACGGCGCCCTCCGCGTCGACGACGGCGAAGGAGAGCGGCAGTGGCGTATAGGGCACGTCCTGGCCGCGGATATTGAGCAGCCAGGCGACCGAGGACGGATCGGACAGGACGACGGCGCTTTCGCCGGCGTCGCGCAGCGCTTGCGCAAGGGCCGAGCGTTTCTCGGCGGCGTCGCGGCCGGCGTAATCGGCGCCGTGCACGCGAAGGGGCGAGGCCGGCGGCGCCGGGCGGGCGGCGGCCCAGACGGCGTCGAGCGGGTTGGTCTCGAGCGGGACCAGCGTGACGCCGGCCTCCTCGAAGCGCTTGAGCGCGGGTTCGGCGTGCAGCCAGGGATCGAAGCCGATGCGGCGGCCGGCGGCGTGTTCGCCGAGCCATTCGGCTGGCGGCTCCTCGGTGAGGTGCCGGCGCTCCCAGAGGGCGGCGTCGGTCTGCTGCGCGACCTGGAGGGTGTAGCGGCCATCGGTGAAGACGACGGCGCGGTCGGTGAGGACGATCGCCATGCCGGCGCTGCCGGTGAAGCCGGTGAGCCAGGCGAGGCGCTCGGCCGAGGCTGGCACGTACTCGCCGAGATGCTCGTCGGCGCGCGGCACCAGGAAGCCGTCGATTCCGGCGGCGGCGAGGCGGGCGCGGAGGGCCTGGAGGCGTTCGGCTGGGGTCAAGCGTCAGGGCTCCTCACGGATGGTTACCACATTGTTGCATGCATCCACAGGAAGCCATGCATCCAGACCATGTCTCAACTGCTGCAAATCCGCATCGGTCTTATAGGGAAAACACCTATCTTCGCAGTTGCGAAGAGCGCTCCGGCGCCGCGGTGGATGCCTCCACCGGACGCGGACGGTGCGCATCGCAGCCGAGGAATACCTACCATGGACGCCCGCCTCACCGAGAGGGAGCTTGCCCGCCTTCTTCCCCCGACCCGTTTTCGTGACGCCGAGGAGCGCCAGGCCATCCTGCACGCCGCCATGGCCGCGCGCGACGCCGCGATTGCCGAGGGTCTGCGCCGTGCCCTGCGCACGGTCACCGGTGCCGTCGCCGCGCTGGCGCGCGCCGTGGCCGCCTGGCCGAGCAAGCGCCGCACGCAGGCCGAGCTGCTCCAGCTGACCGACCGCGAGCTGGCCGATATCGGCCTGACGCGCGGCGATATCGGCCACGTCTTCGACGCTGATTTCGCGAAGCCGGTGCGCGCCGAGAAGGCGCCGGTGGCGCTGGCTTCGCGTCGGGCGCTCGCGGCCTGACGAACAGGGCGAAAAGGGGCTTGCCATGCGGACTGCATGGCAGCCCCGCTTCTCTGCTGCTTCCTTAAACTTCGAGTGATCCGGCCCAATGCGGGCATGACCCGTTCAGCCTGGATCGTCATCCTGTCCGCCGCGATGTCGGTGAGCCTCGCTCTCGGCATCCGGCAGACCTTCGGGCTGTTCCTGCTGCCGCTCGGCGCCGAGCACGGCATCACCGCGACGGCCTTCGGCCTTTCGGTCGCCATCCACAATTTGCTCTGGGGCATCGGCCAGCCGATCACCGGCGCGATGGCCGACAAGTATGGCGCCGGGCGCGTCGCCCTCGCCGGCGCCGGCTTCTACGCGGCCGGGCTGCTGCTGATCGCGGCCTATCCCTCGGCAATGACCCTCTTCCTCGGCATCGGCATCCTGACCGGCATCGGCGTCGCCTGCGCCGGCTCCGGCACCGTGCTTTCGGCCGTCGCCCGCGCGGTGCCGCCGGAGCAGCGCGGGAATGCGCTCGGCCTGGCGTCGGCCGGCGGGTCCTTCGGCCAGGCGGCGATGGTGCCGCTCGCGATGGGCGGCATCGGGGCCTATGGCACGCAGATCGCCTTCGCCATGCTGGCGTCGACGCTGCTGCTGGCGTTCGTCATCGCGCCCAGGCTCGAATGGAAGCGCGGCGAGCCGCTGGGCGCGCTGCCTGTCGGCCTCGCGGGCCTGCCCGACCTCGCCCGCCGGACGCTCGCCAATCGCGGCTTCGCGCTGCTGACCGCGGGCTTCTTCGCCTGCGGCTTCCAGCTCGCCTTCCTGACCGCGCATCTGCCGGCGCATCTCTCGCTCTGCGGCCTGCCCGCCTCGCTCGGCGCCACCACGCTGATGCTGGTCGGGCTGTTCAACATCCCCGGAAGCTGGCTGTGCGGACGGCTGGCCAACACGGTGCAGCCCGAGAAGGTGCTCGGCGCCATCTACCTGATCCGCACCGTGGCCATCGCGCTGTTTGCCAGTTCGGCGCCGAGCGAATGGGGCACCATGGTCTTCGCCGCCGTGATGGGTTTCGTCTGGCTCGGCACTATCCCGCTGACCTCGGCCGCCATCGCGCGCCGCTTCGGCGTTGCCGACCTTGGGGCGCTCTATGGCATCTGCTTCTTCTCCCACCAGGTGGGCGGCTTCCTCGGCGCCGGCGCAGGGGCGGTGCTGGTCGACGTGAACGGGAACTACGATGCCTTCTGGCCGGTGATGGTGGTGGTCGGGCTGATCGCGGTCGCGGTCAATTGGGCGGTGCGGGCGCCGGGCCGGGTGGCGGCGGCGTGAAGTCCAGACGGCGCCCGCGCGGCGGGGGACATCTGATCCGGGCGCGATTTCCTTCATGAGCACCGACGAGATCAAGGCCGCCATTGCCTGAAGAAGGCTCCGCACCTGTCTCCTTCCACCGATATCAATCAACTCGCTTTCAGCTCGGTTAAGGAATGGAAGCTAGCTTTGGTTGTGACCGTTTCCGGGGAAGAACGATGCTGCGTAGACTTGGTTTTCTTGTTTTCGGCCCACTGATCTCTTTATGGGTGCTCTCTGGATGCGTACCCATGCCGCAGGACGCCGAGGGCATTCAAAGCCGAGCCAGGTACGCCCTTCCAATTGATGACGCGGAAACACGTTTCGTCGCTCGAGCGAGCTACGTCAACATTCGGACCGTGCCGACGTTCTTAGAAGCCCTGCTGGTTCCCGGTCGCCAAGGAACGCAGAGCCCTAGCGGCGTGGTAGCTGTGACAGATCAAAGTATTTATTTTCTTCTATGGGACGGGCGCCAGGGTCAATTTCAAACCATCCAAAGAATTTCCTTGATAAGTTTGATCAAAATAGAGCCGTACTCAGTACCTTTGATTCTTGTATATGCCTTAAACATAGAGACGAGACCGCCTCCGTATCTCGCGCGCGAGGGATCGCAATTGACTGGTCAATATCGTATCGGCGTCGTTACGCCCTTTGATACAGGAAGTCGGGACGAAACGCGTGCGCTATGCCAGGAAATAGCCCGACGCCGTTCAGCGATTGGGGATCAGGGCGAGGCGCCGATCATTCGCTGCGAGTGAGTGCATTGCTGACAGTGATCAATGGAGTTCGGGGCTTGAGGGGGCGCTGTCGCCTTGGTCGCCGAAGCGCCGGCAAGGCGCTCGGAAGTCGGGTCGATTGCAGACGGATATTGTTGACCCATGAATCGCGGCGAAATTCCGGAACGGCGAACCAATGGCTGAGGTGATTGATCTAATTGCAGACAGTCTCGCGGGACGCGACGACATCGTCCGCATCGAGGATGGCTACAGCAAGGCTGGGCCTGGCATGCATTATCTGGCGAGCACCAAACTGACCTTTCGAAGACTGCCTGGCAGCGGCGGCGATGCTCCCCTCCTTGCTGTTGCAACGGTCGAGACACGGTTCGAGCCGGTGGATTGGGGCGAGGAGGGCGTTGCCTGGGTCAATCGCCGAGCCGCGATGGGCACGTTTCTACGGGAAGACGGCGGAGTGATCTGCAGGCTGGTCTATCCGCTCTACCGACGGGACCCGGACGCGCGGTCGGTCGCGAATTACCTCCTCGCGGCATTCGAGCAACAAGTGGTTCTCGGTTATGCCATCAACGCCATGGATCGGGATGGACGCAATTACCAGTTCTGGCGGAGCCGCATCTCCTGCCCACGGCTCTGGACGACGCCGCTCCCCGCATCGGCTTTCGGCAATCTCGCCGTTGCGTTGCAGCAATACGGCAGGGTGACCGCTTTGGGGCCGTCTGGCGTCGTCATGGATGTCTCGCTGGTCGAGGCTGCTGCGGCGCTGCCGGCGGTTCCCGACGCGGATGCTGCGCGCATCAGCATCCGCACTGATGTCCAGCATCCCTTGGCCGGCACCGGATACTGCGCCACCCTGACCTTGCCACGCGCGCCTTCGCGGGAACTGCTGCCCCAGCGATGCACGCAATTGAACGCCATTGAGCATCGTCAGGCAGATTTCGCGCCGCGGCTCGGCGCCTGGGGTATGCGCGATCTCTGTACGCAAATCGTCTACGGCATGTTCTGGCCGACCGATCGGGCCAGCACGACGGCCGTGACGAAGGTGGCGCACTGGATGGTTCGGAGAGCGCTCTGGATCCGGAGAAGTCTCTGGATGCCTGGATCGGGCCTCAGCCTCAGCGAGGAAGACTGATCGGGATGACGCCGCGCGACCCGTTGGATGTCTTCCTCGAAGACTTGCGCCTTGGCCTGAAATTCCCGCATCGAGCGACGCTGATCGAGACTTCGCCTCGATCCACGGACGCCACGCAGCAGCGCGTCTTCGAAGTGGCCAAGGCGCCTATGCCCGCGGCCATGCTGGTGCGTCGCACGAAGCGATCGCTGACGCTGCCGGTTCCAGAGTATCGGGTGCGCGTGCTCGTGACCCTGCCCCCGACCCAAATCGCCGCTGTGGCGCGTCGCCGCAGCGATGCCGATCAAGCTTCTCTGCTTGGCGCTCTCGATGCGGAGGGCCGGGTGTTGCGGTCCCAGGCCGTTATACGCCGCGACACATGGCCAGTTCTCGGACCGGTCGTTGCCGCGGCGCTGATGGCCTCCGGCCCTTCGCTGCTGCCCGGATTGCGCGCGATCGGCAAACCAGCGCCGCCGACGCCTGCTCGCGGGCTATCGCACTTGCGGTTTCATTGGGGCGTGCCGAACCCGCTCGAGACGGCGGACCTGGAGGCGCTCCATTTCGACCATGCGCATTCGGGCGGCTTTCTGGACGATAACGGTTGGCGCTCTGCGATCGACGGCTCCGAGCTCCGGCTTTCGCCGGTGGCGAATGCGCCACGCCTCGGCAGCGGCTTCCTGCTGCATCTCCGAATGCCCCGCGAAACCTTCAGCTTCGGCGATCGGCAGGTAAGCGCGGCAGAGCTCAACATCCTGGCGCATGACCATAGCGAGGCGCCCGTCTTCGGTTCCTGGTCGGCAGACGCGGCGGGCTACAGCTATCGTTCCTTCGGCGCCACTTTCATGGGCTGGCCGCTCCGCTTTGCCGAATACTACGTCGCTTGGGGCATCCAATGGGCGCGCGAGGCCAGATCGCTAGCGGCAAGGTACCCGAGCCTACGGGCATAGCTGGCCCGATCGCGTGACTTTGGGCCGGACCCGCTATGCCCGCCGCAGCACCAGCGTCGTCCACGCCCCCACATCGATGCGCCGCTCCAGCACCAGCCCCTGCCGGCGATGCGCCGCCAGCACCATCCGCGCCTGGGTGCCGAGCAGTCCGGCCAGGATCGCGGTGCCGCGCGGCGCGAGGTTGGCGGCGAGGTGCTTCGCCATGGCGCAGAGCGGGCGGGCCAGGATGTTCGCGAAGACCAGGTCGTAGGGGCCGGGTGCGCGGACGGCCGGGCTGCGCCAGCCATCGGCCAGGAGCGCGCGTAGCAGATGCGGCACCGCGTTGAGCCGGGCGTTCTCCGCGCAGATCCGCACGCTCCAGGGCTCGATGTCGGTCGCGATGACGCGTTGCTTCAGCAGCGCGATCGCGCCGAGGGCGAGGATGCCGGAGCCGCTGCCGAGGTCGAGGATGCGGCGCGGGTTGCGATGCGCGATCGCCTCCAGCGCGCGCAGGCAGCCTTGCGTCGAGGCATGCTCGCCGCTGCCGAAGGCGAGGCCGGCATCGAGGCGGAGCACCTTTCGGCCATAGGTCACCGGGTTCGGCAGGTGCGTCGGACGGATCAGGAAGCGGCGGCCGACCGGATGTTCGGGGAAGCTCGTGATGGTGCGGGCGAGCCAGCCTTCGGCTTCGGTCTCGGCCCGGCGGAGCGGCGGCGCTTCGATGCCGGCGACGAGTGCGGCAAGCGCCAGCGCGCCGGCCAGCGCCGCGTCGTCGGCACCCTGCTCGCGCACGCCTTCGACGCGCCAGGTCTCGGCGGGTTCTTCCCGGAAATAGCCGACGGTGCTGCAGACGGTCTCGAAGGCGGACTCGAAAGCGGGTACGGCGTGCTCGGGCAGGCCCTCGACGGCAATGGTCTCGAGCGGCAGCGCGTGGCGGAGCGAGAGGCCGGGGCCGCCGGCGTTGAGCGCGCGCATCAACCGCGCTCCAAAAAACGGTCCAGCACGCGCTTGCTGCCGGATTTCTCGAAGTCGATGTCGAGCTTGTCGTCGTCGACGCCGGCGACGCGGCCATAGCCGAATTTCTGGTGAAAGACGCGGTCACCGATCGCGAAGGCGTCGCTCCGCGTCGGGCGCGCCTGCACTTCCCAGGCGCCGGCCTCGATCACCCGCGGCCGGCGCGCGGCGAGCGGGCCGCCGGCGAAGACCGAGGGCGCGGTCACCATCCGTGCACGCTCCAGCCCGGCACCGCCGGCACGCTCGACCTGGTCCTCCGGCAGCTCGGCCAGGAAGCGCGACGGGATGGAGTTGGTCCAGTTCGCATAGATGCGCCGGTTGGCGGCGTGGCTGACCACCGCGATGCGGCGGGCGCGCGTCAGGCCGACATAGGCCAGGCGCCGCTCCTCCTCCAAAGCCTTCTCGCCGCCTTCGTCGAGGCTGCGCTGGGAGGGGAACAGGCCCTCCTCCCAGCCCGGCAGGAACACCATGTCGAACTCCAGCCCCTTGGCGGCATGGAGCGTCATCAGGCTGACGCGCTCGCCCTCCGCATTCTCGTCGGTCTCCATGACGAGGGCGACGTGGTCGAGGAAGCCGGCGAGGTTCTCGAAATCCGCGAGCGCCCGGATCAGCTCCTTCAGGTTCTCGAGCCGGCCGGGCGCCTCGGCGCTGCGGTCCTGCTGCCACATCTCCGTATAGCCGCTCTCGTCGAGGAGGGTCTGCGTGGTGACGACATGGCCCGCGGTGCCGAGCATCGCGCGCCAGCGCGCGAAGCCTTCCATGAGCGCCTGCAGCGCCTGGCGCGCCTTGCCGCGCAGCGCCTCGCCGCGCTCGATCATGATCGCGGCCGCGACCGAGAGCGGCAGGGTCTCGCGCCGCGCGATCTCGTGCATGGCGCGCAGCGCGCCGTCGCCCAGGCCCCGCTTCGGCGTGTTGACGATACGCTCGAAGGCCAGGTCGTCGGCGGGCTGGTTGAGCATCCGGAGATAGGCCATGGCGTCGCGGATCTCGAGCCGCTCGTAGAACTTGGCGCCGCCGACGACGCGGTAGGGGATGCCGGCGGTCAGCAGCCGCTCCTCGAAGGCGCGGGTCTGGAAGCCGGCGCGGACCAGGATCGCGACCTCGCGCATCGGCATGCCGTCGCGGCGCGCGGCCTCGATGCGGGAGCCCACCATGCGCGCCTCCTCCTCGCTGTCCCAGAGCGAGACGACCTGCACGCGATCGCCTTCCGCATCCTGCCGGCCGGGGCGGAGCGTCTTGCCGAGGCGGCCCTGGTTGTGCGCGATCAGCCCGGCGGCGGCGGCGAGGATGGGCTTGGTGGAGCGGTAGTTGCTTTCGAGCCGGACCACGGTCGAACCCGGGAAATCCTTCTCGAAGCGGAGGATGTTCTCGATCTCGGCGCCGCGCCAGGAATAGATCGACTGGTCATCGTCGCCGACGCAGCAGATGTTGCGCGGCAGCGGCTCCGGCCGCTGCGCCAGCAGGCGCAGCCAGAGATACTGCACCAGGTTGGTGTCCTGGTATTCGTCGACCAGGATGTAGCGGAAGCCGCGATGGTATTCCGCCAGCACGTCCGGGTTGGTGCGCAGGATCTCGGTGACGTGCAGCAGCAGGTCGCCGAAATCGGCGGCGTTGAGCGCCACCAGCCGGCGCTGGTAATCGGCATAGAGGGCGCGGGCGGCGCCGTTCGCCCAATCGCTGTCCTCGGCGGCGGTGACGCGCTCGGGCGTCAGGCCGCGATCCTTCCAGCGCTGGATCACGCCCATGGTGCCGGCGGGCGGCCAGCGCTTGGCGTCGATGCGCGCCGCTTCCATCACCTGCTTGAGCAGCCGGAGCTGGTCGTCGGCATCGAGGATGGTGAAGTTGGTCTGCAGGCCGACCAGCGCTGCATGGCGGCGGAGCATGCGTGCGCACAGCGCGTGGAAGGTGCCGAGCCAGAGGCCTTCGGCCGGCTGGCCGAGGATGGCGGCGACGCGCTCGCGCATCTCCCGCGCCGCCTTGTTGGTGAAGGTGACGGCCAGCACCTGCCAGGGGCGTGCGCGGCCGGTCATCAGGATATGCGCGAATCGGGTGGTCAGCACCCGGGTCTTGCCGGTCCCGGCGCCGGCGAGCACGAGCAGCGGCCCGTCGAGCGCTTCCACCGCGGCGCGCTGCTCCGGGTTCAGTCGGGTGAGGTAGTCGGGCTCGGGGAGGTGGGGCGCGGACACAGGCGGGATATAGAACAGCCCGCGAACACCGCCAACCGCCGGCAAACAGGGTCAGTCGACGAATCGGGCCGCGACGGCAGCACACAATGCTTGCGGGCCAGCAAGCTCGGCGAAGCCGCCATCGGTTCCAGGGCGCAGGACGCCGATGCATCCATCAGGGAACCGGAGCGGCGGATCGTCGGACAGCGTGTTCAGCACCTGGAACGGGTCGACCCCGCCGCAATCGTCGGCCGGATGAAACAGCAATCCGAGCTGCCCGCGAGATGTCCAATCGAACCCGATCTGGTCGAACATCCCGGCGATGACGCGGGCTTCGCGGGTACACACCAGGCCGACCAGGCGCGACGAGCCGCGGCGCAGCATCTGATCGGTGGCGCGCAGGCTGCAATTCCAGTGTCCCGCGCTGGTCTGCGACCATGCGGTGTCCGGCTGCTGTCCGATCGGACATGCCAGGTAGACGACCCGGGACAGGCTGCCGAGGGCTGACGCAATCCTCTCCTGGACCGGTTCCGGAACCCCCGCATCCACGGCGCCGCCGTCATCCCAGGTCAGGAACATCGACGTCCAGCCCGCGGCGCTGATCGATACCCAGCCTGGATCCGGCGCGGTCCTGGATACCTCAACGATCGCGATCACCCCTCATCGCTTGATCCCGCGATCAGTCGGCGGGCGGCTTGCAGTCTGCGGAGCGTGTGCTCATCCGCGCAATCCTCGCGGCAGAGATATCGTCACGTCGTACCGGTACTACCGCGCCGCGCGGGCGCCGAGCAGGTGCGCGATGGCGTAGACCAGGTCGGGGCGGTTCAGCGTGTAGAAATGGAACTCGTCGACGCCGTTCGCCTGCAGCAGCCGGACCTGCCCGGCGGCGGCGACCATGCGCCGCGTCTCGGCATCCTCGTCGAGGCCTTCGAACAGCCGCCCCATCCAGGCCGGCACGCCGGTGCCGCACATGGCGCTGAACTTCAATGGTGGTGTAGTCACGTCAGAGCCAGGAGACTCGATAGTTCAGTCTATATTAAATACAGACGATCAACATATTGATACTCAAGATTGCCTGTGGCAATGTCTTATCGGCTTACCAGTTCTGGCTATAGGCGTTGCTGGTGCGGCGGCCGTAGCGTCAGGTTCCATTCCGAAAGCGCGGGTTGGGTCGCCGCGTGGTCTTGGCGGCTCATCCCGCTTCACAAACGTCGGTTCCATCCTCGCTCACAGATATCCGTTTTTGCGCAACCATCATATCCCAGCGATATTCGATTTGGGCGCATCGGCTCGTCGCGGCGGACATCCCCGTCTGCTGGGAACGCGAAACGTTTGGCGTTGGGTCGGCCGCTGGATTCCCGGCGTAGGGTGGGCGTTGCTGGCCGCAGATCTCGTGATCATAGACCAGTGCATCGCTCAATGCCGCGGCCAACGCTCGTTCCTCCAAGCTGTTTGTGAGGAGTTGACGTTCTTATGCCCGAAGCCGGCCTGGTGAAATGTCAGACGAGCAAATGCTGTAAAATGTCGGACGAGCAAACGCTCTTGCAACACCTTCGCCACGTCTTCCAGTCGGCGGGCCTATCTTTCTCCGATGATGCGGCGGTGAATGGGCCTGATGGCTTCAACGGCGGCGACGCGGAAGATCTCATCGCCGACGCTTATCGCTGCGTCGGACTCGACGCTGTTGAAAGCCACCGGTTTCCTTACGACGACTACTTTCTCCCGGAGAGCACTTTCATCGTATCGCCCTGGAGGTTCCTCACGCGCCTTGCGGCCTTCGCGCTCGATCCATTCGGTATCGCCCGCCGCCTCCGACGAGCCGGGGAGCCATCGACGACTGGTCCGTCGAGCAGTCGCCCGACCCTCAAGGCAAGTGATTTCGTCTCCATCATACTGCGGATCAAGCGGGAGGTTGCCGAGGAGTCAAACGGGCGGCCTTTGGGATGACAGAGTCCAGTCTGAGCCGTTCTGAACCGCCTCGACGTCTCCAAGGCCATGATCCACGTCCCCATGGGCAGTCTCCTGCTCCGTCGCGTCGCTCATCCAGAATTCTCAAACGGACTCTGACAGTGGAACACTCCAACCGGCTTCGGAACGCCGTGCGTTTTTCGCTGCCACAGGTGCCGCTGGCTTGGCCGAAGGAACGATACCGAAGGCCTGGATAGGGCAGCCAAGTCGCAGCTTGGGCGCGACCCGATTCACGAGCGTCGGTTCGATCCTCGCCAATCGCTATTCGAACGCCTGGCGTTCGCCTGCGATCTTCGGGCGGCGGGCACCTGTGTTTGCTCGCGGTCGGATCCGCATGACGCCTACTCAGAACGTCTACCGCTGGATCGGACGATGGATTCCCGGCATCGGCTGGGGCCTGTTGGCGGCGGACCTCGTCGTGATCGATCAATGTGTTGCGAATTGCTCCGGGCAACGTTCGGTCCTGCGTGCCATTTGCGAGGAACTCACCCCATTCTGCGCGAAGCGGGCATGGTAACGGGGAAAGTGCAACCACAGGAAGCTGCCTCAGAACCATACGCCGTGGCTACGGAGCCCAGTCCATGACCGATCAGGAAGCCGTCCTTGGAGTCCTTCGCGGCAGCCTCGAATCAAGGCGCCTGACGGTTTCGTCGGACACCAGGATCAACGGCTCGGAGGGTGTCGACCACGAGGAGGCGGAAGAACTCATCCGCGATGCCTTGAGAAGCGTCGGCTTGCCCGCGGGGGCAGCCGATCACTTTCCGTACGAGGCGTATTTCTACCCGGAGATCGGCCTTGCGATCGGCCTGCCCCTGCTGCTCGCCCGCTGCGTCGGCCTCGGGAAGCGCATGCAGAGGATGCTGGGACTTCCGGGTGATATCGATGGCGAAAAGCCGCCGTTGACGGTTGGAAAGTTCGTCGATCTGATCCTGCGCATAAAGGCCGAAACGCAAGCCTGCCCGTGAGGGCTGCGGGGCGTTCGAGAAGCTGCTTCTCCACGACCTCCGTCAGTACATCCGCCAGATGCGACGCCTCACGACACCCGAAGGTGCCGGCCGCGCACCGCTCCGCTTCCATCACATCGCTCATAGCGCAGTCCCGCTCGCTGCTTGCGAAGCATACAGGGTCGGCGGAACGGCCGCGATGCGGCTTGCGTTCGTTCACCAATGTCAAACCGAGACGCGGCCCGGCACTACCGCGCCGCGCGGGCGCCGAGCAGGTGCGCGATGGCGTAGACCAGGTCGGGGCGGTTCAGGGTGTAGAAGTGGAACTCGTCGACGCCGTTCGCCTGCAGCAGCCGGACCTGCTCGGCGGCGACGACGGCGGCGACCATGCGGCGCGTCTCGGCATCCTCGTCCAGGCCCTCGAACAGCTTGCCCATCCAGGCCGGCACGCCGGTGCCGCACATGGCGCTGAACTTCACCACCTGCGCGAAGTTGGTCACCGGCAGGATGCCCGGCACCACAGGCACCGTGATGCCGGCGGCGCCGCAACGGTCGAGGAAGCGGAGATAGGTCTCGGTGTCGAAGAAATACTGGGTGATCGCGCGGGTCGCACCCGCATCGATCTTGCGCTTCAGGGTGTCGAGGTCGTGGCCAGGGGAGAGCGCGGTCGGGTGGGTTTCCGGATAGGCGGCGACCGAGATCTCGAAATCGGCGATGCGCTTCAGCCCGGCAACCAGATCGGCCGCATAGGCATAGCCATCCGGATGCGGCCGATAGCCGTCGGCGCCGGCCGGCGCGTCGCCGCGCAGCGCCACGATGTGGCGCACCCCCGCATCCCAGTAGCTCCGCGCCACGTCGTCGACCTCGGCGCGGGAGGCGCCAACGCAGGTCAGATGCGCGGCCGGCGTCAGGCTGGTCTCGCGGACGATGCGTGCCACCGTCGCATGGGTCCGCGCCTGGGTGGTGCCGCCGGCGCCGTAGGTGACCGAGACGAAGCGCGGCGCCAGCGGCTCCAGCCGGCGGATGCAGGCCCAGAGCTGCTCCTCCAGCTTGTCGGTCTTCGGCGGGAAGAACTCGAAGGACAGCCGCGGCGGCGGCAGCTCCGCCAGGTTCGGCAGCGCACCGATGCGCGGCCCGGTCAGCCAGCGCTGCAGGGTGCCGGAAGCGTGTTCGTGGTTCGGGATATCCATGGCATCGTCACCGAAAGCAGGGCGCCCCTCTGGTGGCGCTTCCGCGCCGCCCTTGCAAGGCCGGCCTTCGTCCTATGTTGCGTTGTTCGGCAAATTGTCGAAACGACACGATACATTCCTTCGACCGGGAAAGATGCTATGCGGAAGCTCCATGCCTGACCGCCCCCTGCCCTGGCCGGCCCTCGGCCTTTCCGCCCTCATGCTCCTCGGCGCCTGCGCCACCCGTCCCGATCCCGCCGATCGGGATGCGGTCGCGGAATACGAGGCCAACAACGACCCGCTGGAGCCCGCGAATCGCGTCTCCTACGAGGTGAACGATGCGATCGATCGCGCGGTGCTGGAACCCGCAGCGCGCGGCTATCGCGCCGTGGTGCCGCCGCCGGTGCGGACCGGAATCGGCAACGTGCTGGCCAATCTCCGCAGCCCGGTCACCCTGGTGAACGACCTGCTGCAGGGCGAGGGCGAGCGGGCGCGCATCACGCTCGGCCGCTTCATGGTCAATACCGTGCTCGGGATCGGTGGCGTGCTCGACCTCGGCACCACCTGGGGCGTGCCCGGCCATACCGAGGATTTCGGCCAGACGCTCGCGGTCTGGGGCGTCGGCGAGGGTCCCTACCTGTTCATTCCGCTGCTCGGCTCCTCAAACCCGCGTGACCTGACCGGCACCGTCGTCGGCATCGCCAGCGATCCCTTCGCCTATCTCGGACAGGGCGCCGTCGTCGACGCGCTGAGCTGGACGCGCGTCGGGCTGACCGTCCTCGACACCCGCGAGGGCCTGATCGAAACGGTCGACGCGTTGCGGCAGAACTCGCTCGATCCCTATGCGACGGTCCGCTCCGCCTATCGCCAGCGCCGCGCCAGCCAGATCCGCAACGACGACAGCGGGCCGGCGAGCCAAGCCGACCGGGCATCCGGGCTGGGGCGCGGTTTGGGCATCCAGCCCCGATGAAACACGACGACCGCGAACCCATCATGGACGGCATGACCCGACGCGACCTGATCCTGGCGGCGACCGCGCTCGCGGTGCCCGCCCTCCTGCCCCGCGACCTCCTCGCGCAGGGCGTCGACACCGCCCGCGCCACCGGCCTGATCGAGAATGCGGGCCAGGAGCTGGTGAGCTACCTCAACGATTCGCGCCTGTCGGTGGCACAGCGGCGGGAACGGGTCGCCGGCGTGCTCCGCCGCACCATTGACATCGAAGGCACCGGCCGCTTCATCCTCGGCCGCTACTGGCGGAGCGCCAGCGCGCAGGAGCAGCAGGAATACATCCGCCTCTTCGACGAGACGATCATCCGCAACCTCTCCGCCCGCTTCGGGGAGTATCAGGGCGTGCGCTTCACGATGGGCCGCAGCCAGCAGCGGACCGAGGAGGACGTGCTGGTCAACACGGTCATCGAACGGCCGAACAGCGCCAGCTTCTCGCTCGACTGGCGGGTGGCGGACCAGGGCGGCGGCCAGCTCAAGGTCGTCGACGTGATCGCGGAGGGCACCTCGCTCCGGCTGACGACGCGGAGCGAGTATTCCTCCGTCATCCAACGCAATGGCGGCCAGGTGGGCGCGCTGCTGGCCGCGATGCGCCAGCAGATCACGCAGCTTTCCGCGCGCGAGGGACGCTAAGAGCCTGTCTCGGAAGGGTGGCAGGTCGGTCTGGCGGTCCTTTTCCGCCCCTGCCGCGTCGTCTTCCTCGCCGATGCAATCAGCATCGGCTGCGTCAGCCGACACGACAGGAACGAAAAATGCCTCGCCAGACCAACCCGCCACCCTTCCGAGACAGGCTCTGACCCCGCCATGGCCCTGCTGACCGCCCGCGAAGCCGAGACCATCTACCTGCTGGGCGACAGCGTGCTGCTGCGCGGCGCGATCCCGGGCACCGACTGGCACATGGTCGAGATCACCGTGCCGCCCTCGAGCGGGGTGCCGCTGCACAGCCACGGCAGCGCCGAGATCTTCCGGGTGCTGTCGGGCGAGGTCAGGTTCCGCGACGCGGAGGGCGAATGCGTGGCGGGCGTCGGCGACATGTACCATGTCGAACCGGACGCGCCGCATTGCTACCGCAACATCCGCTCCGCGCCGGCGGTCATGCTCGCGATCATGCACGTCACGGTGCTGAACTTCTTCCGCGCGATCGGCACCACCGCGCCGCCGACCGGCCCCGGGCAGGACGAGATCGAGACGCTGATGCGCATCGCCGCCGAGCACGGCATCAAGTACATCGGAACCGCGTAAATCCGGGCCTCAGGCGCCGGCGCGCGCATCCGCGCGCTTGTGTCTTCCGCGCTGTCTGGTTTGCGCCCGGCGCTGCTGATGGTCGTGCGCGGGGCCGCATTCGCGGCCCCGGCGCTACGCTCGGCTTTCGAAGACCAGCATGCGATAGCCCTGGTTGCGGAACTCGCCGCAGGGCGCCATGCCGATATCGGTCAGCACCTCGACGGATGGCGTGTTGCTCTCCCGCGCGATCGCGATGATGCGCGCGAGGCCCGCGCGGTGGCCGAAATCGAGGGCCGCGCGCGCTGCCTCCCGCGCATAGCCATGGCCGCGGCATTCCGGCCAGAGCGCGTAGCGGAGCGCGATGCCGCGCCCATCCGGCCGTTCCATCAGGCCGCAGATGCCGAGGAAGTCGCCGGCTTCGCGCAGGAAGACGCACCAGGTGCCGTAGCCGCGCACCGCCCAGAAATCGATGTCGTCCTCCAGCTCTTCCCGCACGCGCTCCGGCGTGCGCACGCCGTGCAGCATCGCTTCGAAGACGCGCGGGTCGGATTTCAGCCGCGCCAGGTCGGCGAGATTCTCTCCCCCAGGCGGCAGCAGCATCAGCCGCTGCGTGCCGAGAATGCGGCCCGGGCCCGCATGGGCGCCGGGCAAACCCTCCCAGCTCATCTCTGCAGCGGCCGGTACTTGATCCGGTGCGGCTGGTCGGCCGCGGCGCCGAGGCGGCGTCGCTTGTCGGCCTCGTAGGCTTCGAAGTTGCCCTCGAACCACTCGACATGACTGTCGCCCTCGAAGGCGAGGATATGCGTCGCCAGGCGGTCGAGGAACCAGCGGTCGTGCGAGATGATCACCGCGCAGCCGGCGAAATCCTGCAGCGCCTCCTCCAGCGCGCGGAGCGTGTCGACGTCGAGGTCGTTGGTCGGCTCGTCGAGCAGCAGCACGTTGTGCGGCCGCTTCAGCATCTTCGCCAGGTGCACCCGGTTGCGCTCGCCGCCGGAGAGCACGCCGACCGGCTTCTGCTGGTCGCCGCCCTTGAAGTTGAAGGCGGCGCAATAGGCGCGGGACGGCACTTCCCGCTTGCCCATGGTGATCATGTCCATGCCGCCCGAGATTTCCTGCCAGACGGTCTTCTTGTCGTCGAGGCTGTCGCGGCTCTGGTCGATGTAGCCGAGCTCGACGGATTCTCCGACCGTCATGGTGCCGCTGTCGGGCGTCTCCACCTCGGTGATCATCTTGAACAGCGTCGACTTGCCGGCGCCGTTCGGGCCGATCACGCCGACGATGCCGCCGGGCGGCAGCTTGAAGGACAGGTCGTCGATCAGCAGCCGGTTGCCGAAGCCCTTGCGGATGGCATCGGCGACGATGACGGTGTTGCCGAGGCGGGGCGCCGGCGGGATCTGGATCTCGGTCGGGTCGGGCGCCCGATCCTGGCTCTTCGCCAGCAGATCCTCATAGGCCTGGATGCGCGCCTTGCTCTTGGCCTGGCGGGCGGCCGGGCTGCGGCCGATCCATTCCTGCTCCTCGGCCAGCTGGCGCTGGCGGGTGCTCTCCTCCTTCTCCTCCTGCGCCAGGCGCTTGCGCTTGGCGGCGAGGTAGGCGGAGTAGTTGCCCTCATAGGGGATGCCGCGGCCGCGATCGACTTCCAGAATCCAGTTGGTGACGTTGTCGAGGAAGTAGCGGTCGTGGGTCACGATCAGCACCGCACCGCGATAGCCGCGCAGCGTCTTCTCGAGCCAGGAGACGCTTTCGGCATCGAGGTGGTTGGTCGGCTCGTCGAGCAGCAGCATCTCCGGCTTCTCGAGCAGCAGCTTGCAGAGTGCGACGCGCCGGCGCTCGCCGCCCGAGAGCGTGGTGACCGGGCTGTCGAAGGGCGGGCAGCGCAGCGCGTCGAGCGCGATGTCGACGGTCCGCTCCAGCTCCCAGCCATTGGCCGCGTCGATCTTCTCCTGCAGCTCCGCCTGTTCGCCGAGCAGCGTGTTCATCTCGTCCTCCGACATCTCGCGGCCGAAGGCCTCCGAGATGGCGTTGAAACGCGCGAGCCAGCCCTGCAGGTCGGCGAAGGCGTCCATGACGTTCTCGCCCACCGTCTTGTCAGGGTCGAGATGCGGCTCCTGCGGCAGGTAGCCGACGCGCACGCCCTCCGCCGCCCAGGCCTCGCCGCCGAACTCCTTGTCCTGGCCGGCCATGATGCGCATCAGGGTCGACTTGCCGGCGCCGTTCGGGCCGAGCACGCCGATCTTCACGTCGGGCAGGAAGGACAGGGTGATGCCTTTGAACACCTCGCGCCCGCCCGGATAGGATTTCGTCAGGTCTTTCATGACATAGGCGTATTGATAAGCGGGCATGACGGCGTACCTGCGAAGCGGGGGTTCGCGGCGTTCTAGGCGCCGAGGCGCGATGTCACAAGCGGCGGGGATGGGCCCGGCAGGACTCGAACCTGCAACCAAACCGTTATGAGCGGTCCGCTCTGACCATTGAGCTACAGGCCCATCGCCCCCTCCTTGCCGCGCCGGAAACGACGCGGCAAGCGGGTATCACTCCGCCAGGAAGGCGCGGATGCGGTCCGCCAGCGGGCCCATGTTGGCGACGCCGTTCAGGTGGCCGAGCGGCCCCCCGACTTCCGCCACGTCGACCGGGCGGCCGACGCGCCTGAGCGTCTCCACCATCTCCCTGACGCCCTCGATCGGGAACACCCGGTCGTTCACCGTGGGTGCCACCAGCCAGCGCGCCTGGCTGCGGCGGAAGGCGGCCTCCGGGCTTTCGTACTCGTTGAAGAACAGCTGGTTCGCCCGCACCAGATAGAGGAAGGCATTGGCGTCCGAGATGCGGGCGCGGGCGGTCGCGGCGTCGTCCAGCCATTTCTCGATCGCGAAGCGGTCGAGCATGTTGCGCGCCGGGTCGTTGCCCTCGGCCGGCCGCATGCCGAGGCCCCGCGCCCATTGCCGGTCGCGCGATTGCAGGGTGACGATGCGGAGCGCTTCCGCGAGGCCGGCGAGCGGCGGCTGCCGGCCTTGCGCGTAGTAGTCGCCCTGGCGCCAGTTCGGGTCCATGCGGATCGGCGCTTCCCAGACATCGAGCCAGGCGAGGCTCCAGGGGTCGATGTCGTGCGCGATCACCGGCATGACGCGCGCGACCATCTCCGGATAGGCGGCGGCCCATTCCATCGCCTGCAGCGCCCCCATCGAGGCGCCGGCGACGAGTGCGAGGCGCCGGACGCCCAGGTGATCGAGCAGGCGCTTCTGCACCTCGACGAAGTCGCGCATCGAGACCACCGGGAAGGTCAGCCCATAGGGCCGGCCAGTTGCCGGGTCGATGCTCGCCGGCCCGGTCGTGACCGTGTTCGGGTCCGGCACGTTGAGGTTGACCAGGGTGTCGGAGGCGACGACGAAGAAGCGGTCGGTGTCGATCGCCCGGCCCGGCCCGATGATCGCGTCCCAGTAGCCGACCGGCCCCTGCGCGCCGCCGAGCCGGCCGAAGGCATGGCTGTTGCCGCTGAAGAAATGCGTGATGAGGATGGCGTTGTCCCGCGCCTCGTTCAGCCGTCCGGCGGTCTGGTAGCCGATCCGGACATTGGCGATGGTGCCGCCGCCGCGGGTGCGATAGCTGCCGGCCTCGAAGACCTGCTTCTGCACCGCCTCCTGGGCGCGCAGCGCCCCCGGCAGCAGCAGCGCCATAGCCAGCGCGAACGCCGTCAGGCGGAATGACATGGACCCCTCTCCCGTTACCCCGTTACGGTCCGGAGCCTATCAGCCGGATGCCCCGCCGGAAATTGCGCCGCGCCGGGACCGCTGCTAGAGCGGCCTCGCTACGCTCGCCTCGACCGCTCCAGCCCATTGTTTGTAAAGCATCCTCACGCCTGCGGGCGCTTCCGCCCTCCGGCGATCTGCTTTAAGCGGCGCCGCAGCATTCTGCCTTCGGAGACCTGAGACCATGCGCCTCGACGCCATCGCCATCGGCCGCAACCCGCCCGAGGACGTGAACGTCGTGATCGAGGTGCCGATCGGCGGCGAGCCGATCAAGTACGAGCTCGACAAGGCCTCGGGCGCCCTGGTCGTCGACCGCTTCCTGTACACGCCGATGCGCTATCCGGGGAATTACGGCTTCGTCCCGCACACGCTTTCGGAAGACGGCGACCCGATCGACGTGCTGATCGCCAATACCCGCCCGATCATCCCGGGTGCCGTCATCAATGTCCGGCCGGTCGGCGTGCTGCGCATGGAAGATGATGGCGGGATGGACGAGAAGATCATCGCCGTGCCCTCGACCAAGCTGACCCGGCGCTACGAATCGGTCCGCAACGTCTCCGACCTGCCGCAGATCACGCTCGACCAGATCAAGCACTTCTTCGAGCACTACAAGGATCTCGAGCCCGGCAAGTGGGTGAAGGTGCAGGGCTGGGGCGATGCGGCGGAAGCGGGGCGGCTGATCACCGAGGCGATCGAGCGCGCCAAGGCCGCCTGAAAGGCCAGTTTCAGGGCCGGTTGCACAGCGTCACGAAGCCCGCCTAGGCTCCCCCCGCGCCGGCAACGCCGGCGGGTGAGCGTCCGATGATCGTAGGGCCGGATGGCCCGGAGATCTGAATCGGACGCTCCACTTTGAAGAGGGGGAGAATATCGTCTTGCTGACCTTGTGGTTGCTGGTGGCGATCGCGCTCGGCGCGCTTTCCATCGTCTATGGCGTGATGACGAGCAAGGACGTGCTGGGCCGCGATGCCGGCTCGGCCCGCATGCAGGAGATCGCGCAGGCGATCCAGGAAGGCGCCCAGGCCTATCTGAAGCGGCAATACATCACCATCGGCATCGTCGGCGCGGTGCTGTTCGTCCTCGTCGCCTGGCGGCTCGGCATCACCGTCGCCATCGGCTTCCTGATCGGCGCCGTGCTGTCCGGCGTCGCCGGCTTCATCGGCATGAACGTCTCGGTGCGCGCCAATGTCCGGACCGCCCAGGCGGCCTTGGGGTCGCTCGCCGCCGGGCTCGACGTCGCCTTCAAGTCGGGCGCCATCACGGGGATGCTGGTGGCCGGCCTCGCGCTGCTCGGCGTCGCCGTCTACTTCTTCATCCTGGTGATCATCGGCGGCAATGCGCTGAACAGCCGCATCGTCATCGACGCGCTGGTGGCGTTGGGCTTCGGCGCCTCCCTGATCTCGATCTTCGCCCGCCTCGGCGGCGGCATCTTCACCAAGGGTGCGGATGTCGGCGGCGACATGGTCGGCAAGGTCGAGGCCGGCATCCCCGAGGACGACCCCCGCAACCCGGCGACCATCGCCGACAACGTGGGCGACAATGTCGGCGACTGCGCCGGCATGGCGGCCGACCTGTTCGAGACCTATGCGGTGACCATGGTCGCGACCATGGTGCTGGCGGCGATCACCTTCGCCGGCTCCGAGCAGCGGATGGCGGAAGGCATGCTGTATCCGCTGGCGATCGGCGCGGTCTGCGTCGTCACCTCGATCGCCGGCACCTATTTCGTCAAGCTGCCGGCCAACCAGTCGATCATGGGCGCGATGTACCGCGGCTTCGTGGTCACCGGGTTGCTGTCGCTGGTCGCCCTGCTGCCGCTGACCTTCCTGGTCTGGGGCACCGGCCCGATCACTGCCGGCGGCGTCACCTTCGGCGCCATGGCGCTGTTCTGGTGCGGCGTCATGGGCCTGCTGGTCACGGCGGCGATCGTCTGGATCACCGAATACTACACCGGCACCAATTACCGCCCGGTGCGCGCGATCGCCGAGAGCTCGGTCACCGGCCACGGCACCAACGTGATCCGGGGCCTGGCCGTCAGCATGGAGAGCACGGCGGTGCCGGCGCTGATCATCATCGCGGGCGTGCTGGTCACCTACAACCTGGCCGGGCTCTACGGCATCGCGATCGCGGTCACGACCATGCTGGCGGTGGCCGGCTACGTGGTGGCGCTCGATGCCTTCGGCCCGGTCACCGACAATGCCGGCGGCATCGCCGAGATGGCAGGGCTGCCCAAGGAGATCCGCCAGACCACCGACGCGCTGGACGCGGTCGGCAACACCACCAAGGCGGTGACCAAGGGCTATGCGATCGGCTCTGCGGGCCTCGGCGCGCTGGTGCTGTTCGCCGCCTATACCCAGGACCTGAACTACTTCGCCGCCAATGCCGCGACCTATCCCTACTTCGCGGGCATGGGCAACCTCACCTTCTCGCTCGCCGATCCCTACGTCGTCGTCGGCCTGCTGTTCGGCGGCCTGCTGCCCTTCCTGTTCGGCGGCATGGCGATGACCGCGGTCGGCCGCGCCGCGATGGCGGTGGTCGAGGAGGTGCGCCGGCAGTTCCGGGAGAAGCCCGGGATCATGCAGGGCACCGACAAGCCGGATTACGGCCGCGCGGTCGACATGCTGACCAAATCCGCGATCAAGGAGATGATCATCCCCTCCCTGCTGCCGGTGCTGGCGCCGCTGGTGGTCTATTTCGGCGTCAACGCGATCGCCGGCAAGGCGGCCGCCTTCTCCTCGCTCGGCGCCATGCTGCTCGGCGTGATCGTCACGGGGTTCTTCGTCGCGGTCTCGATGACCACCGGCGGCGGCGCCTGGGACAATGCCAAGAAGTACATCGAGGACGGCCACCATGGCGGCAAGGGATCGGACGCCCACAAGGCGGCGGTGACCGGCGACACGGTGGGCGACCCCTACAAGGACACCGCCGGCCCGGCGGTGAACCCCATGATCAAGATCACCAACATCGTCGCTTTGCTTCTCTTGGCTATGCTGGCGCATAGCTAAGAGAAGCGTGCTTTCTTGGCCTCAGGCGCCGGCGCCGGCCTCCGCCGGCTTGGCTTACGCGCGGTCAGGGCGCGCCCGGCGACGCTGATGGTCTGGCGCGGGCCGCGTTCGCGGCCTCGGCCTGCTTGGCTGCGCCACGCAGGCCGGCCTTTCTGGTGGCGGCCTTCGGCCGCGGGGTTCGATTGATGGACCGGGCCGGCGGGGAATCGCCGGCCCGGCCTGCTTATCGGCCCTTGCATTGCCGGCCGATCCCCTATTTCCCTTCTGTCATGCTGCGCCTGCTCCCCGCTTTGCTGCTGACCCTGCTCGCCGCGCTGCCGGCGCGGGCGCTGGAATCGACCGCCGTCACCTCGCCGCGGGCGCGGGTCACGATCATCGCCGAACCGGCGGCGATCGCGCCCGGGCAGAGCTTACGCGTCGCACTCCGCCAGGTGCTGGCGCCGGGCTGGCACACCTATTGGACCAATCCCGGCGATGCCGGGCAGCCGCCCGAGGTCAGCCTGACCCTGCCCGAGGGTGCTGCCGCGGCGCCGATGCGCTTCCCGGCGCCCCAGCGCATCCCCTTCGGGCCGCTGGTCAATTTCGGCTACGAGAACGAAGCCGTCTTCCTGATCCCGGTCACCGCGCCGGCGACGCTCCGCCCGGGCGAGACCTTCTCGCTCGCCGCCGAGGCCACCTGGCTGGTCTGCGAGCGCGTCTGCATCCCGGAGGAAGGCAGCTTCCGGCTCGACATCCCGGTCGAAGCCGCGGCGCGGCCGGATGCGGCGATGGCGCCGATCTTCGCGGCCGCCGAAGCGGCCGAACCGCGCGCCGCGCCCTTCGCCGCCCGGATCGGCTTCGAAGGCCGGCAGGGCGTGCTGGAAGTGACGGGCCCGGGCCTCGCACCCGGCGCGGTCCGCGAGGCTTTTTTCTTCCCGGCCGATTGGGGCGTGATCGACAATGCGGCGCCGCAGCCGCTTTCGGTCCGCGACGGCGTGCTGACGCTCGGCCTCGCCCGCGGCAATGCCGAGGCCCTGCCCGGGCGGATCGAGGGCATCATCGCCATCACCGACGCGGCCGGCCTCCGCGGCGCCTACACGATCGGGGCGGCGCCCGGCGCCATGCCGGCCGCGGGCGGCGGGCTGCCGCTCTGGCAGGCGGCGCTGTTCGCGGCCCTCGGCGGGCTGATCCTGAACCTGATGCCCTGCGTCTTCCCGATCCTGGCCATGAAGGCCGTGTCGCTGGCGCGGCTGTCCGGCGCTGCGCGCGGCGCGGTGCGCGCCCATGCGGCCAGCTACACGGCAGGCGTGCTGCTGGCCTTCCTGGTCCTCGGCGGGCTGCTGATCGGCTTGCGCCTGGCCGGCACCGCCGCCGGCTGGGGCTTCCAGTTCACGAGCCCGGTCTTCGTCGCCCTGCTGGCCTGGCTGATGCTGGCGGTCGGCCTCAATCTCTCCGGCGTCTATGCGGTCGGCGGCCCGGTCTCGGCCGGCCGCGGCCTCGCCGGCCGCGGCGGCCATGCGGGGTCCTTCTTCACCGGCGTGCTCGCGGTGCTGGTCGCGACGCCCTGCACCGCGCCCTTCATGGCGGCCGCGATCGGCGCGGCGCTGGCGATGCCGCCGGCGGCGGCGCTGGCCGTCTTCGCCGCCATGGGGCTCGGCATGGCCGCGCCCTATGCGTTGCTCGGCCTCTTCCCCGGCGCGGCGCGGGTGCTGCCGAGGCCGGGGGCGTGGATGGAGCGGCTGAAGCAGGCGCTGGCCTTCCCGATGTATGCCGCCGCCGCCTGGCTGGTCTGGGTGCTGGCCGAGCAGGCCGGCCCCGGCGGCGTCTTCGCGGCCCTCGCCGGCGCCCTGCTGGTCGCCTTCGGCGCCTGGGCGCTCGGCCTCGCCCAGGCGGCCGGCTGGCGCTTCGGGCGGGTGGCGGCCGGCCTCGCGGTGATCGGCGCCCTCGCGCTGCTGCCGGGGCTGGCCGCGGCGCCGCCGGCCGCGGCTGCCGCGGGCGAGGCGGGCGAGGCGTGGTCGGAGGCGCGGGTGGCCGCACTCCGCGCCGAGGGCCGGCCGGTCTTCGTCAACCTGACCGCCGCCTGGTGCATCACCTGCAAGGTGAACGAGCGCATGGCGCTGCGGACCGAGGCGATGCGGGCCGAGTTCGCGGCGCGCAACGTCGCCTACCTGGTCGGCGACTGGACCCGAGGCGACGCCGCCATCACCGCGGCGCTGCGTGCGCATGGGCGGGACGGCGTGCCGCTCTATCTGTTCTACCCGGCGGGCGCCGCCACGCCGCGCCTGCTGCCGCAGATCCTGACCGAAGGCATGCTCCGCGAGGCGCTCTCGGCGCCTGGCGACACCTGACCCATCCCAGCACCCAGAGGAGAAGCGAATGACGATCATCAGCCGCCGCGCCGCGCTCGTTGCCGCCGGGACCCTCGCCCTCTCGCCCCGCTTCGCTTTCGCGGCCCCTGCGATCGGCGCCGCCGCGCCCGACATCGCGCTGCCCGACCAGGATGGCGAGATGCGGCGGCTGGCGGATTTCCGCGGCCGCGTCGTGGTGCTGGAATGGACCAATCACGACTGCCCCTACGTGCGGAAGCACTATGGCAGCACCAACATGCAGACGCTGCAGCGGCTGGCCGCCGAGCGCAACGCCGTCTGGCTCTCGATCGCCTCCTCCCCCGCCGGCGAGCAGGGCCATGTCACCGGCCCGCAGGCGAAGGAGCTGACGGCCAGCCGCAACGCGGCGCCGGCGGCCGTCCTGCTCGACCATCGGAGCGCCGCCGCACGCGCCTACCAGGCGACGACGACGCCGCAGATGTTCGTCATCTCGGCCGATGGCGTGCTGCGCTACATGGGCGGCATCGATTCGATCCGCTCCACCCGGGTCGAGGACGTGGCCCGCGCCGAGCCCTATTTCCGCGACGCCTTCCTGGCCGTCGCCGAAGGCCGCCAGGTCGCCCGCGCCAGCACGCCGCCCTATGGCTGCGCGATCAAGTACGTGGATGCGTGATCAAACCTGCTGCCGCAAATGCTCCGGGATCTGGAGGCCCAAGCGGGTCGGGACCGGCCAGATCTCGCGGACCATGCGCAGCGTCGAAAACCCCACGGCCAGGTAGTTCGGCAGGGCCCGCGGGTGGTCGGCGGTGCAGGTGTTGACCGTCAGCGCCCGCGGCGCCTCCGCCCAGGCCGTGTCGATCGCGTGGCGCAGGAAGGGCTTGCCGACGCCGCGGCCGATCGCCCAGGGCACCAGGCCGAAATAGCTGAGGTTCACCGTCTCCGGCAGGCGCCGCTCCAGCTCGTAGAAGCCGACCGGTTCGCCGGCGACGTAAAGGACGTGGATCGAGACGCGGGGCGGCGCGATGGCGTGCTGCAGCTCCGCCATCTCCATCGTCCGGCGCATCCACCAGAGCCAGGGGGCGCCCACCGTATCGTACAGGTAGCGGTAGAACGGCGCCGAGCAGTGGCCGAGCCGGGCGACGCCGGCGGCCGGCGGCAGCGCCGGGCCGGGCTCGGCCGGGGGGGCCGCCATGCGCAGGAAGGTGACGTCGACGGCGACTTCGGTCACCGCCCCGCGCGACACGTCCATGGCGTCAGTTGTCCAGGAAGGACCGCAGCTTGCGCGACCGGCTCGGGTGTTTGAGCTTGCGCAGCGCCTTCGCCTCGATCTGGCGGATGCGCTCGCGCGTCACGTTGAACTGCTGGCCCACTTCCTCCAGCGTGTGGTCGGTGTTCATGCCGATGCCGAAGCGCATGCGCAGCACCCGCTCCTCGCGCGGCGTCAGGCTCGCCAGCACCCGGGTCGTCGCCTCGCGCAGGTTCGACTGGATCGCGGCGTCGAGCGGGATGATCGCGTTCTTGTCCTCGATGAAGTCGCCGAGGTGGCTGTCCTCCTCGTCGCCGATCGGCGTCTCCAGCGAGATCGGCTCCTTGGCGATCTTCAGCACCTTCCGCACCTTCTCGAGCGGCATGCCGAGCTTCTCGGCCAGCTCCTCCGGCTGCGGCTCGCGGCCGATCTCGTGCAGCATCTGGCGGCTGGTGCGGACCAGCTTGTTGATCGTCTCGATCATGTGCACCGGGATGCGGATGGTCCGCGCCTGGTCGGCGATCGAGCGGGTGATCGCCTGGCGGATCCACCAGGTGGCATAGGTCGAGAACTTGTAGCCGCGGCGATACTCGAACTTGTCGACCGCCTTCATCAGGCCGATGTTGCCCTCCTGGATCAGGTCCAGGAACTGCAGGCCGCGATTGGTGTATTTCTTGGCGATCGAGATCACCAGGCGCAGGTTCGCCTCGATCATCTCCTTCTTCGCCTGGGTCATGTCGCGCTCGCCGCGGCTGACCGTCGTGTAGACGCGCTTGAACTCGGCGACCGGCAGCCCGGTCTCCTGCGCGACCACCATGATCCGGCCGCGGATCTGCTCGACATCGTCGGCGTGGCGGGCGACGAAGGTCTTCCAGCCCTTGGCGGGCAGCTTGCCGAGGCGCTCGAACCAGGCGGGGTCGAGCTCCGCGCCCTTCCACTGCGACAGGAACTCGTCGCGCTTGACCTTGGCGCCGTCGGCCAGCCGCATCACCTGGCCTTCGAGCGTGACCAGCTTGCGGTTGAGGCCCTTCAGCTGGTCGACCAGCTCCTCGATCCGGTTGTTGTGGAGATGGACCTTCTCCACCAGCCCCACCAGCTCGCGGCGCTGCTTCTCATAGGTCTTCTCGCCGCGCGCCGCGTATTCCTCGCCGGAGGCATAGGCCTCCATGCGCTTGGCAGTCATCTTGTGCAGCTTGCCGTAGACCCCCTCGATGGTCTCGAAGGCGGCGAGCGCCTCCGGCTTCAGCTTCTCCTCGAGGGCCGAGAGCGAGAGGCCCATGCCCTCGCCCTCGTCGCCTTCCTCGAACTCCTCCTCCGCCGCCGCGGCGGTGCCGTCGGGGCTGTTGGCGGATTGCGTGGCCTCCAGGTCGATCACGTCGCGGAGCAGCATGCGGCCTTCCTTGACCGCGTCGTGCCAGCGGAGGATGGCCTGGAAGGTCAGCGGGCTCTCGCAGAGGCCGCCGATCATCATGTCGCGCCCGGCCTCGATGCGCTTGGCGATCGCGATCTCGCCCTCGCGCGACAGCAGCTCGACGCTGCCCATCTCACGGAGATACATGCGGACCGGGTCGTCGGTGCGGCCGAGGCTCTCCTCGTCGACGTTGCCGCCGCCTTCCTCCTCCTCGTCCTCTTTCTTCTCGGGCTTGGCGGCGGGCGCCTCGCCCTCCTCGGTCTCCTCGGATTCGACCACGTTGATGCCGATGTCGGACAGCATCGCCATGGTGTCCTCGATCAGCTCGGAGGACACCTGCTCGGAGGGCAGCGCCGCGTTCAGCTCGTCGACCGTGACGTAGCCACGTTCCTTGCCGCGGGCGACGAGCTTCTTCACGGCCGCCGACTGGGTGTCGAGCAGCACGCCCTCGACCGCCTCCTCGCGCGTCTCCGCCGTGTCGCCGCCTGCCGCCACCTTGCTCGCCGCCATGCCTCGCCCGCTCCGTCTCACTGCGCGGCCGGCCTGCCGATCCTGCCGGCGGCCCGCGCGCTGATGCCTCTACCTAAGGGGAAGTCGCGGCGCCATCCGTCGCGGCCTCGATCTCGCCCAGCCGCCGTGCGGCCAGCGCCTCCGTCACCAGCCGAAGCCGCAGCGCGGCGCCGGGATCGCCGGTGGCGATCCAATCCCGCTCCGCCGCGCGCTGGTCTTCGATCAGGTCAGCCTCCCCGCGCAGAAGCAGGAAGAAGTGCCACCACCCTTCCTCGGCCTCCTTCGGCTGGGCTTCGGCGTGCGCTGCCGGCGGGAGGCCCTCGGGCCGCATCGCCCAGGCCAGCGCGTCGCTTTCCCCAGAATGGCCGAGGTGGTCGATCAGGGCAGCGGAGTCAAGCGTCTCGCTGCCGGAAAGCCATGCGGACAAGGCGTTGCGGAGCCGCGAAGCGTGGCCGTCCGGCAGATCGAGCAGCGCCAGCGCCTCCTCCACCTGTGCGAGCAGCCAGGGATGGCGGAGCAGGATCACGAGCGCGCAGCGCGCCGTTTCGCTGCGCACATAGGCGATGTCGGGCGCGGCGCGGGCGATGCGGGATGGCGGCGGCGCGGCGCCCTTGCGGCCGCGGGAGGCGAAGAAGCGGTCAAGAAGCGCGCTGCGGTATTCGCCCGCCAGCGCCTTGTCCGGGATGCTGGCGGCGGCGGCGGCCAGCCGGTGCCGGAGCGCCGCCCGCGCTTCCGGCGTCTCCGGCGGGCGGCCGCCGGCGATCAATGCGAAGAGGGCATCGGATAGCGGCCGCGCCGCATTGAGCACCGCCTGGAAGGCCGCGGCGCCGCCCTTGGCGACCAGCGTGTCCGGATCCTCCCCCGGCGGCAGGGTCGCCAGCCGCAGCGTGCGGTCGGGCGCCAGCAGGGTCAGCGCGAGTTCCGCCGCGCGGGCCGCGGCGCGGGCGCCGGCGGCGTCGCCGTCGAAGCAGAGCACCGGCTCCGGCGTCAGCCGCCAGAGCTCCTGCAACTGCTCGGCGGTGAGCGCGGTGCCGAGCGGCGCGACCGCCGCCCCGAACCCCGCCTGATGGAGCGCGATCACGTCCATGTAGCCCTCGACGGCAATCACGGGTGCACCACGGAAAGCGGCCTCCTTGGCGGCGTCGAGGCCGAACAGCGCCCGGCGCTTCGCGAATAGCGGCGTCTCCGGGCTGTTCACGTATTTGGGCTGCGCATCGCCGAGCGTGCGGCCGCCGAAGGCGATCGGCCGGCCGCGTCGGTCGCGGATCGGGAAGATCACGCGCGCGAAGAAGAAGTCGCGCGGCGCCTCCCCCGCCTCCCCCTCCCGCACCAGCCCGGCTTCCAGCAGCTGCGCGGCCTCGACCCCCTCGGGCTTCAGGTCGGCCGCGATCGCGCCCCGCGTGCCGGAGGCCCAGCCGAGGCCAAATTCCCGGATCGTCGCCTCGGTCAGGCCACGCCGGCGCAGATAGTCGAGCGCCGGCCGGCCCTCGGGCAGGAACAGGCGCCGGGCGAAGGCCGCCTCGGCCGCCGCCATCACCGCATGGAGATCGCGCGCCAGCCGGTCGCGCGCCGCGGCTTCCGGCGTCGGCTTCGGCAGATCGAGCCCGGCTTCGGCGGCGAGGCGCTCCACCGCCTCCATGAAGCCGGCGCCCTCGCTCTGCATGACGAAGCTGACCGCGTCGCCATGCGCGCCGCAGCCGAAGCAGTGGTAGTGGTCGTCATAGACGTAGAAGGACGGCGACTTCTCGTTGTGGAAGGGGCAGCAGGCCTTCCAGTTGCGCCCCGAGCGGGTGAGCCGCGCCCGCCGCCCGATCAGCCCCGGGAGCGGCGTGCGGAGGCGGAGCTCATCGAGGAAGGAGGGCGGCAGCGCCACGGAGCGTCACCCGCCGAGCTTCGCCTTCACCAGCGGCCCGGCCTTGCCGAGGTCCATCGCCGCCGCGTGCTTGGCGCGCAGCACCGCCATCACCTTGCCCATGTCCTTGATCGAGGCCGCGCCGGTCTCGGCGATCGCGGCATCGACCGCGGCCGCGGCCGCCGCCTCGTCCATCTGGGCCGGCAGGAAGCCTTCGATCACCGTGATCTCCGCCTCCTCCTTCTCGGCGAGTTCCGGGCGGTTGCCCTGGCGGTAGAGCTCCACCGCCTCCCGCCGCGACTTCGCCATGCCGCGCAGCATGGCGGTGACCTGCTCGTCCGGCACGCCGGGATCGGTCGGCGCCTTGCGCGCCGCGATGTCGGTGTCCTTGAGCTTGGCCAGGATCATCCGGATGGTGGAGGTCCGCGCCGCATCCTTGGCGAGCATCGCGGCCTTCAGGGCCTCGGTGAAGCGGGGGCGCAGGTCCATGGCGGCATCTCCTTGAACATCGGGATATAGGGCGCCAGGGCCTGGGAAATCAATTCCCGGCTGCCGCGCCGGGTTTCGCTGGACCTGGGAAGTTTTTTCCCAGAGAATGCCGCCATGCGCAGCGTGGAAGACATCATCGCCCTGCTGGGCGGGCCGGAGGCGGCGGCGAGCCGCTGCGGCGTCGGCACCGAGGCCATCCGCAAATGGCGCCAGGCCAAGGCCGTCCCGGCCAAGCACTGGCCGGCCATCCTGGCCGCGACCGGCCTTCCGCTGTCCGACCTTCCCGGCAACGCCCCCGTCCCGGAGTTTACCATGCCCGCGATCCCCGCCTCCGATGCCCCGCCCGAAGGGGCGACGGCGGTGCTCGTGCTCGCCGATGGCAGCCTGTTCTGGGGCGAAGGCTTCGGGGCGACCGCGAAGACGGTCGCCGAGATCTGCTTCAACACCGGCCTCACCGGCTACCAGGAGACGCTGACCGACCCCTCCTATGCCGGACAGATCATCACCTTCACCTTCCCCCATATCGGCAATGTCGGCGCCAATGCCGAGGACATGGAGGCGGCGACGCCGGCCGCCCGCGGCCTGATCGTCAAGCAGCCGGTCACCGAGCCGGCCAATTGGCGGGCGCTCCGGCACCTCGACGACTGGCTGACGTCGCATGGCATCGCCGGCATCGCCGGCATCGACACAAGGGCGCTGACCGCCCGCATCCGCGACGGCGGCGCGCCGAACGGCGTGCTGTCCTTCCCCGCCGACGGCCGCTTCGACATCGCGGCCTTGCTGGCCGAAGCCCGCGCCTGGCCGGGGCTCGAAGGCATGGACCTCGCGAAGGAGGTCACCACCCGCCAGACCTACCATTGGGACGAGACGGAATGGGCCTGGCCGTCAGGTTTTACCCGGCAGGAAGCGCCGAAGCACAAGGTCGTCGCGGTCGACTACGGCGCCAAGCGCAACATCCTCCGCTGCCTCGCTTCCGCCGGCCTCGACGTCACCGTGGTGCCGGCGACCGCGACCGCGGAGGAGATCCTGTCGCACCGGCCGGACGGCGTCTTCCTCTCGAACGGCCCCGGCGACCCTGCTGCGACCGGCGCCTACGCCGTCCCCGCGATCCAGGGCGTGCTGGAGAAGAAGGTGCCGGTCTTCGGCATCTGCCTCGGCCACCAGCTGCTGGGCCTCGCCCTCGGCGCCCGCACCTACAAGCTCGATCGCGGGCATCGCGGCGCCAACCAGCCGGTGAAGGACCTCGCCACCGGCAAGGTCGAGATCACCTCGCAGAACCACGGCTTCGCGGTGGACCCCGGGACGCTGCCGGCGACCGCGCGGGTCACCCATGTCTCGCTCTTCGACGGCTCCAACGAGGGCATCGCGAGCGACGCGCACCCGGCCTTCTCGGTGCAATACCATCCGGAGGCCTCGCCGGGACCGACCGACAGCCACTACCTTTTCCATCGCTTCGTGGACCTGATCGAGAAGCACAAGGGGAGGTAGGCGATGTTCGATCTCAGCGGGCGCGTGGCGCTCGTCACCGGCGGCAATGGCGGCATCGGCCTCGGCATGGCCCGCGGCCTGGCCCGCGCCGGCGCGGCGGTGATGATCGCCGGCCGCGACGCGGCCAAGAACGAAGCGGCGCTGGCCGAGCTCCGCGGCCTCGGCGCCGAAGCGGAGGCGGTGGTTGCCGACCTCACCGACCCCGAGGCGGTCAAGGCGATGGTCGCGGAGACCGTCGCGATGCTCGGCGGGCTCGACATCCTGGTCAACAATGCCGGCACCAACATCCGCCGCCGGCCGGAGGAATACCGGCTGGAGGATTGGCACACCGTCATCGCGACGAACCTGACGAGCGGCATGCTCGCCTCCCAGGCCGCCCATCCGCATCTGAAGGCCAGCGGGCATGGGCGGGTGATCAACAACGGCTCCATGCTGTCGATCTTCGGCCTGCCTTTCCACGCCGCCTATGGCGCATCGAAGGGCGGCGTCGTGCAGATGACGAAGTCGCTCGCCGTCGCCTGGGCGGCGGATGCCATCACCGTCAACGTGCTGCTGCCGGGCTGGATCGACACTGCGCTGACCCGCAAGGCCCGCGGCGACATGCCGACGCTGCAGGACGACGTGCTGCGCCGGACGCCGGCCAGGCGCTGGGGCGACCCGGCCGATTTCGAGGGCATCGCCGCCTTCCTCGGCAGCGACGCCAGCGCCTTCATCACCGGGGTCGCGATCCCGGTCGATGGCGGGTTCTCGGTGCACGGATGAGGACGCGGCTCATCCTGCTCGCCGCTGCGGCGCTGCTCCTCGCCGGCGCCGCCGCGACCTCGGACCCGGTCGATTGCGCGGAACCCGTCTTCAGCGCGACCAGCCCCGATGCGCAGCACCGGCTGGAGATCTGCCGCGGCCGCCTGATCTTCGCCATGCCCGGCCAGGGCGGCGACGCGCCCGGCATGGCGGTGCTGCGCGACGCGGACGGCCAGATCGAGGGCGTGGTCGCGATCGGCATGCTGAACGGCATGATCCCGAGCGGCCTCGACGAACCGGTGCGCTGGCAGGCCGATGCCGTGGAGGTGCCGCTGGCGCTCCGCATCGCCTATGCCGAAGGCGGCGCGACGCTCGCCGGCGACCTGTTCTGGCGCGTCCGCACCTGGCTGCGCGCGGTGCCCCGCGACGAGGAGTTCCGCTGATGCCGGCCGCCGAGACGCTGCTGGTCTTCGCCGCCCTCTCGCTCGGGCTCGCGGCGACGCCGGGGCCGAACATGCTCTATCTCGTCTCCCGCTCGCTGGCGCAGGGAACCGGCGCCGGCATCGTCTCGCTGATCGGCTGCCAGTTCGGCTCCTTCGTCATCATGCTCTGCGCCGCGGCCGGCATCACCGCCGCGCTGTTCGCGATCCCGCTCGCCTGGGACGTGCTCCGCATCGGCGGCGCGCTCTATCTCGCCTGGCTCGCCTGGCAGTGCCTGAAGCCTGGCGGCCAGCCGATCTTCGCGCCGCGCCGCCTGCCGCGGGAGCCGGCGCCGCGGCTGTTCGCGGTCGGCATGGCGACCGCGGCGCTCAATCCGAAGGTCGCGCTGTTCTACGTGGCCGTGCTGCCGCCCTTCATCGATCCGGCGCGCGGCGACGTGCTGATGCAGGGCATCCTGCTCGGCCTGATCCAGATCGCGGTCTGCACGGTCTTCGACGCGGTGCTGGTCTGGGGCTCCGCCGGAATCTCCCGCTTCCTCGGCGAACGGCCGGGCTGGATGGCGGCGCAGCGCTGGCTGCTGGGTGTGATGCTCGCGCTGCTCGCGGTCAAGCTCGCGACCGACGGGCGGCGCTGATGTCGCCCTGGCTGATCCTCGTGCTGCTGCCGGCCGGCGTGCTCTACGCCTTCGTCACCGGCCGGCTCGCGCTCTCGGCGCTGCGGCCGGAGCGGGTGGAGGCGGTGCCGGCGATCATGGCGCTCTCCGCCCTCGCGCATCTGGTCGCCTCCCGCCTGGTCGGGCTCGGGCCGCTGCTGGCGCTCATGGCCTTCTGGTCCTTCACCCATCTCGTCGCGCTGCCCTTCGTCGCGCGCGGCATCCGCCCCGGAGCCTGACATGCCGAAGCGCAGCGACATCCAGTCCATCCTGATCATCGGCGCCGGCCCGATCGTCATCGGCCAGGCCTGCGAGTTCGACTATTCCGGCGCCCAGGCCTGCAAGGCGCTGCGCGCCGAGGGCTACCGGGTGGTCCTGGTCAACTCGAACCCGGCGACGATCATGACCGATCCGGGCCTCGCGGATGCGACCTATATCGAGCCGATCACCGTCGAGATGGTCGAGAAGATCATCGCCAAGGAACGGCCCGACGCGCTGCTGCCGACCATGGGCGGGCAGACCGCGCTCAACACCGCGCTCAAACTCGCGGAAGCCGGCGTGCTCGCGAAATACGGCTGCGAGCTGATCGGCGCGAAGGCCGAGGTCATCGACAAGGCGGAGGACCGGCAGAAGTTCCGCGACGCGATGGCCAAGATCGGCATCGAGAGCCCGAAAAGCGAGATCGCGCACACCATGGAGGAAGCGCGGGCAGCGCTCGAGGTCGTCAAGCTGCCTTGCGTCATCCGCCCTTCCTTCACGCTCGGCGGCACCGGCGGCGGCATCGCCTACAACCGCGAGGAGTTCGAGCAGATCGTCGGCGCCGGCCTCGCCGCCTCGATGACCAGCGAGGTGCTGGTCGAGGAGAGCGTGCTCGGCTGGAAGGAGTTCGAGATGGAGGTGGTCCGCGACCGCGCGGACAACTGCATCATCATCTGCTCGATCGAGAACCTCGATCCGATGGGCGTGCACACCGGCGACAGCATCACCGTCGCCCCGGCGCTGACGCTGACCGACCGCGAATACCAGCGGATGCGCGACGCCTCGATCGCGTGCCTCCGCGAGATCGGGGTCGATACCGGCGGGTCGAACGTGCAGTTCGGCATCAACCCCGCCGATGGCCGCATGGTCATCATCGAGATGAACCCGCGCGTCTCCCGTTCTTCCGCCCTCGCCTCCAAGGCGACCGGCTTCCCGATCGCCAAGATCGCCGCCAAGCTCGCCGTCGGCTATACGCTGGACGAGCTCGCCAACGACATCACGCGCGTGACGCCCGCCTCCTTCGAGCCGACGATCGACTACGTCGTCGTGAAGATCCCCCGCTTCACCTTCGAGAAGTTCCCGGGCACGCCGGCGACGCTGACGACCTCGATGAAGTCGGTCGGCGAGACCATGGCGATCGGCCGTTCCTTCGCCGAAGCCTTGCAGAAGGGGCTGCGCGGCCTCGAGACCGGGCTCGCCGGGCTCGACGAGGTCGAGATCCCGGGCGACGGCTCGCCCCAGGCCTTCCATGCGGCGCTCACCATCCCGAGCCCCAACCGGCTGCTGGTCGCGGCGCAGGCGATCCGCGCCGGCGTGACGCTCGCCGAGATCCATGAGGCGTCGAAATTCGACCCCTGGTTCCTGCGCGAGATCGAGAAGATCGTGGCCGCCGAGCGCCGCGTCGCCGAGGCCGGGCTGCCGCGCGACGCGACGGCGTTCCGGCGCCTGAAGGCGATGGGCTTTTCCGACGCCAGGCTGGCGCGGCTCGCAAGCGGGACGGAGGCTTCGGTCGCGGCAGCGCGGGAGAAACTCGGCGTGCGGCCGGTCTACAAGCGGATCGACACCTGCGCCGCCGAATTCGCCTCCGACACGCCCTACATGTACTCGACCTACGAGGGCGGCTTCGGCGTGCCGGACTGCGAGTCGCGCCCGACCGCGCGGGAGAAGATCATCATCCTCGGCGGCGGCCCGAACCGCATCGGGCAGGGGATCGAGTTCGACTATTGCTGCGTCCACGCCGCCTATGCGCTGCGCGAGGCAGGCTTCGAGACCATCATGGTCAATTGCAACCCGGAGACGGTGAGCACCGATTACGACACCTCCGACCGGCTCTATTTCGAGCCGCTGACCGCCGAGGACGTGATCGCCCTGATCCGGACCGAGCAGGCGGCGGGCACCCTGCTCGGCTGCATCGTGCAGTATGGCGGGCAGACGCCGCTCAAGCTGTCGCAGGCGCTGCACAAGGCCGGCATCCCGATCCTCGGCACCAGCGCCGAGGCGATCGACATCGCCGAGGACCGCGAGCGCTTCCAGCTTCTGCTGAAGGGTCTCGGCCTCAAGCAGCCGCAGAACGGCATCGCCCGCACCCTCGACGAAGCGGTCGCGGCGGCCGAGCGCATCGGCTACCCGGTCGTGGTCCGCCCCTCCTACGTGCTCGGCGGCCGCGCCATGGAGATCGCCCACAACCGGGAGCAGCTGCTGCGCTTCGGGAAGGAGGCGGTGCGCGTCTCCGGCGACAACCCGATCCTGATCGACCAGTACCTGGCGGATGCGATCGAGGTCGATGTCGATTGCATCGCGGATGCCGCCGGCGCGGTCTACGTCGCCGGCGTCATGGAGCATATCGAGGAGGCGGGGATCCATTCCGGCGACAGCGCCTGCTCGCTGCCGCCCTATTCGCTGCCGCCCGCCGTCGTCACCGAGCTGAAGGCCGAGACCGAGGCGATGGCCAGGGCACTCAAGGTCAAGGGCTTGATGAACGTGCAGTATGCGGTGAAGGACAACGAGATCTACGTGCTCGAGGTCAATCCCCGCGCGTCGCGCACCGTGCCCTTCGTGGCCAAGGCGACCGGGGTCGCGGTCGCCAAGATCGGCGCCCGGGTGATGGCGGGCGCCGCCCTCGCGTCGTTCCGGCTGGACGACGATGCGATCAGCCGCCACGTCGCGGTCAAGGAAGCGGTCTTCCCGTTCAACCGTTTCCCGAATGTCGACGTGATCCTCGGCCCCGAGATGAAGTCGACCGGGGAGGTGATGGGCCTCGACCTCTCCTTCGAACGGGCCTTCCTGAAATCCCAGCTCGGAGCGGGGGTGAAGCTGCCGGAAGCCGGCACCGCCTTCGTCTCGGTCCGTGACGGGGACAAGGCGGCGGCCGTCTCGCTGGCCCGGCGTCTGGCGGAGATGGGGTTCCGGGTGCTGGCCACCCGCGGCACCGCCGGGCGCCTGCGGGAGGCCGGGATCGACTGCGCCGTCGTCAACAAGGTGCTGGAGGGCCGGCCGCATTGCGTCGATGCCATCAAGTCGGGCGAGATCCAGCTCGTGATCAACACGACCGGCGGCGGGCAGAGCGTCTCGGACAGCTTCGATATCCGCCGCAGCGCCCTGACCCACGGGGTGCCGCACTACACGACGGTCGCCGGCGCCCGGGCCGCGGTGCACGCAATCGCCGCCCTCAAAGCCGGAACCCTTGATGTGGCGCCCCTCCAGGCCTATTTTGCACAGTCGTTCTGAGGCGAGTTGGGGGACCTAAAAGGCCTCTGGTCGCCTTTATCGGCTGGATGCTGCGCCCCGGGGTGACCACGCCCCGGGGTTTGGTATCTGCGCCTGCTTCGCGACAACATCAGGCTGACGAGGGATTGGCGCGCCGTGCAGAAGTTCCCCATGACCGCTGAAGGTCTGGCCCGGCTGGAAGAGGAACTCAAGGGATTGAAGGCCGAGGAGCGACCGGCCGTCATCCGCGCGATCGCGGAGGCGCGGGCGCATGGCGACCTTTCGGAGAATGCCGAGTACCACGCCGCGCGCGAGCGCCAGTCCTTCATCGAGGGTCGCATCGCGGAGCTCGAGGGCATCGTCCCTTCTGTCGAGGTGATCGACGTCGCCAAGCTCTCCGGCAAGCAAGTGCGCTTCGGCGCGCATGTGACCATCCTCGACGAGGAGAGCGAGGACGAGAAGACCTATCGGATCGTCGGCGCCTATGAGGCCGACATGAAGAACGGGTCGATCTCCATCTCCTCCCCGCTCGCCAAGGCGCTGCTCGGCAAGAAGGTCGGCGACAGCGTCGAGGTGCCGGCGCCGGGCGGCGCCCGCTCGGTCGAGATCACCGCCGTCCGCTTCGCGTGACCCCGCCCGATGGCCGAAGCGGCGAAGGCCGCGGAGGGCTGAATCGGGCGGGCAAGGACGAGGCTGCCGCGGCGTCGCCGGCCAGCGCGGCGGTCACGCTCGCGGATGTTCGGGCAGCCGCCACGCGCATCGCGGGCCAAGTGGTGCGCACGCCGACCCTGTTCTCCGACGCGGTATCGCGCGCCGCCGGCGCCCAGGTCCATCTGAAGCTCGACAACCTGCAGGCGACCGGCGCCTTCAAGGAGCGGGGCGCGGCCAACCGCCTGGCGCTGCTCTCGGCGCGGGAACGGGCCGCCGGCGTCATCGCCATGTCGGCCGGCAACCATGCCCAGGCGGTCGCCCGCCACGCCGCGCTGCTCGGCATCGCGGCGACCATCGTCATGCCGCGCTTCACGCCGGCGACCAAGGTGGTGCGCACCGAAGGCTGGGGTGCCCATGTCGTGCTGGTGGGCGAGACGCTGGCCGAAGCGGCGGCGCATGCGCATGAACTCGCACTCCGTGACGGGCTGATCTTCATCCATCCCTATGACGATCCTGGCGTGATCGCCGGCCAGGCGACCATGGCGCTCGAGATGCTGGAGGATGTGCCGGCGCTCGAGGTGCTTGCGATCCCGGTCGGCGGCGGCGGCCTGCTCGCCGGCTGCGCCACGGCGGCGCGCGGTGTCGCGCCCGGCATCGAGGTGCTCGGCGTCGAGGTGGAGTTCTACCCGGCGATGGCACAGCGCCTGGCCGGCAAGCCGGTTGCGGTCGGCGGCCCCACCATCGCGGAGGGGATCGCGGTCCGCGACGTGGGCGAGACGCCCTATGCCATGCTGCGGGCGATGGGGATCGAGGTGCTGGTGGTGCCGGAGCGCGCCGTCGAGCAGGCGATCGCGTTGCTGGCCGAAGGCGCGAAGGTCGTGGCCGAAGGTGCCGGGGCCGCGGCGCTGGCCGCCGTACTGGCTTTCCCGGACCGCTTTGCCGGCCGCGCCGTCGGCCTGCCGGTCTGCGGCGGCAACATCGACGCCCGCATCCTCGCCAACGTGCTGCTGCGCAACCTGCTGCGCGACGGCCGCATCCTGCGCCTGCATCTCGACATCCCGGACCGGCCGGGCGTGCTGGCCGACATCGCGACCCGGGTCGCCGCCGCCGGCGGCAACGTCATCGAGGTCAGCCACCAGCGCCTGTTCGCCTCCCCCTCCGTGCAGACGGCGGAGCTGGAGCTGATGGTCGAGGTGCGCGACACGGCCCAGGGCAACTCCATCGTGGCCGCGCTCGAAGCCGGGGACTACGTCGTCCGGCGCGGTTAGGGAACGCGGCTCATCCCTCCACCGGCACGCCCGGCTGGTCCTTGGCGGTGCGGATGGTCTGCAGCGTCTGCACCCGCATCACCTGGGCGCCGCCGGTCAGCCTGGCGGTGAGCGCGTTCTCGTGCGCGGTGTCGCGGGCGACCAGGCGCAGCAGGAAGTCGCCGCCGCCGCGGATCATGTGGCACTCCCGCACTTCGGGCCAGGTCGTCACCTCCGCCTCGAAGGCGTCGAGCACCGCCTGCTTCTGGGTCTCGAGGCCCACCAGCGCGAAGAAGGTGATCTCCCAGCCGAGCGCCGCCGGGTCGATGTCGGCGTGGTAGCCGCGCACCACCCCGGTCTCCTCCAGCCGCCGCACCCGGCGGAGACAGGGCGGCGCCGAAAGCTCAACCCGGCGCGCCAGCTCCACATTGGTGATGCGGCCGTCGCGCTGGAGCTCGGTCAGGATCTGGCGGTCGACGGTGTCGAGGATCGGGCCGCGGTCGTTCGGCTTCATCGGCAGAGTGACTTCGTGTCTCGTGGCGTGTTCCCTGCGCAATATCCTTGCGGAAGGTGGCCGCATCAAGACGCTGGTTGCGATGGCCGCCCGAGCGACCGATATCTTGTTCAATTCCCGAGCAACAGCGCGAGTCTCCCCCCGTGTCCGACCCGATCCGCACGCGCCTCCTGATCCTGGGCGCCGGCCCCGCCGGCTATACCGCCGCCATCTACGCCGCCCGCGCCGGGCTCGATCCGATGCTGGTCGCCGGCCTGCAGCCGGGCGGCCAGCTCACGATCACGACCGATGTCGAGAACTACCCGGGTTTCGCCGACCCCATCCAGGGGCCCTGGCTGATGGAGCAGATGGCGAAGCAGGCCGAGCATTGCGGCACCCGCATCCGGCAGGACGTCATCACCGAGGTCGACCTGTCGTCGCGGCCCTTCCGGGCGGTGGGCGATCAGGGAGAGGTCTACCTCGCCGAGTCGCTCGTCATCGCGACCGGCGCCCAGGCCCGCTGGCTCGGCATCCCGGGCGAGAAGCAGCTCTCGGGCTTCGGGGTCTCGGCCTGCGCCACCTGCGACGGCTTCTTCTATCGCGGCAAGCGGGTGGCGGTGATCGGCGGCGGCAACACCGCGGTCGAGGAAGCGCTCTACCTCTCGAACCTCGCCTCCCACGTCACGGTCATCCACCGCCGCGACAGCTTCCGCGCCGAGCGGATCATGCAGCAGCGGCTGATGGCACGGCCCAATGTCGCGATCCTCTGGGACAGCGTCGTGCAATCGATGCTGCCGACCGAAGGCGGGCGGGTCGCGACGCTGCGGGCGCTCGCACTCAGGAACGTCCGGACCGGGGCGCATGACGAGCTCGCGGTCGACGGCGCCTTCGTGGCGATCGGGCACGATCCGGCGACCGCGCTGTTCCGTGGCCAGCTCGCGATGGATGCCGAGGGCTATATCGAAACGGCACCCGGGACGCCCCGGACCAGCATCCCCGGCGTCTTCGCCGCCGGCGACGTCCAGGACAAGGTTTACCGCCAGGCGGTGACCGCTGCTGGAACCGGTTGCATGGCGGCCCTGGAAGCGGAGAAATTCCTTATGGACGCCGCGACCGATTCGGCGATCGTGTCGCCCGCCATCGCCGCCAAGTAGCGGCGGGCCGCTCCGCCGGGGGAAGGACGAAGGGCATGCCGCTCGACTGGGACAAGCTTCGGGTCTTTCACGCCGTCGCCGAGGCCGGAAGCTTCACCCATGCCGGGGAGACGCTGAACCTCAGCCAATCCGCGGTCAGCCGCCAGATCCAGGCTCTGGAGGAGGCGCTGAACGTGCCGCTCTTCCACCGCCACGCCCGCGGCCTGATCCTGACCGAGCAGGGGGAGACGCTGAACCGCACCGTGCGGGAGGTCTTCGCCAAGCTTGCGATGACCGAGGCGTTGCTGACCGAAAGCCGGGAACGCCCGGCCGGGCGCCTCAAGGTCACCACCACGACCGGCTTCGGCGCGACCTGGCTGGCGCCCCGGCTGCGGCGTTTCCTGAACATCCATCCGGAAGTGACGGTGACGCTGCTGCTCGACGATGCCGACCTCGACCTGGCGATGCGGGAGGCCGATGTGGCGATCCGCATGCACCCGCCGCGGCAGCCCGACCTGATCCAGCGCCACATCGCGACCTTCGGCTGGAAGGTCTGCGGCAGCGCCGACTACCTCAAGGGCGCCGGCATCCCGCAGCGGGTCGAGGATCTCGATCAGCACCGGCTGATCATCTACGGCGACTACCGCCCGCCGATCGAGAGCGTGAACTGGCTGGCCGAAGCCGGCCGCCGCCCCGGCGCGCCGCGGCGCGCCTCGATCGAGGTGAACAGCCTGCCGGGCATGCTGCAGGCGGTCCGCAGCGGCCTCGGGCTGGCAGCGCTGCCCGACTACATGGGCAACGAGCTCCTGGACCTGATCGAGGTGCTGGCCGATCTCAAGGCGCCGCGGATCGAGGCCTATTTCGTCTATCCGGAGGAGATGCGCCATTCGAAGCGGGTCGGCGTCTTCCGCGACTTCCTGGTCGCCGAGCTGGCCGAGTCCTCGCGATAACGCGAGGACAGGGACTTCGGCATGCGCCGAGCGCATGGCGGCGGCGCGGAGTTTCGGCATCACCTTGGCTTCGGCAGGAGTATGTTACGGGAATTCCGATCAGCTTGATCGGAATGGGTCTTCGGACCCACGTCTCCCAGACGTTAAGCCTCCCTGTTTGACTTGGCTCGGAAAACCCCGGTTTTCCGAGCTTATTTTTTGCCTCAAGCGCCGGCGCCGGCATCCGCCGGCTTGGCTACCGCGTTGTCAGGGCGCGCCGGCGGCGACTGTAGGTCGCGCGCGGGGCCGCATTCGCGGCCCCAGGGCATCGCTGCGCTCGCCCTGCCGGAACTGGTGGCGGCCTGCGGCCGCGGGTTGTCGGTCGGGCTCTTGGCATTCTCGGTCCGTGCGGTCAGCTTGCGCGCGGTTGGGAGGGACGCCGATGCCGCAGATCGAGATCGACGCGCGCCATTTGCCGGAGGATTGGCCCGAGGGCCATTACGCCGCGCGGATCGAAGCGGAGGACGGACCCTGGGTCGTGGGCTTCCGGAACGGCGCCGTCTTCGACATGACGCCCGCCTTCGGCACCGCCAGCGCCTGGTTCGAGAGCGAGGATCCGGTCGCGGCGATCGCCCGGCGCGGCGTGCCGATGGCGCTCGATGTCGCGACGCTGCTCGCCGCCTCCGCCCATGCCGCGCGGCGGCCCGGGCAGCCGCATCTCCTCTCGCCGATCGACCTCCAGGCGGTGAAGGCGAGCGGCGTCACCTATGTCCGCTCCATGCTGGAACGGGTGATCGAGGAGCGCTGCCGCGGCGACGCCTCCCGCGCCGAGGCGATCCGCGCCGCGGTACGCGGCATCATCGGCGACGACCTCGCGAACATCCGCCCCGGCAGCGCCGAGGCCGAGCGCGTGAAGGCCGCCCTTCAGGACAAGGGCTGGTGGAGCCAGTACCTGGAGGTCGGCATCGGGCCGGATGCGGAGATCTTCACCAAATGCCCAGCCATGGCGACCGTCGGCACCGGCGCCAAGGTCGGCATCCACCCCGCCTCCGACTGGTCGAACCCGGAGCCCGAGGCGGTGATGGTGGTGAACGCCCGCGGCGCCATCGTGGGGGCTGCGCTCGGCAACGACGTGAACCTCCGCGACGTCGAAGGCCGCTCGGCGCTGCTGCTCGGCCGCGCCAAGGACAACAACGCCTCCGCCGCCCTCGGCCCGCTGATCCGCCTGTTCGACCAGGGCTTTTCCCTCGAAGACGTGCGCCGCGCGACGATCACTTTGACCATCGCGGGCGAGGATGGCTTCGCGCTGGAGGAAGAAGGCGCGGTCGGCGCCATCAGCCGCGACCCCACCGAGCTCATCGGCCAGCTCATCGGGCCGCACCACCAGTATCCGGACGGCGTCGTGCTCTATCTCGGCACGCCCTTCTCGCCGACCAAGGATCGCGGCGCGGCGGGGCTCGGCTTCTCCCACAAGCCGGGCGACGTCGTCGCGATCCGCTCGCCGCGACTCGGCACGCTCGTGAATCAGGTCGACCGCACCGATGCCTGCCCGCCCTGGCGCTTCGGCACCGGCGCCCTGATGGCGAGCCTGGCGCGCCGCGGGCTGCCGCGCGCGTGACGGAAGAACGCGGCATGACGGAGCGGGTGCCCGGCATCCCGCTCGCCTGGCGCCGACAGCCGGGGCGCGGCGTCGGCGTGGTGTTCCTCGGCGGCTTCCGCAGCGACATGACCGGCACCAAGGCGGAAGCGCTCGCGGCCTTCTGCGCGGCGCGCGGCACGCCCTTCCTCCGCCTCGACTACAGCGGCCACGGCGCCTCCGGCGGGCGGTTCGAGGATGGCGCGATCGGCGACTGGGCGGCGGATGCCGGCTTCCTCATCGAGCGCCTGACCACCGGGCCGCAGATCCTGGTCGGCTCCTCGATGGGCGGCTGGATCGCGCTGCTGCTGGCGCGTCGCATGCCGGAGCGCCTGCACGCGCTGATCGGGATCGCGCCGGCGCCCGATTTCACCCGCGCGCTGATGTGGCCATCCTTCTCCGCCTCGGACCAGGCGGCGCTGCTCCGCGACGGCATGGTCCTGCGCCCGTCGGAATACGGCGATCCCTACCCGATCACCCGCCGCCTGATCGAAGACGGCGACCGGCATCTCGTGCTGGACGCCGGCCTCGCCATCGCCGCACCCGTCCGCATCCTGCAGGGCATGCGCGACCCGGACGTGCCCTGGCGCCACGCACTCCGCCTCGTCGACGCGATCGCAGGCGAGGACGTGCGCCTGACGCTGATCAAGGACGGCGACCACCGCCTGTCGCGGCCCGAAGACCTGGCGCTGCTGGAGCGCAGCGTGGCTGCGTGCCTCGGCTGATCTACCCCGCCCCGTCCCGCTGCTCCTCGGCGAGGATGGCGGCGAGCCCCTCCCGCCAGCTCGGATAGAGCCAGCCGATGCCGAGCGCCGCCTTGGTGGCGGCGTTCGCGACGCGGCGGTTCTCGCTCCAGAAGCTGCGGGCCATCTCGGACATGCGGACGGCCGCCTGCTCGAAGGGCAGCGGCGGCGGCGGAGCGATGCCGAGCAGGGCGGCGGCGGCCTTCACCACGACGGCGCTCTCGACCGGCGCGTCGTCGACCAGGTGCAGCACCCGGGCGCCGGGCCCGTGCGCCTGCTCCATCGCGGCGCAGCAGGCGCGGGCGATGTCGTCGCGGTGGATGCGGCTGAACAGGTGCCCGGGCTTGACCACGTGCCGCGCGGTGCCGGCGCGGAGCTCGTCGAAGACCGAGTTGTGCGGCCCGTAGATGCCGCCGGTGCGGAAGATGTCGAGGGCCGCATGCCCTTCCGCGATCGCGCGCCACGCCGCCTCCGCCTCCAGCCGGCGGCGGGTGCGCGGCTGGCCCGGGGCGGGCGGCGTCGCCTCGTCGACCACGGCCCCTTCGCGGTCGCCATAGACGCCGGTCGTCGAGACATAGCCGATCCAGCCGAGCCCGCCGGCGGCGAGCGCCGCCGCGAGCGCCGCGCCGTGTGCGGCCAGCACCGGGTCGCCACGCTCCTCCGGCTGGGCGGTGACCAGGAGGTGGGAGGCGCGGGCGATCGCCGGCCCGGCCTCGGCGAAGGCGACTACGTCGACGCCCGAAAGCGGCGGCAGCGGGCCGGGCTGGCGCTTGGTGCCGGTCACCGTCCAGCCGCCGGCCGCGGCGCGGCACGCCACCGCCTGCCCGGCGTAGCCGAGCCCCATCACCAGAAGCTCCCGCATCGCGTCCCTTCCCCCAGGCCCCGGGCCTGAGCGTCCGATGATCGGAGGGGTCCGACGTATACGTCGGACGGCCCGGAGATCTGAATCGGACGCTCGACCTGCAGGAGAAAACTCTACGCCCCGGCGTGTTTCCACGCGCCGGGAATTTCCGATAAGGTGAGGAGGAAATGCGGCTTTCCCCCCCTGCCCTTTTCGGCGCTGCGGCGATCGCGCTGGCCTCGGCCGGCGCGGCGTGGTTCGCGCTCGGCCGCGGCGACGGTCCGGCCGAGGAGGTGCTGCCGACGCCGCCCGAGCCGCCGCGCCTGGTCGACAGCCCCGAATACGACCGCTGCCTGGCATTGCTCGCGACCGATGCGCAGGACGCGCTGACCCATGCCGAGCAATGGCGGCGCGAGGGCGGCGGCGAGGGTGCCGAACATTGCGCGGCACTCGCGACCCTGGGCCTCGGCGAGACCGAGCAGGCGGCGGAAGCGCTGGAGGCGGTGGCGAACCGCAGCCAGGCCGGTCCCGCCGGCCGCGCCGCGGTCTATGGCCAGGCGACCCAGGCCTGGCTGCTCGCCGAGAACCCGGTCCGCGCCTTCGCCGCGGCGACCCGGGCGCTGGCGCTGACGCCGGACGACACCTGGCTGCTGATGGACCGCGCCGTTGCGGCCGCCGCCCAGGGGCGCCATGCCGAGGCGCTGGCCGACCTCGACCGCGCGACGCGGCTTGAACCGGCCCGCGGCGAGGCCTGGGTGCTGCGCGCCGCGACGTTGCGCCAGCTCGACCGCGTGGAGCTGGCGCTGCAGGACATCCAGCGCGCCATCGCGCTCGAGCCCGAGAATGCCGAGGCGCTGCTGGAACGCGGCATCATCCGCCAGCTCCGCGGCGACACCGAGGGCGCGCGCGCCGACTGGTCCCGCGCGCTGGAGCTGGCACCGGACAGCGCGACCGCCGACCTCGCCGCGCAGAACCTGGCGCTGAACGAAGCGGGACCGCAGCGGCGCTGACGGCGGCCATCACCTTTGGACAAAGTCGGCGACCAGGCGCGTAACCTCATCCGGCCGCTCCAGGCTTGGCAGATGGGCGACGCCGGTCATCGCGTATCCTGATCCGCTCGGCATCGTCGCCGCCATCCGGCGGCTCCGGTCCTGGATATGCGGGACGTCGAGTTCGCCTCAGATCACGAGCGACGGCACCGCGATCTCGCCCAGCCGATCGAAGGCGGGCGCGGCATCGAGGCTCGGTCCGATCGGCGGCGCGCGCAGCGCCACCCCGCTCATCTCCAGGAACAGCCGGCGCGCCTCGCTGGCGGCGCGCCCTTCCGGCTGCAACGGTCCGTCCAGCCAGAGACGCGCCTTGATCGCGTCGCCTGGGCCGGCCCGGGCCGCGATCGCGAGCGGCAGCGCCGCGAGCACCGCCCGCCACCCGGCCCTCAGCACGGCGAGGGCAGCAGGGTCAGGGCGGTCAAGCGGGCAATGATGACGATGTTGTCGAGCTGCACTTTCATCTCGTCCGGGACGCCGTTCTCGTAGAGGCGCAGGCCGTTGGGAGGCAAATGCGGGCTCCTCGGGCCGACCGTCATGCGGATGCGGATGCTGCGGAGAGGTGCCAATGCCGGAAACCGCGCCTGCGGCTGCGGCGCGAGCCAAGGGGTCACGTCGACCGTGGTGTCCTCCACGCCGTCGGTGCTGCCGGTTTCCAGCACCGGCGCCGTGAAGCGGACGCCGCCGGGCCGCGCCGCGTTGAGCATGGCAATGATATGCGCGATCGGGAACAGCGTGCCGGGCGGGAACGCCAACTCCCGCGCGTCCGGCTCCTGGTAGCGGAGGACACCGCCTTCGGGTGTCAGCGCCGCTTCGCCCCGGACGCGGCCGGTGACCGTGCCGTCCTCGTTCTGCGTGATCGCGAACCGGAACCGCCTGCCGTCCCGGCTTTCATAGGCGGTCAGCTCGTTGGCATGCTCGATCGGGGTGCCGTCGGGATCGACCAGCGAGAGCGTCATCCGCTCGCGGGTGGTCCAGCCGTGGCAGGCATCCGCGAACTCGATCTCCATGCCGCCGCTGCCGGATATCCGGCCGGCATACTGCGCCGAGGGAGCAACGGTCAGGGTATAGATCGCGCGGTACGGCACCAGGTGATGCGCCTCGACCGGAGCCGCGGCGGGCTGCGCCAGGGCGGGCGCACCGCCGGCCAGCGCAACACAGAGCATGAGCGCCGCGCGAAGCCGGAGAGCCATGACCGAGCGCCTCAGCAGGGCGAGGGCAGCAGCGTCATCTCGGCCATGCGGCCATCGACCACGAACTCGCCGAAATCCATCTTCAGCTCGTCGGCGACGCCGTTCTCGTAGTAGCGCAGGCTGACCTCGTAATCCGGCGTGCCGGCGCCGCCGCCCTGCTGGCCGGCGTCGCGGTCGAAGAAGGCGATTCGCATGCGGGCGCTGCCGAGCGGCGCCAGCACCGGGAAACGCTCCTGCGGCTGCGCCGCGGTCCAGGCCGACATCACCGTCGTCGTGTCCTGCGGGCCTTCCGCATTGGTCCCGTCGAAGAGCGGCACCGCCAGGATGCGGTTGCCGCCGCGCACCGCGTTCAGCGCCGCGATGGTATGCGCCATCGGCAGCAGGGTGCCGCGCGGCAGCGCCACCTCGCGGGCCGCCGGCTGCTCGTAGCGGGCGGTGCCGCCGTCCGGCGTCACCTCCACCTCGCCCTGGATGCGGCTGGTCACCGCGCCCTGCGCGGTCTGGATCAGGGAGAAGCGCAGCCGCCGCCCATCCCGGCTCTCGAAGGTGTTGTAGTCGGAGACGCTCTCGATCTGGTTGCCGTCACGGTCGGTCAGCGTCAGCGTCAGCCGCTGCCGGGTCGCCCAGCCGTCACACGCATCCAGCACCTCGAACAGCATGGCCCCTTCGGCGCGGGCGACGTCGGAGCTGTCGCGGGCGCGGTCCAGCGTCAGCCGGTAGGCGGCGCGATGGGAGACCATGTTCCGCGCCTCGATCGGCACCCCGGCCGCGACCGGCGGGGGCGCCGCGGGCGCCGGCGCCGCTGCCGTCTGGGCGAAGGCGGGCGCGCCCATGAGCGCGAGGCAGACCGTCAGTGCTGGGCGCATGCGCATCCCAAAAATCCCCGATAGCGTGGTCGGGTGAACTTAGGGCGTCTTCGGCGCCGCTGCACCCTTCGGCGGCGCAATATCCAGCTTGATCGACAATTCCTTCAGCCGCGCGGCATCGACCGGCGCCGGCGCGCCCATCATCAGGTCCTGCCCCTGCTGGTTCAGCGGGAACAGGATCACTTCCCGGATATTGGGCTCGTCGGCCAGCAGCATGACGATGCGGTCGATCCCGGGGGCGGAGCCGCCATGCGGCGGCGCGCCGTAGCGGAAGGCGTTCAGCATGCCGCCGAACCGCGCCTCCACGTCGGCCGCTGTATACCCTGCGATCTCGAAGGCGCGGATCATGATGTCCGGCCGGTGGTTGCGGATGGCGCCGGAGGACAGCTCGATCCCGTTGCAGACGATGTCGTACTGGAACGCCTTGATGGTCAGCGGGTCCTGGCCGTTCAGCGCCTCCAGCCCGCCCTGCGGCATGCTGAACGGGTTATGGCTGAAATCGACCCGCCTGGTCTCCTCGTTCAGCTCGTACATCGGGAAATCGACGATCCAGCAGAAGCGGAACTCGCCGGCCGCGATCAGGCCGAGCTCCTCGCCGAGCCTGGTGCGCACCTTGCCCGCGAATTTCGGCGCCTCGTCCGGCTTGCCGGCCGCGAAGAACACGGCGTCGCCGGGCTGGAGACCGCAGGCGGCGCGGATCGCCTCGACCCGATCGGCTTCCAGGTTCTTGGCGATCGGGCCCTTGGCACCATCCGCCGCATACTGGATGTAGCCGAGCCCGCCGGCGCCTTCCGCCCGCGCCCAGTCGTTCAACTTGTCGAAGAAGCCGCGCGGATTGCCGGCCGCCCCCGGCGCCGGGATGGCCCGGATCACGCCGCCGGCAGCCGCGATCTTCGCGAACAGGCCGAAGCCCGAGCCCGCGAACTGGGCCGTCACGTCGGTGATGCGCAGCGGGTTGCGGAGGTCCGGCTTGTCGGAGCCGTAATCCAGCATCGCCGCCTCGTAGGGGATGCGCGGGAAGGGCGCGGGCGTCACCGGGCGGCCGCCGCCGAATTCCTCGAAGATGCCCTGCATCACCGGCTCGATCGCCGCGAAGACATCCTCCTGGGTGACGAAGCTCATCTCGAAATCGAGCTGATAGAACTCGCCCGGGGAGCGGTCGGCGCGGCTCGCCTCGTCCCGGAAGCAGGGGGCGATCTGGAAGTAACGGTCGAACCCCGCCACCATCGCGAGCTGCTTGAACTGCTGCGGCGCCTGCGGCAGCGCGTAGAAGGTGCCGGGGTGGTTGCGCGACGGCACCAGGAAGTCCCGCGCACCTTCCGGGCTCGACGCCGTCAGGATCGGCGTCTGGAACTCGGTGAACCCCTGGGCGATCATCCGCTGCCGGATCGAGGCGATGACGCCGGCGCGCAGCATCATGTTGCGGTGCTGCTTTTCCCGCCGCAGGTCGATGAAGCGGTACTTGAGCCGCAGCTCCTCGGGGAAGTCCTGGTCGCCGGCGACCTGGATCGGCAGCACCTCGGCCGCCGACTGCACCACCATCTCCCGCACCCGGAGCTCGATGCCGCCGGTCGGCAGCTTGTCGTTGACCGTGCCGGGTTCGCGCAGCACCACGTCGCCGGTCAGCGTCACGACGCTTTCCGGGCGGACGGCTTCCAGCGCCGCCAGCAGCGGCGAGCCCTCCGCGACCACGCATTGGGTGACGCCGTGATGGTCGCGGAGGTCGAGGAACAGCAGCCCGCCATGGTCGCGCTTGCGATGCACCCAGCCGGAGAGGCGCGCGGCGGCGCCGGCATCGCTGGCGCGCAGCGCGGCGCAGGTATGGGTACGATAGGCGTGCATGCGGCGTGGCCTGAGTGCTGGAGGGTCGCGTTCGGGGGCGCAAAGGGCCGCCGGGCGGCCCGTCTGTCAACTGCTGGCGGCGTCGAGCGCCTGGATCGCCTCCGCATCCAGCCGGAGCGCCGCGGCCCGGGCCAGGTCGCCGAGCTGGTCGAGGCTGGTCGCACTCGCGATCGGGGCGGTGATGCCGGGCTTGGCGATCATCCAGGCCAACGCCACCTCGGCCGGCGTCGCCTGCAGCCTTGCGGCCGCGGCATCGAGCGCCGCCAGCACCGCCATGCCCTTCGGGTTCAGGTATTTCTGGGCGATGCCCTGGCCGCGCACGCTCTTGCCGGCATCGGCGGCGGACCGGTACTTGCCGGTCAGGAAGCCCGAGGCCAGGGAGTAATAGGGGATCACGCCCACCCCTTCTTCCCGGCAGAGCGGCAGCAGGTCCGCCTCGATCCCCCGCTCCATCAGGTTGTAGTGCGGCTGCAGGCTCTCGAACCGGGGCAGGCCGAGGCGGGTGCTGGTCTCCAGCGCCTCGCGCAGCCGGGGGGCGGTGTAGTTGGAAGCGCCGATCGCCCGCACCTTGCCCTGCTCGATCAGCCGGGCGAAGGCGCCGAGCGTCTCCTCCAGCGGCACCGTCGGGTCGTCGCGATGCGCCTGATAGAGGTCGATGGTCTCGATCCCGAGACGGCGAAGGCTGTCTTCGACCGCGGTCGCGATCCAGGCGGCCGACAGGCCCTTGCCGCGGCCGGGGATCTCCATGCCGACCTTGGTCAGGATCAGCACATCGTCGCGGCGGCCCCGCTGCTTCAGCCACGCGCCGATCACCGCCTCCGACTCGCCGCCCTGGTGGCCCGGCGCCCAGGCCGAATAGACGTCCGCGGTGTCGATGGCGTTGAGCCCGGCCTCGACGCAGGCATCGAGCAGCCGGTGGCTGGCCGCCTCGTCCGCGGTCCAGCCGAAGACGTTGCCGCCGAACACCAGCGGCGGGATGCGGAGGCCGGACCGGCCAAGCGCGCGCATTTCCATCGTCCTGATCCTTCCCTGGGGTGGCCGCACTCTGCGCCAGGATCGGGGCGCAGGGGAGCCCGGCCGCCGGCGGGGGATGGCCGGGCCCGCCCTCGGCGGATAGAAGATCGCTGCATGACCAGCCGCCATGCCGCCCGGAGCGAGCCCGCCCCGGTCCTGATCACCCGCACCGAAGACCTCGCCGCGCTCTGCCAGCGGCTCCGCGCCGAGCCCTTCGTGACCGTCGACACCGAGTTCATGCGGGAGCGGACCTACTGGCCGGAGCTCTGCGTCGTGCAGCTCGCCGGCGCCGAGGAGGTCGCGGTCGTGGATGCCCTGGCGCCCGGCCTTGACCTCTCGGCGCTCGGCGAACTCCTGGCCGACCCGGCAGTCACAAAAGTGTTCCACGCGGCGCGGCAGGATATCGAGATCTTCCTGATCAAGTATGGCGCGGTGCCGACCCCGATCTACGACACCCAGGTCGCCGCCATGGTGGCGGGCTTCGGCGACCAGGTGAGCTACGACGCGCTCAGCCGGGCGCTGGCCAATGCCCAGATCGACAAGGCGCACCGCTTCTCCGACTGGGCGGCGCGGCCGCTCTCGGCGAGCCAGATCGCCTATGCCGCCGCCGACGTCACCCATCTCCGGCGCATCTACACCGCGCTCCAGGCGACCTTGGCGAAGGAGGGCCGGGACAGCTGGGTGGCGGAGGAGATGGCGGCGCTGCACGACCCCGCGACCTACCGCCAGGATCCGGACACGGCGTGGGAGCGGCTGCGGCCGCGGACCACCAACCGCCGCTTCCTCGGCATGCTGAAGGTGCTGGCCGCCTGGCGGGAGCGGGAGGCGCAGCGGATCAACATCCCGCGCCAGCGCCTGGTGAAGGACGAGGCGCTGCTGGAGATCGCGGCGACGATGCCGGCCGACGCCGCATCCCTCGCCCGCGCCCGCGGCGTCAGCGAGGGGTTTGCCAAGGGCAAGTCCGGCACCTCTCTGCTGGCCGCCATCGAGGCCGGGCGCGCCCTGCCCGACGACGCCCTGCCCGAGCCCGCCCGGGAGCGGAGCGGCCCGCCGACCTCCCCGGCGCTGATCGCATTGCTGAAGGTGCTGCTGGCCGCCAAGAGCGAGGAGCACGAGGTGGCGCCCAAGCTGCTGGCCAATTCGGAAGACCTCGACCGCCTGGCCGCCGGCGATGCCGGCGTCGCCGCGCTGCATGGCTGGCGGCGCACGGTGTTCGGCGAAGCGGCGCTGGCGCTGAAGGGCGGCAAGCTGGCGCTCGGGGTCGAGGGGAAGCGGGTGAAGCTGATCGCGGCGGGGTAGAGGGCTGGATTTCCTCGACACAACGGCTCATTTGAGCTTAGAGATTGCTCAAAGGAGTTGATCCATGGCTCGGGCTGCCGCCCTCTCCTCCGGTTTCTACGACAGGCTCTACCGGGCGCCGGTGATGGACCGCATCCGCCTGATGACCAGTGGCGTGCCGGCGGACGAGGCGAAGCAGTGGCTGGAGATCGCGAGCCTTGGGCGGAATGCGACGCTCAAGGCGCTCGACCTGCCGGTCGCGACCTTCAACAGGAAGGTCAAGGCGAAGGCGAGGCTTTCCCCGGCGGAAAGCGAGCGGGTGATCGGCTTCGCCCGGCTGGTCGGCCAGGTCGAGGCCATGCTGGAAGGGGCCGACGTTCCGCCGGCGTTCGACGCGCGGGCCTGGCTGGCGCGCTGGCTGACGGACCCGCTGCCCGCCTTCGGCAATGCCAGGCCGATCGACTTCATGAACACCATGGAGGGTCAGACCCTCGTCTCCGAGACGCTCGCCCGGATCGAGAGCGGCGTCTACGCGTGAGCCGAGCCGTCTGGCGCATCGCTGCCGACACGGCGCGATACGCGGCGGACGACCTCTCCGGCGGCGGCGCCCAGGCATTGGGCGGACGCTGGAACGCCAAGGATCACGCGCTCCTTTACACATCGACGACGCGGGCGCTCGCCTGCCTCGAAACCGTGGTTCACCTGAACGCGGACGGCCTGCCGTTCAACCGCTATTTGGTCGAGATCGCGATCCCCGACCCGGTCTGGGCCGCGGCGCGGCGCGAGACGGAAGCGAGCCTGCCGGTCGGCTGGGACGCGGAGCCGGCCAGTCTCACGAGCATGCAGTTCGGAACCGATTGGCTCACGGCGCAAGGCTCCGCCCTGCTGATCCTCCCGTCGGTGATCGTGCCGGAGGAATTCAACGTCCTGATCAACCCCGCTCATCCGGATGCGGCGGGCATCACGGCCCGGAAAATCCGCAAATGGCTGTACGATCCACGCCTGCGCCCCAAGTGACGATCCGCTGGGAGTTCGCTGCAACCCATGCCCATCGATCTCTTCATCAGGGCTGACCCGACGACCTGATCAGGCGCTTGCGGGCGTGTGCGGAACGGCACCGCCGATCGCTGGAAGACGCGTTGATGGCAATCATCGAGGCCGCGGCGCCGATCCGCGCCGACCGGGATGCCCGTGAGGTCGACGAACATCGCCTACCGCGTCACCTCCACCGCCGATTCCATCCCCAGCGCCGCCGCCAGCGCCTCGATCCGGCGCTGCACGCTCTCGCCGGCGAAGACGCCGCCACCATCGACCAGGCGCAGCACCAATTGGCCGCCGCGGCGGATCAGGCTGGTGCCGCGCAGCAGCTCCGGCGTGCCGCCGGAGAGGGTGTAGGCCAGGCGCAACGCCGCCCCCAGCACTTCCGCCCGGCGCATCGCGCGGCTGTCGAGCAGCAGGCGGCCGGCGGGGAGATAGGGCGCATCCGCCTCCGCCTCGTAGCGAAGCGCTACCACCAGGGCGAGGAAGGCGCGGGCGTGGTGGTCGAGGCCGACGCCCGGCTGGCGCAGCACGCGCAGGAAGGCCTGCTCGGCACGGTAGTCCGGATGGTCGTGGCTGCCGGTGTCGGACACCCAACAGGCGGCTTCCCTGAGCGCCCGCTCGGCGCCCGGTTCGTCCGGGAACAGCGCCTCGGTCCAGGCGAACAGGGCAGGCGGCAGGCGCTGGTCGCGGCCGAAGCGCAAGGCGAGGTCGGAGGCGGCGGCCAGCAGCGGGTCCTGCTCCCGCACCGGCCCGTCCAGCAGGCCGGCATACCAGCCCTCGCGCAACCCGTTGGCACTGAAGACGACACGGCTCGCCCCCGTCGCGCGCAACAGGCGGCGCAGCACCACGGCGGCGAAAGGGAGATCCGCCAGGCGCTTGGCCGGCGCGCCCGCCATCCGCTCCAGCGTGCGGCGGGTCGCGGCCATGACGACGCCGGAGAGGTCCCGCGCCTCCTCCCGCTTCAGGCCGTAATGGTGCACGATGAACAGCGGATAGGCGGTCTGCGCGATGTGCATCCGCGCCAGCGCCCGCCAGGCGCCGCCCACCAGGAACAGGTCACGCCCCTCGCCTTTCTTGAGCCAGGGCACGGTCGCGAGCTCCTTCTCGACCACCGCCCGCGCCCGCACCACCTCCCCGTTCGCGCGCTCGGCGAGACGGATGGCACCGACCGGCAGGCTCGCGGTGTGGCCGATCCGCCCCTGCTTCAGCTCGACGAGCTCGAGCGAGCCGCCGCCGAGGTCACCCAATATGCCGTCGGCTTCGGGGAAGCCGAGCAGCACGCCCTCCGCCGAGAACCGCGCTTCCTCGTCGCCGGTCAGGATGCGGACCGGCACGCCCGGCAGCCGCCGCTCCAGCGCCGCCACGAACTCGGCGCCGTTGTCGGCGTCCCGCGCCGCGGCCGTCGCCAGCACCTGCAAAGGATCGGCGCCCATCGCCTGGCCGACCGCGTAGTAGCGCTGCATGACGGTCAGCGCCTGGTCGATCGCCTCCTCGTTCAGCTTGCCGGAAGCCTGCAGGCCGCGGCCGAGGCCGAGCACCGCCTTCTCGTTGAAGATCGCGACCGGATTCCGCCCGCGGCCTTCGAAGACGACGAGGCGCACCGAGTTGGAGCCGAGATCGACGATCCCGGAACGCGAGGAGAGGACCTGCGCCGGCATCGGCGGCGCAGGCTCGTGCTTGTGCTTCTTCGGCGACACGTCAGTCCTGGTTCACCCGGTCCTGGCGGCCGCGCCGCGCCGTGCGCGGTGCGCGGCTCAGCGCGCTGCCGCGGCCGGAAAGCGATGGGTTGGTCATGAAGTAGTCATGCGCGGAGACCGGATCCGCGCCCGGCGCCAGCCGCCGGTAATGGCCATCGGCGCCGAGCGTCCAGCTCTGCATCGTGTCCTTCAGGTTGACCGCCATGATCTGGTCCAGCACCTGCGCATGCACCGTCGCATTCTCGATCGGCACCAGGGTCTCCACCCGCCAGTCCATGTTGCGGGCCATCCAGTCCGCCGACGAGATGAAGACGCGGGCGCGGCGGTTCGGCAGCTTGTTGCCGTTGCCGAAGGCATAGATGCGGCTGTGCTCCAGGAAGCGGCCGACGATCGACTTCACCCGGATGTTGTCGGAGAGGCCGGCGACGCCGGGGCGCAGGCAGCAGATGCCGCGGATGACGCATTCCACCGCCACGCCGGCGGCCGAGGCGCGGTACAGCGCATCGATCAGCGTCTCGTCCACCAGGCTGTTCATCTTGATCCAGATCGCGGCGGCCTTCCCCTCCCGCGCGAAGCCGATCTCGCGTTCGATCAGGCCGAGCAGCGTCGGGCGGATGGTCAGCGGCGCGAAGGCGAGCGACTGCATCGTCTCCGGCCGCGCATAGCCGGTCATGTAGTTGAACAGCTTGGCGGCGTCGCGGGTCATCGCCTGGTCGGTCGTGAAGAAGGACAAGTCGGTGTAGATGCGCGCCGTGACCGGATGGTAGTTGCCGGTGCCGAAATGCGCATAGGAGCGGAGCGTATTGCCTTCGCGGCGGACGACGAGGGAGACCTTGGCATGGGTCTTCAGCTCGACGAAGCCATAGACCACCTGCACGCCCGCCGCTTCCAGCTCCCGCGCGAGGGCGATGTTGCGCTCCTCGTCGAAGCGGGCCTTCAGCTCGACCATCGCGGTCACGCTCTTGCCCATCTCGGCCGCCTCGATCAGCGCCTTGACGATCGGGCTGTCGCGCGTGGTGCGATAGAGCGTCTGCTTGATCGCGACGACGCTCGCATCGCGCGTCGCCTGGCGCAGGAACTGCACCACCACGTCGAAGCTTTCATAGGGGTGGTGGACGATGATGTCCTTGGCGCGGATCGCCGCGAAGCAGTCGCCGCCGAAATCGAGGATGCGTTCGGGGAAGCGCGGCGTATAGGGCGTGAACAGCAGGTCCGGCCGGTCGTCGACGATCAGCTGCTTGAGGTCGGCGACGCCGAGCAGCCCATCGACCGTGAAGACATTGGCGCGGTCGGCATCGAGTTCCTCGGCGACGAAGCCGAGCGCGTCGGGCGGCGTGTCGGCGGTGACCGAGAGGCGGATCGGACGGCCACGGCGGCGGCGCTTCAGCGCGCTCTCGTAGCTGCGGACCAGGTCCTCCGCCTCTTCCTCGAACTCGACGTCGGTGTCGCGGATCAGGCGGAACTGGCCATGCTCGGCGGCGAGGAAGCCCGGGAACAGGCGATCGATGAACAGGCCGATCAGGTCTTCCAGGATCAGGAAGCGGATCGCCGGCTGGCCGCGCGTCACGTCGGCGGCGGCATCGGCCGGCAGGCGGATGAACCGCTCGATCTGCGGCGGCAGCGGCAGCAGCGCGCGCATCGTGTGGCCGTCCTCCTCCCGCACCAGCTTGAACATCAGGCAGAGGGCCAGGTTGGCGATGAAGGGGAACGGGTGCGCGGGGTCGACGGCAAGCGGCGTCAGCACCGGGAAGACCCGCTCCATGAAGAAGTCCTGCAGCCAGTCGCGCTCCGCCTCGGTCAGCTCCTCCGGCTGCACCACCGCGAGGCCGGCCTCGCGCAGCTGGGTCGCGAGGTCCTCCCAGCTCCGCTGCTGCTCGCCGATCAGCCCCTGCGTCTCGGCATGGATGGCGGCCAGCTGCTGGACCGGCGTGCGGCCGTCGGGCGAGATCTTGGTCAGCCCCGCCCGCTCCTGCCCGATCAGGCCCGCGACGCGCACCGAATAGAACTCGTCGAGGTTGGAAGCGGAGATCGAAATGAAGCGCAGCCGTTCCAGTAGCGGGTGGCGCGGGTTCGCCGCCTCCTCCAGCACGCGGCCGTTGAAGGCCAGCCAGGAGATCTCGCGGTTGATGAAGCGGTCGGGGCTGTCGGGCGCGACAGCCGGAAGGTTCGGGGTCTGCGCGTCCATGGGGCTCTCCTCGCGGTCGGCGGACACTACAGCAGGGCCGGGAGAGGAGGCGAGGCACCGGGACCCTCTGCCTCGAAACCGTCATTTGGCGCGGTGCCGAAACCCTCCCACCCGTCCAGCACCGCGCGCGCCAGGCCGCGGCTGACCGGCACCCGGGCCGCGAGTGCTGCGCGGTCGAGCCGTGCGACGGCTTCGGCAAGGGCCGCCGCCTCCCGCGGCAGGCGGGTCAGCAGCCAGGCCTGGAGCTCGGGTGCGATGCGCAGCTGCCGGTCGGCGAAGAGTTTTGCGAGCAGCGCGCCGAGCAATGCGTCGGAGGGCGCGCCGATCCCGGCGGCGGCGGTGGCACGCAGGCGGGAGGCGAGATCGGGCAGCGCCACGCCCCAGCGCGCCGGCGGCAGGCGCCCGGCCAGCAGCAGCGGCACGCCGCGCTCGGCGACCGCGTTGATGAGGTGCAGCAGCGCTGCTTCCTCCGCCGCGCAATCGGCGTCGTCGAGGACGATCCCATCCCCCTCCGGCTGCGGCCAGCCGCGGAGCGAGGCGGCGTCCAGCATCGTCCAGCCGCGCGAAGCCGCCACCGCCGCCAGCATGTGCGACTTGCCGACGCCTGGCGGCCCGTGCAGCGCGAAGCGGCGGGACGGCCAGTTCTCCGGCCGGTCGAGCCAGGCGAGCGCCTCCGCGTTCGAGGCATCCTCGATCAGGTCGGCGCGCGCGCGCGACGGCGCAACCGGAAGCGCCAATGCCAGTTGCCGCACCATCGTCAGAGCCCCGTCCGCGGCGGGTCGAGGTAGAGCGGGCTTTCGAGGTAGCGGCGCAGCCAGAAGCGCGCGACGACGCCGATCGCGGCCGCGATCGGCACCGCGAGCAGCACGCCCACGAAGCCGAAGGCGACGCCGCCGGCGAAGAGGGCGAAGATCACCCAGACCGCGTGCAGCTCCACCCGGTCGCCGAGCAGGCGCGGATAGATGATGTAGCCCTCGACGATCTGCCCGATCACGAAGACGCCGATCACCCAGAGCACGCCGTTCCATTGCCCGAACTGCCCGATCGCCAGCAGCACCGCCGTCACGAAGCCGGTGAGCGAGCCGACATAGGGGATGAAGGACAGCACGCCGGACAGCAGCCCGATGGTCAGCCCGAGCTCGAGGCCCACCAACTGCAGCCCGATGCCGTAGATCAGCGCGAGGATGGCGCAGCAGATGAGCTGGCCGCGCAGCCAGGCCGAGAGCACCCGGTCCATGTCGCGCCCGAGGGCACGGAGCGTCGCACTCGATCGTCGCGGCAGCCAGCTCTCGATCCGCGCCATCATGCCCGGCCAGTCGCGCAGCATGTAGAAGGCGACGATCGGGGTGACGATCGCGAACATGAAGATGCTGAAGACCGCGAAGCCGCCGCCGATCAGCCGCGTCGCCGAGCCGCCGAGGTAGGAGAGAAACGCCGCCGCCTGCCCGACCGCGAGCTCGCGGAGGCGCCCGTCGACGAGTTCGGGTCCCAAGGCCTGCTCGAGCGAGCTCAGCGCTTCGCGGAGCGCGGTGCCGATGCCGGCGACATAGGTCGGCAACTGGTTCACCAGCACGCCGATCTGCGCGATCAGCAGCGGGTAGAGCAGCAGCAGCGCGAGCAGCACCAGCATCGCGAGCAGCAGCACGAGCAGCCCGGCGGCAAGCCCGCGCGGCAGGCCGAGCCGCACCAGGCGGGAAGCCGGCGGATCGAGGAAGTAGGCGATGACGGCGCCGAGCACGAAGGGCGTCAGGATCGACTGGAACAGCCAGAGTGCGAAGACGAGGCCGCCCGCTAGCCCCGCGATCAGCGCCAGCCGCTGGCCGCGCGTCGCGGTGCGGGGGGCCGAGGGCGGCGGGAAGCTGCCGCGCCCGGGCGGCGGCGGCGCGGCGGGTGCCGGCGGGCGCAGGGCGGGCTGGCTCATGGCGCCGTCCCCTGCCGCGCCGCGGCGATGACATAGGCGGCACCGGAGCCCGCCGTCGTCGCCGCCACGATCCAGACCATCGCCTCCAGCAGCCAGGGCGCCGAGAGCCCGAAGCCGAGCAGCCCGAGCGTCAGCCCGGCAAGCAGGATCTGCGCCGCGGTGTTGAGCTTGCTGATGAGGATCGGGTGGATATGCACGCGCAAGCCCGCCAGCCAGAGCACGAGGTAGCCGCCGACGATCAGGATGTCGCGGAACACGACCAGGATCGCGAGCCAGCTCGGCAGCGCGCCGATCGCCGCCAGCGTGACGTAGACCGAGACCAGCAGCGCCTTGTCGGCGGCCGGGTCGAGGATGGCGCCGAGCGCCGAGCGCGCATTCATCACCCGCGCCAGCCAGCCGTCGACGGCATCCGAGATGCCGGCGCCGGCGAAGACCAGGAAGGCGATGTCGAGCCGGTGCTGCAGGATCAGCCACACCGCGGCGGGCACGGCGCAGAGGCGCGCGAGCGTGATGGCGTTGGGCAGCGTGAAGGCGCTGCCCGGCCCGGCACCCTGCGGCCCGGGCGCGCCGGTTCCGTCAGAGCCGGCCGGCAAGGCCCACGCGCCAGGCATCGGCGGCCGCCGTGGCCCCGATCGGCGTCGGGCCCGCCTGCGGTGCCAGGATGATGCCGGATTGCGCGAGCTGCTCGGCCGCGACCGGCGTCGGCGCGCGGAGCGACAGCCTGAGCCTGGCGCGGTCGACAGCGATCGCCACCACCTCCACCCGCGCCACCTGCGGCGCGGTCGCCAGGCGGCGGCGCAGCTCCAGCCATTCCGACATGCCGCCATAGCGCGCGACCGCGACGACGGAGGCGACCGCCGGCGCGCTGGCGGCCGCTGCCGCACCCGGTATGCCGCCGCCGGCGAGCGCCGGATCGCCGCCGCCACCGAGGGCGGCCTGCACGCGGGCGCGGCTGAAATTCACCGTGACGCGACCGGTGTAGCGGGTGGGCGCCGTCCGCTCCTGCTCGATGACGATCGACTCGACCAGGCCCTCGACCGCGCTGTCCGGAAGCGACCGGGCTGCGCCGCCGAGGCTGCCGGCCAGCCGTTCCCAGGCGATGCGCCGCGCCGAGGCCAGCGCCCGGTCGCGGGCGACGACGCCGTTCTCCGCCGTGGCTTCCGCGGGAACCCCGCGCTGCGCGTATTCGACCGGCGCGTCCTGGGCGCGCGCCGGGCCGGCCAGCGCCAGCAGCAGGGCCAGCAGGATCGGGATTGCACTCAAACGCGCGCCATGGTGGTTTGCGCGCCAATCGGGCACGAACCGGAAGCCGTTGCGCCGGGCGAAGCCCCGCATCGCATTACCCCTCTCTCAGGCCTCAGCCCATAGCGTATCGGAGCCCGTCATGACCAGTCTCACCTACCGCGACGCCGGCGTCGACATCGATGCCGGGGATGCGCTGGTGGAGGCGATCAAGCCGCTGGCGAAGGCGACGACGCGGCCCGGCGTCATGGGCGGATTGGGCGGCTTCGGCGCGCTGTTCGACCTGAAGGCGGCAGGCTTCGTCGATCCCGTGCTGGTCTCCTCGACCGACGGCGTCGGCACCAAGCTCCGCGTCGCGATCGATGCCGGGATGCACGAAGCGGTCGGCATCGACCTGGTCGCGATGTGCGTCAACGACCTGGTGGTGCAGGGCGCGGAGCCGCTGTTCTTCCTGGACTATTTCGCGACCGGCAAGCTGCGGCTCGAGCAGGCGCGGGCGGTGATCGCCGGCATCGCCGAAGGCTGCGCCCAGGCCGGCTGCGCGCTGGTCGGCGGCGAAACCGCCGAGATGCCGGGGATGTACGCGGCCGAGGATTACGACCTGGCGGGCTTCGCGGTCGGCGCCGCGGAACGCGGCAGGCTGCTGCCGGTGGATGTTGCGGCCGGCGATGTGCTGCTCGGCCTCGCCAGCAGCGGCGTCCATTCCAACGGCTTCTCGCTGGTGCGGCGGATCGTTGCGGCGGGCAATGCCGGCCTCGGCGATCCGGCGCCTTTCGCCGGCGGTCAGAGCATCGGGCAGGCGCTGCTGGCGCCGACCCGCATCTATGTGAAGCCGCTGCTCGCGCTGCACCGCGCGGGGCTGCTGAAGGCGGCCGCGCATATCACCGGCGGCGGCCTGCCCGGCAACCTGCCGCGGGTGCTGCCGGAGGGCGTCGAGGCGGTGCTCGATGGCCGCACCTGGCCGGTGCCGCCGGTCTTCGGCTGGCTCGCGCGGATGGGCAACGTCACGCCGGAGGAGATGCTCCGCGTCTTCAACTGCGGCATCGGCATGGTCTGCGTGGTGGCTGCCGAGGACGCGGAGGCGGCGACGGTGGCGCTGACCGACGCCGGTGAGACCGTCTTCGCGATCGGCCGGCTGCAGGCCGCGGACGGCCCGGCCGGGGTGCGCATCGACAACCTCCCGGAAGGCTGGCCGCGCGGATGAGCATGGCGCCAGACCGGGTCCGCACCGCGGTCCTGATCTCCGGCCGCGGATCGAACATGGCGGCGCTGATCGAGGCGGCCCGCGCGCCGGACTACCCGGCCGAGATCGCGCTGGTGCTGTCCAACCGCGCCGATGCCGCGGGGCTGGCGCATGCCGCCGCCGCCGGCATCGCGACGGCGGTGATCGAGAGCCGCGGCTTCGGCCGCGACCGGGAGGGCTTCGAGCGCGCGATGCAGGCGGCGCTGGTGCGGCACGGGATCGCGCTGGTGGCGCTCGCCGGCTTCATGCGCGTGCTGACGCCGTGGTTCGTCGCGCAATGGGAAGGACGCATGCTCAACATCCACCCGTCGCTGCTGCCGGCCTTCCCCGGGCTCGACACCCATGCCCGCGCGCTCGCTGCCGGGGTCAGGCTGCATGGCTGCACGGTCCACCTCGTCAGCGCCGGCGTCGACGAAGGCCCGATCCTGGCCCAGGCGGCGGTCCCGGTCCGCGACGACGACACCGAAGCGACGCTCGCCGCCAGGGTGCTGGCGGAGGAGCACCGGCTCTATCCCGCCATCCTCGCCCGGATCGCCGTCGCCAGAGGCGCGCTCGCGAACCCCTTGCCCGGCTGAGGGCGCTTCCCTAGAAGGGCGGCATCACGACGCAAGGTTTTCGGGGGCAGCGATGGCCGATCCGCAATTCGAACTGGGCGGCACGACCGACAACGCGGCGATCGAGGCCGACCGCGCCCGGATGTGGGCGTCCTTCACCAAGGCGACGCAATGGGCGATCGGCGTCGTCATCGCGATCCTGGTGCTGCTTTACCTGATCTGGGGCTGACCGAAATAACGGGCCGGTCGCTTGACCGGCCCGAGGCCGCGAATGCGGCCCGCCGGTAGTCCGGCGAGCCAAGCGGCCGGAGGCCGCGCCCGGCGCTTGAGGGCAAAATCAGCCTACGATGTCGGAGCCTGCGAAGAAATAGGCGATCTCGACCGCGGCGTTCTCGGCGCTGTCCGAGCCGTGCACGCTGTTCGCCTCGATGCTCTCGGCGAACAGCTTGCGGATGGTGCCCTCGGCGGCATTGGCCGGGTTGGTCGCGCCCATCAGCTCGCGGTTCTTCGCCACCGCATTCTCGCCTTCCAGGACCTGCACGACGACCGGGCCGGAGGTCATGAAGGCAACCAGGTCGCCGAAGAAGGGCCGCTCCCGGTGCACGCCGTAGAAGGCCTCGGCCTGCTCGCGGGTCATGCGGATGCGGCGCTGGGCGACGATCGCCAGGCCATTCGCCTCGAAGACGGCATTGACCTTGCCGGTCAGGTTGCGGCGGGTCGCGTCCGGCTTGATGATGCTGAAGGTGCGCTCGGTGGCCATGGTCTCGGTTTCCTGGGTGCTGGCTGGCCGGGCGCATAGGCGGGATGGGCGCTTTGCGCAACCCTGCTCAAAGCTTAAGTAGCCCCGCATGACCGTCCTCACGCTCCGCGACATCACCATCCGCATCGCCGGACGGGCGCTCCTCGACGGCGCATCGCTGCAGGTCGATGACGGGCACAAGATCGGCCTGGTCGGCCGCAACGGCGCCGGCAAGTCGACCCTGCTGAAGGCCATCACCGGGGAGCTGCAGCCGGATGGCGGGGAGATCCGCCTCTCCACACGCGCCCGCATGGGGCATGTGGCGCAGGAAGCGCCGGCGGGCCCGGACAGCATCGCCGAGGTCGTGCTCGGCGCCGATACCGAACGCGCCCGGCTGCTGGCCGAAAGCGAGACGGCGGATGGCGCGCGCTTGGCCGAGATCCACGACCGGCTGATCGCGATCCGCGCCGACAGCGCGCCGGCGCGCGCCGGCGCCATCCTCTCGGGCCTCGGCTTCGATGCGGCGGCCCAGGCGCGGCCGATCTCGGAGTTCTCCGGCGGCTGGCGCATGCGCGTGGCCCTCGCCCAGGCGCTGTTCCTGGAGCCGGAGCTGCTGCTGCTCGACGAGCCGACCAACCATCTCGACCTTGAAGCGGCACTCTGGCTGGAAGGCTGGCTGGCGCGCTTCCCCGGCGCGGTCATCCTCGTCTCCCACGATCGCGGCCTGCTCGACCGCGCGGTCACGTCGATCGCGCATCTCGATCAGCGCAAGATCACCCTCTACACCGGCGGCTTCGAGCGCTTCGTCCGGGTCCGCGCCGAGCGCTTCGCGCAGACGCTGGCCGCCAATGCGCGGCAGACCGCGGAGCGTGCGCGCATCCAGGGCTTCGTGGACCGTTTCCGGGCCAAGGCGTCGAAGGCGCGGCAGGCGCAGAGCCGGCTGAAGGCGCTGGAGCGCATGCCGCCGATCGAGGCGGTGGTCGAGGATACCGTCACCCGCTTCGCCTTCCCGGAGCCCGAGGCGCTGGCGCCGCCGATCCTGCAATTGTCGCGCGTCGCCGCCGGCTATGACGGCCGCGCGGTGCTGAGCGGCCTCGACCTCCGCATCGACCAGGACGACCGCATCGCGCTGCTCGGCGCCAACGGCAACGGCAAGTCGACACTCGCAAAACTGCTGGCCGGGCGGATGGCGCCGATCGGCGGCGAGGTGCAGCGCTCCGGCCGGTTGAAGGTCGGCTATTTCGCCCAGCACCAGACCGAGGCGCTCGACCTCGGATCGACGCCGCTCCGCCACATGCAGGCGGCGCTGCCGAAGGCGAGCGAGACGCAATGTCGCGCCCAGCTCGCGCGCTTCGGCCTCGACCAGGACCGCGCGACGACCACGGTCGGCGCCTGCTCGGGCGGCGAGAAGGCGCGGCTGCTGCTGGCGCTCGCGACCCGGGACGCGCCGCAGTTGCTGATCCTCGACGAGCCGACCAACCACCTCGACATCGATGCACGGGAGGCGCTGACCAAGGCGCTGGCGGAATTCGCCGGCGCGGTGCTGCTGATCACCCACGACCCGCATTTGGTGGAGCTGATCGCCGACCGGCTGTGGCTGGTCGCCGACGGCACGGTGAAGGCCTTCGACGGCGACCTCGACGACTACCGCACGTACCTCGGCGAGCGCGCCCGTGCGGTGGCGGGCCCGCGGGAGGAAGGCGGCGCGCGGGCCGGCCAGCGGCGCGACCGCGCCGATGCCCGAGCCGGCCAGGCGCCGCTCCGCGCCCGGTTGAAGGAGATCGAGGCCTGGCTCGACAAGCTGGCCAAGGAGGCGGCGCTGATCGAGGCGAAGCTCGGCGACGCGGACACCTATGCCCGGTTCAAGCCCAAGGACATCGCCTGGGCGAACACCCGCCGCGCCGCCATCGCCCATCAGACCGGCGTGCTGGAGGCGGAGTGGCTGGAACTCAGCGAGAAGCTGGAGGCTGCATGACACTCAGGCTGGGTTTCATGAGCATGGGACAGGCGGGCTAGCAGATTGCTATGAGAACATTCGCCAAATTCTGTCTGGATCTATCTCCCAAATCGTAGTATTTTGTTGAGTGTCCTTTGTAAGCAGAAAAATCTGGCTTTATGTCCTGAAATCTCACGCCATCCTGCTCGAATCCAGGTTTCTTTTTAAACCAATATCTTTCGCATTTTGCTCTGTCCACCATTTCATTAGAAAAAAGAACTTTGGACTTGAAGGATTGCATAATTCTTGTTGGGTTGTTGGGGTCTATATATCCATAAAGATACTGATCCTCCAAAATTATCAAAGACCAGTGCGGACCGTAATCAGAACCAGATATGTCTGCTTGATTTAAAATCACCAATGGATCATCCGTCTGATTTCCCATTATACACGAGAATAACACGGGTCTTTTTAATGTTAGAGAATCCGTTATGAATTTGTGCTTTCCTTCAACGCTCGTATGAATTTCACATTTTCCTCCAAAATGCTGAATGACCTTCTCCATTTCATTACAAGAGAAAATTTCTCCCTGTCCTGATCCCAGGGTTTTTGAAAACTTTCGAGAAGACTCCCCCGTGCCCTCTTGCATGGTCGATTTCCGCGGGTATACGAGCAGTTGTCTTTGAGGATCCAGGCAGCGCTGCAACATCGTTGCGTACCAAAAACAATATAGCCCGCAAGTGCCTTGTCTTTGAGGTACTAACGCCGATGCGAGCTCCCGGTGAGCCTCTGCAAGGGTGCTTACCATGATTCTGATCCCGTCAACGATGCAGCCTGAACAGGCTATTATAAAGGCCAGAAATAAACCGCATGAAAGCCAAGATCCTCTCACAAATAGAAGAGAAATAATTAAGAACTAACTCGTGCGCTCGACAGCTCGCTTGCTGCATTTTATTGCAGAAACAGCCGGGCGCCACGCTTGACGTATTGAAGGTGTCTGTTCCTGGGCGCCTGGGGATTATACGTTTCGGGCGTAGCCGCCGCCGCGCCGGCACGCGTGATAAAGATTGGTGGCGCGATTGGCCCGAGCCGGTCGATCGCTAACCTACTGGACCCGCTGCGTGAGCTTCGGGTCGTTCAGCAGGTCGGCGGGCAGGGTCCGGCGCATGAAGGTCGGCCACAGCGCGCGGCCGGTCCAGGGCTCCACCGCCGCGCGCTGCCGATCCGGCGGCGGATTCGGGGTGGTGTCGCGGTCCTTCGGGGTGATCGGCTCGGGCATCGCCGTTCTCCTCTGCGGAAGCCGCATGCTAACCCGAATCGGTTGCAGGGCTGCAACCGGAAGTCGGTGCCTCGCGCGCACTTGACCCGGCCGCGTCCGGTTGCGAGAGCGGCCATGGAGGAACACACCCAATGCTCACCCGCCGCCTTCTCGCCGCCGCCGGGCTGGCCCTGACCGGCGCCGCTGCCCGCGCCCAGGATGGCCGCCCGATCCGCATCATCGTTCCCGCCCCGCCCGGCGGCCCGACCGACATCCTGGCGCGCGCCGTCGGCGAACGGGCGCAAGCGGCACTCGGCCAGCCGGTGGTGGTCGAGAACCGGGCCGGTGCCGGCGGCGTGATCGGGACCGAGGCGGCGGCGCGCGCCGCCCCGGACGGCCTCACCTTCGTGCTCGGCCACAACCAGACCCATGCCAGCAACCAGGCGATGATGGCCCGCCTGCCCTATCACGTGACCGACAGCTTCGCCCCCGTCGCCAAGCTCGCGACCGTGCACCACGCGCTGGTGGTGCCGGCCGGCCACCGGGCGCGCGACGTCGCCGGGCTGGTCGCCGCCGGGCGCCAGGGCGGCCGCCTCTCCTACGCCTCCTCCCAGGCGGGGTCGGCGAGCCACGTGATTGCCGAAACCTTCGTCCGCCGCTCCGGCATGGATGCGATCCACGTGCCCTATCGCGGCGCCGCGCCGGCGGCGACCGACACGGTCGCGGGCGTGGTCGATTTCTACGTGGCGACCTTCCCCTCGGTCGCACCCCTGGTGCAGGACGGGCGGCTCCGCGCGCTCGAGATCGGGGCGCCGGCGCGGCTGGCCGGCTTCCCCGACGTGCCGACGGCGGCCGAGGCGGGCGTGCCGTTCATGGCGGTCGATGCCTGGTTCGGCCTGTTCGCACCCCGTGGCGCGCCGGATGCGGCGATCGCACGCTTCGCCGAGGTGGCGCTCGGCGCCGTCGCGGACCCTGCGATCGCCGCCCGGCTCGTGACCGCCGGCTTCACCGTGGCGCCGCTGCCGCCCGCCGAGTTCGCCGCCTTCCAGCGCGCCGAGGTGGCGCGCTGGAACGAGATGGTGGCGCTGACCGGGGTCAGGATCGAGGATTAGCGGCGCGCGCCATCGCCTCGGCCAACAGCGCGAAGACGCGCGGCTCCGCCATCTGGGCAACGTTGAAGCGCATGAAGCCGGCGGCCGTCTGCGACGGGCTGAAGACGTTGCCGGGTGCGAGCATCAGGTCGTCGCAGAGGGCCGCGCGCGCCACCGCCGCCGCGTCGAGCCCGTCCGGCAGCCGGCACCAGAGATAGAAGCCGCCGCGCGGCACCACCCAGGGCCGGATGCCGAGGGTCGCGAGCTTCGCGGTGGCCTCCCGCCGCGCCTTCGTGAGCTTGAGGCGCAGCGCGTCGAGGTGCTTGCGGTAGCTGCCGTCGCCGAGCACGGCGAGCGCGAGCGCCGCCGCGACCGGGCTCGGCCCGCCGAAGCTGGTCGCGACCTGGAGGTCGACCAGCGCCTCGATCCAATCCGCCCGCGCCGCGACGTAGCCGCAGCGGATCGAGGCGGAGAGCGTCTTCGAGAAGCTGCCGATCCGGATCACCCGGACGAGCCCGTCGAGGGCTGCGAGGCGCGGCGAAGGCTCGGGCTCGAAATCGGCGAAGATTTCGTCCTCGACGATGGTGAGGTCGTGCGCGGCGGCGGCCAGCAGCAGCCGGTGCGCGACGGCGGGCGCGATGGTCGCGCCGGTCGGGTTGTGGATCGCGGCATTGGTCACGTAGAGGCGCGGGCGATGCGCCGCGAGGGCCGCGGCGAAGGCCGCCGGGTCGGGGCCGGCCGGCGTGTAGGGCACGCCGACCGGCCGCACCTGATGGGCGCGGAGCAGCGCCTGGAAGTTGAAGTAGCAGGGATCGTCGACCAGCACGGCATCGCCCGGGCGCAGCAGCATGCGGCAGACGAGGTCGAGCGCCTGGGTGCCGGAGGAGGTCAGCAGCATTTGGTCGGGGCCGGCTTCGATCCCCTCCGCCGCCAGGTGGCGGGCGAGGATGCGGCGGAGTGCCGGCGAGCCCCGCGTGCTGCCGTAATCGGACAGCACCGCATCCTCGGCACGCGCCAGGCCGCGGAGCGCGCGGCGGAGCGCGGCATCGGGCATCCACCCCGCCGGCAGCCAGCCGCAGCCGGGCATCAGCATCCCCGGTCCGGCATCGAGCGACTGGCGCGACACCCAGAAGGGATCGACGTCGCGGTCGCGGCGCGGCTCCGCCTCCGCCGGCGCGAAGGGGAGCGGGGCGCCGGCGACGTAGAAGCCGGAGCCGGGCCGGGCGCGGATCAGGCCTTCGGCGGCCAGCCGGTCATAGGCCTCGACGACCGTCGAGGGCGAGACCCGCATCGCGGCCGCGAAGCCGCGGATCGAGGGCAGCTTCTCGCCTGGCGTCAGCGACCGCGTCGCCATCCGGCGGCGGATCGCCTCCATCACCGCGGCGGTGCGCGTGCCCATCCGTATGGTTTCCGTCAGCCGTACAGTTCGGCGCGACCGTACGGGTCTGTGGCTGTCGCGGCCAGCCCGGATCGGCTGTCCTCCTTAAGACGAGAGGGCGGTGGCATGCAGGGCTGGGGCAGCGGGCTGCTCGGGGTGATCATCTTCAGCGGCTCGCTGCCCGCGACCCGGGTCGCGGTCGAGGGCTTCGCGCCGCTGTTCCTGACCTCGGCGCGGGCGGTGATCGCGGCGTTGCTGGCAGCGGCCCTGCTTCTCCTGTTGCGGCAGCGGCGGCCGGCCGCGGCCGATCTCGGCCCGCTCGCGATCGTGGCGGCGGGCGTCGTCATCGGCTTCCCGCTGCTGACCGCACTTGCACTTCGGCACGTCACCGCCGCGCATTCCACCGTCTTCATCGGGCTGTTGCCGCTCGCAACCGCCGCCTTCGGCGTGCTGCGCGGCGGCGAGCGGCCGCAGCCGGCCTTCTGGCTGTTCTCCATCCTGGGCGCCGCCGCGGTCGCGGGCTTCGCGCTGGCCCAGGGCGGCAGCGCCTCGCTGGCCGGCGACCTGCTGATGCTGGCGGCGATCCTGCTCTGCGGGCTCGGCTATGCGGAAGGGGCGGCGCTATCGCGCCGGCTCGGCGGCTGGCAGGTGATCTCCTGGGCGCTGCTGCTGGCGCTGCCGGCGACGGCGGCGGCCGCGCTGGCGACGCTGCCCGCGAACTGGAGCGGCATCGGCGCGCCGGCCTGGGCCGGGCTCGCCTATGTCTCGGTCTTCAGCATGCTGGTCGGCTTCGTGTTCTGGTATCGCGGCCTGGCGCTCGGCGGCATCGCCGGCGTCGGGCAGTTGCAGCTTCTCCAGCCCTTCTTCGGCCTGGCGCTCGCCGGGCTGCTGCTCGGCGAGCCGGTCGCCTGGCCGATGATCGCGGTCACCGCGCTGGTCGTGCTCTGCGTCGCCGGCGCCAAGCGCTTCGCGTGACTATCCTTGCGCCGCGCGTGCCACGCAGGCCTCGAAGAGTTCGAGGGAGTCGAAGGCGCGGTCGCTTCCGTCGGTCGGCGTCAGGAAGATGCGGACCGCGCCGGCGATCATCAGGTTGTCGGGCAGGCCGAAGCCGCCGACCGTGAGACCGGGCAGCGGATCCGGCACCGCCGCCACCTGCGCGGCACTCCGCGCCGCGAAGGGCTGCGCGCTGTTCGAATAGCCGAAGGCGGGTCGGCCGCGGCCCAGGAACCAGCCGAGCTCGACCAGCGTGCCGGCATCGGCCGAAGCACCGCGGAACGGCGTCAGATTGGCGATGACGATCTCCGCCGCCTCCATCATCGCCAGGTCCTTGGCATAGATGGCGCGCCAGGCCTCCGCCTCCGGCAGCGCGGCGAGGCTCGCGATGTCCTCGTTCAGCGGCGACAGGCCTTCGATGCCGTGGCGCGCGCAGATCGCGCGCTTCCGCGCCGCCTGCGCCGCGGCATCGGGCAGGAAGACGTCGGGCCCCGCGAGGTAGGCGCGGATCACGGCTGGGCGAGTGCCGCGCTCCAGGGCGACATCGCGTCCGAGATACCGATGCGGGTGCCGTCCGGCAGCACCTGGATCAGGTTCGGGCAGGCGAAGTTCACCGGCATCGCCGCATGCTCGACCTCGGTCACCGCTGCCTCGGCGGCAAGGGCGGCGCGGGTCTCGGCCGACAGGCGGCGATCGGCGGTGACGCCCTCCGGCCCGCTCACGTCAATGCGCGGATGATGCGCCGCCGCTTCCGGGTCCATGCCGAAATCGGCGGTGAAGGCCAGCATCTGGAACACCGCCGCCATGATCCGCCGCCCGCCGGAGGCGCCGCCGGCGAGCACCGGCCGGTCGCCCTCGGCCAGGATCACCGGGCACATGTTGCAGAGCGGGCGCTTGGCCGGCGCGATCGCATTCGCCGTCTCCGGCCGCGGATCGAACCACATGACGCCGTTGTTCATCAGCACGCCGGAGCGCGGCAGCACCACGCGGCTGCCCATGGAGGACAGCAGCGTGGTCGTCATCGCGATCATCATGCCGTCGCCGTCGACCACGGTCAGATGCGTGGTGCAGCTCTCGGCCGCCTTCGGCTCGGCATCGCCGAGGCCGGCGAGGCGCTCGGCATAGGCGGCGCGCATCTCGCGGGCGAGCTGCGCGTACCAGGCAGGCGACGGCGCGCCGCCGCCGAACCCGGCGTCCCGCATGCCCGACAGCACGCGCTTCAGCGTCGGCGCCGCGGTCAGGCCATTGGCCAGGAGCAGCCGGCGTCCGCGCCAATCCGCCTCGATCGCCGGCAGGAAGCGGGCGGCGCAGTCGCGGAGGTCGTCCGCGGCCACGAAGCCCTCCATCTCCGCGACGTCGGCGGCGATCGCGGCCGCGACCTCGCCCTGGTAGAAATCCTCGAGCCCGGCCTGCTGCAGCCGCTCCAGCGTATCGGCCAGCTTGCCCAGGCGGAAGAAGCCGGGGCTGCCCTGATAGGGGCCGATCGGCGGCAGGCCGTTCGGCAGGTAGATCCGCGCACTCTCCGGATAGAGGCGCAGCACCGCGGCCGAGGTCGCGACCTTCAGCGTCGTGAACCAGTCCTGCGACAAGCCGCGCTTCGCATAGGCGACGGCCGGCGCCAGCACGTCGGCGACCGGCATCCGGCCGAAGCGCTTGTGGAGCGCGGCATAGCCCGCGACCGCCGAGGGGATCACGAAGCTCAGCGGGCCATGGACGTTGACGTCGCCCTTCACCTCCGGCCAGGGGAACAGGTCCTGCTTCATCACGCCGGTCATCGGATAGGCGGAAGGCTTGAGGCCGCGCGGGGAGACCGGGCCGAAATCGAGCGTCTCCGCAGGCCCACCCGGCGCCATCACCTGGGCGAAGCCAATCCCACCCAATCCGCTGTTCCAGGGCTCCAGGGCGGCGAGTGCAAAGGCGGTCGCGACCGCGGCATCGGCGGCATTGCCGCCGGCTTCCAGGATGGCGACGCCCGCTTCCGCGGCACCCCGCGCCTGGCTGGTGACCATGCCCCGCGCCCCACGCGCCGCCGGCTTGGTGACCTGCCAATGCTGGGTGACGTGCGGCGGCGGCGTGAAGGCGAGGGTCATGGCGTTCCATCCGTGGCGGGTCTGGACGCCATGCTCCGCCCGGCCGGCCGCAGTGTCTAGCGGCGGCGGACCGCCCGCTTCGCCGTCCGGCGCGTCGCCGGCGCCCGTTCCGCCAGCCGCGCTTCGAGCGCTTCCTCGAAATCGAGGTCGGGCAATCGCTGCAGGTGCCGGGTCAGCGCATCGGCCGCGCAGTCGGCATCGCGGCGCTCGATCGCCTCCAGCACTGCCTGGTGCTCCTCGATCAGCGTGGTCGTGGCGGCCGTGTGATGGACGAGGCCCCAGAGCACCGCCATCTGCCCGGCGACGCTCCGCCAGATGTTGACCAGTGCCGGATTGCCGGAGGATAGGAACAGCGCCGCATGGAAATCGCGGTCGGCGGTGATCAACAGCGCGCGGTCGCGCCGCCGCGCCGCCTTCTGCAGGGCGCCGTTGGCGGCGCGCAGATGGCCGAGCCCGCCATCCGGCCCATGCTCCACGCATTCGCGCACGGCCAGCGCCTCCAGCGCCATGCGCATGCGCGCGAAGCCGCTGGCCGCATGGTTGGTCACCATCATCAATCGCACGCCCTTGTAGGGGGTCGCGACGACGATTCCCTGGCTCTCGAGCAGCCGCAGCGCTTCCCGTACCGGCACCCGGCTGATTCCGAGGTCGCGGGCGATCTCGGCTTCCACCAGCCGGTCCCCGGGCAGGAAGACCCCGCGCGCGGCAGCGGCAACGATCGCATCCGCGGCCTGATCGACAAGGGTGCGCGACGTCCCCCGCAGCGAGAGCAGCCCATCCGCCCGGCCGGCCCCATCCGGCGAGGGGTCCGCCCTATCCACTGCGCGACATCTGGTTGTGTCTCGTCGATCTTGTTCGACCGAAAGTCTATGGCAGCCACGAGCGGGGTCAACACGAGACCGCGATCCAAGCCCCTTGCGCCCGCCGCGAATACGCATAATGAGGTGTGACATCCGTCACATGCCGGGAGACGAACCGATGGCCGCCAGCACGGGCCTCATGGTCGCGCCGATCTTGCGCCGCTTCATCGAGGCCGAGGCCCTGCCGGGAACCGGCATCGACGCCGCGCGCTTCTGGCCGGCGCTCGAGGCCATCCTGCGTGACCTGGCGCCGGAGAATGCAGGGCTGCTCCGCAAGCGCGATGCGCTGCAGGCGGAGATCGACGCCTGGCACCGCGCCAACCCGGCCCGCCCGGTCGATGCCGCCGCCTACACGGCAATGCTGGAGCGGATCGGCTACCTGCTGCCCGATCCCGGGGAAGTCCAGGTCGCGACCACCGACGTCGATCCCGAGATCGCATCGATCGCCGGCCCGCAGCTCGTCGTCCCGGTCTCCAACGCCCGCTATGCGCTGAATGCCGCGAATGCGCGCTGGGGCAGCCTGTATGACGCGCTCTACGGCACCGATGCGCTGGCGCCGCCGACCACCGCCCGCGGCTACGACCCGGCCCGCGGGGCGCTGGTGATCGGCCATGCCCGCCGCGTGCTCGACGCCGCCGTGCCGCTCGCCGGCGGCAGCCATGCGGATGCCACCGGCTACCGGCTGGACGGCGGCGCGCTGGCCGTCACGCTGAAGAGCGGCGGCACGGTCGGCCTCGCGCGCCCCGGGCAATGCATCGGCTTCACCGGCGAGGCGGCGGCGCCCGTCACGCTGCTGTTCGTCAACAACGGCCTGCACCTGGAGATCCGCTTCGACCGCACGCATCCGATCGGTGCGACGGACGCCGCCGGCATCGCGGATGTCATGCTTGAATCCGCCGTCACCACCATCATGGATTGCGAGGATTCCGTCACCGCCGTCGATGCCGAGGACAAGGTCGCAGTCTATCGCGCCTGGCTCGGCCTGATGAAGGGCGACCTCACCGCCGAGCTCGAGAAGGGCGGCCGCACCATCACGCGCCGGCTCAACCCGGACCGCGTCTACCAGCGCCCGGGCGGCGGCGGGCTCACGCTGCACGGCCGGTCGCTCATGCTGGTCCGCAACGTCGGCCACCACATGATGACGGACGCCGTGACGCTCGACGGCGCCGAGGTGCCGGAGACCATCCTCGATGCGCTGATCACCGCGGCGATCGCGCTGCACGACATCCGGGGCAAGCGGCTCAATTCCCGCGCCGGCAGCGTCTACATCGTCAAGCCCAAGATGCACGGGCCGGAGGAAGTGGCCTGGGCCGACCGCCTGTTCGCCCGCGTCGAGGATGCGCTGGCGCTGCCGCGCGCCACGCTGAAGATGGGCATCATGGACGAGGAGCGCCGGACGACGGTGAACCTCAAGGCGTGCATCGCCGCGGCCAGGGACCGCGTCGTCTTCATCAACACCGGCTTCCTCGACCGCACCGGCGACGAGATCCACACCTGCATGGAAGCGGGTGCGGTGATCCGGAAGAACGACATCAAGGGAACGCCCTGGATCAAGGCCTACGAGGAATCGAATGTCGATGCCGGCCTCGCGTGCGGGCTGCGCGGCCGCGCCCAGATCGGCAAGGGCATGTGGGCGGCGCCCGATGCGATGAAGGCGATGCTGGAGCAGAAGATCGGCCATCCGAAGGCCGGCGCCAACACCGCCTGGGTCCCCTCGCCCACCGCCGCCACGCTGCACGCGCTGCACTACCACCAGGTCGAGGTCGCCGCGGTGCAGGACGCGCTGCAGGCCGGCGGCCCGCGTGCGAAGCTCGCCGACATCCTGACCATGCCGCTGGCCGGGAACACCAACTGGGCGCCGTCCGACGTGCAGGCGGAGCTCGACAACAACGCCCAGGGCATCCTCGGCTACGTGGTGCGCTGGATCGACCAGGGCGTCGGGTGTTCCAAGGTGCCGGACATGAACGATGTCGGCCTGATGGAGGACCGCGCGACGCTCCGCATCAGCAGCCAGCACATCGCGAACTGGCTGCGCCACGGCATCTGCACCGAGGCGCAGGTGACCCTGACGATGCGCCGCATGGCCGCCGTGGTCGACCGCCAGAACGCGGGCGACGCGCTCTATGTTCCGATGGCGCCGGGCTTCGACGGCCCGGCCTTCAACGCCGCCTGCGACCTGGTGCTGAAGGGCCGCGAGCAGCCGAACGGCTACACGGAGTTCGTCCTGACCGCGCGCCGGCGGGAGGCGAAGGCGCTCCGCGGCTGAGCCGCGGGGGCCGTCACGATCCAGCCGCTTCCATCTCCCGATAGGCGAGCTGGTCCTCGCGCAGCCGCCGATGGATGCGGTAGCGGGCGTCATGCAGGCGGCGTGCCGCGGGATCCGGGGCGACAACGCGCCCGGGGCGCGTCATCGCCGCCATCGCCGTTGCCACGTCCGGATGCAGGCCGGAAGCGGCGGCGCCGAGCATGGCGGCGCCGAGCAGCACCGCCTCCGGCTCCTCCGGCAGCACCACGCGGCAGCCGGTGGCGTCGGCGTGCTCGCGCAGGAAGACGTCGTTGCGCGCATCGCCGCCGGTGGCGATCAGCGTGTCCGGCGCATAGCCCTCCGCGGCAAGCGCCTCCAGGATCTCCCGCGTGCCATAGGCGATGCCCTGCACCGCCGCCAGATAGAGCCGCGCGAGGTCGTCCGCCGTGGCCGACAGTGACAGGCCGCTGACCATGCCGCGGAGCGCCGGGTCCGCCTGCGGGGAGCGATTGCCGTGGAAGTCCGGGTAGAGATGCAGGCCGCGGCTGGCCGCCGCCGGCGGGGCACCCGGCGGCACCAGCGTCGCCAACCGCCGGTTCAGCCAGTCGAACACCGGCTCGGCGCCCGCCTCGGCCCGCGCCGGATGGGTCGCGACGATGTGGTCGAGCAGCGCGCCGGTGGCGGATTGCCCGCCCTCGTTCAGCCACCAGCCCGGCACCATGGCCGAGAAGTAGGGTCCCCACACGCCCGGCACGAAGCGCGGCTCCGGCGAGACCGCCATGTGGCAGGAGGAGGTACCGCCGATCAGTGCCAAGCGCCGGCGCGCCGTCTCCGGCGTCAGCCCGTGCCCATCCAGCACCAGGCCCAGGCAGCCGAGGCCGCCGGCATGGGCGTCGATCGCGGAGGAGGAGACCGGCAGGCCGGCAGGCAGCCCGAGCGCCGCCGCGGCGCGCGCCGAAAGGCCCGCGCCGACCGGCACGCCGAGCGGCAGCGCGATAGCGCCGATACGGGCGAAGCCGTCCGCCTCCAGCTCGGCCAGCCCGACGCCGCGCAGCAGCGCCGTGTCCCAGCGCGCCTCGTGCGCCAGGTAGCCCCATTTGCAGGCGAGCGAGCAGGCGGAGCGTGTCGTCGCATCGGTGGCGCGCCAGGTCAGGAAATCCGGCAGGTCGAACAGATGGCCGACCCGTGCCCAGACCTGCGGCGCGTGGCGATGCAGCCACATGAGTTTCGGCACCTGCATCTCCGGGCTGAAGCGGCCGCCCACATGGCGCAGCGCCTCGGCGCCGGTCGCACTCGCCTCCTCCGCTTCGGCTTCGGCGCGGTGGTCCATCCAGCAGATCACGTCGCGCGCCGGATCCTCGCCGACCGGCAGCGGCGCGCCTTCGCGATCGAGCACGACGAGCGAGCAGGTCGCATCGAAGCCGATGCCGCGTGGCGCGACCGCACCCTCCCGCGCCTCCGCCTCCGCCCTGGCCGCGCGCACAGCGGCGCAGACGGCGCTCCAGATATCGGCGCTGGCATGTTCGGCGCGGAGCGCATCGGGGCGCCACAGGCCGATCGGGTGGCGACCGGTGCCGAGCCGCCTGCCCTCCGGCGTGAAGATGCCGGCGCGCGCGCTGCCGGTGCCGACATCCACGCCGATCACCGCGTCCCGCGTCACGCCAGGAAGGCCTCCATCGCCGTCGCATCGAGCCAGCCGAGCCGGACCGGGAAGCGCCGCTCCTCGCCGGGCGCCAGGCTCTGAACATTCCCCTTGCGGCGCTCGGCCGTGTAGCCCTCCGGCTCGCAGGTCGCGGGCAGCGCGAAGCCGGCGACACGTTCGTCCGGGTCGTGCAGCAGCCAGCGCACCAGGATCGGGAAGTCGGCGGGGCGGTGCGCGAGGACGAAGCCGTCGCCCTCCGGCCGCACCATTGCGGACTTCGCCCAGCCCGCCGCATCGGTCGCGAGCGGGCGGCGGAGGTAGAAGACCTGCTCCGGGTCGCAGAGCGCGGGGTCGAGCGTGCCAAGCCGCTCCGGCGCCTCCGCCAGGGTCGCGATGCGCGCGAGGTAGTCCGGGCTCGGCGTCACATGCCCCGGCACGGCGGTCCGGACCTGGACCTGGTTCCAGGGCGCGGGCTGGTGGAGGCGCGTGCCGGGCAGGAAGGCGAAGTTGGCATGCGCCATGTACATCAGGTCCATCGGCCGGCCCGCGAGGTTGCGCACCACCATCTCCACGCCGAAGGTGGTGGCGCCGGCGCGCAGCGTGACGGACGGCGAAGCGAGGTAATGCGCACCGAACCCCTCCGCGTGCTCGCGCAGCGAGACCGCGCGCAGGAAAGGCCCCTCGGCATCCTCGCCGAACTCCAGCGCGCAGCTGTCCATCGGCGCGCAGGGCGCCTCGCCGTGCAGGGCATGCGTGTCCTCCGGCCCCGGGCAGCCGTTGCGCAGCAGGCCGGCGTGGAACAGAAGGCAACCATAGGTGCCGAGGATGCCGGCCGCAGGGCGCGGCTCGTCGAACTTGCCGGACATGCGCAGGCTCCGGCCGCCGAACTGCGCGTCCCAGACCATGGCACCGAGGAAGGGCAGCACCTCCACCCAGCCGGCGGCGTTGGAGAGCCGCAGCATTGCGATGCCGCGCGCGGAGCGCCGCAGCTCGGCGCGGAACTCACCCGCCTGGAACGCCTCCCGTGCATCTTCGCGGAAGGCATCGCGATGGAGCGGCACGCGCGCGATCATGCCGGGCGCCGCCTGAGCCAGCGCGGCAGGCCGCGGCCGCGCAGCGCCGCGAGGCCGATCGCGCCGAGCAGCGTCAGCCCCCAGATGAAGTCCACGGTGAAGTTGGAGAAGCGCAGCAGCTGGAAGCCGGAGGAGAGCATCATCAAGGCCGCCAGCGCGAAGGGTACGGCGATCAGGGAGCCGCGGCCGCCCGCCGGGTTGGTGCCCGCCAGCACCGCGATCAGCACCGCCTGCAGCAGGTAGCTGACCCCGTAATCGCTCTTGGCCGCATTGACGCGGGATGAGAGCAGCACGCCCGCCATCGCCGCCAGAACGCCGGTCAGCATGTAGGACAGGATGATCGCGCGCGCGGTGCGGAGCCCCGCGAATTCCGCGGCACGCGGGGCGCTGCCGATCAGCTGCAGGGTCAGCCCGAAGCCGGTGCGCGCAAGCAGCAGCCAGACCACCGCCGCGGCGCCGAGCAGCACCAGCAGCGGGATCGCCAGGCCGAAGGCCTTGGCGTTGCCGATATCCTGCCAGATCTCCGGGAAGCCGACGATCGCCGGCCCGCCGGTCAGCACCAGTGCGATGCCGGTGAAGACCTGCCCGGTGCCGATGGTCGCCAGGATCGGCGTGATCCTGAGCCTGGCGATCAGCACGCCGTTCAGGAGCCCCGCCACCAGCCCGGTGGCGAGCGCCACGGCGAGGCCCGCCAGCACCATCTCCATTGGCAGCCCGGCCAGCGCCGGCCCGCGCGTGGCGCCGGCGACGGCCTGGAAGAACATGCCGGCCAGGATGCCGGACAGGTTGGCGATGCCGATGAGCGACAGGTCGATGCCGCCGGTCAGCATCGCCACCATGATGGCGATCGAGAGCAGGCCGAGCTCTGGGGCGAGGAAGGTCAGCGATTCGAAATTGGCGGGCCGCAGGAAGCGTCCGTCCGGCACGATCACCGCCATCAGCGCGAAGACGAGCAGCGCGAGCGCCAGCATCAGCAGCGGGTCGCTGTTGGCGGCGAGGAAGCGGCGCGGGTTCATGCCGCGGCCCCCCGGCGGCGCAGGCTGCGTTCCCGCAGCACGAGGGCCGCCGTCGCCGCGATCAGCACGGTGCCGACCGCCACCCGCTGCCAGGTGGTCGGCACGCCGAGCAGGATCAGGCTGTTGTTGATCAGCACCAGCAGGAATACCCCGAGCACCGTCCCGACGACGCTGCCCCGGCCGCCGAAGATGCTGGCGCCGCCCAGCACCACCGCCGCCAGCACATCGAGCTCCAGCCCGATGAACTCGCGCGGGCTCGCCTGCCAGGCGATCGAAGCGTGCAGCAACCCCGCGGTGCCGGCCAGCGCGCCGGCCAGGCCGTAGGCGAGGTAGGTCAGGCCGCGCACGTCGAAGCCGACGCGTTTCGCGGCCTCCGCATCGCCGCCGAGCGCATAGAGGCCACGGCCGGCCAGCGTGCGCGACAGCAGCAAGTGCACGGCGAGCGCCAGGCCGAGATAGACGAGCACCGCCGCCGGCAGCGCCACGCGGGCGCCGTTCGCCTCGGTCCACTCCGCCAGGCTGATCCGGCCGAAGGCGAGCAGTCCCGCCGGCATCTGGCCGAGATTCACCACGCTGGTGCCGACGAAGCCGAGCAGGAAGCCGCGCACCACCGCGCCGGTGCCGAGCGTCACGATCAGCGGTACCATGCGCACCGTGTGCACGAAGAAGGCGTTGACCGCGCCGAAGGCGAGCCCAATGCCCGCCGCCATCAGGAAGGGCAGCAGCACGCCGCCCAATCCCCACTCCGGCATCAGGCGCACCGTCAGGTACATCGCGGCGGCGGCGAAGGCGGGGAAGGAGACGTCGATGCCGCCGCTGATCAGCACCACCAGCACGCCGAGCGCCATGATCCCGAGCACGATGTTGGCCCGCAGCAGGCCGAACAGGTTGGCTGCGTCCCAGAAGCCCGGATTGACGGTGCCGATGAGGATCGCGAGCGCCACCACCACGGCAGCGATCGCGGCCTCCGGTCGGCGCATGAGGCGCACCATCAGGAAAGCCGCCGGAGGCGCGCGGTGATCTCCGCGTCGCTCAGCGCCTCTCCCGCCACCTCGTCCACCAGCCGCCCGCGATGCATCAGCAGCACGCGGTTGCAGTTCTGCGCCAGCTCCGGCCCGTCATCGGAGATCATCAGGATCGCGAGCCCCGCCTGCGCCAGCTCCCGCAGCTTGCGGTGGATGCCGGCCTTGCTGCCCACGTCCACGCCGACCGTCGGGCCGTTGAGGATCAGCACCCGCGCCTCGGTCAGCAGCCAGCGGCCGATCACCACGCGCTGCTGGTTGCCGCCCGACAGCTCCGACACGGGCCGTTCGGTGGTGGGAGTCGCGATCGCCATTTCCTGCACCGCGCGCCCGGCCATCGCGCGCCCGCGGCCGTCGCGGAGCAGGCCGAGCGATCCGCGCAGGCGATCGAGGCTGGCCGCCAGCAGGTTGCGGCGGATGCTCTGGGTCGGGAACAGGCCCTCGGTCAGCCGGTCTTCCGGCACATAGGCGATGCCGGCGGCGACCGCCTCGGCAACCCGGCGGAGCCGCACCGGCGCGCCGTCCAGCAACACCTCGCCGCGGTGGCCGGGGCGCATGCCGAACAGCGCCAGCGCGAGCTCGGTGCGCCCCGAGCCGAGCAGGCCGCCGAGGCCCACGATCTCCCCGGGCATCAGCCGCAGCGAGACATCCTCCATTTCCCCCGGCACCGAGAGGCCGCGGAGCTCGAGGCGCGGCCTGGCGCCAGTCGCGGGCGGCGTCCAGGCGTAGTGCGCCTCCGACAGGTCGCCGCCGGTCATCGCCCGGGTGATCGCGCCCTCGTCGAAACCGCGCATCGCGCCTTCCGCCACCACGCGGCCATTGCGCAGCACCGTCAGGCTGTCGGCGATCTCGGTCATCTCGCGCATCTTGTGGCTGACGAACAGCACCGCGATGCCGGCGCGCTTCAGCGCGCGCACGCGCCCGAACAGCCCTTCCACCTCATGATGCGTCAGCGCCGTGGTGGGCTCGTCCATGATCAGCAGACGCGCATCGGCGACCAGCGCGCGGGCGATGGCGACGAGCTGGCGTCCCGCCACCGGCAGGCGGCCGACCTCCTCGTCGAGGTCGAGCGCCGCGTCGCCGAGGCGCGACAGCGCCTCCTCCGCCACGGCGCGCATGCGGCGGGGGCTGACCAGGCGGCGGCCGTCCCGCACTTCCTGCGCCAGAGCCAGGTTTTCGGCGACCGTCAGGTTCGGGAACAGGGAAAAATCCTGGTAGATCACCTGCACGCCGGCGGCGATCGCCGCGCGCGGGGTCAGCGCCCCATGGACCGTGCCGGCGATCCCGATCTCGCCCTCGTCCGGGCGGTGGACGCCGCTGATCACCTTGATGACGGTGCTCTTGCCCGAGCCGTTCTCGCCGGCGAGGCAGTGGACCTCCCCCGGCGCGATGGCGAAGGAGACGCGATCGAGCGCGCGGACGCCGCCGAAGAGTTTTGTTACTCCGCGGAGTGCGACCAGCGGAGCGCCGCCTTCGCCGGCCGCCGCGGCGGCCGGCGGCCGGGTGGCCGCCGTCACGCCGTCAGAAATTGTACTGACCCATGTTCTCGCGCGTCACGCCGACCCAGCCGGCGCCGTAGAGCAGGCCCGCGCGCGCGCCCTGCGGCGTGGTGAGGCTCTCATAGCCGGAGAGGCCGAGGTTGAGGCCCGGCCGCAGCGTGGCGCGCTGCGCGCCACCGCGCAGATGCAGCGCCGCGATGGCGTTCATCGCGTAGCCGGCCACCGCCGGATCCCAGAACTGGATGTATTCGATGTCGCCGTTGCGCAGGAACTGGCCGGCGACGGACACCAGGCCGGTGCCGCTGAACTGCAGCCGCCCGCGCAGCCCGCGCTCGGCGATCAGCCGGCCGGCGCCGGCGCTGGCCGGCATCGGCGCGCCCACGATGCCGCGGAGGTCCGGATGCGCGGTCAGCACTTCCCGCAGACGGTTGTAGGCGACCTCGGCATCGTCCTGGCTTTCCACGCGCCGCACCACCTCCTGCATGCGCGGGAAGCGTTCGCGCTGGTAGGCGACGGCACCGTCGATCCATTCCATGTGCGACTGGCTGGTGAGGCTGCCGACGGTGCAGACATACTTGCCCTCGCCGTTCGTCCGCTTGCCGAGCTCCTCCATCAGCTTCGCACCATAGGCGCGGTTGTCGAAGGCCTCGATGACGTAATCGGCGTTGGTGAGGTTGCTCGCTTCGTGGGCGACGACGGTGATGCCGCGCTGGCGGGCGCGGCGCAGCACCGGCTCGCAGGCCTCGACCGAGAAGGGCACGACGCAGATCGCGTCCACGCCCTCGCCGATGAGCTGGTCGATCAGCTGCACCTGCGCCGCCGCATCCGCCTGGCTGGGGCCGATCAGCCGCACGTCGTGGCCGGTGTCGCGGCCGAACTGCGCGACGCCTTCGCGCATGCGGTCGAACCAGGCGATGCCGTCCACCTTGACGACGGTCACCATCGTGTAGCGCCGCCCGGCCGCGGCGCGGCGGATGTCCTGCGTGACGGCGGAAGCGTTGACGGGGCTTGCCCCTTGCCCTGCCCCTTGGGAGCGGGCGGCGAAGGGAAGCAATCCGGCACCGGCGATACCGGCGCCGAATGTGCGGCGTGTGACCATCTTGAAGCGTTCCTCCACATGGCCGTCACGGCTTCGGCCTTTGACTTGCCGGGATGCTAACGACACCGCGAAGCGGGTTGCAAGCGCGATCCCTTACGTTGCGCGACACGTGCATACACTGCACGATCACCACTCATGAAGGGAGTGGTGCAATGAGCCGTTATCGGCCACCCGGTCCGCTCGGCCTCGGCGGCGCGCCGCTCGGCAACCTCTTCGCAGCGGTGCCCGAAGCGGAAGCGGAGGGCGCCATCGAGACGGCGTGGGACGCGGGAATCCGCTTCTACGACACCGCGCCGCTCTACGGCCTCGGCCTTTCGGAGCATCGCTTCGGCCGCGTGCTGCGCGGCAAGCCGCGCGCCGATTTCGCGCTCTGCACCAAGGTCGGCCGGCTGCTCGATCCCTTCGAGGACGCGCCGCGGGAGCAGCACAAATTCGTCGATGCGCTGAAGTTCCGCGTGCGCTTCGACTACTCGGCCGACGGCGTGCTGCGCTCGATCGAACACAGCCTGGCGCGGCTCGGCCTGCCGCGCCTCGACGTGGTGCTGATCCATGATTGCGCGCCGGACCCGCACGGGCCGGCCTGGCGCGCGCGCTTCGACGAAGCGATGGCCGGCGCCGCGCCGGCGCTGACCCGGCTGCGCGAGGAAGGCGTCATCCGCGCCTGGGGTCTCGGCGTGAACGACGTGGAGCCCTGCCTGCTGGCGCTGGACCGCGCCGACCCGGACCTGTTCCTCATCGCCGGCCGCTACACCCTGCTCGATCAGGCGGCGCTGCCGGCGCTGCTGCCCGGCTGCGCCGCGCGTGGGGCGAGCCTGATCATCGGCGGCCCCTACAATTCCGGCCTGCTCGCCGGCGGCACCACCTTCAACTACGCGGCGGCGCCGGCCGCACTCGTCGCGAAGCGCGACCGGATCGCCACACTCTGCGCCGCCCATGCCGTCGACATGAAGGCCGCGGCCCTGCAGTTCTGCGCCGCACCGGAGGTCGTCGCCTGCGTCATCCCCGGCGGCCGCACGGCCCCCGAAGTGGCGGAGAATGCACGCCTGATGCAGGCACCGATCCCCGCCGCCTTCTGGACGGCGCTCAGGGCCGAAGGACTGATCCCTGACGAAGCCGAAATATCCGAATGATGCGGGTCGATGCGCATGTCCATGTCTGGCGCGTCGCGCGCGGCGATTATCACTGGATGCCGAAGGACGGCCCCATCGCGCGCGACTTCGGCCTCGATGACCTGCGCCCGCTGCTCGGCGACGTCACCGCCGTCGTGCTCGTGCAGGCCGCGGCGACCGAGGCCGAGACGCATTTCATGCTGGAAGCCGCCCGCGCCTCCGGCGGGCTGGTGCGCGGCGTGGTGGGCTGGACGACGCTCGACCGCCCCGGCGCCGTCGCGACGATGGCAGCCGCCGATCCGCTTCTCAAAGGCCTGCGCCCGATGCTGCACGACCTGCCGGAGCGCGACTGGATCCTGCGGCCGGAGGTCACGCCGGGCCTGGAGGAAATGACGGAGCTCGGCCTGGTGCTCGACGCCCTCATCCGCCCGCCGCATCTGCCCGCGACGACGGAGATCGCGCGCCGCCACCCGCGCCTCAGCATCGTCCTCGACCACGGCGGCAAGCCGGAGATCGCGGCCGGCGGCTTCGCAGGCTGGGCAGAGGCGGTGGCCGCGCTGGCGCGGCACCCGAACGTCATGTGCAAGCTCTCCGGCCTGCCGAACGAGGCGGCCGCCGGATGGTCCGCCGAGGACCTGCGCCCCTACGTCGCGCATCTGCTCGCCGCGTTCGGCGCGGAGCGGCTGCTGTGGGGCAGCGATTGGCCCGTGGTGGAGCTGGCCGGCGGACGGGCGCGCTGGCGCGCGGCGACGGAGACGCTCCTGCGCGGGCTGCCCGCCTCGGCACGGGACCGCATCCTCGGCGGCACCGCCGCGGCGGTGTACCGGCTGTCGTGACCCGCACCCGACGCATGATTGACCCTGGGAGACCCGCGTCCGGCGCCATGGCCGGCCGGCGCGCCCGGTGACACTCTCCGTTCCCAAGCTCGGGAGTCGGATATGAGCGGCACCTCCACCCATCGCCTGGCAATCTCTGCCGGGCTCCTCATCGGCTGCGCCGTGCTCGCGGCAGCCCTCGCCATGGGCATCCGGCAAAGCTTCGGCCTGTTCCTGGCACCCATGACCGAAGCCCATGCCTGGAGCCGATCCGACTACGCCTTCGCCCTGGCGCTGCAGGTCCTCGTCAACGGCATCGCCCAGCCGATCTGCGGGCAGTTCGCCGACCGCTACGGCGGCCGCAGCGTCATCATCGGCGGCGCCGCGCTGTATGGCCTCGCGACCCTCGGCATGGCGCTGACCGACAATCTCGCGCTCTTCACGCTCTTCGCCGGGCTCGGCATGGGGATCGCCGTCTCGGCCGCCGGCATGCCGGTGATCATCGCCTCCCTCACCCGCCTGCTGCCGGAAAACCTCCGCGGCCGCGCCGTCGGCCTCGGCACCGCCGGCAGCAGCTTCGGGCAGTTCCTCGTGGTCCCGATCGCCGCCCAGGCGATCGGCCTCCTCGGCTGGCAAGGCGCGCTGCTGTTCCTCGCCGGCCTGACGCTGGTCATGATCCCGCTCGCCCTGCCGATCGCCGATGCGCCTGCCGCGACCAAATCGGCCAACCCGGCCGACACCGAAACCGCCGGCCAGGCGCTCTCCCGCGCCATGCGCTCGCCCACCTTCTGGTGCCTCTTCTTCGGCTTCTTCGTCTGCGGCCTGCACGTCAGCTTCCTGACCGTCCACCTGCCGGGCTTCGTCCACCTCTGCGGCCTGCCGCTCTATGTCGGCGCGGGTGCGATCAGCCTCATCGGCCTCTTCAACGTCGCCGGATCGCTGATCTCGGGCGAGCTCTCGCAGAAATGGAAGCGGCGCGAACTCCTCGTCGCGATCTACGCGCTGCGCGGCGTGCTGCTGACCGCCTTCTTCTTCGCCGAGAAGACCACCGCGACCGTGCTGATCTTCTCGGCGCTGATGGGCCTCCTCTGGCTCTCCACCGTGCCGCCGACCGTCGCCCTCGTCGCCCGCAACTTCGGCACCCGCTGGCTCGCCACCATCTTCGGCCTGGTCTTCCTCGGCCACCAGGTCGGCGGCTTCGCCGGCGCCTATCTCGGCGGCATCGTCTTCGACCGTACCGGCACCTACGACCAGATGTGGCTGATCGGCATCCTCGCCTCCGCCTTCGCCGCCCTCATCCACCTGCCGGTGCGCGACCCCACCCCGCGGCCCGTCGTGGTTCCGGCGGAGTAGGTGGCCTCGGGGGCGCTGCCCCCGAACCCCCGGCAGGAGCCTGCAGGCCCCTGCACCCGGATCACTTTGGTGCCCTACCCGCGGAGGCGGGGCGCCCACTTCGGGGCGCCCCGCCTTCGCGGGTAGGGCGTCAGAAGGTGGGGTCCGGGGCATGCCTCCATGCCCCGGCGGAGGCCTCCTGGCCGCCCTCACCCCCGCAGGAAATCCACGAAGGCGCGGCGTGGGGCCGGCATGAGGCGGCTGCGGTTGAAAGCGTCACGGCCGGTGGGCAAGCTGCTGGCCATGACCAGCCGGATCATCGTCACCGAGCCTTTCGACTACGTCGTGTTCGGCGGCACCGGCGATCTTGCCCGGCGCAAGCTGCTGCCGGCGCTGTATCATCGCGACCTCGCCGGACAGTTGCCGCCGCGCGCGCGCATCATCGCCGTGTCGCACCGGCCTGGCTCGACCGATGCCTATCGGGAGGAGATGGGTCGGGCGCTGCTGCAGGGCATGGCCGGCGCCGACCGAGGTGCGATCGAACGCTTCCTGGGGCGGCTCGTGCTCGTCACCGCGGATGGGCAGGGCGATGATGGCTGGCCGGCGCTGGCGGGGGTGCTCGAGGGGTCGGCGGAGACCATCCGCGCCTTCTACCTGGCGACCGCGCCCGATCTCTTCGACCCGATCTGCCGGCGCATCGGGGCGCATGGCCTGGTCACCCCGCGCGCCCGGCTGGTGGTGGAGAAGCCGTTCGGGAAGGACCTGGCCTCGGCGCGGGCCTTGAACGAAGCGATCGGCCGCATCTTCGACGAAGCGCAGATCTACCGGATCGACCATTATCTCGGGAAGGAGACGGTGCAGAACCTGCTGGCGCTGCGCTTCGCGAATGTCCTGTTCGAGCCGCTCTGGAATGCGAGCCATGTCGACCACGTGCAGATCACGGTCGCGGAGTCGCTCGGCGTCGGGAGCCGCGGCGGCTACTACGACACCGCCGGCGCGATGCGCGACATGGTGCAGAACCACCTGATGCAGTTGCTGTGCCTGGTCGGCATGGAGCCGCGGAGTGCGCGCGATGCCGATGCGCTGCGCGACGAGAAGCTGAAGGTGCTGCGGTCGCTGAAGCCGATCGATGGCGATGCGGCGGCGGCGCTGACCGTCCGCGGCCAGTACCGCGCCGGCATGGCGGAGGGTGCGGCGGTGCCCTCCTACCAGGAGGAGCTCGGCGCGCGGGCGGAGGCGAGCCGGACCGAGACCTTCGTCGCACTCCGCGCCGAGATCGCCAATTGGCGCTGGGCCGGCGTGCCCTTCTATCTCCGCACGGGCAAGCGCCTGCCCGAGCGGGTGTCCGAGATCGTCGTCAGCTTCCGCGCCATCCCGCATTCGGTCTTCGACGGCGCCGCGGGCCCGATCTCCTCCAACCGGCTGGTGATCCGGCTGCAGCCGGACGAGGGCATCAAGCTCTGGCTGATGATCAAGGATCCGGGGCCGGGCGGCATGCGGCTCAGGCAGGTGCCGCTCGACATGAGCTTCGCCGACACCTTCGGCGTGCATGTCCCGGAGGCCTATGAGCGGCTGCTGCTCGACGTGATCCGCGGCGACCAGACGCTGTTCATGCGCCGCGACGAGCTGGAGGCGGCCTGGGCCTGGATCGACCCGATCGTCGCCGCCTGGCAGGCGAGCGGGGAGGCGCCGCGGCCCTACCCGGCCGGGAGCTGGGGGCCCTCGGCGGCCATCGCGCTGATCGAGCGCGACGGCCGCACCTGGCACGAGGAAGGGGTTTAGCTGAGAAGGCGCTTGAGCTTCAGCACCGCGCTGTCGGGCGTCGTCAGCACGGGCTTGCCGGTGGCTTCGGCCACCAGCGGCGCGGCGCGGGCCAGGCTGAACTGGCCGAGGGCGATGGCGTCGCAATCGGCGAGGTCGCGGGAGGCTTCGGCCGCCAGCCGGTCATGCGCCGCGACGTCGCCGGCATCGAGGGCGGCGAGCGCGCCCTCGGCGAGCCTGGTCACCACCGTCATGCCGGCGGGGAATTCCTCCGGCATGGTGCGCAGCGTGCCGGCGAAGCTGGCGAGCAGGCCGATACGCTGACCCGCGCCGGCCGCTTCCTCGATCATCGCCTCGTTCGGCTTCAGCACCGGGATGGCGGGGAATTCCTGCGCCACCCGGTCGATGCAGGGACCGAAGGCCGAACAGGTGAAGAGGATGCCGTCGGCCCCGGTCGCGACCGCGTAGCGCGAGAGGGTAAGGAACCGATCGAACATCGCGGGCGTCAGCGCACCCTCCCGCGCGAGGTCGGCGGAGAGGCTGTCGTCCAGCAGGTTCATCAAGGTCGGTTCGGGCCAGAGCCGCGCGAAGGCCGCCTCGATCGGCGGCGGCGAATGCCGCAGCGCGTGGATCAGCGCCAGGCGCATGCTCAGGGCGCCCCGCAGCGCTTCAAGGTCAGCGGGAAGTCGGTGCAGCCGGTGAAGGCGATCTCGTTGTCGCCGCGCCGTTCGACGTTGAGCAGGTTCAGGTTGCCGGCGCAGCCGAAGCCGATGTCGGGCGGCAGGCGGGAGGCCAGCGCGCCGCTCGGCGCCGCCGGCACCAGCCGGAACTCCACCCCGTTGCCGCGGCCGGCGACCGTCTCGATCGCCCGCTGGCGATAGCCGACATCGAGCAGGCCGGTCCGCATCACGACGTCGCGGGTGAAGATGACGGTCGGCTGGGCGAAGCAATTGGGGCCGGTGTCGTTCGCCGGATAGAGGCCGCCGGTCCAGGAGCCGAAGAGCCAGGCATGCGGCGGCGCGCCGGCCTGCTGGGCGCCCGCACCGGTCGCCATCAGCGGCAGCGCCAGGATCGCCATCTGCCAGAAACGCTTCATGCCATGCCTCCGTGACGTACGCGCCATCCATAGAGCAAGCCGCGGCAGGCGGGAAATTGGGGTCCACCGCCCGACACACCCTGACAAACTCGTGACAAGAACGAACCGACTACACGGAATGGTTGCTGGAAGGTTAACGGCGGTGTGTCCCACATTGTCACCATGCGTATTCGTCCCGTATCGCCGACCCGGTCGATGGCCCGCCCCCCGCGGCGGCGCCCCGGCGGCGCGTTGACGAATTCTTCACCCTTGGGGCGCATGATCGTCGACATGATCAGCCTCAACAGCCTTGCCGCCTTCACCACGGAGGTCTCGCGCAACGCCGGCATCCAGGGCGGCGTGCAGGGCGTCCGGGAATTGTCGCCGTCCTACGGTGCCCAGACGGCACGGCCGGTCGACCCCGCCCAGCGCCCGCTGCAGGCGGTGCCGCCGCCGCCGGCGCAGAACCTGCCCCGCGGATCGCTGCTCGACCTGCGGGTCTGACCGATCAGCCGCCGGCTTCGGCCGGGGTCTTCAAGGTGAGCGACAGCGCGTGCAGCCCGGTCCCGAACTCGGCTGCAAGCAGCGCATGCACGGCCCGCGACCGGGCGACGCGGGTGAGCCCCGAAAAGCCGTCCGATACCACCAGCAGGTTGTAGTGCGTCTCGCCCCCGGGCGCCGCGCCGGCATGGCCGGCATGGCGGCGGCTGTCATCCTCGACGCGGATCGCAGCCCCCGGATAGGCGCTGCTGATGGCGGCTTCGATTCGCTCGGCGCGGGTCGTCATACGGCGCATATCTGGCAAGCCGCAGCCCCGCTGTCCACCGGCGCCACGGTGCCTTGCGGAGCCCCGCGCGGGCGCCCATAACCGCAAGCATGGCCAGACGCGGAGAGCGAACGCGGCGCTTCACGGCCGAGCCCGAGACCCCGCCGCGTCCCTGCGACCAGCCGGATTGTCCCGAGCCCGGGGAGTACCGCGCACCCAAGGACCGGGGACACCTGCAGGACTATCGCTGGTTCTGCCTGGGCCATGTGCGCGCCTACAACGCCGCCTGGGACTACTACAAGGGCCTCGAGCCCGGCGAGATCGAAGGCCATCTCCGCGCCGATGCCGGCTGGCAGCGCCCGACCTGGCCGCTCGGCCGGCTCGGCGCCGCCCGCCCGATCGACCCGGCACTGCTGCGCGATCCGCTCGGGCTGTTCCGCGCCGGCATGGGCGAGGCACCGCGGCGGACGCCGCGGGAAGAGGCGCCGCCCGAGCTCCGCGCGGCCCTCGACGTCCTCGACCTGACCTGGCCGCTCGACCAGCCGACGCTCCGCGCCCGCTACAAGGAGCTGGCCAAGCGCTTCCACCCCGACGCGAACGGCGGCAACCGTGACGCCGAGGAGCGGTTGAAGGATATCAACCGCGCCTACAGCCTGCTGCGCAAGCGCCTGGTGTCCCGCCCGCCAGCCATGGCGGCGGAACCTGCCTCCGCCGCCGGGTAGCCGAGGCCAGCGTCCCTGGCCTAGGATCACGCATTCGAACTGAGAGCACCGCACGACCATGAACAAGGTTGCGAACCTCGCCGAAATCCGTCCCACCTCGGCGATCGACGCCCCGGACATCACCGTCAAGGCGCGTGAGGTGTTCGGCGTCGACGCCGACCTCGAGGTGCCCGCCTTCTCGACCCGCACCGAGCACGTGCCGGAGCTCGACACCAGCTACCGCTTCGACAAGGAGACGACGCTCGCGATCCTCGCCGGCTTCGCCTTCAACCGCCGGGTGATGATCCAGGGCTACCACGGCACCGGCAAGTCGACCCATATCGAGCAGGTGGCGGCGCGCCTCAACTGGCCCTGCATCCGCGTCAACCTCGACAGCCACATCAGCCGCATCGACCTGATCGGCAAGGATGCGATCGTCCTCAAGGACGGCAAGCAGGTGACCGAGTTCCGCGAGGGCATCCTGCCCTGGACCTTGCAGCACCCCTGCGCGCTGGTCTTCGACGAATACGATGCCGGCCGCCCGGACGTGATGTTCGTGATCCAGCGCGTGCTGGAAGTGGAAGGCCGGCTGACGCTGCTCGACCAGAACCGGGTGATCCGCCCGCACCCGCAATTCCGCCTGTTCTCGACCGCGAACACGGTCGGGCTCGGCGACACCACCGGCCTCTATCACGGCACCCAGCAGATCAACCAGGGCCAGATGGACCGCTGGAACATCGTGGCCACGCTGAACTACCTGCCGCATGCGCAGGAGACCTCGATCGTGCTGGCCAAGCTCGGCGCCGAGGGCGATGCCAAGATGAAGAAGCAGGTGGAGGCGATGGTGGCTCTCGCCGACCTGACGCGCGCCGGCTTCATCGCCGGCGACATCAGCACGGTGATGTCGCCGCGCACCGTGATCACCTGGGCCGACAACGCCAAGATCTTCGGCGATGTCGGCTTCGCCTTCCGCCTGTCCTTCCTGAACAAGTGCGACGAGGCGGAGCGGCAGACGGTCGCCGAATACTACCAGCGCTGCTTCAACGAGGAGCTGCCGGCCGGCAGCCTGCTCAAGAAGGCCGGCTGAGCATGCCCGCCCGCTTCCTGCTGCACCACGCGCCGAAGTCGCGCTCGGAGCGCATCCTCTGGCTGCTGGAGGAGGCGGGCGCCGATTACGAGATCGCGGCCCACGACCTGGAGCAGGGCACGCAGAAGCGGCCGGACTTCCTGGCGATCAACCCCTTCGGCAAGCTGCCGGCGCTGATCGACCGCGGACCCGACGGCAGCTGGAACGCGGTCGTCACCGAGAGCGTCGCGATCTGCGCCTATGTCGCGGACGTCCTGCCGGAAGCCGGCCTGGCGCCTGCCATCGGCACGCCGGAGCGGGCGGCCTATGCGACCTGGCTCGCCTACGGCGCCGCGGTGCTGGAACCGGCCTTCGCCGACCTCGCCTTCCCGCGTGCCGCCGAGCCGCCGGCGCGGGCGATCGGCTGGCCGTCCTTCGCGCTCGCGCTCGATCGGCTCGAGGCGGCGCTGACGCCCGGCCCCTATCTGCTCGGGGAGCACTTCTCGGCGGCCGATCTGATGGTCGGCGGCCTGGTGCAATGGGCCGTGCAGTGGGGGAAGGCGACGCCGGGCCCGGCGACGGCGCGGTGCCTCGCCGCCCTCGATACCCGCCCGGCGCTGGTGCGCGCCCGGGGCCGCACGCCATGAGCGGCAAGCAGGACCTGACCCGGCAGGAGGAGTTCAAGCGCGCCACCGCCGGCGTGCTGCGCGCCATCGCGCATGCCGCGCCCGACGTGCAGGTCACCTACCAGCCGGGGCCCGGCGGCGTCGCCGGCAAGCGGGTGCGCCTGCCGCTGCCGACCCGCAGCCTGCCGCCGGCCGAGATGGCCAAGCTCCGCGGCGCCGCCGATGCCGCGGCGCTCAAGCTCCGCCACCACGACGAGAGCGTGCACGCGAACCGCGCGCCGGCCCGCCGGGAGGCCAAGGAGATCTTCGACGCCCTGGAGCAGGTCCGGGTCGAGAGCGTCGGCAGCGAGCACATGGCGGGCGTCGCCGCCAACCTTCGCGCCCGCCTCGCCGAGGAATGCGAGGCCGAGGGCTACGACCGCATGACGCGGAAGGACCAGCTGCCGCTGCCGGCAGCCCTCGGCCTGCTCGCGCGCGAACGGCTTTCCGGCCAGCCGGCACCGGCCGCCGCCCAGCGCGTGCTCGACCTCTGGCGCGGCACCCTCGGCGACGGCGCCGAGAAGGCGCTGCTCGAGATGGCGGGCGCCCAGCAGGACCAGGCCAATTTCGCCCGCGCCGCGCGCAAGCTGCTGGCGGCGATGGATCTGGCCGAAGCCGAGGTCGAAGCCGAATCCGAGGACCAGGAGGAAGGCGACGAGGGCGAGCAGAACAGCCCCGTCCAGGACCAGTCCGCCGAAGGCGAAAGCCAGGAGAAGGAGAGCGACCAGACCCTCGGCGCCCAGCCCGAGGCGATGCAGGGCGAGGCCGCCGAGGATGACGCCGAGGAGACCGAGGAAGACGGCGCCGCCGCCGAGGGCGACGACAAGCCGGGCGGCCCGCAGCAGCGGCGCGAGGTCGTGGAGACCGACGACGCCACCCGCTATCGCGCCTTCGCCACCAATTTCGACGAGATCATCGAGGCCGACGACCTCTGCGACCCGGAGGAGCTGGCGCGGCTCCGCCAGCAGCTCGACCAGCAGCTTTCGCACCTGCAGGGCGTCGTCTCCAAGCTGGCGAACCGGCTGCAGCGGCGGCTGCTGGCGCAGCAGCAGCGCGCCTGGGATTTCGACCTGGAGGAAGGCACGCTCGACGTCTCCCGCCTGGCGCGGATCGTCGCCAACCCGACCCATTCGCTCTCCTACAAGCGGGAGCGGGAGGCGGATTTCCGTGACACGGTCGTATCGCTGCTGATCGACAATTCCGGCTCGATGCGCGGGCGGCCGATCACCGTCGCCGCCATGTGCTCCGACATCCTGGCCCGCACGCTGGAGCGCTGCGCGGTCAAGACCGAGATCCTGGGCTTCACCACCCGCGCCTGGAAGGGCGGCCAGTCGCGCGAGCGCTGGGTGCAGGAAGGGAAGCCGCGCAATCCCGGGCGCCTCAACGACCTCCGCCACGTCGTCTACAAGGCGGCCGATGCGCCCTGGCGGCGGGCGCGCAAGAATCTCGGCCTGATGCTGCGCGAGGGGCTGCTCAAGGAGAACATCGACGGCGAGGCGCTCGACTGGGCCTACAAGCGCCTGCTCGCCCGGACCGAGCATCGCCGCATCCTGATGGTGATCTCGGACGGCGCGCCGGTCGACGACAGCACGCTCTCGGTCAATCCCGGCAACTACCTGGAGCGGCACCTGCGCAAGGTGATCGCCGATATCGAGGACCGCAGCATCGTGGAGCTGATCGCGATCGGCATCGGCCACGACGTGACCCGCTACTACCGGCGCGCGGTGACGATCGTCGATGCCGAGGAGCTGGGCGGCACGGTGATGAAGAAGCTCGCCGAACTGTTCGACGAGGATGCGGAAGCCGCCTGGCAGCGCGCCGCCGCGGAACGCGCGCCCCTCGTCGCGTAGCCCATGCTGTCGCGGCGTCGCCTGCTCGGGGCGACGCTCGCCGCCGCGGCGCTCGCGCCCACCGGCTGTGCTGCGGAAACTGTCCCGGCGACCGGGCGTCCGGTGGCGACGCCCTTCACGCTGCCGCCGGGATCAGGCGCGCTCGGCGGGCTCGAGCTCGATCGCGGGGCGATCGGCTTCGGCGGCTTCTCCGGCCTGCATCTGGACGCTGGTCTGCGGCTGACCGCGGTCAGCGACAGGGGCGGCTGGCTGAGCGCGCGGCTGGTGCTCGACGGGCTACGCCCCACGGGGCTCGCGGATCTCCGGCGCGGCCTGCTCCGCGACGGCGCCGGAAGGCCGCTGCGCGGGCGGGAGGCGGATGCGGAGTGCCTGGCGCGGCTGCCGGACGGCACCTGGCTGGTGGGGTTCGAGCGCTGGCACCGCATCCGCGCCTATCGGGAGCTCGACGGGCCGGGCGCCTATGCGGAGGCGCCGCCGGGGCTGGACGCGGCGCCGGCCAATGCCGGGCTCGAGAGCCTGGCGGTGCTGGCGGATGGGCGCTGGCTCGCGATCGCGGAGGGACTGCCGGGCACCGAAGCTGGAACCATGGCGGCCTGGATCGGCGGGCCCGGGCGCTGGACGCGGTTCGCCTGGCGGCCGGCGCCGGATTTCGTGCCGGTCGATGCGGCAGGGCTGCCGGATGGCGGGGCGCTGGTGCTGGAACGGCGCTTCAGCCTGTTCGGCGGCGGCTTCGAGGCGCGGCTGACCCGGGTGCCGGCGCCCGCACTCGCCACCGCCACGGACGGCACCGTGCTGCAGGGCGAGGCCCTGTTCTCGACCGCCGATGCGCTGCCGCGCGAGAACTGGGAAGGCGTGGCCGCCATCCGCCACGGCGAGGCGCTGCTGGTGGCGCTGATCACCGACGACAACGAGCGCAGCTTCCAGCGCAGCCTGGTCGCGATCTTCGCGCTGGAGGGATAGCCTACTCCGGCTCCCCCATCCGCGCATCGACGCCACTTTCGGCCAGCAGCGCGAACATCGCCCGCCCCGCCTCCTCCACCTGGGCCGCCTCGGCGCCCTTGGCGACCAGCGCGACGCCGCCGCCGTCGATCCGGTAGAACGGGTAGGAGCCGATATCGAGCGCCGGGAAGCGCGCCTGGATGGCCGCGAGCCCGGCCGCGATCGCGCCTTCCATGGCGCCCTTCGCATGCACCGCGGCCGAGAGGATCGGCGGGCCGCCGGCGAGCGTCGGCGCCAGGGTGGCGAACATCGCCTGCATGATCCGCGGCACGCCCGCCATGACGTGCACGTTGCCGATCGTGAAGCCGGGCGCGATCGACACGCCGTTGTCGATCAGCGTCGCCCCCCGCGGCATCGTGGCCATGCGCTGGCGCGCCGGGTTGAAATCCTCGGGCTTGCCCTGCCGCGCGTAATGCGAGGCGAGCCGTTCCCAGGCGACCGGGTGCGGCTCCCACGGCACGCCGAAGGCCTCGGCCATGCATTCGCTCGTGATGTCGTCATGGGTCGGGCCGATGCCGCCGGTCGTGAAGACGTGGTCGAATTTCTGCCGCACCTCGTTCACGGTCGCGACGATCGTCTCCCGCACGTCGGGGATGACCCGCACCTCGCGGAGCGGGATGCCGATATCGCCGAGGCCGGTCGCGATGAACTGGAGGTTCGCGTCGCGGGTGCGGCCCGAGAGCACCTCGTTGCCGATGATCAGCAGGCAGGCCGTCGGATTGGCCATGATGGTGACCCTCTTTCTTCGCCCTCAAACGCCGGGCGCGGCCTCTGGCCGCTTGGCTTTCGCCGGACGACCGGCGGGCCGCGTTCGCGGCCTCGGATCGGTCAAGTGAACCGATCCGTAGCATCAAAGGATATCGCGCAGCATCGCGACCAGCGGCACGTCGGCGGGCGGCATCGGGTAGCCGGCGAGCTTCTCGGCGCGGACCCAGGCGAGCGCCTGCCCTTCCCGCCCGGCGACGGTGCCGCGCCAGCGCCGGCAAAGATAGAGCGGCATCAGCAGATGGAACGCCTCATAGGCGTGGCTGGCGAAGGCGAAGGGCGCCAGGCAGGCCTCGGCCACGTCGATGCCGAGCTCCTCCTGCAATTCGCGGATCAGGGCCGCTTCCGGCGTCTCGCCCTCCTGCACCTTGCCGCCCGGGAATTCCCAGAGGCCCGCGAGCGGCTTGCCTTCCGGGCGCCGCGCCAGCAGCACCCGGCCATCGGCATCGATCAGCGCACAGGCGGCGACCAGCAGGATGCGCTTGCCGGGGGTCGACGCCGCGGCGGGTTCGGCCAAAGCCGGCCTGTCCAGATCCTCCCGCCCCGCCTCGAACAGGCGCACCGGCATCGTCCCGCCGCGGGAGACGAAATCCTGCTGGCCGGTGCCGGTCTCGCGGAAGCCGATGCGGCGCAGCAGCCCGGCCGAGCGGGCATTGTCGGCCAGCGTGCTGGCGACCACGCGCTCGATCGGCAGGTTCGCCAGCGCCCAGCGCAGCATGCGCCCGGCCGCCTCGGCGCCGGCGCCATGGCCCCAGAAGCGCCGCCCGACCCAGTAGCCGAGCTCCGCCCGGACCCCGTTCGGCTCCCGCGTGATGCCGACGCAGCCGACCAGCATCTCCTGCCCGCCTTCCTCGCCGGTGATCGCCAGGTGCCAGGCGCTGGCGTCGGCCATCTGCAGGACGGTGGAGGCGATCCATTCCTCGGCCAGGCCGCGCGGATAGGGGAACGGCACCCGCGCCAGCATCTTCGCCACCTCCCAGTCATTGACCAGGCGGTGCAAAGCCGGCGCGTCCCCGGCACGCAATGCGCGAAGGGTGAAGCGCTCGGTGCGGAGCGGGGCGAATCCCGCGGCCTCGGGGACGGCGTCGGTCATGGCGGCAGTGGCAGCAACGGATGAAAGCGCGGTCCTGTCAACGCGGCCCGGCTCCTCAGGAGCCCTCGAGCTGCCTCGACGCCGCCTGCCCCGCCTCCGGCAGCAGCAGCGATGACCGGGTGATCAGGCCGCCCCGCAGCAGCACGGTCTTCCCGACGCTGCCGGGATTCTCCTCCTGGAGGCAGTCGAGGGCGGTGCGGACCAGCTCCTCGACCGGCTGCCGGATGGTGGTCAGCCGGTAGGGGAAGCGCTCGCCTTCGGCGATGCCGTCGAAGCCGACGATCGAGATATCGTCCGGCACGCGGACCCCATGCTCCGCGAGCTTGTCGATCACGCCCATCGCCATGAAGTCGTTCACGACGAAAGCGGCCTCGGGGCGTTCGGCCGGCGGCGTCGCGAGCAGGAGCTCCGCCGCCTGCTGCCCCGCGGCATAGGTCGAGAGCGCGCGGTCGTCCCTCCCGATCACGATCTGCCGGAACAGCCCGATCGAACGCTCCTCCAACCTCTCGATGAAACCGCGCTCCCTGTACAGGACCGGCGTCGTACGGCCACTGCCGCGGAGCATGGCGATGCGCCGGTAACCGGCGTCGAGGACGAGATCCGCAAGGCGCGCGGCACCGGCGACATGGTCGCAGGTGACGCAGGTCGTCGCATCGTTCGCCGCCCGGTTCATCAGCACGGTCGGGATCCGGCGGATGCGCAGCAGCTGCGCCATGTCGGCGGAGAGTGGTGCGGTGGTGATCACGCAGCCTTCGATGCCGCGGCGGATCATCGCCGAGCGCGCGCCATCCTCGAGGATGTCCTTCTCGCCGTCCAGCAGGACGATGCGCTTTCCGCGCCGCGCCGCTTCGGCCAGCATGAGCCGCAGCAGCCAGCCGACATACGGATTGGCCATGGCACCGACGACCAAGCCGATGGCACCGACCGACGATCCGGCCTGCATCCTCGGATTCAGCTGCGACGCGTAGTCGAGCTCGTTCGCCTTGCTCCGGATCCGGTCCGTGGTTTCTCCGCTGATGCGTGGATCGCCGCGCAAGGCACGGGACACCGTTGCCGGAGAGACACCCGTCGCGGCGGCAATCATCGCGATGGTCGCCCGCTTCATCGGTGGTCACGCCTCGCGACGGGGATCGGGCGAAGGCGCGCGATCACGGCCGGCGCGACCCGTCACCGGCGAGGCCGACCGACGACCGCTCGAGGAGGTCCCCCTGCAGCAGGACGGTCCTGCCTGCCAGGCCGGCCGGCTCGGTCAGCATCAGATCGAGTGCGGTCCGCACCATGGCCTCCATCGGTTGGCGGAGCGTCGTCAGCCGGTAGGGAAAGCGCTCGCCCTCCGGGATGCCGTCGAAGCCCACCACCGATATGTCGTCCGGCACCGCGGTCCCGTGCCGGCGGAACGTGTCGATGATGCCGAGGGCGATCACGTCAGCCAGCGCGAAGACGAGCTCGGGCCGCCGCGCCCGCGGCATCTGCAGGATGAGGCGGGCGGCCTCCTCGCCATCGGCGTAGAGCGAGCTTTCGAGGTTCTGCCGGCCGACGAGGATGAGCTGCGCCGGCGGCGCGTCGGCCTCCGCCAGGCGGTCGATGAAGCCCCTTTCGCGGTCGCGGATCGCCGAGGTGCGCGCTTCCCAGGACACCAGCGCGATCCGCCGGTGTCCGGAGCGGAGAACGAGTTCCGCCAGGCGGCCGGCGCCGGCTTCGTTGTCGCAAAGGACCGACGCCGTGCGGTCTTCCGCCGAGCGGTTGATCATCACGGCCGGAATCCCGTGATCGTGGAAGATGTTGGCCATCCGGGACTGCAGGTTCGCGGTGGTGATGATGCATCCGGCGAGACCCGGGAGCGCAGTGCCGCCGAGCAGATCCTGGGGCGTCAGGAACACGAGCTGCTTGCCGCGCTCGACCAGTTGACCCGCCAGCTCCGTCAACATCCAGCTGAAGTAGGGATTCTCGAGCGGGCCGAGGACGACGCCGACGGCGGTGCTCGACGCGCCGCTCGCGCCCCGTGCGGCGGCCGGCGTCATCAGGTAGCCGAGTTGGCGGGCCGCCGCCTCCACCCTGCTCCGGGTCACCGGGTCGACCCGCGCATGGCCCCTGAGGGCGCGTGAGACCGTCGGGACGGAGACGCCGACGGCAGCAGCGATAGCGTTCAGCGTCGGACGCTTCATGCAACAGGAGTTCTCGACACGACATCATGCTCTTAGGGGACGACAGCTTCCTGCAATAGACCCGTCATGGCGCCGGGCGATCATTTTCATACCAGCCTTGGGTGGAATGTATGTGTGCGTAAAAATTTTCACGTAATTTACCGGAATTATTCTCTTCATTGCATGAAAACAGATCACCGGACTCAAGGTTGAGCTCCTAAATGTGAAGCAAGCCTGCCACAGCGGTGCCAGGATCGCCTGGCATTGGGGCAGGGCCGTCGGATTTTCTGCGGAAAGAGTTGCGCAACCTTTGTGTCGCATTATGATCTGGATACCGCCGCTGCAACGACCCCTGCGTGCAAAGGATTGCACATGCCCCGTGGTGCATCGAAAACGATGGAGCTGCGAATCGACGGCGCCGATCCGGGCGCCGCGATGCGGATGGTCGTCGACCTGTTCGAAGAAGCGACCGGCAACGTCCTCCGCGCCGTGGGCGGGGTGTCCAATGCGCTGCGCATCGAGGAACAGGACGGCCTACGGTCCTGGATCGAGCACCGCAGAGAGCGGCTGCTGCGGACCGCGGACGCGCGCGCCAAGGCCGACCAGCTGATCCGGACGGAGAATGCGCGCATCGCCGCCAGCGTCGTCGCGATCGCGCCCACGATCCTGAGCGGCTGCGTACCCGAGAAGCAGGCGGATGCCGCGGCGGCGATCGGCGACGCCGCGGCGTCGCTCGAAGCCGGTGCCACCCGTCTCAGCGAGCGGATGTTCGCGGTCGCGCTGCTGATCCGCGATGCCTGCACCGAGACGGAACGATCCTACCACGCCGCCATCGGCATCCAGGATACCGGCGGTGCCCTTTCGGCGGCCGAACTGCGGCTGCTCAACCGCTCCACCAACACCCTGGTCGACAGGATCGCGCGCAGCATCGCCGTCACCGGGACGGAGATCGCCGCGGCCGTCGCCCGCGCCCGATACGCCACCCGAACCCTCTCCTGACCCCCCCCAAAGAACGGTATGGACCCCATGATCATCGCAAGACCCGAAGCCCAGGCCTCCAGCGCCCAGAGCAGCTCGACGCCCCGGGCGCCGCGGATCGCGGACATCATCACCCTCTTCGAGCACGTCGTCGGCAACATCGGCAGCGCGCCGGTGCTGACCTTCATGAGCGACGACATCATCGATCTGGCGGCGAACGACTTCGACCGGGTCCAGGCGAGCGCGAGCCCGGTCTTCGGCCGGCTCGAGGTCGACTTCCTCGGGATGATGGCCGAGGAAGCGAATGCCGTCACCGCCGTCCTGGACTACTACAGGGGCAAGGTGTCCTCGCTGCCGCAGGACGCCGCCGCGGGCGATGCCGCCGTCGCCGCGGTCATCCTGGCACAGGCGGCCGCAACGCTCGGAAGGCGAATCGGCGATCTCGGCCGCGGGATAGAGACGGCGAACCGCCTGTTCGCGGACATCCTCGCCAGGCTCGGCGAACGCCGTCGCAGCGGCGTCGCGGTGACGGCCGACGAGATCCGGCTGGTGCTGGCGCCGGTCAAGGCGACGCTCGACAGGATGCAGCAGGAGGTCCAGGCGCTGCGCGCCGAGATGGCGGCCGCGATTGCCGCCGCGCGGCACGCCGCCGCCGCCCGCGCCCCGATCCTGACCCTGTCCGCGCTGCCGTCCGCGAGCTGAGGGTGACGGAGGTCCCGGCACCTTCCGCGGCCGGGCGGATCCGGCACGACGATGCGCTGTACCGATTGTTGGTGCAGGGCGTCACCGACTACGCGATCTGCATGCTCGACCCCGGCGGCCGGGTCATCAGCTGGAACGCCGGCGCCGAGCGTGCCAAGGGCTACCGCGCCGAGGAGATCCTCGGCCGGCACTTCTCCCGCTTCTACACCGAGGAGGATCGCGCCATCGCCCTGCCGCAGCAGGCACTCGCCACCGTGCTCCTCGAGGGCAGGTTCGAGGGCGAGGGCTGGCGCTGCCGCCGCGACGGTTCCCGCTTCTGGGCCCATGTCGTCATCGACCCGATCCGCGACGAGAGCAGCGCGCTGATCGGCTTCGCCAAGATCACCCGCGACCGGACCGAATACCGCCGGCAATCCGACAAGCTCCGCCGCATCACGGCGACGCTCGACCTCGCACTCGCCAACATGTCGCAGGGCCTATGCCTCTTCGACGGCAACGAAAGGCTGCTGCTCGCGAATGATCGCTGCCGCGAGAAGCTCGGTCTCGAGGAGGGCGCGCTCGCGACCGGTGCGACCCTCACCGACTTCCTGTGGCTGATGCTGGCCTCGCCGGAGCGCGGGCACGCGGCGACGGCCGCCGCCGTCCGCGAGGCCCGCGCCGCGCACCTGGCCCAGATGGGCGGCGCCATCGGCACCGTCACCAACGACGTCGCCTGGCACGGCCGTGCCCTGGTGATCAGCCATCGCGCCTTGCCCGACGGCGGCTGGGTTTCGACCATCGACGACGTCACCGACCGCCGCCGGATCGAGGACCGCATCCGCCACCTCGCGCATCACGACACGCTGACCGAGCTGCCGAACCGCGTCACCTTCCACGCCCGCCTCTGCGCCGCCTTGGCCGGCGAGGCGGTCCCGGCGCCGTGCGCCCTGCTCCATATCGACCTCGATCGCTTCAAGCCGGTCAACGACACGCTCGGCCACGCCGCCGGCGACGCCGTGCTCCTGGCGATCGCCGCCCGCATCCGTGCCCAGCTCCGCCCGCACGATGCCGCCGCCCGTCTCGGCGGCGACGAGTTCGCCACCCTGATGGCCGATTGCGGCAGCCTCGCCGAGGCCGGCGTGCTGGCCGACCGCCTGATCCGCGACATCGCCCGCCCGATCGCCGTCGAGGGTCATCAGGTCGTCATTGGCGCCAGCATCGGCATCGCGCTGGCGCCCCAGCACGGCCTCGACCCCGACCTCCTGCTCCGCAACGCCGATCTCGCCCTCTACCGCGCCAAGGAGGCCGGGCGCGGCTGCCATCGCATCTACGAGCCGGGCATGGAGCTCGTCGTGCAGCAGCGCGGCGCGCTGGAGCGCGACCTGCGCGCAGCTCTCGCGGATGGCGAGTTCGCACTGCACTACCAGCCGATCGTCGACACCGGCGCGGCCGCCGTCACCGGCTTCGAGGCGCTGCTGCGCTGGACCAGCCGGACCCGCGGACAGGTGCCGCCCGCCGCGTTCATCCCCTTCGCCGAGGAGATCGGCCTGATGGCCGAGATCGGCGACTGGGTGCTGCGCACCGCCTGCCGGGAAGCCGCCGCCTGGCCGCATGCGCTCAAGGTCTCGGTCAACCTCTCGCCGACCCAGTTCCGCCAACCGGATCTCGCCGCGCGCGTCGCCGAGGCGTTGCGGGAGAGCGGCCTGCCGGCGGCGCGGCTGGAGCTGGAGCTGACCGAGACCGCGATGATCGACGACCTGCCGCGGGCGACGGCGGCGCTGCACGCGCTGCGCAACCTCGGCGTCGACATCGCGATGGATGATTTCGGCACCGGCTTCTCCTCGCTGAGCTTCCTGCACACGCTGCCCTTCACGCGGATCAAGATCGACCGCAGCTTCGTGCGCGACCTCGGCGTGAAGCCGGAAGCGGTCGCGATCATCCGCGCCGTCACCCGCCTCTGCGACGGGCTCGGCGTCTCCGCGACCGCGGAGGGGGTCGAGACCGAGCGGCAGCGCGACATGCTCCGCGCCGAAGGCTGCCGGGAGATGCAGGGCCTGCTGATCGGCGCGCCGGTGCCGGCCGCCGAGGTGCCGGGCTGGCGCGCGGCCCCGGGCCTTGCCGGGACGTTGCCGGCCCCGGACGGGCATGGGATATGCGTGGCCTGAAGGAAATCTCCGAAGGGCATGGCCGTCGACCGCAAACCCGCCAGGCCGGATGCGCCGCCAGCCGAGCTCCCCCTGACCGACCGCGCCTATGCCGAGCTCGAGGAGCTGATCGTCACGCTGCGGCTGCCGCCCGGCGCCGTGCTGTCCGAGCAGGCGCTGGCCGAGCGGCTGGCGATCGGCCGCACGCCGATCCGGGAAGCGCTGCAGCGGCTGGCGCGCGACGGGCTGGTCGACATCCTGCCGCGGCGCGGCGTGCTCGTCTCCGCGATCGACCTCCGCGCCCAGCTCCGGCTGCTCGAAGTGCGCCGCGTGCTGGAACGGCTGATGGCCCGCAGCGCCGCCGGGCGCGCGACGGCGCCGGAGCGGGCGGCCTTCGCCCGCATCGCCCTCGGCATGCGCCGAAGTGCGGAGCGGGAGGACGATCTCGCCTTCATGCGCCTCGACAAGGACTTCAACGCGCTGCTCGCCGAGGCCGCGCACAACGAGTTCGCGCTGCGCTCGATGGGCCTGATCAACGGCCTGTCGCGCCGCTTCTGGTACCAGCATTACAAGCAGGCCGCCGACCTGCCGCTGACGGCGCGGCTGCATGCCGAGGTCGCGGAGGCGATCGCCGCCCGCGATCCGGACCGCGCCGGCGACGCCGCCGACCGGCTGGTCGACTACATCGAGAGCTTCGCGCGCTCGACACTTTAAGCCTGGCGCAGCGCCGCGATAGCGGCGTCGATATCGGCGCCGGTCATCTCCCAGTCATTGTCGAAATTGGCGACCACCTCGCGCATGAAGGCGCCGTGCAGCGTCGCGGCCGCCGCGGCATCGCCGAGATGCTCGAACAGCAGCGCGAAGGCGAGCTGCGCCGGCTCGGGTCCCTCATAGCTCCATTCGAAGCCGTGGTCGGTCAGCCGGAGCCTGTCGTCATGCGGTGACAAGGGCGCCCCGTCGACGAGCACGACGATGCCGTCGATGGTGCGGTCGCCGGTGAAAACCTTCACTTCGACGATCCCGGCCCTGCCTTCGTGACCTCGGGGAAGACCCACATCGCGATCGGCGCGAAGATGCCGAGGAAGGCGATGGCGTAGCCCGGGCCGCTGCGCCCGAGATGGAGCATGAAGGCGTAGCCCGCGGCCGCGGTCAGCACCCAGGCGAGGGAGAGCAGCAGCTTGACGCGGTGCGGCATCAATCGGCCCCGGCGGCAGGCTGCCCGACGCGCGGCATCTGCGCGACGCGCGGCGTCCGCGAGGTCCGGCGCATGTCGGTCTTCACGTGGCGGTCGCTGGCGCCGTTGAACACGTGCCCGAGCAGGCCGCGATCGAGGTCGGAGGTGCCGAAGGCCCAGTCCATGATCGGGAAGGTCAGGTTCATGTTCCGCTCCATCATGATCGACTGGTTGTGGTGCGCGGCGTGATGGCGACGAATCGTGTTCACGAAGGGCATGTGGCGGACGAACCAGTTGTCCTCCACGTGGCAGCAGAAATGCATGAACTCGTAGATCAGGTACATCGCGGTGGTGCTCGCGATCAGCAGCCAGCCGACATTGGCCGAAACTGCCACGCCCGCGAGGATGGCGGGCGGGATCGACATCAGCGTGAACACCACCAGCGCATAGGGCGGGAAGAAGGTGACGCGCCAGTCGTGATGATCGGCGAAGCGCATCTCGCGCTCGGTGAAGAACTGATGGTGCATCAGCGTGTGGCGGCTGTAGACCGCGCGGAGCAGCGGGATGTTGGACGGCCGGTGCATGACGTAGCGGTGCACCGCCCATTCGAAGAAATTGGCAGCGAGGAACACCACCGGCACCGTCAGCGCCTCCCACCAGCGGAGCGCCTGGACGTTGGCGAGATAGACGTAGAGTGCGGTGACGCCGATCACGTAGATCAGCACGACATGCAGCCAGCCATTGTACCAGCCGGCCACGCGGTCCCGGTAGCCGGCGCGGTAGCGGCGCTGCCGCTCCGCCATGGGTGTCGCCGGGAGTTCCATCTTGTGCTCCGACCGCTGCCATCGTGATATATCAGTAGCACATCAGGAGGGAGAGGCAAGCTCCCTGGCAACGGCGCGGTCCGCCGCCGGAGGCATGGAGAAATCGGGCAGCGACAGCACGGCGAGGATCATCTCCGCCGGCGCCGTCAGCCGCACCCGCTCCCCCGGCGCGATCTCGGCGGCGCTGCCGGTCCGCAAGGCCTGCCCGTCCGCCTCCCCCGCACCCGACAGCACGTAGAGGAGGGTGCGGGCCGGCCCCCCCTCCTCCGCCGTCCCGCTGGGCCGGATGCGGCGCTGCCCGATCCGGACGCCGCGCTCCGTCAGCCGCCCGAGGTCGCGCCGGGCGACCCCCGGCCCGTCCTCCAGCCACGCGAAAGCCTCCGGGTCCATCAGCACGGGCGCGCGGAAGCGCGGCGCCGGATAGGCGACCGGCTTGCCCATGACCTGCTGCCACACCGCTTCGTACCCGTCCTGGTTCCGCTTCACGCCCGGCGGCAGGTTGGTGTCCTTGTCGCGGAAGAAGATGCCGTCGCGGAAGCTGCCGAGCTTCGCCAGTTCCGCCGCCCCGGCGAAGAGCGCCTCATAGGGCATGAAACCCGACCCGGTCGGCGCGCCGGATTGCAGCAGCAACTGGTCGGACGGCCCGTCGGCCGCGATCGCGTAATAGGTCCCTTCCCCGTAATAGCCGACCTCGCCCGGCCGGAGCATGTCGGCCTTGCCGTCGCCGAAGGCGCCGGTGAGCTGCCAGCGGACCTGGTCGAAATTGTGCCGGTGGCGCGGCGCCTCGTAGCGCGTCTCGACCCGGGCGATGGACAGTTCGTAGCAATCCGGCGCGCCCGCCATGCCGGTCAGGAGGTGCTTGAAGGTGATGCCGGCCTCGCGGTGCCGGGTGCGGGGAATGGTGAAGGGGATCTCGTCGCCATGGACCACGCGCATCGCTTCCCTCCAGGATCGTAGGACGATATTGTAGGGTGGACATGCTGGATACCGCAACGCCGTCCCGCGTCGATCAACTCGCCTTCGCCATCCGGCAGAGGGTGGTCGATGGCGCCTATGCGCCCGGCCAGCGGATCGTGGAGGCCAGCCTGGCTGCCGAAACCGGCGTCTCCCGCGGCGTGGTGCGGGAGGCGTTCCGGCGCCTGGCGGCGGAGGGCGTGCTGGAGCTCTCGCCGCATCGCGGCGCCGCGGTGCGCCGGCTCGCCCGCGCCGATGTCGAGGCGGTGGCCGCGGTGCGGGAGGCGCTGGAGGGCATGGCCGCCCGGCTCGCCGCGCGCGCGGCGCCCGCTGCCGCGGAACGGCTGGATGCCTCGATGGCGGCCCAGCACGCGGCGGAGGCGGCGGACGACCCGGTGGGCGCCTTCGCGCGGGAGAACCTCGGCTTCCACGGCATCGTCCTGGATCTCGCCGGCAACCCCCGCCTCATCGAAGCCCTGCGCCCCGTCGCCATGCCGCTGTCCCGCCTGACCTATGCGCGCCTGCTGGACCGCGCGGCGCGGGAGCGGGCGCGGCAGGAGCATGCGGCGGTCGTCCGGGCGCTGGCCGCCGGCGACGGCGCGGCGGCCGAGGCCGCCATGCGGGCCCATGTCCGGTCCGCCTCCGACGCGCTGCTCCGCCTGCCGTCGCCGCTCCTGGCGTGACCCGCAACGATGCGAGGCCGCAGAGACGGCCCGCCGAGGAGGAGATGATGCACCGACGCCCGCTTCTTCTTGCCGCGCTGGCCGCGACCGCCGGCACGGCCCGGGCCGACGGGCTGCCGCGCGGGCCCTTCCGCATCGTCAGCGGCTTCGGGGCAGGCGGCTCCGTCGACACCCTCGCCCGCTTCCTGGCCCGCCTCGGCAGCGAGCGGACCCGCCGCACCTTCGTGGTGGAGAACCGGCCGGGGGCCGGCGGCACCCTCGGCGCCGCCGCCGTGGCGCGGTCGGCCCCGACCGGGGAGACGCTGCTGATCGGCGAGCTCGGGACCGTCGTCACCGCGCGGACGATCTTCCGGGACCTGCCCTATGACCCGCAGGCCGACCTGGTCCCGGTGATCCTCGGGGCGACGCAGCCCATCGTCCTGACCACCGCGGCAGGGGCGGCGTCGCTGCCCGAGCTGATCGCCCGCGCCCGCGCCAACCCCGGCCGGGTGACGCACGGGGCAGCGGGCCTCGGGAACCTCACCCAATTGCTCGGCGCCGAGTTCAGCCGGCTCGCCGGGATCGAGATGACGGACGTCCACTACCGCTCCGGCGGGGAGGGCGTGACGGCGCTGCTCAAGGGCGAGGTGGATCTGTCCTTCTTCGCCCTCGCGACCGCGCTGCCGCATCTGCGCGCCGGCACGGCACGGGCGCTGGCGGTGCTGGAGCCCGCCCGCCTGCCGGAGTTCCCGGATCTGCCGGCGGCGGTCGAGACGCTGCCGGGCCTGACCGGAAATTTCTGGTACGGCCTGCACGCGCCCGCCGCGACGCCGCCCGCCACGGTCGCCGCCCTGAACGCGGCCTTCGCGGATGCGCTGCGCGACCCGGAGGCGACGCACCTCCTCTCCGCCGCCGGTTTCCGCGTCGGCGGCGGCACCCTGTCGGACTACGCTGCCCTGATCGCACGGGAGCGGGCGACCTGGCTCCCGGTGGTCCGGCGCCTCGGCCTGGAGGCCAGCGGCGGGCGCTGATCGTCACTTCAGGTCGAGGTTGGCGTGCGCCGAGCAGCCGAATGCGTGCAGATCACTCGGCGATGGCGGAGAGGGCGATTCCGTGGGGCTCACCATTGCCAATTGGCGATTTCAGGACCGCGCTCCGCCGGCTATCGGTGAGGTGCAGCAAGCGCTCAGCAATGCGACCAGTCTTCAGGTCGACCGTGGGAATGACGAGCGCTCGCTTTCGATCCCGCTGATCCGACAACTGCTCTTGGGCTGGGAGTACGAGGGCAACGCGCTGACGCTGCACGGCTTCATGCCGGCCCATCCCTATCTTTGGGAAAATCTGGATGGCGCCATGACCGAGCTGGGCGGATCGCGCGGAACGCACCCTGCTGGGTGGCAGCCGCGGCAAGCGCACAAGCGCCTCAGATGCCGGTGGGAGAGATTGCCCCCGCGAGACCGCTGGCTGCTTCGGCGTCCCCCGATCCTCGCATGGCGACCTTTCGACCGGTGGCTGTCGGAGGATCATCCGAAGGCGTGATTCAACTCCGATAACTGCCGTTGATATCGATGTATCCGTGCGTCAGGTCGCAGGTCCAGACGGTGGCCTTGCCGCGGCCGAGCCCGATATCGACGGTGATCGCGACCTCGCGGCCCTGCATGTGGGCGACGACCGGCGCCTCGTCGTAGCCCGGGATCACCTCGCCGTCGCGCGCCATCCAGGTGCCGCCGACGGCGACCGACAGGCGGTCGCGGTCGGCAGGCTCGCCCGCCTTGCCGACCGCCATGACGATGCGGCCCCAATTGGCGTCCTCGCCGGCGATCGCGGTCTTCACCAAGGGCGAATTCGCGATGCTCATGCCGATCCGGTGCGCCGACTTGGCGGACACCGCGCCGGTCACGTCGATGCGGATCAGCTTCTGCGCCCCCTCCCCGTCGCGCGCCACCATCAGCGCCAGGTCCATCAGCACCTCGTTCAGGGCGCGGGCGAAATCCTTGAGCATGGCGCCGCCTTCGGCCGGCACCCGCGCATGCTTCGCCTGGCCGGTCGCGAACAGCAGCACCGTGTCGGAGGTCGAGGTGTCGCTGTCGACGGTCACGCAGTTGAAGCTCGGCCCGATGCCCTTCGCCAGCAGCGCCTGCAGCACGCCCGCCGGAATCTTCGCATCCGTCGCCAGGAAGCTCAGCATCGTCGCCATGTCGGGCGCGATCATGCCGCTGCCCTTGGCGATGCCGGCGATGGTGACCGTGGTCTCCCCGATCAGCGCGGTGCGGACCGCGCCCTTCGCGAAGGTGTCGGTGGTCATGATGGAATGCGCCGCGGCCGCCCAGCCATCCGCCTCCAGCCGTCCGTGCAGGCCGGGCAATGCCGCGGTCAGCACCGCGGTCGGCAGCCGCTCCCCGATCACGCCCGTCGACGCCAGGAACACCTCGCGCGGCTTGCAGCCGGCGAGCTCCGCCATCACCCGCGCGGTCTCGGCGCAGGTCTCGCGCCCGGCCTTGCCGGTGAAGACGTTGGAATTGCCGGCGGTGACCACCAGCGCGCGGGCGCGGCCGCCCTTCAGCGCGTCCCGGCACCAGTCGACCGGGGCGCCCGGGCATTGGTTCTTCGTGAACACGCCGGCGGCCGTGGTGCCGGCCGGGAAGACCATCATGGTCACGTCCTCCCGCGTCTTGTAGCGGATGCCGGCCGCGGCGGCGCCGAGCGTCACGCCGGCGATCGGCGGCATCGCCGGCAGCGGCAGGGCAAGCGGAGACACGGGCAGATCCTTGCCGGCCATCGGGCGACCTCGTTCAGCGGCGGGGGATGGAAGGAACGGCGCCGCCGCGGCCGGGCGGGGCCGCAGGCGCCGGCGGCTCGGCGCGGTCGGTCGGGCGCTCGGCGCTGCCGTCCATGTTGAAGCGCTCGATGCGGGCGGTCGCGCGGATGCGCTCGACCGTCGCGTTGACCTCCTCCTCGAAGAGCTGCTGGCGGATCCGGTCCCGCGCTTCCTCGAAGGGCTCCGGCGGCGCGGTCCGCCGCTCCTCGACGCGGATCACGTGCCAGCCGAAGGGGGTGCGCACCGGGTTCTCGCTGACCTGGCCGGGCTGCAGCGCGAAGGCGGCTTCGGCGAATTCCGGCACCAGGTCGCCGCGCTTGAAGAAGCCGAGGTCACCGCCCTCCCGCGCGCCGGGGCCGGTGCTGCGGCGCGTCGCGACGGCGGCGAAATCGGCCCCGCCCCGCACTTCGCGCAGCGCTTCCCGCGCCTCGCTCTCGGTCGCGACCAGGATGTGGCGCGCATGCACCTCCTCCTCCGCCGCGCGGCCGCCGAGGTCGCGGTCGTAGCGGCGGCGGATCGCGGCCTCGTCCACCCGGCTCGCGACCTCCCGCCCGATCAGCGCCTGGGCCAGCTCCTGCTCCTCGGCGCGGCGGATGCGGGCCTGGATCGCGGGATCGCGATCGAGCCCGGCGCGGCGGGCGGCGCCGACGATCGCCCGGCTGCTGATCAGCTGATCGAGGATCAGCGGCATCACCACCTGCGGCGGCGCGCCGCGCAGCTCCTCCGGCAGGGCGCGGGCCATGGCCATGACCTCGGAGAGGGTGATCGCCTCCCCATCGACGCGGGCGACCACCGGGTCTCCCGGTGGCGTCGCCGGCTGGATCGGCGCGAGGCCAGGCGGCTGCTGCGCCATCGCCGCGGGCGCCAGCGCGAGAGCAGCGAGCAAGGCGGCGGCAGGAAGCCGGTTCAAGCGCATCGGGGCCTCTGGTCAGGGTCGCGCGGACCATGGCCGAAGCCGCACAGCGCGACAAGCGCCCCCGAATTGACCTTGCCCCCCTGCCCGCCTATCTGTCCGGGGCCGCGCCCAAGCCGCGCCGCATACCGGCCGGAGAGCCCCAGCCCTCATGCTTTCTTCCATGTTCTCGGGCCTTGCCCGCAACCTTTTCGGCAACAGCAACGACCGCGTGCTGAAGCGCCTGAAGGCACGGGTGCCCGCCATCAATGCGCTGGAGCCCAGCTTCGAGGCGCTCTCCGACGAAGCGCTCCAGGGCAAGACCGCCGAGTTCCGCGCCCGGCTCGAGAAGGGCGAGACGCTCGACGACCTGCTGCCGGAAGCCTTTGCCACGGTGCGGGAAGCGGCGAAGCGCGTGCTCGGCATGCGCCATTTCGACGTGCAGATGATCGGCGGCATGGTCCTTCACGAAGGCAAGATCGCCGAGATGAAGACCGGCGAAGGCAAGACGCTGGTCGCGACGCTGCCGGTCTACCTGAACGCGCTGCCGGCCCGCGGCGTGCACGTCGTCACCGTCAACGACTACCTCGCGACCCGTGACAGCGAATGGATGGGGCGCGTCTACGGCTTCCTCGGCCTCACGACCGGCGTCATCGTCCACGGCCTGAACGACGACCAGCGGCGCGACGCCTATGCCCGTGACGTCACCTACGGCACCAACAACGAATTCGGCTTCGACTACCTCCGCGACAACATGAAGTACCGGCTGGACGAGATGACCCAGCGCGACTTCGCCTATGCGATCGTGGACGAGGTCGACAGCATCCTGGTCGACGAGGCGCGGACGCCGCTGATCATCTCCGGCCCCACCGACGACACCTCCGACCTCTATCGCCGCGTCGACCTGGTGATGAAGGAGCTCGTGCAGGACAAGGAGAGCTTCGACAAGGACGAGAAGCAGCGCACCGCCTCGCTGACCGAAGCCGGCAGCGAGCGCGTCGAGGAGATGCTGCGGGAGGCCGGCATCCTGGAGGAGGGCAACCTCTACGACATCCAGAACGTGACGGTGGTGCACCACGTCAACCAGTCGCTCCGCGCGCATGCCCTCTTCAACCGCGACATCGAGTACATCGTCCACCAGGACAAGATCGTCATCATCGACGAGTTCACCGGCCGCATGATGGAAGGCCGGCGCTATTCCGACGGGCTGCACCAGGCGCTGGAGGCCAAGGAAGGCGCCACCATCCAGCCGGAGAACCAGACGCTCGCCTCCATCACCTTCCAGAACTACTTCCGCCTGTTCCCGAAGCTCGCCGGCATGACCGGCACGGCGGCGACCGAGGCGGACGAGTTCGCCGAGATCTACAAGCTCGACGTCGTCGAGATCCCGACCAATGTCGAGGTTGCGCGTCTCGACGGCGACGACGAGGTCTACCGGTCGGCGGAGGAGAAGTACGCCGCCGTCGCGACCCTGATCGACGAGGCGCGCACCCGCGGCCAGCCGTGCCTCGTCGGCACCACCAGCATCGAGAAGTCGGAGGTGATCTCCGAGCTGCTCAAGAAGAAGGGCGTGCCGCACCAGGTGCTGAACGCCCGCTACCACGAGCAGGAAGCCGGCATCGTCGCCCAGGCCGGGCGGCCGGGTGCCGTCACCATCGCGACCAACATGGCCGGCCGCGGCACCGACATCCAGCTCGGCGGCAATGCCGACATGCTGGCCCGCCAGGATGCCGGCAGCGGCGAAGGGCCGGAGTTCGAGGCCGCACTCGCCCGTCACAAGGCGGAGGTCGAGGCGGTGCGGCCGCAGGTGCTGGCGGCCGGCGGCCTCTTCGTCATCGGCACCGAGCGGCATGAATCGCGGCGCATCGACAACCAGCTCCGCGGCCGCTCCGGCCGTCAGGGCGATCCGGGCGCGTCGCGCTTCTTCCTCTCGCTCGAGGACGACCTGATGCGCATCTTCGGGTCGGACCGCATGGGCGGCATGCTGCAGCGCCTCGGCCTCAAGGAAGGCGAGGCGATCGTCCATCCCTGGATCAACAAGGCGCTGGAGCGGGCGCAGAAGAAGGTCGAGGCGCGGAACTTCGACACCCGCAAGAACCTGCTGAAATACGACGACGTGATGAACGACCAGCGGAAGGAGGTCTACGCCCAGCGTCGCGCCTTCATGCTGGCGGACGACGTCGCCGAGACGGTCGCCGAGATGCGCCGCGAGGCGATCGAGGAGATGGTCGCCCGCGCCATCCCGGAGAATGCCTATCCCGAGCAATGGGACCTGCCGGCGCTGGAAGCCGCGGTGCAGGAGACGCTCGGCCTCGCGCTGCCGGTCGCCGACTGGGCGCGGGAAGAGGGCATCGACGACGAGGCGGTGCGCGAGCGCCTGATGGAGGCCGCCGACCGCCACATGGCTTCCAAGGCTGCCGATATCGGCCCCGACATGATGCGCATGGTCGAGAAGTCGCTGCTGCTGCAGGTCTTCGACCAGGTCTGGAAGGAACACCTGCTGGCGCTCGACCACCTGCGCCAGGGCATTGGCCTGCGTGCCTACGGCCAGCGCGATCCGCTGAACGAGTACAAGCGCGAGGCCTTCACGCTGTTCAACGCCATGCTGAGCGACCTGCGCGGCCGGGTCACCAGCCTGCTGATGCGGATCGAGCTGCGCCCGGAAGCGCCGCCGCCGATGCCGGAGCCGGTGCGCTTCCTCGACATGCGCCACCCCGATCCCGCGACCGCGGAATACGAGATGGCCCAGGGCGATGCCGGCTACGGCGCGCCGGTCGCGTCGCGTCCGGCGGCGGCCGCCGCTACTCCCGGCGATCCCGCGACCTGGGGCAACACGCCGCGCAACGCGCCCTGCCCCTGCGGCTCGGGCAAGAAGTACAAGCACTGCCACGGGCGCAGCTGAGGGTGCGCACCGCCGCCGGCCTCGCCTTGCTGGTGGCGTTCGGCGCTGCCCGGCCGGCGCAGGCGCATTTCGAGTACACGCGCTGGGGCATGACGGAGCCGCAGGTGATCGCGGCGTCCCGCGGCGCGGCGCGCGCCTTGCCGGCCAATGAGCGGCGCTCGGCCGGCACGATCGAGTATCGCGTCAGCGCGCGCCAGGCCTCCGATGCCGGTCCGGCCTTCACCGTCGCCTTCGGCTTCGCGGCGCGCGGCGGGCTGCAATGCATCAGCTACCGCGCGGATGGCGAAGGAGCCGCGATCGCGCTCCGCGCCTGGCTGATCCGCCGCCACGGCCAGCCGCAGGCCCGCGGCGGCCGGACCGAAGACGGCGAGGAAAGCCTCGAATGGTCGCGCCCGGACCGCATCGACGCGGAATTCGGCACCCGCGGCGCGCTCGCGCTACACTGTCAGGGCGACTGATCGGCAGGGGCTCTCGGGGGCATGACGGCACATCTCTACTGCTGGGCACCCAGCCTCGAACTCGATCCTCGCGATCCGGACTTCCATGAGCGGGTCGAAGCCCTGCACGCGGCACCGCCGCCGCCGCGATCGCCAAGGCTCGTCGCCTTCGTGGAGGCGCTGCTGTCGCGACATGCGGATGTCATGGAGACCGACGACACCGTCTGGGGCGACGGCCCGCTCGTGAACAACATCCTGGGCGGCTTCATCAACATGTCTCTCACCTGGCCGGGCTATGCCGAGGCGATGCCCTTCGTGATCGAGACGGCCGGACGCCACGGCCTGCACTGTTACGATCCGCAGAGCGACGACTTCTATCCTGCGTCGCGTCCCTGAATCGGGCGCGCCCGTTCACGCCGCCAGGACCGATCCGCGCTCCAGAAACCGCCGGAACCTCGGCAGATCGCCGGCCCCGGCCAGACCCTGCCAATAGGCGATCGCGGCCGCCTGCGCGGCGCCGAGCGCGGCATCGTCGGACAGCAGCCGCTCGATCCGCTGCGGGTCGATCGGGAAGACGCAGCGGTCGTAGCCCGGCGCCAGCCCATCCATCGAATGGCGGGAGGCGAAGACGGGCCGCCCATGGCCGAGCGCTTCCACCGCCTTGATCTTGAGCCCGGTGCCGTCGACCGGCGACAGCGCCGCCTTCGACGCGGCGTAAAGCCCGGCAAGATCATCCACGAAGCCCAGGATATCGACGTTCGGCAGAGGCTCCGCCAGCGCGCGCACCCGGGGATCGAAGCCCACCTCGCCGGCCACCGCGATCCGCAGCGCGCCCATCCGCGGCGCCTCGGCAGACAGGAAATCGCCGAGGCCACGCACATTGTGCGGCTGGGCGGAGCCCACGAAGACCAGGTCGTGGCGATAGCCGCCCGGCGGCGGATCGGCCCGATGGACGCCCAAATCCTGCTCGTATTGCGGGACGTAGAAGACCTCCGGCGTCGCGAGCAGCGTCCGGAAGAAACCGGTCTCGGACGGCGCGATCGCAATGAGCGCCGCCACGCAATCCAGCATCGCGATCTCGCTCCGCATGCGCAGCAGCGATCGCGCGCTGAGCGAGGTGTGCACCCGGAACGGCCAGGCGCCGGCCTTCTTGGCGATGTTGATGAAGCGCACGTCGTGGGTCTCGAGCACGATCGGCGCCGCGGGCAGGCCGTTGAGCTGCACCACGCCATCCGAGTAGTTCACGATCCAGACGGCGTCGCCGGCGTCGTCGACCAGCGCCTCGTAGTTCGGGCTGGCGCCGCGGCGCCGCCAGGCGGCGATGGCGCGTGCCTTGTCCGGCGCCAGCGCCATCAGGACGGTCTTCACGAGGGCCTGCCGGCGAAGCCCGGGGCTACGCTCGTCGAGCACCAGGCGGATGCTCGGGAAGGTCGTCCGGAACGCCGCCTGCGCCGCCTCCGTCCAGGGTTCGGTCGGGTGGTTGGCGAAGCTGAACAGGGTGACCGAGCAGCCGGCGGCGAGCAGATAGCGCAGCAGCGAGGCCATGCGCACATGGGCGCCGTTGCGCAGATGGATGAAAGTGCCGTCGAAGAAGACGATCACCCTGCGGCCGGCGAGGTGACCCCCGTCGATGCCGTCGGCGTCGCCGCGATCCAGGTCCTGCATGCCCATCCGCCCAGCGTATAAACTTTAGCCGGATGTACATGGTGTCATCTGCGGCACTGCACAATTCATATCCGCCGGAGCGGCACCCGCGTCGTCAGGAAGGCGCCGAGCGCGCAGAAGCCGGACGCGGTGAGGAACATTCCGCGGAAGGCGCCGGCGAGCGCGGTGCGGAATCCCTCGGCCTCTGCCGGTGCCAGCGTGGCGACGAGGCCGGGTGCCGCGACGACGCGGGAGAACAGGGCCGCGACGTCGGCGCCCGCGAGCGTCAGGCCGCCGAACAGCACCGCACCCAGCAGCGCCGTCCCGGTCGCGGCGCCGAGGTTGCGGGAGAGCTGCACCGAGGCCGAGGCGGCGCCGAGCCGCGCGATGCCGGCGGCGACCTGCACCGTCGTCTGCGAGATCGGGAAGGAGGTGCCGAAGCCGATCGCCGCGGCCCCGAGCAGCACCGGCAGCGCCCAGATCGGCAGCCGGTCGGCGGTGAAGGCGATGACGGCGAGCATCAGGGCCGCCCAGCTCAGGCCATAGGCCGGCCAGATCATGGTCCGCCCGGTGCGCAGCATCAGCCACCCGGCGATCAGGGCGCCGATCGCGCCGCCGATCGAGAGCGGCAGCAGCACCAGCCCCGCTGCCGCCGGCGTCAGGCCGCGCACCGCCTGGAGGAAGATCGGCATGAAGGCGATGCTGCCGACCAGTGCCGCGTAGACGGAAGCGCCGAGCAGGTTGGTCCGCCAGATCGAGGGTTCGGTCAGCAGCCCGATCGGCAGCAGCGCATCCGGCGCCCGTCGCTCCCAGGCGATCAGCGCCGCCAGCGCCACGGCGGCGATCAGGCCGAGCAGGCCGGCGACCGGCAGCGTCGCCGGATCCATCCGCCGCGCCTGATCCAGCGCGATGAGCGCCGGCGCCACCACCAGCAGGAACAGGCCGAGGCCGGGCCAATCGAAGCGAAGGGCGCGCCGCGGCCCCTCGGGCAGGCTCGGCAGCCGCAGGGCCATGACCATCGCGAGCAAGGCGAGCGGCGGCAGCACCAGGAAGATGGCGCGCCAGCCGAAATGCTGGGTGAGATAGCCGCCGACCACCGGCCCGAAGGCCGAGGCGGCGGCGTAGATCGAGGCGATGTGCCCCTGGAACCGTCCGCGTTCCCGCGGCGGCAGCGCTTCGCCGATCAGGGACACGCTGATGGTGAGCAGCGCGCCGCCGCCGATCCCCTGCAGGATGCGCCCGCCGACCAGCACCGGCAGCGACGGTGCCGCGGCGTTGACGAGGCAGCCGGTCAGCGAGATGGCGAGTGCGAGGAACAGCAGCCGGCGGCGCCCGAAGGCGTCGCTCAGCTGGCCGAAGGCCGGTGCCGCGCAGGTGCCGGCGATCAGGTAGGCGACCATCACCCAGGAGACGTGCTCGACGGCGCCGAATTCGGCGGCGATCGCCGGCAGCGCGGTCGCGGCGACGGTCTGGTCGACGGCGGCCAGGAAGATCGCCAGCGCGATCGCCGGAAAGCCGCGCAGGAAGGCGCGGCTGCGCGCCGCGACCGCCTCGGGGCTGGTATCGACGTCCCAGCCCCCCGGGACGCTTGCTTGGCGTGGCCGATCCAGATCGCCGCGCCCTTCGGCGCTTCGATCATCGGACACGCTCAGAGGGCCCCCGTCCGCCCCATCTCCAGGAACTTCTCGCGGCGGCGGGCGCGGAGGGTAGCGCCGTCGAGCGCGGTCAGCGGCTCCAGCACCTCGGCGATGCGATTGCCGACGGCGGCCAGCACCGCGTCGCGGTCGCGGTGGGCGCCGCCGAGCGGCTCCGGCACCACGGCATCGATCAATGCCAGGCGCTTGAGGTCCTCGGCGGTGAGCCGGAGCGCTTCGGCCGCCATCGAGGCCTGGGCCGCATCGCGCCAGAGGATGGAGGCACAGCCTTCCGGCGAGATCACCGAATAGATCGCGTGTTCCAGCATCAGGATGCGGTCGGCGGCGGCGAGCGCGATGGCACCGCCCGATCCGCCTTCGCCGATGATGGTCGCGACCACCGGCACCGGCGCGTCGAGCCCGGCCTCGATCGAGCGGGCGATCGCCTCCGCCTGGCCGCGCGCCTCCGCCTCGATCCCGGGGAACGCCCCGGCGGTATCGACGAAGGTGAGGATCGGCAGGCCGAAGCGCCCGGCGAGCTCCATCAGCCGCCGCGCCTTGCGGTAGCCTTCCGGCCGCGCCATGCCGAAATTGTGCTTCACCCGGCTTTCGGTGTCATGCCCGCGCTCGGTGCCGAGCACCATGACGGCGCGGCCGCGGAAGCGGCCCATGCCGCCCAGCACCGCGGCGTCGTCGGCGAAGGCACGGTCGCCGGCAAGCGGCGTGAAGCCTTCGATCAGCGCCGTGATGTAGTCGGTGGCGTGCGGCCGTTCCGGATGGCGGGCGACCAGCGCCTTCTGCCAGGGGGTGAGCTTGGCATAGGTCGCCTGCAGCAGCTTGTGCGCCTTGTCGCGCAGCCGCCCGACCTCGTCCGCCACATCAATGCCGCCGGCATCGGTGGTGCGGCGAAGCTCCTCGATCTTGCCTTCGAGCTCGGCGATCGGTTTTTCGAAGTCCAGGAAATGGCGCATGGCCGGGGCGGGGTAGCCGAAAACCGGGGGCAAGGTAAGGGCGCGGGGCTCTCAGCTTTTGTTTCAGGACGCGACGGCAGGGGTGCCCGCCAGCGGGTGATGCGCCGCGACCAGCGCCCGCAGCCGCTCCTCCAGCACCTTGGTGTAGATCTGGGTGGTCGCGATGTCGGCATGGCCGAGCAGGAGCTGGAGCGAGCGCAGATCCGCCCCGTGCCCGAGCAGGTGGCTGGCGAAGGAATGGCGCAGCACGTGCGGGCTGACCCGCGCGGGATCGATGCCGGCGGCCAGCGCCACCTCCTTCAGCAGCAGCCCCAGGCCCTGGCGGGTCAGGTGCCCGGCGGCGCCGCGGGAGGGGAACAGCCAGCGCGCGCCGCGGGCAGCATTGGGCTTGCCTTCCCGCGCCGCCAGGCGCTGGTCGCGGGCGGCGAGCGCCAGCGCCCGGGCGCGGGCCGAGACCGGCACCAGCCGCTCCTTCCCCCCCTTGCCGCGGACCGCGATCAGCGGCGCCTCCCCCGCCCCCGGCCGGAGCGCGGCGGCCGGCAGGTCGACGAGCTCGGAGGCGCGGAGGCCGGAGCAGTAGAGCAGCTCGACGGCGGCCGCCGCGACCGGGCCGCGGCCGGAGGGCAGACGCTCGGTCGCCGCGATCAGCGCGGTCACCTCCGCCTCCGACAGCGCCTTCGGCAGCGAGCGCGGCAGCTTCGGCGCATCCAGAAGCTCGGTCGGGTCGTCGGCCCGGACGCCCTCGCGGGCCAGGAACTGGTGGAACTGCCGCAAGGTCGACAGCCGCCGGGCGCTGGTGCGGGCGGCCAGGCCCTCGGCCGCCAGCCGCGCGAGATAGGCGGCGAGTGCCGCGCCGTCGGCGCCGTGCAGCGCGAGGCCGCGCGCCGCCGCGAAGCGCGCGAAATCGGCGAGGTCGGCGGCGTAGGCGGCGAGCGTGTTGCGGGCGGCGCCGCGCTCGGCGGCGAGCATTTCGAGGAACGCCTCGGCGTGGCGCCCGCCGGCGGTCACCGGGTCTGGAAGCGGTCGTTCGGCAGCACGCGCTCCACCGGGCGCGGATCGGCCGAGGGCGGGAAGGCGCCGATCACCAGCGCGCCGACGGCGAGGAGAGCGAGGATGACGACCAGGATCAGGATGACAGGGTTACGGAACATGGACCTTCCGGGGATGCCTCGCGGCCGGGTCGCGGCTTCTGGCTTGCGCGACCGTGCGGTGTGCTAGCTTGGGCGACCGTGTCGCGCAACCTCGCCCTCGACCTCCGGCCGGACGCCGCTCCGCTGCCTGAACCGCCAGACCCGCCCGCCGAGCGCTGGGCGCGGCCGATCGTGCTCGTGGGCCTGCCCGGGGCCGGCAAGTCGGCGATCGGCAAGCGCCTGGCGCAGCGGCTCGGCCTGCCGTTCCGCGACGCCGATGCGGAGATCGAGGCCGCGGCCGGCATGCCGATCACCGAGATCTTCGCCCGCTACGGGGAGCCGCATTTCCGCGACGGCGAGCGCCGGGTGATCGCGCGGCTGATCGCCGGCCCGCCGATCGTGCTCGCCGCCGGCGGCGGCGCCTATGCCGATGCCAGGACGCGGCGGTTGCTCCGCGATGCCGGCGCGCTGGCGCTCTGGCTGCGCTGCCCGCTGCCGCTGCTGATCCGCCGGGTGATCGGGCGCGAGCACCGGCCGATGTTCCTGAACGCCGAGCCGGCCGAGGTGCTGCAGCGCCTGATGACGGCCCGCAACCCCCTGTTCGCCGAGGCCGACATCACCGTGGACTGCACCGACGAGAGCCCCGAGACCACCACCCGCCGCGTCGCGGAGGCGATCGCCGGCTGGTCGCCGCCGCTGCGCCTGACCGTCGGGCTTGGTGAGCGGGGCTACGAGATCCTGGTGGGCGAAGGGCTGCTCGGGGCCGCCGGCGGGCTGATCGCGCCGGCGATCCCGGCCCGCCGCGCCGTCATCGTGACCGACGAGATGGTCGGCCCGCTCCATCTGCCGGCGCTGCGCCGCGGGCTGGAGGCGGCAGGCATCGCCGTCGCGGCCGAGATCGCGGTGCCGCCCGGCGAGGCGAGCAAGGGCATGGCGCGGCTGGCCGAAGTGCTGGAGGCGATGCTGGCGGCGGGTGTCGACCGGCGCACGGCGGTGATCGCCCTCGGCGGCGGCGTGGTCGGCGACCTCGCGGGCTTCGCGGCCGCAGTGGCGCTCCGCGGCCTGCCCTTCGTGCAGGTGCCGACGACGCTGCTGGCGCAGGTCGACAGCAGCGTCGGCGGCAAGACCGGCGTCAACCTGGCCGCCGGCAAGAACCTGGCCGGCGCCTTCCACCAGCCGCGGATCGTGCTGGCCGACACCGCGACGCTCGCGACCCTGCCGCCGCGGGAGCTGCGCGCCGGCTATGCCGAGGTCGCCAAGCACGGGCTGCTGCAGGGCCCGCTCTGGCACTGGTGCGAGGCGCATGGGCGCCGCGTGGTCGCGGGCGACCCGGCGGCGCTGGCCCATGCCGTCGTCGAGAGCTGCCGGCTGAAGGCCGCGGTCGTCGCCGAGGACGAGCGGGAGGAGAGTGCGGAGGGCGGCCGGGCGCTGCTCAACCTCGGCCACACCTTCGCCCATGCCTTCGAGGCGGAGTGCGGCTATGGCGGCGCGCTGCTGCATGGGGAGGCGGTCGCGGTCGGGCTCGGCCTGGCGGCCGCGCTCTCGGCGCGGCTCGGCCATTGCAGCCAGGAATGGCCGGGGCGGGTGATGCAGCATCTGGCGGATTGCGGCCTGCCGTCGCGCATCCGAGACCTGCCGCGGCGCTTCGCGGCCGAGGCGCTGCTGGCGCGGATGGCGCGCGACAAGAAGGTCCGCGACGGCGCCATGCGCTTCGTGCTGCTGCGCGGCCCCGGCGAGGTTTTTACCACGGCCGAGGTGCCGCGGGAGGTCGTGGCAGCCCTGCTCCGGGACGAAGGGGCCGAACCATAAGGCGGATCGGCTCACTCGGCCGATCCGAGGCCGCGAATGCGGCCCGCCGGTCGTCCGGCGAAGCACAGAGGCCGCGGATGCGGCCGCCCGGCGTCTGAGGGACGCAGAAAAGCCTCCCTGGACCGCTTCGCTGCGCTGCGGCATAGGGAGGGGTCAATGGCTATCCTACCGGAGCCTTTGCCTTGCCCCTGACCGAACCCGCCGACCGCCAGCTGCTGCATCTGCGCGACATCACGCTCCGCGGCTATCAGCGCGATGACGGCCTGTTCGACATCGAGGCGCACCTCGTCGACACCAAGGATTACGGCTTCCCGAACGAAGGCCGCGGCTGGATCGAGAAGGGCGAGGCGCTGCACGGCATGTGGATCCGCCTGACGCTCGACGACACCATGCTGATCCATGCCTGCGAGGCGTCGTCCGACTTCACCCCCTACGACATCTGCCCCCAGGCGGCGCCCAACTTCGCCCGGCTCGCCGGCCTGCGCATCGGTCCCGGCTTCAACAAGGCGGTGAAGGAGCGGGTCGGCGGCGTGCTCGGCTGCACGCATCTCCGCGAAGTGCTGGGCCAGGTCGCGACCGTCGCCTTCCAGACCCTCTATCCCGTGCGCCGCAAGCGGGAGCGGGAAGCAGCGGCGAAGCATGCCGCGGCACTCCGTGCCCAGGGCCTGACGCCGGAGCAGGCGCCGGCCAAGCCGAACCCGCTGATCGGCAGCTGCCTCGCCTATGCGCCGGACAGCCCGGTGACGCTCGCCCGCTTCCAGGAGGCCGAGCCCTCGCCCCCGGACGGCTTCGGCCTCAAGGGCGAAAAGGTCTGACCGTGCCGCGCTTCTCGGGGCGCATCGCGCGCACCGCGGCGCCGCCGATCCCGGCGGTGCGGGCCTGGGCGTCGCGCTATGCCGGCGCGGCCGGACCGCTGATCGACATGACCCAGGCGGTGCCGGGCTACCCCGCGCATCCGGAGCTGCTGGCGCGGCTCGGTGCCGCGGCGGCCGACCCCGCGCAGGCGGGCTATGGCCCGATCGAGGGCGAGCCCGCGCTCCGCGCCGCACTCGCCGCCGATATCGCGGCGACCTATGGCGCGCCGATCGCGGCGGAGGAGGTGGTGATCACCGCCGGCTGCAACCTCGCCTTCGCGATGGCGATGGAAACCATCGCCGGCACCGGCGATGCGGTGCTGTTGCCGACGCCGTGGTACTTCAACCACCGCATGACGCTCGAGATGCTGGGCATCGAGGCGGTGCCGCTGCCGGCGCGTGCCGGACGCGGCTTCGTCCCCGACCCTGGCGACGCCGCGGCGCTGATCGGCCCGGCGACCCGGGCGATCGTGCTGGTGACGCCGAACAACCCGACCGGCGCGATCTACCCGCCCGAGATGATCGCGGGCTTCGCGGCGCTCTGCCGGCAGCGCGGCCTCTGGCTCGTGATCGACGAGACCTATCGCGACTTCCTGCCCGAAGGCGCCGTCGCGCATGGGCTGTTCGCCGATCCCGCCTGGCGGGACGGCGTGGTGCAGCTCTACTCCTTCAGCAAGTCCTATTGCGTGCCGGGGCACCGGGTCGGCGCGATCCTGGCGGGCGCCGGTTTCCGTGCCGAGCTCGCGAAGGCGGTCGACGCTTTCCAGATCTGCCCGCCGCGGGCGGCGCAGTCAGCCCTCGCTTGGGGCGTGCCGGCATTGGCACAATGGCGCGCCGGCAACCGCGCCGTGATGGCCGGCCGCGCCGAGGCCTTCCGCGCCGCGCTGGCGCCGCTGCCCGAATGGCGGATCGAGAGCATGGGCACCTACTTCGCCTATCTCCGCCTGCCGGACGCAGCACCCGACGCCGAAGCGACGGCCGAGCGGCTCGCGGTCGAGCGTGGGCTATTGGCGCTGCCCGGCAGCTTCTTCGGCCCCGGCCAGGCGCGGCACATCCGCCTGGCCTTCGCCAATGCCGAACTATCCGCCATTGCCGCGGTGACGGAGAGGCTGGCAGGCTTCGCGTGAACCTGCCGGGCCAACGCCCATGACCGACCATACACCGTCGCGGCGGCGCTTGCTGCTGACCGCGCCGGCTCTGTTGCTCGCGGCGCGCACGCGGGCGGAGGAGCAGGCGCCGGAGGACGAGGAGACGGCGCCCCGCGATCCGCCCGCTATCGCGACCCCCTGCCCGATGAAGCTGATGCCCAACGCCGCGCCGATCACCCTGTCGGCGCGGATCGACGGCCCGGCGCTGGTCATCGCCTTCGAAGGCGAGGGCGCGCCGGCCGAGCGCATCACCCTGCCGACGCGCTACGGCCATGCGCGGCTGATCGGGCTGCTGCCGGTGCGCGGGCGGGAGCTGGCGCTGGCCGCCTTCGAGGCGAATACCGCCGCCGGCGAGTATCAGGAGATCGCCGCCGTGATCGGACGCGAGGATAGCGGCCTGCTCCGCATCATCGGGCTGGAGACCATCCGCTATCGCCGCACCGGCGCCTGCGATGCCGTCAACCTGCTGACCGGGCGCTTCACCGCGCAGCCCGACGGCACCGGCCTTCGCTACGACGTCTTCGCCCGCGGCCTCGGCTCCACCTGCCCGGCCCCCCGCGCCGGCGCGCTGAGCTGGCGGGAGGAGTTCGGCACCACGCTCCGCTGGACCGGCAGCGGCGTGCTGACCCTGCCGATCCGCCGCGCGACCGCCGGCCGCACCCGCATCCGTGTGGAAGCCGCCCGCGCCCGCGCCATCGCCTGGCTGCGCAGCGGCGCCCGGCGCACGGTGACGCCGGGCGATGTGCGGCAGTTGGGGCTGATGGACACGCTGGCGGACGCGTGAGGCGGCGCTACAGCGACAACCGCGTCCCCACCAGCACGCTCCGCCCCGGCAGGACGTAGCCGTTCACCGGCTCCCAACGCGAATTGCCGAGGTTCCTCCCCTCCGCGAACAGGGTCACGTTCTCCTGCACGCGCCAGCTCGCGGTGAGGTTCGCCACCGTGCCGGAAGGGTTCACGCCGCGCGCGCCGAAGCCGCCCGGGCCAGGATAGACGATGTCGTTCTGCGCGCCGGTGAAGCGCAGCTCGCCCGCGATCACGACCGGTGCGATCGGCTGCCAGCGGAAGCCCGCGGTGATGGTGTTCGACGGGCGGCGCAACAGCCGCCGATCGGTCACGTCGTCGAAGGCTTCCGTCACCGTCCAGCCGAGCCTGAGGCTCAGCGTCTCGACCGGCGTCAGCTCCAGCCCGAACTCCGCACCGTCGATCCGGGCGCGGCTGACGTTGCGGGAGGTGCCGGGGAAGGAGGCGAAGTCGAAGACGATCAGGTCCTTCACCCGGCTCCCGAAATAGGTCGCCGAGAGCTCGACCTGGCGGATCGGCCGCCAGGCGAGGCCCGCCTCCCAGCTCAGCCCCCGCTCCTCCCGCAGGTCGGGATTGCCGACCACGAAGGCGGAGCGGCCGAAGCGTTCCTCCAGGCTCGGGGCGCGGAAGGCGGTGCCGACCGCGCCGTGGGCGCGCAGCCCCAGCGTTTCCAGCGGCAGCACCGCGCCGAGCCGCCAGGTGGTGGCGCCGCCGTAATCCTCCGCCTCCTCGTGGCGCAGCGCCGCCGAGAGGTCGAGCAGATGGAACAGCCGCCCCTCGAGGCCCAGGAAGCCCGAATAGGCGCCGGCGCCGGCATCGGTCAGCGTCACGTTCTCGCCGCGGGTGCGGCTCGTCTGCCGCTCGTAGCCGGCACCGAAGGACAGCACGGCCTGGGTGATGCCAGGACCATCCGGCAAGGCGATGCGGTTCCCCCAGTCGATCGCGGTGCGGGTGCCGCGGAACAGGCTGTAGGGGGTGAAGGGAAAGGGATCGAGCTCGTCCGGCGCGTTGCTGGCGCGCCGCCGCGCCTCGCTCCGCGTGAGGCGCAGCCCGGTGGTCCAGGCGCCGCCCAGCAGCCGCGCCTCGGCGCGCAGCACGCCGAGCCATTGCCGGTCGTTGCCGGTCGCGTTCGGGTCCTCGGCGCCGGCGGCATCGAAGGCGTAGTTCGTCTCCCGCCAGCGCAGCAGGCCCTCGAAGCGAAGGTTTTCCGCCGCCTGCCAGCCGAGGCGGATGGTGCCGGCGGCGGCGCGATAGCCGTCCCGCTCCCCGGTATGGCCCGGCAGCCGCGGCGCCGAGGCGTCGCTGCCGCGCGTGGAAAAGCCCTGCGCCACCGCCAGGTAGTCGAAGGTGCCGATGGTGCCGGCGATGCCGGCATTGGTGCGCACCGTGCGGTTGCTGCCGCCGGCGACTTCGCCGAACACCGTCGCCTGGCGGTCGGCCGGCGCGCGGCGGGTGACGAGGTTGATCGCACCGCCGATCGCGCCCGACCCATAGAGCGAGGCGAAGGGGCCGCGCACCACCTCGATCCGCTCGATGTCGCCGAGCAGATCCTGGCCGAAATCGAAGGCGCCGGCCGGCGTCGAGGCATCGTTCACCGGCACGCCGTCGATCAGCACCAGCGTGTGGTTGGAATTGGTGCCGCGCAGGAACAGGCTCGCCTGCTGGCCGGGGCCGCCGGTGGAGGCGAGGTTCACGCCGGGCACCGCGAACAGCGCGTCCGACAGCGTGCGGTAGCCACGCTCCTCGATGTCGCGGCGGGTGATCACGGTGACGCCGGCCGGCAGGCGTTCGGCCGGGGTTTCGGCGCCGGTCGCGGTGACGATCGTCTCCGGCAGGGTCACGGGCCGCGGCGCGGCGGCGGGGGTCTGGGCCAGCGCCGGCACGGCGAGGGCAGTGGTCGAGAGAAGGGCTGCAAGCCAGCGCATCCGGGGGTCCTCCGGCGATGCGGTCTACGACGTGCCCGGACACGAGGCGTCCGGGCGGTGGGCGTCGTTCCCGCATGCGGAGGCTCGGGCCCGAGGACCCTCCCCTTCTTCCGTGCTTCGGTGCACCCCGCCCGACGCGCGCGAGACAACTCTGCGCCGGCCGGTCTCCTGGCTCGGCGGCGTCGCGGGGCGAAGACCCCGCCGCGCGCCCCGCCTTCTCGCGCCGGGGCGCAATGGCGATGGGGCGCGCACGCCGCCTACAGTTGCGGGGGCAGCCGCTTATCCGCCATGAGCATCATGGCGGGGCGCGTTCCCGTTTCAGCCCTTGCGGGCCACCGTCGCATGCAGCGCGTGTAGCAGAGCCGCTGTCGTCGCGACAACGGTCCGAACATCCTGGAGCCTGGCATGGAGATCCACCTCGCCATTATCGATGCCGAAGGCGTGCCGGAGCCAGGCGCGGCCGAGACGCTCGTGCCCTGGTGGAGCGTCACCAAGACGCTGATCGCGGCGGCAACGCTTCTCCTCGCCGAACGGGGACGGATCGCGCTCGACGTGCCGCTCGCCGATCACGGCTGTACGCCGCGGCAGCTGCTGCGCCATCGCGCCGGGCTCGGCGACTACGGCGCGCTGTCGGCATACCAGGCGGCGGTCGCGCGGCGCGACCCGCCCTGGAGCGATGCCGAGTTGCTGTCCCACGTCCCCGGCACGCCGACGCTCTTCGCGCCGGACACCGGCTGGTCCTACTCCAATGTCGGCTACCTGCTGCTGCGGCGCCTGGTGGAGCGCGAATGGGGCGGCGGGCTCGACGCGGCGCTGCACAGGCTGGTGCTGGCGCCGCTCGGCCTTCGTCAATCGCGGCTCGCGACCCGCATCACCGACATGGACGCGACCGCCTTTGCCGGCGGGCATGGCTACGATCCGGGCTGGGTCTATCACGGCACCGTCGTCGGTCCGGTGACGGAGGCAGCGCTGGCGCTGCACCGGCTGCTCACCGGCCCGCTGCTGGCGCCGGCCTCTCGCGCGGCGCTGCTCGACCGGCACCCGATCGAAGGGCCGGTCGAAGACCGGCCCTGGATGGAGCCCGGCTACGGCACCGGCGTGATGACCGGCACCATGGCGCTGCCGGGCATGGCGCCGCTCGCGGTCGTCGGGCATTCGGCCGGCGGCCCCGGCAGCACCGGCGCCGTCTACCACGCCCCCGAAACCGGCCGCACCGCAGCGGCCTTCGCGGCGAGCGAGGATGGCGGCGTCACCGAGCGTGCGACGCTTCACGCCATCTTCCATCGAGCGTTCGATTCAGACCTCCTGGCCATTCGGCCCTCCGGTCATCGAACGCTCAGAACATCCAGTTGAACGCCGCGAGGCCGATCCAGCCGAGCGTCACCATCATGCCGATCGCAAAGAGGCAGCCGAGCGCGGTCGCCGCGATGCCGATCGCGACCGTGCGGTTGTCCGCCTCCAGCACGCCGAGCGCCATGACGATGGTGCCGAAGGCAGGCGGGCCGTTCGTGCCCGGGCCGGGCAGGATCAGCATCAGGGCGGACAGGGCCGCGAGCCAGCCGACCGCGCGATCGCCGGCCGGGCTCAGGAACGGCCCGGGCCGCGGCTTCACCAGCCGTTCCACCTTGGAAAGCCAGCGCGAGGACGCCTCGGTCAGGCGCAGGATGTCCGCCCGCTTCAGGCTGCGCCGGGCGAGGAAGCCCGGCAGCTTCGGCCGCCGGAGGCCGCAGCCCATCTGGATGCCGAGGATCAGGATCGGCACCCCGAACACCACCGCGACGCCGGGCAGCAGCGCCGGCAGGCAGAGCAGCAGGATGAGCAGGCCGAAGGCGCGGTCGCCGAACAGCTCCGCGAGCTCGCCCAAGGACACGCGCTCCCCCGGGCAGCGCGCGACCACCTCCGCCACGAGGCGCGAGATCGGCGCCCCGTGGTCGACCGGGACCGGCAGGTTGGTCCCGCCGTCCATGGTGCGGGAGCTCAACGCCCGGTGAAGACCGGCTTGCGTTTCTCCATGAAGGCGCGGCGGCCTTCCGCGTAATCCGCACTGTCGAAGCAGGCATCGCCGGCAGCGGCGATCGCCGCCATGTCGCGATCCGCGGGATCGAGCCCGACCGCCTTCACCGTGCGCTTGTTGGCGCGGAGCGACAGCGGCGCATTGACCGCGAGCGTCGCGGTCAGCCGCGCGACGGTGGCATTCAGCGCCTCGGGCGCCACCACCTTGTTGACCAGGCCGAACTGCAGCGCTTCCTCGGCGCTGAAGCGGTCGCCGGTCATCAGGATCATGTGCGCATTCGCCGGGCCCACCAGGTCGACCAGGTTGGTCACCATGTCGAAGCCATAGGCTATGCCGAGCTTCGCCGCCGGGATGCCGAGCTGGCTGTCGGAAGACGCGATGCGGATGTCGCAGGACATGGCGATGCCGAGGCCGCCGCCCATGCAGAAGCCGCGGATCTCGGCGATCACCGGCTTCGGGTAATTGGCCAGGCGCTTGCGGCCGCCGCCGGTCTTGCGCCCGTATTCCTTCTGCGCTTCGGCATCCGAGCGGTTCTTCTCGAACTGGCTGATGTCCGCGCCCGAGACGAAGGCCTTGTCGCCGGCGCCCGCCAGAACGACGCAGCGCACCGCGTCGTCCGCTTCGAAGCTTTCGAGCGCATGCGACATGCCGTCCCACATCGCGATCGACATCGCGTTGCGCTTCTCCGGCTGGTTGAAGGTGATGCGGCCGACGCCGTCCTTCACCTCGGCCAGGATCTTCCCGTCCGCGTATTCCACCATGGTCATCTCGTCCCTTTGCGAATGCGCGTCCGATTCAGACCTTCGGGCCATTCGGCCCTTCGGTCATCGGACGCGTCCTACTGAACCGCCTTGCGGGCGCGGAGCGCCGCGATCGCGTCCCGCGAGATGCCGGCTTCCAGCAGGATCTCGTCGGAATGCTGCCCGAGCTCCGGCGGCAGGCGCCGCACGCTCGTCTCGTGGCCTTCGATGTTGATCGCGCTGTCGACGACATGGGTGTCGCCCATCGGCAGCGCCATGCGCAGATGCTGCACCTGCGGATCGGCGAAGACCTGGTCGATCGTGTTCACCGGGCCGCAGGGGATGCCCGCTTCCTCGAGCGTCGCGATCCACCACTCCGCGCTGTGCTGGCGGGTGACCTCGACGATCGCCGCATTGAGCGCCGGTCGGTCGGCGGTGCGCTGCTTCGGCGTCTGCCATTCCGGCCGCGCCAGCCACTCCTCCCGTCCCGCCGCCTTGCAGAAATTGACCCAGAGCCGGCCGGAGCTGGCGGCGATGTTGATCAGCTTGTCGGAGGCGGGGAAGACGCCCATCGGCGTGTTGACCGGGTGGTCGTTGCCGGCCTGGCCCGCGACCTCGTTCGCCATCAGGTAGCGGCTGGCCTGGAAGTCGAGCATGAAGACCATGCTCTCGAGGAGCGAGGTGCTGACGTGCTTGCCGCGTCCGGTCTTCTCCCGCTCGAACAGCGCCATCATGATGCCGAGGGCGAGCAGGTTGCCGGCGGTGAGGTCGCAGATCGGGATGCCGACGCGGACCGGGCCCTGGCCCGGCAGGCCGGTGATCGACATCAACCCGCCCATGCCCTGCGCGATCTGGTCGACGCCGCCGCGCGTCGAATAGGGGCCGGTCTGGCCGAAGCCGGAGATCGAGGCATAGACGAGGCGCGGGTTGATGGCGCGGAGGTCCTCGGGCGCCACCTTCAGCCGGTGCTTGACCTGCACGCGCATGTTCTCGACCAGCACGTCGGCGGTCTCGACCAGCTTGAGGAAGGCGGCGCGCGCCTCGTCATCCTTCAGGTTCAGCGCGATGCCGCGCTTGTTCCGGTGCAGGTTGGCGCTGTCGTAGCCGTTGCGCGCACCGGCAAGGGCGTCGCCATCGCCCGGCGGCTCGACGCGGATGATCTCGGCGCCCCAATCGGCGAGGTGGCGGACCGCGGTCGGCCCGGCGCGCGCGAGGGTGAGGTCGAGGACCTTGATGCCGGCCAGCGGCAAGGGGGCGTGCGTGTCGTCCGGCATGTTGGTGTGGGTCTTCCTCCGGTATGCAAGGACACTAGGCCCGCGGCGAGTGCAGGGCTAGCCGGGGGGTTTCAGTCCGGCTGGTAGTTGGCGATGCGCAGCAACTCGGCGTTGCGCACCAAATCCTCCCGGATGAAGGCGGCGAATTCGGCGGGGGTTTCCGCCACCGGCTCGAAGCCGAGGCCGGTCAGCCGCTCGACGGTCGCGGGTTCGCGCAAGCCGGCGACGATCGCGGCGTTGAGGCGGGCGAGGATCTCGGGCGGCACGGCGCGCGGCGCCCAGATGCCGTACCAGGAATAGAACTCGAAGCCCGGCAGACCCGCCTCCGCCATGGTCGGCAGCTCGGGTGCGAGCGGGCTGCGCGCGGGGGACGCGATGCCGAGGCCGCGCACCTGGCCGCCGCGGATCATCGGCAGGGTCGCGAGTGCGGGATCGAACATGAGTTGCGCATTGCCGGCCGCGACATCGGTCAGCGCCGGGGCGGAGCCGCGATAGCCCACGATCTCGATGGCGGCGCCGGTGACCCGGTTGAACTCGATGGTGCCGAGATGGCCGGCGGCGCCCAGGGAGGAGGTCGCAAAACTCCAGCGCCGCGGGTCGCGCTTCGCGGCTTCCACCACCGCCGGGATCGTCGCTTCCGGCCGGCGCGGATCCATCACCAGCACGAGCGGCCCGCGGGCGGTGCGCGCCACCGGCGCGAAATCCTCGACCGGGTCGTAGGGTGCGGCGCGCATCACGTGGCGCGCCATGATGTGGATGCTGGCGGAGCCGAGGATGGTGTAGCCATCGGCGGGCGCTGCCAGCACCGCCTGGCTGCCGATCGCGCCATTGGCGCCGGCGCGGTTGTCGACGACGACGGCAACGCCGAGGCTTTCGGACAGCTTCTGCGCGGCGAGCCGCGCCATCGCATCGGTCGCCGCCCCGGGCGTATAGGGCACGATCATCCGGATCGGCCGCGCCGGGTAGGCCTGCGCCCGCAGCGCAGGTGCGGCGAGTATCGCTGGCCCCGCCAAGATCACGCTACGCCGCTTCGGCATCGCCCCGCCCATCCTGCAAAGCAGCATGTTGCAGTGCGGCGAAGCCGGTATGCAACCCGTGCCGAGGCTCAGGCGATGTTGAGAAGGAGCGCCTTGGTCAGCACGGCGCCGAGGGTCGCGAGCACGATCCCGGTCTGCATGCCCCAGGAGCGTGCAGCCGAGAAGATCAGGCAGGCCGCGATCAGACCCCAGGCGAGGATTTCACCGAACTCGATGCCAGAAACCGGCATGGCGCCCTCCCGCGCTCGTGTGAAGCCGGCGTCATGATATCGCAATCCTCAGCCGATCGCCATCAGCATCCGGGCGAGCTCCTCGGGCGCCGTCACCATGGCGTCGTGGCCGGTGCGGATCTCCTGCCAGGTCCAACCCTGCTGCCGCCGCACCCATTGGCGGGAGGCTTCGAGCGCCGGGTAGATCGGATCGACGCAGGCGATATAGGTGCAGGGCCTGCCGTTGCCGACCGGATTTCGGAGCGTGAGCGGGCTTTCGTAGGTGCCGGCCGGGTGCGGCACCAGGCGCCGCGCCACCCAGGCGGCATCGGCGCTGCCCTCGGTGATGCCGAAGGAGGCGGCGGGCGGCGGCGGGATCGCGACGCCCTGGCCCTGCTCCTGGATCAGCCGCCGGCGCGCCGCCACCACCTCGGCGGGCAGGTTGCCGAACGGGCTCTGGCCGCCTTCCAGCATCAGCGCATCGAGGTAGACCAGGTGGCGGATGCGCTCCGGCACGCGGTCGGCGGCGCCCGAGATGCCGCTGCCGCCGAAGGAGTGTCCGACCAGGATGATGTCGGCGAGCTCCTCCGCCTCGATCAGGTTGACGACGTCGGCCACGAAGGTGTCGAGGCTGATGTCGCGCGACAGCAGGTGCTTGCGGTCGCCCAATCCGGTCTGGGTCGGCGTGAAGACGCGATGCCCCGCGGCCCGAAGCCGGTCGGCGACGCGCGACCAGCACCAGGCGCCATGCCAGGCACCGTGCAGCAGCACGTAGGTCTTGCCCGCGGCGGGCTGTGCCGCCGCGGGATCAGCGGTGGCGACGAGAGATGCCGTGGCAGCAGCGGTCATGAGGCGGCGGCGGCGCATCGCGGCGCTCTCCCTGGTGCGGATGTTTCCCGCGGCAAGGCTAACCTTGGCCGGGCGGCCGCGCGAGGCTCGTCTTCTCCCAGGCTCCTAAAGCCAGTTCTCGAGTTGAAGGCCGCGGATGCGGGAGAACTCGGCAGTGTTGGCGGTCACCAGCGTCGCCTTCAGGGTGCATGCATGCGCGGCGATGAGCAGGTCGTTGGCGCCGATGGGTCGGCCGGCCGCTTCGAGCTCGGCGCGGATGCTGCCGTATTCGGCATCCGCGGGCGCCTCGAGAGGCAGCACCGGGATGGTGGCAAGGAGATGCTCCACCGCGGCGAGCAGGCGCGCGGACCCCTTCTTGGCGCAACCGTAGCGCAGTTCGCCGGCGACGATGACGCTGGTGCAGATCGCCTCAGGACCGACTTCGGCGATTCGCTGCGCCGCTTTGCCCCCGGGGTTGCGGAGGAGGTCGCTGATGACGTTGGTGTCGAGGAGGTAGCGGCTCAAAGAATCTCCTTCGGCTCCGGCGGCTGGTCGTCCACCTCAGGGAAGTCGTCATCCGGCCCGAGTGGCGGTTCCTTCTCCCAGGAGGCAAGCAGCGCGACGAGGTTCATCGTCTTGCGCAGCGGCTCGATGATCAGCCGATCGCCGTCGCGGGTCATGATGGCCTCGTCGCCCGGCAACTCGAATTCGACCGGGATGCGCACGGCCTGGTTCCGGTTGTTGCGGAACAGCCGGACCTGGCGGGACTGCGGATTGGCAGGTATGGAACGGCCCTCCGGGACATATGCCATAGACATATGTCTTCGGATCGCAATCGCAAGGCCTCACACTTCGGCAGGCGGCCGCGCGAGGCTCGTCTTCGGCCGGCCGGCCGGGTCCCAGTTGCCATCCGCGAGCCAGGCGAGGATCGCGTCCCGCCGCGCCGGCCATTCCTCGGCCAGGATCGAGAAGAAGGCGGTGCTGCGTGCACGGCCCTTGATCACCGCCACGTCGCGCAGCTCCCCCTCATAGGTGAAGCCGAGCCGGAGTGCGGCGCGGCGCGACGGCGCGTTCAGCGCATTGCACTTCCAGACCAGACGGCGATAGCCGAGGTCGTCCATGGCGTGGCGCATCGGCAGGAACATCGCCTCGGTCGCCGCGCGGGTGCGCTGCAGGCGGGGCGAGAACCAGATGTGGCCGAGCTCGATCGCAGCGTTCCGCGGCTGGATCTCCATCAGCGTCAGCCAGCCCTCCACGGCGCCGGAGGCATGCGGCCGCACCGCCCAGGCCATCGGATCGTGCTGGGCCGCGAAATCGGCGACGAAGCCCGCGATCGCTGGTTCGGTCGCGAAGGGGCCGTAGCCGAGATAGGCCCAGCTCGCCTCTGCGCCCTGCGCCGCGCGCCAGAGCTCCGGCGCGTGGCGGGGATGCAAGGGCTCCAGCGTCACCGCGGCGCCGCGATGCGGGATGCGGGCCGGCAGCGGCCGCGGCGTCGCATCCACCAGCGGCCCGACCGGCGGGTCGGTCGCGGGGTCCCGGGGCGCCCTGGTGTCGATCGACAAGTCCTGCTCCTTTTTCGTCTTCGGACAGCAGGTTAGTCGCAGCGCGGCGGCCGCGGCGAGAGGCCTTGCTCCGGCGGCGATCGTTATTGCATCAACGACCGTCGGACGGTAATCCAGCGCAGGAGCCGCGCATGAACCAGATCGCCCCGGACAAGCCCGTGATCCCCGCCGCCTATTTCGGCGAGCGCGTGCTGTCGGTCCATCACTGGACCGACCGGCTGTTCTCCTTCCGCTGCACCCGCGACCCGGCGCTCCGCTTCCGCGCCGGCGAATTCGCGATGATCGGCCTGCTGGTGAACGGCAAGCCGCTGGTGCGCGCCTATTCGCTGGCGAGTGCGCCGTGGCAGGAGGAGCTGGAGTTCCTGTCGATCAAGGTGCAGGACGGCCCCCTCACCTCCCGCCTGCAGCACATCCAGCCGGGCGACACGGTGCTGATCGGCAAGAAGCCGGTCGGCACGCTGGTGCTCGACAACCTGGCACCCGGCAAGACGCTGTGGCTGGTCGCGACCGGCACCGGCCTCGCCCCCTTCCTCTCCCTGATCCGGGAGCCGGAGGCCTATGACCGGTTCGAGCGCATCATCGTCTGCCACACGGTGCGCGAGGTGGCCGAGCTCGCCTATCGCGACCTCATCGGCCGCGACCTGCCCGAGGACGCGCTACTCGGCGAGCTGATCGCGGGCAAGCTGCTCTACTACCCTTCGGTCACCCGCGAAGCCTTCCCGGTGCAGGGCCGGATCACGGCGCTGATCGAGAGCGGACGCATCTTCGCCGATCTCGGCCTGCCGCCGCTCGATCCCGCCGAGGACCGCGTCATGCTCTGCGGGTCGGAAGCGATGAACACCGACATGAAGGCCCTCCTCGAAGCCCGCGGTTTCGTCGAAGGCGCCAACAACCGCCCGGCGAGCTACGTGGTCGAGAAGGCCTTCGTCACCAAATAGGTTCGGTTCAGGGCGACCGCACCAGAGCGCAGCCCCCGTCCGCGAGCGGGCGGAAGGCGTTCTCCGCGGGGATCGTCTCGACCAGGTCATAGAGGTCCCAGCGGCCCCGCGACGCCGCCGGCGCCTTCACCCGGAAGACGTGCATCGGGTGGATCGTGCGGCCATCCTCCCGCACCCGGGTCGGGCCGAACAGCGGATCCTCCATCCAGCCGACCTCCTTCATGCGGGCGACGGTCGCCGCACCCTCGATGCTGCCGGCATCGCGCGCGGCGCGCAGCCAGGCGAGCGTCGCGGAATAGACGCCGGCATGATCCATGGTCGGCATCCGCCCCGGCATGCGCCCGGCCCAGCGCTGCGCCCAGGCGCGGCGCCGATCGTCGAGGTCCCAGTAGAAGGCCTCGGTGACGAGCAGGTCCTGCGCCACCTCGAGCCCCATGGAATCGATGTCGGAGACCATGACGAACAGCGCCGCCAGGCGCATCCGGCGGTCGCGGATCAGCCCGAATTCCCGCGCCTGCTTCACCGCGTTGATCGCATCCGTGCCGGTGCTCGCCAGCGCCACGACATTCGCCCCCGAGGCGCGGGCGCGCACCAGCGGCGAGGCGTAGCCGGCGGTGCCGAGCGGGTGCCGCGACGCCCCCGCGACGCGGCCGCCCTGCGCCAGCACCGCCGCCGTCGCGTCGCGCTCCAGCGCATGGCCGAGCGCGTAGTCGACGGTCAGGAAGAACCAGGCATCGCCGCCCTGGCGCAGCACGCCGCGCGCGGTGCCGTTCGCCTGCGACCAGGTGTCGTTGACCCATTGCACGGTGTTCGGCGAGCAGGCGCTGCCGGTCAGGTCGCTGGTCGCGGTCGAGGACGCCAGCGCGGTGCGCCCCTTCTCCCGCATCAGGCCGGAGACCGCGAGGCCGATCGCCGAATTCGGCAGGTCGACGATCGCGTGGACATTGCCCTCATCCACCCAGCGTCGTGCCTGCGCGAGCCCGACATCCGGCCGGTTCTGGTGGTCGGCGGCGAGGATCTCGACCCGGATGCCGCGCGCCTCGGCCGCGAAATCCTCGGCCGCGAGCTCCGCCGCCGCGACCGAGCCCGGCCCCACCTGGTCGCGGAACGGGCCGCTCATGTCGGTCAGCACGCCGATGCGGAGCAGGTTGCCCGGGATCGCCGCCGATACCAGCGCCGGCATCGCGAGCATGCCCGCCGCACCCGAAAGGAGGTTCCGCCTACGCATGCCGAAGGATCCCTATCCAGACTGTTGGACGATCAGAAGACGCGGAAATACTCGCGCTGCTCCCACTCGGTGACCTCGGCGTGGAAGCGGTCGAGCTCGAACTGCTTGAGCGCCGCGATGAAGCCGCAGAACGCCTCGCCGAGCCGCGCCCGCAGCACCCCGTCCCCGGCGAGTGCCTGCAGCGCCGCGGCGAGGTTTTTCGGCAGCAGCGGCGCATCCGCGTCATAGGGCGCCTCGCTGGGCGCGCCGGGATCGCGCCGTGCTTCGAGGCCGGCGAGGCCCGAGGCGATCTGCGCCGCCATCGCGAGATAGGGGTTGGCCGCCGCCTCGGCGACCCGGTTCTCGATCCGCGTCGCCGGATCGCCGGCGCCGCCGATGACCCGCGCCATGGCGCCGCGATTGCCGCGGCCCCAGACCACGCGGTCGGGCGCGAGGCTGGCGGCGCGGTAGCGCTTGTAGCCGTTGATCGTGGGCGTCGTGAACACCGCCGCCCCCGCCGCATGCGCCAGCAAGCCGCCGAGCCAATGCAGCCCGGTCTCCGACAGCGCCGCGCCGGCGGTCTCCGGCACGAAGGCATTCGCACCCGACGCCCGGTCGCGGAGCGACTGGTGCAGGTGCCATCCGCTGGAGACCACGTTCGGGATCCGCGGGCGGCACATGAAGGTCGCGTGCAGGCCATGCCGCGCCGCGACCTGCTTGGCCATCATCCGGAACAGGAGGATGTCGTCCGCCGCGGCGAGGCCCTCGGCCGGGGCGAAGGTCATCTCGACCTGGCTTGGTCCGAACTCCACCTCCAGCGTCCGGAGCTTGAGGCCGAGCCCGATCGCGGCGGCGCGCAACTGCTCCAGGATCGGGTCGAGCGCGTCGTAGCGGTTGTCCGAGAGATACTGGAAGCCGTGGTTCAGCAGCGAGACCTCGGGCGGCGCGCCGGGCATGCCGCCATCCGCCGGGCGCAGCCGCGGGTCCTCGACGCGGAAGAGGTGGAATTCGATCTCCGGCCCCGCGATCCAGCCAAAGCCCCGCTCCGCGAGCGCGGCGAGCTGGCGGCGCATGACCTGGCGGGAGGAGATCGGCACCGGGCGCCCATCGGGGAAGGCCACGTCGCACAGCATCCAGCCGGAATGCGGCGCCCAGGGCAGCACGCGGAAGGTCGTGGGATCGGGCAGCAGCAGCACGTCGGCGGCCCCTTCGAGCCCGGCTTCCCCGAAGCCGCCGCCTTTGGTCCAGACCGGAAAGGCGGTGTGGCCGGACGGGTCCTTCAGCAGCAGGGTCGAGGTGACCGCGATGCCGGAGCGGAGGGCCGCCGGCATCGCATCGGCGACCAGCGTCTTGCCGTGCAGGATGCCGTGCGCATCGGCGAAGGCGAGGCGCACCACGCCGAGCCCGCTCTCGCGGATCTCCCGCTCCAGCGCCTGCGCGCGGCGTTCCTGCGCGTCGTCCCAGAGGCCGTGGCGGATGCCGATCGGCTCCGACCCGTCGCCTGCCATCCGCCCGCCTCCGCGCCTAGGTTGCGACCGGTTCCTGCAAGATCGCGGCCGCCCAGGGCGAGGCCCGCCGCCGCGCTTCGTCCTGGCCGCGCCAGAAATCCTCCCACCCCTCGACCGGCCCCATCGCGTCGATCGAGCCGGGGCCATGCAGGCGGGCGGCCGCCTCCGGCGGCAGCACCAACGGCGGGTCGCGCCCCTCCGCCACGTCGTCGATCGCGCGCATCAGCCGGCGGCGATAAGCGGCGATCGCCTTGTCCGAGGAGGCGAGATGCTCCTTCGTGCGGTCCTGGATCGGGCCCATGGATTCGACCGCCCACTGGTCGTGCACGTTGATGTCGTGCCCCATGCCGGTATAGGTCTCGGCCGCCTGCTCCGCCGCATCGAAGCCGTAGTCGTTGGCCTTGCCGCGGCGGGGGACGTAGTCGGGCAGCGCATAGAGCGCCAGGCGCTGCTCGCGCATCCGCGGCTTGTCGACCGGCCGGTCGAAGGCGGTGAAGATCGCGTACCAGTAGCAGCGCGTGTCATCCACCGGCACGTGCCATTGGGTGATCGTCATCTCCCGGCTCATCGGGATGACGAAGGCATGCGGGAAGACCTGGTTGGTGACCCGGATGTGCATGTCGCGGTCGTTGATCCGCCGCAGCGCCGCGATCCGCAGGCCGTACTCGGTGGTTGCCACCTCGATGCGGGGGATCGGGAATTCCCGCAGGATGCGGGTCATCGGCAGGTCGGCGCCGGCGGTCTCGCCGCGGAACTGCCTGCCATAGGCGCCGGCCGCGTCCTCGTCCTCGAAGAAGCGGTGCAGGAAGGAGGCATGGGCCGGATCGATCCCGACCTCCAGCGCCTGCAGCCAGTTGCACTCGATCAGGCCCTTGAAGGCGAAGGTATAGGCGTCGGGGGCCGCGAAGCAGTCGAAGGCCGGAAACGGCGGCGGCTCGCCCGGTCCCATATAGGCCCAGACGATGCCGCCGCGCGCGACGCAGGGATAGCCATCGGCGCGGATGCGGGTGTGCAGCGTGCTCGCGGGCGGCTCGGCCGGCGTCTCGAGACACTGTCCATCCGCGCCGAACAGCCAGCCATGGAAGGGGCAGCGGAGGCCGCCATCCTCCAGCCGGCCGAAGCAGAGATCGGCGCCGCGATGCGGGCAGTGGCGGTCGAGCAGGCCGATGCGCCCCGCCTCGTCGCGGAACAGGACCAGATCCTCGCCGAGCAGGCGCACCGGCCGGATCGGGCGCGGCCCATCGAGCTCGGCCAGCAGCGCCGCCGGCTGCCAGTAGCGGCGCATCAGCGCGCCGCAGGGCGTGCCCGGACCGATGCGGGTGATGCGGTCGTTCTGCTCTGCGCTCATCATGGCCGAGGCCCTCCAAGCGTTCGACTAACGAACGTATGTGCGAATTATAGCTAAGTCGGAACCGGCTGCAACACAAACCCCTGCCCTCGCCCCGGCGTCGGCTTGCCTGTATGAGCGTCCCCGTCCGATGGCGAAGTTGCGGGAACAGGATGCGCGCCGGCGCGCGGAAAGCGGCCGTGGGCCGGATTTTTCCGAGGCGCTCGCGCGCGGGCTCGGCGTGCTCGCCAGCTTCGGCGCGGAGCGGCGGCCGATGACGCTCAGCGAGGTGGCACGCGCCGTCGACCTGCCGCGGGCGACCGCCCGCCGCGCGCTCCATACCCTCGCCGAGCTCGGCTTCGTCGCGGAGGATGGGCGCCTGTTCCGCCTGACGCCCAAGGTGCTGTCGCTGGCCGGCGCCTACCTGCTGTCGAACGCGGTCTCGACCGTGCTGCAGCCGGCGGTGGACCGGCTTTCCGCCGAGCTCAACGAGACCGTCACCGCGGCGGTCCTCGACGGCGAGGAGGTGGTGATGATCGCGCATGCCGCTCCGCAGCGGCTGGTCGCGGCCGGCGGCGGGATCGGCTTCCGGCTGCCGGCCTTCTGCACGGCGCTCGGCCGGGTGCTGCTGGCGGCCGAGCCCCAGGCCAGCCTCGACCTCTATCTCGGGCGGCTGCGCCCGGCGCGGGTGACGCCGGCGACCGTCGTGGACAAGGCAGCGCTGCGCCAGGCGATCCTGGCCGTGCGGGAGGCCGGGCATGCGCTGGTCGATGGCGAGGCGGAGGTCGGATACCGCTCGCTCGCGGTGCCGATCCGCCGCTTCGACGGCACCGTCGTCGCCGCGATGAATGTCGGCATGCGGGTCGAGCAGGCGATGGTGGAGGCCATGCGGCAGGCCTACCTGCCGCGCCTCACCGGCCTCGCCGCGGAGCTCGGCCCGCTGATCCTGTAGGGCGGCCCGGCGGCGGCGGGCCTACTTCTTCTTGCCGGCCTTGCGGGCGGCGTCGCGGGCGTCGCGCTTGGCGCGCTGCTCGGCGATCTGGGCCAGGGCGCGCGCCTTCTTCTGCGCATCGAGGGCAGCCGAGAGCTGCTCCTTGTCCATCGCGGCAGCGACCGCCTTGGCGGCTTCGTCGGCCCGGCGCTTCGCTTCCTCCGCCTTGCGGGCGGATTCCAGCACCTGGCGGTCGCGCTCGGCGGCGATCGCGGCCGCCTTCTCCTCGGCGAGGCGGCGCTCCTCGGCCTCCTTGGCGGCGACGCGCGCCGCGGCGCGGGCCTCCCGGGCGCGGGCGATCTCCACCTGCTCCGCCATCCGCTGCTGCACCGCGGGGTCGTCCGGACGCGGCATGGCGCGGAAACGCTCGGCGAGGGCGGATCGGGCGGCGGCGGCGGCGGCTTGGCGGTTCTGGAAGGTGTCTTGCTTGGTGAACTTCATGCGCCGCGCCATATCCAAAAACGAAGGCGCCGCCAAGATGCCCTGCGCTCAGGGCAGGGCAGCGTTAATAGAGAGGGAGGTTATGCCCCTGCCACGCGCCGGAGCATCGCCAGGAATTGCGACCGTTCCTCCTCGTCGAGGCAGGCGAGCAGGCTTTCATTCGCATACTGCGCGCGGGGGCTGGCGATCGCCGCCATGCGCCGCCCGGCCTCGGTCGGCAGCAGCACCACGGTGCGGCGATCCATCGGATCGCGGGTCGCCACGACCAGGTCGCGGGCGAGCAGGCGCCGCACCACGCCCTGGATGGTCGCCGGATCCATCGCGACCAGACGGCCCAGGCGGTTCTGGGTGACCTGGCCGAGTTCCACCAGGCGCAGCAGCGCCGCGAATTGCGGCGGCGTCAGCCCGTGCTCGGCGGCGCGGGCGGCGAATTGCTGGACATGGCGCTGATGGGCGCGGCGAAGCAGGTGCCCGACCGATTCGTCGAGGCGATAGGCGGGCTCGATCGGCAACGCGAAAATCTCGGCCAGCCGGCTCGACATGCGCCCATCCGGTTCCCTGCCCAAGCTTGATCGCGCAGCGCGCCGCGTCCGTCAACCTTGCGCCGCAAACGTCATGGCGCCGGCACCTGACGCGAATGTGGACGTTGCGCAACGACGGCGAATCTCGTTATCTGCGATCATGCGGCCTGCGTGAACCCGCGGCGCCGCGCCCGGGAGGAATACAATGACCGAGACGACGCACGCCACGCGCCCGGCCGCCCGCCGGAGCTTCCTGACGGGCGCGGCAGCGGCCGTGGCCGGCACCGCGGTGCTGGCGACGCCCAATGTCAGCCGCGCCCAGACCGTGACGCTCCGCTTCCAGTCGACCTGGCCGCAGCGCGACATCTTCCATGAATTCGCCGGCGATTTCGTCAACCGCGTGAACACCATGGCCGGCGGCCGGCTGCGGCTGGAGCTGCTGGCCGCCGGCGCCGTGGTGCCGGCCTTCCAACTGCTGGATGCGGTGAGCGCCGGCACGCTCGACGGCGGCCATGGCGTGCCCGCCTATTGGTTCGGCAAGAACAAGGCGTTCAGCCTGTTCGGCACCTCCCCGCCCTGGTTCGGCGACGCCAACCAGCTGCTCGGCTGGTATCATTATGGCGGCGGCGAAGCGCTGTACCGCGAGCTGCTGGCCGACATCGTGCGCGTGAACGTGGTCGCCTTCATGACCGGCCCGATGCCGACCCAGCCGCTCGGCTGGTTCAAGAACCCGATCGAGCGCCCGGAGCAGATCCGCGGCCTGAAGTACCGCACCGTGGGGCTTGCCGCCGACCTCTTCGCCGAAATGGGTGCGGCCGTCGTCTCGCTCCCGGGCGGTGAGATCGTGCCGGCGCTGGAGCGCGGCGTGATCGACGGCGCCGAGTTCAACAACCCCTCCTCGGACCGCGTCCTCGGCTTCCCGGACGTGGCCAAGGTCTACATGATCCAGAGCTACCACCAGCGCACCGAGAGCTTCGAGGTGCTGTTCAACAAGGGCAAGTTCGATGCCCTGCCGGAGGATCTGCGGGCGGTGATCAAATACGCCTCGGAGAGTTCCTCGGCCGACATGTCCTGGAAGCTGCAGGACCGCTATTCGCGCGACCTGCTGGCGATGGCGCAGCAGCAGGGCGTCTCGGTCCGCGCGACGCCGCGGCCGGTGCTGGATGCCCAGCTCCAGGCCTGGAACCGCGTCATCGAACGGCTGGAGGCCGATGCCTCCTCGCCCGGCAACGGGCCCTTCTTCAAGAAGGTCTGCGACAGCCAGCGCGAGTGGTGCCGCCGCGTGAGCAGCTTCTTCCTGCGCTACGAAGCGAGCTCGGTCGTCTCCTTCAACCACTTCTTCGCCCGCGGCTGACAGCACGCGCCACAATGCAGGCACCGCCGTTCCGGTCCTCGGCCGGGGCGGCGGTGCCGCGTCGAGGGGGGATGGAAACGCATGCAGGGCCTGCTTCTCGGCATCGACAGGCTGAGCACCCTGGTCGGCCAGGTCTTCGCCTGGTGCGTCCTGCTGCTGACCGGCGTCGTCGCCTACGAAGTCTTCGTGCGCTACGTCTTCCGCGCGCCGACGACCTGGGGATACGACGTCTCCTACATGCTCTACGGCACGCTGTTCATGATGGCGGGCGCCTATGCGCTGAGCCGCAACGGGCATGTGCGCGGCGACTTCCTGTACCGGAACTTCCGCCCTTCGGTGCAGGCCTGGTTCGACCTGGTGCTCTACCTGTTGTTCTTCTTCCCCGCGATCTTCGCCTTCATGATCTCCGGCTGGCACTACTTCACCGAGAGCTACGGCCAGAACGAGCGCAGCATGTTCAGCCCGACCGGGCCGATCATCTGGCCGTTCAAGTTCCTGATCCCGCTGGTCGGCCTGCTGCTGCTGCTGCAGGGCCTGGCGGAGGTGGTGCGCTGCCTCCGCTGCATCCGGGACGGCGCCTGGCCGCCGCGCCTGTCGGACGTCGAGGAGCTGGAGCAGAAGATCCTGGCCGCGGCGGAGGCCAAGGGCGCCGAAGCGGCGGCCGGAATCGCCTTCCGAAGCGAACACGCGGGCGATGAAAGGTCCGGCCGATGAGCGACGGCATGCTGGGCCTCACCCAGCTTTTCCTCTTCCTCTTTTTCATCATGCTGGGCTTCCCGATCGCCTTCACGCTGATGGCGATGGGGCTGTTCTTCGGCTACCTCGGCATGGGCGCGCTGATCTTCGACCTGCTGGTGCAGCGCACCTACTCGGTGATGGCGAACGACGTCCTCATCTCGGTGCCGCTCTTCGTCTTCATGGGCTACATCATCGAGCGGGCGAACATCCTCGACCGGCTGTTCCGCTCGCTCCAGATGGCATCCGGCAACATCCCGGGCTCGCTCGCGGTCGCGACCCTCGCGACCTGCGCGCTGTTCGCGACCGCGACCGGCATCGTCGGCGCGGTGGTGACGCTGATGGGCCTTCTCGCCTTCCCGGCCATGCTGCGCGCCGGCTACGACGTGAAGCTCGCCTCCGGCGTCGTCGCGGCGGGCGGCTGCCTCGGCATCCTGATCCCGCCCTCGATCCTGCTGATCCTCTACGGCGCGACCGCCGGCGTCTCGGTGGTGCAGCTCTACGCGGCGGCCTTCATCCCGGGCATCATGCTGGCCGGCTGCTACATCCTCTATGCCATGGGCATCGCGATCGTGAAGCCCTCGGTCGCACCGAGGCTGCCGCCGGAGGAGGTGAACGTCCCGTTCTCGACCATCCTCGTCTCGCTCGTCACCTCCTTCTTCCCGCTGGCGCTGCTGATCGCGACGGTGCTCGGCGCCATCCTGATGGGCCTCGCCACCCCCTCGGAAGCGGCCGCGATGGGCTCGCTCGGCTCGATCCTGCTCGCGATCGCCTATCGCAGCTTCAGCGTCACCAAGCTGAAGGAGAGCGTGTTCCTGACCGCGCGCACCAGCGCCATGGTGTGCTGGCTGTTCGTCGGCAGCGCGATCTTCAGCAGCGTGTTCGGCTATCTCGGCGGCCAGCAACTGGTGGAGGAGTTCTTCAAGGGCCTGCCGCTCAACAGCTTCACCTTCATGGTGCTGGCGCAGATCCTGATCTTCATCCTGGGCTGGCCGCTGGAATGGACCGAGATCATCGTGATCTTCGTGCCGATCTTCCTGCCGCTGCTGGATGATTTCGGCGTCGACCCGCTGTTCTTCGGCATCATGATCGCGCTCAACCTGCAGACCAGCTTCCTGTCGCCGCCGGTCGCGATGGCCGCCTTCTACCTGAAGGGCGTGGCGCCGAAGCATGTGCGGCTGGAAGCGATCTTCGCCGGCTGCATGCCCTTCATCTACATCGTGCTGATGTGCATGGCGCTGATCTACATCTTCCCCGGCCTGGTGCATTATTTGCCCAACCGGCTCTATGGCGGCGGCGGCGGCGCGACGCCCGGGCTGCAGATCGACCGCCCGCCGGATGGCGGCTTCCAGGAGGAGGAGGTCACGCTGCCCAGCCTCAATTGAGGCCGGCAGTCCTGCCTCCCATGGAACGGATCGAAGCGATCGCCGGCTGGCTGACCGAGGCGTCGGAGACCGGCAACCCGCTGGCGCCGCTGCCGCCGGAGCTGACCCCTGCCGATATCGAGGAAGGCGAGGCGGTCGCCGCCGCCATCCTGGCCCGCATGGGCCTGGCGCCGATCGGGCTCAGGATCGGGCCGGAGGGCGTGGCGGGCCCGGTGCTCGCGTCGCGGCTGCTGCCCGACGGCGCGGTGCTCGCCCTCCCGGCGCTGCGCCATGCGCGCGCCACGCCGGCGCTGGTCGCCGTGCTCGGCGCCGATCTCGAGGCTGTCGGGGACCCGGTCTTCGCGGGCCTGCACCCGGCGATCGACGTGGCCGCCAGCCGCTTCCGCGACGGGCCGGGGGACGGGCCCTGCCTCGCGGCCGATCTGGCCGGGCTCGGGTTCATCGTCATCGGACGGCGGAAGCCGATGCCGGCGGCGGCGCTGCGCCTGACCATCGCGGGCCGGCCGGCCGGCATGCTCGATCCGATGCCGGCGCTGGAGCCGGCGATCGCCGCCGCGCGGCGCTTGGGCGGCCTGCCGGCGGGCACCGTGCTGATGGCGGCCGGGCTGGGTCCCGCGACCGCCCCGGCCGCAGGCGAAGCGCTGCGGCTGGGCTTTTCCGGGCTTGGCCGGGTAGCGGCACACTTCGCCTGAGCGGGGGATGCGCGCCGGCGACGTTCCGGAACTCAGGGAGCCAGAAACCGGACCAGCAGCGCGGCCCCGAGGAAGACGAGCGCCACGACCGCGACCCGCTCGGCATGCCAGATCAGGCGCTCGCGCAGGATATGGCTCAACAGCAGCAAGGTCTCCGGCAGATGTTCCGGCTGCCGGGCGGCGGGCAACTCCGCCACCAGCAAGGTCCAGGCCTCGGTCCGCCGGACGCTGTCCCGCCGCACGCGCCAGGCCGCGACGAGCAGGGCGAAGCAGAGCAGCGCGAGCAGCACGCCGCCGGCACGGAAGGCCATCCCGAGATCGAAGGAGAAGGCGAGCATCATCACGCCGGTGCCGAGGCCGGCGAAGCCGCAGGCGCGGCGGATGCTCTCGTCGGTCACCAGCCGGGCGGCCCCGGCGATCTCGGACAAGGTCACGACGCGCATGCTGCCTCCGCCATCCTCCCCGGTCGCGCCGGCCGCGCCGGCCGCGCCGCGGGGCGAGCCGCCGGCGCGGTGCGGCTCAGCGGAAGGCGAACACGGCGATCAGCACGGCCGCAAGGGCCCATATGACCATGACCGGCCGCGGGGAGAGCGAGAGCGTCCGCTCCGCGACGGCCGCCGGCAGGGCGGCGGCGAGCAGCGTCGCCGTCGCGACGATCAGGCTCGCGCCGTAGAAGATGATCTCCGGGGCGGGGTGCACGATCTCCGGCAGCCAGATCGGCCACAGGGCGAAGACCAGGCCGAGCGCCGGGCTGGTCAGGCCATTGGCGAGGCTGGCGACGACGACCAGGACGAAGAGGGTCTGGGGCTGCATCCGGGGCTAGGAAACCGTGGCGCGGGCCGCGGGCCCGATCCGCGGCGCGAGGCCGGCCGCCAGCATGGCGATGCCGAAACCCATGCGCAGCACCCACAGCCAGAAGGCGGCGACCAGCGGCAGGAACGGCGGCGGCACGAAACTCGGGATCAGCCTGCTGGCGATGGCCATCAGCCAGTCGGTCAGGCGCCGGAAGGCCCGCCAGATATAGTTCGGATTGTCGGGGCCCATCACGAATTGCAGCCCGAAGCGACCGATGCAGGTCCAGCCGAGAGCCGCCAACAGGTAGGTGCCGATCCAGAACGGCAGATAGCCGGCGATGAAATGCGGTTCGGACATCAGAGCCTGTCTGGGAAGGGTGGCGGGTTGGTCTGGCGAGGCATTCTTCGTCCCTGCCGTGCCGGCTGACGCAGCCGATGCCGATGGCATCGGCGAGGAAGGCGGCAGCGGGGATAAGGACTGCCAGAACGACCTGCCACCCTTTTGAGGCAGCCTCTCCGTCTCCCATGCGCCGCCATCGGGTCGGGCGACGGGCGGGGCCCCTGGAGCCCCGCCCGGCCGGCGGCGTCAGTCGAGGGCGCGCTCGCCCGAGACCAGCCGCACCCCGCCCTTGGGGGTGCGGATGCTGTCGATGAAATCCTGCATGGCCTGGGACGGGGCCGGCGTCATCATGCTGACCACCCAGGTCACGATGAAGGCCGCCGGTATGCCGAACAGGCCGCAGGAGATGTTGCGGACCCCGAACCAGAGCGGCATGCCCATGTATTGCGTGCCGATCAGGTAGAAGAGGCAGACGCCGTAGCCGGCGATCATGCCGGCGATGGCGCCCGCGGAGGTGGTTCGCTTCCACCAGACGCCCATGACCAGCGCCGGAAACAGCCCCGATGCCGCGATCGAGAAGGCCCAGGCCACCATCGCGAGGATGCCCGCCGGCCGCGTGCTGGCCACCCAGGCCGCGGCGATCGCGACCAGTACCAGGATGACGCGCGCGACCGCGAGGCGCCGCTTGGTGCCGGCATTCGGGTCGACCATCCGGTAGTAGACGTCGTGGCTGAGCGCATTGGCGATCGCGAGCAGCAGACCATCGGCGGTCGAGAGCGCGGCGGCGAGGCCGCCTGCCGCGACCAGCCCGGCGATCACATAGGGCAGGCCCGCGATCTCCGGCGTCGCCAGCACGATGGCGTCCGCGTTGATGGCGAATTCGGCGAATTGCAGGATGCCGTCGCCATTGCGGTCGGTGATGCTGACGAGGCCGATGGAACCCCAGCTCCGCACCCATTCGGGCAGGCTCGCGATCGGCTGCCCGATCACGTTCGTGAACACCTCGAGCTTCGCGAAAGCGGCATAGGCCGGCGCCGTGAAGTAGAGGAGGAAGATGAAGAACAGGCTCCAGGCGACGCTCTTGCGCGCATCGCGCACCGAGGGCGTCGTGAAGTAGCGCATCAGGATGTGCGGCAGCGACGCGGTGCCGACCATCAGGCAGAGGATCAGCCCGAAGAAGTTGAGCGGATCGTAGCTGGCGAAGGGCGTCACATGCGACTGCGCCCCGGCGAGCGCGGGGACGGTGGTGCGCAGTTGCTCGATCTGTTCGAGCGCGGCGCCGTAGGTGAGCTGCGGGATCGGGATACCGGTCAGCTTGGTGGAGAGCAGCACCACCGGGATCAGATAGGCGATGATCAGGATGATGTACTGCGCCACCTGGGTCCAGGTGACCGCGCGCATGCCGCCGAGCATGGAGCAGACCAGGATGCCGGCAAGGCCCACGAAGACCGCCACCTCGAAGGACATGCCGAGGAAGCGCGAGGCGATGATGCCGGTGCCGAAGATCTGCGCCACCACATAGGTGAAGGAGGCGGAGAGCAGCACCACGACGCCGCAGAGCCGCGCGAGATTGCCGCCGTAGCGGGCGCCGAGGAAGTCCGGGACCGTATAGGCGCCGAACTTGCGCAGATAGGGGGCGAGCAGGATCGCGACCAGCACGTAGCCGCCGGTCCAGCCCAGCACGAAGGCGAGGCCGTCATAGCCGAGCGCATAGAGCGTGCCGGCCATGCCGATGAAGCTCGCCGCCGACATCCAGTCCGAGCCGGTGGCCATGCCGTTGTAGAGCGCCGGCACCTTGCGGCCGGCGACGTAGTATTCCGAGACCTGGGCGGTGCGCGACAGGTAGCCGATCAGCGCGTAGACGCCGATCGTCAGGAAGACGAAGAGGTAGCCGATGATCTGGTTCGGCACGCCGAGGAACTCGAGGATGCCGAGCGCGACGACGAAGGCGACGAAGCCGCCCGTGTAGATCGAATAGATCCGGCCGAGATTGGAGAGGAAGTCGCCCTTGCCGGCGGAGGAGCGGTCGGACATCGGGCCTACTCCTCTTCCTCGACGCCGAATTCGGCGTCGATCGCATTCTGGCGGCGGGCGAACCAGAACAGCATCAGGACGAACACGATCAGGCTGCCCTGCGCGGCCATGTAGAAGCCGAGCGGGAAGCCCAGGATCTTGATCGCGTTGAGCGACGACGCGAAGAAATGGATACCGAAGCCGAAGATCGCCCAGATGACGAGCATCAGCCACATGAGCGACGAGGTCTTCTGCCAATAGGCGCGCGCGACCGCACCATCGACCGCTGCCCCGCCACTTCGCGCCGGCTCCGCGCCGGATTCCACGAAAGGCATCTCTTCCGTTCTCCTCCTGCCGCGGCAGGGCCGGGCAGCCCACATCTCGATTGTTGCGGCAGGGTCTGCCGGATCCGCTTTGTCGCGGACCGTCCGTTGCGCTACCACGGCGCGTGAACCACACGCAACAATGATCCGCCCGCAAGAGTACTGAAATGAAGATTTGGCAACGACTTCTGGGGGCGCGAAGCGACGACCCGGCGCGCTTCGGCCGCTTCCTCGGCGCCCGCGCCGCGTTCGTCGCCCAGAAGACGGTGCTCGACTACTGCCAGGTGAAGGCGGCCGGCCGGGAGCGGGCGGTGTTCGCGGATCCGGACTTCCAGGCCGCCCTGAGCCACTGCCGGTGGCAAGTCTACATCGCCGCTCTCGCCGATATCCTGGCGCTCGGCGAGGCATGGCTGCGCCCGCATGCCCCTGGCCGAGCGGAGGCTCTCGCGAAGGCATTCGTGGCGCTGCACGATGCCGCCCTCGCTGCGGAGCCGGTGCCTGCCGAGGAAAGCGAAGCGGTCGCCGCGGCGCGGCTCGCCTTTCCCGGCCACCTCGTGCGGCTGCAATCGGCCCCGCCCTGGAGCGCGGACCGGATGCCCCTGCTGGCGGAGGCGCCGCTCTTCGCGACCTTGCCGGTTCCGCCGGAACAGCGGCGCGGCGAGGCGCCCGCGATTCGCGGCGCGCTGCGCTTCCACACCGTCTCGATGCAGCAGGAGATGGAACGCCTGTTCGATGCAGCCGGCCTCGCCGCATCAATGAATATTCGGTAATTTTACAACCATCACAAATTTCGTCTGAGCAATGTAAATAAAGAAACCCGGATCGCCGCCGGTATTGCGCGATCCGGCCAGCGAATCGCTCGCAATTTCTTCCATCACGCCGGTTTTATGCGCTATGCCGAATCGCCTGTTCTGCACGGCCTCTTCGGCGTGGCGGAGCGGGAATCGCGGCCAGGCGCGATCACGGACAAGGACAATCCGCGGGCGCCAGCCCGAGCGAGGGAGGAACTGTGTGAGCACTTCTGTGGCAGCGGCAGGCGCCGCGCGTCCGATGACGAAGGGGGAGAGGAAGGTCATCCTCGCCTCCTCCCTCGGCACCGTCTTCGAATGGTACGATTTCTACCTGTACGGGGCGCTGGCGACGATCATCGGCGCCAAGTTCTTCGGCCAGTTCGACCCGGCGACCCGCAACATCTTCGCCCTCCTGGCCTTCGCCGCCGGCTTCCTGGTGCGGCCCTTCGGCGCGCTGGTGTTCGGCCGCATCGGCGACCTCGTCGGCCGCAAATACACCTTCCTCGTCACCATCGTCATCATGGGCGCGTCGACCTTCCTGGTCGGCATCCTGCCGACCTCCGACCAGATCGGCATCACCGCCGCCGTCATCCTGATCATCCTGCGGCTGCTGCAGGGCCTGGCGCTCGGCGGCGAATACGGGGGTGCTGCGACCTACGTCGCGGAGCATGCGCCGCCCGGACGCCGCGGCTTCTACACGAGCTGGATCCAGACCACCGCGACCATGGGCCTGTTCCTGTCGCTGCTGGTCATCCTGTTCACCCGCACCATCCTGGGCGAGGCCGCCTTCGCCGACTGGGGCTGGCGCATCCCCTTCCTGATCTCGATCTTCCTGCTCGGCATCTCGGTCTGGATCCGGCTGCAACTCCAGGAAAGCCCGGCCTTCCAGAAGATGAAGGCGGAAGGCACCGGCTCCAAGGCGCCGCTGTCGGAAGCCTTCGGCCAGTGGAAGAACGCGAAGATCGCGCTCATCGCCCTCCTCGGCCTCACCGCCGGCCAGGGCGTCGTCTGGTACACGGGGCAGTTCTACGCGCTGTTCTTCCTCCAGAACATCCTCAAGGTCGACGGCTACACCGCGAACCTGCTGATCGCCTGGTCGCTGATCCTCGGCACCGGCGGCTTCATCTTCTTCGGCTGGCTGTCGGACAAGGTGGGCCGCAAGCCGATCATCCTGCTGGGCTGCGCGCTCGCCGCCGCGACCTATTTCCCGCTGTTCAAGACCATGACGCGGGAGGCCAACCCGGCGCTCTACGCGGCGCAGCAGACGATCCCGGTGACCGTCGTGGCGCCGGCCGGGGACTGCCACTTCCAGTTCAATCCGACCGGGACCGCGACCTTCACCAGCGCCTGCGACATCGCCAAGGCGGTGCTGGCCAACCTGTCGGTGCCCTACGTCACCGAGACGGCGCCGGCCGGCACCGTCGCCTCGGTCCGGATCGGCGCCGTCGGCGGCGCCTCGGTCGCGTCCTTCGATGCGACGCAGGCCGGGGCGCAGGCGGCGGCGCGGCGCGCGGCCTTCACGCGCGAGCTGACCACGGCGCTGGCGGCGGCCGGCTACCCGGCGGCCGCCAACCCGTCGGTCGTGAAGATGGCGCATCCCTTCGACGTCTTCCGCGAGCAGCCGGCGGTGATCATCGGGATCCTGTTCATCCTCGTGGTCTACGTGACCATGGTCTACGGACCGATCGCGGCGGCGCTGATCGAGCTGTTCCCGACCCGCATCCGCTACAGCGGCATGTCGCTGCCCTACCACATCGGCAATGGCTGGTTCGGCGGCCTGCTGCCGGCCACCACTTTCGCGCTGATCGCGGCGACCGGCGACATCTACTACGGCCTCTGGTACCCGATCGTCTTCGCGGTGATGACCGTCATCATCGGGCTGATCTTCGTGCCCGAGACCAAGGACCGCGACATCTTCGCCAACGACGGCCGCTGACCGGCGCAAGCCGCATCACCGCCTGACGGAAGGGCGCCGGGACAACCCGGCGCCCTTGGCTTTCCGCCGCCGGCGCCGCAATGTTTCCGGAACGCACGGGAAGCCGCCATGCCGGAACTCTGGCTCGCCTTCGACAGGCCCGTTCCCTTCGACGACTATATCGACCTCCGCTCGCTCCACGACGCGACCGTCGATGCCCTGACCGATGCCCTCGGCCTGCCCCGGCTCTGGAGCTTCGTCGGCGTGGGCCGCGAGGCCTGGGACGAGATCGAGGCGCATCTCGTCGCCTCCGGCATCAAGCCCGCCGCCGAACCCTGGTCCCCCGACCGCCGGCCCTGGTTCGCCGCGGAGGCCGGGATCGACTGGTGCGAGCGCCTGTCGCGGCACCTCGGCGCGATCGCCAATCCCTTCCCGCCCGAGGCCGACAACCGGCCCTTCGTCGTCGTCGAGGAGCTCGCGACCCTTCTGGGCAAGCTCCGGATGGCGCAACCGCTCGGCGCCCGCTGGGGACTGCTCGCCGGCGCGTAGTGCGCTAGCTTGCGCGAAACCGAGGAGGGAACGCGCATGACCGCCGAAGCCGCCGGCTACGACGCCGCCTATGCGGCCTGGCAGCGTGACCCGGACGGGTTCTGGGCGGCGGCGGCGCGCGGCATCGACTGGATCGCGCCGCCCGCCGCCGTCTTCGACGGCAGCCAGGGCGTCCATGGCCGCTGGTTTCCGGGCGGCGTGCTGAACACCTGCCACAATGCCGTCGACCGCCATGTCGCGGCCGGGCGCGGCGCCCAGGATGCCTTCATCTGGGACAGCCCGATGACCGGCCGCGCCCTGCGCCTCACCTATGCCGCGCTGCTCGCGCGCGTGGAAAAACTCGCCGGCGCCATGGCGGCGCGCGGGGTCGCGAAGGGCGACCGCGTCGTCCTCTACATGCCGATGGTGCCGGAAGCGGCGATCGGCATGCTGGCGGCGGCCAGGCTCGGCGCCGTGCATTCGGTGGTGTTCGGCGGCTTCGCGGCCGCCGAGCTCGCGGCCCGCATCGCCGATGCGCGGCCGAAGCTGATCCTGTCGGCGTCCTGCGGGCTCGAGCCAGGGCGCACCGTGGCCTACAAGCCGCTGCTCGACGCCGCCATCGCGCTGTCGCCGCACAAGCCCGATGCCTGCCTGATCCTCCAGCGCGAGGCGCTGACAGCCGAGCTGCTGCCCGGCCGTGACAGCGACTGGCTGGAGGCGGAAGCCGCCGGCGCGCCGCACCCTTGCGTGCCGGTCGCGGCGACCGATCCGCTGTACGTGCTCTACACCTCCGGCACCACGGGCAAGCCCAAGGGCATCCTCCGCGACAATGGCGGGCATGCGGTGGCGCTGCACCATTCGATCGGCATGCTCTACGGGCTCAACCCCGGCGAGGTGATGTGGACCGCCTCCGATGTCGGCTGGGTGGTCGGGCATTCCTACATCGTCTACGCGCCGCTCTTCGCCGGGCTCACCAGCGTGATCTATGAAGGCAAGCCGGTCGCGACGCCCGATGCCGGCGCCTTCTGGCGCGTCTGCGCCGCGCACGGCGTCCGCGCGCTGTTCACCGCGCCGACCGCGATCCGCGCCATCAAGAAGGAGGATCCGGAGGGCCTGCTGCTCCGCCGCCACGACCTCTCCCGCCTCGATGCCCTGTTCCTCGCCGGCGAGCGCTGCGATCCGCCGACCGCGCTCTGGATCGAGGCGCTGCTGGGCAAGCCGGTGATCGATCATTGGTGGCAGACCGAGACCGGCTGGGCGATCACCGGCAATTTCCGCGGCCTCGGCCTGTTCCCGATGCGCGCCGGCTCCGGCGGCAAGCCGGCGCCGGGCTACCATGTCGCGGCCCTCGACGAAGCCGGGCAGCCGGTGGCGCGCGGGCAGATCGGCACGCTCGCGATCCGCCTGCCGATGCCGCCCGCGGCGGCGCCCACCCTGTTCAACGCCGACGACCGTTTCCGCGAGGCCTACCTCGCCCGCTTCCCCGGCTGGTACGACACCTCGGACGCCGGGATGGTGGATGCGGAGGGCTACGTCTCGGTGATGTCGCGCACCGACGACATCATCAACGTCGCCGGCCATCGCCTCTCGACCGGCGCGATGGAGGAGGTGCTGGCGGCGCATCCGGACGTCGCCGAATGCGCGGTGGTCGGCGTCGCGGACGCGCTGAAGGGCCAGGCGCCGCTCGGCCTCGTCGTGCTGAAATCGGGCGTCGTGCGTCAGGACGCCGAGATCGCGCGCGAGCTGGTCGCCATGGTCCGCGACCGCATCGGCCCGGTCGCCGCCTTCAAGGATGCGCGCGTCGTGCAGCGCCTGCCGAAGACGCGCTCCGGCAAGATCCTGCGCGGCACGATGCGCAGGATCGCCGATGGCGAGGATTACGTGGTGCCGCCCACCATCGACGATCCGGCGATCCTCACCGAACTCGAAGGGCTGCTGCGGCCCGGGTGATCAGCCGGACCCGTCACGCCCCGCCGCATCCGCGTCGAGGCCGATGTCGAGGGCGCGCACGCTGTGGGTCAGCCAGCCGAGGGAGATCACGTGCACCCCGCTGGCCGCGACCGCGGCCGCGGATGCCGGGGTGATGCCGCCGGAGGCTTCGATCGTGACGCCCGCGCCATGCCGCGCGACGATCTGCCGCATCGCATCCGGCGCCATGTTGTCGAGCAGGATGGCGTCGGCGCCGGCCTGAACGGCCTCCTCGGCGCCGGCCGGCGATTCGACCTCGACCTGGATCCTGACCATGTGCCCGGCCGCGTCGCGGGCCTGCCGCATCGCCGCCGCGATGCCGCCGGCGAGCGCGATGTGGTTGTCCTTGATGAGCATCGCGTCGTCGAGCCCGAAGCGGTGGTTCGCGCCGCCGCCCTGCCGCACCGCGTATTTCTGCAAGCCGCGCAACCCCGGCAGCGTCTTCCGCGTGCACGCGATGCGCGGGCGATGCGGGCGCACCGCTTCCACCACCTCCCGCGTCGCGGTCGCGATGCCGCTGAGATGGGACAGGAGGTTGAGCGCGGTGCGCTCGGCGGCCAGGATCGCACGCGCATTGCCCTCCACGGCGGCGAGGACGGCGCCGGCCTCCGCCTGCGCTCCGTCCGGCACCAGGGTCCGGAAGCCGAGCGCCGGGTCGAGGAGGCGCATCGTCGCCTCGGCGATCGGCAGGCCGGCGATGGTCCCGGGCTTCCGGGCGCGGAACACGGCGCGCATCCGCGCCGCGGGGCCGATGATCGCAGCCGTCGTGATGTCGCCGGCGCGGCCGATATCCTCGCGCAGCGCAGCGCGGAGGATGTCTTCGAACAACAGCGGGTGCAGCATGGCGGTCAGCTCCCGATCGCCAGCATGCGTTCGATCGCCCGCCGCGCAGGTGCTGCGATCGCCGCCGGCACGCTCACCTCGTGGCCCATCGTCTCGAGCGCGCGGCGGATGCCGGCCAGCGTGATCCGCTTCATGTGCGGACAGAGGGCACAGGGACGCAGGAACTCGGTGGCGGGGTTCTCCGCCGCGACGTTGTCCGCCATCGAGCATTCGGTGACCATGACGACCCGGCCCGGGCGCTCGCGCCGGACATAGTCGCTCATCGCCGCGGTGGAGCCGACGAAATCCGCCTCGTCGCAGACCTCGGGCGCGCATTCGGGATGTGCGAGCACCCGGAGCCCGGACTGCCCGGCACGATAGGCGCGGATGTCCTCGGCGGTGAAGCGCTCATGCACCTCGCAGCGGCCGTGCCAGGCGATCACCTCGACCGCGGTCTCGCGCGCGACGTTCCGCGCGAGGTACTCGTCCGGCAGCATGATCACCCGCCCGACACCGAGTGATTCCACCACCTTCCGGGCATTGCCGGAGGTGCAGCAGATATCGGCCTCCGCCTTCACCGCGGCCGAGGTGTTGACATAGGCGATGACCGGAACGCCCGGCCAGGCCGCCTTCAGCAGCTTCACATCCTCGGCGGTGATCGATGCGGCGAGCGAGCAGCCGGCCTCGAGATCCGGGATCAGCACGATGCGCCCCGGGTTCAGCAGCTTGGCGGTTTCCGCCATGAAATGGACGCCGGCGACCAGGATGACCTCCGCCGCGGTCGCCGCCGCCTCCCGCGCGAGGGCCAGGCTGTCGCCCGTGATGTCGGCGACCCCGTGATAGATGTCGGGCGTCTGGTAGTTGTGCGCGAGCACGACGGCGTTGCGCTCCCGCTTCAGCCGCGCGATCGCCGCGACCTCGTCGCGGATCAGCGCCCATTCCACCGCCGGCATCGCACGCTCGGCCGGCAGTCGGGCGCCGGCAGCCATGGCTTGCGGATTCATGCATCCCTCCTTGTACTCATAAGGAGTATAAAAGGGCGCAGCCGGATCAGCCACGCATTCTCCGCACGCTAGATATGCTCGCAATGAGTCTAAATGGCCGTCAGCCGGGCCGCGCCAGCGCCGGGCGGGTGCCGGCGATCGCCCGCTCCAGCAGGATCGCGCGGCGGAAGCGGACGAGGCGCGCCGGCCGGCCCGGGCCATCGCGGCGCTCCCGCCCGGTCTCCTCGACGAGGCCGCCCTCCTCCACCAGCCGGCGGAAATTGCCCTTGTGAACCCATCCGCCGGCCAGCGCCTCGACGACGCGTTGCAGATCGAGGAGGGTGAATTCCTCCGCCAACAGCTCGAAGACCACCGGCCGGTAACGGATCTTGGCCCGCAGCCGCGAGACGCCGGTCGCGAGGATGCGGCGGTGATCCTGGATCATGTCGCGGCCGGGCGCCGGCAGCAGCCGGTCGCGGCTCGCCCCCGGCCGGCGCGCCGCCTCCGGCACGCAGCCGGCCTCGAACAACAGTTCATAGCGCTGCAGCGCCAGATCCTCGTTCCAGGGATGATCATCCCATCCGAAGAGCGATGCGGCCCGCAGGCGGCGGGCCTTGGCCGCGGCCACCGGCCGGACCTCCCGTGCCCAGGCGAGCAGGCTGCGGTCGATCTCACGCCGCAGCCCGGCCGCGTCCTCGGCCCGGCGGTCCTCCCAGGGGAAATAGTCGTACCAGCGCCGCCAGGTGGCACCCGGCTCGCCCCGCGGCGCGGCCTCCCGCGTCAGGGCGAGGTAGCTGAGGGTGATGGTCCGGACGCCCTCCGGTCCGATCCGGTTCGGGTCTCCGAAGGCATAGAGCTGCTCGACATAGCCGAGCGGATGATGGGTGCGCGCCTCGACCCAGGCGCGAAGCCCGAGTTCCAGCGTCGCGTGCTCCTCCCCGAGCGGGCCGGCGGGCAGCGCAACCCCCTCGCCGACCGTCAGGATGCGGGGCTCGCCATCGGTGACCGCCACGACCACGGCGCAGAGTTCGACCTTCGGATCGGGAAGCATCGTGACCTATCGTTTGCAAAGCATCTTCACGCCTTCGGGCGATTCCGCCCTACGGCGATCTGCTTCACTCCGCGCTGGCGCTCGCCTCGCTCCGGGTCGCGCCGACGCGGCTGGCGAGGGCCGCCGCCATGAAGGCATCGAGGTCGCCGTCCAGCACGCCGCCGGTGTTGCTCGTCTCGATGCTGGTGCGCAGATCCTTCACCATCTGATAGGGCTGCAGCACGTAGCTGCGGATCTGGTGGCCCCAGCCGATATCGGTCTTGCCGGCCTCGGTCGCGTCGCTGATCGCCTCGCGCTTGCGCAGCTCCAGCTCATAGAGGCGCGCGCGCAGCATCTCCATCGCGATCGCGCGGTTGCGGTGCTGGCTGCGGTCCTGGGTGGAGGCAGCGACGACCCCGGTCGGCAGGTGAGTGAAGCGCACGCCCGATTCGGTCTTGTTGACGTGCTGGCCGCCGGCGCCGGACGCGCGGAAGGTGTCGGTCTTCAGGTCGGCCGGGTTGATCTCGATCACGATGCGGTCGTCGATCACCGGATAGACGTAGACACTCGCAAAGCTCGTCTGCCGCCGCGCCGCGGAATCGAAGGGGCTGATGCGCACCAGCCGGTGCACGCCCGATTCCGTCTTCAGCCAGCCGAAGGCGTTGGGGCCGGTGACCTGCAGCGTCGCCGACTTGATGCCGGCCTGCTCGCCCTCGCTCTCCTCGGTCAGCACCACCTTGTAGCCGCGCCGCTCCGCCCAGCGGGAATACATGCGCAGCAGCATCTGCGCCCAGTCCTGCGCCTCGGTGCCGCCGGCGCCGGCATTGACCTCGAGATAGGCGTCGTTGGCATCCGCCTCGCCCGACAGCAGGCTCTCGATCTCGCGCCGCTTCGCTTCCGCGGCCAGGCCCTGCAGGTCGGCGACCGCGGCACCGGCGGTCGCCTCGTCGCCCTCGGCCTCCGCGAGCTCGATCAGTTCCAGCGCATCGGCGATCGCCTGTTCGAGCTTGACGACGCCTTCGATCTGGTCGGCCAGCCGGTTGCGCTCGCGCATCACCGATTGCGCGACCTCCGGCTTGTTCCAGAGGTCCGGGTCCTCGGAGCGGGCGTTCAGCTCCTCGAGGCGGCGGCGGGCGGCATCCCAGTCAAAGATGCCTCCTCAGCAGGGTCACCGAAGCGGTGATCTGCTCGTGCAGGTTGGTTGCGTCGGCTCTCATGATGGGCGCGGCTAATAAAGCCCGCCCAGGCCGCTGTCGAGGCCGGCGGCACTCTCGCGTACGCTTTCGCCGAGCCGCTGGCCGCCGGAGGTGTCGGTCCCCGGGCGGAAGGCTTCCAGGATCGCGCCGTTGCCGACCGGGATGCGCACCAGCGCGACGCCGGGCGGCGCCCGGAACGGCACCGGCGGGCTGCTGCCGAGGGCCGCCTGCAGCACGTCGTGGAAGATGGGGGCCGCGGTGCTGCCGCCGGTCTCGTTGGCGCCGAGGCTGCGCGGCTCGTCGAAGCCGAGCCAGACCGCGATGACGATGTCGGGTGTGAAGCCCACGAACCAGTTGTCGCGGTAATCGTCGGTGGTGCCGGTCTTGCCGGCGATCGGGCGGTTGAGCCCGGCCCCGGCCCGGGTGCCGGTGCCGCGCTGCACCACGCCCTGCAGCAGGCTGACCATCTGATAAGCGGCGATCGGGTCGGCGATCTGCCGCCGCTCCCCCTGCAGCGCCGGCGGTCCCGCACCCGGGCCCTGGTCGCAGGCCGGCTCGCAGCGGCGCTGGTCGGCGCGCCAGATCACCCGGCCGCGGCGGTCCTGCACGCTGTCGATCAGGGTCGGCGTCACCTGCCGGCCGCCATTGACGAAGCCGGCATAGCCCGCCGCCATGCGCATCACCGTCGTCTCGCCGGCGCCGAGCGCCATCGACAGGTAGCGCGGCATGTTCGGGATGACGCCGAAATCGGCCGCGGTCTGCGCGACGCGCTCCATCCCGATATGCTGGGCGAGGCGCACGGTCACCAGGTTCAGGCTGCTCTCGAGCGCCTGGCGCATGGTCACCCAGCCGCGGCCGCCGCCCGAATAGTTGCTCGGCCGCCAGAGCCCCTGCGCGGTCGCGATCTCGATCGGCTCGTCGAGCAGCTGCTGGTTGGGCGGGATGCCCATGGCCAGCGCCGAGATGTAGACGAAGGGCTTGAAGGAGGAGCCGGGCTGGCGCATCGCCTGGGTGGCGCGGTTGAACCAGCTCCGCTCGAAGCTGTAGCCGCCGACCATCGCGAGCACGCGGCCGGTGGCGGGATCGAGTGCGACGATCGCGCCCTCGGCGACCGGCATCTGCCGCAGCGCCAGCCGCTCCGGCCGCGCCGGGGTGCGGCCCTGGGCGGCGGCGGCCGGCACCACCTCGATCATCACGACGTCGCCGGGGCTGACCACATCCTGCATGCGGCGCGGCGCGGCGCCGAGCCGCACACCCTGGGTCGCCAGCATCTGCACCCCGGCCGAACCCGGCGGCGGCGGTATCACCGGCCGCGCCCAGGCCAGGTCGTCGAAGCCGAGCGTCGCGTTCCGCGGCTGCGCCGCCCCCCGCGGATCGGGGCGGTCGGCGAGGCCGAGCCGGGCCTCGCGATCACGCACCTCCAGCACCACCGCGAGCTTCCATTCCGGCTGCATCCCCGGCGGCCGCTGCACGGCATCGAGGGCCGGCAGCCATTCGGTGGCGGCGGCCGAGATCCGCGTCACCGGCCCGCGCCAGCCGCCGCGGCGGCGGTCATAGGTCGTGAGCCCTTCCCGCAGCGCCCGCTCGGCCGCCTGCTGCAAGGGCGGCTCCAGGCTGGTGCGGACGACCAGGCCGCCCATCGTCGTCTGCTCGGCGCCGAAGCGGGTGATCAGGTCGCGGCGCACCTCCTCGGTGAAGTGCTGGCCGACGGCGACCATGTCCGGCCGGCGGGAAGGACGCGCCACGATCGGCTCCGCCTTCGCGGCCGCCGCTTCGGCCGTGGTGATCGCGCCGTCCTCCGCCATCCGGTCCAGCACCCAGTCGCGCCGGGCGCGCGCCGCTTCGGGGAAGCGGAAGGGGTTGTAGTTGTTGGGCGCCTTCGGAAGGATCGCGAGGAAGGCCATCTCGGCCAGCGTCAGCTCGTCGAGCGACTTGTTGAAGTAGTTCTGCGCCGCCGCCGCCACGCCGAAGGCCTGGGCGCCCAGGAAGATCTCGTTCAGGTAGATCTCGAGGATGCGCTCCTTCGGCAGCGTCTGCTCCAGACGGACCGCCAGGATCGCTTCCCGCAGCTTGCGGGTCATGGTGCGGTCGTTGCCGACCAGCATGTTCTTGGCGACCTGCTGGGTGATGGTCGAGGCACCCCCCATCCGCCGGCCGGAGCCCAACTGCTCCAGCGCGGTCAGACCCGCGCGCAGGATGCCGATCGGGTCGACGCCGTGGTGGTCCCAGAAGCGCTGGTCCTCGGCGGAGACGAAGGCCTGCTGCAGGCGGCGGGGGATCGCCTCGATCGGGACGAAGACCCGCCGCTCGCTCGCGAGCTCGGCCATCAGGCGCGAGTCGGCCGCGTAGATGCGGCTCATCTGCGGCGGCTCGTAATCCGCGAGCCAGCGGTAATCCGGCAGGTCGGCGGCGACGACCCGATAGAGCCCGTAGCCGCCGACGCCGCCGGCGACCGCGAGCCCCGCGACCACGAGCAGCAGCAGTTTCAGGAACCCGAAGCCGCGCCGCCGCTTGCGGGCCTTCCGCGGCGGGCGCTCGGCTTTCGGCCGCTCTCCGGCCGCCGGCGCGGGTTCGGCGCGCTTGCCGGCCCGGCGGGGATCGAGTGGCCCTTCCGGGCGGATGTCACCGAGGCTCATGGCGCTTCTCTACACTGTTCCGCCAAGCGCCGCGATGACGGCCAAGTTGCAGCATGTATCCGTTTATCGTCTTGCCGCCCGCGCTTCCGCGACCATGCGCAGCAGGCTCTCGATCGGGACCGCGCCGGGGACCAGCCGGTCGCCGATCACCAGCGCCGGGGTGCCCTCGATCCCGAGCCGCCGGGCGAGTGCGATGTTGCCCTCGAGCCGCGCCTGGATCGCGGGGTCGTCCATGTCGCGGCGGAGCCGCGCCCAGTCGAGGCCGAGCCGCTCCGCCTGCCCCCGGATCTGGGCCTCGGTCACCTCGCCGCGGATCGCCATCAGCGCGTCGTAGAGCTCGCCATACTTGCCCTGCCGCTGGGCGGCGAGCAGCGCGCGGGAGGCGACCACGGAATTGGGCCCGAGGATCGGCAGGTCCTTCATCACCAGGCGCAGGTTGCCGTCCCGCCGCACCAGCTCGGTCATGGTCGCCGTCAGCTGCCGGCAATAGGGGCAGCGCACGTCGAAGAACTCGACCACCGTCACGTCGCCGCGCGGATTGCCGCGCACCGGATCGGCGGGATCGGCGACGAGCTGGTCCCGCGCTTCGGTCAGCGCCCGGGCGGCGGCCGTCCGCCGCTCCTCCGCCTCCTGCGCCTCCATCGCGGCGAGCGCCTCCCGGAGGATCGAGGGATCCTCGCGCAGCGCCTGGCGCAGGATGTCGATCACCGCCTGGCGTTGGGCGGGGGTGAAACCCTCCTGCGCCCGGGCGGGCAGAAGGAGGGCCAGGGACAGCCCGAGGGCGAGGAGCAGGCGCATGCGGCATGCTTTAGCCCCGGCAGGACGGCCTGAACATCCGGTTGCCGGCAAAGGGGAAGGCGTCTATGGCCGACCCGCGGGAGTGTGATGCGCGCCGCGCTGCAGGGGACCAGGGACGCAGAATGACGATGACGCCACCGCCGGCCCGACCCGGGCCTCGCCGCGCCGCGGCCCTGCTGCTGGCCGGCGCCGCCCTTTCAGGTTGCTCCTGGTTCGACAGCTCGGGGCCGGAACGCGGGCAGGCCGGCTTCGTCGCGGGCTTCCTCGGCGGCGCCGCGGCGGAGGAGCCGCGGGCGGCCCTCGTCGCGCGCGACGTGCTCTCGGCCGGCGGCAGCGCCACCGATGCCGCGGTCGCCGGCGCCTTCGCGCTGACCGCGACGCTTCCGTCCCGTGCCAGCCTCGGCGGCGGCGGCGCCTGCCTCGTCTTCGAGCGCCAGCCGGGCACCACCCAGGCGATCCTGTTCGAGGCCGGGCCGCGCGCGGCGCTCCCCCCCGGCACCGACCGGCCGGCGGCGATCCCGATGATGGCCCGCGGCCTGTTCGCGCTGCACACCCGCGGCGGCCGCTTGCGCTTCGAGGAGCTGGTGCGCCCGGCCGAGGATCTGGCGCGGGGCAACGCCGTCTCCCGCAGCCTGGCGGGCGACTTGGCCGCGGTCGCGGCGCCGCTGCTCGCCGACCCGCAGGCGCGCGCGATCTTCGCAGCCCCCGGCGGCGGCCCGCTGGCGGAGGGGATGCAGCTGGTGCAGCGCGACCTGGCGGTGACGCTGACGACCATCCGCACCACCGGTCCGGGCGACCTCTATCAAGGGGCGCTGGCGCGCCGGATCGAGGATGCCAGCCGGGCGGCCGGCGGCGGCCTGACGGTCGAGGAGTTGCGGGGCGGCCAGGCGCGGCTGGTCGCCGCCGATACGCTGAGGGTCGGCAACGACACCGCGAACTTCCTGCCCGGCGGCATCGATGGCGGCGTGCAGCGCGCCTTCCAGGCGGTCGCGGCCGGGCAGCCGGCACCGCCGGGCGGCGGCGGCAGCGGCGCCTCCACCGGCCTCGTCACCTTCGACCGCGACGGCAATGCCGTCGCCTGCGCCTTCTCGATGAACAACCTGTTCGGCACCGGGCGCGTGGCCCCCGGCACCGGCTTGGTGCTGGCCGCCGCCCCCGGCCAGGGTGCGGTGCGCGCGGCACCGCTTTCGGTCGTGCTGGTGCAGAACGCCAATCTTCGCGCCTTCCGCCTGGCGGTCGCCGCCTCCGGCCAGGATGCGGCGCCGGCCGCCGCCGCCGCGACCGCCTTGCGCGTCCTCCGCGGCGAGCCGCCGCAATCGGCAATCCCGGCCGCGGCGCCGGAGCCGGCGCGCGCCGTCGCCGCCTCCTGCCCGCGCTATTTGCCCGGCGTCGCCAATGACTGCACCGCGGCGACCGACCCGCGCGGCGCCGGCCTCGCCGCGGGTGCCGCGGTGCGCTGATGGCGCTCAAGGTCGGCCGCGGCGCCGCAGCGCCGCCCTTCCTGGTCATGGACGTGATCGCGGCCGCCAATGCGCGCGCCGCCGGGCTGCCGGCGGGTGCGCCCGGCATCCTCCGGATGGAGGTCGGCCAGCCCGGGACCGGGGCGCCGAAGGGCGCCGCCGAGGCCGCGATCGCGGCCCTCAGCGCCGGCACGCCGATGGGCTACACGGAAGCCTTCGGGCTGCCCTCGCTCCGGGCGCGGATCGCGCGCCACTATGCGGAGCGCTACGGCATCGCGGTGCCGGCATCCCGCATCGCGGTGACGGTCGGCGCCTCCGGTGCCTTCCCGCTGGCCTTCCTCGCCGCCTTCGACGCCGGCGACAGCATCGCCATGGCCGCCCCATTCTACCCGCCCTATGCGAATATCCTGACCGCCCTCGGCATGCGGCCGCAGCTTTTGCCCTGCGATGCGGCGACCCGGTTCCAGCCGAGCCTGGCGATGCTGGAGGCGCTGGATCCGCGCCCGGCCGGGCTGATCATCGCCTCGCCCTGCAACCCGGCCGGCACCATGCTGGCGCCGGACGAGATCGCGGCGATCGCCGCCTGGTGCGAGGCCAACGGGGTGCGGCTGGTCTCGGACGAGATCTATCACGGGCTGACCTGGGGCACGGTCGCCGAGAGCAGCGCGGCGGCGGTCTCGGCGAGCGCGGTCATCGTCAACTCCTTCTCGAAGTACTGGTCGATGACCGGATGGCGGGTCGGCTGGCTGGTGCTGCCGGAGGACCTGGTCCGCCCGGTCGAGCGGCTGGCGCAGAACCTGTTCATCTCCGCCCCCCATGTCGCGCAGGTCGCGGCCGAGGCGGCGATGGACTGCATCCCGGAGCTGGAGGCGAACAAGGCAGCCTATGCGCGGAGCCGCGCCCGCCTGCTGGAAGGCCTGCCGCGTGCCGGCTTCGACCGCATCGCCGCGGCCGACGGCGCCTTCTATCTCTGGTGCGACGTCGGCGCGCTGACCAACGACAGCGTCGCCTTCTCCGCGCGCCTGCTGGCCGAAGCCGGGATCGCGGCGACCACCGGCCTCGATTTCGACCGCGACCGCGGCGCCCGCTTCCTGCGCCTCTCCTATTGCGGCGACGAAGCCCGGATGGCCGAGGCCCCGGCCCGGATCGCGCGCTTCCTCGGACGCTGAGCGCAGGGCTGCCATTTCGCCGACCGGCGAAGCGTCATGGCCAAAAGCCTGTCAGTGTGGCGGCATCATGAGCAGCCCCGCCGATCTCGCCCGCCTGGCCGACCTCCTCGGCGATCCCGCGCGCGCGGTCATGCTGCAGGCGCTGCTGGCCGGGGAGGCGCTGACCGCGGGCGAGCTCGCCCGCGCCGCCGGGATCGGGGCGCCGGCAGCCAGCGCGCATCTTTCAAAGCTGGTCGAGGGCGGGCTGGTCAGCGTGCATCCGCAAGGGCGGCATCGCTATCACCGCCTGGCCTCGGAGGAGGTCGCGGTGGCGATCGAGACCTTGGGCGGCCTTGCCGCGGCGACCGCGCCGGCGCGGCACTGGCCGCATGGCGACGCCTTCCGCACCGCCCGCCTCTGCTACGACCACCTGGCCGGGCGGCTCGGCGTCGCGTTGCACGGCGCGTTGGTGCGGCGCGGCTGGATCGCGCCGGCGGCCGGCGGCTGGAACGCGACCGACGCCGGCACCGAAGGGCTCGGCGCCATGGGCGTCGACCTCGCGGCCGCGGCCGGCGCGCGGCGCTTCGCCTGCGACTGCATGGACTGGTCGGAGCGCCGCCCGCATCTGGCCGGCGGACTGGCGCGGGAGATCGCCACCTGCTGCTTGCGCCGGCACTGGCTGGTCCGCGCCGGCGGCGGCGATGGCGATGCGCTCGCCCGGCGGCGCCTGGCGCTGACCCCGGAAGGCGGCCGCGCCTTGCACGAGGCGCTCGGGCTGGCGCGTGATGACGTGAGGCCCGATCTGCCGAAACGCCTGAATCACGCGCCCCAACAAAACGCGTGAAACCCAGCCAGGGGTCGGCGCGGCTCTTTGCGGCACTCGCCCTGGTCACCGGACTCAGCCAGTTCCACCGCGCCGCACTCGGCGTGGTCGGGCCGGAGCTCGCCGCCGATCTCGGCGCCGGCGCCGGGCTGCTCGGCGCCGCCAATGGCGCCTTCTTCGCCGCCCTCCTGCTCATGCAGGTCCCGGTCGGGCTGGCGCTCGACCGCATCGGGCCGCGGCTGACCGTCGCGGCGCTGGCGCTGCCGGCGGCGGCGGGCGCGCTCGGCCAGGCGCTCGCCGGCAGCGCCGAAGCCTTCCTCGCCGCGCGCTTCCTGCTCGGCATCGGCTGCGGCGCGAGCTTCATGGCGAGCGTGGTGCTGGCGGCGCGCTGGTATGCCGGCGCCGGGCTCACCACCGCGCTGGCGCGCATCTTCGCCATGAGCCAGGCCGGCATCCTGCTGGCCGGCGCGCCCTTCGCGCTCGCCGCCGAATGGCTCGGCTGGCGCGGCGCCTATGCAGCCGGTGCCCTGCTGACGCTGGCGCTCTCGGCGCTCTGGTGGCTCTGGGCGCGGGACGACCCGCCGGACCGCATCGCGGCGCCGCGCCCCGCCGAGACGCTGATCGAGGCGCTTCGCGGCCAGGTCGCGGTGTGGCGCACGCCCGGGCTGCTGCCGGTGCTCGCCATGCATTTCGTCGGCTATGCGGCGATGGCGACGGTGATCGCGGTCTGGGCCGGCCCCTACTTGGCCGAAGTGCACGGCATGGCGCCGGAGGCGCGCGGCGCAGTGCTGTTCGCGATGGGCTGGCGCTGGTCGCCGGGCTGCTCGCGGTCGGGCCGGTCGAGCGGCGGATCGGGTCGCGCCCGCGGACCATCGCGGGCTTCGCCGCCGCCTCGGTCGTCGTGCTGGTTGCACTCGCGGCGTGGCCGGCGGCGCCGCTGCCGGTCGCGATCGCGCTGCTGGCCGCGCTCTGCCTCTGTTCCTGCTACCCGGTCGTGGTGGTCACCGAAGGACGCGCGCTGTTCCCCGACCACCAGGTCGGGCGCGGCGTCACCACGGTGAACCTGGCCCAGACCGCCGGCAGCGCGGCGCTGCCGGCAGCGACCGGCTGGGTCGTCGCCCTTGCGTCACCGGAGGCCGCCTGGAGCGCCGCCTTCGCGACGCTGGCGGCAGCCCTGGCGCTCGGCCTCGCCGGCTACCTGCTCGGCCGGCGGTAAACGCCGATCAGCGGCGCCACCAGCCGCGGCGCTTCGGCAGCGCGTCCGCGCCATCGCCGCTGAGCAGGATCGGCTGCACAGGCGGCGCGGCGACCGGGCCTTCGGCCAGCGCCGCCTCGGTGGCCGCCAGCGGCTCGGCCGCAGCGAACGGCTCGGCCGCAGCGAGCGGCTCGGCAGCGGCGGCGACCGGCTCGGCGACCGCGACCGCAAGCTCCGGTGCCGCAGGCGGCGCAACCGGCTCGGCTTCCGCCGCCACGGCGACGGGCTCCACCGGCTCGACCATGGCCTCCGGCGCCTCCGCCGCCGCACGCGGCGTGCGGGAGGCGGCTTCGGCCTCGGCCGCCGCCTCGGCCGCTTCCATCACCGAGAAGATGTCGTCGATCTGGCCGGCGAAGGGGTCGGCCGGGGTCGGGCCGGCATAGCGCGGCTGCCGCGGCGGACGCGGTGCCGCCGGCGCCTCGACGACCGGCTCCGCGGCAGTCTCGGCCGCCGGCGCCTCGGCCTCGCTGCCCTCGGGCGCATCGGCACGCCGGCGACGGCCGCCGCGGCGGCCACGGCGGCGGCGGCCGCCATCCTCGCCGCGATCGCCTTCCTCCTCGGCGGCGTCGGGACGCTCGGCACCCTCGACAGGCGCCTCCGCTGCCACCGCGTCGACGGCCGCATCCTCGGCCTCCTCGCCGTCCTCGGCGGCATCCGCCGCTTCGGCGGCGGCATCGCCGGGCTGACCATCCTCGCGGCGGCCGCGGCCGCGGCGGCGACGCCGGCGACGGCGGCCATCCTCCTCGCTCGCCTGCTCGCGCTCCTCGCGCGGCCCGGCGCGGGCGGGCTCGGCCGCCTCATCCGCCGCCTCGTCCTCCGCCTCCTCCGGCTCCTCGGGCTCCGGCGCATAGTCCATGCGCAGCGCCGAGGGCTGCGCGGGCAACGCATCGGCGCTCTGGGCGCGGGTGCGCTCGACGCGGAGCGCCGGCGGGATCAGCGTGTCGTCCGGCTGCAGCAGCACGCTCATCGCCCAGCGTTCCTCGATCTGCGCCAGGCGCTCGCGCTTGCGGTTGAGGAGATAGAGGGCCACCGGCCCCGCGACATGCACGATGACCTCCGCGCTGCGGCGGCGGGCACCCTCCTCCTCGATCGCGCGCAGAACCTGCAGCGCGCTGCTCTCGATGCTGCGGACGAAGCCGCGGCCCTGGCAATGCGGGCAGGTGACCGTGTTGTGCTCGGCGATCGAGGGCCGGAGCCGCTGGCGCGACATCTCCAGCAGGCCGAAATGGCTGATGCGGCCGACCTGGATGCGCGCCCGGTCGTGGCGCAGCGAATCCTTCAGCCGCTTCTCGACCATGGCGTCGTGCTTGGACGATTCCATGTCGATGAAGTCGATGACGATGAGGCCGGCGAGGTCGCGGAGCCGGAGCTGGCGCGCGATCTCCTCCGCGGCTTCGAGGTTGGTGCGGAGTGCGGTGTCCTCGATGTGCCGGTCGCGGGTCGCGCGGCCGGAGTTCACGTCGATCGCGACCAGCGCCTCGGTCTGGTTGATGACGACGTAGCCGCCGGAGCGGAGCTGCACGGTCGGCGAGTTCATCGCATCCAGCGCCGCGTCGACGCCGTGGCGGGCGAACAGCGGCTGTGGGTCCCGGTGCAGCCGCACCTTCGACGCATTGGCCGGCATCAGCATGCGCATGAACTCGCGCGCCTGCTGGTAGGCATCCTCGCCCTCGACGATCATCTCCTCCACGTCGCGGGCGAAGACGTCGCGGATCGAGCGCTTGATGAGGTCCGCTTCCTCGTAGATCAGCGACGGTGCGCTGGAGGCGAGCGTGCGTTCGCGGATGTTGTCCCAGAGCCTGAGCAGGTATTCGCAGTCGCGCCGGATCTCGGGCTTCGGGCGGTTGGCGCCGGCGGTGCGGACGATCAGCGACATGCCGTCGGGCAGCCCGACCTCGTCGATCGCCTCGCGCAGGCGCTTGCGGTCGGCGGCCGAGGTGATCTTGCGGGAGACGCCGCCGCCGCGCGGCGAATTGGGCATCAGCACGGAGAAGCGGCCGGCCAGCGACATGTAGGTGGTCAGCGCCGCGCCCTTGCTGCCGCGCTCCTCCTTCACGACCTGGACCAGCAGGATCTGCCGGCGGCGGATCACCTCCTGGATCTTGTAGTGGCGCAGGAACCGGGGCGGGATGCGGCGGTCGCGGCCGCCTTCGCTCTCGCCTTCGCTGCCGCCATCCTCGTCGTCGGGGCCCGGATCCTCGCCGCCGATGGTCTCGGGCGGCGGCGCCTCCGGCGCGCGGTCCTCATCCGGGAAGCGCGCCTCCGCATCCGGCGCGGCCTCGGCCTCGGGGGCCGGCTCCGGCTCGGCGGCGGCGACGATCCGCTCGGCCTCCATCACCAGCGGCTGGGCGGTCTCCGCGGTAGGCTCGGCGGCCGGCATTCCGTCCGCCGGTGCCTCGGTGATCGCGAAAGGCTCGGTTGCGGCCGGCGGCTCGCCAGCCGGCGTGGCATCGGCGACCGGCGCCTCCCCAGCCTCGATCGACGCGGCATCCGTGGCCTCGGGCTCGGCCGCGGCCTCCTCCGGCGCGCGGGGCGTGCGCTGGCGATGGCGGCGGGCCTCCCGCGCCTCGGCCGCACGTTCCTCCGCCTCCTCCTCCTCGCGGGCTTCCTCGGCCTGCATCCGGATCAGGCGCTGCCGGTCGGCGACCGGAATCTGGTAGTAGTCGGGGTGGATCTCGCCGAAGGCCAGGAAGCCGTGGCGGTTGCCGCCATACTCGACGAAGGCGGCCTGGAGCGAAGGCTCCACCCGCACCACCTTGGCGAGATAGATGTTGCCCTTCAGCGGGCGGCGATGCGCGGTCTCGAGGTCGAATTCCTCAAGCCGGTTGCCATCCAGCACGACCACCCGGGTCTCTTCCGGGTGGCCGGCATCGATCAGCATGCGCTTGGTCATGGACGGGAATGCTCCGCGCCGCAGGCCGCGCCGCTCGGGGCGGGGCGTGGGCGGATGAGGGTGGAATGGCCCGAGCGGAGACGACGCGGCGCGGCGACGGCGTGCGGTCAGCGGCCAATGCGTCCTCCTCTTCTCGGCGGGCCACGGCGAAGCCGGGCCCTGGGTGGGCGCGCCAGATCTCGTTGCCCCTCGGCCCTTCATCCGCCGCCCGGGCATCGGACGGTTTCAGGAGGCGCAGGCGGGCCGGCGGAATGCGGGATCGCGCTTCGCGGCATCGGCGATCACGGGTGGGATCGGGGAAGCGCGGGACGCGGCGCATCGGGTCGTCCCGCTGCGATGGAGGCGGCGATCGGCCTGGCGGATGCCGCGCGCCGCAAATGCCTGCGGCGGCGCGAACCAGGCCGGCCGGGGTCGCGCTGCGAAGCACGGGTCCTGCCGGACGCCTCCACCGGCAGCGGAAGCCGCCGGGGCGACGCAGCATAGGACCAGCCGCCCATTGCCACAAGCGGCTGTGGGTCCGCCGAAGCAGTTCAGACTTTGCCTCGGGAAAGCCTGGAATCATGCTGATAACTATGGCAAAGCTTTGTGGCGGAGGCCAGCCGAATGTCCCGTCCCGTCCCTGTCGCCCGCCGCACCCTGCTCGGCCTCGGCGCCTCCCTGCTCTGGCTCGGCACCGCAACGGCGGAGCCGCGCCGGTCCCGCACCCCGCGCCGCGCCGCCCGCACCACCCTGCCGCTGGTGGTGATCGATCCCGGCCATGGCGGCCGCGACCCCGGGGCGATCGGCGGCAACGGCACGCTCGAGAAGCGCATCGTGCTCGCGACCGCGCTCGAGCTGAAGCGCCAGCTGGAGGCGGGAGGACGCTGCCGGGTGATCCTGACCCGCAGCCGCGACGTCTTCATCCCGCTCGGCGGCCGCGTCGACCTGGCGCGGCGGCGGGAAGCGGCGCTGTTCCTCTCGGTCCATGCCGACAGCGCCCCCGGGGCGCGCGGCGCCAGCGTCTACACCCTCTCCGACACCGCCTCCGACAGCCTGGCCGCCGGCCTGGCGCAGCGGGAGAACGCATCCGACCGCGCCGGCGGGCTGCGCCTGCCCTCGGTGCCGCCCGAGGTGCAGCGCATCCTGCTGTCGCTGATGCGGCAGGAGACGCGGGTCGGCAGCGCGCGCCTCGCCCGCCTCGCCGTCTCCGAACTGGGGGAGGAGACGGTGCTGCTGCCCAATACCCATCGCCAGGCAAGCTTCGTGGTGCTGAAGGCGCCGGAGATTCCCTCCGCCCTGGTCGAGCTCGGCTTCCTGTCGAACACCGCGGACGAGGCGGCGCTACGCCGCCCGGCGCACCGGGCGCGGCTCGCCCGCGCGCTCGCGCGGACCGTACACGCCTTCCTTGGATGAGGCGGCCCTTGTAACCTCGACGCCTCTGGACGGAGACCGCGCCATGCTGCGCAGCATCCTGCTCGCGCTGGACGACACGCCGGGCGCCGAGGCGGCGCGCCGGGCCGCGATCCGCCTGGCACGGGAGAGCGGCGCCACGCTGAGCGCCGCCGTCGTGCTCGACGCGCCGCACACCGAGGATGCGCATGAAGCGGTGCCGCCCGGCGGCGGCGCCTTCAAGGAACGCCGCGACGCGGCACGCACCGCCCGCGCCGAGGCCGAGGCGGCGGCGGCGCTCGCTGCCTGCGCCGCCGATGCCGGCGACCTGCCCTTCGCCGCGCTCCGGCTGCGTGATGCGCCGGAGCAGGCGCTGCTCGCGGCTTCGGCGACGCATGACCTCGTCGTGATCGGCCGCGATTCGACCCTCGGCCAGGAACAGACCGAGCGCGGCCTGGCCCCGGTGATCGAGGCGCTGCTGCATGAGGGCGCCCGGCCGCTGCTGGTGGTGCCGCCGGAGGCCGCGCCGGCGACCGGTCCGATCGTCGTCGGCTACGACGCCTCGACGCCCGCGCGGCGGAGCCTCCAGGTCTTCGCGCTGCTCGGCCTGGCGCAGGACCTGCCGGTCGTCGTGGTCTCGGTGGCGGAGGACGCGCCGGAGGCCAAGGCGATGGCCGCCGAAGGCGCGGCCTTCCTGGAACGCCACGGCGTGGCGGCGGAGGCGGTGGCGCTCACCGGATCGCGCCCGGCCGACCTGCTGCTGGCGGAGATCGTCGGGCTGAAGGCGCGCCTGCTGGTCATGGGCGCCTTCGAGACGAGCACGCTGCGCAGCTTCATCATGGGCAGCGCCACGCTGAAGCTGCTGCGGGAAGCGCCCTGCGCGGTATTCGTCCTCGGCTGAGCTACGGCGGCGGGATCTCGGCGGCCAGGATCCGGCCCGACATGCTCTCGGTGATCAGCAAGGTCCGGCCATCGGGGGCGAAGCAGCAATTGGTCGGCGTGCGGCCGAAGCCGCGGCAGTCGATCGCGAAGATCGGCATGCCATGCGCGTCGCACCCCCAGACGAAGCCATGGCCGGGATTGGCGACGAACAGCCGGTCATGCGGATCGACCGCCATGCCGTCGGGGCCGGAGGTGCCGGCCGGCACCCGGAAGAACAGGTTGGCCTTGCCGACCTCCGCATCGGCGCGGAGCGGGAAGCGCCAGACCTCCGACGCGCGCGTCATCGCGACGTAGCAATGCGTGCCGGCGCGGTTCAGCGCGATGCCGTTCGGGCTCGGCCCGTTGCGGATCAGCCGATCGATGCGCCCGTCGGCATGCAGGCGCAGCACCCGCCCGGTCGGGTCCTGCAGCCCGGTCTGCCCCTGGTCGGTGAAGAGGATCGCCCCCGCCGCATCGAAGACGAGGTCGTTGACGCCCTTGAACCCCTCGCTCAGCACCGTCTCCAGCAGCGGCGCGATGCTGCCGGTCGCGGGGTCGATGCTGAGCAGCCCGTGCCGGTAATCGGTGACGACCAGCGCGCCGGAGGGCGCCAGCGCCATGCCGTTCGGCCAGCCTTCATATTGCGCCAGCACCTCCCAGGCGGTCGGGCTGCCGATGACGAGAATGCGGCCGTTCGGGATGTCGGTGACGAGGAAACGCCCGGCCGCGTCGAAGCAGGGGCCTTCGAGGAAGCTGTCGATCGCGGCGCCGCCGCGATTCGCGTCCGACCAGGCGCTCTGCCGCGGCTTGCGGAGCGACGCCGGCAGGTCAGCGAAGAGCTTCGGTGTCAGCAATGTCGGCGGCGGGAAGATCATGCCGGGCAGGGTGGGCCGGCCGCGGCCCAAACTCCAGCCTTGACGCGCAGCCGCAACTCCAGCCTTGACGCGCAGCCGCAACTCCAGCCTTGACGCGCAGCCGCGCGACGCGACATGCAACCGGCGTCCGACCAAGGAAACCTCCATGCCTCCCTCCCCGCTGCGCGCGCCGGCCGCGGCCCTGGTCCTGGCGCTCGTCGCCGGTCCGGCCTTCGCGCAGTTCGGGCCGCAGGGGCCGCCCGCGGTCGGCGTCGTCACCGCCGAGCGCCGGCCGATCACCGAGACCACCGAATTCGTGGGCCGGATCGAGGCGACCGACCGCGTCAATATCCGCGCCCGGGTCACCGGCTTCATCCAGGAGATCGCCTTCCGCGAAGGCCAGGAAGTCACCCGCGGCCAGGTGCTGTACCGGCTGGAGCGTCCCCCCTTCGAAGCGGAAGTGGCGCGCCAGCAGGCCTCGATCGCCTCGGCCGAAGCCTCGCTCGCCAATGCCCGCATCGCGCTCGACCGCGCCCGCGACCTGCTCCGCACCCCGGCCGGCACCCAGGTCCGGGTCGACGACGCGACCGCCAACGAACGCACCGCCGCAGCCCAGCTGCTCGGCGCCCAGGCGGCGCTCCGCTCCTCCCAGATCAACCTCGACTACACTGAGATCAACGCCCCGATCGCGGGACGGATCGGCCGCACCAACTTCACCGAAGGCAATGTCGTCGGCCTCGATTCCGGCGCGCTCGCGACCATCGTCAGCCAGGACCCGATGCGGGTCGCCTTCCCGATCAGCGCCCGCCAGGGCGGCGAGCTGCGCACCCGCTTCGCCGGGCGCGGCGGCACCGAGGCGGTCCGTGTCCGGATCCGGTTCAGCGACGGCACCGTCTATCCCGAGCCCGGGCGCATCGTCTTCATCGATCCCTCGGTCGACCGCAACACCGACACGCTGCTGGTCCGCGCCCTGATCCCGAACCCGCTGCGCCAGAGCGGCGCCAGCCCCGAGGTCGGCGACCGGCCGCTGGTCGACGGCATGTTCGTCTCCGTCCTGATGGAGGGTGCGGAACCCGTCCAGGCGATCGCGATCCCGCGCGCCGCGGTGCTGCAGGACCAGCAGGGCAGCTACGTCTTCATCGTCGATGCGGAGGGCAAGGCGCAGCGGCGGAACGTCACGCTCGGCCGCGGCCCGGCCGGCACCGCGGTCATCGAACAGGGGTTGGAAGGCGGGGAACGGGTGGTGGCCGAGGGGGTGCAGCGCGTCCGCCCCGGCCAGCCGGTGAACGCGGCGCCGGTCGGCGCCCCGCCGCCGGCCCCAGGCCCCGGCGGCGGACCGGCGGGCGCCGGGCGGGGCTGACGATCCATGTTCTCCGCCATCTTCGTCGACCGGCCCCGGCTGGCGATGGTCATCGCCATCGTGACCACGCTCGCCGGCGCGCTCGCGATGCTCCGCATCCCGGTCTCGCAGCTACCGGACATCGTGCCGCCGCAGGTCTCGGTCACCACGCGCTATGCGGGCGCTTCCGCCGCGGTCGTCGAGCAGACCGTCGCGCAGGTGCTGGAAAGCTCGGTCAACGGCGTCGACCGCATGATCTACATGCGCTCCAACTCCGCCAATGACGGCACCTACACGCTGAACGTCTCCTTCGCGCTCGGCACCAACCCCGACATCGCGACGGTCAACGTCAACAACCGCGTCCAGGCGGCGCTCGCCCGCCTGCCACAGGAGGTGCAGCGCCAGGGCGTCACGGTGCGCAAGCAATCCTCGGCGGTGCTGCAATTCATCTTCCTCTATTCCGAGAGCGGGGCGCAGACGCCGCTGTTCCTGTCGAACTACGCGACCATCAACATCATCGACCGGCTGGCCCGCGTGCCCGGCATCGGCCAGGTGACGCTGTTCGGCGCGCTCGACTACTCCATGCGCATCTGGTTCGAGGTCGACCGGCTGATCAACCTGAACCTGACGCCGTCGGACGTGGTCGCCGCCATCCAGGCGCAGAACCTGCAGGCGCCGGTCGGCCGGCTCGGCGCGCAGCCGACCACCGAGAACCAGCAGTTCCAGATCAACCTCGATACCCAGGGCCGCCTGACGAGCGCCGAGGAATTCGGCGCCATCGTCATCCGCGCCAATGCCGACGGATCGCTGCTGCGGGTCCGCGACGTGGCGCGGGTCGAGCTGGGTGCGGCCAGCATGGACGTCGAAAGCCGCTTCAACGGCCGCCCGGCGGTCGCCTTCGCGGCCTATCTGGCACCCGGCGCCAATGCGGTGCAGGCGGCGACCGCGGTGCGCAACACGATGGAGGAGCTGCGCGTCCGCTTCCCCGCCGGCGTCAACTACCGCGTCTTCTTCGACACCTCCGACTTCGTCAACGACACCATCCGGGAGGTGATCAAGACGCTGGCCGAGGCCTTCGTGCTGGTGGTGGTGGTGGTCTTCCTGTTTCTGGGCAACATCCGCGCCACCCTGATCCCGACCGTCGCCGTGCCGGTCAGCCTGATCGGCGCCTTCGTCGTGCTGCTCGGCCTCGGCTATTCGGCCAATACCATCTCGCTGCTCGCGATGGTGCTGGCGATCGGCATCGTCGTCGACGACGCGATCGTCGTCGTCGAGAACGTCGAGCGGGTGATGGAGGAGGAGCCGGACCTCTCGCCGGCGGAGGCCACCAAGAAGGCGATGGCGCAGATCACCGGGCCGATCATCGCGATCACCCTCGTGCTGCTGTCGGTCTTCGTGCCGATCGGCTTCATCCCGGGCCTGTCCGGCGAGCTGTTCCGGCAATTCGCGGTGACGATCAGCGCGGCGATGGTGATCAGCGCGATCAACGCGCTGACCCTGTCGCCCGCGCTCTGCGCCGTCATCCTCCGCCCCCATCACGGGCCACGCGGCGGCATCATGGGCCGGGTTCTCCGCAGCATCGACTGGACGCGGGACCGCTATGCCGGCGCGGTCGCGCGCCTGGTGCGCGTCTCCTTCCTCGGCATCGCGCTGACGCTCGTCTTCGCCGGCGGCATCTGGTTCCTGAGCGGCCGCACGCCGACCGGCTTCCTGCCGCAGGAGGACCAGGGCGCCTTCTTCGTCCAGGCGCAGCTGCCGCAGGGCGCCTCGGTCGGCCGCACGCGGGAGGTGACGCAGCAGATCGAGCAGATCATGGCCGGCATCCCCTCGATCGAGGGCACGCTCTCGGTCGTCGGCTTCTCCCTGATCGACGGCGGCGCGCAGTCGAACTCGGTGTTCCTGGTCGCGCGCCTGAAGCCCTTCGCCGACCGGACGGAGGCGGCGATGTCGGTGCAGGCCGCGATCGGGCGGGTCTTCGCGCAGGGTGCGGGGATCCGCACCGCCAACGTCTTCGCCTTCAACCTGCCGCCGATCATCGGCCTCGGCACCGGCGGCGGCTTCGAATACATCCTGCAGGATTACGAGGGCCGCTCCACCCAGGACCTGGCGGCGACCATGCTCGGCATGATCGTGGCCGCGAACCAGGACCCGCAGCTGACCCAGGTCTTCTCGACCTTCAACGCCTCCAACCCCTCGCTCTACCTCGAGCTCGACCGGGAGAAGGCGCAGGCGCTGGGCCTCTCGGTCGCCAACGTGTTCAGCACCCTCCAGGCGACGCTCGGCGGCTTCTACGTCAACGACTTCAACCTGTTCGGCCGCACCTGGCAGGTGAACATCCAGGGCGAGGCGCGCGACCGCGACGACATCGAGGATATCTGGCGCATCCACGTGCGCAATGCGCGGGGCGAGATGGTGCCGCTCCGTGCGGTGGCCGACCTGCGCCCGCAGGTCGGGCCGCAGACCATCTTCCGCTACAACAACTTCCGCGGCATCTCGATGAGCGGCGCCGGCCGGCCGGGCGTCTCCTCGGGCGATGCGCTGGCCGCGATGGAGCGGCTTTCCGGCACCGTGCTGCCGCCGGGCTACGGCTACGAATGGACCGGCGTCGCCTTCCAGGAAAAGGCGGCAGCCGGCCAGACGGTCTATATCCTCGCACTCGCGGTGCTGTTCGCCTTCCTGTTCCTGGTCGCCCTGTATGAGAGCTGGGTGATCCCGATCCCGGTGCTGCTCTCGGTCGCGGTCGGCGTGCTCGGCGCCTTCCTCGCGTTGCAGGTGGCCGGGCTGCCGCTCGACATCTATGCCCAGATCGGCCTCGTCGTGCTGATCGCGCTTGCTGCCAAGAACGGCATCCTGATCGTCGAGTTCGCCAAGGAGAAGCGGGAGGAAGGCGTGCCGGTGCGCGAAGCCGCGGTGCAGGGATCGCGGCTGCGGTTCCGGGCGGTGATGATGACCTCGGTCGCCTTCATCCTGGGCCTGCTGCCGCTGGTGACCGCTTCAGGTGCGGCCATGATGTCCCGCCGCGCCGTCGGCACCGCGGTCTTCGGCGGCATGCTGGCGGCCGCGATCATCGGCATCTTCATCATCCCGATGCTCTACGTCGTGTTCCAGTCGATGCGCGAAGCGACCCATCGCCGCTTCCGCCGTCAGCCGAAGCCGGAGTAGCGGTGCCGCACCAGCCGCGGATGATGGCGGCGGCGACCTCCACCGCGCGCCGGTAGTCGGCGACATCGACCCATTCATCCGCGGCGCCGTTCTGGCTGAGGTCGCCGCCGAGCGGCCCGAGGCCCACGGTCGGGATGCCTTGCTGCACCCTGGGCACGCGGATGTCGGAGGCGGTGTGCAGCGCGTTCACGAAGGGCGTCTCGTGCGTCGTGGCGCTGACCGCGGCAGCCACCACCGCGAACAACGGGTGGTCCTCGGGCACCTCGGCGCCGGTCACGCCGGAGACCCAGTCCAGGCGCGGCGGATGGTCGCGCAGCCAGGGATCATGCGCGGCCGCGGCGTCCAACGCAGACGCGAGTTCGGCCTGCACATCGGCCATGCGCTCGCCGGGCGGGAAGGAGACGGCGCCGCCGATGACGCAGGTCTCGCTCACCCGGCTGAAGCGGCCGAATTCGCCGCATCGGACGTAGGAGACGAGCAGGTTGGAAGCGCGGCCGACCGCGGCCTCGATGCGGGCATGGCGCACGCGGGCGCCGCGCGCCTCGCCCAAGGCCGCGAGCGCCGCCTGGATCAGCGGCGCCCTGTCGAGCGGGTTGATCGCCCGGTGCGCGAAGGCGGTGTGGCCGGGCTCGGTCGTCTCCGGCAGGCGGCCGGTGAGCGTGACGGTGAAGTAGAGCTGGCCGCCGCAGATCGCCTTCACCTCGCGCATGCCGACGCCCGATTCCGCCGGGTGCAGATAGACCGCCGCATCCGCGACATGGCCGTGGTGCAGCACCGCCGCCACGCCGCGCGCGTGCCGCTTGGACGGCGTGCTGGCGAAGATCACGTCGCCTTGCGGGCGCTGCCCGGCGGCGGCCAGGCTCCGAGCCGCATCGACCATGATCGCGACGCCGGCAAGGTCGTCGGAGACGCCCCAGCCGTAGAGGCGGCCATCGGCGATGACGCCCTCGAAGGGTGGGCGCGTCCAGCGCTCCAGCCCGCGCACCGGCTCGCCATCCGGGTGGGCGAAGAAGATCAGGCTGCGGCCGCCGCCGGTGCCGGGGAGGCGCGCGACGATGGCGGCGCGCTCCTCCAGGGCGATGCTGTCGGTGGCAGCGAATTCATCGCGCATCGGCACGCGGGCAGGCTGGTAGCGCAGGGTTTCCACCGTGCAGCCGAGGCTGGCGAAGGCCGCCGCGACATGCGCCTGCACGGCGTCTTCGCCCTGCGGCTGCAGCCGGATCAGTGACTGCAGGAAGGCAAGGTCACGGTCGGGCATCGGGCTTCCAGGTTCAATCGGGTTGCAGGCCGGCGCTCTGCACCAGGGCGCGCCAGGTGGTGCGCTGCTCGCGCATCAGCGCCGCGAAGGCCTCGGGCGTGGAGGCGAAGGGAATGTTGCCCGATGTCGAGAGCCGCTGCACGAGGGCTGCGTCGGCGAGGGCCGCGTTGATGACGGCGTTCATCCGCCCGGTGATCGCGCGCGGGATGCCGGCCGGTCCCATGACGGCGGAGAAGGAGGGCAGGTCGTAGTCCGCAACGCCCTGTTCCTGCACCGTGGGCATGTCGGGCGCCAGCGGCCAGCGTGCCGGATGGGTGATGCCGAGCGCCCGGATCTGGCCCGCGCGGACCGCGCCGATGACGCCGGCGAAGCCGTCGAACACCAGCTGGATGCTGCCGCCGATCAGATCCGCCAGCGCCGGCGCCGCGCCGCGATAGGGCACATGCGTGAGCTCCACGCCGGTGCGCAGCATGAACAGCACGCCGAGCATGTGGTTGGCGCCGCCCGCGCCGGCCGAGCCGAAATTCAGCCGGCCCGGATTGGCACGGGCATGGGCGACGAGGTCGGGGATGGTCCGGATCGGCAGCGCCGGGTTCACGCAGACCACGCCGGTGCCGGTGGAGAAGGTGGCGATGGCGGTGAAATCGTCCACGCCCTCGTAGCCGGGCGTGCGGAACAGCAGCGGCGCGCCGAGATGCGAGGATGGGCTCGCCATCATGATCGTGTAGCCATCGGGCGGCGTGGCTGCGACGAAGGCGGTGCCGATGGTGCCCCCCGCGCCGGCGCGGTTGTCCACCACCACCGGCACGCCGAGCCCGGCCTGCAGCACCTCCGCCTGCATGCGCCCGGCGATGTCGCTGGCCCCGCCCGGCGGATACGGCACGACCAGGCGGATAGGCCGGTTCGGCCAGGCGGGTTGCGCCAGCGCGGGCGTGGCGAGAGTGGCTGCGAGGGTCGCGAGATGGCGGCGGCGGATCATGGCAGGGCGCGCTCCGAAGCAGTTGGACTGCTGGGCTACCAAGAAGCGTGCCATGCGCGCGGCAGGGTTAGAAGTCCCCGAAGCCAGTGCGTATCGTTCGGATGGCGTGCGTGGCGATCCGCCCTTTTTGGCGTGGCCCCCTTCCCCAATCGCGGCAAGATCGCAGATGATGGTGCGAACCAGTTCGGGAGAGCGTCAGATGGCCAAGTTCGGATTGAGCCAGCCGGTCCGCCGCGTCGAGGATCCGCGCCTGCTGCAGGGCCATGGCCGCTACACCGACGACATCAGCGCGGAAGGCCAGGCGCATGGCGTCGTGCTGCGCAGCCCGCACGCCCATGCCCGCATCCTGTCGATCGACACGGCCCCGGCGCTCGCGCTGCCGGGCGTGCTGGCGGTGATCACCGGCGCCGAGCTGCAGGCCGATGGCCTCGGCGAGGTGCCCTGCGTCATCCCGCTCAAGAACAGCGACGGCACGAAGCGGGCCGAGACGCCGCGCCTGGCACTCGCGACCGATGCCGTCCGCCATGTCGGCGACCCGGTCGCCTTTGTGGTGGCCGAGACGCCGGAAGCGGCGCGCGACGGTGCCGAGGCCGTCCTCGTCGACTACGACATGCTGCCGGCGACCACCGACCTCGCGACCGCGCGCGATCCGGGCGCGGCCCCGGTCTGGCCGGGCATCCCGAACAATGTCTGCTTCGACTGGGATGCCGGCGACAAGGCCCGCGCCGATGCGCTGATCGACGGCGCCGCCCACGTCACCCGGCTGACCATCGTCAACAACCGCGTCGTGGTCGCCAGCATGGAGGCCCGCGCCGCACTCGCCGAATACGATGCCGCCCGCAACCACTGGACGCTGACCACCAACACGCAAGGCTCCTGGCTGCTGAAGCAGCTGCTCGGCGACGTCGTCTTCAAGCTGCCGCAGAGCCATTTCCGCGTGGTGACGCCCGATGTCGGCGGCGGCTTCGGCATGAAGCTCTATCTCTACGCCGAGCACGTGATGGTCTGCCATGCGGCGCGCAAGCTGGGCCGTCCGGTGAAATGGGTCTCCGGCCGCACCGAGGCCTTCGTCGCCGACACCCATGGCCGCGACAACATCACGACCGGCGAGCTCGCCCTCGACAAGGACGGCCAGTTCCTCGCACTCCGCACCACCAACTACGCCGGCATGGGCGCCTATCTGTCGACCTTCGCGCCCTTCATCCCGACCGGCGCCGGCACCAAGGTCCTGGCCTCGGTCTATAATTTCCAGGCGATCCACGCGCATGTCGTCGGCGTGCTCACCAACACGACGCCGGTCGACGCCTATCGCGGCGCCGGGCGGCCGGAGAGCAACTACCTGGTCGAGCGGCTGATCGACGCCGCGGCGCGGGAGACCGGGCGCGACCGCATCGCGCTCCGCCGCCAGAACATGGTCCCCGCCTCCGCCATGCCCTACGTCTCCGCGATCGGGCAGCGCTACGATTCCGGCGAGTTCGCGCGGCTGATGGATACCGCACTCGAGAAGATCGACTGGGCCGGCTTCGAGGCGCGGCGCACGGCCTCCGCCAAGGCCGGCCGCAAGCGCGGCATCGGCCTCGCCTACTACCTGGAAGCGACCGGCGGATCGGACAGCGAGAACGCCAAGGTCGTCTTCGCCGAGGACGGTTTCGTCGATGTCTATGTCGGCACCCAGTCGACCGGGCAAGGGCACGAGACCGCCTATGCCATGCTGACGAACCACGAGCTCGGCGTGCCGATGGAGAAGATCCGGATCCGCCAGGGCGATTCGGAGACGCTGCCCTCGGGCGGCGGCACCGGCGGCGCCCGCAGCCTCTATTCGGAAGGCCAGGCGATCCTGGTCACCGCCGCGAGCGTCGTCGAGAAGGGCAAGACGGCAGCCGGCGAGGTTCTGGAAGCCGCGGTCGCCGACATCGAATTCGCGCGGGGCAATTTCAGCGTCGCCGGCACCGATCGCGGCATCGGCATTCTCGAGCTTGCGGCGCGGCAGCGGGCGCGGGTCGCGAAGGGCGACAGCGCCATCCTGCTCGACGCCGAGGAGACGGCGCCGATCAAGTCGCACACCTTCCCGAACGGCTGCCACGTGGCCGAGGTGGAGGTCGATCCGGAAACCGGGCTGATCGACATCCCGCGCTACATCGTCGTCGACGATGTCGGCCATGCGCTGAACCCGCTGATCGTGCGCGGCCAGGTGCATGGCGGCGTGGCGCAGGGCATCGGCCAGGCGATGATGGAACGCACCGCCTACGATCCGGAAAGCGGCCAGCTCCTGTCGGCCTCCTTCATGGATTACGCGCTGCCGCGGGCGGAGGACCTGCCCGACATCGATGTCGACCTGGTCTCCGTCCCCTGCGAGACCAATCCGCTCGGGGTGAAGGGCGCCGGCGAGGCTGGCGCGGTCGGCAGCCCGCCGGCGTTGGTCAATGCGATCGTCGATGCCCTGTCGCCCGCCGGCGTGCGCCACATCGACATGCCGGCGACGCCGGAGATCGTGTGGAAGGCGCTGGCAATGGCCAAGGCCGCCTGATGCGAAGGGCGCGGCCGGATACCGGCCGCGCGCCCGTCGTCAGGGAAAGGTCAGGTTGGTGACCTCGCAGAGGTTCAGGCGCCGGCGTTCCTGAGCCTGATTGTTGTCGAGCACGATCCGCACGTCATAGATGCAGTCGCCCTGCGGCAGCCGGATCGGGTAGGTGCGGCCGGTCTGCACCATGTCCTGGCCCAGCCGGTCCTCGCCCCAGTTGCTGTCGCTGGAGAGCGAGGCATAGAGCTCCCGGATCGTGCGGCCGGTGTTGTTCACGAGGTTGAAGGACGGGTTGCCCTGCGGGTTGGTGGAAAGGCCGCCGCCGCCAGGCTGCCCACCGCCCGGCTGGCCGCCGCCGCCCGGCTGGGCCGCGCCGCCGCCCTGGCCGAAGACCACGTCGGTCAGCTGGCAGGTGTTGACGCCCCGCCGTTCCTCGGCGCGGCGGTCCTGGTAGACGACGCGGATGTCGTAGACGCACTCGCCGGCCGGCAGGCGGATCGCGTAGCTGCGCCCGTTCGGGATCACGTCGCGGCCCAGCCGATCGACGCCCCAGTTGCTGTCGCTGGCGGGCGAGGCATAGGCCTCCATGATCGTCTGGCCGCTGCGGTTCACCAGGTTGAAGGACGGGTCTGTCGATTGCGCCAGCGCCGGCAGGGCGGACAGCCCGAACGCGGCGGCGGCGAGGAAGAGACGTCGAAGCAGCATGCGGGCAATCCTCCTGACTGAGAGCCTGCCTCGAAAGGGTCGCGGGCCGATCTGGCGGTCCTTTTCCGCCCCTGCCGCGCCGCCTTCCTCGCCGATGCAATCAGCATCGGCTGCGTCAGTCGCCACGACCGGGACGAAGAATGCCTCGCCAGCTCAGCCCGTACCCTTCCGAGACAGGCTCCGGACCCGAATGCTAGCGTGGGCGGAACGAAACCGCCACGCCCCCGGTCATGAGAAAGCCGCGACCTTGGCCTCCAATTCCGTGAGCGCCGCGGCCAGCGCCGCATTCATCGCGGCGGCCGCGGAGGGCGGTGCATCGCCGTCGAGCGGGGCCGTCCCCTCGATCACGAACTGGCCCATCACCCGCCCGCTGTCGCCGCCGAGCACGATGCCTGAGATGCCGGCGCGGGCCCGGCGGGCGGCGGGCTCCGCCACCAGTGCCGTGAGCTCGGCCTCGAGCACGAGGTCGGGCTGGGCCCGGGTGCCGGCGACGACGACCGCCGAGAACACGCCGGAGGCGGCGAGCCAGCGGCGGATCGCCTCCTCCGCCAGCTCCGCCGGCGGCGCCGTCCATTCATTGTAGAAATCGGCATTGACGGTGCCGTCGGCGCGCAGCGTGCGCAGGCTGCGGGTATCGAGGCCCGGCGCCGAGCGCAGCGCCCGGACCAGCAGCACGCGGCGGCCGCGGGCGCCGCGGCGCCGGCCGGCCGGTCGCTCCGGCAGCAGCGGATAGCGGCTGGTCTCCACGGCCGGGCGGTCGGGCAGGACGCTGCAGGCGGGCAGCGCCAGCAGGGAAGCGAGGAAAAGGCGGCGTTCGGTCATGTCAGCGGCGCTCCGGCGGCGCGCCGAAGATCGCCTGACCCGGCGATCGGCGCAGCGCCTCGGTGGTGTCGCGCAGGTTGGCGGCGGAGGCGCGAAGGTCACGCAGGATCGGGCCGAGATCGGCCTGGGCATCGGTCGCCGCGGCCCGGGCGGCGCGCACCGTCGCCTCCACGGACTGCATCAGCGCCGGCAGGCGCGCCAGCGTGGCGCGCACATCCGGCCCGGCGAGCACCGCCTGCACCGAGGCCGCGGCATCGCGCACGCCGGCGGCGGCACCCCGCAGGTCGTTCAGCGTCTGCTCGATCTCCGCCCCGGCGACCGTCTCCCGCAGGCCGCGCATCAGCGCCGAGGCGTCGCGCAGCGCCTGCCCCAGGTCGCCGGTCGTCACCTGGCCGCGCAGATCGCCGACCAGGCCGTTCATGCCGTCGATCAGCCCTTCGATGTCGAGGCCGTTGAGCCGCGCGATCAGGTTCTCGGCCGCATTCGTCACCTGGGTGATGGTGGACGGGATGGAGGGGATGAATTGCGCCCGCGGCGTCCAGGGCAGCGTCGGCACCGGCGTCCGCCGCGCCTCGTCGACGAAGTCGAGCTCGATGTAGCTGACGCCGGTGATCCCCTGGGAGGCGATGCGGACCCGAAGGCCGCTGTCGATCGCCTCCTGCACGTTGGGCACCCGCCCGATGCGCCGCGGATCGACGACGAAGCGCACCATCACGAGCTGGTAGGCGGCGCTGTAGGGCTGGTCGGTCTCGCTCGGGTACTCGGCGGCAACGAGCCCGATATCGGTCACCCGGCCGATCGCGACGCCGCGATAGCGCACGACCGATCCGGCATCGAGGCCCTGCACGCTTTCCCGCAGGTAGGTCTCGAACGGCAGGCCCTGGTCGCTGTTGATGCGGCCCGCGGTCAGGAACAGAACGAATCCGACCAGCAACCCGGCGCCCACGATCAGGAGCGCGCCGACCCGGAGATAGAGGCGGCCCGGCCTCATTCGGCTTCCCGCCGGAAGAAGGCGCGGACGGTCGGGTGGTCGCTCTCGTCGCGCAGCTTGCGCGGATCGCCTTCGGCGATCATGCCGCGTGCGGCCTTGTCGAGCATGATGCAGCGGTCTCCGATGGCGAGGATCGATTGCAGCTCGTGCGTCACCACGACGAAGGTGGTGCCGGTGCCGCGCGCGATCTCGACGATGAGCTTGTCGAGCCCGGCCGAGGTGATGGGGTCGAGCCCGGCCGAAGGCTCGTCCAGGAACAGGATCGGCGGGTCGAGCGCCATGGCGCGGGCGATGCCGGCGCGCTTGGCCATGCCGCCCGAGATCTCCGACGGCAGCTTCGTCGCCGCGTCGCCGAGCCCGACCAGGCCGAGCTTGGCGCGGGCGACGGCGGCGCGGGCCTCGCCCGGCAGATCGGTATGCTCCTCGAGCGGCACGCCCACATTCTCCGCAAGCGTCATCGAGCCGAACAGGGCGCCGGATTGCCACATTACCCCGAGGCGGCGCAGCAACGCCCGCCGTGCCTCGCCGGTTGCCTCGGCCAGGTTCTCGCCGAGCAGGGCGACGCTGCCCTGCGCCGGCTCGATCAGCCCGATCATGGTCTTGAGCAGCGTCGACTTGCCGCAGCCGGAGCCGCCCAGGATGATGAACACCTCGCCGCGCCGGACCTCGAAGGAGACATGGCGGAAGACCGGCGGGCCGCCGAAGCGCACCGCGAGGTCGTCGACCGTGATGACGGCCTCCGCCGCCTGGGGGGGCACCTCCGGCCGGGGAACGGCTTCCGCCGCCTGCGGCGCCGGTTCCGTCACAGGCCGAGCCGGAAGAACAGGATGGCGAACAGGCCGTCGAGCAGGATGACGGCGACGATGCCGCCGACGACCGCGCCGGTCGCGGCATCGCCGACCGCGCGCGGGCCGCGCGCGGCGCCGAGCCCGGCGCGGCAGCCGATGAAGCCGATCGCGGCGCCGAAGACCGCGGCCTTGAACAGGCCGCCGAGCAGGTCCTGCACGGAAAGCCATTGCGTGAGCTGCGATTTCACCGCGGCCCAGGGATAGCCGATCGCCGCCATCACGCCGGTCATGCCGGCGAGGCCCGCGAGGTCGAGCACCAAGGCGAGCACCGGCATCGCGATCAGCGCGGCGAGGATGCGCGGCAGCACCAGCAGTGCGATCGCATCGACGCCCATGATGCGGAGCGCATCCACCTCCTCGTTCACGACCATGGTGCCGAGTTCCGCCGCATAGGCCGAGCCGGTGCGGCCGGAGACGATGATCGCCGCCATCAGCGGCCCCAGCTCGCGCAGCAGCGAGATGCCGACGAGGTTGGGGACGAAGATCTCGGCGCCGAAGCGGCGGAGCGGGACCGCGGATTGGAAGGCGAGGATGACGCCGATCAGGACGCCCAGCAGCAGGGTCAGCGGAAAGGCGCGCAGCCCCGATTCGTCCAGATGCCGCAGCAACTCCCGCCCGCGCAGCAGGCGCCAGTTGACGGTGGCCCTGGCCATCGTCGTCACGGCCTCGCCCAGGAAGGCCACGCCGGTCAGCACCTGCCTGCCCTGGGCGACGGCGGCCGCGCCGAGGGCGGCGACCGGCGGCAGCGGCTTGGCGGGCGCGATGGGGGGTGCGGCGGCCAGCGCGTCCCGGTTGCGGTCGAGGATGGCGGTGACCGCTTCGTTCGCGCCGTTCAGCGCCAGCTTCCGCTCCTCCGCGAGGCCCAGCAGCAGCACCGCGCCGGCGGCATCGATCGTGCCGACCCGCGAGAGGTCGATGGCGTCGGCCTGCTTCGCGTCGCGATGCGCGCCGCGCCAGAGGCGCGCCGCGGCCGCGGCGTCCAGCCGGCCTTCGAAGGTGAGCGTGCGGTCGTCGAGCCGCATCCCCGCCGTTTCGTCCCGCCCGGGGTGCGTCAGCGACATGGCGCCTTATGTGGGGATCGGACGTGGAAATGAAACAGCATTTGGATCAACCGGCTTGGCGGCCGGAAACTGGTGAGTTTCCGAGCTGGCGTCAATAGGCCGCTGCCCCTTCCGGCGCCGCGTCCCGCATGCCAGTTTCCGCCGCCTTCGCTGAGGAGAGAATGATGGCAGGTGCGGCGCGTCAGGGCGCTCGGCCGCTGCCGCCGGCGATCGCGGCGCGCATCCTCCATCAGGACGATGCGGTGATCGTGCTCGACAAGCCGGCCGGCCTGCCGGTGCATGGCGGACCGCGCGGGGGCGCCTCGCTGGAGGATTGGCTGCCGGCGCTGCAGCAGGGCAAGCGGCATCTGCCGCAGCCGGCGCATCGCCTGGATGCCGACACTGCCGGCTGCCTCGCCCTCGGCCGCACTAAGCCCGCACTCGCCGCCTTGGGCGCGCTGTTCGCGGAGAAGCGGGCGGAGAAGACCTATTGGGCGGTGCTCGCGGCGGTGCCGGACGCGCCGGAGGGCCGGATCGAGGCGCCGCTGCTCAAGGTCAGCAGCCGGGAGCGTGGCTGGCGGATGGTGGTGCATCCGGACGGCCAGCCGGCGGCCACGCGCTGGCGCCTGCTCGGCGCCGGCGACGGATTGGCCTTCGTCGCACTCACGCCGGAGACCGGCCGCACCCACCAGCTCCGCGTCCATTGCGCGCATCGCGGCTGGGCGATCCTGGGCGATGCACTGTACGGCCGACCGGCGGAAGGCGGGCTGCATCTGCTGGCGCGCTCGCTGCTGCTGCCGCTCGAACCACCGGTCGCGGCGACCGCGCCGGTGCCGGCGGCGATGCAGCCGGCGCTCTGCCGCTGCGGCTGGACTGGCGCCACCAATCCCTAGCAGGCTGCTGATATTCCCTCTCGCGACTGGCGCCGGATCGTGATTCGCTCGCCCTGTTGGGGGGCGAGATCGGGATGCCCGGCAAGGACGAGGTGCGGGGTTCGCTGTTCAGCTAGGTTGATCTTGAGCAGCGGATCCGCCCCGACCACCCGCTGCGGACGATCCAGGCCATCGTGAATGCGGCACTGGCGGACATGTCGGCTGAGTTCGACGCGCTCTACCCGCCGACGGGCGAGGTGGCAGCGCGCTTCCTGACCTTCTTACCGGCGCAGCGCAGGGTCCGTGCCCTGCTCTCGACCGAGCACTTCTCAGTGGACGGCACGCTGCTGGAGGCCTGGGCCAGCACCAGGAGCTTCCGGCACAAGGACGGCTCCGGCCCACCGCCCGATGCGGGGCGCAACGGTGAGCAGGACTTCCGCGGTGAAAAGCGCAGCAACGACACGCATGCCTCCACGACCGACCCGGATGCCAAGCTGTTCCGCAAAGGCCCGGGCAAGGAGGCCAAGCTCTGCTTCATGGGCCACGCGCTCATGGAGCTACGCGAGGCCAACGTCACCCCGCACCTGGCGCAGAACACCAACGGACGACGCTCGGCGATCGACGGCCGCACCACGCGCCATCCCGGCTACGCCGTCAGCCAGCGCATCCGCAAGCGCCGTCGCCGCCTCAGCAGCCCACCCTCATCGAAGAACGGCCCGCTCCCGCGCAGCAGGCAGGCTTTTCAGCAGCCTGCTAGTACACGTCGTAGATACTGCCCGCGACGGAGCTCCCCTCTTCGATATCACCGCCCGCGTGCGAGCTTTCGTCGCTGGTTCCAGAGGAGCGTGCAATGCCAGATGCGGCTTGGCGACACGCGCGGCAGGTTCCGCCAGCCATGCGGCCGGCACTCCGTCGTTGTGGCTTCACGGATGTACCGATCGCTCAGAAAGCATCATGCCCGAGCCGTACCTGATACCGGAGCCGCGACGCGATGCGGTGCAGGCCGCGCTGCATTCTGCCTTCGGCCATACGACGGCAAGCCGCTGGCAGCCGATCACCGGCGGCGTTTCCGGCGCGTTGATCCTGCGCTTCGAGGTTCGCGGCCGCAGCCATGTCCTGCGCCTGGAGCCCGAGCGCATCGCGCTCCATCACCGGCAGCGTGGCTTCGCGTGCATGACCGCGGCCGCGGCCGCCGGCGTCGCGCCGCCGATCCGCTACGCCGATGCCGCCGCGGGCATCGCCATCATGGATTTTATCCCCGGCCGGCCGCTGTCGGAACATCCGGGCGGGCCGGTCGGACTGGTGCGGGCACTCGGCAAGCTCGTAACAGGACTGCAGGCGCTACCGCCTTTCCCCATGCTCGACGACTACCCTACGGCGATCGTCGGGATGCTGACCGCGCTCAGCCTGTCGCGCTTCTTTGCGCCGGGGGAGCTCGATCCACATGCAGCGGGACTGGCCCGCATCCGGACGGTCCTGCCATGGGACCCTTCCTCCCTGGTCAGCGCCCACAACGATCCCAATCCGAGGAACATCCTGTTCGACGGGGAGCGGGTGTGGCTGATCGATTGGGAGTTGGCCTTCCGCAACGACCCGCTGGTCGACCTTGCCATCCTGACGACCGACCTCGCCGAGACGCCTGAGCTCGAGGCCGGGTTGCTGGAGGCTGCCTTCGGCACACCGCCCACGCGCCGCCTGCGCGCCCGGCTCGGGATCATCCGCCTGCTCACGCGGGCCTATTACGGCGGCATCGTCCTCGACAGCCTGGCCGGCCAGCTGCGGTCAGCCCCCGATATCGGCCGCGCGGCGGAGAGCCCGGCCGCATTCCGGGCGGCGATCGCAGCAGGCCGGCTCGCGTCCGGAAGCCCGGACATCGCCTATGCCTTCGGGCGGATGTCCCTCTCTGCCTTTGCCGACGGCGTCACGGCGCCGGGCTTCGAGGCGATGCTGTCCCTGGCTGCCGAGGCCTGATCGCGCAACGTCCGGCGTTCACCGCGGCCCCTCGATCCGCGCCGCGATCGCCTGCAGCAGCCCCTCCGCGTGCAGCCTCTGCCCATGCAGCGCCCCGGCCAGGATGCCCACCGCCAGCAGCAGCCGCAGTCGCGGCAGGCCGGCCGGGCGCGGCCCCGCGGTGCGGGCCAGCAGCACGACGCCGGCAGCCCCGATCGCGGCACCCACCACGACATCGGTCGGCGTGTGGACGCCGAGCGCCAGGCGGGTCGCGCCGAAGATGCCGGCCGCCAGCAACGCGACCGGCAGCGCGACCGCGATCGCGACGCCGCGGCCGAGGATCAGCACCAGCAGGCCGCCATAGGCGATGGCACCCGCCGCGGTATGGCCGCTCGCACTCCGGAGCCCTTCCAGGAAGGGCGAGGAGCCGAGCGCGAAGACCGCGAGCTTGGTCGCGGCCGCCAACGCGAGCGTCACGCCGACCGCGAAGATCCAGGCGAGCGCGCCCCGATTCCAGCCGGCGACGCTCAACAGGACCGCGAGCAACAAGGCGAGCGGCATCACCACCGCGATGTCCGCGAGATCGGTCAGGGTTCGGGTCACGCGGCATTCTCGCCGGTCGCGCTGCGCCGCACAACGCCAGGTCCCGTCAGGGCGATTCGGCCCTCACGCGGACCTCCGCCCGCGCCGCCTGCCCGTCCGCATCCAGCACGGTGACGCGGAAGAAGCCCGGCCCGGGCGGCGTCCAGCTCGCCTCCCGCCGCGCCCGCTCATGCGCGACCGGCCGGCCGTCGACCAGGAAGGTCAGCGGCCGCTGCCCGCCCATGGCGCGGAGCGTGACGCCGCCGGAGCCGGGGGCGAGCTCGGCGCCCGGCGGCGGGAACAGCAGCCGCAGCCGGTCCGCCGATGCCTCGGCGCCGGTCGCCGGGCGCCGCGGCAGCGGCTCCCGCGGCGCCGCCGGCAGCAGGGCGAAGGTGCGGGCCAGCACCGGCAGCGCGAGCTGGCGGCCGGTCGCGCCCGGGATCGGCGTGCCGTCCGGCCGGCCGATCCAGACGCCCGCCACGTGCCGGCGATCGACGCCGAAGGCCCAGGCATCGCGCCCGCCCCAGCTCGTGCCGGTCTTCCAGCCGATGCCGGCCGGGCCGCCACCCGGGAAGGGCTGCACCAGCGCCGCCGCCGCCTGCTGCGCCGCCGCGGCATCGAGCACGCGAAGCCCCGGCGGCGCCTGCCCCGGCGCCAGCCGCAGCGGGGCTGCGACGCCGCCGCCGCCGAGTGCCGCGTAGAGCGTCACCATCTCCCGCAACGTCGTCCCGGCACCGCCGAGGGCGAGCGGCAGCGAGGGCATGACCCCGGCCGGCAGATGCGGGGCGGCGCCCGCCGCCTTCAGCGCGGCGGCGAAGCGGAGCGGCCCGATGCGGTCCAGAAGGGCGACCGCCGGCAGGTTCAGCGACATCCGCAGCGCTTCCGCCGCCGTCACCTGGCCGGCGAAGCCGCGGTCGAAATTCTCCGGCGCGTAATTGGCGAAGCGCAGCGGCAGGTCGTTCAGCACGCCGTCGGGGCGCGCGAAGCCGGCCTCGAAGGCCATGGCGTAGAGGAAGGGCTTCAGCGCCGATCCCGGCGAGCGGATGGCGCGGCTGAGGTCGAGCGCGCCGGCCCGCGCCTCCTCCCCGAAGGCGCCGCCGACCAGCACCCGGAACTCCCGCCGGTCGAGGTCGGCGATCGCGATCGCGATCGCGCTCCGTGCCGGCAGACCCGCGAGCGTCTCCGCCGCCAGCGCCTCGGCGGCGCGCTGCAAGGCGAAATCGAGGGTGCTCGGCACCCGCGTCGCGCCGCCGGCCGCCAGCTCCCGCGCGACATGCGGCGCCAGGCGCGGCATCGGCAGCCGGCGGAGCGGCATCGCCGCCGCCATCGCGGCATCGCGGTCGGCCGCGGCGATGCCGGCGGCGGGGCCGCCGCGATGCGCGAGCACCGCGTCGCGCGCCGCCCGCGCCGCCGCCGGATGCCGGTCCGGCCGCAGCGCGCCGGGACGGCGGGCGAGCGCGATCAGCAGCGCCTGCTCCGCCGGATCGAGCCGCGCCGGCGGCCGCCCGAACCAGGCGAGCGCGCCGGCGCGCAGCCCTTCGAGGTTGCCGCCCTGCGGCGCCAAGGTCAGCCAGAGGCCGAGGATCTCGCGCTTGCTGAACCGCACTTCCAGCTGCAGCGCGCGGAAGATCTCGACCGCCTTGCTGCGGAGCGTTCGCGGCCGCGGCTCCAGCAGGCGCGCCACCTGCATGGTCAGCGTCGAGCCGCCGGAGACGACGCGCCCGGCGCGGATCCATTGCGCCGCGGCGCGCGCCAGCGCGATCGGGTCGACGCCCGGATGGTGCCAGAAGCGCCGGTCCTCGGCCGCGACCAGAAGTGCCACCAGATCGGCCGGCACGTCGTCGGCCGTCGTCGCCAGCCGCCAGATGCCGCCCGCCGCCGGCAGCACCGACAGCACCCGCCCGTCGCGGTCCAGCACCTCCTGCCCCGGCGCCGCGCGCGCCAGGTCGGGCGGGAAGGCGCGGTCGAGCACCAGGCCCGCCGCCGCGAGCAGCAGCGGCAGGCCGAGGAGCGCAAACAGCAGGCGCCTTCGCATCAGTTCGCCGGCAGGATGGTGATGCGCGCCGCGCCCTGACGGGCGAAGAAGGCCGGGCGGTACATGTCGACGGTCTCCGCCCCCGGCAGCTCGAAGCTGCCGGCGGTCACCGCGCGCACCCGTGCGGCGACCCGGATCAGCGGCATCCGCGGCGACAGCACCGCGGCGGCGGCGAAGCGGTCGTCGAGGGCCGGCTGCGCCTCGGTCTCGCTCAGCGCCTCCAGCCAGGGCATGCCCGGCACCGCGCCCGGCCCGAGCCGGCCGACGATCTCCCACCCCGCCGGCAGGCCCTGCTGGAGCAGGATGCGGTGGTCCTCCTGGTCCTCGATCCGCGCTTCCAGCACCAGCACGAAGCTGGCGTTCTGGCGGAGCTGGTCGAGGTTGAGGGGCGAACCGTCGAGATTGAGGAAGCGCCGCGCGATCCGCATGTTGGCGCGTCCCGCGGGCAGCGCCTGGGCCGGGATGCCGGTGACCGAAACGCTCTGCGGCACCGGCGCATCGGACAGGTTGCGCGCCGTCGCCCGGCCGGTGAGAGCGACGGTCACCAGCGGCCGCTCCGCCAGCGTGGTGCCGTCGAGCGAGACGCGCACCGGACGGCGTCCGGCCGAGAGCACGCCGGCCGCGGCGACCGCCCAGCCCTGTTCCTGGGTGCTGGTCGTGATGGCCGAGAGCTGCGCCGGCAACTGCGCCAGCAGCGGCGCCACCCGATCCTCCAGCACGCCCGATTCCTTCAGCAGCACCGCGACCGCGAGCTGGTCGCGCACCTGCGATCCGAAATCGACCGTCCACCATTGCCGCTGCGGTGCCGCCAGCGCCGCGGCAAAGGCCGCCTCGGCGCGGCCGCGATCGCCGGCGCGGGCGAAGGCGGCGCCGACCTGGGCCCGGGCGAGCGGCGTCGGCATCTCGGCGATCCGTTCCAGCATCCGCCGCGCGGCGCCGAGCCGCGGCCGGCCGGCGAGCGAGAGCACGTGCAGGCGATAGGCCTGGGTCGCACGCTCCTGCGGCGTGTCCTCCTCGCTCTGTTCCAGCAGTTCCTCGACGTGGCGGAGGCCGGCATCGAGTGCCCCTTCCGGCACCGCGGCGCCGGCGGTGCGGGCGCGCAGCAGCACCTCGAGCGCGAAGGCGGTCAGCCATTCCTGCGGCTCGCCCTGCGCCGACCACAGGCCGAAGCTGCCGTCGAAGCGCTGCCGGTCGAGGATGGTCTCGACCGCGCGCTGCAGGCTGCCGGCGCGGTCGGCGACGTCCGGCGCCTCAGTCAGCGCCAGCGCCAGGCTGCCGACCTGCTCGGTGCAGGCCAGCACGTAACCCTGCACCGCCCGCAGCATGGCGTCCGCATCGTAGCGCACGGCTGCGCCGAAGCTCGCACTCGCGCGCCAGCTGCCGGGGATGAAGCGCTCGGTCGGCGGCGCCAGCGCCGCCTGCTGGCCGGGGGCGATGGTGCCGAAGGCGGTCTCGACCGCAGCGGGGCGGGAGGAGCGGATGGTGATCCGCCAATCCCGCGTCACGGCAAAACCTTGTGGCCCGGTCACCGCGAGCCGCAGCACGCCCTCGCCGGCGCCGGTCGCGCGCAGCGCGCTGCCCGGCTGGGCGCGTGCGCCGGTCGCGAGGTCGACCGCGACCTGCGCGGGCCCGGCCAGCGCCAGCGGCCCTTCGGTCGAGAGCGTCGCGGTGATGGTGCCGCGCGGCAGATCGAGGTTGTGCAGCAGCAGCGGCAGCCGCGCCTCGTCGCCGGGTGCCAGGAAGCGCGGCAGCGCCGCTTCCGCGACCACCGGGTCGCGCACCGTCATCGGCCGCGACGCGGCGCCGATCCGGGCGCCGTCCCAGGCGACCGCCATCAGCCGCAGCTCGCCGGCGAAGTCCGGGATGTCGAGCGGGATCTGTGCGACCCCGTCCGGCCCCGCCGCGACGATCCCCGAATAGAGCGTCACGATCCGCTGCGGGATGCGGAGGAACCCCGTGGCGTCGCCGCCGTCGCCGCCCTGGCGCAGCGCCGTCGCCTCCCCTTCCGCGGGCGCGATCAGGCGGCCGTAATCGTCGCGGATGTCGGTGCCGAGGCGCCGGCGGCCGAGGAAATGCACCTGCGGGTCGGGCGAGGCGAAGCTCGTCAGCCGCAGGATGCCCTCATCCACCGCGGCCAGCGTGACCCGCGCCGCGCCGCCGGCATTGCCGATGCGGACCGGGATGGTGACGCGCTGGCGCGGCAGGATGCGCTCCGGTCCCTCGATCGCGACGTCGAGCCGCCGCGGCGCGGTGTCGAGCGCCACCCAGACGAGGCCGAGTGCCCGCTGCGGCCCGCGCCGTGCCTCGCCGGCGCGATAGACCGTCACCGCGACATAGGCGCCCGGCCCCCAGGCGGCGGAGACCGGTACCTCGATCGTGTCGCCGCCTTCGGGGATCTCGGTCTCCCGGATCGAGACCAGCCGGTCGGTCAGCACGGCGATCGAGGCGCGGCCGCCGAAGGGCGGCGTCACCCGGATGCGCGCGGTCGCACCATCCGGATGCGCCTGGCGGTCGGTCGCGACATCGACGCGGTCCGGCACCTCGGCGCTCTCGCTGCTGGCCCAGCCGCTGCGGAAGCGGAGGGCCGTGATGCCGAGCCCGGCGGGGTCGGTGACCTCGATCCGGTAGCGGCCGAAGGGCATGCGGCGGGCGAAGCGCGCCGGGCGGCCGGGCGCCACCTCGACCTCCGCGGCATCGACCGGCTCGTCGCGCCACACCGTCTCGTAGCGGGCGACCTGGCCGCGGGTCACCATCCGCCAGCTCGGCCGCTCGCGCAGCAGCCGCACGCGGAGCCGGGCGGTATCGGCGGCCCCCTCCGGCGTCAGCGCCGCGATGTCGAAAGCGGCCTCCGCATTGTCGTCGACCGAGCCGCCCTCGAAGGCGGGACGCACTGCCACCAGCCTTCCCTGCGGGCGCACCGGCAGGGAGAAGCGGGTGCGGCTCTCGGCGCCGCCGGGCTCGCTGATGGTGACGCCGATATCGGCCTGGAGCACCGCGGTCGCGTCCGGCACCGTGGGCAGCGCGATGTTCAGCGTGGCGCGGCCCTCGCCGTCGGTCTCCGCGATCTCGAAGGTCTGGAGCGGCGGCGCGAAGAGCTCGCCGGCGATGCCGATGCGCCAGCCGCGCCACTCCGGGAAGGGTTCCGGATTGACCGAGAGCCGGAGCTCGGCATTGCCGGTGAGGCCGGAGCCCGGCGCGCCATAGAGGAAGCGCGCGGTGACCGGCACCGCGAGCGGCCGGCCGGGCACGATCACGGCGCCGGCGGGCGGCGTCGCGGTGACCTCCAGCCGTTCCGGCACGAAGGCGTCGACGCGGAAGGTGGTGGTGCCGATCGGCGGCGCGTCCGGGTCGGTCAGCGCCTCGATCGTCCAGACGCCGGCCGGGGCGCCGTTCGAGAGCGGCATCGGCCACAGCAGCGCCGCATCCGCCCCGCGCGCCGGCACCTGCTCGGCGAAGACCTGGCCGTTCGGGCGGCGGACCCGGATGCGGACCGGCAGATCGGCGGGCTGCCCAGCCGAGTCGCGGATCAGCGCCGCGATCTGCACCGTCTCGCCGGGGCGGAAGATGCCGCGGTCGAGCCAGAGGAAGGCGTCCATCGCCGCCGGATGCGGGCGGCCGGCCGCACCCCGGTCCGACAGATCGAAGGAGGTGGCTTCGAGGTCGAGCATGGCGAAGTCGCCGCCCGAAGTCGCATGCAGCGCGATCGGCGCCAGCCCGCCGCGGCCGCGGAGCAATGCCACGCCGAAGCGGGCGAGACCGGTCGCATCGGTCTCGGCCTCGGCCAGGATTTCGTTGTTGCGGGCGAGCAGCGCGACCCGCACGCCGGGCTTCGCGACCGCATCGCCGAGGCCGCGCGCCTGCACCGCGACGCCGTCGGCGCCGCGCCAGGCGACCAGGCCGAGATCGGTCACCGCGAGCGGCAGCGCCGCCACCGCTTCCCGCGCCGCATTGCCGTCGCCGGAGCGCACCGCGAGCACGAACAGGCCCGGCGGCGCGCCGCGCAGCGCATCGGGCAGCGGCAGGGCGGTGCGCTGGGTCGCGTTCTGCTCGAAGCGCGGGATCTCGGCGCGGCCTTCCCAGAGGATTGTGCCGGCATCGTCGGCCAGGTTCTCCACCAGGTAGGAGTCGAGACCCTGGCCGGGCCGCCAGTTGCGGCGGAAATCGACCAGGTTGCGCTCCGCGACCCGGATCAGCCGGATCGAGACCGCGGAGACGTTGGTGCTGGCCAGCGTGATCCGCGGCTCCTGCCCGCGCGGCAGCACATAGGCGCGCTGGTCGAAGGCGAGCCGCGGCGCGCGGTTCGGCATCGCGACCGTGAGCGACTGCTCGCTGCGAAGGGCCGCGCCGTCCTCCCCGGGCATGCCGGCGCGAAGGAGGATGCGGGTGCTGCGGCCCCAGGGCAGGCCGGCGACGCAGAGCGCATCCTCCTCCCGCGTGACCGCGAGGCCCGGGATCGCGGGTTCGGTCCGCACCCAGTCGGCCGGCGTCCAGTCCTGGCGGCGGGCCGGCGGCTGGGTGAAGCCGATGCAGGCGCGGGCGGGCTCGGCCTCCGGCTCGGTGCGGACGCGGGTCGGCAGCAGGCCGATGCGGCGCCGCGCCTCGGTCAGCCGGGCGCGGAGGGCGGTGTCCTGCGGCGCCCGCTCGGCGGCCGCGGCCAGCGCCTCCAGCATGCCGGCGGGCAGGTTCAGGGCCTGCAAGGCATCGGCCATCATCAGCAGCGAGGGCACCTCGTCCGGCCCGGCCGGCGCGATGGAGAAGGCGACCCAGGCCGCCTGCAGCGCGCGTGCCGCTTCCTGCGGCCGGCGCGCCAGCTGGATTCGGGCGAGTGCCATCCAGGCGTCGTGAGACATCGGGCCGGCAGCCACCCGCTCCTCCCAGGCCGCGGCGGCGGCGGGCAGGTTGTTGGTGCGCTCGGCCTGGACGGCGCGGGCCTCGGCCGCGGCGCGGCTCTGCGGGTTGCTGCCCGGGAAGCGGCGCATCAGCTCCTGCCGGTAGGCGCTCGAGTCGCGCTGCACGCCGGGCAATTCGAAGGCGCCGGCGGGTAAGGCCACGAGCAGAAGGGCGAGAGCCAGGAGCAGGCGGCGCATGCGGGCAATCCCGTGAAGACGTCCACGGCAGCATGCCACGAAGCCGATCACGGTACAGCGTCGGAACGAAGATGTTACCCGTTCGGCAGCAATGCGACGCGGCCGATGGCGCGCCGGCCGCGGAGTTCCGCCATCGCGTCCCGGAACCCCTCCAGCGGGAAGGCGGCGTGCAGCTCCGGCCGCAGCTTGCCTTGTTCCCACCAGCCGATCAGCCGCGACCAGAGGGCGCGGACCTGGGGTGCATGCGCCTGCCGCCCGTCGCCCGGCGACCAGCCGATATAGGTGCCCCAGTTCAGCCCGGCGACGCCGATGTTCTTGAGCAGCAGGATATTGGCCGCGACCTCCGGGATGCGGCCGGCGGCGTAGCCGACCGTCAGCAGGGTGCCGCCATCGGCCAGGCACCGGAGGCCCTCGTCGAAGGCGTCGCCGCCGAGCGTGTCGAGCACGAGGTCGACGCCGCGGCCGGCGGTCGCGTCCCTGACCGCGTCGCGGAACGGCGCCCCGCTGTCGAGCAGGTGGCCGGCGCCGCGGGCGGCCAGCATCGCATGCTTGTCGGGGCCGGCACGCGCGATCACCGTGGCGCCGACCGCCTGCGCGACCTCCACGCCGGCGAGGCCGACGCCGCCGCCTGCCCCTTGCACCAGCACCGATTGCCCGGCCCGGAGCCCGCCGCGCCAGAGCAGCGCCGCCGCGGCGGTCGGGTAGCTGATCGGAAAGCCGATCGCCGGCAGCAGCGGCAAGCCGTCCGGCAACGCCATGACGTGGATGTCGTCGGCGACCGCTTCCTCCGCCATGCCGCCCCAGTCGAGCACCGCGAAGACCGGGGTGCCGGGCGGCGGCGCCATCGCGTCGGGCGCCGCTTCGATCACGTGGCCGACGATCTCGGTGCCCGGGGTGAAGGGCAGCGGCGGGCGGCGCTGATACTTGCCGGCGACGACGAGCTGCACCGCGAAGGAGACGCCGCAGCCGGCGACCCGGATGCGGACGCCGCGCGGGCGCAGCGGCGGCCGCGGCACCTCCTTCACCTCGAGGTCGTCGAAATCCCGCCAGGACTCGCAGAAGATGGCGCGCATCGCTCTCAATCCAGGGTCACGCGCGCGTCGCGCACCAGGTGGCCCCAGCGGGCATATTCGTTGCGGCAGAAGGCGGCGAAGGCTTCCGGCGTATCCGCGACCGGCTCGGCGCCGAGCGCCCCGAGCCGCTCCCGCACCTCCGGCACCAGCACCGCCGCCGCGATCGCCTGCTGCAGCCGGCCCACGATCGCAGGCGCCGTGCGCGGTGGCGCCCAGACCGCGTACCAGGTGGCGATGTCGAAGCCGGGAAGCCCCGCCTCCTCGACCGTCGGCAGGTCCGGATAGGCGGCGGTGCGGCGCCTGGTCGTCACCGCCAGCGCCCGCAGCCGCCCTTCGCGGACGGCAGCCGCCGAGGAGGGCACGCTGTCGAACATCAGCTGGATGTTGCCCGCCATCAGGTCCTGGATGGCGGGGCCGGCGCCACGATAGGGGACGTGCACCATGTCGGTGCCGGTCATCAGCTTGAACATCTCCCCGGCGAGATGCAGCGCCGAGGCATTGCCGGAGGAGCCGTAGGAGAGCCGGCCGGGATTGGCGCGCAGCCAGGCGATCAGCTCCGGGATGGTCCTGACCGGCAGCGCCGGATGCACGACGGCCACCAGCGGCACCATGCCGATATTGGTGACCGGCGCGAAATCGGCCAACGCGTCGAAGGGCATGTTGCGGTTGAGGTGCGGGATGATGACGTGGATCGAGGCGTTGACCAGGAAGGTGGCGCCGTCCGGCGCGGCGCGCGCCACCTCCGCGCTGCCGATCACGCCAGAGGCGCCGGGCCGGTTGTCGACCACCATCGGCTGCCGGAGGTCGACGGCCAGCCGCTGCGCCACCACGCGGCCCAGGATGTCGGTCGGGCCGCCCGGCGGATAGGGCACGACGAGGCGCACCGGCCGCTGCGGCCAAGCCTCATCCGCGCTGGCCGTGCTCGCCGCTGCCGCCATCGTCATCGCGAGCGCCGCCCGCCGCGTGATCCGCATCCTGTTTCCATTCCTGCTTTCGGGGCAGGATATCCGCGCAGCGATCGGGAGGGAACGTGGTGCAGGCCTATGCCGGGTTGTTCGTGCTGGATGCCGGCCAAGGCGTCGCCGGCCCCTATTGCGGCATGCTGCTCGCCGCCTGCGGCGCCGAGGTCGTCAAGCTGGAGCCGCCGGAGGGCGACTGGTCGCGCGGCCTGATGACGCGCCAGGCCGGGCAATCGGTGCTGCATGCCTGCTTCAACCGCGGCAAGCGCAGCGTGATGCTCGACCTCAAGACCGATGCCGGCCGCGCCGCCGCCGCACGGCTCGCGGCGCGCGCCGACGTGCTGATCGAGAGCTTCCGCCCGGGCGTCGCGGCGCGGCTCGGCCTCGCCCCCGAGAGTGCGAAGCCGGACGCCGTCTGCCTCTCGGTCTCGGGCTTCGGGCAGCAGGGCCCCTATGCGGAGCGCCCCTGCACCGACACGGTCGCCCAGGCCTTCTCCGGCCTCGCTGCCCTCAACGAGGGGCAGGACGGCGTGCCGCACAAGGTCGGCGCGATCGTGAGCGACATCTTCACCGGGCTGTCGGGCTTCGCCGCGGTGCAGGCGGCGCTCGCCGAGCGGGCGCGGGATGTGGTGCCGCGCCGCCGGGTGCTCGACGTCTCGCTGATGGCGGGCACCGCCGCCCTGATCGCGCCGCAGATCGCGGAGGCGGGCCTGCTCGGCCGGATGCCGGGCCTGATCAACGTCCCCGCCGGATGCTACCGGGCGGCCTGCGGCGGCTACGTGATGATTACGCTGGTGCGGGAGCCGGAATTCGCGGGCCTGTGCCGCGTGCTCGGCGTCGCGGGCCTCGCCGAGGAGCCGCGCTTCGCGAGCTTCACCGCCCGCGCCGAGAACCGCGCGGCGCTGCTGCCGCTGCTGCGCGACGCCTTCGCCGCCCGCGACGCGGCGCATTGGGTCGCGGCGCTTCAGGCCGAGCGGCTGCTGGCCGAGCGGGTGAACACGCCGAACGACTGGCTCGCCGACCCGCATGTCGTGGCGGTCGGCGCCGTGGGCGCGTTGGCGCAGCCGGAGCTCGGCACCCTGCCGGTGCCGGCGCTGCCCGGGATCGGCGCCTGGCTACCGCCGGCGCCGGCGCTCGGGGCGGACAATGCGGCGCTGCTGGAGGCGTGATGCGTGGCGCCCGATCCCGCGGTCACGCGAATTCCGGTTGGGAAACGCGGATGCAGCGGACGACGCGGCCCGGCGCCGGCGTGACGGGCGGCGGCATGCCGGCACTGCACTCGGCGATCGCGCCCGCGCAGCGCGGCGCGAAGCTGCATCCGGGCGGCAGGCGGCGCATGTCGGGCGGTGCGCCGGGGATTGCCCGAAGCTCCCGGTCGCGCGGCTGGTCGTGCACGGTGGAGGCAAGGAGCCCCGCCGTATAGGGATGCCGCGGGTTGCGCAGCAGGTCGCGCACCGGCCCGGTCTCCACCACCCGGCCGGCATACATCACCGCGACGCGGTCGGCGATCTCGGCGGCGACGCCGAGGTCGTGCGTCACGAAGATCACCGACATGCCGAGCTCCTGCTGCAACCGCCGCAGGAGGATCAGCACCTGGATCTGCACCGTGGCGTCGAGCGCCGTGGTCGGCTCGTCGGCCAGCAGCAGCCGCGGTTCGCAGGAGAGCGCCAGCGCGATCATGGCGCGCTGGCGGAGCCCGCCCGAGAGCTCGTGCGGATAGGCGTCGAGGCGCCGCTCGGCGGACGGGATGCGCACCAGCTCGAACAGGTCGAGTGCCCGCCGGCGCGCCTCACGCCGGCTGACGCCGCGATGCAGCGCCACGACCTCCGCGATCTGATCGCCGACGCGCACCACCGGGTCGAAAGCGGTCATCGGCTCCTGGAAGATCATGGAGACGCTGGCGCCGCGCATCGCGCGCAGCGCCCTGTCGTCCATCGCCAGCACGTCCTGGCCGGCGATGCGGATTTTCCCTGTGATGACGGCGCGCTTCGGCGGCAGCAGGCGCATGAGCGCCCGCATCGTGACACTCTTGCCGGAGCCGCTCTCGCCCAGCACGCACAGCACCTCGCCCGGCATCATGGCGAAGCTGACGCCGTTCACCGCGCGGACGCTGCTCTCACGGGTGACGAAATCGACCGAGAGGTCCTCGACCTCGACGAGGGGCTGGGTCGCACTCACTGCCGCGCCGCCTGGCTGTGGCCGGAGGACGGGTCTTCCATGTGGCAGGCCGCGCGATGGGCATCCTCGCCGCCGGACCCAAGCATCGGCGCGCGGGCGCTGCACACCGCTTCCGCCTGCGGGCAGCGGGTGTGGAAGCGGCAGCCGGGGGGCGGGTCGATCGGGTTCGGCGGATCGCCGCTGACCGGCGCCTCCTCCCGCCTCTGGTCGGGGTCGAGCGCCGGGCGCGAGGCCAGCAGCGCCCGCGTGTAGGGATGCCGGGGCGTGGCATAGAGCGCGTCCGCCGGGCCGATCTCCACCACTTCGCCCAGATACATCACCATCACCCGGTCGCTGATCCAGCGCACCACGCCGAGGTCGTGGCTGATGAAGACATAGGTGAGATTGAGGTCGCGCTTCAGCGCCTGGAGCAGGTTCAGCACCTGCGCCTCCACGCTCTTGTCGAGCGCCGAGACCGCCTCGTCGAGGATGACCATGCGCGGCTTCATCGCGAGCGCGCGGGCGATGTTGATGCGCTGCTTCTGCCCGCCCGAGAGCTCGTGCGGGTAGCGGCCGCCGAACAGCGCCGGGTTGAGCCCGACCTTCACCAGCAGCTCCCGCGCCATGCCGATCGCCTCGGCCGGCTTCGCCCCCAGCGCGATCGGGCCGAAGGCGATGGAGTTCTGCACCGGCATGCGCGGGTTGAGCGAGGAGGCGCTGTCCTGGAACACCATCTGCACCTGGTGGCGCATTTCGGTCACGCTGATGCCGCCGCGCTCGCCGACCGCGTCGCCGTCGAAGACCTGCTCGCCCGAATCGGGCGCGATCAGGCGCATGAGCAGCCGCGCCACGGTCGACTTGCCGCAGCCGGATTCGCCCACGATGCCGAGGGTCTCGCCCTTGCGCACCGCGAAGGAGATGCCGTCCACCGCCCGCACGCGGGCCGAGACCCGGCCGAAGAGGCCGCCGCGGATGGGGAAGTGCTTCTTCAGCCCGGTCACGGTCAGCAGCGGCTGCCGCGGCCCGCCGCGGTCGCGGCCGTCATTCTCCAGGACGGCGAAGGAGGTCATGGCCATCGCTTCAGCTCCGGACGTCCATGGCGGCGCGCAGCCCGTCGCTTACCAGGTTCATGCTGATCGAGGTGATCAGGATCGCGATGCCGGGCATCGCGGCCACCAGCGGGCTGACATAGATCGCCTGGCGCAGCGCGTTCAGCATCAGCCCCCAATCCGGCTCGGGCGGCTTCACGCCGAGTCCGAGGAACGAGAGGCCCGACGCCAGGATGATCGCGACCGACACCAGGCTGGAGGCATAGATCAGCACGGGCCCCAGCACGTTGCCGATGACGTGGTGGCGGACGACGAGATGCATCGGCGCACCGGTCGCCCGCGCCGCATCGACGAAGTCGAGGTTGCGCACCTGGGTGGTCGCGGTCTCCGCCACGCGGCAGAGCGGCGGGATGAAGACCAGCGTCAGCGCGATCATGCCGTTCACCGCGCCGCCGCCCATGGCACCCGAGATGGCGACCGCCAGCAGCACCGAGGGGAAGGCGTAGAACACGTCCATCACCCGCATGATCGCCATGTTCACGACGCCGCCCGCGAAGCCCGCCAGCACGCCGAGGCCGCCGCCGATGACTGTCGCGACGACCACCGGCAGGATGCCCATGGTCAGCGTGATGCGCCCGCCATGCAGCAGGCGGGAGAGCATGTCGCGCCCCAGCTCATCGGTGCCGAGCCAGTAGCGGTCCTGGTATCCCGGCGGCTTGAGCCGGCGGATGATGCTCTCCTGGTAGGGATCGAAGGGCGCCAGCAGCGGTGCCGCGACTGCCGCGAGGATGATCAGCAGCAGCACCGCGCCGCAGGCCAGCGTCACGTAGTCGTAGCGCAGGCGATGCCAGACGGTCCCCCAGTAGCCGCGCTGGGTTGGCGGCGCGGGCTCGGCGGCATCGGGGGCGGCGGTGTCGCTCACGGCGGTCGACATAGGACCCCTTCACCCGCGCCGGATGCGCGGATCGAGCGTGGACTGGATGAGGTCCACGGCGAGGTTGGTCACGACGAAGATCATCGCGAGCACCAGGATGGTGCCCTGCAGCACCGGCACGTCCCGGGTCAGGATCGCCTTGCTCAGCAGGTAGCCGCTGCCCGGCCAGGCAAAGACGGTCTCGACCAGGATGGAGCCACCCATCAGGGTGCCGAATTGCAGCCCCATCACCGCCAGCACCGGCGGCAGCGCGTTCTTGATCGCATGCTTCAGCACCCGCCATTCCGGCAGCCCGTTGGCGCGCAGCGTGACGACGAAATCCTGGTTCATCACCTCCGCGATCGCCGATCGCGTGGTGCGCGCGATGATGCCGACCGGGATCATGGACAGCGTGATGACGGGCAGCACCAGGTACTGGATGTGCTCCCAGCTCGTCGGGTCGAAGCGGTCGCCGGCGGTGCCGGAGGAGGGCAGGATCATCAGTTCCACCGAGAAGACGATGATCAGCACGATGGCCAGCCAGTAGTTCGGCACCGAGACGCCGAGCACGGCGACGCCGGTGACCAGCCGGTCGAGCCAGGTCCCGGATTTCCGCCCGGCGATGGTGCCGAGGACGAAGGCGATGCTGAAGGCGACCAGCACCGAGAGCGTCGCGAGCAGCACGGTGTTGCCGAGCGAGCGCTGGATCTCCTCGATCACCGGCCGGCCATTGGCGATGGAGCGGCCGAAATCGCCGGTCATCACGCGGCCGAGCCAGTCGACATACTGGACCGCGAGCGGCCGATCGAGGCCATAGAGCCGCTTCAGCCGATCCACGGTCTCGGCATCGGCGTCGGGCGGCAGCAGGGTCTGCACGGGATCGCCCGGCGCCAGGTAGACCAGCATGAAGCAGATCATGGAGACGCCGAGAGCGATCGGGATCGCGGCGATGAGGCGGCGGATGACGTAGCCGAACATGGCGGCGCCTCAGCGGGGTGCGATGGTGACCGGCGTCAGGTCCTGGAACCAGCTCTGCGCCTGGACGAAGCCGCGCACGCGCGGCGACATGGCGCGCGGGTTGAGGTCGTGCACCACCCACAGCATCACCGCATCCTCGCTCATCCGCTCATGCACCTGGGTCAGGATGCGCAGCCGCTCGGCCGGGTCGAAGGTCGCGAGCGCCTGGTTGACCAGCGCATCCATATCCGGGTTTCGATAGTGCCCCCAGTTGGAGCCCGCGGGGGCTGCCTGCGCGCTCCAGACGAAGCGGAACATCCCGTTGAACGGGTCCTGCAGCGAACGGCTGATGTTGATGCCGTTGATCGTCGGGTGCCGCTCGCGGCCTTCGCGGCCCACCTGCAGCAGCGCGTTCCAGTCCATGGTCTGCAGCGTGACCTGGAACCCCGCGGCTTCGAGCTGCGCCTTGACCAGCTCGTTCATCGGCAAGGGCTGCATCTGGCCGGAGCCGGAGGTGGAGATGGCGAAGGTGACGCGGCAGGGCAGGCATCCCGCTTCCCGCAGCAGTGCCCGCGCCCGGGCGGGGTCGTGTTCGTAGCGCCGCGGATTGCCGTAATAGGGCGTGCTCGGCGTCAGGTTCGCGAAGCCCGGCAGCGCCATGCCGCCCAGCATCTCCACGAAGTCGGCGCGGTTCAGGGCGTGGTTGGCGGCGCGCCTGACCCGCACGTCGGCGAAGGGGCCGTCGACGAAGTTCAGCTGATAGGCCCAGTTGTGCGGATAGGCGTTGGTCACGATCTGCATGCGCGCCGAGCGGAGGCGCGGGACGGCGTCGGGCGCCGGCGCCTCGATCCAGTCCACCTGGCCGGAGAGCAGCGCCGCGGTGCGGGTCGAGGCCTCCGGCATCGGCAGCAGCACCAGCCGGTCATGCTTCGGCACGCGGTCGCGGTCCCAGTAGTCGGGGTTGCGCACCAGCTCCAGCCGCTCGCCCGGCACCATGCGGGCGAAGCGGTAGGGGCCGGTGCCGGAGGGGTTCCGCGCGAAGGCGTCGGCATCGTTGTTGACCTCCGCCGAACGGCGGGGGCTCACCATCATCAGGAAGCTCATGTTGTAGGGCAGCAGGCTGTCCGGCTGCTTGGTCGTGATCGCGATGGTGTGTTCGTCCACCGCTTCGATGCCTTCGTAATTGCCGAGATAGGCGCGGGCGAAGGCGAACTGGCGGGCGTTGAACTGCGGCGCGCCTTCCCGCGTGAAGCGCTCGAAGTTCCAGACGATGTCGGCGGCCGTCATCGGCGAGCCGTCGTGGAAGCGCACGTCGCGGCGCAGCTGGAAGATCCAGCGCCGGTTGTTGGCGGGATCGATCGCCCAGGACGTGGCGAGGCCGGGCTTGATGTCGGCCGCGACGTCGCCGCGCGAGAGATCCCACAGCACCAGCGCGTCGTAGAGGTTGAAGCCGACGAAGCGCCAGCCTTCGAAACCCTGGTCGGGGATGCCGGCGGTGAGCGGGACGTCGCCCGCGGTCATGGCGACGCGCAGCACGGTCTCCTGCGCGGTCGCGGACGGGGCTGCGGCGAGGGCGGCGATCAGCGCGCAACCGGCGCCGAGGAGGGACAAGCGTCGCGTCGTCATGACAACTCCCGGTCCGGACGGCCCTGCGGCCGGCCGATTGACGTGGAGTGTGACTGCCTTCCCTCGCGGCGCCCGGCATGCGGGCGCCTCAGGCGTAGACGTTAGGCCGGGCGCGAAAGCCGCGACAACAGGAATTTGTGCGCTGCGGCACGCTAGCCCGGATATCTCACCGGGTCATGATCCCGGTGAGATATCCGGGCTAGATCAGGAGCCCAGCCTCGTCCCAGGGCGCGCTGACCAGCTTGCCGGTGGTCGACAGCGTGATGAAGGCGGTCCGCAGGTCAGCCCCGCCGAAGCAGATATTGGTCGGCATCGGCTCCGGCATCGTCACCACGCGGCGGATCTCGCCCGCCGGCGAGACGGTGGTGATCTCGCCGGCGACCAGCGTCGCCACCACCACGTTGCCGGACGCCGCGACGGCCAGGCTGTCGAGCCGCCGGAAGCCCGGGAACTGGCACAGCAGCCGGCCGCCATGCGGGCTCGGCCAGGGGTCCTTCCGCAGCTGGCCCGGCCCTTCGACGTCCCAGGCCCAGAGCCGGCCGGTCTCGGTCTCGGCGGCGTAGAGCACGCTGCCGTCCGGGCTGAGGCCGATGCCGTTGGCGCCGCCCGGCACCGGATAGGCGGCTTCGATGATGCGGCTGCCGTCGGTCGCCGCCCAGTAGATGCCGCCATGGTCGCGGTCGCGGTGCCGGACCTTGCCGAGGTCGCTGAACCAGAAACCGCCGCGCGGGTCGAAGACGATGTCGTTCGGGCCTTTCAGCGGCGTGCCGCCGCAGCGGTCATAGAGGCGCGTCACGTCGCCGGTCGTGGGATCGACCCGCTCGATGCGCCCGGTCTCGTAGTGCGTCGCCTGGCCGATCGGGCGGATGAAGCCCGGCTCCTCGTGCCAGATGAAGCCGCCATTGTTGCAGAGATAGAGCTGGCCGTCGGGGCCGAGCGCCATGCCGTTCGGCCCGTCGCCGGGGGAGGCGATGACGCTCACCTCGCCATCGGCAGCGACGCGGGTGATGCGGCCGGCGGCGATCTCGACGAGGGCGATGGAACCGTCCGGCATCGCGACCGGGCCTTCGGGGAAGCGGAGCCCCGTCGCCAGGGTGGTCAGCGCGATCGCTTCGGCCATGGACATCCTCCGGTTCCTTGCGCGGAGCATGGCCCTGCCCAGGCCATCGGCATAGCCCCGGCTTGACGCGGTGCCGCGCCGCACGGGAGCCTTGCGTCATGACCCGCCCCGATCCCGTCGCCCTCGCCGTCCTCGAGAACCGCCTTCGCGCCATCGTCGAGGAGATGGGGGAAGCGATGCTGCGCACGACCTATTCCCAGATCCTGAACTCCTCCCGCGACTTCTCGATCGCGCTCTGCGACGCGGCGTGCCGGCTGGTGGCGCAGGCCGACCACATCCCGGTCCATGTCGGCGCCATGCCCTTCGCCGCGCGCGCCGTCGCCGACGCCTTCGGGACGGACATCCGGGAGGGCGACGTCTTCCTGCTGAACGACCCCTATCACGGCGGCAGCCACCTGCCCGACCTGACGGTCGTGGTGCCGGTGATGGAGCAAGGGCGGCTCCGCTTCTGGTCGCTGGTGCGCGCGCACCAGACCGATATCGGCGGCGCCACCCATGGCGGCTACAACCCGGGTGCGACCGAGATCTGGCAGGAGGGGCTGCGCGTGCCGCCGATCCGTCTCGGCGAGGATCGCCGCCCGCGGCCCGACCTGCTCGGCATGCTCGTCGCCAATACCCGCCTGCCGCGGGAGGTCCGCGGCGACCTGATGGCGATGATCGGCGCCGCGCATCTCGGCGAGAAACGGCTGCTCGCATTGCTCGGCACCCATGGCGGCAGCGCGCTGGCGGAGGCGGTGGATGCCATCCTCGACCTGTCGGAGGCGCATGCGCGGCGCATCCTCGCGGGCTGGCAGGACGGCAGCTGGGAAGGCGAGGCGATCCTGGACGATGACGGGCACGGGGCGCGCGACATCCGGATCCATGCGCGGGTGACCAAGGCGGGCGAGCGGCTGACCGTCGACCTCTCCGGCAGCGACCCGCAGACGCTGGGCTTCGTCAATTCCAGCTACCCGAACATGCGGAGCGCGGTCGCGATGGCGTTCGCGTATCTCCTCGACCCCGAGGTCGCGAAGAATGACGGCGCCTTCCGCCCGCTGGAGGTCATCGCCCGCGAGGGCACCGTGGTCTGGGCGCGGGAGGGGGCGCCGGTCACCCTCTGCACTTCGCATTGCTCGAACGAGATCGTGGAGGCGGTGGTGAAGGCGCTGGCGCAATCCTGCCCGGACCGGGTGATGGGCGGCTGGGGCCGGCGCTTCCGCATCGCGATCGAAGGCCGCGACCCGCGGCGCGATCGCCGCTTCGTCTGGCACCTGTTCCATGCCCGCCCGGGCGGCGGCGGCTCCGCCCGCGGCGACGGCTGGTCGACGGCGGGGGAATGGCATTCGGCCGGCGGGCTGAAATTCGGCAGCGTCGAGATGGCGGAGACGCGCTTCCCGCTGTTCTTCCGCCACCATGAGTTCCGCCCCGACTCGGCCGGCGACGGCACCCATCGCGGCGGCTTCGGCGGCGCGCTGGCCCTCGTCGTCGAAAGCGACGGCCCTTGCCGCGCCAATACCGCGGGCGACGGCGCCCGGCACGGCTCCGCCGGCATGCGGGGCGGCGCCGACAGCGTGCCGCACCGCTACGTCCTGAAACGCGGCGACGGCAGCGAACGGCCGCTGGCGACCAAGGAGGTCGGCATCGCGATCGCACCCGGCGACACGCTGCATGTCCAGGCGGCCGGCGGCGGCGGCTGGGGGCCGCCCGACGGGCGCGACCCTGCCGCACGCGCCGCCGACCGTCGCGCCGGACTGGTGACGCAGTGACCCGCTACCGCATCGGCATCGACGTCGGCGGCACCTTCACCGATGTGGTCGGCATCGCGCCGGACGGCGCGACGACGCTGGCCAAGGCCGCCTCCACCCCCGCCGACCAGAGCGAGGGCGTGATCGCGGGCCTCGAGGCGCTCGCCGAGGCGCTCGGCCTCACGCTCGGCGCGCTGCTTGAAGGGGCCGAGCGCATCGTCCACGGCACCACGGTCGCCACCAACGCGCTGCTGGAGCGCCGCGGCGCGAAGGTCGTCCTGCTGACGACCGAAGGCCATCGCGACGTGATCGAGATGCGGGAGGGGCTGAAGCCCGAACGCTACGACCTCCGCCTGCCCGCCGCCCCCGCTTTGGTGCCCCGGCACCGCCGGCTGCCCGTGCGGGAGCGGCTGCGCCCGGATGGCCGCGTCGAGGTGCCGCTCGATCCGGCCTCCCTCGACGCCGCGATCGCCGCCGCCCGCGCCGAAGGCGCCGAGGCCGTCGCCATCTGCTTCCTCCACGCCTGGCGCGACCCGACCCATGAACGGGCGGCGGCGGCGGCGGTGCAGGCCGCCCTTCCCGATGTCTTCGTCACCCACTCGGCCGAGGTGCTGCCGCAGATCAAGGAATTCGAGCGGTTCTCGACGACGGCGGTCAACGCCTATGTCGGCCCGGTCGTCGCCCGCTACCTGACCAGGCTCCGCACGCGGCTGGCGGATGCGGGCTATGGCGGGCCGGTCTTCGTCATCCTCTCCCATGGCGGCGTCGCGCCGGTCGAGGAGGCGGCGCGGCTCGCCGCCGGCACCGCCCTCTCCGGCCCCGCCGGCGGCGTCGCGGCCGGGGTGGCGCTCGCGCGGCAGGGGCTGGCGCCGGACCTCGTCACCTTCGACGTCGGCGGCACCTCGACCGACATCGCGCTGATCGAAGGGGGGGAAGCGGCGCTCGGCCGCGGGCGGGAAGTGGGCGGCGAGCGCATCGCGCTCGAGAGCCTCGACATCGTGACGCTCGGCGCCGGCGGCGGATCGATCGCACATGTCGGCCCCGGCGGGCTGCTGCAGGTCGGGCCACGGAGCGCCGGCGCGGTTCCCGGCCCGGTCTGCTACGGCCAGGGCGGCAGCGAACCCACCGTCACCGACGCCAACCTGGTGCTCGGCTATCTCGACCCCGGCAACTTCCTCGGCGGGCGACGGGTGCTGGACCGCGCCGCGGCGGAGGCGGCCTTCGGCCGCCTCGGTGCGGCACTCGGGCTCGGCGCCGCCGAGGCTGCGGCGGGGGCGTATCGCATCGCCAACCTCCGCATGGCGGACGGCATCCGGCTCGCGACCGTGCGCCGCGGCGTCGATCCGCGCCGCTTCACCCTGCTCGCCTTCGGCGGCGCCGCCGGCCTGCATGCCAGCGCCGTCGCGCGGGAGCTCGGCATGGCGCGCGTCGCGGTGCCGGTCTTCGCGGCCGGGCTCTCGGCCTGGGGCATGCTGCACACCGACCTCCGCTACGAGGTCTCCCGCAGCCTCGAAGGCGCGGGGCTGCCGGGGGATGCGGCGCTGCGCGACATCTTCGCGGGCCTGGAGGCGGAGGGCCGCGCCCGGGTCGCCGGCTGGTTCGGCGGCGAGGTCGCGGTGCGGCGATCGGCCGACATGCGCTATGGCGAGCAGGTGTTCGAGGTCGGCGTGCCGCTCGACGACATCGATTGGGGGGCGCCCGATCTCGCGCTCCGCGTCGCCGAGGCCTTCCATGCCCGGCACGAGCAGCTTTTCACCTACGCGCTGCGCGGCGAGGAGGTGGCGCTGGTCAATGCCCGGATCGCGGTGCTCGGGCGGCTGCCGTCCGGCTCGTCCCGTGCCGTGCTGCCGCCGGCGAAGGGCGGCTGCGCGTCTCGCCGCATCCTGCTCGAGGGCGGCGTCGCCGAGGTTCCGGTGCATGCCTTCGCGGCACTCGCGCCCGATGCGCCGGTCGCCGGCCCCGCGATCGTCGAGAGCGACACGACGACGGTGCTGGTCCTGCCCGGCGACACCGCCCGGATGGACGCCCGCGGGTGGCTCACCATCGACCTGCCCTGAAACGGCGAAGGCCCGCCGGAGGGCGGGCCTTCGAAACCACGGAAGGAAGCCGGATCAGGCCGCCTTCTTCTCCTTGGCGCGCTCCAGGCGGCGCTTCAGGGTGATGGTCTCGGTGGTCAGCTTGCGGTCCGGGGTGTCGAGCAGGTAGGCGTCGATGCCGCCATTGTGCTCCACCGTGCGGATGCCGTTGGTGGTCAGCCGCAGCCGGATCTGGGCGCCCAGCACGTCCGAGAAGAACGAGCTCTCCTGCAGGTTGGGCAGGAAGCGCCGACGCGTCTTGTTGTTCGCGTGGCTGACGTTGTTCCCGGAGAGGACACCCTTGCCGGTGACGGCGCAGCGGCGAGCCATGGCAGACAATTCCCAAAACCGATGATGCGCGGCCCCGGCAGGGTCGCGAGAGGCGGCCTTGTGGCCGAGGCCGCCGGAAAGGTCAAGCGGTTCCGGCCGGCGGCCCGTCCCGCATCTCCCGCAACTCCCCGCTTTCGACCGAATGCAGGGCGCTCCGGAGCACCTGGGCGATCGCATGGTCGTCCATCGAGCGGGCGAGCAGCCCGAGCGCGCCGCCGAGCAGCGCCGAGGCAACCGAGATCGGCGCGATGTTCTGCCCAATCATGTACTCGATCGCCTTGTCGACGACGGAACCGGCATGGCTGAGATCTTCCGGGGCCATGCCCCGGGGGTCCATCGGCATGAGACAATGCTCTCCTTATTCAAGCCCTCAGACGCCGGGCGGGGCGCATCCGCGCCCCTTGGCTTCGCCGGACGACCGGCGGGCCGCGTTCGCGACCTCGGATCGGTCCGGGAACCGATCCGTTCGCATGAGATAGGCAGGGCGCCGCCCCGGGAGAAGGCCCCTTTTACTGGGCAGCGGGCGCCGGCCCCGCCTCCTCCGTCTCGCGCAGCCTGCGGCCGCCGAAGCCGGCCGCGGCCTGGGCCGCCGCCGCCGCCTCCGCCATCGCGACCGCCTCCGACTGGCGGCGCCACATCTCGGCATAGAGGCCGCCGGCCGCGATCAGCGCCCCATGGGTGCCGCGCTCGGCGACCTCGCCCTCCTGCAGCACGATGATCTCGTCCGCCTCCACGACCGTCGACAGGCGGTGGGCGATGACGAGGGTGGTGCGGTCCCGGGACACGTCGCGGAGTGCCGCCTGGATTTCCTGCTCGGTGCCGGTGTCGAGCGCGCTCGTCGCCTCGTCCAGGATCAGGATGCGCGGGTCCTTCAGGATGGTGCGCGCGATCGCGACCCGCTGCTTCTCGCCGCCCGAAAGCTTCAGCCCGCGCTCGCCGACCCGCGTGTCGTAGCCCTCCGGCAGCCGCTGCACGAAGTCGTGCACCTGCGCGAGCTTCGCCGCCCGCTCGACCTCCTCCTGCGTCGCGCCCGGCCTGCCATAGGCGATGTTGTAGCGGATGGTGTCGTTGAACAGCACGGTGTCCTGCGGCACCACGCCGACCGCGGCGCGCAGGCTGTCCTGCGTCACGCTCCGCACGTCCTCGCCATCGACCAGCACCCGGCCGCCGGTCGCGTCGTAGAAGCGGAACAGCAGGCGGGAGATGGTCGACTTGCCCGCCCCCGTCGGCCCGACGATCGCGAGCATGCGCCCCGGCGGCACGCTGAACGATACACCCTTCAGGATCACCCGGTCCGGCCGGTAGCCGAAGCGCACATCCTCGAACACGAGCGCACCCGGCCCCGGCTTCAGGGCGGCCGCCCCCGGCGCATCCGCGACCTCGCGCGGCTGGCGCAGCAGGGTGAACATCTGCTCCATGTCGATCAGCCCCTGCTTCATCTCGCGATAGACGAAGCCCAGGAAATTCAGCGGCAGATAGAGCTGGATCAGGTAGGTGTTCACCAGCACGAAATCGCCGACCGTCATCGTGCCGCGCACCACGCCCTGCGCCGCCATCAGCATCACCGCGGTCAGGCCGACCGCGATGATCGCCGCCTGGCCCGCGTTCAGCACGTTGAGCGACACCTCGGAGCGGATATAGGCGCGCTCGTAGCGCTGCAGCGAGGCGTCGTAGCGGCTGGCCTCATGCTTCTCGTTGTTGAAGTACTTCACCGTCTCGTAGTTCAGCAGGCTGTCGATCGCCTTGGTGTTCGCCTCCTGGTCGGTCTCGTTCATCTCGCGCCGGAAGCGGGTGCGCCAGTCGGTGAAGATCAGCGTGAAGGCGATGTAGATCGTGATGGTGCCGAAGGTGACGGCGGCGATCGCGAAATCGAACAGGCCCCACAGGATGACGGTGACCAGCAGGATCTCGATCAGCGTCGGCACGATGCTGAACAGCATGAAGTCCAGCACGAAGTTGATCCCCCGCGTGCCGCGCTCGATCACCCGCGACAGGCCGCCGGTCTGCCGGTCGAGGTGGAAGCGGAGCGAGAGCGCGTGCAGATGCTGGAACACCGAATGCGCGATCCGCCGCGCGGCCCGCGCCTGCACCTTCGCGAAGACCGCGTCGCGCACCTCCCCGAACCCCGCCGACAGCAGGCGCAGCAGCCCATAGGCCAGGATCAGCGCGAGCGGGATCGCCACGATCGCCGCCACGCCCTCCGGCGGCCGCAGCGCATCGACCGCGCGGGCATAGGCGATCGGCACCACGACATTCGCGGCCTTGCCGGCGACGAGTGCGGCCAGCGCGATCACGACCCGCGCCCTGAGCCCGCTCTCCCCCTGCGGCCAGAGGTAAGGGGCGAGCGTCAGCAGCGTGCGGCCATGGCTCGCCTGGGCGGGGGAAGGATCCGGCATGGCGTCGCATGTGGCCCGGAAACCCGCTCCGGTCCAGCCGCGCCCAGTGACGGAAGGTGGGCGGCTGCGTTACCGAAGCAGCATGACCGACCTCGACCGCTTCCGCCGCCCCATCGACCGCTTCGCCCGCCACATCGATCGCTTCCAGCGGCACATCGCCGCTTGCAACAATCTCGCCTCCCCGGCCGGCCTGATCCCCTTCCGGCTCGGCCCCGTCCAGATCGGCTGGATCGCGCCTGACCTCGCCCAGGCGCTGACCTTCTTCCCGCGCGACTTCCACTTCGATGCCGACGGCGTCGCGACCGCCGCCCGCCTCCGCAGCCCCGGCGCCCGCAGCCAGGCGCTGGCCGACGCCCTCCCCGCACTCGCCGCCCGCGGCCTGCTCCGCCTCCGCGGCGAGCTCTTCGACCTCCGCTCAGACAGCGCCGGCCCGGTGCTCGGCCAGCTCGACCGTGGCGCACTCCCCGCCTTCGGCGCCATGTCGCAAGGCGTGCACGTCAACGGCCTGGTCCGCCGCGCGGACGGGCTGCACGTCTGGGTCGGCCACCGGTCCCGGGACAAATCCGTGGCCCCGGGCCAGCTCGACAACATCGTCGCCGGCGGCGTCCCGGCCGGCCTCTCACCGGAGGAGACCCTGATCAAGGAAGCCGCCGAGGAAGCAGGCCTGCCCCCCGACCTCGCCATCCAGGCCCGGCCCGTCGGCCGCGTCTCCTATGTCATGCGCGTCCCCGAAGGCCTCCGCCGCGACCTGCTCCACTGCTACGACCTCGAGCTGCCCGAAAGCTTCCAACCCGAACCGCACGACGACGAAGTCGAACGCTTCGAACTCTGGCCCGCCGCCCGCCTGATGGCCGCCATCCGCGACACCGACGACGTCAAGTTCAACGTCAACCTGGTGCTGATCGACCTCCTCCTGCGCGAAGGCCTGATCGCCGACCCGGACGGAGAGCTCCGGGCGGGGCTGGCCCAGGGGCCCGATTGAAGCCTCACGCCATCCCGCGCACCGCCGCCGGGGCCCGCCCAGCCTTGCGGAGGTCCCGCAGCGCCGGGGCGCCGTCGCGTTTCGCGAGGCGCCGGCCGTCGGTGCCGGTCAGGAGCGGGTGGTGGGCGTAGGCGGGTTCCGGCCAGCCCATCAGGGTCTGGAGGAGCCGGTGGAGGTCGGTCGCGGGCTTGAGGTCGTCGCCGCGGGTGACGAGGGTGACGCCTTGGAGGGCGTCGTCCTGGGTGACGCAGAGGTGGTAGCTGGCGGGCGTGTCCTTGCGGGCGAGGACGATGTCGCCGAAGCGGGCGGGGTTGCAGGCAATGCGGCCCTGGCCTTGTTCGGCGAAGCCGAGGGGGCCGGGGATGGCGGCGAGTGCTGCCGCCATGTCGAGGCGGAGCGCGTAGGGGCTGCCGGCGGCGATGCGGGTGTCGCGGTCGGTGGGGCTCAGGTGGCGGCAGGTGCCGGGATAGGGCGGGCCTTCGGGGCCGTGCGGGGCGGTGGCGGCAGCCGCGATCTCGGCCCGGGTGCAGAAGCAGGGATACAGCAGGCGACGGGCATCGAGGGTGGCGAGGGTCGCCGCGTAATCGGAAAAATGCTCGGACTGGATGCGGACCGGGCCGTCCCAGTCGAGGCCGAGCCAGGCGAGGTCGTCCAGGATGGCGGCGGTGAATTCGGGGCGGCAGCGGCTGCGGTCGATATCCTCGATCCGGAGCAGGAAGCGGCCGCCGGCGTCGCGGGCGGCGCGCCAGGCGCGGAGGGCCGCGTGCGCGTGGCCGAGGTGGAGGTAGCCGGTCGGGCTTGGAGCGAAGCGCGTAACGATCCCGGTTGCGGCCATGGCGCTTCCGCGCTACCGCCGCTGCCGGCCGAGGACAAGGAGGCATTCGCATGCTGCTCACGGGACCGCGCATCGCACCCGCTTCCGGCGGCAAGGCGGAGAAGCTCGTCGTCATCCTGCATGGGCTCGGCGCCAGCGGGGGCGACCTCATCGGGATCGGGCATCTCTGGGGCCGGAGCCTGCCGGGGGCGGAGTTCGTCGCCTATGATGCGCCGTCCCCCTACGTGCACTATCCGGCGGGGCGGCAATGGTTCGATTTCGAGGACCGGCAGCCGGACGTGGTGAACGAGGCTCTGCGCGGCGTCTCCCGCACCTTGTTCGACACGATCGATGCGGAGCTGCTGCGGCTCGGGCTCGAGGATGACGACCTGGCGATCACCGGCTTCTCGCAGGGGGCGATGCTGGCGCTGTTCGCCGGCCTGCGGCGGGCGAAGCGGCCGGCGGCGCTGATCGGCTATTCCGGTGCGTTGCTGGTGCCGGAGGTGCTGCCCTTCGACATCACGGTGCGGCCGCCGGTGCTGCTGGTGCATGGCGAGGCGGATGCGGTGGTGCCGGCAAGTGCGACGCGCGATGCGGCGGAGTCGCTCCGCGACAGCGGGGTCACGGTGCATGCGCATCTGGCGCCGGGGCTCGAGCACACCATCGACCAGCAGGGGATCGACCTCGGCGCCTCCTTCCTGGCGCACAGCTTCGCCGAAGCGGCGCGGCTGCGGGCGGAACGGCTTGCGAAAGCTCCGTGACAGTCGCGGCATGCGGGTTGCTGCAGGTTGCGCAGGACGGGGCGGGCTGGCATGAATGCGTCGAAACGCGACGGCGCCACATGATCTGGGGCCTGTCTGTCGCGAAAGGCCCCAGGGATTGAGGGCACCCGGCCCCGGCGTCGAACGCCGCCGCCGGGGGATGGGTTCGTCGCCGAATTGCCGCAGTCTGGCGGCGGAAAGGAGCGGCGCTTGCCTGATGGTGGACACGGCGTTGGGGCGCAGTCCTTCCCTGCGCTCGTGCTGAATGCGGATTTCCGGCCGCTCTCCTATTTCCCGCTGTCGATCTGGGCATGGCAGGATGCGGTGAAGGCGGTGTTCCTGGACCGCGTCTCGGTGCTCAACGAATACGAGACGGCGGTGCATTCGCCGACGATCACGATGCGGCTGCCGAGCGTGATCGCGCTGAAGGAGTATATCCCGGCGGCGCGGCGGCCGGCCTTCACCCGTTTCAACGTCTTCCTGCGCGACAGCTTCGAGTGCCAGTACTGCACCGATGCGCTGCCGGCACACGACCTGACCTTCGACCACGTGGTGCCGCGCAGCCGCGGCGGCCGCACGACCTGGGAGAACGTCGTCACCGCCTGCGGGCCCTGCAACCTGCGCAAGGGCAACAAGCTGCCGCGGGAGTGCCACATGCACCCGGTGCAGACGCCGCGTCAGCCGACGAGCTGGGAGCTACAGGAGAATGGCCGCGCCTTCCCGCCCAACCATCTGCACGAGAGCTGGCGCGACTACCTCTATTGGGACAGCGAGCTCGAGAGTTAGGGGGCTTCGAGGATCGCCGCGGCCTGCTCGGCGAGGGCCACGAACTGGCGGCGGAAGGCCTCCCGCCGCGTGGCCGCATGCTCGAAGCTGCCGCGGAACTTCAGGAAGCGTCCGCGGATGCTGGTGACGCAGAGATGGTCGGTTCGTTCCAGGTCGCCGGCCGCGGCGGCAGCGCGACGGGTCTGGACGCAGCGGAAGCCCGGGCTGCCCGGCGATACGTGGCGGTAGTCCGGCAGGCGCGTGAGGTCTGGCGGCTTCTGCCCCTCCTGCGGGCGGGTCAGCACGGTCAGCATGGTCGTCGTGGCGTCGCGCAGATGCGCCTGCACCGCATCCCCATCAGGGCCGCGCGGCAGGTCGATCGGGGTTTCGCGGAACAGGTAGATGGTCACCACCCCGTCCGGCCCCCGGTAGCCGACCAGCGCGCCTTCCAGCGTGCGGGGCGCGTCGTCCTGCCGGAGCGACGGCAGCTGGGCGAGGTCCAGCAGCTGCGCCGGCAGGCGGCCGAGCAAGGTGAGGCTGTCGCCGCCCTGCCGCGGCTTGCCATCCTGCGCCGATGCCGCGTTCGGGATCGCCACGCCAAGCAGCACGGCCAGCAGCACCCCGGTTGCGCGCATCGCCATGGCGGTCATGCCATCACGCTAACCGCTCCGCCGCGGGGCCGGAAGCGATGACGCAGCCGGCCCGATTACCGGCATGTTACCTTCATCAACAATGCTGGCCAACCCGTCTCAAATTGTAATTATTCTGATTGCTTTTGGTTCGCGTTTGCTAGTGTAGCGTGTGTTCAGTTTCCAGATGCGACCGATGTCCGACATCCCTTCCCCTCTGACCCGCCTCATCGCCGCGCGCCTTCGCGAGGAGGCGCCCGCGCTGCGTGCGGAATTCGGCGACCCGCGCCCGGGTCGCGTGCGCAGCTTCGCGCTCGACGACCTGCTCCCGCGGGAGGTGCTGGACGCGGCGCTCGCCGCCATGCCGACCCTGCCGGCGATGCTCCGCCGCGCCAACAGCAAGGAGCGGAAGTTCGTCTGCGCCCGGCTGGAGACGCTGGAGGGCCCGGTCCGCGACGTCGTCAACGCGATGAACCAGCCGGAGATCGCAGCGGCGGTCGCGGGCATCACCGGCATGCCGGTGCTGGAGACCGACCCGCTGCTCTACAATGGCGGCATCACCTGCATGCTGCCGGGCGACTTCATGTGCCCGCACCTCGACAACAGCCACGACCATGCGCGGAGGCGCCGGCGGGAGGTGGTGTTGCTGACCTACCTGTCGCCGCATTGGCGGGAGGATTACGGCGGCCACCTCATGCTCTGGCAGGATGGCCGCAAGGGCCCGCTGGAGCCGGTGTCCTATCGCAGCAACCGGCTGGTGGTGATGGAGACGACGGATGCGTCCTGGCATGCGGTGACGCCGATCACCGGACCGATGCCGCGCATCAACGTGACGACCTATTTCTACGCCCCGGCCGCGGTGCACCATCCGGTGCGGCTGACCCGCTTCGCCGCCTGGCCCGGGCATGCGCTGCGCCAGGCGATGTTCGACGGCGAGTTCGCGCTGCGCTCGGTCGCCAACCTGGCCGGCGCCCGCCGCTTCCTGCCGAACCGGCACGTCGACAAGCCGGTGGCCAGCGCCTGAGCGCTATCGTGCCTTGATCGGCCGCTGGCCGTGGCTGTCCTGCGGGACACCCTTGCCGAGCGACATGTGCGAATGCACGCCGACCCAGCGCCCGTCCGGCTGCTTCTGCAGGATGATGGTCGCCCGGCCCGGCCGGTCGAAGCGGCTGCCATCCTGGTGGAAGCCGGTGCTGGTCCAGGGCGTGACCGCGACCGCCATGGCGCCGTCGGGCGAGGCCAGCACCAGCGTGTTCGGCAGGTCGAAGGCGAAATCGGCGGTGCGCGGCCAGACATTGTCCCATTGCGTGTCGGTCCAGGCCTGGCGGCTGCGCACCAGCTCCTGAAAGGTGCCGAAGATGACGATGTCGTCGTGCCAGAAGGGATAGGCGCCGGCGTAGTCGACCTCCCGCACGCGGGCGGCGAAGCGGTCGAGCCAGTCGCGGATCTCCGCGGTCAGCGCGGCGCCGGCTTCGGGCAGGGCAAGGGTCATGGTCACACGCGCTCGCTGATTCGGATCGCGATCTTGCAGCCGAGCTTGATCGCCGCATAGAGCGGGCGATAGGCGGGGGCGAGCTCCGCCTCGTTCTCGAGGCCGATGTCGCGATGCTCCAGCTCCTCCTGCCGGAAGCGCTCGATCGTCTCCTTGAGCGGCGCCTCGTCCTCGCCGAGGGCTTCGTGCTGCGCCTGGTAGTGCTCGTCGATCGCCTCCTCCACCGCGACGGTGCAGGCCATGGCGCCGCGATAGCCCAGCAGCGCGGTCGCGGCGCCGAGCGCGAAGCCGGCGACGTGCCAGATCGGCAGCAGCGCCGTCGGCCGCACCCGGCGTTCGGCGATCAGGCGCGTGAAGGTGTCGAGGTGCACCTGCTCCTGCGCCTGCATGTGGCGCAGCAGGGGCTCGTGCCGGGTGCCCTTCAGGACTGCGATCTGGCCCTGGTAGATGCGCTTGGCGCCGTATTCGCCGGCATGGTCGACGCGGATGGTGCGCGCGACGAATTCGCGCGGGGTCGGATCGCCGGGCAGGCGGCGGTCGCCGGTCGTGCTCATGCTCTGGCTCCCTTGCGGAGGACGGTGAGGGCGGCGGCCGCGAGGCCGAGCGCATAGAGGACGTTCATCGCGGCCATCGAGAGAGGCAGGCCGGGGATCAGGTAGGTGGGCGCGTCGCAGGGCTTGGCGGGGGCGGCCGGCATGCTGCGGAGCAGGTCCTCGACGCTGGCGGCCGGTGTGCCGCCGGCATTGGCCGCCTGGCAGGCGGGCAGCGGCGACGGCCACCAGCCGAACTCCACCCCGGCATGCAGCACGCCGATCCCGCCCGAGACCAGCACCGCGAGGATGGCGGCGCCGAGCAGCAGCGCGCGCGCGCGGCCGGGCACCAGCGCCGCGAGCAAGGCGAGGCCGGCGGCGACCCAATAAGGCCAGCGCTGCCAGAGGCAGAGCGCGCAGGGCACGTGCCCCCAGGCCTCGGTCGCCATGGCGAAGAGGGGCGCCGCGGCGGCGAGGATGGCGAGGAGGACTGGCATCGCCCCTTAGATCGGGCGAAACCGCCGCCGCCGCAACTGGACCGGGACGGTATGCAAGCCTAACCTCCGGCCATCGATCAGGGAGCAGGCGGCATGGCGCCGATCACCATCTGGGGCCGCACCAGCTCGAGCAACGTCATGAAGCTGCTCTGGCTCGCCGACGAGCTGGCGCTGCCCCATGAGCGGATCGATGCCGGCGGCGAATTCGGCCGCACGCGGGAGCCTGCCTATCTCGCGATGAACCCCAATGCGTTGGTGCCGACGCTGGCCGAGGCCGATGGCTTCAGCCTCTGGGAGAGCAACGCGATCCTTCGCTACCTCTGCAACACGCGGGCGCCGGGGCATGCGATCTACCCGACCGCGCCGCGGGCCCGCGCCGATGTCGAGCGCTGGATGGATTGGCAGCTCACGAGCCTCAATGCGCCGATGGCGACGCTCTTCCTCGGCCTGGTGCGCACGCCGGAGGCGAAGCGCGACGCGGCCGCGATCGGCGCGGTGCGCGACCGCGCCGAGGCGCTCTGGGCAATGGTCGATGCCCGGCTGCAGGGCAGCGACTTCGCGGCCGGCGCGGCGCTGACGCTGGCCGACGTGGCGCTCGGCCCCTATGCGCATCGCTGGCTGGCGCTGCCGATCGCGCGGCGGCCGATGCCGGCGCTCTCGGCCTGGTATGCGCGGCTGCTGGAGCGCCCGGGCTATCGCGCGCATTGCGCGGGGCCGCTGGCCTGAGGGGCCGCTGGAACTAGCGGTTGCGGCGCGCCAACGCTTGGCCGGCGACGTAGCCCCAGGCCATGTAGGGCCCGATCGTCGTGCCGGTGCCGACGCCGCGGGTGCCGATCGGATTGGCGCTGGAGGCGCCGGCGGCGAACAGGCCGGCGATGATGCTGCCGTCCGGCCGCAACACCTCCGCTTCCGCATTGGTGCGCGGGCCGCCCTTGGTGCCCAGGATCGAGCGGTTGAAAGGCATGGCGAGGAAGGGCGGCCGCACGATCGCCTCCAGCCCGCCGCGGCGGCGCCGGTCGCCGGAAGCGGCGGCATCGGCGGCCGAGGGACGGCCGAACGCGGCGTCGCGCCCGGCGGCCGCGGCCGCGTTGTAGCGCGCGATGGTGGCCGCGAGCACCGCGGGATCGAGGCCGATCATCGCGGCGAGCGCCGCGACGCTCTCCGCCCGGCGCAGCCAGCCGGGATCGGCCTGCGCCGCCCAGCGCACCGGCGGCAGGCGATCGAGCAGCCGCGCATCGCCGATCACCCAGCAGGGCAGTTGCCGCGGCATGCCGTCCGCGTCGCGTTCGTCGATCGCTTCGCCGATGTTGAAGCGGAGCTCGTTGACGAAGCGGTTGCCGTGGCGGTTGACGATGATCGCGTTCGGCTCGGTGTGGAACGGCACCGGCAGCGCCATCAGCCGCCCGCCATGCCGGGTCGGGACCGAGGGCGTCAGCGTCGCCTGGTCCATGCGGTCGAGGGCCGCCCCCGCCGTGGCCGCCATCCGGTGCCCGTCGCCGGCATTGCCGGGCGGGCTGCCGAGATAGTCGACGGCGCCCGGGAAGTGCCGCGCGCGCATCTCGCCATCCCATTCGAAGCCGCCGGTCGCGATGACGACGCCGCGCCGGGCCCCGATGCGGTGCCGCGCGCCGCGGTGCTCGACGACGGCGCCGGTGACCGTGCCGTCCGCGTCGAGCAGCAGCTCCATGGCCCGCGCCCCGGTCTCGATCCGCACCCCGGCATCGAGGCAGCCGCGCAGCAGGCCGGTGATCAGCGCCGTCCCCTTGCCGCGCGCATTGGTCAGCAGGCGCCAGGCGAGGCGCGGCCAGAGCCCGAACGCGGTGCGGTAGGGATGGTGGTAGAGGTCGGTGGTGACCGCCTCGTGATAGGTGAAGATCTCCGGGATGGTGGAGCGGCGGATACGGAAGGCGAAGCGGCCGGCGCGCCAGCGGCTGAGCGGCAGCGGCGACAGCATGCGGCCGCGCGGCTTGGCACCCGGCAGGTCGCGCAGCGGATCGCCTTCGGGCGTCAGCGCGAAGCGGAGCGGCGAATGCGCCTCCACGAAGCGCAGCATCGCCGGCGCCGCCTCGACCAGGCGCTGCCACAGCGCATCCTCCGCTTCGGCCCAGCCCTCCGGCGCGGCGGCGCGGATGTAGGCAAGCGCCTCCGCCGGGCTGTCCGCGATGCCGGCCGCGGCGGCGTGGTGGTTGGCGGGGATCCAGGTGCCGGCGCCGGACATGGCGCTGGTGCCGCCGAGGCGATCCGAGGCCTCGACGACGGTCACCCGGAGCCCGGCCGCCGCCGCGGTCAGCGCGGCGGTCAGGCCGGCCGCGCCGGAGCCCAGCACCAGCGCATCCGTCTCGTGATCCATCAGCCCCAGTCCGGCGCCGGGTCGTAGCGCGCGAACAGGAAGGTCAGGCCATCGGCCGGCGCGGTCTGCCCGGCGCGGGTCCGGTCGCGGCCATCGAGCACGCTGCGCGGCCAGGTGACCGGGCGCTTGCCGAGGCCGACCTGGACCAGGGTGCCGACCATGTTGCGCACCTGGTGATGCAAAAAACTCCGCGCCTCGGCGCGGATCTCGATCTCCTCGCCGAGGCGGGAGACATCAAGGCGGTCGAGGGTGCGGAGCGCGTCCTTCGCCTGGCAGGCGGCGGCGCGATAGGCGCTGAAATCGTGGCGGCCGAGCAGCCCCTGCGCCGCCGCGTGCATGGCCGCGGCATCGAGGCGCTGCGGCACGTGCCAGACCCGCCCGGCATCGAGCGCCGGCCGCGGCCGGCGGTTGAGGATGCGGTAGCGGTAGCCGCGCCCGATGCAGGCGAAGCGCGCCGACCAGCCCTCCGGCACCAGCGCCGCGCGGAGGACGGAGATCGGATGCGGCCGGGTGCGCAGGTTGAGCGCCTCGCGCACCCGCTCGGGCGCAAGGTCGGCCGCGATCTCGAGGTCGGCGACCTGGCCTTCGGCATGCACGCCGGCATCGGTGCGCCCGGCGGCGGTGAGCACCGGCGCCACGCCGCCATTCAGCGGCGCCGCCGCTTCCTCCAGTACCTGCTGCACCGATGCACCATTGGCCTGGCGCTGCCAGCCGACGAAGGGCGCGCCGTTATATTCGATGAGCAGCGCGTAGCGCGGCATCAGGGCAAGACTTCGCCAGGGGTCAGCGGATAGCCGCGCAGGAACTCGGCCGCATCCATCGGCGCGCGGCCGGGCCGCTGCAGCCGCGTCAGCCGCAGCGCGCCCGTGCCGCAGGCGATGGTCGGCGCAGCGTCGAGGACGCGGCCGGGCTCGCCGCCGGCCTCCGCCGGCTCGGCGGCGAGCAGGCGCAAGGTCTCCGGACCATGGGCGAAGAAGCAGCCGGGCCAGGGCGTCAGCGCGCGGATGCGCCGGTCGAGCGCCGCGGCGTCCTGGCGCCAGTCGATGCGGCCATCCTCCTTCGCGAGCTTCGGCGCGTAGGTCACGCCGTCCTCCGGCTGCGCAGCCGCCGCGGGGTCCTCCGCCAGCGCGCGCAGGACCAGGTCAGCGCCGATCGGCGCCAGCGCATCGTGCAGCGCGCGCGCCGTCATCCGCGGCCCGATCGCGACCTGCCCCGTGAGCAGCATCGGCCCGGTGTCGAGCCCTTCCTCCATGCGCATGATGGTGATGCCGCTTTCCACGTCGCCGGCCAGGATCGCCGCCTGGATCGGCCCGGCGCCGCGCCAGCGCGGCAGCAGCGAGGCGTGGATGTTGAGGCAGCCGCGCCTTGGTGCCGCCAGCATCGGCGCCGGCAGGATCAGCCCATAGGCGGCGACCACCGCGGCATCGAGATCGAGGGCCGCGAAGGCTTCGTGCTCGGCCGCGTCGCGGCGGAGCCGCGCCGGCGTGCGCACCGGGAGCCCCAGCGCCAGCGCCGCGCGATGCACCGGCGCCAGCTGTTCCTTCTGGCCGCGGCCGGCCGGGCGCGGCGGCTGGCAATAGACCGCGACGACGTCATGCGCGGCATGCACCGCCGCCAGCGCCGGCACCGCGAAATCGGGGCTGCCCATGAAGGCGAGGCGGAGCCGCCGCGGCGCGGTCATTCCCTGCCCTTCAGCTTCAGATCCTTGGCGAGCTTGCGGAGCAGCATGTTGCGCTTGAGCGGGCTCAGATGGTCGACGAAGAGCACGCCGTCGAGATGGTCGATCTCGTGCTGGAGGCAGGTGGCGAGCAGCCCGTCGGCCTCGACCTCCCGCTTCGCGCCGGTCTCGTCCAGATAGCGGACCTTGACGCGGGCGGCGCGGGTCACGTCGGCATATTGGCCGGGCAGCGACAGGCAGCCTTCCTCCCGCGTCGCGAGCTCCGTGCTCGCGGCGACGACTTCGGGATTGACCAGCACCAGGGGCGCCGGCACGTCGTCGGGCTTCAGGTCGATGACGACGAGGCGGAGCCCCTGCCCGACCTGCGGCGCCGCCAGGCCGATTCCCGGCGCCTCGTACATCGCGCGGAACATGCGGGGCACCAGCGCGCGCACCGCCGCGCCATCGCCATCGGCGACGCGGCGCGCCTTCTGGCGCAGCCGCGCGTCGGGGACGAGCAGGATCGGGATCGGGGCAGCGTCGTCGCTCATGGCCGGCGGGCTTACCGCCGCGCGCCGGGCCTTGCAACGTCCGCGCCAACTGCCCAAATTCAGGGTCGCCGGGATGCTTCGGGTCCCGGCGACCGCTTCGCTCCTTCGAGGAGGCACTTCGCGCCATGTCCCGACCTTCGGTCTTCGGATCGCCCTTGTTCCTGGGCTTCGACCACCTGGAGCAGATGCTCGACCGGGTGGCCAAGAATTCCGACGGCTACCCGCCCTACAACATCGAGCAGACCGGCGACCACCGGCTGCGCATCACGCTTGCCGTCGCGGGCTTCGCGATGGACGACCTGCAGATCACGCAGGAAGACAACCAGCTCGTTATCCGAGGCAAGCAGAAAGACGATGCGGAGGGCCGCATCTTCATCCATCGCGGCATCGCGGCGCGCCAGTTCCAGCGCGCCTTCGTCCTCGCCGAGGGCATCGACGTCGAAGGCGCCTGGCTCGACAACGGCCTCCTGCATGTGGAGCTGCGCCGGCCGCAGCCCGAAGTGCGGGTGAAGACCATCCACATCGCGACCCCCGGCGGCGCCGCAGCGCGGCCGGTGGTCGAAAGCCGCCGCATCGATCGCGAGTGAGCTCCAACACGGCGCGGCCTCCAGAGGCGCGCAAAGGAGAACGTGACATGAACATCAATTCGAACTCGGCGCTGAAGGACATCAGCCAGCGCGACTGGGCGCAGTTCGGCACCGGCGAAGTCGCCTATGTCCGCCCGGTCATCGTGAACGGCACCAAGGCCATCGCGATCCACGCGGCGGACGGCACCCCGATCGGTGCCGCCCCGGATCTTGGCCTGGCGATCGCCGCCATCGTCGAGCACGAGATGGTCCCCGCGCTCCTGCATTGACCTCAAGCGCCGGCGCGCGCATTCGCGCGCTTGGCTTTCGCGCTGTCAGGTTGCGCCCAGCGCTGCTGATGGCCGCGCGCGGGGCCGCATTCGCGGCCCCGGAGCATCGGCTCCGCCTCGCTCCGCCGAGACCAGTGACGGCCTGCGGCCGCGGGGTGGGGCCTCAGGCGCCGGCGGCGTCGATCCAGCCGACATGGCCGTCGCCGCGGCGGTAGACGACGTTCATCGCGCCATTGGCCTTGTTGCGGAACATGACGACCGGCGCATGCGCCAGGTCCATGCGCATCACCGCCTCGCCCACCGTCAGCGTCTCGATGTGCTCGGGATGCTCGGCCACCACCACGGCGCCATGATCGGCGCCGTTCGCGGGCGCGGCGGGCTCCTCCTCCCCCTCCTCGGCGGCGAGCACGTAGCGCCGGGCGGCCGGTGCCTCGGCGGCCTCCGCCGCCGGGTCGCGGTCGGGGGCCATGCTGCGGGCATGCTCGTTGACCCGGCGGCGATAACGCCGCATGCGCTTGGCCAGATGCTCGGAGGCTTCCTCGAAGGCGCGGTGCGCATCCGGGCCCTCGCCCTCGCCCCGCATCAGCAGGCCGCGGCCGGCCTTGAGGTTGATGTCGCAGGCGAAGAAGGCGCGGTTGCGGCGGAAGGTGACGTTCGCTTCCAGCGCGTGGTCGAAATACTTCTTTGCGATGGTCGCGAGGTTGTCCCGGACATGGGTCTTCAGGGCTTCGCCGGTTTCGACCTGCTTGCCTGCGACAGTGACGTGCATGAGTTTTCGCCTTCCTTCCGTATCCGGAGGAGGCCCGCCCGGTGTCCGGCGGCGGCCCGCCATGCGCGCGCGCCAGACGCGCGCCGAAGGCTGTCGCGGATCAGGCCGGGACGGCCTTCTCCCGCTTGCGCTGCACCGATGATGGGATGCGCAGCGCCTCCCGGTATTTGGCCACGGTCCGGCGCGCGATGTCCACGCCTTCCTTCCGGAGGGCGGCGACGATCGCGTCATCCGACAGCACCTCCTCCGCATCCTCGGCATCGATCAGCGCCTTGATGCGGTGCCGCACGGCCTCCGCGCTGTGGCTCTCCCCGCCCGCCGTGCCGGCGATCGCGGTCGTGAAGAAGTATTTCAGCTCGAAGGTGCCGCGCGGCGTCGCGACCGACTTGTTGGCGGTGACGCGGCTGACCGTACTCTCGTGCATCGCCACCTCCTCCGCCACGTCGCGGAGGATCAGCGGCCGCAGATGGCCGACGCCGTGGCGGAAGAAGCCGTCCTGCCGGCGCACGATCTCGGCGGCGACCTTCAGGATGGTGTTGGCCCGCTGCTCCAGCGACTTCACCAGCCAGCTCGCGGTCTGGAACCGCTCCGCCAGGTAAGCGCGCTCCTCCCGCGACCTGGCACCGACCACGGCCCGGGCATGGAAGCCGCGGTTCACCAGCACCCGCGGCAGGGTTTCCGGGTTCAGCTCCAGCATCCAGCCGCCATCGGGGCCGCGGCGCATCAGCACGTCCGGCACCAGGGCCGGCGGCGGCTGGCTGTCGAAATCCGATCCGGGCTTGGGGTCGAGGCGGCGGAGCTCGGCCACCATCTCCGCCAGGTCCTCGGCATCGACGCCGCAGGCCTCCTGCAGCGCCCGCATCTCCCGCCGCGCGAGCATCGGCAGGTTCGCCAGCAGCGCCGTCATCGCAGGATCGCAGCGGTCGCGTTCCCGGAGCTGCACCGCGAGGCATTCCGCGAGGTCGCGGCAGAACATCCCGACCGGGTCGAAGCGCTGCATGCGCGCGCGCACCGACGCCACCGCGTCCAAGCCGCAGCCGAGCCGGCGCGCGATCTCGGCATCCTCGACGGCAAGCCGGCCGGCGGCATCGACGAGGGCCAGGAAGGCCGCCGCGATCATCCGCTCGGTGGGGTCCGCGAAGGCGAAGCGCACCTGCTCCGCCAGATGGTCGCGAAGACTGCGGGACGGTGCCGCCATCTCCCCGAAACCGTCGGGCCCATCCTCGAAATCGGCGCGGCCGCCGCGCCCCGCCGGCGCCTCGCCGGCGTCGTAGACATTGCTCCAATCGGCATCGAGCGGCGCCGCATCCTCCTGCGGCAGAACGTCGGACGTGGCGGCGGCCGAGGCATCCTGTGGCAGCGCGGCCACCGGCGCATCCTCGCGCGGCGCGTCGTCGCCCTCGCCCGGCTCCTGCTCGTCGCGCTCCAGCAGCGGGTTGCGCTCCAGCTCCTCCTCGACGAAGGCGCTGACCTCGACGTTCGAGCTCTGCAGCAGCTTGATCGCCTGCCGCAGCTGCGGCGTCATCACCAGCGATTGCGACTGCCGGAGATCCAGGCGCGGCGCCAGGCTCACGGCTCAGTCCCTGCTGGAGCGGCAGCGGGTTACACAGGAGCGGGAGCGGGTCACAGGCTGAAGCGCTCGCCGAGATAGACGCGGCGCACGCCCTCATGCTCGACGATGTCGCGCGGCGTGCCTTCCATCATCACCTGGCCTTCGTGCAGGATGTAGGCGCGGTCGATGATGCCGAGCGTCTCGCGCACGTTGTGGTCGGTGATCAGCACGCCGATGCCGCGGTTCTTCAGGTGCTTGACCAAGTCGCGGATCTCGCCGACGGCGATCGGGTCGATGCCGGCCAAGGGCTCGTCGAGCAGCACGTAGTTCGGGTGCGTGGCCAGCGCGCGGGCGATCTCGCAGCGCCGCCGCTCGCCGCCCGAGAGCGCGAGCGAGGGCGCCTTCCTCAGATGCGAGATGCCGAACTCGGCGAGCAGCGCGTCCAGCATCTGCTCGCGCCGGTCGCGGATCGGCTCCACCACCTCGAGCGCCGCGCGGATGTTGTCCTCGACATTGAGGCCGCGGAAGATCGAGGCCTCCTGCGGCAGGTAGCCGAGGCCGAGGCGGGCGCGGCGGTACATCGGCAGCGTCGTCACGTCATGCCCGTCGAGCGCGACCTCGCCCTCGTCCGGCTGCACCAGGCCGATCATCATATAGAAGGTCGTGGTCTTGCCGGCGCCGTTCGGGCCGAACAGCCCGACCGCCTCGCCGCGGCGGAGCGAGACCGAGACGTTCCGCACGACCGGCCGCTTGCGGTAGCGCTTGCCGAGGCCGGTCGCGACCAGGCCCGGCCCGATGTCGACGCCGCCCACCACGCGGAGCTCCGCCTCGCTCATGGCCGGCGCTCCGCCGGGCGGCCCTGCCGCCCCTGCGCCGGCGGCGGCGTGCGCCCCGGCTGGCCCGGTTGCGTCTGGCCTTGCTGCGGCTGGCCCTGCTGCGGCTGGCCGTTCTCGTTCTCCGGCACGATCAATCCTTGCACCGGGGCGCCCGGCACCGAGACCAGCCGCGCGACGCCGGTCGCGAGATTGACGATCGCCTCGGTGCCCTGCAGCTGGTTCTGGCCGCGGGTGATGCGGACATTGCCGAGCACGCGGGCCATGTTGGTGGCCGGGCTGTAGACGCCGCGATCGCCGCGCACGACTTCCGTCGCGGTCCGGACCTCGACATTGCCATAGGCCTCGACGCGGTCGATGCGGCTGGTCTCGGGCTGCGCCGGCTGGCCGGGCTGCGGCGGCGGGCGGGCCGGCGCGGCGGCGGGACGCACCCCGCCCGGCTGCTGCGGCGGATCCTCCAGGAAGAAGCCGACCAGCGTGTCGGCACGGATGCGCCGCTGGTCGGGCCCTTCGGCGACGGCGCCGCCGCGCGCCACCGCCATGCGGCGGCGCGGCCAGTATTCCAGGCTGTCGCGGGCGGTCAGCCGGTTGTCGGGCGTGGTCAGCGACAGGTTGCGCCCGGTCAGCACCATCACCGCCTGATCCATGTCGTAGACGGCGCGATCGCCCTCGGCGCGGTCGGTCGCGGTCGTGATGCGGACATTGCCCTCCGCTTCCAGCCGCCAGATCTCGCTCGATCCGCCGGCGCCGTCGGCACCGGGTTGCGGCGCCGCAGCCGTCGTGCCGGTCGCGCTGGCGCGCGGGCGGTAGCGGGCGATCAGGCGGTCGGCGTCGACGGTGACGCCGTCGCGCACCGCGCGGGCATTGCGGCGGGCGACCACCATCTGCTGCTGCTGGTGCCATTCGATCCCGTCATCGGCGGTGACGTCGACCGGCCCGCCGCGGGTGAAGTCGAGCCCCTGCGGCACCGCCGGCACCGGCAGCGCCAGCAGGGCGGCGAGCCCGAGCACAGCGCGGAGGCGGGTCACGCCGGTACAAGTCACTGGGCACCCTCCAGCACGGCATGGGCGCGGCCGGTGAAGATCACCACCTGGCCGCGGTCGGTCAGCCGGAAGCCTTCGCTGGTCAGCGTGCCGAAGCCGCCCTGGGCTGCGACCGGCGCATCGCCGCTGGCGCTGCCTTCCTGGGTCAGGATGGTCGCGCGCTCGGTCTGCATCGTGGTCCCGTTGTCGTGCCAGAGGGTGACGTCGCCCGCGAGGTCGAGCCGGTGCGCGCCGCGATCGAAGCGGCCGGTGCGCGATTCCAGCATCACCCAGGCACCGTTGCCGAGCAGCAGGTCGGCCTTCGGCTGTTCCAGGTCGACGACATCGGTCGATTCCCCCGCCTGGGTCGCGGTGGCGGCGGTCACGTTGTAGGGCCGGCCCTGCTCGTCGAGGCCGCGGAAGCGGGGCTCGGAGATGCGCATCGCTTCCGGCGACACCTGGGCGGCGAGGTTGATCTGCACCCGCACCCGGTCCTCGGTGCGATTGATCTCGGGCCAGAGCACGATCGCGGCCAGCAGCAGGCAGGCGGCGAGCGGCAGCGCCCGCCGCGCCAGGGCCAAGGTCAGCCGCCGCCGCGCCATCTGCCGATGGCTCGGCATCGGCCGCGCCCGCGACGGTTCCAGCATGCGGTAGACGGCGGCCGGCGCACGCGCCTGGCTGGCCGGCGGGCTGCCGCGGTCGGAGGCGCGGCTCATGCGATGCCGGCCCGGAGCAGGTCGTGGATATGGAGGATGCCGACCGGCCGCGCATCGGCCGCGACGACGAAGAGTGCGGTGATCGAGCGCGCGTTCATGATGCGGAGCGCATCGGCGGCCAGCGCTTCGGGCGCGATGGTGCAGGGTGCCGGCGTCATGACGGAGGCCGCCTGCCGCGCCAGCAGCGTCGCCGCCTGGCCGCCGTCGAGCGCGCGGCGGAGGTCGCCATCGGTCACGATGCCGGCGAGCCGGCCTTCGGCATCGACGATGCCGAGGCAGCCGAAGCGCCTGGCGGTCATCGCGACGATCGCCTGGTCCATCGGCGTCTCGCCGGCGGCGAGCGGCAGCTCCTCCGCGCCGTGCATCAGGTCGCCGACGCGGGACAGCCGCGCGCCGAGCTTGCCGCCCGGGTGGAAGACGCGGAACTCGGCGGCGGTGAAGCCGCGCCGCGACAGGAGTGCCACCGCCAGCGCATCGCCGAGGGCGAGCTGCATCGTGGTGCTGGTGGTCGGCGCCAGGCCCATCGGGCAGGCCTCCGGCGCCGGCGGCAGCAGCAGCAGGACGTCGGCGGCGCTGGCGAGCGTGCTCTGGGCGCGGCCGGTGATCGCGACCAGCGGCAGGCCGAAGCGCTTGGCATGGCCGATCAGGTCGAAGAGCTCGGCGGTCTCCCCGGAATTGGACAGCGCCAGCACCGCATCGCCGGTGACGATCATGCCGAGGTCGCCATGGCTCGCCTCGGCCGGATGCACGAACATCGCCGGCGTGCCGGTCGACGCCATGGTCGCCGCGATCTTGCGCGCCACATGGCCCGACTTGCCCATCCCAGAGACGATGACCCGCCCGGTCGCGCCCGCCAGCAGGGCGACCGCCCGCTCCAGCCCGTCATCGAGGCCGGCGGCAAGCGACTGCAACGCCTCCGCTTCGGTCGCGAGCACCTGGCGGGCGACGGCAAGGGCGGGTTGGATCATCGGCGCGTTCACCCTGCCTGTATGGGGCTGCCTCTCCGGAGGGTCAACGACCGAGGCGACGCCGGACAAAAATCATGCCAAAGGCCTTGACACTCGCGTCGCGGCGCCGGCGCCCGGCTCTCAGTGATGAAAGATGTCCGGGTCCTCGTAGCCGAGGAGGTCGAGGCGGCCGCGCCAGGGCAGGAAGCGGAAGCATGCCTCCGCGAGCTCCAGCCGGCCTTCCCGCTTCAGCAGCGCCTCCAGCTTCGCCCAAAGGGCGTGCAGATGGAGCACGTCGGAGGCGGCATAGGCGAGCTGGTCGGGCGAGAGCTCCGGCGCGCCCCAATCCGAGGATTGCTGCTGCTTCGAGATCTCGACGCCGAGCAGCTCCTTGCAGAGGTCCTTCAGGCCATGGCGGTCGGTGAAGGTGCGCACGAGCTTGGCCGCGACCTTGGTGCAGATCACCGGCGCGCAGTCGACGCCGAGCGCCTGATGCAGCACCGCCACGTCGAAGCGGGCGAAGTGGAACAGTTTTACGACCGCGGGATCGGCGAGCAGGCGCTTGAGGTTGGGGCAATCGGCGCCGCGGCCGCCGAGCGATTCCGGGACGATCTGCACGCAATGGGCGGAGCCGTCGCCGGCCGAGAGCTGCACCAGGCAGAGCCGGTCGCGGTGCGGGTCGAGGCCCATGGTCTCCGTATCGACGGCGACCACGGGGCCGAAATCCACATCGGGCGGCAGGTCGTGCCGGTGCAGGCGGATGGTGGCGCCGTTGCTCTGGAAAAGGGTGCTGCCCACGGGTGTCGTGCCTTGGCGAGAAAAGCTGCTGGTGCCCAGGAAAGGACTCGAACCTTCACGACCTTGCGGTCACTGGCACCTGAAGCCAGCGCGTCTACCAATTCCACCACCTGGGCAGGCAGGGGCACGGGCAAGGCCCGTGGAGGCGCGCCTTCTATAAGTGCGCGCGGAACTCGTCAAGCACCCGTGCTTGTTGGCGCAACGGCCGCATGCCTATGGTCCGGGCTCTTGCAAGTCGGGCATCCGATTCAGACCTTCGGGCCATTCGGCCCTGCGGTCATCGGATGCCCTTGTAAGTCGGGCATCCGATTCAGACGTTCGGGCCATTCGACCCTGCGGTCATCGGATGCCCAAGCGAAAGGCGGGCGATGCAGCAGGTGGCGACGGTGTTCGGCGGGTCCGGCTTCATCGGCCGGCAGGTGGTGCGGCGGCTCGCCCGCGCCGGCTACGCCGTCCGCGTCGCGGTGCGCGATGCCGAAAGCGCGCATCGGCTCTGGACCCAGGGCAATCTCGGCCAGGTGGTCAGCCTGGCTGTCCCGATCACCCAGGAGGCGGCGGTGGCGCGCGCCCTCCAGGGCGCCGCGGTCGCGGTCAACCTGGTCGGCATCCTGGCCGAACGGCGGGAGGGGGATTTCCGCCGCATCCAGGCCGAGGGCGCCGGGCGCGTCGCCCGGCTGGCGGCCGCGGCGGGCGTCCGGCGACTGGTGCATGTCAGCGCGCTCGGCGCCGATCCGGCGAGCCCGAGCCTCTATGCCCGCACCAAGGCGGAGGGCGAAGCGGCGGTCCGCGCCGCCTTCCCGGAGGCGACCATCCTCCGCCCCTCGGTGGTGTTCGGCGAAGGCGACGGCTTCCTCAATCGCTTCGCGGCGATGGCGGCGGCGATCCCGGTCGTGATGCCGGTGGTCGCCGGCGGCACCCGCTTCCAGCCGGTGCATGTCGAGGATCTGGCGGATGCGGTGATGGCGGCGATCGCGAAGCCGGCCGCCGCCGGCCTCACCTACGAGATCGGTGGCCCGCGGGCGATGACCATGCGGCAGGTGCTGGACCTGGTGCTGCAGGCGACCGGGCGCCGGCGCCGGCTGGTCGCGGTACCGCCGGGGCTGATCCGCTTCCAGGCCCGGATCGCCGAACGCCTGCCGAACCCGCCGATCACCCGCGACCAGCTGCTGCTGCTGCAGCGCGACAATGTGGTGACGGAGGGCATGCCGGGGCTCGACGCCCTCGGCATCGCCCCCAGATCCCCGGATGCGATGGCGACGCAGATCCTGGCCCGGTTCCGGGTGGGCGGCACGCGGCGGCAGGAGGCCATATAAGTCCAATTCGGACATAAAATACGGGCGCGTCGACCATCAGGGGGCGCGTCCTGCCGATATGCGTGAGAAGCAGGTCAGTCTTTCTGACCTGAAGGCCAAAAAGGACTCGCCAGCCGCCGGACGCGTCCCGTATCTGTCGCGCAACCGCCAAGGCGCGAAGTCCGCCGGCACATCCGCGACCGCCCGAGACCAAGGACCGCCGCCATGGCCGAACGCATGCTGCAATTCGTGCGGCTGGAACAACGCCAGCCCGACAAGCGCGCCGCTGCCGACCGCCGGCAGGACTGGGCCGAGGTCTACAGCCAGTTCAAGCCGGCCGACGCCGCCGACCAGGCCAGCCGCTGCAGCCAGTGCGGCGTGCCCTTCTGCTCGGTGCATTGCCCGCTCAACAACAACATCCCGGACTGGCTGAAGCTGACCGCCGAAGGCCGGCTGGAGGAAGCCTACGAGGTCTCGGCGGCGACCAACACCTTCCCCGAGATCTGCGGCCGCGTCTGCCCGCAGGACCGGCTCTGCGAAGGCAATTGCGTCATCGAGAAGGGGTTCGAGAGCGTTACCATCGGCGCGGTCGAGAAATACGTGACCGACACCGCCTGGGAGAAGGGCTGGGTGCAGCCGCCGAAGCCGGTGCGCGAGCGGGAAGCCTCGGTCGGCATCATCGGCGCGGGACCTGCCGGCCTCGCCGCCGCCGAGCGGCTCCGCGTGCAGGGCTACCAGGTGCATGTCTACGACCGCTACGACCGGGTCGGCGGGCTGATGATCTACGGCATCCCGAACTTCAAGCTGGAGAAAGAGGTGGTGCTGCGCCGCCACGCCCAGTTCGAGGCGGGGGGCATCCATTTCCACCTGAACTGTGCGATCGGCCGCGACGTGACCTTGGGCGAGCTCCGCACCCGGCATGCCGCGCTGCTGGTCGCGACCGGCGTCTACAAGGCGCGCGACATCGTGGTGCCGGGCACCGATCTGCCGGGCGTGGTCGCGGCGCTGGACTACCTCACCGCATCGAACCGCCACGGCCTCGGCGACGCGGTGCCCGAATTCTCGACGGGCGCGCTCGATGCCGCCGGCAAGCATGTCGTCGTGGTCGGCGGCGGCGACACCGCGATGGACTGCGTGCGCACCGCGGTCCGCCAGGGTGCCGCCTCCGTCACCTGCCTCTATCGCCGCGACCGCGCGAACATGCCGGGCTCGCTCCGCGAAGTGAAGAACGCGGAGGAGGAAGGCGTGCGCTTCGAATGGCTCGCCGGCCCCGAAGCCTTCGAGGGCGAGGGCCGGGTCGAAGCGGTGCGCAGCATCCGCATGCATCTCGGCCTGCCCGACGCGACCGGCCGCCAGCAGGTGGAGCCGATCCCGGGCAGCGAGTTCCGCCAGCCGGCGGATCTCGTCATCAAGGCGCTCGGCTTCGACCCCGAGGATCTGCCGGCGATGTTCGGCGAACCCGCACTCGGCGTCTCCCGCTGGGGCACGCTCAAGATCGATTACCGCAGCATGATGACGGCGCTGCCCGGAGTATTCGCCGCCGGCGACATCGTGCGCGGCGCCTCGCTCGTCGTCTGGGGCATCCGCGACGGCCGCGACGCGGCCGAGCAGATGCATGCCTTCATCGAGGGCCGCGCCGCCTCCTCCCTTCCGGTTGCCGCGGAGTGATCGCCATGCACCCGACCGAATCCGGCGCCGAATTCATCCGCGCCCATGCCGAAGGCGCCGCGCGCCTCGCCGCCGAGGCCCATATCGACCTGACCGAGCACGATGCCTGCGGCGTCGGCCTGATCGCGGCGCTGGACGGCAAGCCGCGGCGGGAGGTGGTGCAGGCCGGCATCGATGCGCTGAAGGCCGTCTGGCACCGCGGCGCCGTCGATGCCGACGGCAAGACCGGCGACGGCGCCGGCATCCATGTCGAGATCCCGCAGGATTTCTTCGCCGAAGCCGTGCAGCGCGGCGGCGACAAGCTGAAGCCCGGCCGCATCGCGGTCGGCATGGCCTTCCTGCCGAAGACCGATTTCGGCGCCCAGGAGCGCTGCCGCCAGATCATCGAAACCGAGATCCTGGCCGGCGGCTACCAGATCTACGGCTGGCGCCAGGTGCCGATCCATGTCGACTGCATCGGCGAGAAGGCGAATGCGACCCGTCCCGAGATCGAGCAGATCCTGATCTGGGACCCCGAGCAGCGCGAGGCGACGGTGGTCGAGCGCGACCTGTATGTCATTCGCCGGCGGATCGAGAAGCAGTCGATCGCGGCCCAGATCCCGGAGCTCTATCTCTGCTCCCTCTCGGCGCGCTCGATCATCTACAAGGGCATGTTCCTCGCCGAGCACCTGACCGAGTTCTACCCGGACCTGACGGATGCGCGCTTCGTCTCGCGCTTCGCGATCTACCACCAGCGCTACAGCACCAACACCTTCCCGACCTGGCGGCTGGCGCAGCCCTTCCGGATGCTGGCCCATAACGGCGAAATCAACACCGTCCACGGCAACGCCAACTGGATGAAGAGCCACGAGACGCGGCTCTCGCACCCCTCGCTCGATGCGGTCATCGAGGACATCAAGCCGGTGGTGCAGGCGGGCGGCAGCGACACCGCGACGCTCGACAACGTGTTCGAGCTGCTGGTGCGCGGCGGCCGCGACGCGCCGATGGCCAAGGCCATGCTGATCCCCGAAAGCCTCGGCAACAATGCGACGATGCCGGAAGCGCATCGCGACCTGTTCCTCTACTGCAACGCGGTCATGGAGCCCTGGGACGGCCCGGCGGCGATCGCCGCGACCGACGGCCGCTGGGTGGTCGCCGGCCTCGACCGCAACGGGCTGCGCCCGCTGCGCTACACCGTGACGCAATCGGGGATGCTGATCGTCGGCTCCGAGACCGGGATGGTGAAGGTCGCGGAGGACCAGGTCGTCGCCAAGGGACGGGTCGGCCCCGGGCAATGCATCGGCGTCGACCTCGAGACCGCAAGTTTCTACGGCGATGCGGCGCTGAAGGACCTGCTCGCCGCACGCAAGCCCTTCGGGCAATGGGTCAACCGCACCACGCGCATCGACGGCATCGTCAAGCAGGACGCGGACGAGACGCCGAATTTCGGCACGGAGGAGCTGCGCCGCCGCCAGCTCGCGGTCGGCTACACGCTCGAGGAGCTGGAGACGATCCTGCATCCGATGGCCGAGGATGCGGCGGAAGCGGTCGGCAGCATGGGCGACGATACGCCGATCGCCGTGCTGTCCTCGCATTACCGCGGCCTGCACCACTACTTCCGCCAGACCTTCGCGCAGGTGACCAACCCGCCGATCGACAGCCTGCGCGAGACGCGGGTGATGACGATCAAGACCCGGCTCGGCAATCTCGGGAACATCCTCGACGAGGATCCGACCCAGTGCGACATGCTGATGCTGGACAGCCCGGTGCTCAGCAACGCCGAATTCGCCGCGATGCGCGGCTACATGGGCGACACCGCCTGCGTGGTCGATGCGACCTTCGCGGCCGCCGAAGGCGAGCAGGGCCTCCGCCGCGCCATCGACCGCATCAGGCGGGAGGCGGAGGAAGGCGTGCGCAGCGGCTGTGCCCATGTGATCCTGACCGACGAGGCGCAGGATGCGGCGCGGGCGCCGATCCCGATGATCCTCGCGGTCGGCGGCGTGCACGCGCATCTGGTGCGCCACTCGCTCCGCACCTTCACCAGCCTCAACCTGCGCGTCGCCGAATGCATGGACGTGCATTACTTCGCGGTGCTGATCGGCGCGGGTGCCACCACCGTCAACGCCTATCTCGCGCAGGAGAGCATCGCTGACCGGCATCGCCGCGGCCTGTTCGGCAAGGCCTCGCTCAAGGATTGCGTCGCGAAGTACAAGAAGGCGGTCGACAAGGGCCTGCTCAAGACCATGTCGAAGATCGGCATCTCGGTGCTGAGCTCCTATCGCGGCGGCATGAATTTCGAGGCGATCGGCCTGTCGCGGGCGCTGGTCGCGGAATTCTTCCCGGGCACCCAGTCGCGCATCTCGGGCATCGGGCTTTCCGGCATCGCACGGCGGGTGCTGGCGCTGCACCGCCGCGCCTGGGACGAGGCCGCGGTGACGCTGCCGGTCGGCGGCCTCTACAAGCGGCGCCTGAAGGGCGAGGCGCACGCCTTCGATGGCGGCCTGATCCACACCCTGCAGAAGGCGGTGGAGACCGACAGCTACCAGACCTTCAAGCGCTATTCGGAAGCGGTGCGCCGGCTGCCGCCGGTGGCGCTGCGCGACCTGCTCGACTTCCGCGCCGAGGGCCGCACGCCGGTCGCGATCGAGGAGGTCGAGAGCATCACCGAGATCAGGAAGCGCCTGGTCGCCCCCGGCATCTCGCTCGGCGCGCTGAGCCCGGAAGCGCATGAGACGCTCTCGATCGCCATGAACCGGATCGGTGCGCGGTCGGACAGCGGCGAAGGCGGCGAGGATCCGGCGCGCGCCAAGCCGCGCGCCAATGGCGACAATGCCAACAGCGCGATCAAGCAGATCGCCTCCGGCCGCTTCGGCGTCACCGCCGAGTACCTGAACAATTGCCGCGAGATCGAGATCAAGGTCGCGCAGGGCGCCAAGCCCGGCGAAGGCGGGCAGCTGCCCGGCTTCAAGGTGACCGGGCTGATCGCCAGGCTGCGCCATGCGACGCCCGGCGTGATGCTGATCTCGCCGCCGCCGCATCACGACATCTATTCGATCGAGGACCTGGCGCAGCTCATCTACGACCTCAAGCAGATCAACCCGGAAGCGACGGTCTGCGTGAAGCTGGTCGCACGTTCGGGCATCGGCACCATCGCCGCCGGCGTCGCCAAGGCCAAGGCCGACGCCATTCTCGTCTCCGGCCATTCCGGCGGCACCGGCGCGTCGCCCCAGACCAGCATCAAGTATGCGGGTCTGCCCTGGGAGATGGGGCTGTCGGAGACGCACCAGGTGCTGCTGCTGAACCGGCTGCGGCACCGGGTGAAGCTCAGGACCGATGGCGGCATCAAGACCGGGCGCGACGTGGTGGTCGCCGCCATGCTCGGCGCCGAGGAATTCGGCATCGGCACCGCGTCGCTGGTCGCCATGGGCTGCATCATGGTGCGGCAGTGCCATTCCAACACCTGCCCGGTCGGCGTCTGCACCCAGGACGAGGCGCTGCGCGAGAAGTTCGCGGGCTCGCCGGAGAAGGTCATCAATCTCTTCTCCTTCGTGGCCGAGGAAGTGCGGGAGACGCTGGCGGGTTTGGGCTTCCGCAAGCTCACCGACGTGATCGGCCGCACCGACCTGCTGCAGCAGGTCAGCCGCGGGTCGGAGGATCTCGACGACCTCGACCTCAACCCGCTGCTGGTGAAGGCCGATGGCGGCCCGAACGCGCCCTACTGCACGCTGGAAGGCCGCAACGAGGTGCCGGAGACGCTGGACGCGGAGATGATCCGCGATGCCCGCGCGCTGTTCGAGCATGGCGAGAAGATGCAGCTCGCCTACAACATCCGGAACACGCATCGCGCGATCGGCACCAAGGTCTCCTCCAAGATCGTGCGGCAATTCGGCATGACCGGGCTGCAGCAGGGCCATCTCTCGGTGCGGCTGCGCGGCAGCGCCGGCCAGTCGCTCGGCGCCTTCGGGGTGCGCGGCCTGAAGCTCGAGGTCTTCGGCGACGCCAACGACTATGTCGGCAAGGGGCTCTCCGGTGCGACCATCGTGGTGCGGCCTGCCCCCTCCTCGCAGATCGTCTGGAGCGAGAACACCATCATCGGCAACACCTGCCTCTATGGCGCGACGGCGGGCGAGCTGTTCGCCGCGGGCCAGGCGGGCGAGCGCTTCGCGGTGCGCAATTCCGGCGCCCAGGCGGTGGTCGAGGGCTGCGGGGCCAATGGCTGCGAATACATGACCGGCGGCAGCGTGGTGATCCTGGGCGCGGTCGGCGACAATTTCGGCGCCGGCTTCACCGGCGGCCTGGCCTTCGTCCACGACCCCGACGACACCTTCGAGCTGCGCGTCAATCCCGACACGCTGCTGTGGCAGCGCCTGGAGTCCGCCTACTGGGAAGGCGTGCTGCGCGGCCTGATCGGCCGCCACGTGGAGGAGACGGGCAGCCGCTTCGCCGCCCGGTTGCTGAACGAATGGTCCGAAGCGCGCCGGCACTTCTGGCAGATCGTGCCGAAGGATTTCGCGCGCTACCTGCCGCGGCCGATCAGCGAGGTGGCGGCGGCGGCCGAATGACCATACCGGACCGGTTCACGAGACCGGTCCGAGGCCGCGAATGCGGCCCGGCGCCTGAGGGTCTCGACAGCGTGATGCTTGCGTAAACGGAACGGCGCGCTAGCTTACGCTCCATCGGAACGATCACCCGAGCGGAGCCTTGCGATGCGCGCCTTCCTTCTCGCTGCCCTGATCCTCGCCGGGCTCGCGCCGGCGGCACGGGCGCAGAACACCGTCACGCTGTCGACGGTGAATGGCTGGGAGGCCTATCAGGTGCCGCCCAACCCGAACGGCTCCGGCCTTTGCGGCATGGGCACCGGCGCGAACCGCCAGGGCCGCTTCATCTGGATCAAGGTCGAGCGCCTGAACGGCCGCCTGCATGGCTTCGTGCAGGTCGGGCAACAGGGCTGGACGGTCGCGAGCACGGTGCGCGGCCGGCTGCACGTCGTGATCGACGGCCGCATCGCGGAGCTGAACTACACCGGCACCAACCGCGGCACGACGGTCGAGGCGTCCTACCAGGGTGCCTTCAACAACTTCATCAACTTCGTCGAGGGCTTCGCCGCCGGCAACCGGATGGAGATCCGCTTCCCCGACGACGACATCGCGCCCTGGAGCGCCGACCTGCGCGGGACGCGCGCGGTCACCAACGCCTTCGTCGCCTGCGCGCGCCGAATCTGACGAGAGGGTGATGCCGCCATGATCCGCCGCCGCCTGGCCCTCGCCGCCGCCCTGCCGGTCCTCGCCTTCGCGCGGGAGGCTGCGACGCCGGCCGCCGCGGCGCCGGCGGCCGAGCCCAATTGCGGCGATCCGGGCGGGCGCTTCATCGCCTGCTCGGCAGTCGCGCTGCCGGCGGAAGGCGCCGCCCGCCGCCGCTGCCCGCTCTGCGGTGGGCTGCATGCGCGCGGCGCCGAGCCTCAGCCGCTGTTGCCGCCGGTGAAGCGGCCGGAGTGGTCGTAGGGAAACGGGTTCAGGTCCCATCTGTAGTAATAGGCCCGGATGCGGTCGATGCCCGGCAGGTAGGTCATCTCGCCTTCGCGGAAGGCGGCGCAGCGTTCGTTGACCTTGAGATTCGGGTGGCGCTTGTCGGGCGGCGGGAGATAGTCGTCCTGGGCGCCGTGCTGGAACGGCGCGCTGAGCTCGCCCTTCCGCTTCTCGGGATCGAAGAAGATGGCGTTCAGCGTGTCGACGATGGTGTTCGGCTGGCCCGCCGGCACCATGCCCGCCGGCACCTTCTCGTAATGGCCGGAACCGATCCCCACCCAGACGCTCATCAGGTCGTAATCCGACAGGAAGATCTCTTCGCTGTCCGGGTGGACGCCGATGCCGGAGGCGCCGCTCTTGACCGCGATGCTGTGGTCGTCGCGGCGATAGCCGTGATCCATGCGCTTCGGCGTGAACTTGCCCTGGAAGCCGACCGCGCCCTCCTTCGGGCAGCGCATGATCAGCAGCAGCTTGAACCGCTTGGTCCCTTCCCGGAGGGACGCCACGTCCCAGGGACCGATATCGGTCTGCGACGCGAAGGCGGTGTCCGCCGGGCCGATGCCGGCATGGCGCGCATCGCGCAGCATGTTGTGGACCGCGATCTCCGCCATCGATGCCGTGAGTGCCATCGCCAACCCCCGTTTCCTGGCCTCCAAACCGTCATGTATACCATTACGGAACAGAAACACAGTGCCGAAGGTTACAGGCCGGCGGCTTTGCGCAGCCGCCCCTGGGTGGCATAAGCCCGCGGGTGCGGATCCTGCTTCACCTCCCCCTCTCGCCCTTCTGCCGGAAGGTGCGCCTCGCACTCGGCGAGAAGCGCATTCCCTTCGACCTTCGCGCCGAGCGCGTCTGGGAAAGGCGGGAGGAGTTCCTGGCCATGAACCCGGCCGGCACGGTGCCGGTGCTGACCGAGGACAATGGCCTCGCGATCGCCGACAGCACGGCGATCTGCGAGTATCTGGACGAGGCCTATCCCGACATCCCGCTGATCGGTCGCACGCTGTCGGAGCGGGCCGAGGTGCGCCGCCTGGTCTGCTGGTTCGACGGCAAGTTCCACGCCGAGGTCTGCCGCAACCTGTACCATGAGCGGCACATGAAGCGGCTGATGGGGCGCGGCAACCCGGATGCGGCGACGATCCGCGCCGGCTACCAGAACCTGAAGCCGCATCTCGAATATCTCGGCTGGCTGGCGGAAAGCCGGCCCTGGCTCGCCGGGCCCAATCTCAGCCTGGCGGACCTTGCGGCCGCGGCGCAGCTCTCGGTTCTCGACTTCATCGGCGATGTCGACTGGTCGCTGAACGACGCCGCCAAGGAATGGTATGCGCGGGTGAAGTCGCGCCCCGCCTTCCGCCCGCTGCTGGCCGACCGGGTGAGCGGCATGACGCCGCCCGACCACTACGCCGACCTCGATTTCTGATGAAGCGCTTCTGGGACGCCGCAGCCGCCGAAAGCCAGCCGGATGGCGGCTTCGCCGTGCTGCTCGACGGCCGGCCGGTGCGGCTGCCGGGCGAGCATGCGGTGACGCTGCGGGTCGCGGAGGCCGCGATCGCCGAGGCGATCGCGGCCGAATGGGCAGCGGCCGGCGGTGCCCGCGACGGCGAGTTCACGTCGGAGGACGTGCCGCTGACCCGGCTCGCCGGCACCGCGCAGGCGCGGATCGCGCCGGATCCCGCGCCCACGATCGAGGGGCTCGCGGCCTATGGCGAGACCGACCTCCTCTGCTACCGGGCGCCGGAATCCTCGCTCGCCGCGCGGCAGGCGGCGGCCTGGCAGCCGCTGCTCGACTGGGCGGCGCTGGCCCTCGATGCGCCGCTCGCCGCGACCACCGGGCTGATGCCGGTTCGTCAGCCGGCGGCCTCGCTCGCGGCCCTCCGGGCGGCGCTGGCGGCGCTGCCGCCGATCCGGCTCGCGGCCTTGTCGGTCGCGGTGCCGGCGCTCGGCAGCCTGGTGCTTGGCCTCGCACTCGCTGCGGGACGGATCGACGCCGCGGAAGCGACGGCACTCGCGACGCTCGACGAGGCGCATCAGGAGGCGATCTGGGGCCAGGATGCGGAAGCGCTGGCGCGGCGGCGCCGGATGGCGTCGGATGTCGCGCTGGCGGCGCGCCTCCTGGCGCTGACGGGGGGATAGGGGGATGGCGGCGCGGCGCTTGCGGATCGAAGGCCAGGTGCAGGGCGTCGGATATCGCGACTGGATGGTGCGCGAGGCGCGGCGGCTCGGCCTCGCGGGCTGGGTGCGCAACCGCAAGGATGGCAGCGTCGAAGCGCTGCTGGCCGGCGACGAGCCGTCGGTCCTGACCCTGCTGACCGCCTGCCGCGCCGGCCCGCCGCAGGCGCGGGTGACCAGCATCGTCGAAGACTTCGCGGAGCCGCCGGAGGAACCGGGGTTTTCCAAATTGCCCACGGCTTGATCGGTGCCCTCAAACGCCGGGCGGCCGCATCCGCGGCCTTGGCTTCGCCGGACTGCCGGCGGCGCCCATTCGGGCGCTCGGCCGGTTCGGAAACCGACGGTAGGGCACGCAACGCAGCCTTAACACCTTCGCACTTGCAACATCGAGCTCACTGGCCCAGATAGGGGTTGTCAGCGCGCGATCCTGCGCGCCCACGCGCCGCCCCGGCCGCGTGACCGGCCCCCGGACACCGCCCCCAGGCGGGCCGCGCGGTGCCCGGGCCGGGAATTGCGCGGCCACCCTTGCGGAATCGCTCCTGACACGCGGGGCTTCCTTCCCCGAAATCGCGTTCGTGCGTCCTGATGGGCGCCGTTCGTCCTTGGAAGTTCAACAGTGACCAATTTCGAAAGCCTCGGCCTTGCCGCGCCCCTCCTGCGCGCGCTGTCCGAGGAAGGCTATGAGACGCCCACGCCGATCCAGGCGCGCGCGATCCCGCCGGCGCTCGCCGGCCGCGACCTGCTCGGCATCGCCCAGACCGGCACCGGCAAGACCGCGGGCTTCGCGCTGCCCGTCCTGCACCGCCTGTCGGAGCTCGGCGGTCGCCCGCCGCGCGGCGGCTGCCGCGCGCTGGTGGTGACGCCGACGCGCGAACTCGCCTCCCAGATCGCCGACAGTTTTAAGGCCTATGGCCGGCATATGGGGCTCTCGGTCGGGCTCGTCTTCGGCGGCGTCGCGATGGGGCCGCAGCAGCGCATGCTCGGCGCCGGCGTCGACGTGCTGGTGGCGACGCCGGGCCGGCTGCTCGACCATCTTGGCAGCCGGACCGTGCGCCTCGACCACGTGAAGGTGCTGGTGCTGGACGAGGCCGACCAGATGCTGGACCGCGGCTTCCTGCCGGCGGTGCGCCAGCTGGTGCGCCTGCTGCCGCAGCAGCGCCAGACGCTGTTCTTCAGCGCGACCATGCCGGCCGAGATCGGCAAGCTCGCCGCCGAGATGCTGGACAACCCCGAGCAGGTGGCGGTGACCCCGGTCGCCACCACCGCCGAGAAGGTGGCGCAGCGTGTCATCCATGTGGAGCAGGGCCGCAAGCGCATCATCCTGGCCGAGCTGCTGCGCGGCGAAGGCGTTGGCCGCGCGTTGGTCTTCACCCGCACCAAGCACGGTGCCGACCGCGTGGTGAAGCAGCTCGAGGCCGACGGCATCGCGTCCAACGCGATCCACGGCAACAAGAGCCAGAACAACCGCGAGCGCGCCCTGGCGCAGTTCCGCAGCGGCGCCGCGCCGGTGATGGTCGCGACCGACATCGCGGCGCGCGGCATCGACGTCGATGGCGTCACGCACGTCGTGCAGTACGACCTGCCGGAAGTGCCGGAAACCTATGTCCACCGCATCGGCCGCACCGCGCGCGCCGGCGCTTCGGGTGCTGCGGTGGCACTCTGCTGCGCCGATGACCGCGACAAGCTCCGCGCCATCGAGAAGCTGATCCGGATGGCGGTGCCGTCGGAAGACCGGCGCGACCCGAACGGCCCGCGCGAGGAGCCTTCGGCCGCCGAGCCGCAGCGCCGCTTCCAGCGCCCGCAGCAGCGCCACGGCCAGGCCCCGCGCGGCGGCCAGGCGCCGAAGCGCGGCGCCGGCCAGGGCGCGGCGCAGCCGGCGGGCGACGATCGCCGCCGCCGGCCGACGGTGAAGCCCGCCGAGACGCCGCGCCGCGACCGGGGCTGGCGCGACGGCGACTTCCGCGACGCCGGCCCGGCGCGCAGCCGCGGTTGAAGCGGCGGGCGCTTCTCGCCGGCCTGACGCTGCTCACCAGGCCGGCGGCAGCGGCCGAGGCGGTGACGCTGGAGGTGGCCTCCGCCTCCCTCGTCAGCGATGATCCAAGCGGCCTGCCCGCCCTCCGGTTGGACTTCAACCGCCGGGGCCGCCGCGCGATGGCCGAGTTCACCGCCCGGCATGTGGGCCAGACGATCGACGTGCTGATCGGAGGTACCATCGTTACCTCGCCCATGATCATGGAACCGATCGCCGGCGGCTCCGTGATCATCCGCGGTGGGGACCTGTCGGAGGCCGCGCTGCGGGAGATGGCGCGGCGCCTGCAGGCGGGAGACGCGATCGTGCGGATGCGCACCCGGCCCCAGCGGTAGCGACTACCCGAACACCTTCGGCGAGGCCGCCCCTCGGTTGGACTTCAATTGCCCGGTCACGTCGTCAACACGCGCTGGCCATTTCCCGGCCAGGACCTTAGGACCCTCATATGGCGATCAAGACCCTTGCCGAAGCGATGAAGCGGGTGGAAACCTGGCCAGCCGAGGCCCAGGAAGCGCTGGCAGGCATCGCGCTTGAAATCGATGCGACGATCCAGGGCGGTCAGTACCACGCGACGGAGGAAGAACTGGCCGGCATCGACTCCGGCTTGGCGGCCGTGCGCCATGGCCAGATCGCCTCACAGGAGCGCGTCGCCGCCGTGTTCGCCAAACACCAGCCGGCATGAGGGTTGACTATACCGACCCGGCCCTCCGCGATCTCGAAGATGCCCTGGACTAGATGGCCGCAGAATTTCCGACGGCCGCGGAGCCGTTCAGGCGGCACCTCCGCATGATTGAAGCGCGCATCGGCCGCTGGCCGGAGAGCGCCCCACGGGTAGCAGATCGTCCCGGCGTGCGCGTCGTCACCATGACGCGCTACCCGTACAAGGTCTTCTATCTCGTCACGGCGGAAGCGGTAACAATTTTGCACATTCATCACGCGGCCCGGCGCGATCGTTAGCGGCACGCCGAGCGGCGCCGTGCCCCGCGCGACGCCTTACCCGAATACCTTCGGCCAGGCCGCCATCAGCGCGCCGTCGGCGGCCTCCATGGTCGCCGGCACGCCCTGGTGGTGCAGGCTGGTGACGCCGTGCTCGCTGATGCCGCAGGGCACGATGCCGGTGAAATGCGCGAGGTTCGGTTCGACGTTCAGCGCCACGCCGTGCCAGGTCACCCAGCGCGTCACCCGGACGCCGATCGCGGCGATCTTCGCCTCCCCGCCGCGCGCCCGGTCGACCACCCAGATGCCGACCCGGCCCTCCCGCCGCTCGCCGCGGATCCCGAGCAGTTCGAGGGCCGCGATCAACCAATCCTCAAGCCCATGAACGAAGGCGCGGATGTCGCGCTTCGGCACCCCGCCATGCGCGCGGTCGAGGTCGAGCATGACGTAGCCGATGCGCTGGCCGGGCCCGTGATAGGTCCATTGCCCGCCGCGCCCGGTGCGATAGGCGGGGAAGCGCGGATCGAGCAGCCCTTCCCCGGTGGCCGAGGTGCCGCCGGTATAGGTCGGCGGATGCTCGACCAGCCAAACACGCTCCGGCGCGGTGCCGGCGCGGATCGCGGCGACATGGGCTTCCATGGCCGCGACCGCCTGCGGATAGGGCGTCAGGCCATCGGCCGCGACCCAGTCGGGGCCAGGGGAAAAAAGCGTCGGGGGATGCGTTGCTGTGGCGGAGATCATCGGCTATACGCCCCGCCTCTACCCGGTTTGCGGCCATGGCGGAATGGTAGACGCGCCAGCTTGAGGTGCTGGTGGGGGAAACCCCGTGGAAGTTCGAATCTTCTTGGCCGCACCAAAGTCATCCGCCATCGCGGCGGCAACTTGGCGAACACACGTAAGAATTCACGCGCTTCGTGGTTGCGACCAACGATTTTTGGTACCTGCGCAACACGGGATCAAGGGCTTGTTCGGTGCGAACTGCCTTCTTCTGGCAACCTGCTTTCCACCAACCTGAACCCTGCCGCCATGAACGTGTATCCCACAGTCCATGTGCGCCTGGGCTCATAAGTGTTCCAAATGATCACCATCGAGACACCTCGACCCTCCGGCTCGATGAACAGAACCTCGCCGTCCTCGGCTTCCTCGCGCATGGTACCGACCGGAAAGCCATCTCGATGCACGTCGGCGGCACCGAGAAACTCCAGCCTCGCATAAGGAAGCCTCCCGGTATCTTCGTGGCTCTCTAAATACATTATCAAATAACCCTCATTAATTTCCAATGAAACAACAGTTGCTTCATGAAATCTATCGGGAGAGATCTGATCCAATGGCTGGATCATTCCTATTCTCCGGGATAGAGATGAGATGCATCACTTCCGCGCACCACTGGGTTTCCGTTCCTATCTAAGTAATCATAACGCGATCCCGCCCTTGCTGGGTTGGATTGGTGATAGTGATCACGACCAGCATGGCCCTGTGCGCCTGGCCTTGCTGGGTCAAAGCGAATCCTATCTCCCGTGCTGGGATTGAAGAAATCTCGATGGCCACGGCCGAGCGCCCCGATGACATCGATGACGAAGCCGATCCCAACAAGATGCGACGCTGCCCATGCTGCCAGCACAGCCGCGAGGCGGAGCAGGATCGCGCCGGCGATCAGCGCCAGCAGCTCCTGCGCCAAGGCCGCCGGCAGGTGCTTCGGCGTCATGCTGATCAGCGCTGCCGTGCGGTCCTGGTAGGACCACCCGCTCACATCCTGCGATTCGGAACCGGCGCCCGCAGGACGGGTCACGCGGAGGATCATCCCGTGCTCGTTCGACGACGAGGCTGACCCATCCGGCAGAACGATGATCCGGCCGCGATGCACGGCATCGATCATGGCATCGCAAAGGGCCTGATCGGACGAGGTGCCGGATGCGAAGCTCGGATCGATCGCGGACGCCATGCGTCGCAGTGCCGCGCTCCCGAATGGCTCGCGCAACGCAGCGTCCAGACGTGAGCGGAGCCCATGATCGGCGCCGAGCAGCCCGAGATTGCGCAACGCTTCGCGCTCGGTGGGAGCAAGCCCGGACGCCTCGATCAGCAAGCATGGCTTGGCGCTGCTGCCGGCGAGTTTCAGGTAGCCCGGCGAAGACATCCGATGTCACCACCGCGGATCCGTGAGCGACAAGCCGAGTTCAGCGTCGAAACGTCACCACAGATTGCGACGGCAACTCGAATAGTTCCATCAGTATACTTGTACTCGGCCTTGGCCGGAACGGCCGCTGACGGGCGCCGCCCGCTCGCCTATGGTGGCGCGTCGCAGAGAGGTTCGGATGGACGAGGATTTCCGCAAGGCCGCGCTGGACTATCACCGCTATCCCCGCCCCGGGAAGCTCTCCGTCGAGCCCACGAAGCGCATGGCGACCCAGCGCGACCTGGGCCTGGCCTATTCCCCGGGCGTCGCCGCCGCCTGCGAGGAGATCGCGGCCGATCCCGACCGCGCCTACGACTACACCGCCCGCGGCAACATGGTGGCCGTCGTCACCAACGGCACCGCCGTCCTCGGGCTCGGTGCCATCGGGGCGCTGGCCTCGAAGCCGGTCATGGAAGGCAAGGCGGTCCTCTTCAAGAAATTCGCCGGCATCGATTCCATCGACCTCGAGATCGACCAGAACGACCCCGAGAAGCTGATCGAGGTGATCGCCGCCCTCGAACCTTCCTTCGGCGCCATCAACCTCGAGGACATCAAGGCGCCCGAGTGCTTCATCGTCGAGAAGGCGCTCCGCGCCCGGATGCAGATTCCGGTCTTCCATGACGACCAGCACGGCACCGCCATCATCGTCGCAGCGGCGGTCCGCAACGGGCTGCTGCTGCAGGGGAAGTCGCTGTCCGAGGTCAGGCTCGTCACGTCGGGCGGCGGTGCCGCCGCCCTCGCCTGCCTCGATCTCCTCTGCACCATGGGGCTGAAGCGCGAGAACGTCATCGTCACCGACATCAAGGGCGTGGTGCACGAAGGCCGCAACGAGCTGATGGACCCGTGGAAGTCGGTCTATGCCCGGGCGACGCCGATGCGCACCCTCGAGGAGGCGATCGAAGGCGCGGATGTCTTCCTCGGCCTCTCGGCGCCGCGGGTGCTGAAGCCCGAATGGCTCGGCCGGCTGGCGCCGAAGCCGCTGGTCCTGGCACTGGCCAACCCCGAGCCCGAGATCCTGCCGGAGGCGGTGCGCGCCGCGCGGCCGGACGCGATCGTCGCGACCGGTCGCACCGACTACCCGAACCAGGTCAACAACGTCCTCTGCTTCCCCTTCATCTTCCGCGGCGCGCTGGATGTCGGCGCCACCGCGATCAACGAGGCGATGAAGGTCGCGGCCGTCGAGGCGATCGCTTCCCTCGCCCGCGTCGAAGCCTCCGAAGTGGTGGCGGCGGCTTACGGCGGGACGGCGCCGATCTTCGGCCCCGACTACATCATCCCCAAACCCTTCGACCCGCGGCTGATCCTGGAGATCGCGCCGGCGGTCGCCCGCGCCGCGATGGACAGCGGCGCCGCCCGCCGCCCGATCGCGGATTTCGCCGCCTACCGGCAGGAGCTGGAGCGCTTCGTCTTCCGCTCCGGCAACCTGATGCGGCCGGTGATCGAAGCGGCGCGCAAGCGCAGCCGCCGCATCGTCTATTCCGAAGGCGAGGACGAACGCACGCTGCGTGCCGTGCAGACCGTGCTCGACGATGCGATCGCCGAGCCGATCCTGCTCGGCCGGCGGGAGGTGATCGAGGCGCGGGCGCTGGCCATGGGCCTGCGCATGGATTTTTCCGAGAGCGTGCGCATCCTCGACCCGCAGCGGGACGAGGCGGTCTTCGCGCCGCTGAAGGAACTCTACCGCGGCAAGGTCGGCCGGCGGGGCACGCCGCCGGACGCGGCCGATCGCCGCGCCGCGACGCGGACCACCGTCGCCGCGGCGCTGCTGCTCGAATCCGGCCAGGCGGATGCGGCGATCTGCGGCGGCACCGGCGACTGGATGGGGCATTTCTACCACGCCCACGACATCATCGGCCGCGCCGAAGGCGTCTCCCGCTGCTACGCGCTCTCCTCCGTCATCCTCCAGCAGGGCGTGCTCTTCGTCGTCGATACGCATCTGGTGCTGGAGCCGACGCCGGAGCAGATCGCCGAGATGACGCTGCTCGCCGCCGAGCAGGTGCGCGCCTTCGGCGTGGTGCCGAAGGTGGCCCTTCTCTCGCACTCTTCCTTCGGCGCCTCCGGTGCTGCGTCGGCGAGGCGGATGCGGGACGCGCTGGCGCTGATCCAGCGCGCCGCGCCGGAGCTCGAGGTGGATGGGGAGATGCATGCCGATGCAGCGCTGATCCCGGCGATCCGCGAACGCGCGGTGCCGGACAGCCCGCTGGAAGGCGCGGCGAACCTGCTGGTGATGCCGGGCGTCGATGCCGCCAACATCGCCTTCAACCTGGTGAAGGCGGCAGCCGACGGCCTGCAGGTCGGGCCCATGCTGCTCGGGATGAAGAAGCCGATCCACGTCCTGGTGCCGAGTGTCACCGCGCGCGGCATCGTCAACCTGACCGCGTTGGCGGTGGCGCAGGCGCCTTAACGCCTGCCGCCGCCGAACAAGCCGCGCAGCAGGTCGTTCGCGTTCGGCGGCCGCTGCGGCTGCGCCGGCGCCTCAGCCTGCGAGGGTGGCGCCGCTTGCGGCGCGGCCGGCGTCACGGGTGCGGCGCCGGCGTGGCCGCCGCGCGCCGCGGCCAGCGCCGTCGCGCAATCCGGCAATGCCGGCGCGCCGCCGGCGCCGCCGAGCGCCTCCGCCAGCCCCTGCAGGGTGCGATCCGGCGATTGCTGCATGCCGAGGAAGGCACCGAGCCCGGCGGCCGCGGCGGCGGAGGGATTGACGCTCGCGACGCGCGGCGCGGCCAGCGTTCCGTCCACCCCGATCGGGGCGCGGATATTGACGCCGCCGGCCCGGATGTCCGGCAGCAGCCTGAGCGCGATCCGCTCGTCGCCGAGGCCGATCGCGCCGTCGGCGCTGACCCGCCCGATCGGGGTCTCGACCAGGAAGACCTCCGGCCGCAGCACGCCGCCGCGGACCGGTGCGCGCAGCGCGAAGCAGCGGAGCGCCAGCCCTTCCTCCGGGATGCCCTGCGGCGACAGCAGGCGCAGCAGCTCCGGCGGGATGCCGGAGAGCAGGCTGCGGTCGATGCGGCCATCGACCATTGCGAGTGCCACCTGGCCTTCGAGCGTCGCCGCGACCGCGCGGGTGTCGCGGCCGCTTCCGGCGAGCGTCAGATCGGCCTCCAGCCGGCCGACGCCGTAGCGGCGGCCGAGCATCTGCTGCAGCGGCCCGATATCGATCCCCGGCCCCTGGGTGCGGAGCGTCACCCGCAGCGCCGGCGGATCGGCGGTGGCGTCGGCGCGGAATGTCGCATCGATGGCGCCGCCGGGCAGCGTCGCGGCGAAGGGTTCGAGGGCCATGCGGCCATCCGCGACCACGAGCCGGCCCGAGACCGCCTGCAGGGTGAGCGTCGGCGAGGCGACGAGCGCCGCCGCCGTGAAGCGGAGATCGGCGTCGGCCTGGCGCAGCGCATCGAGCGCGATCGGCACCTCCGGGATCACCCGGCGCTGCGCCTGCGGGGCCGGTGCGGGCGGCGCGGCCGGCGCGGCGGGTGCCGCCGGAGCCGGTGCTGCAGCCGGGGCGGGCGGCGCGAGCGCCGCGAGGTCCAGGCGCTGCGAGGTGATGGCGCCCGCGATCCGCGGCCGCGCGCCGTCGGCCGCGATGGTGAGCTCGCCCGCGATGTCGCCGGCCGAGGATGTCGCGCGCAGCTCCCGCAGCGCGACCTGCAGCGGCGCCGGCACCGCGAGCCGGGTGGCGACAGCGAGGTCGCGCAGCGGCGGCAGCGGCCGGCCCACAAGCGGCACCAGCGCCGCCAGGTCCGGCGCCCGCAGCTCCAGCGCCGCATCGGTGCCGACCAGCGGCGGCATGAGGCCGAGCGTGCCGTCGAGCTTCGCCTCCGCCTCCGCGGCGCGAATCGTCAGCGCCGCCGGCTGCGGCCGCGGCTCGGGTGCGGCCAGCGCCTCCAGCGTGCCGAGCGTGCCCTCGACGGCGAGCGGCACCGCGCCGAGGCTTGCAGAGGCCTGCAGCCGCACCGGCTCGCGCGGATTGCCGGCGGCGGCCGTCAGGTTGCGCAGCACGAGGCCCGGCCGCAGCGCGCCGAGGTCGCTTTCGCCGAGCGTCAGCGAGAGGGCATCGAGGCTCGGTCGCCCGGCCTCGTTGTCCCGCGCCTCGGCGCGGAAGGCGATGCCGCGGAGCGGCGGCAGGCCGACGAACTGCGGCAGATAAGGCGTGAGCCGCGCGAGTGCGTCGAGCCGGCCTTCGGCGGTGGCGCGCCAGCCGCGCAGGGTCGATGGCCGGGCGATGCTGCCATCGACAGCCAGCCGCGCGCCCTCCGCCTCGATCGCAAGGCGGAGCGGCCAGGGCGTGTCGGCGGCGATCAGGCCGGCGACCAGGCCGCTCTCGCCCTCCAGCCGGAAGGCCTGGCCATCGAGCGCGAGCCGGCCCGAGACGCGCATGCGCTCGGCCCCCGAATCCACATCCAGCCGCTCGATCGCCAGCGTCCGGACGGTGCCGGCCTGGCCGTCGCGCCAGGTTAGCACGCCGCCCTGGAGCGAGACGGCGGCGACGGTGATCCCGGCCCGGTCGCCCGCTTCCTGGGCGGCCGCGGCGGCCGGTGCGGGCGTCGCGGGACCCGGCGCCGGCGGCGCCGCCGCGGCCTGCGGCGCGAAGGCCCAGTTCGCCCGGCCTTCCGCATCGGTCTCCAGCAGCAGCCGCGGCTCCACGATGGTCAGGCGGCGGACGTCGATCTGGCGCGAGATCAGCGGCAGCAGCGCGAGCTGCAGCTCGACCCGCCGCGCCTGGAACATCTCGGGCGCCGAGCCGCCCGGCATGTTGGCGAGTGCGATGTCCTCGATCGCGATGGTCGGCACCAATGCCGGGCGGATCGAGATGCGCCCGGCCAGCGTCAGGCGCCTTCCGGTCGCCTGCTCGACCGCCGCCGCGATGCGCGGCTTCAGGGTGTCGGTGTCGAGCGTCAGCAGCAGCGCCGCAATGCCGAGCGCCGGCACCAGGACCAGCACCGCGAGCACGCCGATCACCCAGCGCCAAAGGCGCCGGCGGCGGGGCGGAACTGTCGGTGTCGGTTCAGGCATCGGCGACCCTCCTGCGCTGCGGTTGGTAGCGCAGGTAGGGTCGCCGGGTCACCCCGACCCTTTCAAAGCCCGTTGTTAAGTCGGGCATCCGATTCAGACCTTCGGGCCATTCGGCCCTGCGGTCATCGGATGCCCTTGTAAGTCGGGCATCCGATTCAGACCTTCGGGCCATTCGGCCCTGCGGTCATCGGATGCCCTTGTAAGTCGGGCATCCGATTCAGACCTTCGGGCCATTCGGCCCTGCGGTCATCGGATGCCGCTCAAACGCCGGGCGCGGGCCATCCGGCCCGCTTGGCTTCGCCGGGTCGTGCCGTAAGGCGCGCTTTACAGCGCGGCGGCGGGCCGCATTCGCGGCCTCGGATCGGTCAAGGGAACCGATCCGTTGCCATGGCGTCAGGCGGCCACGTCCACGAGCACGAGTTCGGCATCGGCGGTCGCGGTCACCGCGATCTCCCGCTCGTCGCGGATCGCCGCACCGTCGCGCGCGGCCAGCGCCAGGCCGTTCACCGTCACGGCACCCGTCGCCGGCACCAGGTAGGCCAGGCGGCCGGGTGCGATCGCCTGCACCAGGGTCTGCCCGGCCTTCAGCGTCGTCGCCATCACCGCGGCATCGGCATTGATGCGAAGCGCCTCGCCGCCGGCATCGGCCGGCCGGCCGGAGGCCAGCACCTCGAACCCCGCCTCGCGGCGGTCCTTCGGGAAGGTCTTGGCACCCCAGCCGGGCTCGGCGCCGATCCGGTCGGTCTCGATCCAGATCTGGAACAGCCGCGTGGTCACCGGCTCCAGATTGTATTCGCTGTGGGTGATGCCGCGGCCGGCCGACATCACCTGCACGTCGCCCGCTTCGGTGCGGCCTTCGTTGCCGAGGCTGTCGCGATGGGTGATCGCGCCGTCGCGCACGAAGGTGATGATCTCCATGTCGCGGTGCGGATGCGGGTCGAAGCCGGTGCCGGCCGCGATCTCGTCGTCGTTCCAGACGCGGAGCCGGCCCCAGGATTGGCGCTTCGCGTCGCGGTAGTGGCCGAAGGCGAAGTGGTGGTTGGCGTTGAGCCAGCCGAAATCGGCCTTGCCGAGGCTGGCGAAGGGACGGTGCTCGATCATGGTCGCTCTCCTGCTATCCGGGCAGCAGGTAGGTGTCGCGCCCCGGCCGCGCCATGCCGCCGGGACCATCGCCGTCATGGCGTCAGAGTGATGACGAGAGTGTCACCGGCACATCAGCACCGGAATGTCCGCATTCTCCAGCACGTGCCGGGTGACGCCGCCGAGGATGAGCTGGCGCAGCCGGGAATGGCTGTAGGCGCCCATCACCAGCAGGTCGGCCTCGAAATCGCGCACCGCGCCGAGCAGGCCGGCACCCACCTCCCGCGTCTGCGGCTTGAAGGTCGAGATCTCGACGGCGATCGCATGCCAGCGGAGATAGGCCTCGATCCCTTCGGCGGCGGGGCCGCGGCGCTGGTACTCGGGCGCGGTCAGGATGCGGACGGCGCTCGCCTTGTGCAGCCAGGGCAACGCCGCGGCGACGGCCGCCGCGCTCTCCGCCGTCCCGTTCCAGGCGATGCAGATGCGGGTGCCGATGTCCCTCGGCACCTCGCGCGGTGCGATCAGCACCGGGCGGCCGCTGTCGAACAGCACGGCATGCAGCGCGTCGGAGGAGGAGACGTCCTCCCCCGCTTCCGGATGCGGCACCACCGCCAGGTCGTAGAGGCGGGATTGCTGGGCCACCACCTCCTCCTCCCGGCCGGCGACCGAGGAGAAGGACAGCGTCGGGCCCTGCGACTTCGCCGCGGTGTCCGGGTTGTCGGCCAGCGTCACGTCGCCGGCGGCGGAGGTGAAGCGTTCGAAGAGGGCGCGGACGCGGCCGGCGCGGTCGCCGCTCTCGCGTTCGGTCGCCGCCATCATCTCCTCGATCATCGCACCCGAAAGGCCTTCGCCGGCCAGCGGCGCGACATCGCGGGCATCGACGCGCACATGCAGGCAATGCACATGCGCCTGCCAGATGCGGGCCGCGATCAGCGCGGTCGAGAGCGCCGCCTCGCCGGCGGCGGTGCCGGTCAGCGGCAGGAGCAGGCGTCGATAGGCCATGGCGGTTCTCCCGTTCGGCGTGGCCGGACTATCGCGAAACCGGAAGCCGGAAGGCAAGGACGGTGTCTCGATACCGATACCGCAAGGGCAACGACAGCGGCATCGCCGGGGTTGCGATTACGGGTACAGTGCCTCGATCGACCAGCCGGGCTCGCCGCGGTGAAAAACCCGGCGCTCGTGCAGGCGGAAGGGCATGTCGCGCCAGAACTCGACCCGTCGCGGCAGCACCCGGAAGCCGGACCAGAAATCCGGGCGCGGAATGGCGCCGAGCGGATAGCGCAGCCCGTACTCGGCGACCCGCATCTCGAGCGCCATGCGCGATTCCAGCGGGCGGGACTGCTTGCTGGCCCAGGCGCCGATCCGGCTGCCGCGCGGGCGAGTCGCGTAATACGCATCCGCCTCGGCCGACGTCACCGCCTCCACGCGGCCTTCGATGCGCACGCTGCGGCGGAGCGATTTCCAGTGGAAGCAGAGCGCCGCCTGCGGATTGGCCGCGAGCTCGCCCCCCTTCCGGCTTTCGAGGTTGGTGTAGAAGACGAAGCCCCGCGCATCGACGCCCTTCAGCAGCACCATCCGGGCCGAGGGAAAGCCCTCCGGCGTCGTGGTCGCCAGGCACATGGCGTTCGGGTCGTTCGGCTCGGCGGCCTCGGCTTCCTTCAGCCAGGCCTCGAACAGGGCGATCGGGTCCTCGTCGGTGGCGTCCATGCGGCGTCGCTGCCTTGTCCTGCCCCCGGGGGGTTGATCGGGGCATGGGGCATGTGCCACCACCACCCCCTTCCCGCAACCTGGTGAGAGCCGCCCGCGATGAACGACGCCGCGACGCCTGAGGCCCTGCCGGCCGGAACCCTGATGCAGGGCCGCCGCGGCCTGATCATGGGCGTCGCGAACGACCGCTCGATCGCCTGGGCGATCGCCCGTGCCGTCGCTGCCCAGGGCGCCGAGCTCGCCTTCACCTTCCAGGGCGAGGCGCTGGAGAAGCGGGTGCGGCCGCTCGCCGCCAGCGTCGGGTCGGAGCTGGTGCTGCCCTGCGACGTCGGCTCCGACGAGGACATGGACCGCGCCTTCGGCGCCATCGAGGCCGAATGGGGCAAGCTCGACTTCCTGGTCCATGCGATCGGCTTCGCCGACAAGCAGTTCCTGCGCGGCCGCTTCGTCGACACCCCGCGGGAGGCCTTCCTGCAGGCGCTCGACATCTCCTGCTATTCCTTCGCCGCGACCGGGCGGCGGGCGGCGGCGCTGATGGGCCCGGGCGGATCGCTGCTGACGCTCTCCTACCTCGGCGCCGAGCGCTGGATGCCGCATTACAACGTCATGGGCGTCGCCAAGGCGGCGCTGGAGGCGAGCGTCCGCTACATGGCGGCCGATCTCGGCGATGACGGCATCCGGGTGAACGCGATCAGCGCCGGCCCGATCAAGACGCTGGCCGCCAGCGGCATCGGCGATTTCCGCTACATCCTGAAGTGGAACCAGTACAATTCCCCGATGCGCCGCAACGTGGCGCTGGAGGAAGTGGGCGGCGCCGGCCTCTATCTGGTCTCGCCGCTCTCGACCGGCGTCACCGGCGAGGTGCACCATGTCGATTGCGGCTATCACGTCGTCGGCATGAAGCATCCCGACGCGCCGGACATCACGATCGAGAAGGGGTGATACGGACCCCGTGTCCCACAACAGCTTCGGTCACCTCTTCCGCGTCACCACCTGGGGCGAGAGCCATGGCCCGGCGATCGGCTGCGTCGTCGACGGCGTGCCGCCGCGCCTGGCGCTGTCGGAGGCCGATATCCAGCCCTTCCTGGATCGCCGCCGCCCCGGCCAGTCGAGCTTCGTCACCCAGCGCCAGGAACCCGACCAGGTCCGCATCCTGTCCGGCGTCTTCGAGGGGCTGACCACCGGCACGCCGATCGCGCTGACGATCGACAACGAGGACCAGCGCTCCCGCGACTACGGCGAGATCAAGGACCGCTTCCGGCCCGGCCATGCCGACCTGACCTATGCGCTGAAATACGGCATCCGCGATTATCGCGGCGGCGGCCGCTCGAGTGCGCGGGAGACCGCGATGCGGGTCGCGGCGGGCGCGGTCGCGCGCCGCGTGCTCGGCCCCGAGATCCGGCTGCGCGGGGCGCTGGTCGCGATCGGCGGCGATGCCGTCGACCGCGCGGCCTGGGACTGGGCGGAGGTGGAGCGCAACCCCTTCTGGTGCCCGGATGCTACGGCCGCGGCGCGGTGGGAAGCAAAGCTGCTCGCCGCCCGCAAGGCCGGCTCCTCGCTCGGCGCGGTGATCGAGATCGAGGCGGAGGGCGTGCCGCCCGGGCTCGGCGCGCCGATCTACGGCAAGCTCGATGCCGAGATCGCGGCCGCGCTGATGGGCATCAACGCGGTCAAGGGCGTCGAGATCGGCGAGGGCTTTGCCGCGGCTGCCCTTTCGGGTGAGGAGAATGCCGACGAGATGCGGATGGAGCCCGACGGCCGGGTCCGCTTCCTGTCGAACCGGGCGGGCGGCATCCTCGGCGGCATCTCCACCGGGCAGCCGATCCTGGCCCGCTTCGCGGTCAAGCCGACTTCCTCCATCCTGACGCCGCGGCGGGCGGTCGATCGCCACGGGCAGGAGGTGGAGGTGACGACCAAGGGCCGGCACGACCCCTGCGTCGGCATCCGCGCGGTGCCGGTCGGCGAGGCGATGCTGGCCTGCGTGCTGGCCGACCACCTGCTGCGCCACCGCGCCCAGAACCCGGACGCGCCGAGCGAGGCCCGCCTGCCGCGCAACTGAGCGTCGCACGCAACGACTGAGCACATGCAGCACGGCGCTTGACGCGGTACCACCCGGACGGGAACAATCCTTGTAACCCGGCGTTTTGTCTGGGCGTCCCGGCCCGGTCTGGGCCTGGTCCAGTGCATCCACAGTTGAACCGGCCTCGCCGCCGGAGTGGCCGCCCCCGCCAGGGGCCGGCGCCCCGCCCGACGCGGCCTGACAGGATTGCGCGCCATGCCTTTCGACGATGCCGCTGCCGACCGGCAGGGGCTGGCCGGATTCCTCGACCTCTGCGCGCCCGGTGCCTTTGCCGCGCGCATCGCCGAGATCACCCATCGTGCCCAGTCCGGCGCCCTGCAGGGGCGCGCGGCGCAGCAGCGCCATGCGCTGGAGCTGGCGCTCGCCCGGCTGGCCGACCCCGCCGCCGGCCCCCGGCCGGGCCCGATCGAGCAGCGGATCGGCGGCCTGGCGCGGGATCTGGCGGCGCTTGCGGACACCCTGCCGGCCAAGGTCCGGCAGCGGCTGCGCGACCGGATCGGCGCAGCACTCGCCGGCGATGCGACGCTGGTGCCGGTCTTCCATCTGGTGCGGACCGCGGCACTGCACCGCGCCCGCGGTTTTGTGGTGCGCTTCGACGGGCTGATGGAAGGGACGCCCCACGACCTGACGATCCAACGCGGCGAGGTCGAGGCGGAGGTCGCCTGCGAAACCACCTCCGCCGAGGCCGGCCGGTCGCTGCACCGGGGCGACTGGTACGCGCTGGTCGACCGCATCAATCCGGAGCTGCAGACCTGGCTTGCCGCCCATCCCGGCCGCTATCTGCTGAAGATGACCCTGCCGGAGGGCGTCGCCACCGCCGAGCAGCTCGCGCTGCTGCACCAGCGGATCAGCGCGCTGCTCAAGGAGGAGCGGCGCCAGGAGGCGAGCGCCGCGGCGGTGCTGAAGCTCGACCCGCTGATCCTGGCCGGCGCCCAGGCGGCCGGCGCCGGCCTGCCGGCCCGGCTCCGCGCCCAGTTCGGGCCGGAGGCGCATCTGGCGGTCACCGCCGATCCGGGCGGCAAGGGCGTCTTCGTCATGGCGGCCCGCGCCGCCCAGGCGGATGCGGTCTCCGCCGCCCTCTGCCGGCACATGGCGGCCGCGGTGCCGGAACGCTTGTCCGGCCGCCGGCCCGGCATCCTGGCCATGTTCCTGGACGACATCGACCGCACCGAATGGCGGACGTTGCGGGAGACGCTGGAGCTCGAAGGTGCCGCAAGGCGCTTCCTGACCGAGCCGGTGGCCAAGCCCGTGGTCGCCATCTCCTGCGCCTCGCGCATGGAGCTCTATGGCATGGCGGCGCCGGATGCGGCCCCGGACGGCGAGCTCCGGTTCCGCAGCCCGCTGCATCCGGCGGCGCGGAACCCGGTGCTCGGGCCGGCAATTGCGTCATCGGTGTGATCGGTCGGGCACAAAATCATCAAGCAACCGGCGCCCTCCCGCCATGTTCTTGGCCTTGGATGTGATGGTCGTCCCGTGACGGCCCATCGCGTGGAGGTACTCCCTTGGCCATGAGCCCCCTGCTCTCGGAGCGCGAGCGTGAGACCAAGCTCGCCGAGCTGGACCGCCTGCTGAACGACCCCGAGACGCGCATGGACGCGCACCGGGTCTGGGCATTGCTCGCCGAGGTCGCCTCACAGCCCGCCGGCGTCCTGCGCCCCGCCTGATCAGGTCCGGCGCTCGGCGCCGATCAGGAATTCGCGATTGCCCTCCGGTCCGGTGATCGGGCTTTCGGTGATGCCGAGCACCCGCCACCCGGGCAGCGCCGACCACCAGTCCCGGATCATGGCGCAGACCGCCTCATGCACCGCCGGGTCGCGCACCACGCCGCCGCGGCCGACCTGACCCGGCCCCGCCTCGAATTGCGGTTTTATCAATGCGCAGGCAAAGGCGCCGGGGGCCGCGAAGCCGAGGGCGGCCGGCAGCACGGTGCGCAACCCGATGAAGCTCGCATCGCAGACGACGGCGCCGACCGGCTCCGGCACCTGGGATGCGTCCAGGTGGCGGGCATTGACGCGCTCCAGCACCACGACGCGGGGATCGTTGCGGAGGCTCCAGGCGAGCTGGCCATGCCCGACATCGACGGCATAGACCCGCGCCGCGCCGCCTTGCAGCAGCACGTCGGTGAAGCCGCCGGTGGACGCCCCGATATCGAGCGCAGTCACGCCGTGGGCGGAAAACCCGAAATGCCGAAGCCCGTGATCGAGCTTGATGCCGCCCCGCGACACCCAGGGATGCGGCTGGCCCCGCACCTCGAGCGCCAGGCCTTCGGGCAGCAGCTGCCCGGACTTCTCGATCCGCGTCTCGCCCGAAAAAACCTTGCCGGCCAGGATCAGCGCCTGGGCGCGGGTGCGGCTTTCGGCCAATCCCCGCTCGACCAACGCCTGATCGGCGCGCTGCTTCGCCATGCTCAGGCAGTCGGCGGGTGGGTCGCCAGCCAATGGCGCGCGATGTCGGCGCGGCGGCAGACCCAGACATCCGGATGCCGCGCGACATGGGTGAGAAAGCGCATGAAGGCCGCCGCCCGCCCCGGCCGCCCGACGATCCGGCAATGCAGCCCGACCGACATCATCTTCGGCGCCCCGGCGCGACCCTCGGCGAGCAGCGTGTCGAAGGCGTCGGTCAAATAGCGCTCGAACCCATCGGGCGCGGAGAAGCCCGGCGGCACCGCGAACTTCATGTCGTTGGCGTCGAGCGTGTAGGGGATGACGAGGTGCGGCCTGCCGGCCGCGGTCACGTAATGCGGCAGGTCGTCGTCATAGGCGTCGCTGTCGTAGAGGAACCCGCCATGCTCGGCGACCAGCCGCCGCGTGCGCGGGCTGATCCGGCCGGTGTACCAGCCGACCGGGCGGCTGCCGGTCAGGCGCTCGATCGTCTCGACGCAGCGGGCGATCTCGGCACGCTCGGTCGCCTCGTCGACGCCGTGGTAGTCGATCCAGCGCCAGGCATGGGAGGCGACTTCGTGCCCCGCCTCGGCGAAGGCGCGCGCGACGCCGGGGTTCAGCTCCAGCGCGCGGCCGACCGCGTAGACGGTCAGCGGGAAGCGATGCTTTGCGAAGGCGCGCAGCACGCGCCAGACACCGGCACGGGCGCCGTAGTCGAACTGGCTCTCGACGGTGCGGTTGCGCTCGCCGAGCAACGGCGTGCCGCCCGGCACCTCATGCAGGTACAGCTCGCTGCCGGCATCGCCGTTCAGCACGGTGTTCTCGCCGCCCTCCTCGTAGTTCAGCACGCAGGAGAGCGCGAGCCTGGCACCGTTCGGCCAGCGCGGATCGGGCGGCGTGGCGCCATAGCCCTGGAAGTCGCGGGGGTAGTCGGTGTCGGCGGCAAGCCGGTGGCTGTCCGTCATCGGGCCTGATCCCTTCCCGTCACGGGCTCTTTGCTTCCGTCCGGGCACGCGACCCGGCAGGCTCCGCGCATGATGCGCTTGGTGATCGGCCTCGGCCTAGCCCTCCTCGGCGGCGGTGCCGCGGCGCAGGAGGCCTGGAGCTTCCGCTGCCCCGAGGATGGCACGGTGGTGCGCTTCGTCGGCCTGACGCTGCGCTACCAGGGCCCGGGCGAGGCGCCGGTGCTGTGCCGCATCGGCGGGCAAACCACGCCATGGGTGCTCGGCGCGGCCGGCAACCAGGATCCGGTGGGCCGGGCGATGCAGGCGACGCTGTCGGGCTTCTTCCCAGCCCGGCCCGGCGCCCGCGCCGGCCTGCCGCCCCGCGATCCCTCCGGCGCCGGCGGCGCCGAGCTCAGCTTCCCGGGCTACGAAGCAATGGAGGTCGCGGGGCAAAGCTACCAGGCCGCACGCATCGACTTCACCTATCGCCGCAGCGCCGAGCGCACCCAGCGCCAGAGGCTCTGGATCGATGCGGCGACCGGGGCGCTGCTGCGGGTGGTGGTCGAAGACACCGAACGCCCGCAAGCCATCGACGCGCAGGCCATCTCGATCACCCGGCCCTGACCCGCCGCGGTAACCAGTCGGAGCCCGCCAACTCCCGGTTCAGGTCGGCAGCCGGTCGTGCGCGACGAAGATCTCGCCCTGCATGATTTTCCGGGCGGTACGAAGCAGCGACGCCTCCCGTACGCGGATCGTCCCGTCACTGGTGTCGATCCGGGCAGCGACCGCGAGGGTGCCGCAGGGATGCCCGATACGGATGCGGCCGCAGTCCCGCGCCGATGGCGGTAGCACGGCGTCGAAGACGCTGCCTGGCAGCATCGCGGCGATGCCGAGGCAGGCGCTGCCGGAACCGGGAAACGCCTTGTGGACGCGGGCACGAGAGACGAGCCGGACATTGACGTCGGCCGACGCCGCGGCGCGCCACTGGCCCGTCGCATGGTCGATCCAGTCGCGCGGCGGGGCGATAAGCGCGAGCCAGGGCGTGCCGGGCAGGTCGGCGCGCGCTGCGTCGAGCGAGGGCCGAAGCCCAAGCCGGACTGCGAAGTTGAGGCGAACCGTCTCCAGCCGGCGCATGAGCGTCGCATCGGCCTCGATCCGCAGAGGATCCTCGGTGCCATCGAGGCCGAATTCCTCCGCCCGCACAAAGCAGACGAGGTTGGCGAGATCGACGACGCTCATGTCGAGCGGCTTGCCGCCCCCGCCCTGCGCCTCCAGATGGTCGCGGACGCGCCCTGTCGGGAGCAGGTTGCCGGTCCGCCCGCCGGCAGTGTCGCGGAAATCGAGCGCGATCCGTGCGCCGGTTCCTGGGACGCCGTCGATCGCCTCGCCGCCGGCAACCAATGGTCGGCCATCCCGCACGACGAAGCGGGCGTGAATGATCCGTCCGAAATTGGTCGCGTGGATGCGCAGCGCGACCTCGCCATCGGCGGCCGCGATCAGACCCTGATCCACGGCATAGGGACCGATCGCGGCGGAGATGTTGCCGCAATTGATGTCGCGGTGGACGGCGCCGCGATCGACGCCGACCTGGAAGAACGCATAGTCGACATCCGCGTCCGGACGCGTCGGCGGCCCGACGATCGCGAACTTGCTCGTCAGCGCGTCGGCGCCGCCGATGCCGTCGATCTGGCGGCGGTCGGGCGAGCCGAAGGCGGCGAGGATCCAGGCATCGAGCGTCGCCGCGTCCCAGCCCGGCAGGTCGCGGCGCTGAACGATCAGCGCCTTGCTGGTGCCGCCGCGCCAGTAGGCGGCCGGCACGCCGAGGAGTTCGCCCTCCGGCCGCGGCAGCGCTGCCGTGTCGCTCATCATCGCTCTCCCGCCATCGTCATCGCCATGAGATCGGCGATGCGGTCGCCAGGACCGAGACCCAGGACACGGTCCGCTAGCGCCGCTGCGGCGGCGCGGCCGAGCAGCGGGTCGGCGAGGCCGTGGAACTTCGCGGCGAGTTCCGCCTCGGTCATCGGATTTCGGGGCGATCCCTTGGGGTCGAGCGTGGTCTCCTCGAACACTTGGCCGTCCGTTGTCTCGACGGTGACGATGGAGGGCCGCCGCTCCGGGAAATAGGGTTCGAGAGCCGGATCGGCGGCGAAGGCGATCCGCGCCATGACGGCGCGCAGCGCCGGATCGCGCCAGCGCTCGCCGATGAATTGCCGTGGCGTCAGCTCCCCATCCGCAAGCGCCACCGCCAGGCAATAGGGCAACGAATGATCGGCGCTCTCCCGCGTCTCCGGCAGATAGGCGGACGCGCGGGTCAGGATCACTGCCCGCTCGTTGGCGCGCACCCGGATCGCCGCGACCCGCGCCGGCGTCAGCCCATGCCGGGCACGCAGGGCCAGCAGCCCCGCAACCGGCGATTGCGAGAGGTATTCCGACGGGTAGGATTTGACGTGGCTGCGCAGGATACGGAAGCTGTCGATCGGCTCGCGCAACGCCTCGATATCGCCGCTGCCGGCGACGACGCGGTTGAAACTCTCGATGATCGTCACCGGGCCGGTGAAGCCGCGGCCGGCGAGCATTGCCGCCTGGATGCCGCTCTGCGCGCCGAAGCCATAGCCGATTGCCTTCATCATGCTGATCTGCCCGGTGCCTGCCCACCAATCGCCGAGCAGGTCGGCCAGCGCATGGTTGTGGCAGCCGCCGATGCCGATCGCATGCGCCAGCTGCCCGGCATCGAGGCCTATCAGCAGCCCGGCGACGAGCGGCGTTACGTAGCCGGCATGGGTGACGTGGTGCCAATCGAGCGCGTGGCCGGGGATGCAGTCGGCGAAGCGCATCTGGAATTCGAAGCCGAGCACGGTCGCGAGGATGGCATCGGCGCCGCTTCGCCCTTCCGCCTCAGCGACTGCGAGTGCCACCGGGATGTTCTCCGACGGGTGGCACCCGTCGCGCCGGCCGCGATACATGTCCATGAAATCGAGGTAGCGCACGGCGACGCCGTTCAGCAGCGCGGCGTCGGCCGCGTCCGTTCGAGTCGCGGTGCCGATGACGGTCGCCACCGGGTTGCCGCCGCGCGATGCCGCAACCTCGCGCGCGATTCGCGACGGCTCGCTGCCGACACCGCCAAAGGCGCAGCCGAGGGTGTCAAGGATCAGATGGCGGGCCCTCGTCACGACCGCGGCCGGCAGATCCTCGTAGCGCAGTGCGCAGGCGAGCGTCGCGAAGGCGATGGCCGCCGGCGCGCGGCCGGTGACGGGCAGATCCATGACGCTCTCCTATTCCACGATGGCGCCGGAGGCGCGGACGAGGTCGCGCCACAGCGCGTTCTCCCGACGCACGAACTCGGCGAAGGCTTCGGGCGATGGGCTCGGCGCCGGCGTCAGCCGTTCGCCCTGCATGGCGCGCAGCAGGCTCTCGCGTCCGAGCGCGTCGCGCACCGCGGCGAAGAGCGGGGCAAGCACGGCGGGCGTTGCTCCCGCCGGCAGCCAGAGCCCAAGCCAGATGAGCAGGTCGAACTCCGGAACGCCGTTCTCGGCGATCGACGGCACCTCGGGTATCGATGGCCAGCGCTGGCCGATGCTGCTCGAGAGGACGCGGAGCCGGCCGCCGCCCTCCTGCGAGCCAAGGACCGCGACCGAGGCGACAACCAGGTCGACCTCCCCCGAGAGAGCCGCCATCAGAGCCGGAGCGCCGCCGCGATACGGTATGTGGGTCCATTCGAAGGCAGCCCGGCGCGCCAGCCAGGCGCCGCCCAGGTGCTGTGGGCTGCCATTGCCGGAACTCGCGTAGTTTAGCCGGCCCGGATTCGCCCGGGCATGGGCGATCACCTCGGCCAGGCTGCGGAACGGGCTGTCCTGCCGGACCGCGAAGATGAAGGGACCGGCATTGAGGCGGCTCACCGGCGTGAAGTCGCGGTCCCAGGCAAAGGCGATATGGCGGTAGAGATGCGGGTTGATGGCATGGCTGAAATTGCCGCCGAGCAGCAGGGTGGTGCCGTCCGGCACCGCCCGCGCCACCACCTCGGAAGCGATGTTGGACCCGGCGCCCGGCCGGTTCTCGACCACGACGGTGCGGCCGAGCGGCTCGGCGATCTCGCTCGCGAGCGCGCGGGCCACGAAATCCGTTCCGCCACCCGGCGGAAACCCGACCACGATCCGGATCGGCGTGCGCGGCTGCGCCCGCACCGTCGCCGGCGCTCCGAGCGCGCCAGCAAGGACCAGGCGCCGCGTCGTCCCTGTCTCTGTCCGTCTCATGCAACGGAGCTTGCGCCCGCATCGTGACGCTGCCTGCACAGGAATGCTTGGCCCACCCCAACGGAATGTTAGGGTCGGGCTGTGCAGAGCTACCGGCCGTCCCTCTCCTCGCTACGAGCATTCCAACTGGTCGTCGAGACCGGCAGCCTGTCCGCGGCGGCCACCCGCCTGAACGTCACCCAGCCCGCGGTCAGCCGCCGCATCCGCGAGCTGGAGGCGGGGTTCGGCATCGCGCTGCTGCGGCGGGGCGCCAATGCGGCGTTGCCGACCGACAGCGGCCGCCGCCTTGCCGAGGCGTTGCGGCCGGGCTTCGCCGCAGTCGATGCCGCCTGCAACGCGCTGGTCCATGGCAACGGCCCGCTCCGCATCCGGGCGCTCAACACCTGGGCCATGCACTGGCTGATCCCGCGACTGCCCAAATTCCGGGCGCTGCACCCCGAGTTCGAGGTCGCCGTCGAAGTATCGCTGCTGCCGGTCGACTTCGCGCGCGACGCCGTCGATCTCGCGGTCGCTGCCGCTGACGCGGCACCGTCGACCCCAGGCGCTGCGCGACTTCAGGCGGTTACCCTGCAGCCGATGGCGCTCGCGGCGCTCCGCCGCGGCCGCGCCGCGTCGCTCAGCGGCCTCACGCTGCTTGGCAGCCGGGCGCGGCCGGACTATTGGGCGGAATGGGCGCGCGGTGGCGGGGTGGCGCTCGACCGCGAGCCGATCCTTTACGAGACGACCAACCTCGCGATTCAGGCCGCCATCGGCGGCCTCGGCGCGGTGATTGTTACGCCGGCGCTGCTCGCTGGCGACAAAGGTGTTGGCAGGCTCCGCGGCATCGGTCCCTGCGTCGCGACCGGCCGGCATTACTGGCTGCTCCGGCGACCGGGCCCGCAATCGCCGGCGGCTTCGGCCTTTGCGGTATGGCTGCAGAAAGAAGCCGGATGACGAAGACCCCTGCCCGGCGCCTTGTGGCGCCGGGCGTGCCAGGCCTCAGTTCTTCGTCTTGTCGACCAGCGCGCCCTTGGTGATCCAGGGCATCATGGCGCGCAGCTTGGCGCCCACTTCCTCGATCGGGTGCTCGGCCAGGCGCCGGCGGGTCGCCTTGAAGCTCGCCTGGTTGACCCGGTTCTCCAGCATCCAGTCGCGGGCGAACTTGCCGGACTGGATGTCGGTCAGCACGCGCTTCATCTCGGCCTTGGTCTCGGACGTGATGATGCGGGGCCCGGTGACGTATTCGCCGTACTCGGCGGTGTTGCTGATCGAGTAGTTCATGTTGGCGATGCCGCCCTCATAGATCAGGTCGACGATCAGCTTCACCTCGTGCAGGCACTCGAAATAGGCCATCTCCGGCGCGTAGCCGGCTTCGACCAGCGTCTCGAACCCGGCCTTGATCAGCTCGACCAGGCCGCCGCAGAGCACGGTCTGCTCGCCGAACAGGTCGGTCTCGCATTCCTCCTTGAAGGTCGTCTCGATGACGCCGGAGCGGCCGCCGCCGATCGCCGAGGCATAGGAGAGCGCGATCTCCAGCGCATTGCCGGACGGGTTCTGGTTGACGGCGACCAGGCAGGGCACGCCGCCGCCCTTCTGGTACTCGCCGCGCACCGTATGGCCGGGGCCCTTCGGCGCGATCATGAAGACGTCGATGTCGGCGCGCGGGTCGAGCAGGTTGAAATGCACGTTGAGGCCATGCGCGAAGGCGAGCGCCGCGCCTTCCTTCATGGTGGCGTGCAGGTGGTCGCGATAGAGGTCGCCCTGGCCCTCATCCGGGGTCAGCACCATGACGACGTCGGCCCAGGCGGCGGCCTCGGCGGGCGGCAGCACCTTGAAGCCGGCGGCTTCCGCCTTCTTCGCCGAACCGCCCGGGCGCAGGCCGATCACGACCTCCTTCACGCCGGAATCGCGCATGTTCATCGCATGCGCATGCCCCTGGCTGCCGAAGCCGATCACCGCGACCTTCTTGGCCTTGATCAGGTTCACATCCGCATCGCGGTCGTAGTAGACGCGCATCTCGCGCTCTCCTCTCTCGTCAATATCAACCGCCTTGATCGAAGCGCGATCAAGGCCCCTCAGACGCCGGGCGACCGGCGGGCCGCATTCGCGGCCCCGGACCGGTCAAGTGAACCGGTCCGCCGCCATTGTATCGTTCAGGCCTGCAGGCTGCGCGGCCCGCGGGCGATCGCGACGGCGCCGGTGCGCGACACCTCCGCGAGGCCGAGCGGGCGCATCAGCGCGATGAAGGCATCGAGCTTGTCGGCATTGCCGGTCATCTCGAAGACGAAGCTCGCGGTCGTCGCATCGACGACGCGGGCGCGGAAGGCCTCGGCGAGCCGCAGCGCCTCGATCCGCTGCTCACCCTCGCCGGTCACCTTGATCAACGCGAGCTCGCGCGCGAGGTGCGGGCCTTCGAGCGTCAGGTCGCTCACCTTGTGCACCGGCACCAGGCGGTCGAGCTGCGCCTTGATCTGCTCGATCACCATCTCGGTGCCGCTGGTGACGACGGTGATGCGCGACAGACGGCGCTCCTCGTCGACGGGGGCGACCGTCAGGCTGTCGATGTTGTAGCCGCGGCCGGAGAAGAGGCCGACGACGCGGGCCAGGATGCCGGCCTCGTTCTCGACCAGCACCGCGATGGTCGCGGTGCGCTGGGCATTGTCGCTCATGATCCCGAACCTCAGACCAGGACCTTGCCTTCGTCGGTGACGCCGGCGACACCGCCCTCCTGACCCGGCCCCAGGATCATCTCGTTGTGCGCGGCGCCGGAGGGGATCATCGGGAAGCAGTTCTCCTTGGGGTCGACCGCGATGTCGGCGATCACCGGCTTGTCGATCGCGATCATCTCCCGGATCACCCGGTCGAGATCCGAGGCGTCGGTCGCGCGCAGCCCGACCGCGTGAAAGCTCTCGGCGAGCTTGACGAAATCCGGCAGCGCCGCCGAATAGCTCTCGGAGTAGCGGCCGCCATGCAGCAGCTCCTGCCACTGGCGGACCATGCCCATGTATTCGTTGTTCAGGATGAAGATCTTCACCGGCAGCCGGTACTGCGCCAGCGTCCCCATCTCCTGGATGTTCATCAGGATCGAGGCTTCGCCGGCGATGTCGATGACGAGCGCGTCCGGATGCGCGACCTGCACGCCGGCCGCCGCCGGCAGGCCGTAGCCCATGGTGCCGAGCCCGCCCGAGGTCAGCCAGCGGTTCGGCTGCTGGAAGCCGAAATACTGCGCCGCCCACATCTGGTGCTGGCCGACCTCGGTCGTGATGAAGGTCTCCCGCCCGGTCTCGCGCGTGATCTCATAGAGGCGCTTCACCGCGTGCTGCGGCTTGATGATCCTGCCTTCCTGGCGGTAGCGCAGGCAGTCGCGGCCGCGCCAGGCGTCGATCTGGCGCCACCATGCGGTGATCGCCGCCTTGTCCTGCGGCGCCGCGTCCGCCTGCCAGCAGGCGAGGAGGGCCGCGAGCGTCGCACCGGCATCGCCCAGGATCGCCACGTCGACCTTGACGTTCTTGTTGATCGAGGACGGGTCGATATCGGCGTGGATCTTCTTCGAATCCGGCGAGAAATGGCTGAGCTTGCCGGTCACCCGGTCATCGAAGCGGGCGCCGATGTTGAGCATGACGTCGCAGCCATGCATCACGAGGTTCGCCTCGTAGGTGCCGTGCATGCCGAGCATGCCGAGGAACTGCGGATCCTCCGCCGGGAAGGCGCCGAGGCCCATCAGCGTGTTGGTCACCGGGAAGCCGGTCAGCCTGGCGAAGTCGCGCAGCAGCCGCGACGCCTCCGGCCCCGCATTGATCACGCCGCCGCCGGCATAGATCACCGGGCGCTTCGCACCTTTCAGCAGGGCGATGGCGCGGCGGATGGCGCCGGCATCGGGCTCCGTCACCGGGCGGTAGCTGCGATGGGCCTCGGTCGGCGGTTCGGTGTAGGGCGCCGGGTTGATCAGGATGTCCTTCGGCAGGTCGATCACGACCGGGCCGGGGCGGCCGGACTTTGCGACGTAGAAGGCTTCGTGCACCACGCGCGCCAGGTCGCCGCTGCGCTTGACCAGGTAGTTGTGCTTGGTCGCCGGCCGGGTGATGCCGGTGGTGTCGGCTTCCTGGAAGGCGTCGTTGCCGATCAGGTGGGTCGGCACCTGCCCGGTCAGGCAGACGACCGGGATGCTGTCCATCAGCGCGTCGACCAGGCCGGTCACCGCATTGGTGGCACCGGGACCCGAGGTCACCAGCACGCAGCCGACCCGGCCGGTCGAGCGCGCATAGCCCTCCGCCGCATGCACCGCCGCCTGTTCGTGGCGCACCAGGATGTGGCGGATGGCGTTCTGCTGGAACAGCGCGTCGTAGATCGGCAGGACGGCGCCGCCCGGATAGCCGAAGATGACCTCGACCCCCTGGTCCTTCAGCGCGCGCAGGACGACTTCCGCACCCGTCAGGGTCGCGGCGTCGGCGGGCTTCGGGGGATGGGTGGCGGACATGGCTCGATCTTCCTCTTTGCCTCGGTCTGGCAAGGCGGGCAGGCTTAGACCCCACGCTGCGGCGCGTCAACGCGGGTTATTCAGGAATGCCAAGAATTCGGCTCTCTCGCTTTCCGAAAATTGCGCCAGACCCGCGAAACGCGCATTGATCCTATGCGTGCGGTCGGGAGCCGCGAGCGGCCGATGGCGGAACCAGGTCGCCTGGCGCTTGGTGTATTGTCCGGTGTTGAGGATGGCGCGTTCGCTCGCCGCCGCCAGCGTCATGCCGCCGTCAAGATGCGCCAGCAGCTCCGGCACGCCGTGCGCGCGCATCGCCGGCAGCGCGGGGTCGAGGCGGCGCGCCGCGAAGGCCGAGGCTTCCGCGAGCGCGCCGTGATCGAGCATCGCCTGCCAGCGCGCCGCGATCGCGGCGCGGAGCGTCGGGCGCGGCGGGTCGAGCAGGATCGCGCGGAAGCGCCAGGGCGCCGGCGCGGCGTCGCCCGCATCCTGCCAGGCCGCGATGCCGCGCCCGGTGGCGCGCCACACCTCATAGGCACGGGCCAGGCGTTGGCTATCCGAGGGCCGAAGCCGCGCCGCGCTGCCGGGATCGACCGCCGTGAGCCTGGCATGCAGCGCCACCGGGCCCTCCGCCGCAAGGAGATCCCGCGCCTCGGCCCGCACTGGCTCCGGGATCGGCGGGATCGCGGCGATGCCCTCGGTCAGCGCCGCGAAGTAGAGCCCCGTCCCGCCGCAGAGGATCGGCAGCCGGCCCTCGGCCCGCGCCGCCGCCATCGCGGCCAGCGCTTCCTGCCGCCACCAGGCGACGGAGGCGGCCTCCGCCGGGTCCCGCACGCCATAGAGGCGATGCGGCACCTGCGCTTCCTCCCCGGGCGTCGGCCGCGCGGTCAGGATCTCGAGCCCGGCATAGACCTGCATGCTGTCGGCATTGATCACGGTGCCGCCGAGAAGCTCGGCGATGGCCAGCGCAAGGGCGGATTTGCCGGAGGCGGTCGGGCCGGCGACGATCAGTGCCGGCGGTTGATCGGTCATCATCGCCCGTGCATACCGCGAAACCCATGGACCATGTTCTGACCCTGATCGCGGCACCCGGCGCGCTGACCCCGGCCCAGCTCACCCGCGCCCGCGATGCGCTGCGGGCGCTGGCGGCCGAGACCGGCGCCCCCGCCTGGCTCGCCGAGGCGGAGGCGGCCGATATCCCCTTCGCAGGCCTCGCCCCCGACCAGGCCCGCGCCGCGGCGCTCGCCGCCCTGCCCGGTGCCGCGGTCGACGCCATCGCCCAGGAAACCGAGGGCCGGCGCAAGCGGCTGCTGGTCGCCGACATGGACAGCACCATCGTCACCTCCGAGACGCTCGACGAGCTCGCTTCCTTCGCCGGGCTCAAGGAGCGGATTGCGGAGATCACCCGCCGCTCGATGAACGGGGAGCTCGACTTCGCGCAGGCGCTGCGCGAGCGGGTCGGCATGCTGAAGGGGCTGTCGACGGAAGCCCTGGAGCGGACCTGGGAAGCGACGGCGGTGACGCCGGGTGCGGCGGTGCTGGTCGCGACCATGCGCGCGCATGGCGCCTTCTGCTGCCTCGCTTCCGGCGGCTTCACCTTCTTCACCGGCCGGGTGGCGGCGAAGCTCGGCTTCGACCTGCACGTCTCGAACGTGCTGCTGGAAGCCGGCGGCAAGCTCACCGGCGCGGTCGCAGAGCCGATCTTCGACCGCGACGCCAAGCTCGTGACCCTGAAGCGCCTGGCCGCCGAGCGCGGCCTGCCGCTCTCGGCGACGCTCGCGGTCGGCGACGGCGCCAACGACCTCGACATGGTCAAGGCCGCGGGGCTCGGCATCGCCTACCACGCCAAGCCGATCGTCGCCGCCGCGGCGCGGGCGCGGGTGGACCATGCGGACCTGCACGCCCTGCTCTTCGCCCAGGGCTTTTCGCGCGCCGAGTTCGTCACCGGCTGACAAGGGCGTCGGGGGCTGCTATTGCGAACCAATCGCAATTGGGAGGGCAGCCATGCCCGCCGGGGACTGCAACCACACGGAGCCCGCGCCGGGCGAGCGCGCCGCCCTCGATCTCGGCTCGGGCGAGCTTTTCGTGCTCGCCGCCCTCCGCGCCTGGGTGGCGCCGCACCGTGATCCGGAGGGGGTGCATCCGGACTGGCGTTCGCTGTTCGCCATGGCCGGCGTCGCGGCCGAGGCGGCGCAATCCTTCGACCGGCTGCTCGGGATCGTGGCGTGCGGCGCGACCCGGCTGCTCGACATGCGCTGCTGCCGCTGCCCCGGGATCGGCGCCGACGAGGAGGCGCTGCTCCGCATCGTGGCCGCCCTCCAGGGCGGCGACGCGCTGTCCGCACTCGACGACCTTGCCGATTGGCTGCCGCCATCGGCGCTGACCCCGGCGTTGCAGGGCGCCCAGCGCTTCGCGGCGCTCACCGCGGCTGCCGGCCTGCGGCTTCCCCTGGCGCCGCCCGCGGCGCACTCTCCCGCTGCCTCCGCCGGGCGGGTGCTGCATTGAAGGACATCCGCATGCTGATCCGTCGCAGCCTTCTCGCCAGCGGCCTCGCGCTCCTGCCCGCGATCGGCGCCCGGGCGCAGGGCGCCGCCCCCACCAAGCGCGCCGTGCTCGCGACCTATGCCGATATCGCGGAGGCGATGTATTCCGATGCCCGCGACGGCGCCCGGGCACTTCGCGACGCCGTCGCGCGCCTGGTCGCGGAGCCCTCGGAGGCGACGCTCGCCGCCGCCCGGCGCGCCTGGATCGCCGGCCGCCCCGCCTATCAGCAGAGCGAGGCCTATCGCTTCGGCAACCCGATCGTCGATGCCTGGGAAGGCCGGGTGAACGGCTGGCCGCTGGACGAAGGGCTGATCGACTATGTCGACACCGGCTCCTACGGCGACACCCGCGACGAGAACCCGCTGTTCACCGCCAACATCATCGCGTCCACCAGCATCGCCCATGCCGGGGAGACGATCGACGTCTCGACCATCACGCCCGAGGTGCTGACGAAGCTGCACGAGATCGGCGGCGTCGAGGCCAACGTCACCATCGGCTGGCACGCGATCGAGTTCCTGCTCTGGGGGCAGGATCTGAACGGCACCGGCCCCGGCGCCGGCAACCGGCCCTGGACCGATTACGCGCGCGGCGAGGCCGCGACCGGCGGCAACACCGAACGCCGCGCGCAGTACCTGACGGTCGCGACCGGGATGCTGGTGCGCGAGCTGGAGGCGATGGCGACGCTCTGGGGCCGCAACGGCGAGGCGCGGCGGGCGCTGACCGCGCGCGGCCCGGATGCGGGGATCGCCGCGATGTTCACCGGCCTCGGCAGCCTCTCCTATGGCGAGCTCGCCGGCGAGCGCATGCGGCTCGGCCTGCTGCTGAACGACCCGGAGGAGGAGCATGACTGCTTCTCCGACAACACCCACAACAGCCATTTCAACAACGTCGTCGGCATGCGCGCGGTCTATCTCGGCGCGTATCGCCGGGCGGATGGCCAAATGGTGCGGGGCGCGGCGCTCGGCGATTTCGTGCGCGCGGCGCTGCCGGCGCTCGACCGCGAGATGCGCCAGCGGCTGGACGCGACGCTGGCCGCCTTCCAGGCGCTGAAGACGCGCGCCGAGACCGTCGAGGCCTATGACCAGATGCTGGGCGAGGGCAACACCGCAGGCGCCGCGACCATCCAGGCCGGCATCGACGCGCTGCTGGCGCAGACAAGGGTGATCGAGCGCATCGTGGGCGGTCTCCGGCTCAACATCGCGATCGAGCGCTCGGACAGCCTCGACGCGCCGAACGCGGTGCGCCGGCGCTGATGCGCCGGGCTGCGGCGGTAGCTGCCATCCTGCTCACGGGCGGGATGGTCGCAGGCGATGCCGCGCCGGACCAAGCCGAGGCGCTGCCCGGCGGCGCCGCCACGGTGCTGAACGCGACCGGCGCCACCGCCTTCTCGCAGCCCTCGGCGACGCTGCCCTTCGAGCGGGTCTTCGACTTCAAGGTGGGGGACGGCGTGTTCCGCCGGCTCTGGGTCTCGGCGCCGGCTTCGGTCACCAGCTCGGACGGGCTCGGGCCGCTCTTCAACGCTCGCGGCTGCCAGGCCTGCCACCTGCGCGACGGCCGCGGCCGGCCGCCGGAGCCGGGCGAGGCCGCCTCCTCGCTGCTGCTGCGGCTCTCGATCCCGCCGCGGGGTCCGGATGACCGGGCGCTGCTCGCCGGCGGCCGGGTGCCGGCGATCGGCGACCCGGTCTACGGGCTGCAGCTGCAAACCTTCGGCATCCAGGGCCATGCCGCGGAGGGCCAGGTCGCGATCGACTGGGCGGAGGAGGAGGTCGCCCTTGCGGGCGGCGAGATGGTGCGCCTGCGCCGCCCCACCTTCCGGATCGAGAACGCGGGCTACGGCGCCTTCGCGCCAGGGCTGATGCTGTCGCCGCGGATCGCGCCGCCGATGATCGGCTTGGGCCTGCTGGAAGCGGTGCCGGAGGCCGACATCCTCGCCGGCGCCGATCCGGAGGACCGCGACGGCGACGGCATCTCCGGCCGCGCCGCCCGGGTCTGGAGCAATGCCCAAGGGCGGATGATGCTCGGCCGCTTCGGCTGGAAGGCGCTGGCGCCGACCATGCTCGACCAGGTGGCCGATGCCTTCGCCGCCGATATGGGGCTCTCCACCCGATTGCACCGCGGCGGCTTCGGCGAATGCACCGAGGCGCAGGCCGCCTGCCGCACCGCGATCGACGGCGCCGACCGGCGCGAAGGCGTCGAGGTCACCGACCGGCTGCTCGATCTCGTCGTCTTCTATGCCAGGAACCTCGGCGTGCCGGCGCGCGGCCCCGCGGCCGCCACCGCCGAGGCCCGCCGCGGCCGGGCGCTGTTCCGCGACGCCGGCTGCGCCGGCTGCCACCGCCCCGGCTTCACGACCGCCACCCTGCCCGACCGGCCGGAGCATGCCGCGCAGCGCATCTGGCCCTATTCCGACCTGTTGCTGCACGACATGGGCGAAGGCCTCGCCGACCACCGGCCGGAGGGCGATGCCGATGGCCGCGAATGGCGGACGCCGCCGCTCTGGGGCATCGGCCGCACGCGTGCCGTGAGCGGCCACACCCAGTTCCTGCATGACGGCCGCGCCCGCAGCCTGATCGAGGCCATCCTCTGGCACGGCGGCGAAGCCAGCCGCGCCCGCGACGCGGTGGCCACGATGGCACCCGCCGACCGCGCGGCGCTGATCGCCTTCCTGGAGAGCCTGTAGCCGCTCCGGCAGCGATCAGGCGGACGCCTGCCTGTGCTCGTCGCGCGCCGCTTCCCAGACCTCCCGCGCCGCGTCCGCGTTGAGCGCCGCGATGCCGAGGCCGACCATCAGGTCCGGCCAGGGCGAGGGCCAGAGCGTGACGGTGACGATTCCCGCCGCGATGATCGCGACATTGGCGAAGGCGTCGTTGCGGGCCGAGAGGAAGGCCGCGCGGGTCAGCGATCCGCTGCCCGCGCGGTGCCGCGCCAGCAGCAGCGCACAGGTCAGATTGACCGCGAGCGCACCGCCGCCGGCGAGCACGAGCAAGGTCGGGTCGGGGATCGTTACCGTGGCGGCGAAGACCTTCTCCGCGGCGGTCCAGAGCGTGGCGAGGCCGGGGACGAGCAGCACGCCGGCCAGCACCATGCCGAGCCGGGCGCGGGCCCGGACCGACCAGCCGAGGCCGAGCAGGATCAGCAGGTTGACCGAAGCGTCCTCGAGGAAGTCGATGCTGTCCGCGAACAGCGCGACGGAGCCGATGGCCAGCGCCACCGCGAACTCGATCCCGAAATAGCCGAGATTCAGCGCCGCGACGGCGGCGACGGTCCGGCGCAGGGCAGGATCGGCAGGCAGGGCCGTCATGCGATGCGGACCTAATCCCGTCGCGTCAGCCGATCCAGGAACGCCTGGGCCCAGTTGCCGCCGGGCGGCGAGGCGATCGCCTGCCAGTCGCTCCGCCAGCGCTCCCGCCGCTCGGCGAGCGGCATGGTCAGGGCCTGGTGCAGCGCCTCGGTGATGTCCTCGGGGTCGTGCGGGTTGACCAGCAGCGCGCCGGTCAGCTCGGCCGCCGCGCCGGCGAAGCGGGAGAGCACCAGCACGCCCGGATCCTCCGGGTCCTGGGAGGCCACGAACTCCTTGGCGACCAGGTTCATGCCGTCGCGCAAGGGCGTCACCAGCCCGACCCGGGCATGGCGCAGGAAGCCCGACAGCAGGCTGCGCGCCAGCGGCCGCGTCAGCCAGCGGAGCGGCATCCAGTCGAACTCCGCATGCTCGCCGTTGATCCGGCCGACCAGCTCGTCGAGCTCGCGGCGGAGCGCGCGGTACTGCGCCACCTGCCCGCGCGAGACCGGCGCGGTCTGGAGGAAGGTGACGCGCTTCCTGTGTTCCGGGAAGCGGCGCAGCAGCGCGCCATAGCCGCGGAGGCGATGCGGCAGGCCCTTGCTGTAGTCGAGGCGGTCGACGCCGAGGATCAGCGCGCGGCCGTCGAGGCTGGCGATCAGCCGCGCCGTCTCCCGCTTGCCCAGCGCCGCCGCCGCGGTGCGCGCGAAGCCCGCGGTGTCGATGCCGACCGGATAGGCGCCGACCGGCGTGTCGATCCCGAGCTCGGCGAGTGCGGCCTGCAGGTGCATCGCATCCCCCGGCGTCTGCATGCCGATCAGGTCGGCAGCGCCCAGGTCGCGCAGCAGCGCCTCCGACCGCGGCAGGGCCGCGAACAGCGCCGGCGGCGGGAAGGGCACGTGCAGGAAGAAGCCCAGCCGCTGCTGCGCGCCCAGGTCGCGGAGATAGCGCAGCAGCGGGATCATGTGGAAATCATGCACCCAGACGATGTCGTCCGGCTGCAGCAGCTGCATCAGCCGCCGCGCGAAGCGTTCGTTGACGGCGCGCCAGGCCTCTTCCTCCTCGCGGCGGAATTCCAGCAGGCCGACGCGGTAATGCAGCATCGGCCAGAGCGTGCCGTTGCTGTAGCCGGTGTAGTAGAGCCGCTCCTCGTCCGGGGTCAGGTCGAGGGTGACGAAGCGGTGGCGCCCGGCCTGGACGCTGTGCGGCGCGCCGGGCGGATCCGCAAGCTCCCCCGACCAGCCGAACCAGAGCGCCTCGCGCCGGCGCAGCGCATCGCGCAGCGCGACCGCGAGGCCGCCGGCCTGCGCGCCGCGCGCATTCGGCGGCGGCACGCGGTTGGAAACGATCACCAGGCGCGCCAAAAGCCTTCCTCCCAGGACCGCGAAAGCCGCATTGCCGACAGGATCAGCCCGACCTGCGAATAGGTCTGCGGGAAATTGCCCCAGAGCTGGCCGGTGCGCGGATCGACATCCTCCGACAGCAGCCCGACATGGTTGCGGAGCGAGAGGATGCGGGTGAACAGCGCCCGCGCCTCCCCGTCGCGGCCGATCGCGTGCAGGGCATCGACCAGCCAGAAGGAGCAGACGAGGAAGGCGGTGTCCGGCATGCCGAAATCATCCGGCATGCCGTAGCGCAGCAGCAGCCCGCCGCGATCGAGGTCGCGGCGCACCGCTTCGACGGTCGCGACGAAGCGCGGATCGGAGGGGGCGACGATGCCGATATCGGGCAGCAGCAGCAGCGCGGCATCGAGGCCTTCGCCGCCGAGGCTTTCGGTGAAGCTGCGGGCCCCCTCGGACCAGGCGCCGTCCAGGATCAGGCCGCGCAGCCGGTCGGCGCGCGACTTCCAGCCGATCGCCTCCTGCGTCAGGCCGAGCCCGGCCGCGATGCGGCCGAGCCGGTCGAGCGCCGCCCAGCACATGGCGGCCGAGAAGGTGTGCACGCGCGACCGGCCGCGATACTCCCAGATGCCGGCATCCGGCGTCAGCGCCGCGGCTTCGGCGGCATCGCCGAGCGGCTCCAGCCGGCGGAACAGCGCCTCGTCGCCCGGTTGCGGCAGGCGGCGGTCGAAGAACATCATCGCCGCCGCCATCACGACCGAGCCCCAGGCGTCGTTCTGCACCTGGTCGGCGGCGGCATTGCCGATCCGCACCGGCGCATGGCCGAGGAAGCCCTTGAGCGCCGTCGCCTCCCGCTCGTCGATCGGGGCGTTCGGCACCAGCGGGTAGACGGGGCGCGGCATCCCCTCCCCTTCCGGCAGCGCCGCCGTCAGGTAGCGGATGAAGCTTTCCATGGTGCGGGTGGCGCCGAGCCGGTTCAGCGCCTGCACGGTGAAGAAGGAATCGCGCAGCCAGCAGAGCCGGTAATCCCAGTTGCGCGCGGTGCCCTCGGCTTCCGGGATCGAGGTCGTCAGCGCCGCGACGATACCGCCCGTGTCATCGTCCGCGCAGAGCTTCAACGTGATCGCGGCGCGGATCACGGCATCCTGCCATTCGAACGGAACCGCCAGCAGGCGCACCCATTCGTGCCAGTAGGCGGTGGTCTCGTCCTCGAATTCGCGGGCGACGCGGCCGGGCGCCTCCGGCACCGTCTCGTCGGGGCCGAGCATGAGCGACAGCGGGCGATCGAGCGGGAATTCGGTCTCTTCGGCGATGAAGCCGAGCGGCGCGTCGGTGGTGAGCCGGATCGCATCGCTCTCGCCCACGAAGCGGAGGTGGTTGCTGCCGGCGCGGCGCTTGGGTTGCTCGGCACCCCAGGCGAAGCTCGGCCGCAGGCGGATGCGGATGCGCGGTCGGCCCTGGATCGGCTCCAGCCGGCGGATCAGCGTGGGCGGGCGGAACATGCGCCCGAAGCGGCGCATGCGCGGCGCGGTGTCGACGATGCGGAGCCCGTTGCCCTGCGTGTCGAAGAGCTCGGTCTCGACCACCGCGGTGTTGCGCCGATAGGTCTGCCGGGCGGTCGCGAAGCGGGCGACCGTCACGTCGAAGAAGCCGCGCTCGGGCTCGGTGCCGTCGAGGAGGGCGGAGAAGACCGGATCGCCGTCGAGCCGCGGCCAGCACATCCAGACGATGCGGCCGGTCGGGTTGATCAGCGCCGCGATGGCGCCGTTGCCGGCGATGGCGAGGTCGAGCGGCTGCACCTCAGGCTTCTCCGGACGCGGCAAGGGATGCCAGCCAGGCGCGCACGCCGGCCGCATCCCCGAAGGCATCCTGCACCCGGAGCCCGACGCCGCCCAGCGCGCGCGCCGCCGCCATGCCGTCCTCGTCGGTGACGTCGTCGCCGATGAAGATGGGCCGACGCCCCGCGAATCCCGGCTCCGTCATCAACGCCCTGACCGCCTTTCCCTTGTCGATCCCCCGCGGCCGCACTTCCCAGGCGGCGGAGGCTTCCATGACCTCGAACGCGTCGGAGGCGCCGACCAGCGTCGCGAGTGCCTCGCGCAGCGGTTGGCCGGCTTCCGGCGCGCGCCTGTAATGCAGCACCAGCCCGGAATGTTTCTCCTCCACCAGCACGCCGGGCATCGCGGCCGCCCAGGCCTCGGCGGCGCGCCGCCAGGCATCCGGCACCGCCGGCAGGCCGGCCGGCCGCCGCGGCGTGGTCTCGGGGGGCAAGCGGAGCGCCGCGCCATGCTCGCCGGCGACAGGCAGGAGAAGCGGTGCCAGGAAGCCGTCGATCTCGGCGACCGGCCGCCCGCTCACCACCGCGACCGCGCCGGCGAGCCGGCGGACGAGGGTGGCGAGCGCGGCACCGAGCGCCGCCGGCACGACGACGAGCGAGGGCGCCGGCGCGATGTCGACGAGCGTGCCGTCGAAATCGAGCAGCAAAGCGCCGCGCGACAGGACGTCGCGCGGCGTCGGAAGGTCTCTGCTATCCATCGTGGGACAGGGATACCGGGCTTCGCGGCCGGAGGAACCCCCCGCTCACGCTATCGTGTGCAGCGGGCGCGGCCCGATCAGGGCGTCTGCCGGGCAGCCCCGAGGCGAAGCGGCACGAAACGCTGCCCCTGCGCATTCTCGACCAGCAGCAGGGCGGAGGGGCGGTTCTGCCGGCGCAGCCGCTCGATCCGTTCCTGCAGCTCCTGCACGGTGTTCACCCGTTCCTGCTGCACCTCGACGATGACGTCGCCGGCGCGGAGGTCGCGCTCCGACGCCGGGCTGTCATTCGCCACTTCCATGATGACGACGCCGCGCTGCTCGGCGCGGAGATTGAAGCGCTCCCGCGTCTCGGCCGAGATCGGCGCGACGCGCAGGCCGAGGCCCGCGACCTCGGCCGGGCGCGCCTGCTCGCGCTGGTTCGGCGCCTGCGCCGCGGCCTGTTCGGCCGGCAGCTCGCCGACCGTCACCTGGACCGTCTCCTCCTTGCCGTCACGCCAGAGCACGACGGGGGCGGTGGTGCCGACCCGGGTGTCGGCGACGATGCGCGGCAGGTTGCGCATCTCCCGCACCTCCTGCCCGTTGAAGCGCAGCACGACGTCGCCGCTGCGGATGCCGGCCGCCGCCGCCGGGCCGTCATCCTGCGCGCGGGCGATCAGCGCGCCGCGGGCGCCGCCGGGCAGCCGGAGGCTTTCGGCGATCTCGTCGGTGACCTGCTGGATGTTGACGCCGAGCCAGCCGCGGCGGACCCGCCCGCCTTCCTGCAGCTGGGCCGCGATGTTCCGCGCCAGGTTGGACGGGATCGAGAAGCCGATGCCGATCGAGCCGCCGGAGGGCGAGTAGATCGCGGTGTTGATGCCGACCACCTCGCCCCGCATGTTGAACAGCGGGCCACCGGAATTGCCGCGGTTGATCGCGGCGTCGGTCTGGATGAAGTCGTCGTACATGCCCTGGCGGATGTCGCGGCCGCGCGCCGAGACGATGCCGGCGGTGACCGAGCCGCCGAGGCCGAAGGGATTGCCGATCGCGACCACCCAGTCGCCGACCAGCGCCTCGTCCGAATTGCCCCATTGCACCGCGGTCAGCGGGTGCTGGGTGCGGATGCGCAGCACCGCGATGTCGGTGCGCGGATCGGTGCCGATCAGCTCCGCCCGGATCGAGGTGTTGTCGTGCAGGATGACGTTGATCTCGTCGGCGCCGTCGATGACGTGGTTGTTGGTGACCACGATCCCGGTGGTGTCGACGATGAAGCCGGAGCCGAGCGACTGCGCCCGGCGTGGCCGCTGCGGCTCCTGCTGGGCGCCGGGGGCACCCGGGGCGCCAGGCGCGCCGGGCGGGCGGTTGCGGTTGAAGAAGTCGCGGAAGAACTCCTCGAAGGGGCTGCCGGGCGGCGCCTGCGGCACGTCGGGCGCATCCGGCCGGTTGCCGCCGCGCGCCTGGGCGCTCTGCGAGGTCGAGATGTTGACGACCGCCGGCAGCAGCTGCCGGGCCAGCGGCGCGAAGCTCTGCGGCGCGTTCGGCAGCGGCGCCTGCGCGTGGCCCGGCGCCGGCAACGCGGCGGCGGCGACGGTCGCGGCGAGGAGGACAGTGGCGATGATGCGCAAGGCGGGCACCTCGATGTTGGAGGCTCGATGGGGGGACAAGCTTGGCAGCAGGCAAGAACGGCGGAAGGCCCCCGCGTGCAACGAAGGGTGACATGCCGCGGCGCGGCGCGTCACCCCCCGCGCAGGAGCCAGGCGATCCCGACGCCTGACACTGCCGCGATCAGGCCGCAGAGCCGGACCTGGCCGTCCGGCGCCGCGGCCAGCCCCGCCAGCACCCGGCGCATGAAGCCGGGTGCGAGGGCGTAGACCAGACCTTCGATGGCGAAGGCGACCGCGATGCCCTGGAGCAGCGCGGCCGTCGTCATTGCGGCGCCGGTACCGGTGCCGGCGTGGGCGCAGGCGCCGGCGTCGCCGCGGCGGGCGGGGCCGGCGCGGCCGGGTTCAGCGGGCTCTGCCGCAGGAAGCGGAAGAACTCGCTGTCCGGCGACAGCACCAGCCGGGTCTCGCCGCCCGAGAAGGCTTCGCGATAGGCCTGCATGGTCCGGTAGAACTGATAGAAGCTCGGGTCGCGCTGGAAGGCCTCGGCGAAGATGCGGATCGCCTCGCGCTCGCCTTCGCCGCGGAGGATCTCCGATTGCGACTGCGCCTCGGCGATCAGCACGGTGCGCTCGCGGTCGGCCGAGCCGCGCACCCGCTGCGCGGCTTCGGCACCTTCGGCGCGAAGCTCGCGGGCCACGCGCTCACGCTCCGACTGCATGCGCGACAGGATCGCCTGGGTGTTCCCCTCCGGCAGGTCGGCGCGGCGGATGCGGACATCCACGACCTCGAGCCCGAAGCCGCGCGCCTGGTCGTTCACGATGCGCAGGATCTCGCCCATCACCCGCGCCCGATCGTTCGAGAGCACCGCGACCAGCGTCTCGTTGCCGAGCACGTTGCGCAGCGCCGAGGCGACGATCGGCTGCAGCCGCAGCCGGATGCCGGCATCGGTGCCGCCGGTCGCCTGGTAGTAGCGGAGCGGATCGGTGATGCGGTAGCGGGTGAAGCTGTCGACCTCCAGGCGGCGCTGGTCGCCGAGGATCACCTCCTGACCCGCCTGGTCGTAGTCGAGCAGGCGGCGGTCGAAGGTGATGACCGTTTCGACGAACGGGAGCTTCACCTGCAGGCCGGGGTCGCTGATCACCCGGATCGGCTGGCCGAGCCGGGTCACCAGCACGACCTGGGTCTGGTGCACCGTGAAGAAGGCCGAGGCGGCGAGCAGCAGCAGCAGGCCGAGGCCGACCAGGATCGCGATCGAGCGGTTCATCGCGGCGCCCCCATCTGGCGCGAGGGCGTCGTCGGATAGCCCGACGGCGTCGCCTGCGGCGCGGCAGGGCGGGAGGGCGGCTCGCCGGGCCGCGGCGCCTGGCCGCGGGATGCCGGATCGCCGAGCTGGAGGAAGGGCACGAGGCCCTGCAGCCGGTCGTCGATGACGATCGCCGGGTTGCGGCGCAGGATCTCTTCCATGGTCTCGATGTACATGCGGCGGACGGTCACGTCCTGCGCCACCTGATAGGCGGCCAGGATCGACATGAAGCGCCCGGCTTCACCGCGGGCGCGGGCGGTCTGGCTGTCGCGGAAGCCCGTCGCTTCCTGGATCATGCGTTCCGCCTCGCCGCGGGCGCGGGGAATGATGTCGTTGCGGTAGCCCTCGGCCTCGTTCCGCTGCCGGTCGCGGTCGGCACTGGCGCGCTGCACGTCGCGGAAGGCGTCGATGACGGCATTGGGCGGATCGACCTTCTGCAGCTCGATCGAGGTCACGATGACCCCGGCGCGGTACTGGTCGAGGATCGCCTGCGTGCCGGTGCGCACCGCTTCGGCGATCTGGCCGCGCGCCTCGGTCAGGGCCGGCTGGATCGGGGTGCGGCCGATCACCTCACGCATCACGCTCTCGGCCGCCGACTTGATGGTGCTCTCCGGGTTGCGGGTGTTGAACAGGAACTCGCCGGCATCGCGGATGCGCCAGCGCACCACGAAATCGATGTCGATGATGTTCTCGTCGCCGGTCAGCATCAGCGATTCTTCCAGCACGTCACGCGCGGTTCCGGCGCGGCCGCCGGCCACCGGATCGCCGGTGCGGAAGCCGATGAAGATCTGGTTCTCGGTGGTGACCCGCGGCGTCGCCGCCGATTCGATCGGCCAGGGCAGGTGGTAGTTCAGGCCCGACGGCGCGAGCCGGCCGGTATAGGCGCCGAAGCGGGTGACGACGCCGACCTCGTCCGGCTCCACGCGGTAGAAGCCGGTCAGGCCCCAGGCGCCGAGCAGCAGGATCGCGAGCAGGCCGAGCCCCTTGCCGCCGCCGCGGCGCGGCAGGAAGCGGCGCACCGCCTCCTGCGCCTGGCGGATCATGTCGTCCATGTCCGGGCCGCGGCCGCCGCCCTGGTTGCCGCCGCCGGGCGGCGGGGGCGCTCCCCAAGGTCCCTGCGGGCGATTGCCCCAGGGGCTCTGTCCGCCGCCATTGTTCCAGGGCATCGGGCGTTCTCTCTCCAATCGTCGTCGCGGCCCGCCCCGTCCGGAGGCTGGCCGCAGGCTCCACCACACCGGCGGTGTTCCAGCCGACCGCCCGCGCGTCAACAGCGCATGCCGCGCGGCCCCGGCTGGAGGCCCACGCGGCGGGAGGGTGATTGCACGCCCACGCCCCACCATGTAGGGCGCTGGTCACGATCGGTACTGCCCGGCGCGCTGCGATATTGGCCGGGATCGGGGGCATTTCAAGCGATGGGCGAAACATTCGAGGCCCGGATCCGCGCCGCACTCGCGGCCGTCCTGGATCCGGCGACCGGGCAGGACATCGTCGCGGCCGGCTTCGTGCAGGGGCTTTCCGTGCAGGGCGGCCTGGTGCAGTTCGCGCTCGAAGTGCCGCGCGCCCGGGCCGCCGGGATGGAACCGGTGCGGGCGGCGGCGGAGCGCGCGGCGGCCGCGGTGCCGGGCGTGCTGTCGGCGACCGCGGTGCTGACTGCGCACCGGGAGGCGCCCACCGAGGCGCCGAAGCGCGCAACGCCCGCCGGTCAGGGCCCGATGCTGCTGCCGGAGGTCGGCCGCATCGTCGCCGTCGCTTCCGGCAAGGGCGGCGTCGGCAAGTCGACGACGGCGGTCAACCTGGCCGTCGCCCTCGCCGCCCAGGGGCTCCGGACCGGGCTGCTCGATGCCGACATCTACGGACCCTCGCTGCCGCAGATGCTGGGCGCGCACGAGAAGCCGCGCACCGAGGGCGGCCGCATCATCCCCATCGCCCGCTGGGGGCTGAAGGCGATGTCGATCGGCTTCCTGGTCGATGCCGAGACGCCGATGATCTGGCGCGGCCCGATGGTGATGGGCGCGCTCGAGCAGATGATGGGCCAGGTCGCCTGGGGCGCGCTCGACATCCTCGTCGTCGACATGCCGCCCGGCACCGGCGACGCGCAGCTGACCATGAGCCAGCGGGTGCCGCTGGCCGGCGCCGTCATCGTCTCGACCCCGCAGGACGTGGCGCTGCTCGATGCAAGGCGCGGCATCCGCATGTTCGAGAAGGTGAAGGTGCCGGTGCTCGGGCTGATCGAGAACATGAGCGTCTTCTGCTGCCCCGCCTGCGGCCACCGGACCGAGATCTTCGGCCATGGCGGGGCGCGCGCCGAGGCCGCGCGGATGGGGACCGAGTTCCTGGGCGAGCTGCCGCTGACGCTCGCGATCCGGGAGCTCGCCGATGCCGGCACCCCGATCGTGGCCGCCCGGCCGGAGGGTGCGGAGGCCGCCGCCTACCGCGCGATCGCCGCGCGGCTCTGGCAGAAGCTTGAGGGGGAAGGCGCGGCCGCCGGCCCCCGCATCGTCATCGATTGATGAGCGCGCCGTCGCGCGACGACTGATGAGCGCGCCGTCGCGCGACGACTGATCAGCGCGCCGTCGCGCGACGACTGATCAGCGCCCGGTCGCGCGGCCGAGCGCGAAGCCGCCCGCGAAGGCGCCGAGCAACAGCGCGCCCAACTCGCCCAGGAAGGCGTGCGCCAGCGGCAGGCCGATCAGCACCGCCGCGACCACCGCCGCGACCGCCCACCAGCGGACGCCGCGCGGCGGCGCCGGCAGCCGCCGCCCGGTCCGCCGCGCCGGCGCCTTGGGCCGCGGCGCCGCTGCCTTGCTGCCGGCGCCGCTCAGGCGGGCCGCCCCAGCACGTCCATCAGCTCCCGCCATTCGCGCTTCGACAGGCCACTCCCGGCCTGTTCCACCGCTTCGCCGTCGAGCATGCGGCGGACGACGGCGAGCATCTGCGCGGACAGCGTCGCGGCGCCGATCCGGTAGTCGGAAAACGCCTCGAAGCAATGCGGCACCCAGGCGCGCACCGTCTCCAGCATCGCCTCGGCATAGACCCTGATCTCGTGCTGGGCATGGGCGTCGGCACGCAGGCCCAGGAAATGCAGCAGGTTGTAGAGGTCGGTCTTCCAGTACCATTGCGTATAGGCGTTCAGCGTCAGGTTCATCCGCGCCAGCTCCCGCGCCAGGCCCTGGCGCGCGGGGTCGAGCACCCGCCCGGCCTCGTCGGCATTCAGCATCCAGGCGTAGTGGTCGTAGTTGCGCTGCGCATCCTCCCGCAACAGCTCCAGCACGCGCGCCGCCTCGGCCCCTTCCAGCACCGCGCCGCGGCCCTGGCGGTTGGCGTCCGATTGCGCGGCCAGCGCATCGGGCTCGGGGATGTAGAACTCCCGGTCGAGGATCGAATAGCGGGCGGAATACTCGTTCACGTTGGCGGTGCGGTGGCGGATCCACTGCCGCGCCACGAAGATCGGCAGCTTCACGTGGTACTTGATCTCGCACATCTCGAAGGGGGTCGAGTGGCGGTGCCGCATCAGGTAGCGGATCAGCCCGCGATCCTCGTTCGCCGCCCTGGTGCCGCGCCCGTAGGAGACGCGGGCCGCCTGCACGACCGCGGCATCGTCGCCCATGTAGTCGACGACGCGGACGAAGCCGTGGTCGAGCACCGGCATCGCCTGGAACAGCATGGCTTCCAGCGCCGGGACGGTCGGGCGGAGCGTGCGGCCAGCCTCGCCGCGGGCGGCGTCGATCTCGGCCTGTTGCTCGGGGGTGAGGGCCATGCGCGAATCCTGTCAGCAGGCGTTCCGCATAGCCGCCCGGGATGCCCCTCGCAAAGCCCCGCGTGATCGCCTATGTTCGGGATGCCGCTTGCGGCTATGGCGATAAACGTTGCGTGGAATAAGCGTTGCGGACCCGGGGGCAGTGCCCGGCGTCTCCACCAATCCACCCATCCCTTTGTCGGGGGATGGCGGATGGGGACGAAACAGTCTCGACGTGCGCGGTAAAGACGCTGCTTTTGCCCGGCATGGTACCGCCGTCATCGGACCAAATCACAAGTGCCAACGATAACAGCCGCGAGGCTGTGGCGCTCGCTGCCTAACAGGTAAGCGCGGTTCGGGGGGCACCGGGCAACAGAAGCCCCCCACTTTCGCGCAAGGCCTGGACGCCGTATGGTCCAGCTTGCGCCCGGGATGCCGCCGGACCAACCAGGGGTTCGCATGAACGACGAAGCGCAGCCGCCGGAAAGCCTTCTGCCCTACGACCGCTGGACGGAGGAAGCCCTCCGCGGCGTCGTCGTCAGTGCGCTGACGCATGCCGCCGAGCACGGCCTGCCCGGCGAGCACCATTTCTACATCACCTTCCGGACCGACCATCCGGAGGTCGAGATGCCGGCGCATCTCCGGGCCCGCTACCCGCAGGAGATGACGATCGTCCTGCAGCACCGGTTCTGGGACCTGGGCGTGGACCGCGAGCGGCAGCGCTTCCAGGTCGGCCTCTCCTTCGGCGGCGTCCCGTCGCTGCTGGTGGTGCCGCTGTCGGCGCTGACCGCCTTCGCCGACCCGCATATCCGCTATGGCCTCCGCTTCCAGCAGGCGGCCGTGGCGGCGGATGTGGTGCCGGAGCCCGCAGCGCCGGAATTCCCCGACGAGCCGGAAGTCGTGACGCCGGCCGAGGTCGTCAGCCTCGATGCCTTCCGCCGCCGCCCGGCGCGGGAAGGCTGACGGCTCAGGCGGCCAGCAGCGCGAAGCGCAGCAGCAGCGCCGCCCCGGCCAGCGCAGCAATCGCTTTCCCCGGCGCCAGGTGCCGCCGGAGCGTCATCGCGCCCCAGGCGAGCAGCGCGGCCGGCAGCAGCACACCCAGCATGCCGATCGCGATGCCGATGAGGAGGAACGGGATGACGAACAGCGTTTCGAACGACGCGTTCACGATCCCGGCCGCCACGCCCAACAGCGCCACCGCCGGATAGACGACGAGGCGAGAGGTCAGAACGACCAGCGCCAGCAACGGGCCGAGCCGGCGCTCCGGCCAGCCCTGCCAGGCAGCGAGTGCGACCAGCATCAGGGCCACGAATGCCGCCGCATCCGCGATCGGCACCAACGGGTCCATCCCCTCGGCGGGCGTCCGGCCGGCTGCGACGAAGGGGATCAACAGGATCGCCGCCGCGAGCACTGCCACGCCGCTCCAGAGGAGCGCCGGCCGCAGCCGTGATGCGACGCCACCATCCGCGCTCAGGAACAGCGCCGCGGCGAGCAGCACCGGCGGCAGCGCGGCGAGCTCGGTCCAGAGGAACCAGCCAGGGATGCCGGCGATCAACAGGCCGAAGCTGCCGAAGGGCAGCAGCACCAACAGGACGAGGCCGAGCCCGATCAGTATCTTCGCGACCGGCCTTGTTCGCGGCTGGCTTTCCGGCAGCCCTTGGTCGGCGGACACCACGCTGCCTCGCTGTTGCTCCGGTCCTGATTACGCGACGCCCGATCGGTCCGGCAACGGCACGAAACCGTGCGGGGAGAGAATTCCACCGCTCCCCGTTCTGCTCTATGCCGAAGCCGGCGGCGCATTTGCCCGCGCCGCGGAGGAGCCTTGCGCCATGACCCCGCCTCTCGATGCCGCCAGCGACCAGCCAGCCCGCCCCGAGGGTTTTTCCTACAGCCCGATGTTCCCGACCGGCGAGGACCAGACCCGGTGGCGGAAGCTCGAGATCGGCGGCGTCTCCACGATCGAGGTCGAGGGCAGGCGCGTCCTGAAGGTCAGGCCGGAGACGCTGGAGCAGCTCGCCTTCGCCGCCTGCAAGGAGGTCTCGCACCTGCTGCGCTCGGCGCATCTCCAGCAGCTCGCGAACATCCTGAAGGATCCGGAGGCGTCGGCGAACGACCGCTTCGTCGCACTCGACCTGCTGAAGAACGCCAACATCGCCGCCGGCGGCGTGCTGCCGATGTGCCAGGACACCGGCACCGCGATCGTGCACGGCAAGAAGGGCCAGCGCGTCTGGGTGGAAGGCGACGAGGAGGAGGCGCTGAGCTACGGCGTCCACCGCACCTATACCGAGACCAACCTGCGCTATTCGCAGATGGCGCCGCTCTCGATGTTCGAGGAGGTGAACACCGGCAACAACCTGCCGGTGCAGTTCGACATCTATGCGAGCCCCGGCGAGCACCACGCCGAGGAGTTTTCGCTGATGTTCGTGCTCAAGGGCGGCGGCTCGGCCAACAAGACCTTCCTGTATCAGCAGACCCGCGCGGTGCTGAACAAGCCGAAGCTGCTGGCCTTCATCGAGGAGAAGGTGAAGACGCTCGGCACCTCCGCCTGCCCGCCCTATCACCTGGCGATCGTCATCGGCGGCACCAGCGCGGAGACGACGCTGAAGACCGTCAAGCTCGCGAGCACCAAATACCTCGACGGGCTGCCGACCACGGGCGACATGTCGGGCCACGCGATCCGCGATCCGGCGCTGGAGGCGGAGGTCCACAAGCTGACGCAGAACCTCGGCATCGGGGCGCAGTTCGGCGGCAAGTATTTCTGCCACGACGTGCGCGTCGTCCGGCTGCCGCGGCACGGCGCCAGCCTGCCGATCGGCATCGGCGTCTCCTGCTCCGCCGACCGGCAGATCAAGGCCAAGATCACCGCGGACGGCGTCTTCATCGAGGCGCTGGAGCAGGACCCGGCGCGGTATCTGCCGGAACACACGGATGAGATCCTGGGCGGCGAGGTGGTCGCCATCGACCTGAACCGCCCGATGGCCGAGATCCGCGCGACGCTGTCGCGCCATCCGGTGAAGACCCGCGTGTCGTTGACCGGCACCATCGTGGTCGCGCGCGACATCGCGCATGCCAAGCTGCAGGAGCGCCTCGATCGCGGCGAGGGGCTGCCGGAGTACATCAAGGACCATCCCGTCTATTATGCGGGCCCGGCCAAGACGCCGGCCGGCTTCGCGACCGGCAGCTTCGGCCCGACCACCGCCGGGCGCATGGACAGCTATGTCGCAGGCTTCCAGGCCGCCGGCGGCAGCCTCGTGATGCTCGCCAAGGGCAACCGCAGCAAGGCCGTGCGCCAAGCCTGCCAGACCCATGGCGGCTTCTACCTCGGCAGCGTCGGCGGCCCCGCCGCCCGGCTCGCGCAGGACTGCATCACCAAGGTCGAGGTGCTGGAATATCCGGAACTCGGCATGGAAGCGATCTGGCGCATCGAGGTGAAGGATTTCCCGGCCTTCATCGTCGTCGACGACAAGGGCAACGATTTCTACGATGGGCTGGAATAGGGAGACCTCCTCATGCTCGCCCTTCGGCCCAACTGCGAATGCTGCGACCGGGACCTGCCGCCCGACAGCCCGGACGCGCTGATCTGCTCCTTCGAATGCACCTGGTGCCGCGACTGCGCCGAGGCGCGGCTCGGCGGGCTCTGCCCGAACTGCGGCGGCGAGCTGGTGCGCCGACCGGTGCGGCCGGCGGCGAAGCTCGCGGCCTTTCCCGCGAGCATGGAACGCAAGCATCGCCCGGAACGCTGCGCGGGAGCCGCCGCATGACCCGCACCCGCATCTCCTCGGGCTCCCGCTTCGAGGCGGAGATCGGCTATTCGCGCGCGATCGTGGACGGGGACCATGTCTGGGTTTCCGGCACCACCGGCTACGACTATGCGGCGATGACGATCGCCGAGGATGTCGTCGCCCAGGCGCGCCAGGCTTTCGAGAACATCGCCGCCGCCCTGGCGCAGGCCGATTGCAGCCTGAACGACGTGGTGCGCGTGCTGTTCATCGTGCCGCGGCGGGAGGATTGGGAGCCCTGCTGGCCGGTGGTGAAGGAGTATCTCGGCGAGGCGCGCCCGGCATCGACGCTGATCCATGCCGGGCTGCAGACCGATGCCATGCGCATCGAGATCGAGGTGACGGCGCGCCGGCGGTCGTGACAGGCCGTTCATCAATCGCCTGATTTCGTTACACGTTCTGCGCCCATCCGCCACGCGGCCGCCACAAGCCGACGCTTAAGCTGACATCGCTCAGAAGGGAGCAATGCCATGCTTGAACGCCGATCGCTGCTGCTGCTCGCGGGTGGTCTCGTCGCCGGCGCCACCACCGTGCTCGCCGCCACCGCCGAAGCGCAGCCCGTCTTCATCGAACGCGCGCCGCCGCCGCCGCGGGCAGTGCGGGAGCCACCGCCGCGGCGCGGCTTCGTCTGGGTGCCGGGCTACTGGCGCTGGAACGGGCGCCGCCACGTCTGGGTGGATGGCCAGTGGCTGCGGGAGCGCCGCGGCTATGCCTACAACAACCCACGCTGGGAACAGGACGGCCCGCGCTGGCGCTACCAGCCCGGCGCCTGGGTGCGGAACTGAGGTGGGCGGGCCCGGCGCAAGCCGGGCCGCCATCCCTCACCCCGCGTTGGCGACCGCGCGCTTCGCCATGACGGTGACGAGGTGCGCGCGGTACTCGGCGCTGCCGTGGATGTCGCTGTTGAGGTCGCCCGGCGCCTGGGCGATGCCGGCGACCGCGTCCGGCGACCAGGTGGCGGCGAGTGCCGCTTCCATCGCCGACTGGCGGAACACGCAGGCGGCGGCGCCGTTGATCGCGACGCGAACGCCCTGCGGACCGCGGGCGACGAAAGCACCGGCCATCACGTAGCGGCTGGCCGGGTTGCGCATCTTGGCGTAGCCCGCCTTCTCCGGGATCGGAAACGCGATCGCGGTCAGGATCTCGTCCGGCTCCAGCGCCGTCGTGAACATGCCCTGGAAGAAGTCGTCGGCCGCGATCTCCCGCTTGCTGGTGCGGATGGTGGCACCGAGGCCGAGCACCGCCGCGGGGTAATCCGCCGCCGGATCGTTGTTGGCGACCGAGCCGCCGATCGTGCCGCGGTTCCGCACCTGGGTATCGCCGATATGCTGGGCCATGAAGGCGAGGGCCGGGATCGCGGAGGCCACCTCCGCACTCGCGGCCACCGCGGCATGGGTCGCGAGCGCGCCGATCACCAGGCTGTTCCCCTCCCGCTTGATGCCGCGCAGCTCCGCGATGCCGGAGAGGTCGACGAGCGAGGAGGGCTTGTTCAACCGGTGCTTCAGCGCCGGCAGCAGGGTGTGGCCGCCGGAGACCGCCTTGGCGTCCGGGTCGGCGGCCAGCAGCTTCACCGCATCGGCGACGGTCGCGGGCTTGTGGTAGGCGAAATCGTACATTGCTATCTCCCTTCAAGAGTGAGCGGCCGATTCAGGCCTCCGGGCCTTGCGGCCCTCCGGTCATCGGACGCTCAAGCCGCAGCGGCGGGCGGGCCGCGATGGATGATCTGCCAGATCTTCGCCGGCGTCGCCGGCATCTCGATGTGGCGCACCCCGTAGTCGCGGAGCGCATCCACCACCGCATTGATGACCGCCGGCGGCGAGCCGATGGCGCCGACCTCCCCGCAGCCCTTCACGCCGAGCGGGTTGTGGGTGCAGAGCGTGGTGTGGGTCGCGACGCCGACCGGCGGCAGGTCGTCCGCGCGCGGCATCGTGTAGTCCATCATCGAGCCGGAGAGGAGCTGCCCCGCCGCGTCGTAGACGCAGCTTTCGAGCAGCGCCTGGCCGACGCCCTGGGCGACGCCGCCCTGCACCTGGCCTTCGACGATCATCGGGTTGATGACCCGGCCGACATCGTCGACCGCGGTGAAGTTCACCATGTCGACCTTGCCGGTGTCGCGGTCGATCTCGACCTCCGCGATGTGGCAGCCGCCCGGATAGGTGAAGTTCTTCGGGTCGTAGAAGGCAGTCTCCTCCAGCCCCGGCTCCAGCTCCTCGATCGGGTAGTTGTGCGGCACGTAGGCGGCGACCGAGATGTCGACCAGCGCCTTGGTGCGGTCGGTGCCGGCGACGCGGAAGGTGCCGCGATCGAATTCGATGTCCTCGACGCTCGCTTCCATCAGATGGGCGGCGATGCGCTTGCCCTTGGCGATGATCTTGTCCATCGCCTTCATCATCGCCGAGCCGCCGACCGCCAGGCTGCGGCTGCCATAGGTGCCCATGCCGAACGGCACCTTGGCGGTGTCGCCATGCACGATGTCGACCTGCGCCACCGGCACGCCGAGCTTGTCGGAGACGAGTTGGGCGAACGTGGTCTCATGCCCCTGGCCGTGGCTGTGCGAGCCGGTCAGCACGGTGACGCTGCCGGTCGGGTGCACGCGGATGGTGCCGACTTCATAGAGGCCGGCGCGCGCCCCGAGGCTGCCGACCACCGCCGACGGCGCGATGCCGCAGGCTTCGAGATAGGTCGAGATGCCGATGCCGCGGAGTTTTCCGCGCGAAGCCGCCTCCGCCCGCCGCGCCTCGAACCCCGCCCAGTCGGCGGAGGTGAGGCAGGCGTCGAGGGTCGAGTGGTAGTCGCCGCTGTCGTATTGCAGCGCGACCGGCGTCTGGTAGGGGAAGGCGTCGGTCGGAATGAAGTTCCGCCGCCTGAGCTCCACCCGGTCGATGCCGAGCTCCTGTGCGGCGACGTCCATCAGCCGCTCCAGCAGGTAGGTCGCCTCCGGCCGGCCGGCGCCGCGATAGGCATCGACCGGGACGGTGTTGGTGAAGACCGCTTTCACTTCGGCATAGATCACCGGCGTCGTGTAGACGCCGGCGAGCAGCGTCGCATACAGGTAGGTCGGCACGCAGGGCGCGAAGGTCGAGAGATAGGCGCCCATATTGGCCTCGGTCCGGACGCGGAGCGCCAGGATCTTCCCATCCTTGTCGAAGGCGAATTCGGCCCGGCTGACATGGTCCCGCCCATGCGCGTCGGACATGAAGGCCTCGGTGCGGTCGGAGGTCCACTTCACCGGGCGGCCGAGCTGCGCCGAGGCCCAGGTGACCAGCGCCTCCTCCGCATAATGGTAGATCTTCGACCCGAAGCCGCCGCCGACATCGGGGGCGACGACGCGGAGCTTCGATTCCGGCAGCTTCAGGACGTTGGCGCCCATCAGCAGCCGGATCACATGCGGGTTCTGGCTGGTGGTGTAGAGGGTGTAGTCGCCGGTGAAGCGGTCATGCTCGCCGACCGCGGCGCGCGGCTCCATCGCGTTCGGCACGAGGCGGTTGTTGACGAGGTCGAGCGAGACCGTCTTGTGCGCGGCGGCGAAGGCGGCATCGACCACCGCCCTGTCGCCGATATGCCAATCGTAGCAGAGATTGCCGGCGACGCCGTCATGGATCGGCGTCGCACCCGCCCCTTGCGCTTCCGCCATGGTGACGGAGGCCGCCAGCGTCTCGTAGTCAACCACCACGGCTTCCGCAGCGTCGCGCGCTTCGGCCCGCGTCGCGGCGACGACGATCGCGACCGGGTCGCCGACATGGCGCACGCGGTCATGGGCGAGGACCGGATGCGGCGGCTCCGCCATCGGGGAGCCGTCCTTGTTGTGGATCTGCCAGCCGCAGGGCAGGCCGCCCAGCCCGGCCGCTTCGGTGTCGCGGCCGGTGAAGATGCCGACGACGCCCGGCATCGCGCGCGCCGCGGCGATGTCGACGCCGCGGATCCGCGCATGCGCATGCGGGCTGCGCAGGATCCAGGCATGTGCCTGGCCCGGGCGGTTCAGGTCGTCGGTGTAGTTGCCCCGGCCCTGGAGGAACCTGAAATCCTCCTTGCGGCGCACGCTGGCGCCGATGCCTTCGAATGGCGTCACCACGTTCATGTCGGATCGTCTCCCCCGGTCGTTGCCGAAGCTTCGCGGTTCTTCCGCTATTCCGCCGCGCGCGCGATCTCCGTGCGCTTGCCGTGCATCACCTCCTGCGCGGCGGCGATCGCCTTGACGATGTTGTGGTAGCCGGTGCAGCGGCAGAGATTGCCTTCGAGGCCTTCGCGGATCTCGCGCTCCGACAGCCCCTGCGGGTTCTTCTGCACCAGGTCGATCGCGCTCATGACCATGCCCGGCGTGCAGAAGCCGCATTGCAGGGCGTGGTACTCGCGGAAGGCCTCCTGCATCGGGTGCAGCGTGCCGTCGGCGGCGGCCAGGCCCTCGATCGTCGTCACCGAGGCGCCGTCGACCGCAACGGCCAGCGTCGTACAGGCCTTCACGCTGTCGCCATCGATGTGGACGACGCAGGCGCCGCACTGGCTCGTATCGCAGCCGACATGGGTGCCGGTGAGCCGCAGCGTCTCCCGCAGCAGCTCGACCAGCAGCGTGCGGCCTTCGACCTCCGCCTTGTGCGTGGTCCCGTTCACCGTCAGCGTGACGTGCGGCATCCGCCGTCTCCCCCAAGATTTGGATCAGAGGCAAGGGTCGCGCCACGCAACCCCTGCCGTCAAGGGAAAGCCCGGCCTCAGTGCGCCGCGATCAGGTCGGCGCCCTTGGCACCCGCCAGTGGGTTCTCCGACGCGGGACGGTCATGCAGGTGACATGCGGACCAATGCCCGCCCTCGGTCTGGCGCAGCTCCGGCTCGTCCTGGCGGCAGCGGTCGAAGACGTAGGGGCAGCGGGTGTGGAAGCGGCAGCCCTTGGGCGGGTTGATCGGGCTCGGCACATCGCCCTTCAGGATGATCCGCTCCCGCTGGGCGCCCGGCATCGGCACCGGCACCGCCGAGAGCAGCGCCTCGGTATACGGATGCTTCGGCGCCGAGAAGAGGTCGCGCTTGGTCGCCACCTCCACGATCTTGCCGAGATACATCACCGCGACCCGATGCGTCATGTGCTCGACGATCGCGAGGTCGTGGCTGATGAACAGCATCGCGAGGCCGAGCTCCTTCTGCAAGTCCTGCAGCAGGTTCACGATCTGCGCCTTGACCGAGACGTCGAGTGCCGAGACCGCCTCGTCGCAGATGATGATGTCGGGCTCGGCCGCCAGCGCGCGCGCGATGCAGATGCGCTGGCGCTGGCCGCCCGAGAATTCGTGCGGCCAGCGGTTCACCGCGTCGCGCGGCAGCCGCACCTTGTCCATGAGCAGCGCGACGCGCTCCTCGAGGTCGGCCTTGTTCTTCGCCAGGCCGAAATTGCGGATCGGCTCGGCCAGGATGTCGCGCACCCGCATGCGCGGGTTCAGCGAGCTGAACGGATCCTGGAACACCACCTGGATGCGCCGCCGGAGCGGCCGCAAGGTGGAGGACGGCATGCTGTCGATGCGGGCACCGTCCAGCACCACCTGCCCGGCGGTGATGTCGAACAGCCGCAGGATCGCCTTGCCGACGGTCGACTTGCCGCAGCCGGATTCGCCCACCAGCGACAGCGTCTCCCCCTTCGCGATCGAGAAGGAGACGCCGTCCACCGCATAGACATGCGCCGTGGTGCCGCCGAAGAAGCCGCCATGGATCGGGAAATGCTTCTTGAGGTCGTGGACCTCGAGGATCGGGCCGCTCATGCCGCCACCGCCTCCCGGATTGCGTAGTGACAGGCGGCGACGTGGTACGGCGCCTTCTCCTCAAGCGCCGGCGCCACCTTGCGGCAGAGATCGGTCGCATAGGCACAGCGGCTGGCGAAGACGCAGCCCGGGATCTTGGTCTTGAGGCTGGGCACCAGGCCCGGAATTTCCGCCAGCCGGGTCTCCGTCCCGGTGAGCGAGGAGCCGAGCTTCGGCACCGAGCCGAGCAGCCCTTGCGTGTAGGGGTGGCGCGGGTTGCGGAACAGCGGCCCGACCGGCGCTTCCTCCACCTTCTTGCCGGCATACATGACGATCACCCGCTCCGCGACCTCCGCCACCACGCCGAGGTCATGGGTGATCAGCACGATCGCCGCACCCACCCGGTGCTTCAGGTCGCGCATCAGGTCGAGGATCTGCGCCTGGATGGTGACGTCGAGTGCCGTCGTCGGCTCATCGGCGATCAGCAGCTTCGGATTGCAGGCGAGCGCGATGGCGATCATCACGCGCTGGCGCATGCCGCCCGAGAGCTGGTGCGGATACTCCCGCACCCGCCGCACCGGCTCCGGGATGCCGACGAGCGTCAGCATCTCGACCGCCTTCGCCTCCGCCTGCCTGGCCGACAGGCCCTGATGCAGCCGGAGCGTCTCGCCGATCTGGCGGCCGACATTCAGCACCGGGTTGAGCGAGGTCATCGGCTCCTGGAAGATCATGCTGATGTCGTTGCCGCGGATGGCGCGCATCTCGCGGTCGGTCATCTTCAGCAGGTCGCGCCCCTGGAAGCGGATGCTGCCGGCGATCTTGCCGGGCGGCTCCGGGATCAGGCGCAGCATCGACATGGCGGTCACGGACTTCCCGCAACCGGATTCGCCGACGATCGCGATCGTCTCGCCGGCGCCGACATGGAAGGAGATGCCGTCGACGGCGCGGTTGACGCCGTCGGGGGTGCGGAAATGCGTCTGCAGGTTCTCGACGACGAGAAGCGGTTCAGGCATCGCGGGTCAGACCCTCTTGGCCATGCGGGGATCGAGCGCGTCGCGCAGCCCGTCGCCCAGGAGGTTGACGGCCAGCACGGTGATCGAGAGGAAGATGGCCGGGAAGAAGACGATGTAAGGCTTCACCTGCCAGAGGGCGCGGCCCTCGGCCATGATGTTGCCCCAGGACGGGATGATCGGCGGCGTGCCGGCGCCGATGAAGGACAGGATCGCCTCGGCGATCATCGCACTCGCACAGATATAGGTCGCCTGCACGGTCAGCGGCGCCAGCGTGTTCGGCAGGATGTGGCGCAGGATGATCACCGGCGTGCGGGTGCCGGCGGCGACCGCCGCATCGACATAGGGCTGTTCGCGGAGCGACAGCACCACGCCGCGCACCAGCCGCGCGACACGCGGGAAGTCGGCGATGGTGATCGCGATGATCACGTTGCCGACCGAGCCGCGGGTCAGCGCCATCAGCGCGATCGCCAGCAGGATCGACGGGATCGACATCATCCCGTCCATGACGCGCATGAGCACCGCATCGGCGGAGCGGATGAAGCCCGAGATCAGCCCGATCGTGAGCCCGATGAGCGAGGCGCAGATCGCGACCGAGAAGCCAACGGTCAGCGACACGCGGGTGCCGTACAGCACCCGCGAATAGACGTCGCGGCCCAGCATGTCGGAGCCGAACCAGAACTGCGCCGAAGGCTCCCGCGTCCGCAGCGCGGGTGCCAGCGCCGTCGGGTCGCGGGTGAACAGGAAGGGCGCCAGGATCGCGATCGCGATCATCAGCAGCACCAGCGCGCCGCCGATCGCGATCGTCGGGTTGCGGCGCAGGAAGCCGATGACGCCGCGCCGCGGCTTCACCGCAGGCAGGATATCCGGCGTGGGCGCCGCGGCGGCGACAGTCGCTTCCGTCGGCGCGATCGTGGTGGCGGAGGCCATCAGTAACGGATCCTCGGGTCGAACAGGGTGTAGGCCAGGTCGATCAGCAGGTTGACCAGCACGTAGACGAAGCTGAACAGCAGGATGACGCCCTGGATCACCGGATAGTCGCGCCGCAGGATGGCATCGACGGTCAGCCGCCCGAGCCCCGGGATCGCGAAGACGCTCTCGGTCACCACCGCGCCGCCGATCAGCAGCGCGATGCCGATGCCGATCACGGTCACGATCGGCACCGCGGCGTTCTTCAGCGCATGCAGGAACAGCACGCCCTTCTGGCCGACGCCCTTGGCGCGGGCGGTGCGGATGTAGTCCTGCTGCAGCACCTCCAGCATGGTGGCACGGGTGATGCGGGCGATGAGTGCGATGTAGACGCCGCCGAGCGCGATCGCAGGCAGGATCAGGTTCTGGAACCACGGCCAGAAGCCGCGCGAGAAGGGGGTGTAGCCCTGCACCGGCAGCCAATCGAGCTCGAGCGCGAAGATATAGGCCAGCACGTAGCCGACCACGAAGACCGGCACCGAGAAGCCGAGCACCGCGAAGCCCATCACCGCGCGGTCGATGATGGTGCCCTGGCGCCAGGCGGCGACGACGCCCATCGGGATCGCGATGCAGACCGCGAGGCAGAGGGTGATGATCATCAGCGACAGCGTCGGCTCGATCCGCTGCGCGATCATCGTCGTCACCGGCAGGTTGGTGAAGATCGAGACGCCGAGGTCGCCCTGGACGATGCGGAAGGCCCATTCCCCGAAGCGCACCAGATAGGGCCGGTCGAGGCCGAGGCTGGCGCGGATGCGCTCCACGTCCTGGGGCGTCGCCTGGTCGCCGGCGATCACCGCCGCGGGATCGCCCGGCGCGAGATAGAGCAAGGAGAACACGAAGAGGGCCACGATCGCCATGACGGGGATCGTGGCCAGCACACGGCGGACGGTATAAGCGAACATCAGTTCAGGGCTTTCAGGACTTCGTCACGCCCCAGAAAAAGGGCAGCGGCCCCTTCTGGATGCCCGACACGTTGCGCCGCCAGGCGGTGTAGCCCAGGAAGAAGCCGGTCGGCGCATAGACGACGTGCTCGATCGCCTGGGTGTTGATCTTGTCCATGGCGATCTTCTCCGCATCCGCATTGGGGGCATCGAACCACTCGGCGACGCCGGCCTCGACCGAGGGGATGTTGGGCCAGCCGAACCAGGCGCCGTCGCCATTGGCCCGCACCGCGTTGTAGGCGGCAGGGTTCACGCAGTCGGCGCCGGCATGCCAGGTGTGGAACATGCTCCAGCCGCCCTGGCCGGGCGGGTTCTTCATCGCGCGGCGCTGGCCGACGGTGCCCCAGTCGGTCGCCACGAAATCGACGGTCATGCCGAGCCGTCGCAACAGGTCGGCGGTCACGTCGCCCTGCGCCTTGGTGATCGGCTGGTCCTGCGCCACGATGCAGGTCACCGGCTGGCCGGAATAGCCGCCTTCGGCCAGCAGACGCCGCGCCGCGTCGATGTTGCGCGGCCCCTTCAGGATATCGCCGCCGGCTTCGGTATAGGCGGGCGTGCCCGGCGTGAAGTAGCCCGGCAGCGGCTTCCACAGCGCGTTGTCGTCGCCGACCAGGGCGCGCATGTAATCCTCCTGGTTCATGCCCATCAGGATCGCCTGGCGCACCTTCTGCGAATTGAAGGGCGCGTGCAGGTGGTTCATGCGGAAGGCGCCGATGTTGCCAAGCGGATCGGCGATGTCGACGGCGATGTTGCGGTTCCGCCGCATCAGCGGGATCAGGTCGGAGATCGGGTTCTCCCACCAGTCGACCTCGCCGTTCTGCAGCGCCGCCGCCGCGGTCGCGGCATCCGGCATCACCACCCATTCGACGCGGTCGACCGCGATGGCCTTCGGCCCGGCGAGCCAGCTCGCGGTGCCCTGGCGCGGCTGGTAGCGATCGAACTTCTCGAACACCGAGCGGGCGCCCGGCACCCATTCGTTGCGCACGAAGCGCATCGGGCCGGAGCCGACATAGTCGGTGATCTGGGTGAAGGGATCGGTGCGCGCGATCCGTTCCGGCATGATGAAGCAGATCGGCGTGTTGGTCTTGCCGAGCGCGTATTTCAGCTTCGGATAGGGCCGCCGCAGCACCCAGCGGAAGCTGCGGTCGTCGACCGCGGTGAGCTCCTGCTGGGCGGCGCGCAGCATCTGGCCCATCGGGTCGCGCGGCATCCAGCGGGTGATCGAGGCGACGACGTCGCGGGCCAGCACCGGCTCCCCGTCATGGAAGCGGAGGCCTTCGCGCAGGCGGAAGGTCCAGGTGAGCCCGTCCTGCGAGACGGTCTCGCCTTCGATCATCTGCGGCTGCGGATCGAGCTTGTCGTCGACGCCATAGAGCGTGTCCCACACCATCGCGGCGGCGTTGCGGACGACGTATTGCGTGCCCCAGATCGGATCGAAATTCGCGAGGTTGGCCTGCGGCACGAAGCGCAAGGTGCGCGCCGCGCCCTGCGACAGCGCCGGCGCCGCCACGCCGCCGCCGGCGAGGACGGCTCCCGAGGCGAGGCCTGCCTTCAGCAAGCTCCTGCGATCCATCGTCATAGCCCCCTCTCCGGCGGTCGATGCCGCCTTGTTAGATGACAGGCTGCCTCATTTTCAGGCGCCACGCCATGCCTCAACGGTCGCGCTTCGCCACATCGCGCCGCACGCCGGGACATTGTCTGCACATGCCATGCCAGCGCTCAGGCCCGACGCACGCCCCAGAACAGCGCCGGACCGCCCTTCACGATGCCGGTCACGCTGCGGCGGAAGGCCATCGGCGGCAGCACCTGGCCGAGCGGGATGAAGGGCACCTCCTCCCAGGCCAGACGTTGCATCTCCCGCGCGATCCGCTGCTCGGCGCCGATGTCGGGCGCTTCGAACCAGGCATCGCGCAGCGCTTCCATGCGCGGCGAGGTCGGCCATCCCGACCAGGCATTGGCGCCGTTGCCGCGCAGCGGCTGGTGGCTGCCGGGCACCGAGACGTCGAGCCCTTCCCAGGTGGTGCAGAAAGCACTCCAGCCGCCCTGGTCGGCGGCGTTGCGGCTGGTGCGGCGCTGGATCTGCGTGCCCCAGTCCATCGCCTGGAAATCGACGGTGAAGCCGATGCGCCGCATCAGGTCGGCCGCCACTTCCGACAGGTTCTGCAGCACCGGCAGGTCGGAGGCCGACATCATCGCCACCCGCTCGCCGCGATAGCCGGAGGCAGCCAGCGCCGCGCGCGCCGCATCCAGGTTGCGCGGCCCGGACAGCACCGCGAGGCCCTCATCGTTCGCGAGCGGCGAGCCCGGTGTGAAGACGCCGGCCGGCACCGCCGACAGCGCGCGGTCGGTGCCGATCGCCGCATCCATGAAGGCGCGCTGGTCGATCGCCGGCAGCAGCGCGCGCCGGACCTCGACGCGGTCGAAGGGCGGATGCAGGAAGTTGAAGCGCAGCACGCCGAGATTGCCGAAGCCATTGACCCGCTCGACCGCGATGTCGCGGTTGCGGGCGAGCAGCGGCAACAGATCGGGCAGCGGATTTTCCCACCAATCCGCCTCGTTGTTCTGCAGCGCCGCCGCCGCCGTCGCGGGGTCGGGCAGCACGCGCCATTCGACGCGGTCGAAATGCACCTGCTTGCCGCCGGCCAGGAAATCCGAGGGCTCGTCCCGGCTCGCATAGCCCTCGAAGCGCTCGTAGACCGCCAGGTCGCCGGGGCGGAACAGGTCGCGGCGGAAGCGGAACGGGCCGGAGCCGACGGGCTCCGCAAGCTGGGTGAAGGGATCGGTGCGCGCCACCCGCTCCGGCATGATGGCGCACATGTTGGCCGACGGTTTTCCCAGTGCCCAGGCAAGGCCGGCCCATGGGCGCTTCAGCCGGATGGTGAAGCGCCCGTCGTCCAAGGCCCGCATCTCGTCGAGCAGCACATCAAGGCGCTGGCCGAGCACGTCGCGCTTCGACCAGCGCGCGATGGAGGCGATGCAGTCCTGCGCCCGCACCGGTTCCCCGTCATGGAAGCGGAGGCCGGGGCGGAGTGCGATGGTCCAGGTGAGCCCATCGGCGGAGACCTGGTGCCCGGCCGCCATCTGGTGCCGCGGCGTCAGCCCGGCATCCAGGCCGAACAGCATGTCGTAGACCATCAGCCCGTGGTTGCGGACGACGACCGCCGTGCTCCAGACCGGATCGAGGCTCGCGAGGTTGGATTGCGGCACGAAGCGGAGCGTGCGCGCGGAAGCCTGGGCCGAGCCGAGGCGCGGCGCCGCGAGCGCCGCGGCGGCAACGGTGGCGGCGATGGCAATGCGACGGGTGATCATGCCTTGCCGATGTTCCAGAAGACGGTCGCCGGCGCGCGGAACACGCCGGTCAGGCTGCGCCGCCAGGCGCTCGGCTGCCAGTAATAGCCAAGCGGGATATAGGCCATGACCTCCATCGCGCGGCGGTTCAGCGCCTCCGCCAGGCGGCGGCTCTCGGCCGGGTCGCCGGCTTCGACCCAGGCGGCGCGCAGCCGCTCGATCTCCGGATCGTCGGGCCAGCCGAACCAGGCGTTCGGCCCGTTGGCGCGCAGGAACAGGTGGAAGACCGGCATGGTCAGCGACTGGCCGGAGGAGGTGGTGTGCACCACGCTCCAGCCGCCGCGCTCCACCGGCTCCTTGCTCGCGCGGCGCTGGATGACGGTGCCCCAATCGGCCGAGACGAGCTCCAGGTTCATGCCCAGCCGCTGCATCAGGTCGGCGGTGACGAGCGACAGCGCGTTGATCTGCGGATAGTCGCTCGGCGCGATCAGCACCACCTTCTCCCCGGCATAGCCCGCCTCGCGCAGCGCGGCGCGGGCGCGATCGAGATTCCGGGTCTTCAGGATCTCGCTGCCGGCATCGTTCGCGAGCGGCGTGCCGCAGGTGAAGACGCCTTCGCAGACGCCCCAGCCATCGGTCTCGTTGCCGGCGACGGCGCGGAGGTAGTCGCGCTGGTCGACCGCCATCGCGACGGCGCGGCGGATCGCGGGGTTGTTGAAGGGCGGCTGCAGGGTGTTGAAGCGGCAGATGCCGTAGGTGCCGTCGATCAGCCGCTGCTGCACCAGCAGATCGCGGCTGCGGCGCATCAGCGGCAGCAGGTCGTGCAGCGGGTATTCCCAGTAATCCTGCTCGCCCTGGACCATCGCATTCGCCGCCGTCGCGGAATCGCTGATGATCGTCCATTCGACGCGGTCGATGCGCGGCGCGCGGCCGCCGGCCAGCCCGTCGACCGGCTCCTGCCGCGGCTGGTAGCGCTCGTTCTTCGTCCAGACCGCGCGCTGGCCCGGATTCCACTCGCCGGGGACGAAGCGGAAGGGACCGCTGCCGACGGCGTCGCGGATCTGGGTGAAGGCGTCGATATTGGCCTGGCGCTCCGGCATCACGAAGCAGGGGAACTGGGTCTGCCCGAGCGCCTGCAACAGCAGCGGCACCGGGCGGTGCAGGCGGAAGCGGAAGCGGCGATCATCCAGCGCCTCCACCTCCGCCACCGCCGGCGCCAGCACCTGCATGAACGGATCGCGCCGCGCCCAGCGCTTGATGGAGGCGACGACGTCCTTCGCCAGCACCCGTTCCCCGTCATGGAAGGCGAGGCCCTCGCGAAGCGTGAAGGTCCAGCTCAGCCGGTCCTCGGCAACCGTCCAGCCTTCGGCCATCTGCGGCCGGATCTCGCCCGCGGCGTCCTGGGCGCAGATCTGGTCGTAGACCAGGAAGGCGTGGTTGCGGGTGACGACCGCGGTCGTCCAGACCGGATCGAGGCTGGTGAGGTTGGCCTGCGGGATGACGCGGAGCGTGCGCGCCGCGGTCCCCTGCGCGAAGACCGGCGCGGCGAAGCTGGTCGCCGCCGCCGCCGCGACGGCCCCCTTCAGCATGCTGCGGCGTTCCATGGGCACCTCCCCTTTCTTGGTCTTGGCCGCGTCAGGCGCGGCGCAGGTTCCAGAACAGCGCCATGCCCTTCACCCGGCCGGCGAGGTCGCGGCGGATCGCCGTCGCCGCCTTGTAGGCGCCGACCGGCACGTAAGGCAGCTCGTCCATCGCGATCGTCTGCATCTCGCGCGCGATGCTGCGCTGGGCGGCCAGGTCCGGGGCCAGGAACCAGTCGTCGCGCAGCTCCTCGAGCCGCGGGATGGTGGGCCAGCCCGGCCAGGCCTGCAGCCCGTTGCCGCGCAGCGGGAAATGCGCGGACGGGTCGACGAAGTCGAAGGAGGAGAAGCTGGTGAACAGCATGCTCCAGCCGCCGCGCTCGACCGGCTCGCGCGAGGTGCGGCGCTGCACGACGGTGCCCCAATCGGCGAAGACGGTATCGGCGTTGAAGCCCAGCCGCTGCACCAGGTCGGCGCCGACCTGGCTCATTGCCGCCGGCGCCAGGATGTCGGTCGGCGCGATCAGGCGCATCTGCTGGTTGGTGTAGCCGGCTTCCCGCATCAGCGCCTTCGCGCGGTCGAGGCTGCGCGGCCCCTGCAGCGCCCCCAGCCCGGCATCGTTCGCGAGCGGCGTGCCCGGCGTGAACAGGCCGACATTCTCCATGTACATGCTGGGGTCGGGGCCGACCACGGCACTCATGAAATCCGCCTGCGCGATCGCCGGCAGGATCGCCTGGCGCAGCTTCTTGTCGTTGAAGGGTGCGTGCAGGTGGTTGAAGCGAAGGATGCCGGTCAGCGGCAGCGGATCCATCTCCTCGATCGCGATCTGCCGGTTGCGGCGGAGCAGCGTCTGGATCTCCGGGTTCGGCTGCTCGTACCAGTCGATCTCACCGGTCTGCATGGCAGCCGAGGCGGTCGCGGCATCGACGATGATCTGCCATTCGACGCGGTCGAAATGCGGCGTCTTCGGGCCCGCGGTCAGGCTCGGCACGCCGCCGGGCGCCGGCACGTAGGCGGCGTTCTTCTCGTAGACGACCAGGCTGCCGGAATTGAACTCGTCCGCCTTGAAGCGGAACGGGCCGCTGCCGATCGCTTCCCGGATCTGGGTGAAGGCGTCGGTCGCGGCGATCCGCTCCGGCATGATGAAGGGCGGGCTGTTGCTGACCTGCGCCAAGGCCTGGATCAGCAACGGGAAGGCGCGCTTCAGGCGGAAGCGCACCTTCCGGTCGTCCACCGCTTCCACCGCATCGGTGAAGGTCTCGAGCTTCTGGCCGATCGGGCTGCGCTTCATCCAGCGCTTGAGGGAGGCGGCCACATCGGCGGCGCGCACCGGCTCCCCGTCATGGAAGCGGAGGTTCGGCCGCAGCGTGATGGTGACCGACTTGCCGTCATCCTCCACCACATGGCCCTCGGCCATCTGCGGCGTCACCTGGAAATCCGCACTCGTGCCGTAGAGGGTGTCGAACACCATGTAGCCGTGGTTGCGGGTGATGTTCGCCGTGGTCCAGATCGGGTCGAGGCTGGTGAGGTTGGCCTGCGGGACGAACTTGACCACGCGGGCGCGCGCCGGCTGGGCGATCGCGACGCGCGGCAGCGCCACGGCCGCGCCGCCGGCCGCCGCATTCCTGAAGAAGTCGCGTCGTTGCATCATCCCAGCCCCCTTGTTGTATGCAATGGGATCATCGGTGGAGCCGCACTGCAACACGAAAAATGCCTGGGCTCTCTTGGACCAAACGCGTTGACGCTGCACCGGCTTTTCCCCAGGTTGCGGCGGGAGGGAGACCGTGTCCGATCTGAGCCGTGCCTTCGACGCCGCGCTGAGCCTCGTCGCGACCGGGGATGCCGGGCTGTTCCGCATCATCCTGCTTTCGCTCCAGGTCAGCGGCGCCGCGGTGCTGATCGCGGCCGTCGTGGGTCTGCCGCTCGGCGCGCTGCTCGCGGTCGCGCGCTTTCCGGGCCGGCACGCCATCATCGTCGCGCTGAACGCGCTGATGGGCCTGCCGCCGGTGGTGGCGGGGCTGGTCATCTACCTGCTGCTCTCCCGCTCCGGCCCGCTCGGGTCGTGGGGCCTGCTGTTCACCCCGACGGCCATGATCATCGCCCAGGCGCTGCTGATCGCGCCGATCCTGGCCGCCCTCTCCCGCCAGGTGCTGGAAGGGCTGTGGGAGGAGTATGCCGAACAGCTCCGCTCCTTCGGCGCCGGCACGCTCCGCGCGGTGCCGACGCTGCTCTGGGACGGGCGCTTCGCGCTGCTGACCGTGCTGCTGGCAGGCTTCGGGCGCGCGAGTGCGGAGGTCGGCGCGGTGATGATCGTCGGCGGCAACATCGAAGGCTTCACCCGGGTGATGACGACGTCGATCGCGCTCGAGACCAGCAAGGGCGACCTGCCGCTGGCGCTCGCCCTCGGCCTCGTGCTGATGACGATCGTGCTGGCGGTGAATGCAGCGGCGCAGGCGGCACGCGGCGCCGCGACGCGCCGGGCAGCCTGATGCGCGCCCCGGTCACCCGCCTGCCGCTGGTGGCGGAGGGCCTGCACTACGCGGCGGGCGGCGTCGCGATCCTCCGCGGCATCGACCTCGTGATCGATGCCGGGCCGCCGCTCGTGATCCTCGGCCCGAACGGCGCCGGCAAGAGCGTGCTGCTGCGGCTGCTGCATGGGCTGATCGCGCCGGCGGGCGGTCGCATCGCCTGGGCCGGCGAGGAGCGCGGGCCGCGCGGCGCCATGCTGTTCCAGCGCCCGGTCATGCTGCGCCGCTCGGCGCTGGCCAATGCCGCCTATCCGCTGAAGCTCGCCGGCATGGGCCGCGCGGCGCGGCGCGCGGCGGCGCTGGCGGCACTCGACCGGGTCGGGCTCGCGCCACTCGCCGATCGTCCGGCGCGGCGCCTCTCGGGCGGCGAGCAGCAGCGCCTGGCGCTCGCGCGGGCCGAGGCGACCGGCCCCGAGATCGTCTTCCTGGACGAGCCCTGCGCCAGCCTCGACCCCGCCGCCGCGCGCGCCGTGGAGGCGATCATCGCCGCGATCGCCGAGCGCGGCGCCAAGGTGGTGATGACGACGCACGACCTGGCGCAGGCGCGGCGCCTCGCCGGCGAAATCGCCTTCCTCCATCGCGGCCGGCTGCTGGAGCATGCGCCGGCCGCCGCCTTCTTCGCCTCCCCCGCAACCACCGAAGCCGCCGCCTTCCTGCGCGGCGAGCTTCTGGCCTGAGGATCGGACCCCGCATGACGACCCGCCGCATGACACTCCTGCTCGCCGCCCTCCTGTTCGCGCTGCCGGCGGCCGCCCAGGAGCGCAGCATCACCATCGCCAGCACCACCAGCACCGAGCAGTCGGGCCTGTTCGGCCATATCCTGCCGGAATTCACCCGCGCGACCGGCATCGCGGTGCGGGTGGTCGCACTCGGCACCGGTCAGGCGCTGGATGTCGGGCGGCGCGGCGATGCCGACGTGGTCTTCGTCCATGACCGCGCGGCCGAGCTGCGCTTCGTCGCCGAGGGCTTCGCCACCCGCCGCGACCACGTGATGTTCAACGATTTCGTGCTGGTCGGGCCCGCCGCCGATCCGGCCCGCATCACCGGCCTCCGCGACACGCCGGAGGCGCTGCGTCGGATCGCCGCCGCCGCCGCCCCCTTCATCAGCCGCGGCGACCGCAGCGGCACCCATGCCGCCGAGCTCCGCCTCTGGCAGCAGGCGGGCGTCGATCCCGCCGGCGGCCGCGGCGGCTGGTACCGCGAGATCGGCCAGGGCATGGGCCCGACGCTCAACACCGCGGCCGCGCAGGGCGCCTATGCGCTGACCGACCGCGGCACCTGGCTCGCCTTCCGCAACCGCCAGGATCTCCGGATCGTGGTCGAGGGCGATGCCCGGCTGTTCAACCAGTACGGCGTCATGCTGGTGAACCCGCAGCGCCATGCGCATGTGAAGGCGGCCGACGGCCAGCGCTTCATCGACTGGATCCTGTCGGAGGCCGGCCAGCGCAGCATCGCCGGCTACCGGATCAACGGCGAGCAGCTGTTCTTTCCGAACGCGGCGCAGCCCGAGCCGGTCTCCTGAGCGGCTCGGGCTACGTCAGGTAGCCCGCCTCCCGATCCGCCACCGCGGCGGCAGCGTCGCGTTCCGCCGCCGGGCCGTGGCCGCCGCCGCCGGGGGTGGCGAGCGAGACGGTGTCGCCCTCCTGCAGCACGTACTGCCGCTTGGGATCGACCCGCTCGCCGTTGATCTTCAGGACGCCCGGCGCCCCCGCCTCGCCGCCTTCGATGCCGAAGGCCGGGAAGATGGTGCGCTCGGCCAGGAAGGAAACGGCGATCGGCGTCGGCGAGCGGCTTTCGATCAGCACCTCCTGACCCAGGCCGCCGCGATGGCGTCCTGTCCCGCCGCTGCCCGGGCGCAGGCGCTTGTGGCGGATGCGGATCGGCGCGATGTGCTCGCTGATCTCGACCGGGGTCGAGGACACGTTGGACGGCCAGGACAGGCAGGACAGCCCGTCGCCGCGCATGTTGCCGCCCATGCCGCCATTGAAGAAGAACATGTTGGCATAGGGCTTCCCCGCCGCGTTCACGCCCGACTGGTTCATGCCCCACATCGGCGACCCGCAGGCCGCCATCACCCGCTCCGGCACCACCTGGCCCAGGCAGCCGAAGACCAGCATCGGCAGATAATGCCCGATCAGCATGCGCGACCCGCCGGAGGCGGGGAAGACCGGGTTGACGATCGAACCCGGCGGCGCCGTCACCGAAATCGGCCGCCAGGCGCCTTCGTTGTTCGGCAGGTTGGGGCTGGTGCAGACCTTCACCCCGTACATCACCATGGCGTAGGTGTAGCAGAGCGCACAGTTGATCGCGCGGTCGACCTGGGCATCGGTGCCGGCGAAATCGGCGGCGATGGTGTCGCCCTCGATGGTCAGCGCCAGGCGGATGGTGACCGGCCGGTCCATCAGCCCGTCGGTCTGCAATTCGCTGCGGTAGACGCCGTCCGGCAGCGCCGCGATCGCGGCACGCATCGCACGCTCGCAGCGCCCCTGGATCTCGGCCGCGAGGTCGCCGAGGTCCGCAAGCGCGGCCTGCTCCATCAGCACCAGCAGCCGCTCCTCCATCAGGTCGAGCGCCACGACCTGTGCCCAGAGGTCGCCCATCGTCTGCTCCGGCGTGCGCACGTTCTGGCGGATCATCGCGATCAGCGTCTCGTCCGGACGGCCAGCGCGCATCAGCTTCAAGGGCGGGATCTGCAACCCCTCCTCGAACACCTCGCGCGGCTCCGGGCTTCTGATCTTGCCGCCGATATCCGGCGCATGCGCGGTCGAGGCGCTGAAGGCGACGAGCTTGCCGTTGCGAAAGATCGGCTTGGCGACGGTGATGTCCGGCAGGTGCCCGGTGCCGAGCCAGAGGTCGTTGGTGATCAGCACATCGCCGGGTTCCAGCACCCCCGGCGGGAAGAAGCGCAGGAAATGCTTCACCGTCTCCGGCAGGGTGCCGATGAAGCTCGGGATGCTCTCGGTCGCCTGCACCAGCGACTGGCCGGCGGCGTCGGTGACGACGCAGGAGAAGTCGTAGCTCTCCCGCACCAGGGTCGAGAAGCTGGTGCGCACCAGCGCCGCCGCTGCCTCGTCGACCAGCGAGATCAGGCGGCGCCAGAGCAGCTCGATCTCGACGGCATCGAAGCGCCGCGGCGTCGCATCCCCGGTCATCATGCCTGCTCCCTGCGTTCGGCGAGGATCGATCCGTCCGGCAGCACCCGGATGGCGGCATCCGGCCCGACGACGAAGGTGCTCTCGTTCTCCTCGAAGACAGCCGGGCCTTCGAGCGCGGTGCCGGGCGGCAGCGCGTAGCGGTCGTAGACCGACGTCTCCACCACGCCGCCGGCGTCCGGGAAATGCACCGGGCGCCTGCCCTTCAGCGCCGCACCACCCGGCCTGCCGCCGGCGATGCGGAGCGTGCCGCCGGCCCCCGGCATCGGCGCCGTGACCGCGAGCCTGAGCGCCACGAACTGCACCGCCGCACCCGGCGGCGTGCGGCCGAACAACTGCCGGTAGGCGGCTTCGAAGGCGCCGAGCACGGAAGCCGCATCGAGGATTGCCGGCAGCGCCACCGCGATCTCCGACCCCTGCCCGACATAGCGCATGTCGGCCAGTCGCCGGACCTCCTGCCGCGTCAGGTCCGCGCCGGTCTCCCGCACCACTTGCAGCGCGTCGCGCTCCAGCGCCGCGAAGCGCGCCGCGACCTCGTCCCAATCGACGCCCGCGAGCGGGGCGTTGAAGGATGCGACGCGGTCGATCCGGGCCGGCGCCATCAGCATGCCGATGGTGCTGCCGGCACCGGCACCGGGCGGGCAGACGATGCGCCCGATGCCGAGCTTGACGCCGACATGCCAGGCATGTACCGGCGCCGCGCCGCCGGTCGCGAGCAGCGCATAGTCGCGCGGCACCCGGCCGCGCTCGGCGATCGCGACCCGGGCGGCGCCGGCCATGGTCTCGTTCACGACGTCATGGATGCCCGACGCGCCGCGATCGCCCTCGAGGCCGAGGCTGCCGGCGAGCGCTTCCAGGGAGCGCCGCGCCGGCGCCGCATCGATGCGCATCGCGCCGCCCAGGAAGAACTCCGCGTTCAGGTAGCCTAGCGCGAGGTCGGCATCGGTCACCGTCGGCGCCGTGCCGCCGCGCCCATAGCAGACCGGCCCGGGCTCGGCGCCCGCGCTCTCCGGCCCGACCTGGAGGGTGCCGAGCTCGCTGCGGCGGGCGATGGAGCCGCCGCCGGCGCCGATCTCGATCAGCTCGACGGTCGCGATCTGGATCGGCAGGCCGGAGCCGCGCAGGAAGCGCTTCGTCCGCGCCGCCTCGAAGCCGGCGGCGACCAGCGGCGCGCCGTCATCGACCAGGGCGAGCTTCGCGGTGGTGCCGCCCATGTCGAAGGCGAGCACGCGGTCGAGCCCGGCATGACGGCCGAACCAGGCGCCGGCGAGCGCGCCGGCCGCCGGCCCGCTTTCGAGCAACTGCACCGGCGCGCGCTTGGCTTCCGCGACATGGGTGAGGCCGCCGTTCGAGAGCATGAGGAACAGCCCGCCGGGCACGCCGGCGCGCTGCAGCGCCACTTCCAGCCGGTCGAGATAGACCTCCGCGATCGGGCGCACATAGGCGTTGGCGACGGTCGTCACGGCCCGCGGATATTCGCGGATCTCGGGCGCGATCTCCGAGGAGAGCGAGAGCGACAGCGCCGGGAAGCGCCGCGCCACGGCGTCCGCCACCGCCCGCTCATGCACCGGATTGGCGTAGGCGTGCAGGAAGCAGATGGCCAGGCTGGTGACGCCCTGGTCGACCAGCGCCGTCGCCTCGGCCAGCGCCGCTGCGACGTCGACCGCGTCCTCGACGCGGCCATCGGGTGCCAGGCGCTCCCGAACCTCGCGCCGCCAGGGGCGCGGCACCAGCGGCTTCGGCATCTCCAGGAACAGGTCGTAGAGCTCGTACTTCCGCTCGCGCCCGATCTCCAGCACGTCGGCGAAGCCGGCGGTCGTCAGCAGCCCGGTCGGCGCGCCCTTTCGCTCGATCAGCGCATTGGTGAAGAGCGTGGTTGCATGCACGACCCGGCCGATCGCACCGGCCGCGATGCCGCTGCGGTCGAGCAGCCGCGCGAGGCCCTGCATGGCGCCGCGGGAGGGGTCGTCCGGCGTCGTGCTCTCCTTCCAGATCTCGGCGCGGCCATCGGCGGGGTCGAGGAGGACGAGGTCGGTGAAGGTGCCGCCGATATCGATGCCGAGCGAGAGCGAGCCATTCATAACGCGTCTTCAATCTCCACGGATGCCGTTGGCGTCTACGACCTGCTGCCAGCGGGCGCGGTCGCGGCGGATGCGCTCGGCGAAGGCGGCGCTGCCTTCGCCGATCGGGATCAGGCCGCGCTCCATCAGGATGCGCGCGGTCTGCGGGTCGCGCACGGCCGCCGCGAAGATCCCGGCCAGCCCGTCGCGTACCTCGGGCGGCAGGCCGGCCGGGCCGGCGACGCCGAACCAGTTGTCGATCGCGAGTGCGGGGATGCGCGCGGCCAGAGGCGCCAGCTCCGGCATCAGCGGCGTCGGCGCCGTGGCGGTGACGCCGATGCCCTTGAGCTGGCCGCCGCGGATCTGGCCCGCCACTTCCGCGACATTGGCGACCATGATGTCGATCCGCCCGGCCGAGACGTCGAGCACCGCCGGCGCCCCGCCGCGATAGGAGACATGCGTCATCCGGACGCCGGCGGCGCCGCAGAACAGCGCCGCACCCAGATGGTTGATCGACCCGTTGCCGGAGGAGGCATAGGTCGCGGCGCCGTCGCGCGACCGCGCATAGGCGATCAGCCCATCGAGGTCGGCGAAGGGCGCATCCGGCCGCGCGACGAGCGCCATCGGCGTGCCGGCGAGCGCCGAGACCGGCGTCAGCTCCCGGTCGAGATCGAGCGGCACCGGGATGCCGGGGATGGTCGGCAGCACCGACATCAGCCCCATGATGGCGCTCGCCAGCGTATAGCCGTCGGGTGCCGCGCGCGCGGCGGCCTGGGCGGCGATGAAGCCATAGGCGCCGCTCCGCACCTCCGCGACCACGGCGACGTTCCTGACCCGCTGCATGCCCTCGGCCACCACGCGGACCAGGATGTCGACGGCGCCGCCGGGCGGATAACCGATCAGGATGCGGATCGGCTGCTGCGGGACCCAGGCGGCGCTGGCGGCGGGCGCCAGCGGCAGGGTCGCGGCGGCAAGCATGGCGCGGCGCGTGATCGGCGGCAGCATCGTCTCGTGATCCCCCTCTGGTGCGGCGGACGCTCGCGCCGCCGTGACGGCAATGGTCCAGGGTCCCGCGAAAGCGCCGGCCCCGCAACTGGCCACGGCCGGCGGCCGGGTCTAGGCTCCGCCACAAGGAGCGCGCATCGCGCGGCACAGGAGGAAGCATGGCCGGAGGCCAGCGATCGATCGATTGCGATCTGCACCCCTGGGTGCCGGGCATGGCGGCCTTGGCACCCTATCTCGACGGATTCTGGCGCGACCAGCTCAGCGAGCGCGGGATCGAGCAGCTCGACAGCCAGAGCTATCCGCTGAACGCCCCGATCACGACGCGCGCCGACTGGCGCGACGGCAAGGGACGTGCGCCGCACCGGGTGGAGACGCTGGCCGCCCAGGCGCTCGATCCCTGGGGCACCGAATTCGGCATCCTGAACTGCCTCTACGGCGTCCAGCTCGTGCTCAACGAAGACATGGCGGCCGCCTTCACCCGGGCGCTGAACGACTGGGTGCGCACCGAATGGCTGGATCGCGATCCGCGGCTCCGCGCCGCCATCGTGCTGCCGCTGCAATCGGTCGAGCGCGCCGTCGACGAGATCGAGCGCCTGGCCGGCGACCAACGTTTCGTGCAGGTGCTGACGCTGGCGATGGGCGAGGATCCGCTCGGCAAGCGCCGCTACTGGCCGGTCTGGGAAGCCTGCGTGAAGCATGGCCTGCCGCTCGCGATCCATGCCGGCAGCGCCTATCGCCACCCGGTCACCTCGGTCGGCTGGCCGTCCTGGTACCTCGAGGACTATGTCGCCCAGGCGCAGGGTTTCCAGAGCCAGCTCGCGAGCCTGATCACCGAAGGCACCTTGGAAAAATTCCCCGGGCTCAAGGTGGTGCTGCTGGAATCCGGCGTCTCCTGGCTGCCGGGCTTCCTCTGGCGCCTCCAAAAGACCTGGAAGGGCGTGCGCTTCGAGGTGCCCTGGGTGAACCGCCCGCCGGCCGAGATCCTGCGCGACCAGGTCCGCCTGTCCGTGCAGCCCTTCGACGTGCCGGAGGATGCGGCGACGGTCGCGCGCCTGCTCGACCAGTTCCGCTCCGACGCCATGCTGCTCTGGGCGAGCGACTGGCCGCATGCGCAGTTCGACGGCGATGCGCGAATCCCGGCCGGGCTGCCGGAAGGGCTGCTGCCGAAGCTGCTGTGGGACAATCCGCTCGCCACCTATGGCCGCATCCGGGCCCAGATCATGGAAGGGGTATCGGCATGAACATCCTCGTCCCACCCGGTCAGGCCGCGGGCCTGGCGCCGGGCCGGCCGCCGCAGGCGACGCTCGGGCTGATCGACGTCGACATCCACCCGCGCCCGCATTCGATCGAGGCCTTCAGGCCCCACCTCTCGACGCGCTGGTGGGAGCATCTCAGGACCTATGGCCTGCGCCCGCGGCACGGCTTCACCGGCGGCCAGCCGGTCTTCCCGAAGGCGCAGCCGATGGCCTCCCGCCGCGACGCCTGGCCGCCCGGCGGCACCCCCGCCTCCGACCTCGACTTCGTGCGCCGCCAGCACCTCGATCACTACGGGATCGATGCCGGGGTGCTGAACCCCTTGCAGCCTTCGGGCCAGGGCGACCAGAACAACGCCTTCTCCGTCGCCATGGCACGCGCGGTCAATGAATGGCAGGTCGAGGCCTGGACGCGGCCGGAGCCGCGCCTGCATGCCAGCATCGTCGTCCCCTACGAGGATGGCGAGGCCTCGGCCGCCGAGATCCGGCACTGGGCCGGGCACCGCGACTTCTGCCAGGTCCTGATGATGAGCCGCACGGCGGAGCCGGTCGGCAAGCAGCGCTACTGGCCGATCTACGAGGCGGCGGTGGAAGCCGGGCTGCCGGTCGCCTTCCACGCCTTCGGCTACAGCGGCTGGCCGATGACCAATGCCGGCTGGCCGAGCTTCTACATCGAGGAGGTGTCGGAGCACGCCACCTCCTGCCAGCCGCAGATGACGAGCCTGGTCGTCGAAGGCGTGTTCGAGCGCTTCCCGACGCTCAAGGTCATCCTGATCGAATGCGGCTTCGGCTGGCTGCCGGCGCTCGGCTGGCGGCTCGACAAGCATTGGAAGACCCTGAAGGCGGAGGTGCCGCACCTGAAGCGTGCGCCGTCGGAATACCTCCGCGAGCATGTCTGGGTCTCGACCCAGCCGATGGAGGAGCCGGAGAAGCCCGAGCACCTGCTCGACATCATCGACTGGATCGGGCCGGAGCGGATCCTGTTCGCCAGCGACTACCCGCATTGGGATTTCGACGACCCGCGGCTGGCGATCCCGTCCTTCATCCCGCTCGAGCAGCGGCAGGCGATCTGGGGCGGCAATGCCCGCAAGGCCTACGGCTTCTGACATGGCCAGGCACGTCGTGGCGCCGCTCGGCGAGATCCCGCCCGGCGGCCGCAAGCTGGTCGAGGCGGGCGGCAAGCGGATCGCGGTCTTCAACCTGGACGGCGACTTCTTCGCCCTGCTGGACCGGTGCCCGCACCAGGGCGGCTCGCTCTGCGGCGGCATCGTCACCGGCCATGTCGAAAGCAGCACGCCGGGCGAATACCGCTACGGGCGCCGCGGCGAGATGATCCGCTGCCCCTGGCACGCCTGGGAATTCGACATCCGCACCGGCAAGTCCTGGTTCGACCCGCGGCGGACCAAGGTGCGGAGCTTCCCCGCCGGTGTCGCCCGCGGCGCCGAGCTGGTGGAAGGTCCCTTCGTCGCCGAGACCTTCGCGGTCAAGGTCGAGGACGATTACGTGGTCGTCGAGGCGTGATGACGGCTTGGCATCCGATCGCCCGACGCAGTCTGCTGGCGGCTCCGGCAGCGCTCGCCATGCAGCGGCCAGCACGCGCGCAGACCTGGCCGGAACGGCCGGTGCGCATGCTGATGGGGTTCCCGCCCGGCGGCCCCACCGATGCCGTCGGCCGCCTGATCGCGACCGGCCTGCAGGAGGCGCTCGGGCAGACGGTGGTCTTCGAGAACCGGGCGGGCGCCAATTCCGTGCTGGCCGCGGAAGCCGTCGCGCGGGCGGCGCCGGACGGCCACACCCTGCTGTTTGCCTCCAATGCCCTGGTCATGAATGCCAGCGTCTATGCGCGGCTGCCCTATGACCCGGTCGCGAGCTTCGCGCCGATCGGTATCGTGGCGACGTCGCCGAACGTCTTCTGGTGCGGCGCCGGCCAGCCCTGGCGAAGCCTGGATGAGGTGGTGGCGGCAGCCAAGGCGCGCCCGGGCCAGCTCGGCTATGCGAGCACCGGCAATGGCGGCAACGGGCATTTCGGCGGCGAGACGCTGCGCCAGGCGCTCGGCATCGACATCACCCATGTCCCCTATCGCGGCACCGCGCCCGCCTTGCAGGACGTGATCGCCGGCCGGGTTCCGCTGATGCTCCAGACCCTGGTCGGCGCCATCGGCCCCTACCGCGCCGATCAGCTGCGGCCGCTGGCGGTCTTCGGCCCGCGGCGGGCGCCGGAGCTGCCGGAAGTGCCGACGCTCGCGGAGCTCGGCCACGCGGTGGCGGATTCCGGCGTCTGGTTCGGCGTGCTGGCGCCGGCCGGCACCGGCGCGGCAATCATCGGGCGTGTCGCCGAAACCCTCTCCGCGCTGCTGCAGCGCCAGGACACGCGCGACCGGCTGGCGGCGCAGGCCTCGGTGCCGGCTTTCGCCGGCCCCGAAGCCTTCACCGCCCGGATCCGGAGCGACGTCGTCGCCTGGGCGGAGGTCGCGCGGCGCGCCGGCATGCGGCCGGAGTAAAACGGCAGCGGGCCGGCCCACTGACCGGCCCGAGGCCGCGAATGCGGCCCGCGCGGATGAGCGCGAAGCCAAGCCGCGCGGATGCGCGGCGCCCGGCGCCCGAGGGCATCAAGGCGTATCGTCGAACAGATGCGCGATCCGGGCGCGGAGGCCGACGCGGGTGCCGGGGGCAATGCGACCTTCGGCTTCCGCCGCGTCGCCGCGGGCGATCTCGGCCTCGATCCGCTCGCCATCCTCGAGCTCCAGCTCGATCAGCAGGGCGCCGCCGCGCGAGGCGATCCGGCGCACCACCGCCGGCACGCCGGCGCCGTCCGGCGGCAGCAGCTCGATGTCGTGCGGACGGACCATCGCAAGGCCACCCTGCGGCCGGTCCGGCACCAGGGCACGACGCAGCCGCGGCGGCACCCGGAGCGCATCGCCCAGGAACTCCGCGACGAAGGGCGTCGCCGGCGTGTCGTAGACCTCCTGCGGCGTGCCGATCTGTTCCAGCCGGCCCTGGTTCAGGATCGCGACGCGGTCGGCGAGCTCCAGCGCCTCCTCCTGGTCGTGCGTGACAAAGACGGTCGAGAGGCCGAGCCGGTCGTGCAGCGCGCGCAGCCAGCGGCGGAGCTCGCGCCGGACCTTGGCGTCGAGCGCGCCGAAGGGCTCGTCGAGCAACAGCAGCCGCGGCTCGACCGCGAGAGCGCGGGCCAGCGCCACCCGCTGTCGCTGTCCGCCCGAGAGGGCGGCCGGCTTCCGCGCGGAAAACTCCTCCATCTGCACGGTGCGGAGCAGCGGCAGCACGCGGTCGCGGATCTCGGCCTCGGCGAGGCGCAGCCGGCGCGGCCGGGCGCGGAGGCCGAAGGCGACGTTCTCGAAGACCGAGAGATGGCGGAACAGCGCGTAGTTCTGGAACACGAAGCCGATCCGCCGCTCCCGCGCGGTCAGCGCCGTGGCGTCGTCGCCATCGATCAGGATGCGCCCGGCATCGAGGAATTCGAGGCCGGCGATGGCGCGCAGCAGCGTGGTCTTGCCCGAGCCCGAGGGGCCGAGCAGCGCCAGCAGCTCGCCCGGCCGCGTCTCCAGCGTGACGTCGTCGATCGCCGCGATCTTCGGGCCGTAGCGCTTCACCGCGCCTTCGATGCGGATCGCCATCTCAGCCGCCTTCCCCGGAGCGCAGCTGCATCCGCCGTTCCAGCCAGAGCTTCAGCACCAGGGTGACGATGGCGAGCAACGCGAGGAGGGAGGCGCAGGCGAAGGCGCCGACCTCGTCATACTCGTTGCTCAGGATCTCGACATGCAGCGGCAGGGTGTTGGTCTCCCCCCGGATATGGCCGGAGACGACGGAGACGGCGCCGAATTCCCCCATCGCCCGGGCATTGGTCAGCAGCACGCCATAGAGCAGCCCGAGTGCGGCATTGGGCAAGGAGACGCGGAGCAGCGTGGTGGTGGCGCCGGCGCCGAGCGTCGCCGCCGCTTCCTCCTCCTCGACGCCCTGGCGCTGCATGATCGGGATCAGGCTGCGCGCGACATAGGGCAGCGTCACGAAGATCGTCGCCAGAACCATCCCCGGCAGCGCGAAGATGATCCTGACATCGTGCCGCTGCAGCCAGGGGCCCAGCCAGCCCTGGGCGCCGAAGATCAGCACGAAGACCAGGCCGGCCACGACCGGGGAGACCGAGACCGGCAGGTCGATGAAGGCCGCCAGCAGGCTGCGGCCGCGGAATTCGTGCTTGGCGATCGCCCAGGCGGCGGCGATGCCGAGGACGAGGTTCACCGGCACCGCGATCGCCGCGATCAGCAGCGTGAGGCGCATCGCCGCCAGCGCATCCGGCTCCTGCAAGGCGGCGATGAAGCGCGGCCAGCCGCGGGCGAAGGCCTCGGTCAGCACGACCACCAGCGGCAGCACCAGGAAGATCGCGACCCAGAGCAGGGCGAAGGCGATCAGCGCGACCGCGATCGGCGTCGGGTCGCGGAGCGCGGGGCGGCGATGGCCGCTCATGCGGCGCGTTCCCGATCGAGGCGCCGTTGCAGCAGCACGCAGACGATCAGGACGGCCAAGCTCGCCAGCAGCAGCACGGTCGCGATCGCGGTCGCGGCGCCGTACTGGAACTGCTCCAGCTGCACGACGATCAGCAGCGGCGCGATCTCGCTCACCATCGGCATGTTGCCGGCGATGAAGATGACCGAGCCGTACTCGCCGACCGAACGCGCGAAGGCCAGTGCGAAGCCGGTCGCGAGCGCCGGCGCGATCGCCGGCAGCACGACGCGGAGGAAGGTCGCGGCGCGGCCGGCGCCGAGCAGGGCGGAGGCTTCCTCGAGCTCCGGCTCCAGATCCTGCAGCACCGGCTGGAGGGTACGGACGACGAAGGGCAGCCCGATGAAGAGCAGCGCCAGGAAGACGCCGAAGGGCGTGAAGGCGAGCTTGAGGCCGAAGGGCTCGGCGAGGCTGCCCAGGATGCCGTTGGGGGCCGCGATGGTGGTCAGCGCAATGCCGGCGACCGCGGTCGGCAGCGCGAAGGGCAGGTCGATCAGCGCGTCGACGATGCGGCGGAACGGGAAGCGGTAGCGCACCAGCACCCAGGCGAGCAGCGTGCCGACCACGGCGTTCACCGCGGCGGCCAGCAGCGAGGCCCCGAAGGACAGGCGATAGGCGGCGATCGCCCGTGGCGAGAAAGCGGCGTCCAGGAAGGCATCGAGGCTCTGCCCCGCGGCCCGCAGCAGCAGCGCCGCGATCGGCAGCAGCACCAGCAGGCCGGTGCCGAGCATGGCGATGCCGAAGGCCGGCCCGAAGGCCGGCACCGCGGTCGGTCGGTGAAAGGCGAAGCCGCCGCTCAACGCGCCGCGCCGGTGATCTGGTCGAAGACGGCGTTGTCGGCGAAATGCGCCGCCGTCGCCTGCGCCCAGCCGCCGAAGACGTCGTCGATCGTGAACAGCGGGATGTCGCGGAGCCGCGCGAGATCGGCCGCCGCCGCATGCTCCGGCGCGACCGGCCGGTAGAAGTGCTTGGCGATCGTCGCCTGCGCGCCTGGCGTGTAGAGGAATTCGAGGTAGCTGCGCGCCAGCGCCCCGGTGCCGCGACGGCGCGTCACGCTCTCGACCACCGCGACCGGCGGCTCGGCCAGGATGGAGCGGCTGGGATAGATCACCTCGAAACTGTCGCCACCGAATTCGGCCAGCGCCAGATAGGCCTCATTCTCCCACGCGAGCAGCACGTCGCCGATGTTGCGCCGGGCGAAGGTCAGCGTCGAACCGCGCGCCCCGGTGTCGAGCACCGGCGCGTTGCGGAACAGGCCCTGCACCAGGGTGCGCGCCGAAGCCTCGTTGCCGCCGGGCTGCGCCAGCGCCCAGCCCCAGGCGGCCAGGTAGTTCCAGCGCGCGCCACCCGAAGTCTTCGGGTTCGGCGTCACCACCTGCACGCCGGGCCGCGCGATGTCGCCCCAATCGCGGATCGCCTTCGGGTTGCCGCGCCGGACCAGCAGCACGATGGTGCTGCGATAGGGCGCCGCGCGATGCGGGAAGGCGCTCCGCCACTCACGCGAGATCAGCCCGTTCTGCGCGATGGCGTCGATGTCGGCGCCGAGGGCCAGCGTCACCACATCGGCTTCCAGCCCGTCGATCACCGAGCGCGCCTGGCGGCCGGAGCCGCCATGGGATTGGCGGATCGCGACGGCGCTGCGCCCCGCGGCGCGTTCGGCGGCCGAGAAGGCAGCGTTGATGTCGCGGTAGAGCTCCCGCGTCGGATCGTAGGAGACGTTGAGCAGGCTGCGCTCCTGCGCGGCGGCCGGGCGCGCCCCGGCGGCCACGAGGGCTGCGCCGGCGCCGATGACGGTTCTGCGTCGCATGACGGGCGTCATCAGAAACTCTCCTTGAAGGGCCTCAGGTCCAGCTCCTGCGTCCAGGCGGACCGGTGCTGGCGATGCAATTGCCAATAGGCTTCGGCGATGGCGTCGATGTCGAGCAGCCCGTCCTCCCCCGCTTCCGCGACGCGCTGCGGCGCGCGGCTCTCGAGCCGCTCGCCGGCGATGCCGCCATCGATCACGACATGCGCGACATGGATGCCGAGCGGCCCCAGCTCCCGCGCCAGGGATTGCGCGACGGCGCGGAGACCCGCCTTGGCGGCGGCGAAGGCCGCGAAGCCGGCGCGGCCGCGCAGGCTGGCGCTGGCACCCGTGAACAGGATGCTGCCGCGGCCGAGCGGCACCAGCCGCCGCGCCGCTTCCCGACCCACCAGGAAGCCGCCGAGCGTGCCGACCCGCCAGGCGGCTTCGAAGGTCTCCATCGCCAGGTCGCGGATCGGCGCGCGGACATTGTTGCCGGCATTGTAGACCACGAGCTCCGGCACCGCGGCGGCGAAGGCACGCTCGAACAATGCCGCGACATCCGCCTCCCGCGTCGCATCCGCAACGACACCCTCGGCGCTGCCGCCGGTATCGCGGATTGCGGCCGCGACCCGGTCGAGCTGTGCTGCGGTGCGGCCCGCGACCACCACGTGCAGCCCGTCCTGCGCGAAGCGCCGGGCGAGCGCCGCGCCGAGGCCGCGCTCGGCGCCGACGCCGACCACGATCGCTGCGCGCCCTGGCTCAGGCATCGGCCGGATGCTCCCGACCCTGCGGGACGAAGGTGCATCCCCCGATACCCAGCCGCGGCTGCGCATGGCTGTCGCTCGCGCTGTCATAACGCTTGATCAACGGGGCCTCCTCCGGCTGCTGCTGCGGAAACTAGACCCGGCGACGCGCCGGATTCCAGGTTGCCGAGAAGGTCCCGCCGATGCGGCCGGGCGCCACGGGTTCACGATCGCGACGCGCCACCGGTCATTCGGCGGCCGCCGGCAGCGGCTGCGCCGCGACCGCGGCGCGGGTCGCCGGCAGCAGGCTGCGGCCGTATTCCACGGCATCCTCCAGCGGGTCGAAGCCGCGGATCAGGAAGGTGGAGACGCCGATCGCGCGATAGGCGGCGAGGCTTTCCGCCACCTGTTCCGGCGTGCCGACCAGCGCCGTGGTATTGGCGCCGGCGCCGACCGCGGCCGCGACCTCGGTCCAGAGCCGCTTGTCGCGCACCGCGCCGCCGGAGGCCGCCTCCAGCAGCCGCCTGGAGCCGATGCTCTCGGGCTTCGGCGTGGCCTTGCCGAAGGCATCGCCGCGCAGTTCCCGGATTCGTTCCAGGATGTCCTTTGCGCGCCGCCAGGCGGCCTCTTCCGTTCCCGCCAGCACCGGGCGGACGCTGAGCGAGAAGCGGATGGCGGCCGGGTCGCGCCCGGCCCGGGCGGTCGCCGCCCGCACCCGGCCGATGCTCTCCCGCGCCTGGTCGAGCGTCTCGCCCCAGAAGGCGTAGACATCGGCGTGGCGCCCCGCCGCCTCGACCGCGGCGTCGGAGGAGCCGCCGAAATAGATCGGGATATGCGGCTTCTGCACCGGCTTGATCTCGGAGAAGGCGCGCTCGAAGCGGTAGTGCGTGCCCTGGTGGTCGAAGGGTGCGTCGCTGGTCCAGACCCGGCGGAGCAGGCCGACATATTCGTCCGACCGCGCATAGCGCTCGTCATGGGCCAGGAAGTCGCCATCGGCGCGCTGTTCGGCCGGGTTGCCGCCGCTGATCACGTGGATCGCGGCGCGGCCGCCGGTGAGCTGGTCGAAGGTCGCGAATTGCCGGGCGGCGAGCGTCGGCGCGATGAAGCCCGGGCGATGCGCGATCATGAAGCCGATGCGCGTCGCATGCGCCGCGGCGTGGGAGGCGACCAGCAGCGTATCGGGATGCGAGGAATGCCAGGCGACCAGGATGCGGTCGAAGCCCGCTTCCTGATGCGCCAGCGCGAAGCGCGCGACGTAGCCGGGATCCAGGATCGGGCCTTGCGGCGGATGGATCTCCGAGCCGTGGCGGTGGGAGATCATGCCGATGAATTCAAGCGGATGCGCGGTCATGGAGCGGTCCTCCTTGCAATGGGAGCGTCCGATCCGGGACGCTCAGGCGATGCGGAGCCGGCGGATGGCGGCGCCGCTCGCAGCGTGATCGGCGGCGACGCGGATGGCGAGCTGTTCCGGCGAGAGCGGTGCCGGGCGCAGGCCGAAGCGGCGGAGTGCCGCCGCCACCTCCGGCTCCGCGAGGCCGGCGTTGAAGGCGCGGTTGAGCCCCGCGACGATGCCGGGCGGGGTGCCGGCGGGGGCGAACAGGCCGAACCAGCCGCCGGCCGGCCAATCCTGCCCGAGCCCGAACTCCTCGAGCGTCGGAAGGTCCGCGAAGGCGTCCCAGCGATCCTCGCCCACCGTCGCGAGCCCGCGCAGCCGGCCGGCCGTCACCTGCGGGGCCGCGATCGGGTCCAGGATCAGGTGGCAGTCGCCGGCGACGACGCTGTTCGCCGCCGCCGCGCTGCCCGGGAAGGGCACGTGCACCGCGTCCGCGCCGGCGGCATCCATCAGCAGCGCGCCGCGGAGATGGCCGGCCGAGCCGATCCCGGCGGAGGCGTAGTTGAGCCAGCCGGGCCGCGCCCGCGCGAGGTCGAGCAGGTCCGGCAGGCTCCGCACCGGCAATGCGGGATGCACGGCAATCAGGCTATAGGCATCGCCGGCCGAGGCGACCGGCGCGAAGCCGCCGATCGGGTCGTAGCCGACCGGCCCCAGATGCGGCGCGATGGTCAGGTTGCCGGCCGAGGCGTTCAGCAGCGTGTACCCATCCGCGCGGCTCTCGGCGACGAAGCGGGCGCCCACCGCGCCGCCGGCGCCGGCCCGGTTCTCGACCACCACCGCCACGCCGAGCCGCGCCACCAGGTGCCGCGCCATGGTGCGGGAGACGTTGTCGTTGGTCGCCCCCGGCGGGAACGGGCAGACATAGCGGATCGGCCGCGACGGAAAGCCCGGCTCGGCCCGCGCGATCGCGGGTGCCGCGAGGAGGGCACCGAGGAGGACGCGGCGCATGGCGACGGCGGCGATGCGGGTCATGCGCCAATCCCCGCCAGCGCGGCGCGCCCGGCCGCGGCATGCGCGGCATCGGCGGTCGGCACATGGACCCGCGCGCATTGCACGTCGCGCCAATGCCGCTCCAGCGGATAGGCGCGGTCATGGCCATGATTGCCGGCGAGCGCGACCGCAACCTCGACCGCCCGGACGGCATTCTCGGCGAGCGTCGCCTTGACGAGGCCGCTTTCGGTCGCCGCCGGCACCGCGCCGGCATCGACCGCGGTGCCGATCGCCTCGGTCAGCCGTGCATTGGTGGCAAGCAGGCCTTCGATCACCCCGACCTCGCCTTGCACGCGACCCTCCGTCGCGAGCGGGCGGCCGAGGCCCGACGGCACCCGGCGGTTGAGGAAGCCCAGGATCCAGCGCCGCGCCGCATGGGCGACGCCGGTATAGACGCCGCCCACCAGCAATGCGTTCCACGCCGCCTGGGTCGGGTTGCCGGGCTTCCATTCGGCCGCGGGCACCAGCGTCGCGACATGCGCGTCGGGGACGAAGACATCCTCGAACACCACGTCGTGGCTGCCGGAGGCGCGCAGGCCGAGATGGTTCCAGCTTTCGCGGATGGTGATGCCGCGCGCCTCGCCCTCGACGTAGAAGCTGCCGAGGCGTGGTGCCTCGTCCTCGGTGCGGGCCAGCACGTCCATCCAGCGGAGCCCCGGCGCGCCGGTCGCGTAGCGTTTGCGGCCGCTGATCCGCCAGCCGCCGGGCGCCCGCCAGGCGGTCGTCGCCGGCAGCCCGCCGCGGGACGGCGACCCGAGCTCGGGCTCCACCCGCAGCGCATTGAGCAGCGCGCCGCTGGCGACGGCCTCGCGCCCGATGCGGTCGCGGAGCGCCGGCGGCGCATCATCGTGCCGCGCGAGGGCCGCCTGCTTGCCGAGCTGCATGGCGAGGATCAGCGCGGTCGACGGGCAGGCCTGGCCGACCCGGCGCACCGCCTGGGCGGCGCGGAGCAGCCCTGCCCCGCCGCCGCCGAGCGCCGCCGGCACGGTGAGTGCGAGCAGGCCCGCATCATGCAGCCTGGCGAGACTCGCGAAGGGAAAGCGGGCGTCGCGGTCGCGGAGCGTCGCCTCCTCGGCGATCAGCTCGAGCGCGGTCGACAGCGGGATCGGCGCCGCGGCGGGCGCCGGCCTCACGATGGCATTCATCGCTCAGTGACCAGCGGGGATGGGCTGGCCGATTTCCCGCGCATAGACGCGGCGCGCCATGCGCTCGGCTTCCGGCAGGTCGCGGAATCGGGCGCCGTGCAGGTCCTCGAGGCGGGGATCGATCGCGATCAGGAACCACTCCCGATCGTCATTGGCGGCGACGCCGATCAGGCGTCCGGCTTCGGTAATGGGGCGCGACTGGCGCATGCGATGCTGTCCTTCTGTCGCCATGCCGCGCGGGCGGCGATGACCGTCGATCCTGGGAGCGGGATTCAGGGGCTCAGAGACGACAGCGAGCGGGGCGGCGAAGCGACGTCATTCTCAGGTTCCAGCAGCGAGGAAGCCGATTGAACGATCCATGACGTCATTTTGTCAATACAACACGAACTACGGCAGTGAAACAGAATTTCCCGCGCCACTCGGTCGGTTTCAGGGAAGGATGCTGCCGCCGACCGCCGGCCGGGCAGCAGCGATTTGCCCATGTCGGCGCGGGTGACCAGCATCGGGATCGGCCGCTACGATGCGCGGACAACCGGGACAGAGAGATCGATGCCGACCGCCCCTGCGCCGCCTGCCCCCGCCGACTGGCAGCGCCCGCCGGCGGAGGTCGCGCATGCGGCGGAGCTCGCGGCGCTCGCCGCCGCCGATCGCGGGCCGAAGCCGCCGGGCTGGCGCCTGTCGCTCCAGGCGGTGAAGCGATTCATCCTGGGCGAGTCCGGCGGCGAGGCGAAGGTGGTCTGTTCCCCGGCGCTGATCGAACGCGCCATGGTGACGCTCGCGACCTCGCGCGCATTGCTGCTGATCGGCGAGCCGGGCACCGCAAAGAGCCTGCTGTCGGAATTGCTGGCCGCCGCGATCAGCGGCGCATCGACGCTGACCATCCAGGGCGGCGCCTCGCTCACCGAGGACCAGATCAAGTATGGCTGGAACTACGCGCTGCTGGTCAGCGAAGGCCCGACGCGGCGCGCCCTGGTGCCGGCGCCGCTGCATCGCGGCATGGCGGAAGGCCGGATCGTCCGCTTCGAGGAGATCACCCGCTGCCCGCTGGAGGTGCAGGACAGCCTGCTGTCGGTCCTGTCGGAGCGGGTGCTGACGGTGCCGGAGCTCGCCGGCGAGGATGGGATGGTCTTCGCGCGGGAGGGCTTCAACGTGATCGCGACCGCCAACACGCGCGACCGCGGCGTCAACGACATGTCGGCGGCGATGAAGCGCCGCTTCAACTTCGAGACGGTGTTCCCGATCCGCGATGCGGATGCCGAGTTGGCACTGGTCAAGCGCGAGGCGACGCGGCTGCTCGCCCGTTCCGGCGTGCCCACCGCCCCCGCCGACGACGTGCTGGAGGTGCTGGTCACCTGCTTCCGCGAGCTGCGCGAGGCGGTGACCGGCGAGGGCGATGGGATCGAACGGCTGAGTGCGGCGATGAGCACCGCGGAGGCGGTCAGCGTCGCGCATGCGGTCGGCGTGCGCGGCCATTTCCTGCGCGGCGACCGCGGCACGCCGGAGGACATCGTGGAATGCCTCGCCGGCACGGCGGCCAAGGACAATGCCGAGGATATGGCAAAGCTCCGCCGCTACCTGGAGCAGCGCGCCGGGCGCCGCGGTGGCGAGGCCTGGCGGGCGCTGCACGCGGCGCGGCACCTGCTCACCGTCTGAGAGCCATGCAGGAGAGGCTGGTGCTGCTCGGCGTCCGCCACCACTCGCCCGCCTGCGCGCGGCGGGTGCGGCAGGCGATCGCCGAGCTGAGGCCCGCCTTCGTGCTGATCGAGGGCCCGTCGGACTTCAACCCGCATATCGAGGAGCTGCGCCGGCCGCACCGCCTGCCGGTCGCGATCTTCAGCTACCACGCGGAAGCGGAGGCGATGCGCGCCTCCTACGCGCCGTTCTGCGACTATTCGCCGGAATGGCAGGCGCTCGGCGCCGCCTGGGCGTCGGGGGCGAAGCCGCTCTTCTGCGACCTGCCGGCCTGGCACCCGGCCTTCGGCGAACGCGAGAACCGCTATGCCGATCCGCACCGGCTGCGGGAAGGCTGCGACGCCAGGATCGCGGCGCTGGCGGCGCGGCTCGGCGCCGAAGGCCAGGACGCGCTCTGGGACACGCTCGCCGAACAGGCGGAGGATGCGGCGCTGCCGGCGATCCTCGACCGCTACTTCGCGCTGCTGCGCCCCGAGGACGCCGAGGATCCGGCGGAGGCGGCGCGGGAAGCCTTCATGGCGGGTTACGCCGGCTGGGCGCTGCGCGAAGCCGGCGGCCGTCCCGTCGTGCTCGTCTGCGGCGGCTGGCATGTCGGCGGCATCCGCCGCCTGGTCGCCGCCGCCGATGGCGCCCTGCCCGCGGCACCGGTGCCGGCACCCGAGGCACGCACCGGCAGCTACCTGGTGCCCTATGGCTACGCGCGGCTCGACCGCTTCGCCGGCTATGCCGCCGGGATGCCGTCGCCCGGCTATTACGACCAGGTCCATGCGGCAGGGCTGGCGGCGGCGGCCGATTGGGCGATGACGCATGTCGCCGACGCGCTCCGCGGCAAGGGCCAGCCGGTCTCGACCGCCGACCGCATCGCCTGGCGCCTGCATGCGGAAGGCCTCGCGCGGCTGCGCGGCCATCGCGCGATCCTGCGCGCCGACCTGCTGGACGCGGCGATGGCGACCTTGGTCAAGGATGGGCTCGAGGGTCCCGCCGCCTGGTCGGAGGCGCCGGGCCGCGCCCGCGACCCGCTGCTCGATGCCATGCTGGCGGCGCTCTCCGGCGATCGCGAGGGCGGGCTGGCACCCGGCACGCGGCAGCCGCCGCTGGTCGCCGATGTCGAGCAGCGGCTTGCCGAGGCCGGGCTGCTGCCGGGGCGGCAGAAGCGGCGGGTGCGGCTCGACTGGGAAGAACCACGCGAGCGGGAACAATCACAACTCCTGCACCAGTTGCTGATCCTCCGCATCCCCGGCATCGAACGGGCCGGCGGCCCGGCGGCGGCCGATTCCGGTCGCCTGATCGAGTCCTTCGACATCGCCCTGCACCGCGACTGGACCGGGGCGCTGATCGAGGCCTCGGGCTGGGGCGGCACCTTGCCGATGGCCGCCGCCGCCCGGCTCGCCGCCCGCGTCGCGGCGCGGCCGGGCGAGCTTGCGGCGATGGCGGAAGGGCTTTCGGACGCGCTCTTCGCCGGGCTGCTCGGCCCCGGCCAGGCCCTGGCGCAGCAGTTGGAAGCAGCGATCCCGGCCTGCCACGACGTCGCGCCGCTCGGGCAACTCGGCCGCCGGGTGGTGCGCCTCCATCGCTTCGGCGAGGTGTTCGGCACGGCGGCCGCGGCGGCGCTCGGGCGCATGGGCGAAGCGGTCTTCGCCCGCGCGCTCTGGCTGCTCGACGGCACCTTCGGGAATGAGGACGTCGTCCCGGCGGTGCTCGCCTGCCGCGACCTGGCGCGGGATTGCCCGGCGCTCGCGCTGGACCTCGAGGCGGCGCGGGCGCTGATGCGCCGCTGCATCGCGGACGACGCGCGGCCACCGATGCTCGCCGGCGCGGCGCTCGGGTACCTGATCGCCTGTGCGGAAGAAGGTGCGGCGGAGGCCGCCGCCGCCCGCATCCGCCGCTTCGGCCTGCCGGATCGCCTGGGCGATTTCCTCGCCGGCCTCTTCGCTTTGGCGCGCGAAGAACTGCGTCGGCACGCCGCGGCGCTCGCCGCGATCGACGCCCTGGTCGCCGGCTGGACGGAGGCGGATTTCCTGCGCGCCCTGCCGGCGATGCGCTTCGCCTTCGCCTGGTTCCCGCCGGCCGAGCGCGAGGCGCTGGCGATGGCCATCCTGCGCCAGCGCGGCATGGCCAGCGTCGCCGCCGAGGCCGAGGCGCTCGCCTGGATGCGGCAGGGGATCGCGATCGAGGAGCAGGCGGCGGCGCTGGCGCTCGAAGCGCGGGTGGCGGCGCGGCTCGCCCGCCATGGCATGATGCCCATGGGGAGTGACGATGCCGAAGGATAGGCGCAACGCCCTGCCGCTGCCGACGCGCAGCCGGCCGCAGCCGGCGCTCGCTCTCCTGCTGTCGCTCGCGCGGGTCCGAGCACGGGCCGATCGCGGCAGCACTGCTCGCCGTGGAGGAGCGCGGGGTTGTCCTGCCGCTGCTGCCCTGCCTCGACGAGGCCTCGGTGCTCGAGGCGCTCGACCGCCCGAGCGCCCCGACCGCGATCCGGACCCGGGTGCTGAAGGCGATCGCCCGGCACGGCGCGCCGCAGCTCCACGACTGGGCGGCGGGGATTGATGCCGCCTCGCTTGCGCGGCTGGAGGGCCTGGTCGACGACGCGCCCTGCTGGATCAGGCCGCTGCAACCGATGCAGGCCCGGCCCGACGAGATGGCGGCCTGGGAAGCGGCCTTCACGGCGCATGAGATCGCAACACCCTTCCCGGTCTTCGCCCGTGGCAGCTTCGCGCTGGCCGAGGCGGAGAAATCGGCCCCCGCCATCGAGCGCTTCGTCGGCCGGCACGTGCCGGCGGCGCGGCTGCGCGGGCTCGCCGGCCGCGGCTTCCTGCTCGGGCCGGTCGAGGATGAGGGCAAGGTCTACTGCTTCCGGGCACGGGTCGCGACCGTCGCGGAGGCCGACGCGATGCTCACGCTGCATTTCGGCGACGGCCTCGGACGGCCCCCTCCGCTTCGGCGACCTCGATCCGGTGCGGGCGAGCGAGATGCTGCGCGCCATCATCCTGCTCGACGGGACGACGAAAGCGTGAGGCGGGCGGATTGAGCGGGAAGCTGAAACGTTCCGCTGCTAACCGGGTTGATCCCGACAACCCGGCGAGAGGTCCGATGTCCCGATACGCGCTCAGCGAAGGCGGTTCCGACAAGTTCTGGGAGGTGGCGGTGGACGGCGCCACGCTCACGGTCCGCTTCGGCCGCATCGGCAGCGCCGGCCAGACCCGAAGCAAGGTTTTCGCCGACGCCACGGCCGCGGAGCGGGAGAAGGCGAAGCTCGTCAAGGAGAAGACCGGCAAGGGCTATGCGCCGGCAGGCGAAGCGGCAGCGATGCCGAAGCTGGCCGCGGCGGCGCCGGCGGCGATTGCCCCAGCCGCGCCCGAGCCGGCCGCCGAGCCGCCGGCGCTGCCGCTCGCCGCCGACGCGCCGCCCGGCACGCTCTTCGCCGCCGAGCCACTGCCGACCCGGACCCGGCCGGGGGAGGCACGCGCGGCGGACTGGGCCAGCCTGCGCGAGACCTTCCCCGACCGGATCGGCGAGGATCATCGGCTGCTTCAGGCCCCGACCGGCTTCGGCCACTACGCCGAAAAGCTGAAGACCCTGCCGGCTCGGGTGAACCCGTCACTCGCCTGGCTGGCCGAGCGCTTCAGGGCCGACGGCCCGGAGGTCGCGACCCTGGACGACGCGACCCGCTACTTCATGCACCTCCATGCTATCCAGGACGCCGATCCCGGCATCTTCTTCATGGCCGAGTTCACCCTGGTCCCGGGCTTCGCGGACAAGATCCGGACCTTCACCCAGTGCCTCATCGCGGCCCGGGGCGCGCCGCTCGCCGTCGAGGCGGCGATGGCCGCGGAGGCCCAACGTGAGCACGCGTTCCAGCGCTTCTGGTGGACCGATCCAGTGGCGCATGCGCTCCGCCTCGCACTGCCGGGCGCACCGGCGGCGGAGTACGATGCGGTGCTCGCCTGGTGCCTTGCCGAGCAGGCCGCGCGGCCGGATTGGCAGCGCGATTCCTGGTGCGCCTTCATCCTGGGCGACGACCGCGAGGCCGCGCATGACTTGCAGCCGCTCGCGGTGCTGGAGGCGGCGGCGCGGCAAGGCGTCGATGTCGGCCAGCGGCCGGAGCTCAGGGCGCTGATCGTGGAGGCGCCGCCGGCGGCCGTCGCCGCGTGGCGGATCAGGAACGGCTACGATCTCTACTTCAGCGGCTGCTGCGTCGGGACGGAAACGGCGGCGCAGACGATGATCATGGCGGCGCGCGCGCATGCCGACAGCGCCCTGCCCGTCCTCTCCTGGCTCCTGCACTACAGCGCGGCCGACCAGCGCACGACCGTCGCGAAGGCGATGCTGGAGACACGGGAGGGAGGCGCGCTGACCGCCCTGCTGCCGCTGCTGCACGAGCCCCTGATCCGGGCTGCGGTCGACCAGGCGACCGAGGCCTACCCGGCCTCGACGGCGCGGCAGTTCCTGACCGTGCTCGCTGGCGGTCGGGTGGAGCCGGCGATCCGCGCCCGCCTGCTCGATCTGCTCCGCTGCCATGGGCCGAAGGCGCTGCGCCGCTGGGCGGAGGGTCTCGGCGCCAGGGCCACCCAGTTCCTCGACGGGCTGATCGCCGCCGGCACCGCGCCCGCAGCGCCGCGCGAGGCTTGGCCGGAGCTGCTCCAGGCGCCGCCGTGGCGGCAGAAGCGCAAGGCAAGCGAGGAGATCCTGCTTGCCATCGCGCCGATCCCGACGCCCTTCGCGGGACCGGAAGCGCCCGGACCCGACTCACAGACCCGGAGCTGGCGCCTCCGCGACGCCGTCATCCTCCCGGACCTGGCGGCGCTGCCGGGCTTCATCGCGGAGGCGGAAGCAGCGCCGCCGCGGAGCGACTGGAACCGCCTGCCGGAGGCGGTCAAGGCACTGCCTAGCCCCGGAGCCCCGCCCGAGGACGCCCTCGCCTGGCTCGAACGCCGCCTCCAGGGCCTCAATCCCTGGATCGTCAGGGCATCGCGCTACGGCCGCCTCTACGATGCGCTGGAGCAGCAGCCGCCGCCCCTGGCGCTCATGCTCTGGGAGCTGACGCCGATCCAGATCGGCCTCGGCCTGCGCTGGCAGGAGACGGAGAACCACATGCTCGCGCGCTTCGGCGCGGCGGCGCTGCCGGGGCTCCTCAAGGTGATCGAGCAGGATCCGGTGATCGGCTTCAGGCACGCCGCGGAGGTCGATGCCGCGGCGATCGCGCCGCTCGCCGCCCGCGCGCTGCATCGCCTGAAGAAGGCGCGGGATCCGGCGATCGCCTGGCTGCGCCGCCATCCGCAGACCGCGATGATGCGCCTGGTGCCGGAGGCGGTCGGCAAGCCAGGCGAGGCGCGCGACGCGGCGGAGGCGACGCTGCGCTTCCTGCTGAGGGACGGCGCCGAGGCCGCCGCGATGCTGGAGCAGGCCGTCGCCGCCTATGCCGTCGCCGAGCCGCGCATGACCGAGGCGGTCCGCCAGGCGCTGGCACGCGATCCCTCGACCCGGTTGCCCGCCAAGCTCACGAAATTGCCGGCCTGGTTCGCACCTGCCGCCCTGTCGCGCCCGCAGCTCCGTGCCGGCGGCGCCTTGCCGGAGGAAGCCCTGGTCGCGGTCGCGGAGATGCTCTCCTTCAGCCCGGCAGACACCGTCTATGCCGGCATCCCCGCACTCCGCGATGCCTGCGAACCGCGCAGCCTCGGCGTCTTCGCCTGGGACCTGTTCTCGGCCTGGATGGCGGCCGGCGCGCCGGCCAAGGAGTCCTGGGCGATGCGGGCGCTCGGCTGGCTCGGCGACGACGACTGCGCCCGCCAGCTCACCCGCCTGATCCGCAAATGGCCGGGCGAAGCGGCGCATGCCCGTGCCGTCCTGGGGCTCGAGGTGCTGACCGATCTCGGCAGCGACGTGGCGCTGATGAACCTCAACGGCATCGCCGAGAAGCTGAAGTTCAAGGGCCTGCAGGAGAAGGCGCGGGAGCGGATCGCGGCGCTGGCCGAAGCGCGCGGGCTGTCGCCGGAGGAGCTTGCCGACCGCCTCGCCCCCGATCTCGACCTCGACGAGCAGGGCGGCCTCGACCTCGATTTCGGCCCGCGGCGCTTCCGGGTCGGCTTCGACGAGTTCCTGAAACCATGGGTGCGGGATGCGGCGGGCGGCCGGCTCAAGGACCTGCCGAAACCGAACAAGGGCGACGATGCCGAGCTTGCGGCGGCGGCGGTCGCGCGCTGGGCGGCGATCCGGAAGGATGCGCGCGCGGTCGCGAGCCTGCAGCTCTCGCGTCTGGAAGCGATGCTGGCGACCGCGCGCCGGGTGCAGCCCGCCGTGTTCCGGGAGGTCTTCGCCGGTCATCCGCTGATCCGGCACCTGGCCCAGCGCCTGGTCTGGGGCGTCTTCGACGGCACGGCGGCCGGCCTCCGCCCGCGCCTCGCCTTCCGCGTGACCGAGGCGCTGGAGCTGACCGACGCCGCCGACGCGCCGGTCGCGGTCGACCAGGCGGAGGGCGCCGCCGGGCTCGTCGGCCTGTTGCATCCCTTGCACATGACGGCCGACGAGATCGCCGCCTGGGGCACGCTGTTCGGCGAATACGAGATCGCGCAGCCCTTCCCGCAGCTCGGCCGCGAGCGCTTCGCGCTGACGGAGGCCGAGAAGGCGTCCTCCGAGATCGCCCGCTTCGAGGGGCGCGAGGTCGAGGCGGCGCGGCTTCGCGGCATGGGCGCGGAGGGCTGGCCGCCAGGGGCGCCGCAGGATGGCGGCGTGATCGGCTGGCTGGAGCGCCGCGTGACCCTCGCCGGCGGCAAGCCGGCGCTCGCGCTGCTCTACTTCGGCGACGGCCTCTTCACCGGCGCGCCGGATGCCGAGGACAAGGTCCAGCATCTCGGCAAGATCGAGCTGCGCCAAACCTGGGGTGCACGCGAGACGGAGCAGCCCCTGTTCGGCGCGCTCGACCCGGTGACCGCGAGCGAGCTGCTGCGCGCGGCGACGCGCCTCGTCGAGGCAGCGCGCCGATGACCGCGCCCGATGCCTCGCTCCAACGCTGGCGGCTGATCCTGGGCGAGGCGGCGGACGCGGTCTGTTGCGGCGCCGGCCGCATGCTCGACGGCGATGCGCTGGCCATGGATGCCGCACTCGCCTGGCTCTACGGCCAGGATCCGGATCAGGACGCGCGCGACATCCGCCGCCAGGGCGGGCGCGAGGCATCGCAACTGACGACGCCCGGCTGGATCAACGAAATCCATCGCCTGTTCCCCAAGGAGACGATCGAGCGGCTGGAGCGCGACGCCATCGAGCGCTTCGCGATCGAGGAGATCGTGACCGACCCCGCGGTGCTCGGCCGCGCCGAGCCGAACGAGACGCTGCTGAAGGCGGTGCTGCGCACCCGGCACCTGATGGCGCCGGAGGTGCTGGTCATGGCGCGGCGCCTGGTGCAGGCGGTGGTGCGGCAATTGATGGAGGCGCTGGCGCGCGAGATGCGGCTCGCCTTCGCGGGCGTGCTCGACCGGCGCCGCCACACGCGGCTCCGCGCCGCGCACAACCTCGACCTCCGGCGCACGCTGCGCGACAACCTCCGCCACTACGATCCGGAGGCGCGGCGCGTCGCGGTGGAGCGGCTGCACTTCTTCGCCCGCAACCAGCGGCAGTTGCGGCCCTGGCAGGTGATCCTGCTGGTCGACCAGAGCGGCTCCATGCTCGGCTCCGTCATCCATGCCGCGGTCACTGCCGCCTGCCTCTGGAACCTGCCCGGCATCCGCACCCACCTGATTGCCTTCGACACGGCGGTCGTCGACCTGACGCAGGACGTCGCCGACCCGGTCGAGCTGCTGATGCGCGTGCAGCTCGGCGGCGGCACCGACATCCAGGGCGCCGTCGCCTATGCCGCGGCGCTGATCGAAGCGCCGGAGCGCGCCATCGTCGTGCTGATCTCCGACTTCTACGAAGGCGCCAGCGCATCGCTCCTGGTCCATCGCGTGCGCGCGCTGACCGCGCAGCGCAGCCTGGTGCTGGGCCTCGCCGCACTCGATGCCGCGGCCGAGCCCGCCTATGACCGGGAGATGGCGCGGCGCCTGGTCGAGGCCGGGGCCGAGGTCGGCGCGATGACGCCGGGCGAGCTCGCCGGCTGGCTCGCCACGCATATCCGAGGGTGACGTGACACGTCCGGACCTGTTGGCGCTGACCGAGCAGGGGCTGATCCAGATCGCCAATGCAGGGCTCGTGAAGCGCGGGCAGCGCGACCTGGCGGCGGGCGCCGGGCCCGAGATCCGGGAGGCGGCGGACGGCAGCGTGGAGGCGCGGTTCGCCGACGGCACGGTGACGCGCCTGGGTCCCGGCCGGATGCCGGCGGAGGCGCGCTGCACCTGCCCGGCGAGCGGCATGTGCCGCCATCGGGTGGCGCTGGTGCTCGGCTATCAGCGCGATGCAGCTACGGCGGCGCCGGCGGCGGGCGCCTGGGACCCGGGAGGGCTCGACCTCGCCGCGCTGGAGCTCGGCTGGAGCGCCGCCCAGCGGAGTGCCATGAAGCGGCTGCGCGCAGCGCCGCTCACGATCCGGCTGGAGCATGGCGCGATGCCGGTCGCCCGCCTGCCGATGGCGACGGTGAGCTTCCTGGTGCCGCACGACATCGCCTATGCGCGCTGCGACTGCGCGGCGCTCGCCCGCTGCGCGCATGTGGCGCTCGCGATCGAGGCCTTCCGTGCCGCCGGCGGCCAGGCCGAGGTGACGCTCGGCACCGCGGCGCCGGTGCCGGGCGCGCCGGATTTGCGGCAGGCGGCCGATGCGGTGCTGGCCCGGCTGCTGGTCGACGGCGTCGTCGCCGGGATGCCGGCGCTGGAGCGGCCGCTCGACCGGGCGCGTGCCGTCGCGGCAGCGGCGGGTGCGACCTGGCTGCTGCTCGCGCTCGAAGCGCTGGCCGAGCAGGTCGCCGCCCATGAACGGCGGAGCGCCCGCCACGCCGAAGACGCGGTGCTGGCACTCGCCGCCGAGCTGCATGCCCGCACCCGCGCCGCCGATGCCGCCGCCGCACTCGGGCTCGGCGAGGCGATGGAGGTCGCGATGGCGAAGACGCGGCTCGTCTCGCTCGGCGCCCGCATCACCCGGCAGGGGCGGGAGCTCACGGTCCGGGCAGCGCTCGCCGATCCCGACACCGGCGCCGCCATGGTCCTGGAGCAGCAGGTGGCGCCGGAGGCCGGCCAAGCGCAGGCGAGCCCGGAGGCGGCGCGCCGCCGGCGCCTTGTGCCCGGCATCGCGGCGGAGGCGCTGGCGCGCGGGCAACTCCTGACCTCGGTCGCGCGGCGCCGGGCCGATGGCGGCCTGGTGCTCGGCACCGGCCGCGGCGGCCGGACCACGCTGACGCCGCGCGCGCCGGTGCAGCCGATGCCGGCGCCGCTCGCGGTCGCCGATCTCGCCGCCCTGGCGGCGCGCTGGGCGGAGCGCCCGCCGGCCTTCCTGCGCCCGCGCAACCGCGTGCTCGACCTGCATGTCTTCGCGGTCGACGAGGTCCTGGGCGAAGCCTGGGCGCCGGGCGCCCAGCTCTGGCAGGCAGCGGTCGCGCTGCCGGGCGAAGGCGGCACGCTGCTGCTGGAACGCCGCTATGATCCCGGCGCGCCCGATGCGCTCGACCTGCTCTCCGCCGCGGTGCAAGGCCGTCACGGAGCGCTGCGCCAGGTGGCGGGCAGCGTCCGCATCGAAGGCGGGACGGTGATCTGCGATCCCTGGTCGCTCGGTGCCGACCAGCTGGTCATCCCTGATCTCGATGCGGCGGAGCGGCCGGCGGCGCCGGTCGCGATCGAAGGCCGGCCGGTGCCGGGCGATGCGCCCGGCGCGCTCCGCGCCCTGCTCGCGGCCGCGCTGCATGCCGGCCGCCGCCGCGACCCGGAGATGACGCGCGACGGCGCGCGGCTGGTGGGCCGGCTGCGCGAGAGCGGCTATCCTGAAGCGGCGCGGCGGCTCTCGGCCTGGCTCGCCGGGCGGGACGACGTCCCCGCCTTCGGGGCAGCCGCCGTCTGGAGCCTCGCGCTGCTGGAGGGTTGATGCGGCATGGCCGCCGAGGACAGCCTGAACCCGCTCGGCGCCGGCGAGGAGGCGCGCTTCTTCCGCCTGCCCGAGGCCGCGGCGCTGGAATGCCTCTCGGCGCGGTTCCGGCGCCACGCCTATGCGCCGCACACCCATGAGAGCTACGTCATCGGCACCATCGTCGCCGGCTGCGAGACCTTCCGAATCGGCGGCACACGCCACTATGCCGGGCCGGGCGAGTTCTGCCTGATCGAGCCGGGCGTCGTGCATGACGGGGCGCCGGCCGGGGACGGTTTTGCCTACCGCATCAGCTATCCGTCGGAGGCGGTGCTCCGGGGCGCCGCCGAGGATGCCGGCGAGGGGCGCCCCTTCGTCGCGCCACGCTTCGCGAGCCCGGTCGTGCGCGACGCGGCACTCGCGGCGCACTTCGCCGCGGCGCATCGCCTGGCCGAAGCGGAGGGTGCGACGCTCGAGGTGCAGGAACGGCTGCTGGAAGTCTTCACAGGCCTGCTCCGTCGCCACGGCGGCGGCGCCGCGACGCCGCACGGCGGTGCGGAGGAGGAAGGGCCGGTCGCCCGGGCGCTCGACTATCTCGACGCGCATTTCGCGGCGGGCGTCGACCTGGTGCACCTGGCGCGGGTCGCCGGCGTCCCGCGCACCCGCCTGATCCGCGCCATGCGACGGCAGACCGGCCTGACGCCGCATGCCTGGCTGACCGATCGCCGCGTCCGCGCGGCGCGGGCGATGCTCGCCGCCGGCGCGGCGCCGGCGGATGCGGCCGCTGCCTGCGGCTTCTGCGACCAGAGCCATCTGAGCCGCGCCTTCAAGCCGCGCATCGGCGTGGCCCCCGGCGCCTATCGGGCCGCCGTCGCGGCGTCACTTTCGTCCAAGCCCGGGGCGCGCGCGGTCGGGTAAGGGATCGCCATGACCGCCCTGCCCGCACCCGACCGCCGCGCCGAGTTCCGCGAGGGCGTCCTCACCAGCCTGCCCGCGGCGCTGGCCGCGATGCCCTTCGCCTTCCTGCTGGGCGCGCTGGCCACCGAGCGCGGCCTCGGCGCGCCCGAGGTTGCGCTGATGTCCGCCACGGTCTTCGCCGGCAGCGCGCAGTTCATCGCGCTGGACAGTTGGATCTCGCCGCCGGCCTGGCTCGCGGTCGGGCTCGCGACGCTCGTGGTCAACCTGCGGCACGTCTTCATGAGCGCCTCGCTGCGCGGCCGCATGCACGCCTTCCCGCGCGGCCTGCGGCCGGCGGCGATGCTGTTCCTCGCCGACGAGATCTGGGCCTTCGCCGAGGCGCGGGCCGCGCAACGGCGCCTGACGCCAGCCTACTATGCGGGCCTCGTCGCCTTCTTCTACCTGGGCTGGGTCGCGGCGGCGACCATCGGCGCGCTGGCGGGGCGTCTGATCGAGGACCCGAAGCGCTACGGCTTCGACTTCGCCTTCGTCGCGATCTTCATCGGCCTGATCCTCGGCTTCCGGCAGCGGCGCGGCTTTGCGGTGACGATCGCGGCGAGTGCGATCGCGGCGACCGGCCTCTCCCTGCTGCATCCCGGCCCGCTCTCGATCGCGGGCGGCGCGGTCGCCGGCATGGCGGCGGCGGCGCTTGCCTGCGGGAAGAAGGAGGAGGCATGAACCCGGAGGTGCTGGCGACCATCGCCGCGATGGCGGTCGCGACCGCCGCGACCCGGCTCGCGGGCTTGCTGGTCCCGGCCGGCTTCGCGCGCCGCGGCCGCTGGCGGGCCGCGGTCGAGGCGATGCCGGTCGCCGTGCTGGCCGCGATCATCGCGCCGACCGTGCTCGCGACCGGCTGGGCGGAAACCGCCGCCGCGCTTGTCGCCGCCATCGCCGCCTGGCGGTTGCCGCTGATCGCGGTCGTGGCCGTCGCCATGATTGCGGCGGCGGCCTTTCGGGCGATGTAAAGCGGTCAGGCGGCGTCGGCGACCAGGGACTGGCTTTCGATGCCGCGGATCGCGGCGGCCACCTCGGCCGCCGGCACCGGGCGCGCCAGCAGGTAGCCCTGCACCTCCGTGCAGCCGGCGGCGCGGAGCCGCGCGAGCTGCTCGACGGTCTCCACCCCCTCCGCCGTGCAGCGCATGCCGAGTGCGGCGGCGAGGCCGGCGACCGCGCGCACGATCGCATCCGCCTGCGGGATATCGGCATCCGGCACCCGGACGAAGGATTGGTCGATCTTGATCTTGTCGAACGGGAAGGCGCGGAGCGTCGCCAGCGAGGAGTAGCCGGTGCCGAAATCGTCGATCGCGGTGCGCAGCCCCGCGGCGCGCAGCCGCCGCAGCACCGCGAGCACCAGGTCGGCATCCTCGATCAGGGTGCTCTCGGTGATCTCGATCTCGAGGCGGCCCGGCGCCAGCCCGCTCTCCTCCAGCGCCGCCAGCACCGTGTCGGGCAGGCGGCTGCTGCGGAACTGCAGCGGCGAGACGTTGACCGCGACGCGGATGTCGCCCGCCCAGCGCAGGGCATCGCGCGCGGCGCGGCGGATCACCCATTCGCCGATCGGCACGATGAGGCCCGAGCGCTCCGCCAGCGGGACGAACTCCGCCGGCGAGACGCGGCCGCGCGTCGGATGCGTCCAGCGCAGCAGCGCCTCCAGCCCGGTGACGCGGCCGGAGCGGGTATCGACCAGCGGCTGGTAGTGCAGCTCCAGCGCATCCTCGGCAAGCGCCCGCCGCAGGTCGTTCTCCAGCGAGCGGCGGGCGCGCAGCGCCTGGTCCATGTCGGGGTGGAAGCGGACCGGCTGGCCGCCGCCTTCGATCGCCGCCCGTTCCCCGGCGAGGTCGGCATGGCGGAGCAAGATATCGACCGAGCCGCCATCTTCCGGCGCCATCGCAAAGCCCTGGCTGATGCGGATCGCGACCGCCTCGCCGTCGATGTCGCAGGGCGGCGCCAGCACCTCGGCGATGCGGCTCGCCATGGCTGCCGCATCCCGGCCATCGGCGCAGGGCTGTACCACGACGAAATCGTCGCCGGAGAGGCGGGCCGCCAGGTCCTCGGCGCGGATCTCCCCGCGCAGCCGCGCCGCGACCTCGGCCAGCACGCGGTCGGCGGCGAGCACGCCGTGGCAGTCGTTCACTTCCCGGAAGCGGAACAGGTCGATGCTGTGCACCGCGAAGGCGACGCCATCGGCGACCAGGCCGGCGATGCGTTCGCGTGCGAGCACGCGGTTCGGCAGCCCGGTCAGCTGGTCGTGCCGCGCGAGATGGGTGATGCGGCCCTGCGCCGTCTCGCGCTCCGTCACGTCCTGCCAGGTGGTGACGAAGCCGCCATCCGGGGTCGGGGCGATCGAGATCGCAAGGTGCCTGGCATCGGGCAGCCGCCAGATGCGGTCGCCGCCGGCACGGCGGGCGACGAAGCGCAGCGCGTCGTGCCGATGGGCCGCCGCTTCCGGGACCGAGAACTCCGCGGCCGCGACCGTGTCGTCGATGAAGGCAGCCCAGGGCGTGCCGGGCAGCGTGGCCGCCTCCGGCAGCCGCAGCAGCTCGGCCGCCTGGCGATTGGCGACCAGCAGCCGCTCCGCCGCATCGAACAGCACGAGCCCCTGGGCCATGCTGTCGAGCGCCACGCCGAAGCGGCGGTTGGTCTCGGCGATCGCCGCCTCCCGCTGCTTCAGCTCGGTCACGTCGGAGAGGATGGCAACGGCGCCGCCCGCCTGGGCCGGGCTGCGCGCGATGCGAAGCCAGCCGCCATCGTGCCGCCCGATCTCGGCCACCTGCGGCGGCGGCGCGCGAAGCGCGCGGGCCACGACCTCCGGCGCTTCGGCGAAGCCGGCAGCCGCATCGGCCGCGGCGCGGTGCCAATCCTCGCCCACGCGGATCAGCGCCCCGGCTTCCGGCAGCAGCGCCGCCGCGCGGGCATTGGCGATGGTGATGCGGCCCGCGGCATCGGTCAGCACCACGCCTTCGCTCGCGACCTGCAAGGCGTCGGAGAGACGGTTCTGCGCCGAGCGGCGTTCCGCCTGCTCATCCTCGATGGTGGCGCGGATGGCGTCGCGCATGCGCGCCATGGCGACCAGCAGCGCACCGAGCTCGTCGCGGCCACCAGCCGGGATCGGCGTGTCGAGCTGCCCGGCGGCGATGCCGCGCGCCGCCGAGGAGGCGGCGGCGACCGGATGGATGATGCGCCGCGCCAGCAGCAGCGCGAGGCCGGCCGCCAGCAGCAGCGCGAGCCCGGTCGCGCCGGCGGTCATCAGCCAGGCGTCCTCCACTGCGGCACGCGCCGCCTGGCGGCGGCGGAAAGCCTCGCCGGCGACGTGGTTGACCAGGCGGTCGAACTGCTCCCGCGCTTCGGCCGACAGCGGTGCCAGCACCGCGGTCGCCGCGGCCGCGCGCGCACGCTCCGCCCAGGCGATGGCGGCGCTGCCGGCGGCACTGCCCGCCGCCTCCACGCCCTGGGTGCCGTCGCGCTGCACGGCGATCTGGATGTCGCCGAGGATCAGCTCCGCCTGCTCCTCCAGCATGGCCAGGATGCCTTCCGGCGTCAGCGCGTCGCGGTCGCGGTAGAAGCGCGCCTCCATCGCCGAGAAGCCATCGGCGGCGGAGCGGGCATAGGAGGTCGCGATCAGGGCGCGGTCGAAGATCGCCGCCGCGGCATCGCCGGAGCGGGCCGCGCGGCTGGCGGCGAAGATCCCGAGCAGCAGGATGATGAGCGACAGCGCGGCGAAGCTGGCGCCGATGCGCAGCCTGAGGGACTGGCCGGAGATGCGTTGCCAGGCGCCGGCGCCGTTTCGGTCCATGTCCTTCTCCGGGCGCGTCACCACGCCGATAACTTGCCGACGCCGGCCTGAATCTCCCGTAAATGGCGAAGAAGGGGTTCAGTAAGCTTCTTTATGTAGCTTTTTGGTATGCTTCGCCTCGCCCTCATCCTGGTCGCGCTCCTGTTCGCACCCGGCGCCGCCCGCGCCGAGGACGAGATGCCGGAGCCGCCGCGGCCCTTCCCCGAACTCGGCCGGTTGCTCGGCACCTCCGGCACGCCCAGCATCGACGGTGCTGCCGGCGGCGGACTGGTGCCCTGGGCGATGATCGCCGGCCATGGATCGCGCGATGCCGTCGGCGCCGATGTCGGCGCGATCGGCGCGCGGCTGACCGATGTCAGCTTCGGCGCCCTCGGCATCGGCGTCGGCCTCTACGACCGGCTGGAGCTCACCTGGCAGCACCAGTGGCTGGAAACGCGGGCGGCCGGCGCCCGGCTCGGGCTCGGCCATGGCTACCTGCTGGAGCAGGACGTGTTCGGCGCCAAGCTCCGGCTGTTCGGCGACATCGTGGCCGACCAGGACCGCTGGTGGCCGCAGGTCTCGATCGGCGTCCAGCACAAGGTCTCCGGCAATGCGACGCTGGTCCGCGCCCTCGGCGCGCGCGACAGCGAGGGGACGGATTTCTACGTCGCCGCCAGCCGGCTGTTCCTGGCCGAAGGGCTGCTCGTGAACGCGACGCTGCGCGCCACGCGGGCCAACCAGTTCGGCCTGCTCGGCCATGGCGGCGACCGCCAGCGCGGCTATTCGCTGCAGGTCGAGGCCTCGGCGGCGCTGCTGCTCTCGCGCCGGGTCGCGATCGGCGCCGAGATCCGGACGCGGCCGGACAACCTCGGCTTCGCGCGGGAGGATGCGGCCTACGACTTGTTCGCGGCCTGGTTCGTCGACCGCTCGCTGACCCTCGTGCTGGCCTATGCCGATCTCGGGCGCGTCGCGCGGCAGGGCCGGCAGAACGGCGTCTTCCTGTCGCTCCAGGCGGGGTTCTGACCATGCGGGCCCTGGTCTTCGCGGCATTGCTGCTGGTGGCGTCGCCGGCCCGGGCGCAGGCGCTGTTCGAGGAGCTCGGCGGCATGGCGGGCATCGAGCGCTTCGTGGGCGCGACCGTGCAGCGCTCGCTCGCCGACGATCGGATCGCCTGGGCTTTCGACAACGTCAACCACGATCGTCTGGCGCGGCTGATCGCGCAGCAGGTCTGCAATCTGTCGGGCGGCCCCTGCGCGCGGCGGGACCGCGGCATGGGCCCGGCGCATCGGCACCTGAACCTTGCCGAGTATCATTTCAACGCGTTGGTCGAGAACATGCAGGTCGCGATGGAGCAGGCCGGAACGCCGTTCCGCGCGCAGCTCCGGCTGCTGGCGCTGCTGGCGCCGATGAAGCGGGAGATCGTGACGCGATGAGGAAGGGCCTTGCTTCGACCCTCGCCTGCCTGGCGCTGCTCGGCGCCTCCGGCCTCGTCACCGCGCAGCAGGCGGCGAGCGTCTCGCAGCGCAACCGCGCCTTCTCGCCGCGCGAGGTGACGGTGCCGCGCGGCGGCAGCATCGTCTTCGTCAACGACGATGGCGACCTGCTGCACCATGTCCACAGCCTGAGCACGGGCGCCACTTTCGACATCGGCGAGCAGGCGGCCGGCACCAGCGTGCCGGTGCGCTTCGCCAATGCCGGCATGTTCGAGGTGCGCTGCGGCATCCATCCGCGGATGCTGCTGCGGGTCACCGTGCAGTAGCCAGGCCATCCTGCCCAGCCTAGGCTCATGGCTGCCCTGAGGACAGGCCGCCATGGACGCCGAGGACCTGCCGGACCGCTTCGACCCCTGGCCGCCGGGCATCGAGCCCGTGGTGCCGGTGCACGGCTATCCCAATACCTGGACGCACACGCCATCGCTGCCGCCCTATCGCCGGCCGGCGGGCCGCACCGAGGCGACCGGGCCGCGCGCCCTCTGGCGCAAGCTGCCCTGCGACGAAGCGAACCTGGCCGAGCCGGTGCCGGGCCGGATGGCCATCGGCCAGCTCATGCAGCTCAGTGGCCGCATCCTCGACGAGGATGGCCGGCCGGTCCGCGATGCGGTGGTGGAGCTGTGGCAGGCGAATGCCGCCGGCCGCTACTACCACCCGATCGACCAGCGCGACGCGCCGCTCGACCCGAACTTCGTCGGCAATGGCCGGGTGCTGACCGATGCCGAAGGGCGCTACGTCTTCTTCACCATCAAGCCCGGCGCCTATCCGGTGCCCGTGAAGGAGACCTGGTGGCGGCCGCCGCATATCCACTTCTCGGTGCTCGGGCCGTCCTCGCTCTCCCGCCTCGTCACCCAGATGTATTTCCCGGGCGATCCGCTCAACGCCTGGGACCACATCCTGAACGCCACGCCGGATGCGGCGGCGCGCGAGCGGCTGATCGCGAGGCAGCTGCCGCCGGCCGAGGTCGGCGACCGCTGGCTCGGCTTCGCGCACGACATCGTCCTGCGCGGGCGGCGCGCGACGCCGCCGACGCCATGACCGATGCCGTGGCGCAGCCGACCGCGCAGGAGACGATCGGCCCCTTCTTCCCGCGCACCTTCTTCCGCGACGGCGACAACGACCTGACCCGGATCGCGCCCGATGCGCCGCCGACCACGCTCGGCGAGACCGTGCTGCTGCGCGGGCGGGTGACGCGCGAAGGCGGCGTCCCCTGCGTCAATGCGATCCTGGAAGCCTGGCAGGCGGATGCCGGCGGCCGCTTCGACCACCCGCTCGATCCCGAGCGGCAGCGCGCCGATCCGGATTTTTTGGGCTGGGGCCGCGCCTGGACCGATGCCGACGGACGCTTCGAGTTCCGCACCGTGCTGCCCGGCGGCTATGCCGAGGGCAATCGCCGCCGTGCGCCGCACGTCAACCTGACGGTGATGGGTCCCGGCCTGATGCGGCGGCTGCTGACCACCGCCTGGTTCCCGGACTTCGCGGCCGAGAACGCCGCCGATCCGGTGCTGGCGCTGCTGCCGGAGGCGCTGCGCGGCCGCCTGGTCGCGCGGTCGGAGGGCGAGGCGGAGGGGTTCCGCATCTTCCGCTTCGACATCCGCCTGCGCGGCGAGGCCGGCGAGGAGACGCCGTTCTTCGAGGATTGAGCGGCATCCGATGACCGCCGGGATGAATGACTCGGCGGTTTCGCCCGGGGATGGCGAGACACCGTCAGCAATTCATACACCCGGAACGCGTATCAGCGCGTCGCAGAATTCTCTGTATACTAATCTATTTTTCTCGACATTCCGATACCGCATTTTAGTATTCGGTTGTGTTGGCGACAAAAAAGCATCTTTAAGTTGCATTTTATTGGGGGAAGCACGATGCCAGCGAGCTTTCGAACCGCTTCGGGCGCGATGAGGCTGCGCAGAAAGCGTCTTCTTCTCGCCAGTGCGTCCTGGATCGTCCTCACCGGCTGTCCATCGGACCGGACATGGGGGGCGGAATTCACAGTCGGGACCGAAGCGCAGTTGCTGGCGGCCATCACCAGCGCCAATGCCAGCGCCGATCCCGCTTCGACGATTACCTTGACGGGTAATCTGACGGTCGCCGCAACCATCTTCCCGGCTCCGCAGGGAGATCTGAGGATCAACACCCAGGGCTTCACGCTCGCCGGCAGCGGCCTCGGGGTGGGCGCCGTCGTCACCGGAACGCCCGCGACCCCGAACGGAAGATTGACCACCAGCGGTACGATCGCAGGCGGCACCATAGGGATCGGCGTCGGCATCGGCGGCGTCGGCCTCACCTACAATTCCGGCATTCTGGCAGGCGGCAATGCCCGCCTGGTCAATGAGGGCGCCATTGCCGGCGGCGCCGGCGGCTCGCTGCTCGGCAATGGCGGCATCGGCCTCGTCACGACCGGCGTGGTGACGGTGACGAATGCCGGTTCCATTACCGGCGGCACGGCGACCGGGCTCCTGACCGGCAATGGCGGCGCCGGCGCCTCGATCAGCATCGGGACGACGCTGACCAACGCCGGAACCATCCTGGGCGGAAGCGGCCAGACCGGTGGCGGCGCGGGCGTCGTCATGAGCGGGGCGCTCGGCACGGCGACCCTGATCAACACCGGGACCATCCGCGGCGGGGCGGATCTCGGGGGCGGGGCGAATGCGGGTGTCGCCGTCAACGTGGTGCCGGTCCTGGGCTTCAACGCCGAGATCGTCAACAGCGGCAGGATCGAGGCCGGCGCCGGGCAGTCCACCGCGATCGATTTCGGCCTGCTCGGGTCGGCCACGCTGGAATTGCGGGCGGGATCGACCATCATCGGCAACGTGATCGCCGGCCCCGGCGGCAACGATACCCTGCGCCTCGCCGGATCGGGGACTGCCACGCTGGATGGCGGCATCGGCGCCGGCGGTCAGTACAGCGGCTTCGACACCGTCCAGAAGACCGGGGACGGCACCTGGATCCTGACCGGCGCGTCGACCGGCACGGGTGCCATCCAGTTGCAGGCGGGAACGCTGCAGATCGGTGCCGGCGGCACCACCGGCAGCATCCTCGGCGACGTCGCCAATAGCGGCACCCTCGCCTTCAACCGCAGCGATGGCGTGACCTTCACCGGCGCCATCTCAGGCAGCGGCGCATTGCGCCAGGACGGGACCGGCACCCTGACCCTCACCGGGGCCAATACCCATACCGGCGGCACCACCATCGCGGTCGGCGGCACGCTGCAGATCGGTGCCGGCGGCACCGCCGGCAGCCTCCTCGGCAACGTCGTCAACAATGGCACCCTCGCCTTCAACCGCAGCGACGCCGTGACCTTCGCCGGCGCCGTCTCCGGTGCCGGCGCGCTGCGCCAGGACGGCACCGGCACCCTGATCCTCACCGGGGCCAATACCCAGGCCGGCGGCACCACCATCGCCGTCGGCGGGACGCTGCAGATCGGCGCCGGCGGCACCGCCGGCAGCATCCTCGGCAACGTCGTCAACAACGGCTCCCTCGCCTTCAACCGCAGCGACGGCGTCGCCTTCGCCGGCGTGATTTCCGGCAGCGGCGCCGTGCAGCAGGCCGGCACCGGCACCACCATCCTGACCGGCGCCAACACCTATGCCGGCGGCACCACGATCGCCGCCGGCACGCTGCAGATCGGCGCCGGCGGCGCCACCGGCAGCATCCAGGGCAACGTCGCCAACAGCGGCACCCTCGCCTTCAACCGCAGCGACGGCGTGACCTTCGCCGGCGTGATCTCCGGCAGCGGCGCCGTGCAGCAGGCCGGCACCGGCACCACCATCCTGACCGGCGCCAACACCTATGCCGGCGGCACCACGATCGCCGCCGGCACGCTGCAGATCGGCGCCGGCGGCACCACCGGCAGCATCCAGGGCAACGTCGACAACAACGGCACCCTCGCCTTCAATCGCAGCGACGGCGTGACCTTCGCCGGCGCGATCTCCGGCAGCGGCGCGCTGCGTCAGGACGGCACCGGCACCCTGGTCCTGACCGCGGACAACACCCTGACCGGCACCACGGCGATCACCGCCGGCACGCTGCAGATCGGCGCCGGCGGCGCGACCGGCAGCATCCAGGGCAATGTCGTCAACAACGCCGCCCTCGTCGTCGACCGCAGCGGCAGCGTCACCCTGCCCGGCGCCATCTCCGGCGGCGGCACGCTGCGCCAGGCCGGCACCGGCACCCTGATCCTGGGCGGCGACAACACCTTCACCGGCACAACGACGATCGCCGCCGGGACTCTGCAGATCGGGGCCGGCGGCGCCACCGGCAGCATCCAGGGCAATATCGTCAACAACGCCGCCCTCGTCGTCGACCGCAGCGGCAGCGTCACCCTGCCCGGCATCATCTCCGGCAGCGGCACGCTGCGCCAGGCCGGCACTGGCACCACCATCCTGACCGGCGCCAACACCTATGCCGGCGGCACCACGATCGCCGCCGGCACGCTGCAGATCGGCGCCGGCGGCACCACCGGCAGCATCCAGGGCAATGTCGCCAACAGCGGCACCCTCGCCTTCAACCGCAGCGACGCCGTGACCTTCGCCGGCGTGATCTCCGGCAGCGGCGCCGTGCAGCAGGCCGGCACCGGCACCACCATCCTGACCGGCCCCAACACCTATGCCGGCGGCACCACGATCGCCGCCGGCACGCTGCAGATCGGCGCCGGCGGCACCGCCGGCAGCATCCAGGGCAACATCGCCAACAACGGCACCCTCGCCTTCAACCGCAGCGACGGCGTGACCTTCCCCGGAACCATCTCCGGCACCGGGGCGCTTTCGGTCGCGGGCGGCGGCACCCTGGTCCTGACCGCGGACAACACCCTGACCGGCACCACGACGATCACCGCCAGCACGCTCCAGATCGGCGCTGGCGGCACCACCGGCGGCATCCAGGGCAACATCGTCAACAACGGCATCCTCGTCGTCGACCGCAGCGGCAGCGTCACCCTGCCCGGCGCGATCTCGGGCAGCGGCGCGCTGGTCGTCACCGGCGGCGGGACGGTGACCCTGACCGCGGCCAACACCTATACCGGCGGCACCACGATCAACGCCGGCATCCTGCAGATCGGCCCCGGCGGCAGCATCCTGGGCGGCATCACCAACAACGGCACGATCATCATCGACCGCAGCGGCAGCGTCACCCTGCCCGACCCCATCGCCGGGACCGGGGCGCTGCTCCAGACCGGCAGCGGCGTCACCGTGCTGGGCGGCGCCAACACCTATTCCGGGCCGACCGCCGTCGATGCCGGCACGCTCCGCGGCGGCATCGTGGGCGCCTTCAGTCCCAACTCCGCGGTGACCGTCGCCGCTGCCGGCACGCTCGATCTGGCGGGACGCGACCAGACCGTCGCGGGCCTGACCAATGCCGGCCTGGTGTCGCTCGGCGGCAGCCCCGGAACGCGGCTGACGGTTGCCGGCAATTACGTCGGCCAGGGCGGCGTCGTGGCGCTCAACACCCGGCTCGAAGGCGACAGTGCCGCCACGGATCGGCTGGTGATCAGCGGTGGCTCGGCCACCGGCGACACCCGCATCCGCATCCTCAATCCGGGCGGCGGCGGCGGGCAGACGGTGGCGGGCATCCGGGTGGTGGAAGTCGCGAGCGGCGGCGCCACCACGGCCGGGGCGTTTCGCCTCGATGCGCGCGTGGCTGCCGGCGCCTACGAGTACCTGCTGTTCCGCGGCGGCAACACCGGCGCCGATGAATGGTACCTGCGCTCCTTCCTGCCGGCGCAGCCGGGCGCGCCGGATTCGCCTGCCGGGCCGGGGGCGCGTGGCGTCCCGCTCTACCGGCCGGAAGTCGCGCTCTATGCCGGCATACCGGCGATCGGGCGACAGCTCGGCCTCTCCACGCTCGGGACCTTGCACGAGCGTCGCGGCGAGGAGTTCGCCGTCGCGGCCGGTCGCGATCTCGGCAAGGAGGGCGACGCGTCCGGCATGGCCGCCTGGGCGCGGGTCTTCGGCGAGCGTCGTCGCGACCGCTGGGACGGACCCGCCGAGGCCCGCGCCACCGCCGACCTGATCGGGCTGCAGGCCGGCCTCGATCTCTTGCAGACACCGCGCTATGCCGGCGGCCACCGCGACGTGGCCGGCGTCTACGTGGCCTATGCGGACTACAACGCCCCCGGCGTCTCGGGCCTGGCGATCGGCCAGCAGCAGCGCGTCGGCCGGCTGCTGATGAGCGGCCCCGCGGTCGGTGCCTACTGGACTCATTTCGGACCTTCCGGCTGGTACGTCGATGCCGTGCTGCAGGCAAACTGGCTCGAGGTTTCGGCGCGCTCCGATTTCGGCACCGGGCTTACGACCAACGGCCATGGCTACGCCGCGTCCCTGGAGGCGGGCTTCCCGATCCGCTTCGCCACGGGCTGGCAGATCGAGCCGCAGGCGCAGGTGATCTGGCAGCGCGTGTCGGTCGACCGGTCGCAGGATCTCTTCTCGGCCGTGGCCTGGGACGACGACACGGCCATCACCGGGCGGCTCGGGGCCAGGCTCCAATATGCCGGCCGCTCGGATCGCACGCTGTGGCAGCCCTACGCCAAGGTCAACCTCCGGCACGCCTTTTCGGGCAGCGACCGCGTCCGCTTCGGCAACGGGTCGCCGATCGGAAATGATTTCGGGCACACAGCCCTGGAGGTCGGGGCGGGCATCACCGCGCGGATCAACCAGTCCACCACTCTCTACGCCCATGCGGATTACCGATGGTCCATTGCCGGCGACAGCCGCCAGACCGCCGTGCAAGGCAGCTTCGGCATCCGTTACGCGTGGTGAGCCCCGCGGGCCTCGCCCGGCACCAAGTCAGAGCTTTGTCGATGCGTCGCCGAGGGCGGCCTCGGCGGGCGCGCCGTCAGCCGCAGCGCACCGACATGCCGCCATCCACCACCAGCTCGGTGCCGGTGATGAAGCGCGCCTCCTCCGAGGCGAGGAACAGCACCGCATTCGCGGTGTCGCGGCCGTCGCCGGCGAAGCCCAGCGGGATGCGCGACAGGCGGGTCCTGATCAGCGCCTCCACGTCGCCGCCGGAGCGCTGGCCGGCGAGCCGTGCCTCCACCATCGGGGTGTGCATCTGGCCCGGCACCACCGTGTTCACCCGGATGCCGCGAGCCGCATATTGCACCGCAACGACGCGCGAGAGCTGGATCACCCCGGCCTTCGACGCCGCATAGGCGACCTGCGCCGCGCCGGTCCAGCGGATGCCGGAGGTGGAGGCGAGGTTGACCACCGCGCCGCTGCCCTGCCGCTCCATCACCGGCAGCACCTGCTTCAGCATCAGGAAGACGGTTTTCAGGTTGATGTCGATCTGGAGGTCCCAGACCGCTTCGCTCATCTCGACCGGGCCGCCGGCCGCCGAGCCGCCGACATTGTTCACCAGCACGTCGATGCGGCCATGCCGCGCCGCGACATCGGCGACCAGCGCCGCGACCGCGGCGCCGTCGGTCACGTCCGCCGTCGCCGCCTCGAACCGCCCGCCCTCGGCCGCGATGCGCTCGGCGGTCTCGGTCATCGATGCCGCGTCGCGGTCGACGCCGATCACGACCGCGCCTTCGCGGGCCAGGCCCACGGCGACGGCGCGGCCATTGCCCCAGCCGGGACCGACGCAGCCGGCGCCGGTCACGATCGCGATCTTGCCGATGAAGCGTTGCGCCATGATGTCTCGTCCCCTCTGCGTCCCGCACTGTGCAGCAGGCTTTCCCTCGATGGAATGCCGGGCCAGACTTCGGGGATGAGCGCGACGCACCAGATCCCCATCCGCCCCGACTGGCTGGCGACGACGGCGGAAGCGCCGCTCGACCCCGCGCAGCCGATCATCGACCCGCATCATCACCTCTGGGAGCAGCCGGGCTGGCGCTATCTGCTGGAGGACATGCTGGCCGACATCCGCTCCGGCCACGACGTGCACGCGACGGTGCTGGTGCAGTCCTCCCGCAGCTTCGTCCGCGCCGACGGGCCGCAAGAGCTGCGCCCGGTCGGCGAGACGCAGTTCGCGGCAGGCGTCGCCGCCATGTGCGAGAGCGGCCTCTATGGCCGCGTCCGGGTCTGCGCCGGCATCGTCGCCCATGCCGACCTGACGCGCGGCGCCGCGGCGGGCGCGGTGCTGGATGCGCATGAAGCCGCCGGCAATGGCCGCTTCCGCGGCATCCGCCACATCGCGACCTGGGATCCGGATCCGGAGATGCTGAACCCGGCCTATCGGCCGCCCGAGACCATGCTCGACAGCGAAGGGTTCCGCGCCGGCATCGCGGAGCTCGGCAAGCGCGGCCTGTCCTTCGACGCCTGGCTCTACTTTCCCCAGATTCCGCGGCTGGTGGCCCTCGCCCGCGCCTTCCCGGGCGTGCCGATGGTGCTGAACCATTGCGGCGGCATCCTCGGCATCGGGCGCTATGCGGGGAAGCGCGACGCCGTCTTCGCGGAATGGTCGGCGGCGATGCGCGCACTCGCCACCTGCCCGAACGTGATGGTGAAGCTCGGCGGCCTCGGCATGCGGCTGCCCGGCTTCGGCTTCGAGGCGCGGGCGCAGGCACCATCCTCGATCGAACTCGCGGAGGCCTGGCGGCCCTGGATGGAATTCTGCATCGACGCCTTCGGTGCCGCGCGCTGCATGTTCGAGAGCAACTTCCCGGTCGACAAGGGCGGCTTCGCCTACGGCATCGGCTGGAACGCGATGCAGCGCATCGCCGCCGGCGCGAGTGCGGCGGAGAAGGCGAACCTGTTCTGGCGCAGCGCCGCGCGGTTCTACCGCCTGCCAGAGATCGGCTGACCACCATGAGACGCGTCGCACTCGCCCTCCTCCTCGCCATCGCAGCGCTGCCGGCAGCGGCGCAGGAGGCCTATCCGACGCGGCCGATCCGCTTCGTCGTGCCCTTCGCGGCCGGCGGGCCGAGCGACATCGTCGCGCGGATCATGGCGCCGCATATGCAGCAGACGCTCGGCCAGCCGGTCGTGATCGACAACCGCACCGGCGCCGGCGGCGTGACCGGCGTCGACGTGATCGCCAAGGCGACGCCCGACGGCTACGTCTTCGGCATCGGCAGCGCCGGGGCGCTCGCGATCTCGCCCCATCTCGGGCGCGGCACGCCCTACGACCCGCTCCGCGACCTGGCGCCGGTCACGCTCGGCGTGCTGGTGCCGGAGCCGGTGGCGGTGCCCGCCGCCTCCCCCTACCGCTCGCTGCAGGACCTGATCGCCGATGCGCGGGCGCGGCCGGGTGCGTTGAATTTCGGCTCGACCGGCAATGGCAGCATGCCGCATTTGGCCGCCGAGCAGTTGCGTGCGGCGGCGGGGCTCGACCTGGTGCAGATCGCCTACAACAGCGGCGGGCAGCTCGCGACCGCGATCCTTCGGAACGAGGTGCAGCTGGGCTTCGCCGACCTGCCGGTGCTGCTGCCGCAGATCCAGGCCGGCGCGATGCGGGCGCTGGCGATCGGCACGCCGGAGCGGCTCACCTGGCTGCCGGAGGTGCCGACCTTCCGCGAGCTCGGCCTGCCCTCGGTCGATGCCAGCAACTGGCACGGGCTGATCGCGCCGGTGCGCATGCCGGCAGGGCCGCTCGCGGCGATCCGTCGCGCCGCGATCGCGGCGCTGCAGGATGGCGATGTCCGCCGGCGGCTGCACGAACAGGGCGCGATCCCAGGCGGCAACGACCCGGAGGCTTTCGGCGCCTTCCTCCGCAGCGAGGGCGAGAAATGGGGCGAGGTCATCCGGCGGAACAACATCCGGCCGGACTGACGCACGCCTACTGGCGAGCCGAGAAGACGTCGTCGAGGAAGCGGCCGAGGTCGCGGTTCGAGCGCTGCCGAACGCGATCATCCGCGCCGATCATATAGCCTTCGTCGCTGACGCAGAGCACCAGGATGGCGCGCCGCAGCACCGGCCCCGACATCGGCAGCCCGGTGCGCTGGTCGCGGACATTGCCGTCCTCCGTGACCTCCAGCCGGCAGGCGTTCAGCAGCCGGCCGATCCGGCGCGGCGGCTGCCCGCCATCCCATTGGTGCAGGGCATCGCGATAGGCGATGACCTCGACGCGCGACCCGCCGCCTCGCGCCGCTTCCGCGAAGGCGTCGCACCGCGCGGGATCGATGAGCGCATCCCCGGTCCCGTAGAGCATCAGCAACGGCGCCCCGGTGGTGCGCGGGTCGGCAAAGTCCGCGATGCAGGGACCATAGAAGGCGGCATGCGCCGCGAAACGTTCGCCGCCCGGGGCCATCAGCCGGGCGACGCGATCCGACAACGCATACATCGCGGACATGGCGCCATAGGAGAAGCCGACGAGTGCGACCCGTCCCGGATCGATCTCCGGCCGCTGCGCCAGGAAGCGGAGACCGGCATAGGCATCGGCCATCGCCATGCTCTCGGTGACCTCGAGCAGCCGCTCCATGAAACCGACGGCGCGATCGGCCCTGGCGCCGAAGACGTCGACCACGAGGGCCGCAGCACCCATCGCCGCGAGCTGGTGGCCATAGGCATGTTCGCGCGCCTGGAGCACGCCTCCGGCACCGTGCAGCAGCACGACCGCCGGCACCGAACGCCCCGCCGCCCGGGCGATGCCGGGCGGAAGATAGAGCGTGCCGATCGCGGTCGTGGCTCCGGCGTCGGGCGCATCGCGCGGCGTGAAGGGGCTGCTGCTCGGGAAACGGACCGCGGCACCGCGGATCGCCGCAGTGGCGGCATCGCTCGGCCAGGGCTCCGCCAACGCCCATCGGGAAGCGGGCTGCGCGGCGGCCATGCTGCCGAATGGAAGTGCCAGGATGAGGCCGAGCAGGAAGACGGCGGCCGCGGCAGGACGGCTCATGCGCGGCGGAAGAAAGCGTCGACCTCGCCGGACCAGCCGCGATGGCGCTCGTGCCAATCGGGGGTCCGATCGAAGTTGGGTGCGTCCTCCAGCGCCTGCTTCGACAGCCCGACGACATAACCGTCCTGGCCCGTGTCGTAGGTCAGCGACGACCAGGGGACCGGATAGTAATTCGCCTTGGTGACCAGCGCCGCGCCGAAGGACAGGACCGCATAGGCGATCCTGCCATCCGACTTGCCGAGCATGAGGGTCTCGATGGCGCCGATCTTCTCGCCGCCGGAATCGTAGACGTCGGCACCGACCACCTTGTCGGATGCGATCAGGCCGGTGGTTTCGTCGCGCGCGACGTCGCCGCTGTCGTCCGATGACGGGTTGCTCATCGCTGTCGTCTCCTTGGATGTGCTTGACCGCATGCGTCGCCCCCAGAACGAGAGCCGCGGGCTGGTGGTTTCCGGGCACGGCATCGTTGCGTGGCCGCTCCGACGATCGATACCGGTATGCCCCCGAGCCTCGGGGGCCGTATTCTCCCGCGCATCTGGCAAGCGCCGCCACCGGAGACAGGAATGAACGAAGGAGCGATCGGGCTTCGCAAGACGCCGACCGGGATCGGCGGGTTGGACGACCTGACGCTCGGTGGGCTGCCGAGCGGCCGCTCGACGCTGCTGTGCGGCGCGGCGGGATGCGGCAAGACCTTGTTCGCGGTCACCTTCCTGGTGAACGGCGCGACCATCCACGGCGAGCCGGGCGTGTTCATGAGCTTCGAGGAGCGCGCCGGGGACCTGGCCGCCAATGTCGCGTCGCTCGGCTACGACCTCGAAGGATTGATCGCCGACAAGCGGATCGTCGTCGACCATGTCCGAATCGAACCTGCCGAGATCGAGCAGAGCGGCGAATACGACCTGGAAGGTCTGTTCGTCCGGCTCGGGCATGCGATCGACACCGTGGGTGCGAAGCGGGTCGTGCTGGACACGCTCGAAGCATTGTTCGCCGGCCTGTCGGACAGCGCCATCCTGCGCTCGGAGCTGCGGCGGCTGTTCGCCTGGCTGAAGGACCGCGGCGTCACCGCGATCATCACCGGCGAGCGCGGCGAAGGGCAGCTCACCCGCCACGGCATCGAGGAATACGTCTCCGACTGCGTGATCCTGCTCGACAACCGCGTGCAGGACCAGGTGACGACGCGGCGCCTCCGCGTCGTCAAGTATCGTGGCTCCGCCCACGGCACCAACGAATACCCCTTCCTCATCGACAGCGGCGGCATCAGCGTCCTGCCGATCACCGCCGCCGGGCTCGCCCACGCCATCGCCACCGAGGTCGTGCCGACCGGGGTCACGGATCTGGACGACATGCTCGGGCTCGGCGGCTATTTCCGCGGATCGAGCGTGCTCATCTCCGGCCTCGCCGGGACGGGCAAGTCGACATTCGGGGCGGCCTTCGCCGATGCGGCCTGCAAGCGCGGCGAGCGCTGCCTGTTCTTCGCCTTCGAGGAATCGCCGGCTCAGGTGGTCCGCAACATGCGCTCCGTCGGGATCGACCTCGGGCCGCATCTCGACGCCGGGCTGCTGCGGTTCGAAGCCGCGCGCCCGAGCCTCTATGGCTTCGAGATGCATCTCGCGCGGATGAACCGGGATATCGAGCAGTTCCGGCCGGCGGTCACGATCGTGGATCCGATCTCTGCTTTCCGCGGGCCGGAATCCGAGATCCACGCAACGCTCGTCCGGCTTGCCGACATCTGCAAGACACGCGGAATAACGACCGTGTTCACCAGCCTGGCCGGCGCCGGGCGGGCGATGAGCGACAGCGAGCGCAGCGTGTCGTCGCTGATGGACGCCTGGATCTCGCTCGAGGACGATCAGGCGAATGGCGAGCGGAACCGCATCCTCTACGTCCTGAAGGCGCGCGGCATGAGCCATTCCAAGCAGGTGCGCGAGTATCGCCTGACCGACCAGGGGATCGAGCTGGCGCTGCCCTATATCGGACCGGAAGGCGTCCTGACCGGCTCGGCACGCCTGATCCAGGAGGCGAGGGAGCGGGAGGCGGAGCTCGGCCGCCGTCAGGCGATGGAGCGTCGGCACCGGGACGTCCAGCGCAGATGCCGGGCGATCGAGCAGCAGATCGGGGAGTTGCGGGCGGCGATCGAGGCCGACGAGGCGGAGGTCGCCTTGCTGATCGAGCAGGACGAGATGCGGGAGGAGGCCATGAGGGCGGACCGGGAGGCCATGGCGATCAGCCGGGGCCGACGCCGATGACGAGCCCCGGCGAGGATGGCATCGACGCCCCCGCGGCGGCGCCCGATGGCCCGACGATCTACAACCTGCGGCTCTATGTCGCCGGCCAGACCCCGAAATCCCTCGCGGCCATCGCCAACCTGAAACGCATCTGCGAGGAGCATCTGGCAGGGTGCTATGCGATCGAGGTCATCGACCTCATCAAGACGCCGCAGCTCGCGGAAGGGGATCAGATCATCGCCCTTCCCACACTCGTGCGGCGATTGCCGCCGCCCCTGAAACGGATCATCGGGAACCTTGCCGACACGGACCGCGTTCTCGTCGGGTTGGACATCCGCAGGAAAGGGGAGGCCACGTGAGCGACGCCGATGCCGCCATGCCCCACTACAGGCTGCGATTGTTCATAACCGGCTCGACGCCCCGGTCGACGCGGGCCGTCGCGAATATCCGGCGGATTTGCGAGGAAAATCTTGACGGTCAGTATGAGCTGGAGATCATCGACGTCTACGAACATCCTGAAGAGACCCGTGAACTTCAGGTCGTCGCGACGCCGACATTGATCAAGATACTGCCGGAACCGCTGCGGCGGATCATCGGCGACCTCACCGACAGGGAGCGCATCTTCGCCGGCCTGAACATCATAGCCGCCGACGCACCGAAAGCCTGACGATGAGCGGGCATCGCGCGCCAAGATCGGAGGATCCGGAGATCGAGGAGCTGCGGGCGCGGCTGCGGGAAGCCGAGGAGACGCTGGCCGCCATCAGCGCCGGCGACGTCGATGCGATCGTGGTCGGTGGGCCCCTCGGACAGCAGGTCTATACGCTCGAGAATGCCGACAAGCCTTACCGCGCCCTCATCGAGCAGATGCAGGAAGGCGCGGTCACCCTCTCGCCGCAGGGCGCGATCCTCTATTGCAACGAGCGCTTCGCGGCGCTGGCCGGCCTGCCGCGCGAAGCGCTGATCGGATCGAACGTCGCACGGTTCTTCCTCGGCGAGGACCGCACCCGGTTCGATGCCCTGCTCTCCGCGGTCGATGCCGCCGCAGCCGTCGCCGAGCTCAGGCTCCGGCGCAGCGACGGGCGCGAGGTTCCGGTCAATCTCTCGCTCGCCCGGCTCGTGCTCGACGAAGCGACGCCGGGCGTCGTCTCGGCCGTGGTCACCGACCTGTCGCAGATCAAGCGCCGGTCCGAGGAGCTTTCGACTGCCAACGCGAACCTGGCGACCGAGATCGAGGAACGCGGGCGCGTGCAGGAAAACCTTCAGCTCGCGCTGGACGCCGCCGGGATGGGGAGCTGGGACCTCGATCTCAGCCGGAACGCCTTCAACCGTTCGCCGCGCCACGATGCGCTGTTCGGTCATGCCGAGATGGCGCCGCAGTGGACGCTCGACATGGCCGTCGAGCATGTCCTGCCGGACGACCGCCCCCGCGTCAGGGACGCCTTCGCCGCCACGCTGCAGACCGGCACGCTGGATGTCGAAGCACGGATCCGCCGCGCCGATGACGGCTCCGTCCGCGTCCTGCACATGACGGGGAAGACCTTCTACGAGAACGGAGCGCCCGTCCGCATCGCCGGCGTGGTCGCCGACGTCACCGACCGGCGCGCGGTCGAGGAGCGGCTGCACCAGGCGCAGAAGCTGGAAGCGATGGGGCAGCTCACCGGCGGCGTCGCGCACGACTTCAACAACCTGCTGATGGTGGTCTCCAGCGGGCTCGATCTCATGGATCTCGAAGAAGGAGAGTCGGGCCGGATCCGCGCCGCCATGCGCCAGGCGGTCGAGCGCGGCGGGCGCCTCAGCCGGCAATTGCTCGCCTTCTCGCGCCGGCAGGCGCTGCAGCCGGAGCCGATCGACCTGTTGCGGCAGATCGGCGGCATGCAGGACCTGCTGGACCGGAGCCTGCGCGGCGACATCCATGTCAGGACGGAGCTCGACGCCAATCTCTGGCCCGTCGAGGTCGATCCCGGCGAGCTTGAGCTCGCCATCCTCAACCTGGCGGTCAATGCGCGCGACGCGATGCCGGATGGCGGGACCATCACCATCCGGGGCGTCAATCGCCCCAACCTCGTGGATGCCGAGCTGCGCGGCGATTTCGTCAGCCTCTCGGTCATCGACACGGGCAGCGGCATGCCGCCTGACGTGATGGCGCGAGTGTTCGAGCCGTTCTTCACGACCAAGGAGATCGGCAAGGGCTCCGGCCTGGGGCTCGCGCAGACGCATGGCTTCGTGCTGGCCTCCGGCGGTGCGGTCCGGATCGACAGCACGCCCGGCACCGGCACGGAGATCCGCCTGCTGCTGCCGAGGACGACCAAGACCCCGGCCGCCACCGACGATTCCGACGCGCAGCCGGCGCCGACCAGGACGCCATCGGACGGGCCCGCGGCGCAGGTGCTGCTCGTCGAGGACGACGACGAAGTCGCGGCGCTGACGCTGGAGATGATCGGGCGTCTCGGGTTCGGCGCGATCCGCGTCGCCGGCCCGGAAGCGGCCCTCGGCGCCCTGGCGGATGGGCGGCCGATCGATCTGGTGTTCTCGGACGTGATGATGCCGGGGCCGATGAACGGCGTCGGCCTGGCGCGCGCGATCCGGCAGCGGCGGCCCGGCCTGCCGGTGCTGCTGACCAGCGGCTATCCGGAAGCCGCCAGGGCGGACGCGGAAGCCGAAGGCGTCCGCATCCTCGCCAAGCCGTATCGCCTGGACGATCTGGCGCATGCCTTCGAGGCGCTGCGGCCGGCTGGATGACGCGCGCCGCCTTCACTCCATCATCAGGTCGCTGGCCAGGTGGAACAGGCAATCGCCGCGCTTCGTGCGCGCCGGGATCCGCTTGCACATCACGATGCCTGCGGCGTTGAAGGCGAGCTTCACAGGGGGCCGCCAGGGCGTCTCCGGCGTGTGGATGCGCGCTGCCGGCTGGCCCGCCACGACGGCGTCGCCCAGCGCCACCAACGGCTCGAACACGCCGTTCTCGGGCGCATAGACGTAGTAGTCCTGCCCGCGGACATCCAGGAACCGCGTCGGCGGCGGCTCCTGCCAATGCGCGCGCGGCAGGATGCCGAGATGGACGAGGAGATTGCGCAATCCCCGCTCGGCGATCGCGAGCCCGGCCGGGTTCACCGTGCCGCAGCCGCCGAGCTCGGTGCCGAGCGCGATGCGGCCGCGCCGGTCCGCCCGGCTGCCGAGCGTCTGGTCGCCGCCCTGCCCCGGCGCGCCGCCCTGGATATAGGTGTAGGGCGCGCCGAAGGCCCACAATGCGGCCAGTTGCTTCTGGTACAGCGCCGGATCGGCCGATTGCTTCGCGAGCGCGCAAGGGATGTAGTCGAGCGAGGAGCCGCCCGAATGCAGGTCGATCACCAGATCGGCCAGCGGGATCAGTTGGCTGTCGATGAAATGGGCGATCTGCGGCGTCACCGTGCCATCCGGGTCGCCGGGGAAGATGCGGTTGAGGTTCAGGTCGTCGATCGGCGACACCCGCCGCCCGGCCAGCGCCGCCGGGTAGTTCGCCATCGGCAGGAGGATGACCCGGCCCTGGATCATCCCCGGCTCCAGCCACTGCGCCAGGTTGGTGAGCGCCACCTGGCCCTCGTATTCGTCGCCGTGATTGCCCGAGGTGAAGAGCGCGGTCGGTCCCTCCCCGTTCCTCACCACCACGATCGGGATCGGCAGGAAGCCGTAGGCCGAGTCGTGGGTGGAGTGGAACAGCCGGACATAGCCGGTCTGCTTGCCGTCGCGGGCGAAATCCACTTCGGGGACGAGGCGTGAGGGGCGTGGTGCGTCGGGCATGGCGGTCCTCAGCCGGGCGGGGTTTCGGTCAGGTGGCAGGCGACCTGGTGGCCGGCAGCGGCTTCGAGCAGCGCCGGCGCGCGCTCGCGGCAGACCGGCATCACATGCGGGCAGCGGGTGTGGAAGCGGCAGCCGGAGGGCGGGTTGATCGCACTCGGGATATCGCCCGCGATGCGCACGCGCCGCCCGCGCGAGCGCAGCGACGGATGGCTCGCCGGCACCGCCGCGATCAGCGCCCTGGTATAGGGGTGCAGCGGCGCGCCGTAGATCGCCTGCTTCGCCGCCACCTCCACCACCCGGCCCAGATACATCACCGCCACCCGGTCCGAGATGTGCCGCACCACCGAGAGGTCATGGGCGATGAACAGGTAGGTCAGCCCCATCTCACGCTGCAAATCCTGCAGCAGGTTCACGATCTGCGCCTGCACCGAGACGTCGAGCGCCGAGACCGCTTCGTCGCACACCAGCAGCCGCGGCTTCAGGATCAGCGCGCGGGCGATGCCGATGCGCTGGCGCTGGCCGCCGGAGAATTCATGCGGGAAGCGGTCGAGCGCGCGCACCGGCAAGCCCACGCGGTCCAGCATGGCGCGCACCTCCTGCCTTGTCGCCTCGTTGTCCTTCGCGCCGTGGATGACGAGCGGCTCGGCCACGATGTCGGCGACCGTCATGCGCGGGTTGAGCGCGCCGTAAGGGTCCTGGAAGACGATCTGCATGCCGCGGCGCACCGCGCGCATCGCGCCGCGGCCGAGGCCCGTGATGTCCTGGCCGTCGAAGCGGATGCGCCCGGCCGAAGGCTCGACCAGGCGCAGCAGCAGCCGGCCGAGCGTCGACTTGCCGCAGCCGGATTCGCCGACCAGGCCGAGCGTCTCGCCCGGCATGATGCCGAGCGAGACCTCGTCCACCGCGCGCAGCCGGACGGCGGGCACCAGGCCGAAGAAGCCGCCGCCGCCGATCTCGAAGTGTTTTGACAGCCCCTCGGCCTCGAGCAGCGGCGCGCTCACCTCCGGAACTCCCGCGCCCGGATGCAGGCGGCGACGTGGCCGGGCTCCTGGGCTTCCAGGACGGGCACCGCCTGCGTGCAGGCGGGCACGGCATGGGCGCAGCGCGGCGCGAAGCGGCAGCCGGCCGGGCGTCGCGCGGGATCGGGCAGGGTGCCGGGAATGGCGACCAGCCGCGGCCGGTCCTCGGTCAACGAGGGCACGCAATCCAGCAGGCCGCTGGTGTAGGGGTGCAGCGGACGATCGAAGATGCGGGCGACCGGCGCCTCCTCGATGACGCGGCCGGCATACATCACCAGCACCCGGTCCGCGGTCTCCGCGATCACGCCCATGTTGTGGGTGATGACGATGATCGCCATGCCGAACTCGTCGCGGAGATCCATCAGCAGGTCGAGGATCTGCGCCTGGATGGTGACGTCGAGCGCGGTGGTCGGCTCGTCCGCGATCAGCAGGCGCGGGCGGCAGGCGAGCGCCATGGCGATCATCACGCGCTGGCGCTGGCCGCCCGACATCTGGTGCGGATAATCGTCCAGCCGGCGCGCGGCGGCGGGGATGCCGACCTTGTCCAGCATGGCGACGGCGCGCGTGCGGAGCTCTGCCTGCGGCAGGCGTTCATGGGCGCGGATGGTCTCCATGATCTGCTCGCCGATCGAGAGCACCGGGTTGAGCGAGGTCATCGGCTCCTGGAAGATCATGCCGATGCCGGGCCCGCGGACCCTTTGCATCTGGCGTTCGGTGAGGCCGGTCAGCACCTGCCCGGCGAAGCGCACCTGGCCGGCCGCGATGCGCGCCGGCGGCGTCGGCAGCAGCCCCATGATGCTGAGCGCGGTGACCGACTTGCCGCTGCCGGATTCGCCGACGATGCCAAGGATCTCTCCCTCCTCCAGCGAGAAGGACACCTCCTCGACCGCCGTCACCTCGCCGCGCCCGGTCATGAAGGCGGTGGTGAGGCCCTCGACCTCCAGCAGGCTCACTGCTGGATCCTGAGGCGCGGGTCGAGCACGTCGCGGAGGCCGTCGCCCAGCAGGTTCAGGCCCATCACCGTGATCATCAGCACGATGCCGGGGATGGTGATGATCCAGGGCGCCTCGCGCAGGAAATCCCGCCCCTCGGACATGATGTTGCCCCAGGTCGGCGTGGGCGGCACCGCGCCGACGCCGAGGAAGGAGAGCGTCGCCTCCGACAGCACCGCATAGGCGAACAGGAAGGAGAGCTGCACGATCATCGGCGCCACGGCATTGGGCAGGATGTGGCGGCGCAGGATGCGCCAGTGCCCGGCCCCGGCGGCGACCGCCGCCTGCACGTATTCCATCTCCCGCAGCACGATGACCGAGGATCGCACGATGCGGGCGGTGCGCGGGATGTAGACGATGCTGAGGGCCAGGATGACGTTGAGCGTCGATGGCCCCAGCACCGCCGTGACGGCGATCGCGAGCAGGATGGCCGGGAAGGCCATCAGCGCGTCGTTCACCCGCATCAGCGCATTGTCGAGCCGGCGGAAATACCCTGCCGCCGCGCCGATCAGCGTGCCGAAGATGGCGTTCAGCGCCACGACCGAAGCGCCGATGATCATGGAAAGCTGGGCACCCCAGACCACCCGCGACCAGAGGCTGCGGCCGAAGCCGTCGGTGCCGAACACCCAGTTCTCGCCCGGCGGCAGGAACTTGTTGCGCATGGACAGCCGGTTGGGATCGACATCGGTGATGAAGGGCGCCAGCGCCGCCACCACGACGACGATGCCGAACAGGACCAGGCCGCTGACGAACAACCGGTGCCGCAGCAGCCGCCGCAGCGTGGCGCGGGCCGGATGCTCGCGGCGCTCGGGGATGTCCTCGGCGTCACTCATAGCGCACCCGCGGGTCGAGCACGGCGTAGAGCAGGTCGACGGCGATGTTCACCGTCACCAGGAAGGCGGTCACCAGCAGCAGCCCGCCCTGCACCATGGGGTAGTCCCGGTTCAGCACCGCCTGGGTCAGCAGCAGCCCCATGCCGGGCAACGAGAACAGCGCCTCGGTCACCACGGCACCCGAGAGCAGCAGCGAGACGATGATGCCGACCACGGTGACGATCGGGATCAGCGCATTGGCCAGCGCGTGCTTGAGGATGACGACGTGTCCCGGCAGGCCCTTGGCGCGGGCGGTACGGATGTAGTCCTGCCGCAGCACCTCCAGCATCGAGGACCGGGTGATCCGCGCCAGCAGCCCGGCCTGCAGCAGCGCCAGCGAGAAGGCCGGCATGGCGGTGCTCTGCAGCCAGCCCCAGGGATCCTGCGTGAAGGGGACGTAGCCGCCGCTCGGCAGCCAGCCGAGCTTCACCGCGAACAGGATGATCATGAGCAGGCCCAGGAAGAAATTGGGCACCGAGATGCCGATCATCGCGAACATCATCGCCGCCTGATCGACCCAGCTGTTCTGCCGCAGCGCCGCGACGATGCCGCAGCCGATGCCGATCAGCAGCGTGAAGACCATGGCGTAGAGCGACAGGCCGATGGTGACCGGCAGCCGTTCCGCGGTGGCCGCCAGCACGCCCTTGCCCAGCAGCAGCGAGCGGCCGAAATCGCCCTGGAACAGGCCCTTGTAGTATTGCAGCAACTGGAACAGAAGCGGCTCGTCCAGCCCCAGATCCTGGCGGAGCTGCATGATCTGCGCCGGCGTCGCGGAGATGCCGGCGATCGCCGCCGCGGGGTCGCCCGGGATCAGCCGCATCAGCCCGAAGCTGATCAGGCTGACGATCAGCAGCACCGGTATCGCGCTCAGCAGGCTGCGGGCGGCGAGCCTGATCAAAGCGCGCCCTGCCTCAGCGCTGCAGCCAGACGTTGGAGAAGCGCGGTATGCGGAAGGGCGTGAAGCCCTGCAGGTTGGACCGCACCGCCTGCACCTTGGTCAGGGAGCCGAAGGGGAAGGCATAGGCGCGTTCCAGCACCAGGCGCTGCATGCTGGCGAAGGCGGCATTGCGCGCCGCCGGGTCGGGCAGGGTGTTCATGGCGTTCCAGGCAGCCAGCACCTCCGGGTCGTCGCGGTCGTCGCGCGGGCGATAGGCGGCGTTGGGCGAGACGAGGAACTGCATGGTGGCGAGTGCCCCCAGCGCCGGCTGGGTCCCCCAGCCGCTGTGGAAGAAATGCCATTCGTCGTTGTTAAGACGCTGGGACATCTGCACCGAGGTCGGCCAGTCCACCACCCTGAGGCTGGCGTTGATGCCGACCGCCTTGAGCTGCTGCTCCATCACCAGCGCCGCGTTGTACATCGGCGGATAGTCGCGGTTGGTCAGGATGACGATCGGCTCGTTGCGGTAGTTGGCCTCGCGCAGCAGGGCGCGGGCGCGCTGCGGGTCGTTGATGTTGTAGGTCTCGCGGCCCGCATCCGTGTAGGTGGCCTGGTTCGGGTATTGGAAGCCGATGTTGAGGCGGAAATTGCCGTCCGTCGCGGCATCCATGATGTCCTCGGCGCCGAGTGCGGCCTGCACGGCGCGGCGGAAGGCCAGGTTGTTGGTGGGCGGGATCGAGGTGTTGGGCAGCGCGATCTGGATCCACCAGTTCTGCAGGGGCAGCACGGTGATGGCGCGGTTGCGGCGGAGCCCTTCGACGGATCGGGTGGGCACGTCCTCCACCGCCTGCAGCGCGCCGGTCTCGAGGCCGGCGACGCGCGCGGAGGCTTCGGTGACGATGCGGAAGGTCACCGTGTCGATGCAGGCGACGCGGTAGCCGCCGAAGCCGGTGCGCTGCTCGAAGGCGGTGTTGGGGCTGTAGCCGTCGTAGCGGCCGAGGCGCGCATGGCTGCCGGGGACGAATTCCAGCAGCCGGAAGGGGCCGGTGCCGATCGTGCGCAGCTGCTGCCGTTCGTCGTTCTCGAGCTCGGCGGGGATGACGACGATCGGGACCGAGAAGGAGGAGAGCGCCTCGATGAAGGTGGGCTGGGCCTGCTTCATCCGGATGACGAAGGTCATCGGGTCGGGCGTATCCCAGCCCGCCACGTTGTCGAGCGTGCTGCGCTGCAGGCCGATCCGGTTGTAGCGGTTGAAGGACGCCGAGACATCGGCCGAGGTCAGCGGCTTGCCGTTGTGGAAGGTGACGCCGGAGCGGAGCCGGAAGGTGTAGCTCATCCCGTCCGGCGCAGCGGTCATGCTCTCGGCAAGCTCGAGGATGGGATTGTTGTTCTCATCGCGCGTCATCAGCGTTTCGAAGATGTTCATCGCGATATTGCGGGTGGAGATGGTGTTGGACGTCATCTGGTCCAGCGAATTCACGTTCGCTTCCTGGCCGAAGACGATGTCGCCCCCGCGGGCCGGGCAAGTGAAGGGTGCCGCGTGCAGGCCCCCCGGCAAGGCCGCGACGGCGAGGCAGGAGGCGATCAGCAGCCGTTTCATGCTAGGATCCCTTCCAAGGCCCCGAAACTCTCGGCCGCGTGAGGCAGGCCGTCAATGCCCGGCAGGCCTGGGGGAGCAAGAGCATGGCGAATGTCCTGGCGAGCCTTGGCAACAGCGATGCCGAGGAACGGGAGTGGTCGCAGCGCTGCGACATGGCGGCGGTGTTCCGGATCGGCGCGCGGCTGGGCTGGAACGAGCATATCGGCAACCACAACAGCCTGATGCTGGAGGGCGCGGAGCCGCTGTTCCTCATCAACCCGCGCGGCTTCCTGTTCCAGGAGCTGCGGGCCAGCGACCTGATCGTCTGCGACCTGGCGGGCCGGGTGCTGCGCGGCAAGGGCGAGCTGCGCAAGGTGGCCTTCCACATCCATGCCCGCATCCACCTGGCCAATCCGAAGGCGGCCTGCGTGGTGCACGTGCACCCGCGCTACCTGACGGCGCTGTCGATGATCGAGGGCGCGGAATTCTCCCTCTCGCACCACAACAGCCTGCTGCTGAACGACCGCACCGTCTACGACGACGAGGGCAACGAGCCGGTGCATGACGACAGCGAGGGCGACCGGATCGCGCGGCTGATGGGCGACAAGACCATCATGCTGATGCGCGGCCATGGCGTGACGGTGGTGGGCCCGACCGTGCACGACGCCTTCGACGAGACCTACATTGCCGAGCGCACCTGCATGTACCAGATGACGGCGATGCAGACCGGCCAGCCCCTGCACAGGCTGCCCGACAATCTCCGCCGCAATCACACCGGCGCCTGGGGCGAGCGGCTGGATGCGCGGCTGCACCTCGATGCCTGGCGCCGCGTGCTGGACCGCGAGGAGCCGGACTACGCGCGCTGAGCCATCCGGCGCAAGGCCGACAGGGTCAACATGCCACCGCTCAACGCCGGGCCTTGCAGGACCGTGCAGGGGATCCCCGGATCCCCGAGATGGTCCAGCACCATCGCAGCGTCCCCAAAGCCGCCTTCGCCGCCGTAGAGGCTTCGGGTGATCACCGTCCGCACGCCGGCGCCGATCGCGGATCGCAGCCCGTTCGGCGTATCCTCGATGGCGATCGCGGCGCATGCGGGGATGCCGAGGCGCCGGAGCACCTCGCGATAGATGTCCGGCGCCGGCTTCTTCGCCGCGACGCAGTCGCCCGCCGCGATGACGGCGAAGCGGGACAGCGCCCCGGTCCCGAGTGATGCGTCCAGCAGCGCCACGACATTCTCGTATGTGGTCGTCGTGGCGATGGCGACCGGCAATCGCGCGTCCCGGCACGCATCCAGCAGGCGCCGGACGCCATGGCGAAGCGGGACGGCGCCGGCGGTGACGGCCGCGGCGTAGTGGGCCGTCTTCGCAGCGTGCAGCTGGCCGATCGCGGCGCGGTCCAGGCGCGGCTGGGCGCCGTGCCTTTCGATGAAGTGAGCCATGCGCTCCTTGCCGCCGGTGACATCCAGCAATGCGGCATAGAGCGCGGCGTCCCATCGCCACGGCAGGCCGGCCTCCGCGAAGGCGTGGTTGAAGCAGAGGCGATGCAGTTCCTCGGTTTCCGCCAGAGTGCCGTCGACATCGAATATCAGGGCTTCGAGCGGCATCGGCTGCTAAGACCAAAGGCGGGCAGCGGGAAAGCCACCTGCTTGGAAACGCTCGGAATCGATCTCGGCACATCGGGCGTGCGGGCGGTGGTGCTCGGTGCCCACGGGCCGGTGGCATCGGAGCAGGAGGCCGTGCCGGCATCCTTCCGTCGGGATCCCGCCGCGCTCTGGGCCACGCTGGCGGCCGTGCTGGGCCGGTTGCCGCTCCAGCACGTCGCGGCGCTCGCGGTTGCCGGAACCTCGGGGACGCTGCTCGCGACGACCCCGGACGGAGACGCGGTGAGCGGGCTGTCGCTCTACGCCGACGCGGCCGAGGATGGCGACGTCGCCGCCGTCGCCGCGCTCGCTCCGGCCGACAGTCCGGCCCGCGGCCACAGCTCGGCGCTGGCGCGCAGCCTGGCGCTGGCGCGGATGCCGCGCGCAGCACGGGTGATGCACGAGGCCGATTGGATCGCCGGCCGGCTCTGCGGCGTGTTCGGGTTCAGCGACGAGAACAATGCGCTGAAGACCGGCTACGACCCGGCCGCCCGGCAATGGCCGCGCTGGATCGCAGGCCTCGGGCTGGATCCTGTGCTGCTCCCGCAGGTGCTGATCCCCGGCCAGCCCATCGCACGCGCTGGGGTCGCGTCCGGCTTCGGCCTCAGGCCCGACGCCGTCGTCGCCGCCGGCACGACCGATGGCTGCGCCTCGTTCCTGGCCGCCGGCGCCGGCGCGCCCGGCGATGCCGTCACCGTGCTCGGCTCCACCCTGACCGTGAAGCTGCTGTCGCGCGGCCCGATCTCCGCGCCGGCGCTTGGGGTCTACAGCCATCGCCTGTGGGACAACTGGCTCGCCGGCGGCGCCAGCAATACCGGCGGCGCCGTGCTCGCGGCCCATTTCAGCCCGGCGGAGATCGAGGCCCTCTCCAGCCGGATCGATCCCTCGCAGGACAGCGGTTGCCGCTACTACCCGCTGCCGCGCCCGGGCGAGCGCTTTCCCGTCAACGATCCGGCGATGCTCCCGCTGCTGACGCCGCGCCCCGCCGACGATGCGGCGTTCCTGCACGGCTTGCTGGAGGGGATCGCGCGGATCGAGGCGCTCGGCTACCGGAGGCTGGTCGAGCTCGGCGCGCCGGCCCCGGTCCGGGTCAGCACGCTCGGCGGCGGCGCCGGCAACGCCGCCTGGACCGCGATCCGGTCGCGGCTGCTCGGCGTGCCGGTCGTGCAGGCGCACGGTGCGAGTGCCGCGCATGGCGCTGCGCTCCTCGCGCGCCGGGCGCTCGCGTCTCAGTGGACCGACGCCCCGAGCGCACCCTTCGCATAGAGGCGCGCCATGTCGTCGAGCGGGATCGGCTTGATCGCCGAAGCCCGTCCCGCCGATCCGAACGCCTCGAACCGCTCGCGGCAGATCGTGCGGACCGCCGCGGTGGCGGCGGCGAAGAACTTGCGCGGATCGAACTCCTCCGGCTTTTCCGCCATCAGGCGTCGCATCGCACCGGTCATCACCAGGCGGATGTCGGTATCGATGTTCACCTTGCGCACGCCGTGGCGGATGCCTTCGCGGATCTCCTCGACCGGCACGCCATAGGTCTCGGTGATCCGCCCGCCATGCTTGCGGATGATCTCCAGCCATTCCTGCGGCACCGACGAGCTTCCGTGCATCACCAGGTGGGTTCCGGGAATGCGTGCATGGATCTCCCGGATGCGGTCGATCGCCAGGATGTCCCCGGTGGGGCGGCGGGAGAATTTGTAGGCCCCGTGGCTGGTGCCGATGGCGATCGCGAGCGCGTCCACGCCGGTCGCGCGCACGAAGCTTTCCGCCTGCGCCGGATCGGTCAGCAACTGCTCGCGCGAGAGGGCGCCCGCAGCGCCGGACCCGTCTTCCTCCCCCGCTTCGCCGGTCTCCAGCGAGCCGAGACAGCCGAGCTCGCCTTCGACGGACACGCCGACCGCATGCGCCATCTCGACCACGTCCCGGGTCACCGCGACATTGTAATCGTAGGAGGCGGGCGTCTTCATGTCCTCCTCCAGCGAGCCATCCATCATCACGCTGGTGAAGCCCGAAGCGATCGAGCGCCGGCAGACCGCCGGGCTGGCGCCGTGGTCCTGGTGCATCGCGATCGGGATGGCGGGCCAGGTCTCGACCGCGGCCGCGACCAGGTGGCGAAGGAAGGCTTCGCCGGCGTATTTGCGGGCACCCGCCGAGCCTTGCAGGATGACCGGGCTGTCGCAGTCCTGGGCGGCCTGCATGATCGCCTGGATCTGCTCCATGTTGTTCACGTTGAAGGCCGGCAGGCCGTAGCCATGCTCGGCCGCGTGATCCAGCAACTGGCGCATCGAGACGAGTGACATGGGGATCCTCCTGACGTGTCGCCTGAATTGCCTTACGCCGCCCGCTTCTTGCGATCCATCAGTTGCAGGATCAGGGGCGTGAAGATCAGCTGCATGGCCAAGGGCATCTTGCTGCCGGGGCAGACGATGGTGTTCGCGCGCGACATGAAGCTGTCGGCCAGCATCGACAGCAGATAGGGCATGTCGATGCCCTTCGGGTTGCGGAACCGGATGATCAGCAGGCTCTCATCGGCGCTCGGCACGTCGCGGGCGATGAAGGGGTTGGAGGTGTCGACGGTCGGCACGCGCTGGAAGTTCACATGGGTCTGGCTGAATTGCGGGCAGATGTAGTTCACGTAGTCCGGCATGCGCCGCAGGATGGTGTCCACCACCGCCTCATGCGAATAGCCGCGGGCCTGCTTGTCGCGATGCAACTTCTGGATCCATTCGAGGTTGATGATCGGCACCACGCCGACCAGCAGGTCGGCATGGCGCGCGATATCGATGTCGCCGTGCACGACGGCGCCATGCAACCCCTCATAGAACAGCAGGTCGGTCCCGGGGCGGAGATCCTCCCACGGCGTGAAGGTCCCGGGCGGCTGCCCGAAGGGCGCTGCCTCATCGTCGTTGTGCAGGTACTTCCGGGCGCGGCCGGTGCCGGATTCGCCATAGGTGCGGAACAGCGCTTCGAGCTCCGCGAACAGGTTCACGTCCGGGCCGAAATGGCTGACGTGGTTGTTGCCCTCCGCGGCCGCCTTCTGGATCAGGGCGCGCATCTCCTTGCGGTCGTAGCGATGGAAGGCATCGCCTTCGACGATCGCCGCATCGATGGATTCGCGCCGGAAGATCTGCTCGAAGGTCGAGGTGACGGTCGTGGTGCCCGCACCCGAGGAGCCGGTGATCGCGATGACGGGGTGCTTCTGCGACATGATCCGGTTCCTTCACGCGGTGCGGAACAGGGAACGGGCCTTCAGCAGCGGCGCGTCGAAGACCGGGTCGTCGCCGCGGTCGTGCCCGGCGTGGTAGCGGTCCAGCCGATCGACCTCCTCGGCCGAGCCCAGGATCACCGGCACGCGTTGATGGATGCCGCTCGGCACCAGGTCCAGCAGGCGTCCGCGTCCGGTCGAGGCGCGGCCGCCGGCCTGCTCGACGATCATCGCCATCGGGCTGGCCTCATAGAGCAGGCGGAGCCGGGCGGCCTGGGCGGACTCCGCCGAGCCCAGCGGATACATGAACAGGCCGCCGCGCATCAGGATGCGGTGCACCTCGGCGACCATCGAGGCGATCCATCGCATGTTGAACCGGGCGCCGCGGGGCCCGGCCTCCCCGTCGATGCATTCCGCCACGTAGCGGCGCACCGGCGCCTCCCAGAAGCGTTCGTTCGAGACGTTGACCGCGAATTCCCGCGTGGCCGGTGGGATGGTCATGCCGGGATGGGTCAGGGCGAAGGCGCCGATCTCGCGGTCGAGCGTGAAGCCGTGCACGCCATCGCCGAGTGTCAGGACCATCATGGTGACCGGCCCGTAGATCGCGTAGCCGGCCGCGACCTGCGCGGTTCCCGGTTGCAGGAAATCCGCGGCCGCCGGGTGCTCCACCCCATCGGGGCAGCGCAGCACGGAGAAGATGGTGCCGACCGGCACGTTGACGTCGATGTTGGACGACCCGTCCAGCGGATCGAACACGAGCAGATGGCGCCCGCGCGGATAGCGGTCGGGGATCTGGTAGGGCTCCTGCATCTCCTCCGAGACCATCCCCGCGAGCTGGCCGCCCCATTCGCAGGTGGAGACCATGATGGCGTTCGCGGTGACGTCGAGCGGCTTCTGCTGGTCGCCCGCCGCATTCACCTCCGTCGCCACCGCCTCCGGCGCCAGCGCGCCGCGCGACGCTGCCAGTGCGATCAGCTTGCAGGCGGTCTGGATGTCGTTCAGGAGCGAGGTCAGCGCCGGCTGCGGATCGACCGCCCGTCGCTGGGCATCGATGATGAATTTCGAGAGCGTCGTCCGACGGTACGGCATTCGCTTCACTCCCCAACTTCGCGCGTCGCGGCGCCTCGTCCCTACTGGGAGAACACGCGGCTCGCCCGGATGTCGTCGGCGGTGATGGTCTCGAGATCGGTCCGGGCAAGCGGCCGGTCGCGGTCGGCGAACAGCCGGTTGGCCATGCGCAGCCGCGCCCGGTCGATGCCGTTGCGGATGGAGCGGGCATTGGAGAAGCGCGGCTGCTGCATGCGCCGGACGATGTATTCCCGGAGCGCCGCGGCGCCGCCGGCATCGAAGCGGTAATGCATGCCGGTCGCCATGAGCTCGGCGATCTCGAACAGCTCGTCCGCGCTGTAGTCCGGGAAGTCGATGTGGTGGGCGATGCGCGAGGACATGCCGGGGTTGCTGCGGAAGAAGGTGTCCATGCGGTCCTTGTAGCCGGCGAGGATGACGACCAGGTCGTCGCGGTTGTCCTCCATCACCTGCAGCAGGATCTCGATCGCTTCCTGCCCGTAGTCGCGTTCGTTCTCGGGACGGTAGAGGTAGTAGGCCTCGTCGATGAACAGCACGCCGCCCATCGCCTTCTTCAGGATCTCCTTGGTCTTGGGTGCGGTGTGGCCGATGTACTGTCCGACCAGATCGTCCCGCGAGACGGTGACGACGTGGTTGCGGCGGATGTATTGCAGCCGGTGGAGCACATCGGCCATGCGCCGGGCGACCGTGGTCTTGCCGGTGCCCGGATTGCCGGTGAAGCTCATGTGAAGCGGCGGCGGATCCGCCTGGATGCCGAGGCGCCGCCGCGCCGCTTCCACCAGCAGCAGGGCCGCGATCTCCCGGATCCGGGTCTTGACCGGGACCAGGCCGACGAGTTCCCGGTCGAGCGCACCGATGGTGTCGGCGATGTTGCTCTCGGCATAGAGGGCGCCAAGATCGACGCGATCCTCGGCCGGCACGATGTCGGGGCTCATGACGGCTCGGCAGGGCGATAGCGCTCCGCCGGCGGCACACCCGTGGCATAGCTGCGGAGCGTGTAGCGCACCGCGCGGCCGGGTCCTTCGGCGCGGACCAGCTCGAAGCCCGGTTCCACCGCCGGACGCTGCACCATGAAGAACATGCGGATGGTCTCATGGCCCTTGCTGCTGTCGAAGGCGAGCAGCTTGATGTAGGCGGCCGGGTTCGCTTCGCGGCAGGCCTTCAGCTCCAGCATCACGCCGGCCGGGTCGTGCAGGTCGAACATCGGCGTGCCCCACATGGTCCAGTAGGTGTTGCGCGGATGCGGGTCGTCGGTGTGCTCGATCGCGAGCGACCAGCCGTTCTGCAGCGCGTATTCGATCTGCTTGCCGATCTCGGCATCGGTCAGGTCGGGCAGGAAGGAGAACTGGCCCTGCGTGATCTTCATGACGGTGCCCTCGCTCAGGATGCGGTGGGGGTCGGCAGAACATCGACCGAATCGGTCGACGCGTAATTGAAGGTCACGTCCTTCCAGGTATCCAGCGCGGCCCGCAGCGGCTGACACCAGCGGGCGGCGGCGGTCAGGATCTCCGGCCCCTCGTTCCAGATGTCCCGCCCCTCGTTACGCGCCTTGACCATGCATTCCAGCGCCACGCGGTTCGCGGTGGCGCCCGCCTGGATGCCCATCGGATGGCCGATGGTGCCGCCGCCGAATTGCAGCACCACGTCGTCCTTGAGGTAGTGCAGCAGCTGGTGCATCTGCCCGGCATGGATGCCGCCGGAGGCCACCGGCATCATCTTCTTGAGACTAGCCCAGGGCTGGTCGAAGAAGATGCCGTGGCGCGGGTCCTTCGGCACGAACACTTCGCGGCAGGTGTCGTAGATGCCGGCGACGACATGCGGATCGCCTTCCAGCTTGCCCACCACGGTTCCGGCATGGATGTGATCGACGCCCGCCATCCGCATCCACTTGGCGATGACGCGGAACGACACCCCGTGATTCTTCTGCCGCGTGTAGGTCGAGTGCCCCGCGCGATGCAGATGCAGGATCATGTCGTTGCGGCGCGCCCACTTCGCCATCGACTGGATGGCGGTGTAGCCGATCACCAGGTCGATCATGATGATGACGCTGCCGAGGTCGCGCGCGAACTCGGCGCGTTCGTACATGTCCTCCATGGTCGCCGCGGTGACGTTGAGGTAGGTGCCCTTGATCTCGCCGGTCTCGGCCATCGCCTTGTTCACGCCCTCCATGCAGTACAGGTACCGGTCCCGCCAATGCATGAAAGGCTGCGAGTTGATGTTCTCGTCGTCCTTGGTGAAGTCGAGCCCGCCCTTCAGCGCCTCGTAAACGACGCGGCCGTAGTTGCGGCTGGAGAGGCCGAGCTTCGGCTTCATCGTGGCGCCGAGCAGCGGCCGGCCATAGACGTTCAGCCGCTCGCGTTCGACGACGATGCCGGTGGCCGGGCCCTGGAAAGTCTTCAGGTAATGGGGCGGAATCCGCATGTCCTCGAGCCGCAGCGCCTTCAGCGGCTTGAAGCCGAAGACGTTGCCGATGATGGATGCGGTGAGATTCGCGATCGAACCTTCCTCGAACAGATCAAGGTCATAGGCAATGTAGGCAAAATACTGATCCGGAGCGCCTGGCACCGGTTCGACCAGATAGGCCTTCGCCCGATAGTATTCGCTGTCGGTCAGCCGGTCGGTCCAGACCACGGTCCAGGTCGCGGTCGAGGATTCGCCGGCGACCGCGGCCGCCGCTTCCACGGGATCGACGCCGTCCTGCGGCGTGATGCGGAACACCGCCAGGATGTCGGTGTCCTTCGGGACGTAGTCCGGCTCCCAGTAGCCCATCTGCCGGTATTGCAGGACGCCGGATGTGTAGCGTTGTTTCTGGTCCGTGATCTTGACGTCCATGGATTTGTTCACCGGCGGAGCCCTCCCGTGACCTTGCGGAAGAGCTACCGGAATGGACAGGACGAGGAAAAGAAAAATAGACTGCACGGAACGACGAGGGTTTCCTCATGCCACACGTCACGATCCGCCAGTTGGAGGTGTTCGTGGATGCGGCCGAGACCCTGTCCTTTGTCCGCGTGGCGGAGCGGCTGCGGCTGACGCCCTCGGCGGTCTCGTTCCAGATCAGGCAGATCGAATTGCAGACCGGCTTCGCGCTGTTCGAAAGGATCGGGCGCAAGGTCGCGTTGACCGACGCGGGACGGGTGCTGCTGGACTATGCCCGGCCGGTGCTGCGCGCGATGCGCGACATCGACCGCGCGATGCTGGCGCTGCAGGGGTCGGACGGGGGGCGGGTGCGGCTGGGGCTCGTCTCGACCGCCAAGTACATCGTGCCGCATATGATCGCGCGGTTCCGCGAGAAGCACGACGGCGTGGCGGTGCAGCTACGGGAGGGGAACCGCAGCGAGGCGCTCGCCGCGCTGCTCTCGGGCGAGACCGACCTCGCCGTCATGGGGCAGCCGCCGGATGGGGCAGCGATCGCGGCCGAGCGCTTCGCGGCCCATCCGACGGTCATGGTCGCGGCCCCCGCGCACGCTTTGTGCCGGTCGCACTCGGTTCCCGCGGCAGCGCTGGCGCAGGAGTGGTTCATCATCCGCGAGGAAGGATCGGGCACGCGCCTGCTGTCCGATCGCTTCTTCCAGGATTCCGGCTTCGCGCCGCGGATCGCGATGGAGAGTTCGAGCAACGAGATGATCAAGCAGGCGGTGATGGCGGGCATGGGCCTGGCGCTGCTGTCGCAGCACACCATCAACCTGGAGGCGTCCCTCGGCCTGGTCAGGCCGATCGCCGTGGAGGGCCTGCCGTTGATGCGCTCCTGGTTCGTGGCGCAGCGCCTGACCCTGCCGCTGCTGCCGGCGCAGATCCTGCTGCGCGATTTCCTGCTGGAGCATGGTCAGGCCATCACCGATGAACTCGGCCTGCATCCGCAAGGGTCTGGATCAGGGCCTGCTTCACCGCGGCCATGACGCCCGGCCAGTCGCCTGCGGATGCCTGCCGGAATTCCCGCAGGCTCGGATAGAGGCCGGGGCCTGCATCGGGCCGGGCGCCCCACCGCCAGCAGGTATCGGCACGGTTGAGCAGCCAGACGGGTTTCCCCATGGCGCCCGCCAGATGGATCACCGCGGTATCGACCCCGATCACCAGGTCGAGCGCGGAGACCAGGGCCGCGGTCTCGGCAAAATCCTTGAGTGCCGGGGTCGGGTCATGGAGGGCTTCGGTTCCCGCCGGCGCGGCGGCGGGCCCGAGCTGCAGCGACACCAGCCCGACGCCGCGCACCTCCGCCAGCGGCATGAATGCGGCCAGGGGCAGCGATCGCCGCCGGTCGGCGGCGAGCGACGGGCTGCCCGCCCAGACCAGGCCGACCCGCAGGCCCTCGATCCGCGCCATCCAATCGCGCCAGCGATCGGCGCGGATCGGATCGGCCGTCAGATAGGCGCGCGGCGGGCGCGCGTGCGGAAGGCAATGCGGCAAGCTCAGCAACGAGGATTCGACGTCGAAGGGCTGCGGGTTTTCGTCCTCGCCCAGGATGCCGACGCCTTCGAACTGCCCCTTCAGCAGCGGCACGAGGGCCGGCTGAACCTGGACCTGAACCTGAACCTGAACCTGAACCGCCGCAGCCGGTTCGATGCAGGCCAGATAGCGGCAGAACTGGATGGTGTCGCCCAGACCCTGCTCGGCATGCACGAGCAGCCTCCGGCCATCGAGCGGTTCGCCATGCCACCGCGGCACCGGAAAACGCCTGACCCGCCCAGCCCAGGCCCTGGCGCGGAACCGATGCTCATGCGCCGCCCAGCCTTCCGCCCATCGCCCCGACTCATGCGCTGATTGGAGCAACGTGAAGGCCAGGTTCACCTGCGCGTCGGCATCATCCGGCTTCGCCGCCAGCGCCTGCCGCAGCAGCACCTCGGACTCCGCCAGGCGGCCCGCGTTGCGCAGCACGTCGCCCAGCGCCACCAGCGCCTCAGGCATCGCCGGTTGCACGCGCAACGCGGCCCGCAAGGCATCCTCGGCCGCCGCGCCCTGGCCGAGCGAAGCCTCGGCCAGGCCAAGCCCGACCAGGGCAGCAGCGGATGCAGGATCCTGCTCGAGCGCGGCGCGGAACGCGGCACGCGCATCCTCCGCCCGTCGCTGCTCCAGGAGGAGGTTGCCGAGCGCGATGCGCGCCGCCGTGAAGCCCGGCGCGAGCTGCAGTGCGGCGCGCAGATGCGGCTCCGCCTCCGCGGCGCGGCCACCGGCCAGCAGCAGCGTGCCGAGATTGGCATGCGCCTGGACGAAATCAGGGCGCGCCGCCAGCGCGGCGCGGAAGAGCGCTTCGGCCTTCGCCGCCTGGCCGCGCGCCCGCAACACGGCGCCGAGATTGTTCGATGCCTCCGGATCATTCGGCCTCAGCTTGAGGGCTTTCCGGAGATGCTCCTCCGCCTCCTCCAGGCGCCCGAGTTCGCGCAGCGCATTGCCGAAATTGCCGTGCGTATCGGCGGCATCGGGCCGGAGTTTGAGCGCGGCACGAAAGATCGGCTCGGCCTCCGCCGGCCGGCCGAGCGACGCGACGATGGTCGCCAGGGTCTCCTGCAGCCCCGCTGCCTCGGGCTCCTCCGCCACCGCGGCGCGAAAGCAGGCTTCGGCTTCGGCGACACGCCCCGAACGCAGCAGCGCGACGCCCCGGCGCACCATCGGCGAGACCTGCATATCCGGCGCCTTCATGGTTCTCCTGCAACGGGCAGCATGCGACGCCTCTGCTCGAAAGTTGATCTGCTCCGTGTCACCGGGCTGTAACGATTGCCGGAGCCACACTTCTCAACGGACGCTTGTCGCCGCAGCGTTTCCGCGTCGCCGTCGGGAACGCGATGGCGATGGTGCGCGCGATGCGCGCGCGACCGACCAACGAAACCAAGGACAAGAAAGCAATGTCTGGAACAGTCCAACCGGGAGACGTCGGGCGACCTGGCAGCGTCGTCTCCGGCGAATCGGGCAACGAGTTCGTCGATGCCTTCATCAACAATGGCCGCCACTACGTGAACCCGGTGGGCGTCGAAGGGCCGGTGCAGATCAACTACTTCTTCGGCCAACTGCCCGGACCGGGCAACCCGACGACCGGCGTCGGCGTCCCCTACACGTGGCGCCCCTTCGAAACGGCAGCCTGGCAGAAAGCGGTCCAGGGCTGGGAGAATGTCGCGAAGATCGATTTCGTGCAGGTGTCCAACCAGGCGGATGCCCTGTTCGTCGAGCGCCTGGAGAATCAGGCGACCGCCGGCGGCACCGTCTCGGCGTCGCACAGCCTGCCGTCGTCGAACCTCAGCGCACAATCCCAGGGCACCTACAATTTCGAAGCGGTGAACGTGCGGCAGTGGTCGCCGGACCAGCTCGAGCCGGGCGGCAATTTCTATCGCACCTTCATTCACGAAACCGGGCACGGCCTCGGGCTCAAGCATCCGCATGATTCCGGCAGCGGCGCGTTCAGCCCGAACTACTTCCCGGGGATCCTGCCGACCGACAGCTCGGCCGTCCGCCAGCGCAGCCTCGGCGATCTCGAGCTGAACCATATGTTCGGTTCCGTGATGTCGTACCTGCACGGCTACGAGTTCGACGCGAACGGCCTGATCGATGTCGTGGCGACCCGGCAGCGCCCGGTGGCCGACGACTTCTTCCTGGATCACGGCTTCGCCGCCACGCCGATGGCCTACGACATCGCGGCCATACAGTACCTGTACGGCGCCAACATGAATTTCCGGACCGGCGACAACGTCTACATGCTACCCGACAGCAACGACCCGCACCCCTTCGTGCGCGGCGCGCCCAACGAAGTGGGCGAGCAGGAGACGATCATCTACCAGCCCGACAGGGCCTTCTTCGAATGCATCTGGGATGCCGGCGGCATCGACGAGATCCGCTACGACGTCATGGACGTGAACGGCAACGCGACGGCCGGAAAGGCCAATACCATCATCAACCTGACTGCTGCGACGCTCGACTACTCCGCAACCGGCTATGGCGTGCTCAGCTACGCGGCGTTCATCGGCGGCGGCTACACCATCGCCAATGGCGTCGTGATCGAGAATGCCACGGGCGGCAGCGGCAACGACCTGATCACCGGCAACGCAGCCGACAACCGCCTGTCCGGCCGCGGCGGGGACGACACCTTCAATGCCACGAAGGGCACCGACATCATCGACGGCGGCGCGGGCAACGACGTCGTGGTGTTCAGCGGCGTGCTGTCAGACTACGCGGTGTCGAACTTCAATGCACTGCTGTCGGTCACCGGCCCCGGCATGGAGACCATGGTCTTCGGTGTCGAGAAGCTCCGCTTTGCCGATGGCCGCGAACTGGCGCCGACCCCGGTGACCGGCCTTCTGGATCAGCTGTTCTACCTCAGCAAGAACCCCGACATCCTGGCCGCCGGCGTCGATGCGAAGGTCCATTACGACACCTTCGGCCGTTACGAGGGCCGGGACCCGAATGCGTTCTTCAGTACGTCCGGCTATCTCGCGAACAACCCCGACGTTGCCGCGGCCGGCGTCAACCCGCTCGATCACTACCTGATCAATGGTGGGAAGGAAGGCCGCGACCCGTCCACCCGCTTCGACACCGACGCCTATCTCGCGGCCAATCCGGACGTGGCGGCGGCGGGCGTCAACCCGCTGCTCCATTTCCTGACCAATGGAAAGGCGGAAGGTCGCGTCGCCGTCGACGACGGCATCTGGAACTGATGCCGTAACGCAGAAACGCTCCGGCGTGTGAGCCGGAGCGTTTTTGTTTGATTTGGATGCGGGGACAGGATTTGAACCTGTGACCTTCAGGTTATGAGCCTGACGAGCTACCGGGCTGCTCCACCCCGCGGTGGTGGTGTGGTTTGAGGATGGGGTGCTGTGTGGAGCATCCCGTTTCTGGTGTGTTTGCCGCTCTGCGGCGGGGCTGCTCCACCCCGCGTTGGTGGTGTGTGTATTGGTCAAAGCTCCGGCCGGGTGGCCCGGCGGCGACCGACTCTCCCGCATCTTGAGATGCAGTACCATGGGCGCTGTGGTGTTTCACGGCCGAGTTCGGGATGGGATCGGGTGTATCAACCACGCGATGACCACCGGGCCACCGGGCCGGAGCTGTGCTTGGGATGGTGAGTGGGGTGTGGTGTGGTGGGACGCGGATCGGCGCTGTGCGCGGTGGGTTGTTTCCAACCCTGCGTTGGTTGTTGGTATGGAGATCGATCGGGCGATTAGGACCGCTCGGCTGAATGGGTTGCCCCATGTATACCTGCGGCCTATCGACGTGATGGTCTATCACGGCCCTCGGGGAGATCTCGTCTTGAGGCTGGTTTCCCGCTTAGATGCCTTCAGCGGTTATCCATTCCGCACTTGGCTACCCAGCGATGCCGTTGGCACGACAACTGGTGCACCAGAGGTGCGTCCATCCCGGTCCTCTCGTACTAGGGACAGATCCTCTCAAATCTCCAACACCCACGGCAGATAGGGACCGAACTGTCTCACGACGTTCTAAACCCAGCTCACGTACCGCTTTAATCGGCGAACAGCCGAACCCTTGGGACCTGCTCCAGCCCCGGGATGCGATGAGCCGACATCGAGGTGCCAAACCTCCCCGTCGATGTGGACTCTTGGGGGAGATCAGCCTGTTATCCCTAGAGTACCTTTTATCCGTTGAGCGATGGCCCTTCCACGCGGGACCACCGGATCACTAAGGCCGACTTTCGTCCCTGTTCGCGCTGTCGCGCTCACAGTCAGGCGGGCTTGTGCCTTTGCACTCAACAGCCGATGTCCGACCGGCTTGAGCCCACCATCGCGCGCCTCCGTTACCTTTTGGGAGGCGACCGCCCCAGTCAAACTGCCCACCAGGCAGGGTCCCGACCCGGGCTTACCGGGTTCGGTTAGACGCCAGAAGAGCGCAGGGTGGTATTTCAAGGTTGGCTCCACCGAGGCTGGCGCCCCGGCTTCGATGCCTCCCACCTATCCTACACAGCCCTCTCCTGGCGCCACTGCCAAGCTGCAGTAAAGGTTCATAGGGTCTTTCCGTCTGACCGCGGGTACCCCGCATCTTCACGGGGAATTCAATTTCGCTGAGCCCATGCTGGAGACAGTGGGGAGGTCGTTACGCCATTCGTGCAGGTCGGAACTTACCCGACAAGGAATTTCGCTACCTTAGGACCGTTATAGTTACGGCCGCCGTTTACCGGGGCTTCAGTTCGGAGCTTGCACTCCTCCCTTTAACCTTCCGGCACCGGGCAGGCGTCAGACCCTATACGTCGTCTCTCGACTTCGCAGAGCCCTGTGTTTTTACTAAACAGTCGCCACCCCCTGGTCTGTGCCACCCCTTCATGGTTGCCCACAAAGGGGTCTCGCTTATCCCGAAGTTACGCGAGCAATTTGCCTAGTTCCTTCAGCATGGTTCTCTCAAGCGCCTTGGTATACTCAACCAGTCCACCTGTGTCGGTTTCGGGTACGGTCCTGTGCCAGAGCTATTTCCTGGACCGATCCGGCAGCCACCCCAATCCGATAAGGGATGACAACGCTTCACGGCCGTCACTTCTGGCGGGCCCAGGAATATTGACCTGGTTTCCATCGGCTACAGCTCTCGCTCTCGCCTTAGGGGCCGGCTCACCCTGCGCGGATTAGCCTTGCGCAGGAACCCTTGGACTTTCGGCGGGAGGGTTTCTCGCCCTCCTTGTCGCTACTCATGTCCGCATTCGCACTTCCCATACCTCCACGGCCCCTCACGGGTACCGCTTCGACGGCCTAGGGAACGCTCCGCTACCGCTTGCTTGCGCAAGCCCACAGCTTCGGCAGATGGCTTGAGCCCCGGTACATTTTCGCCGCAAAACAGCTATTAGACCAGTGAGCTATTACGCTTTCTTTAAAGGATGGCTGCTTCTAAGCCAACCTCCTGGTTGTTTTGGCCGTCTCACATGCTTTCCCACTTAGCCATCATTTGGGGGCCTTAGCTGGTGGTCTGGGCTGTTTCCCTCTCGACGACGGACCTTAGCACCCGCCGTCTGTCTGCCATCCTGCACTCCTCGGCATTCGGAGTTCGGTAGGGTTTGGTAGGGCTTTGGGCCCCCCTAGCCCTTCCGGTGCTCTACCTCCGAGGGTGATCGGATGACGATCTACCTCAATAGATTTCGCGGAGAACCAGCTATTTCCGAGTTTGATTGGCCTTTCACCCCTAGCCACAGCTCATCCCCGACTTTTTCAACAGGCGTGGGTTCGGCCCTCCAGTGGGTGTTACCCCACCTTCAGCCTGGCCATGGCTAGATCACTCGGTTTCGGGTCTCATGCCGGCAACTCAGCGCCCTTATCAGACTCGCTTTCGCTGCGCCTACACCTCTCGGCTTAAGCTTGCTGCCAACACGAACTCGCGGACCCATTATACAAAAGGTACGCCGTCACCCTTGCGGGCTCCGACTGTTTGTAGGCGTTCGGTTTCAGGTCTCTTTCACTCCCCTTGTCGGGGTGCTTTTCACCTTTCCCTCACGGTACTTGTGCACTATCGGTCACCAGGGAGTATTTAGGCTTGGAGGGTGGTCCCCCCATGTTCAGGCAGGGTTTCACGTGCCCCGCCCTACTCAAGGATTCCTGCAAACACTACGTCTACGGGGCTCACACCCTCTTTGGCCGGCCTTTCAATGCCGTTCGACTTCTTTTGCAGGAACCACTGGCCTGATCCGCGTTCGCTCGCCACTACTAGCGGAATCTCTGTTGATGTCTTTTCCTCCGGGTACTGAGATGTTTCAGTTCCCCGGGTTTGCCTCCGCCACCTATGTATTCAGTGACGGATCTCCTTGCGGAGGGGTTGCCCCATTCGGACATCCGCGGATCAACGATCGCTCGCATCTCCCCGCGGCTTTTCGCAGCGTGCCACGTCCTTCATCGCCTCCTGGTGCCAAGGCATCCACCGAACGCCCTTTTCACACTCCATTCCAACTCCAACGCCCGCGCACAGGGCCGAACCGCGACCCATATGCTCCAGGTTCCGTCGAAGCCGCGTCCTGACCACTTCACCCCAAGGCGGGGTACGGCCAGGCCACACTCACTTCACTCACCATTCCGATTGACCATGAGAAAGAACCATCGCTCCGACACCGACAGCGCCACACCCCATCCAGGAGCGCGGCACCATCGCCATCAGCGGTTTGGAAGCCCCGGTGCGGAGGGGGCACGACAAGCGAGGGTGTCGCGTTTGCAGACACCGCGCTGCGCGGCAGTGCCGCGCAGGTCGCTTCTCTATCCCTTCCGGGGGATTGTTTTTCGGCCCATGGCCGAAAAACAATGGAGGCGATCGGGATCGAACCGACGACCCCCTGCTTGCAAAGCA